>Ga0265326_10000002_pt1 | contig 482156 bp, 714 predicted proteins | sample 41424metaG_FD_192439 | JGI IMG/M metagenome (GOLD analysis project Ga0265326, IMG submission 192439) | Rhizosphere microbial communities from Carex aquatilis grown in University of Washington, Seatle, WA, United States - 4-14-24 metaG | ecosystem: Host-associated > Plants > Roots >... | reverse complement strand
CAAGTGGATGATCTATGAGATGAAATACGATCTCAGGAACGTGGACATAAACGTCCATAGTGCAAACAGTGTCGGCAAGGACAACATAGAGGGACTTATTAGGTCCTGGAACAAATTCTTAGATTTAGAAGAGGGCAATTAAAACTTGCCCTCTTTTTGTTTATGGAGATATATAGAATAGATGGCAATTGAAACATTCAAAGATTTCAAAGTGAGAAAACGAGGATGCGTTATGATGAAGATGGAAGTTCCACAGTGGGACGAAGTCTGTTCGATAATCAAACCAGAAGATGTCTATGACATTGATGAAGATCATGGAATTGAAGACGAACCACACGTAACAGTCCTTTATGGTTTCTATTCCTTCGTTAAACCCGAAGACGTATCAGAAATTTTAAATACATTCTCACCACCAAAAGCAAATTTTGGAAGCATTGGTATTTTCGAAGACCATCCGGATTTCGACATTGTGATGATAACTGTTGAGAGCGAAGATCTCGCAAAGATGAATCTTGCTCTTTCAGTATTGCCAAATGAAGAAACATTTCCAAATTACAGACCGCATACGACTATTTCATACGTCAAAAAGGGTGCTGCAAAGAAGTATGAGGGACTTCAAGTTGATTTTCCTCTTAGCATGCTTCTAACTGATGCAACGTATTCAATGCCGAATGGAGAAAAAACACAAATAGAATTAAATGGCTGAAGATAAAAAAGAAAAGGCTGCACAAGACAATATTAGAAAGCAGCTCGAAGACATGCTTCTCGGAGGAGAACAGATCAATGAGAAAAGCATGAAGGAAGATAAACCTATCGCCAATGGTGAAGAGCAAGGACCTCTTGCTAAGGTGCAACATCCTCAAACAAAGAACATGGACTTCTATAGCGTCAAGGACGAGATTGAAGGAGAATCTAAAAAACTCTTGAAGAGTGTTATAGACTTCTACCTCGATGCTAAGATCATAAAGAAAAACGATTACCTTAAGTACAAGAAGGCAGTTGATGAGATGACGTTATCTAACATCATATTCTCATTGAAGACAACACAGCATGCCATCATTAAGTTGATGGAAGAAATTGATATGGGAAACATTCACCCAAGGATATTTGAGGTTCTTGCACAATTACAAAATCAAATGATGGTTGTTGTAAAACATCAAGCAGCTTACATGATAACTCTTGAAGAAGGTTACAAGAAGATCAAAGATGATCATGACAGAGTTGAATATCAAAAGAGTCTTGATAAAAGCAAAGATGAACCAGATGAGATGAAAACTCTTGGTGAAGGTGATTCTTTAAAGATAAGAGGAACTAAGGGTTTGATGTTATCCATCAAGAGCAAAATAGAAGATGCAAAGGAAGAAACCAAAGAGGAAGAAACGAAACCAAGATTAACAGATCCGCATAACAGACCTGCTAATCCAATGGATTCCGCTGATGACGTCCACGATAAGTTCGAGGATGAAAATGGTTTTCAAATAGATGAAGATAATTTCTAATTATAATTTATACCAATCGTAGTGCATTAGATTATTTTTCATTATTATCGTATTCAACACATCATGACATTTAACGAAATGAACTTTTGAAGTTCTTCCGTGTTCTACTACATCAAAGTGAAATTTTTCGGTGGGGGTATAAGATGGGCAGGCTTTTTTAGCATCATCAAGTTTGATGTAACATTCTTCAATTGGCACGTAGTGTGATGGATCGATCTTTATCAATTCTTGTTTCAAAGCAATTGTCAATATTAATCTTTTTTCTTCCGATTGTATTTTGTTCATATCTATTCCATTTTTTAAAAGTTTAGTTAGTAAAGTTTAGTTAAATAAAAAATCCCCTTCTAATTAGAAGGGGATTTAATTTTAAGCGGCCATTTTGTATGACCTGTGCTGTATCCGCATGTGGAGGTTTTTCTTCACAAAATCGATGAATGAGTCGATGTTGTTTTTGCTCCATTGACTTGTTACAGCCACTTTAGAGTTTGCGGTTTTAATTAGAAGATCGGGATTTAAGAAGAAACGTCCCTTTGTTGCTTTCTTAACTGTTTCAACAACTTCAAATGTTGAATGAATTACTTTCCTTGGAAAGATGCTTTGCAGTTTTTCAGCCGTTGTGCGTGGATGCTCTTTAGCATAGTCGCTGATTACTGCATGAACAAGAGTTCCTTTACCGTACTGTTCACCTTTGAATAGGTACTTAGAGTAATCTCTGTTTTTCTTTGTTTTCTTTTTGTTTCTGATGTTTGACGTTCTCGTGGTTTTCATGGTTTTATTTATTTATTGGTTTATATTGATTACGTAGTTAAAATTATGCCGGCAATGTTACTTATTGAGTTTCAACAGGTTAATGCATCCGTTCAACTTAAATGTGTATTTTAGTAAGCATATTGGGTATAATCGTGTACAAATTTACGAACATTCTTGTTGTTAATTGTTACATAATGTTCATAAAATGTTACATAATTATCAGTGTTTTAACATGAATTATGTAAAACAAAAATCCCTCCAGGAAGGAGGGATTGAATTATTGTACGAGATTTGATTTTCTTGGAGATCGGTCTCTCTTTAAGAGTCCTTGTGTCCACTTACCAAAATTAGGTCCAATGTAATATTTTCCTGTTACCAATTCAACTATTCCTGATTGGTTTATTGCAGCAAAGAAGGAGGAGTTGTTTCCTGGTCTGTATTCTCTATTGATAGATTTGTAGAAATCCTTTACTGTTTTTCCTGGGTTGTTGTAAACAAAATCAACGAATTGATTTATTAAGCTGCCTTCTTTCGCAGGATATTCAAATGTAAAAGTGTTGGCGCCATTTTCAGCTCTCCAATTTACGTCAGCTGCTTCGTCTAATTTAAAATCATTGAATTTCTTTATCATGATTACTTTGTTTTATCTTTAATTACTTCTGTTCCAGTTTTTCCTACATATAATTCGTAGTATAAACTGTTTTCCGAAACAGCTCCGGCTACTTCTTTATCTTCTCTGTTTTTTAAACTTTCTTTGATTTTAATATATGGAAATGTAGCGACGAGTCTCTTCTTTATTTCTGTTTTTATTAAAGAAGCATCTGTGCTACTTCCAAAATTAACATCAAATGTAGGATTAGTCAGATTAGAAATATTTCCATCATTATCTACAAGATAACAGTCTGCATTTATTATGTATTTCATTTACTATATATTGTGAGATTAATCATCGTAATAAGCAAAGTCGTTAACCATTCTTCCTCGATCTAATACATCCGTTGTAACATCCGTTTCAACTGAAGTTGGAGTCATCATGTAAGTAGTGTATGTTGAACCTTCCACAAATACGAATACAAATCTATGTTCAACTGAGATATAATCGTTAAGAGAAGCTACAGAAGTAAATTCAGTTGATATTGTGTTCAAAAGTGTTCCTGCTAAATCATAAAGATTTATTATTACTTTGCTATCAATGTCTTGGTAAACATAAAAGAAATTTTCGATAGCAAGTCCTATTCTATAATCATTAGATGTTGGTGGAAGATCCAAAGTTCCAGGAGTGTTATCAATTGAAAGAATTCTTGCGCATGGAGTTGCAATATTAAAGAATAAAAAAGGACCCTTATCAATGTTATCTGGAATCTCGTAAAAAGGTTGATAAACATTATCAATAACAAAAGCTGGAGATATTTCAGTGAATGAAGTTACTGAATTATTAAAATACCAAAATCTCTCATTCCCACTGTCATACTGTCTTACATAAAATGAATTATATCTCGTATCTGAATATGAATTGGTGGTTGTAAAAATAGAACCCAAGAGAGAACCAACCGCTGAATACAATTTCCATCTTGTTCCGGTTGACCCAGTTACTGGATAGGAAAAAAGCTTTTTACTTCCACAGTTAGAATAAGAAAAATTGTTTATGCTGTCCATGTCAGACGTTAACGCTAACGGAATTGAAGATGTAGAACCTCCTGGAAAAAATAAAAGATTAGTTAGGCTTCCGTTAAGACCGTCAACTATTACACCAGCTGAATCAGATGTTGAACTTTGAATCCAAGGAATAACGCCTTTATCAGGAACTCCTGAATTTGTAAACAAATATTCTCCATACGCAGAATCACCTTCAAACAAAAATGTAAATTTGGCATATCCTGTTCTTATAAAACCATCATATCCATCCCAACTGTAAAATGTGTTTAATATTCCTTCTGGATCAAAAGATAAATTATTGAATGGATATTTATTTTCAGTCTGAGTAATAATCGAAACGAACGGTCCTCTTATTTGTGAAGTTATTATTGCATTAGTTGTTGTGCCATTGTAATTTACTATGTAATAATCAATGGCATTATTTCCACTATTTGAAAATATGGCTTGGAGTTTATTTGTTCCGTAAAAATTATAATCTAAATTGTCAAAAATATTTACAGCAGTTAAATCAATGTCTACGCTGAGAAGAATTCCGCTTGTATTATATAGCTGTAATCTGGTGTATTGGTTAGTGTTGTTATCATAAAGAAATAATAAAATAAAATTTCCAAATGAGTAAAAGGCAACTGAAGCACGTATATTTCCACTTACCAAGTAATAAAATTCGTTGTTGCCGTGTATATCAAGTATTCTGTAGCTTTGATCTCCATTAGAATATTCAATGGTAACCAATGTTTTATTGTCTATTGTCGTGTAATCCCAGTCTGTACCTATATTAAAATTTTGTATATTTCCTGTTGAAAAACTTCCAGTGAACAAAGTTTGTCTATAATTTTCTCCATCATAATAAATGAAGTTATAATCTGAACCTATTGTATAATAAAATGCAATTGCTCTTCCGTCTAAATCATCGCCATTCCACCAGTTTGTTTCCGTAGTAAATGATCCCAATAAAGTACCATCAGTGTTGATCATGATGAAAGTGTATGTGTCTGGACCGCGAAAAACGGCTGCATAACCTTTCTTTTGAACCGGAGGAAAATACCAATCAATGCTCCAATCTGCGGAGATCCCGCTATCTAAAAGTTCTGATTTGATTCCTGAAACATTCATCAAGAAGTATTTCCAAGTATCAGAACCATCTATCTTAAAAAATTCTAAAAATGTTTCGTCTTCCAAAATAACTATACTACCTCCGCCACCGCCAGCTCCACCTGAACCCGCTGATGCAGCAGAAGACGAAGAATTAGATGTAGTTGTAGTTGTCGATGAATTTTGTTTACCTTCAGCATCTTCAGCTTCACGTAACATCTGCCATCTTCTATTCATCTCTTCTTGTTCTTCGAGATGCACTTTCCATTGTCTTTCTAATTCTTCACGTCTTAGATTTAGATTTTGAAATTTTGCAAAGAATTGATTTTTGTTCATGGCGGGTTAGATTATTCCTCTTCTGGACTTATGTTATATTTTCTATCAATAATATCAAAGTAATCGTCTATAGCATATAGAACCATTTGCATTTCTGTTCCATATCTGTTCATGTTATCCAATGCAAATTTAGCAATCGTGTCAGCATCTACTGGATGGTGTTTTGATAAAGCGACCCAATGTTCTATTTGTTGTGGAACATTTGAATCGTATACTTTAAGTTTATCCATTAACTTATTAACTGTATCGTCATCTAAGCCGTCAATGTTTCCAGTTACATCGCCAAAATGTTTTCCTAAAATAGAAAGCTTTTTGATAGCTTCTTTGATCTCATCACTGCGCTTCATTAAGAAGTCTGTGTAAGATGATTCATTTAAGAATCCTTCGAAAAGTTTTAAGTGTTTCATTATTTCCAATCTTTTGGAATTAGGTGACCCATCTGAAGTTCTTTAGCTCTCTTCTTGATGTGCTTGTGAGCTGCTTCTTTGTCCTTAGCTCTTCCTGCTGCCTTGATGGCATTTCTTAAATCTTCTGGAGATTCAATAGGAAAAGATCCGTCTTTCATTGCTTCACCTTTATCTGCGAGTTTTTCTCTTTTCTCTTTTGAAAATTCCTTCTCATTCAAAAAGTTCTCGAAAGGTTTGATGTGTTTTTCAGAAAGAGTTGCATAACCTTTCTTGCCTTCAACTTCGCCGCCCATTGATTTTTTCACAATGTCATTTTCACCTTTTTCGGTGTGATCTGCATCGGCAGCTTTTTTTCTGTCTTTGAGGAATTCCTCATAGGTCCAGATACATCTCTTGCTTACATCAAACGTGTTCATGTGAGTTAGGAATTACTTTTTAGAAAATTTGAAATTACTTCTTGATGTTGATCGTCTTAGGATCATCCATTGCGTTGTCGTAACCTGCTTCACCTTTAGCTGGTCCGTCGTAAGTAGCTTTTGTTGCAGCGTGTTTTGCTTTGTCAAGGTCTGCTTTTTCAGCATCCATTGCATTGTCATAACCTGCTTTTCCTTTTTCAGGATTTAAAGCTCCACCATCTTTGGTGATTTCAGCTGCACCTTTTTCGGTTTGGCTACCTTTTTCAGCAACCTTACGGTTTTTCATCCATTCTTCGAAAGACATAGTCTTTCTTTGTTTGATGTCGAAGATATTCATCTTGTGTTTGGGTTAATTTATGTATATATTTACTTGGACATGATTTTCTCTACCTTGTCCGGGTTTTCGTGATACCAATCAATCAATTTTTTATACGATTCAGTTCCCATGTTTTGTTGCATGTAGTCTTCAACGTCATCGTAGTCTTTCTTTTCTTCATCGTAATTTCCAGGAGTGTCAATATATTCAGCATCTCCCATTATATCTCTGATTACATTTTCAGGCAAAGCATTGATTTTTATAAGGAATGCTTGTAAAGCATCTGGTTTACCTTGAAAGTCTTCAAACAATTTAATGTGGTTCATATTAATTAGTGTTGTTTTTTAATTAGTGTTGTTTTGCGTAATTATCTAAATAATCGCTGATCCATGAGCAATCACCGAATTTCAATCTCCACATTGCCATCTTTCCAACATTGATGTGATCTCCTTCGGCGAATACCAATGCAGTGTCAGATCTTCCACCTGTTGTTTTCATGACATAAATTTCAGACCAAAGATCTTTTGTAGTTCCTTTTGCGATTCCTTCATCATTGAGAACCTTTGTTACTCCATTGACCCATTCAGCAATATCACCACCTGTTCCAAGAAGAACTATTCCTTCTTTCTTGATGACAGCTTTTTTGAAATCATAAAATCCTACTTGTTGAACTGCAACACCATCGATTGATTCTGGAACTTTTACTTCTGCTTTGTTTTCTTTTAAAGAAAACAGAGTATTGGATTCTTTAACTGATTCTCCTTTTAAATAAGCGAGTTCAGGAAAGTTAGGAACTATTTTATCTTGAATGTATTTCTCGATGATTTCTTTTCCTTCAGCTGTTGCTTTGTGATTTAACCACATTGCCATGAGACCGATTTCTCTTGAATGTCCCTTGGTTGTCTTCATGATGCATTTGTCTATGAGATCAGCTTTAACGCCCATTTCATCGACAAGAAACTTCTTGAATTCTTCCATATCTTTTGGAGTGTAAAAATCCTTATCGAGATCATCAGTTTCGTTGATGAATGCTTCAAACAATTTAATTCTCTTCATGTTGAATTGCTTTCTTTTAGACTTCTTTTGGTATATATCTCGTAACTAATCAAATAAATGCATGGCAGATAAAAAATTTAATAAACCTGCGGCACCTTCAAAAGACTCCAAGGAATCTCTCGTTTGGACGTCAGAGCGAGTAGAAGAATTACTCAATCAGCTTGAATCAGGAATAGAACCGTATGAGACCCCGTTCTGGGACGGTAAACCTGAGTGGAAGGCCGCTAACATAGTGTTTGAATACACTCCAGAAGAATTACAGGAAATCGAGAAATGTTCTCGAGACGTAATTTACTTCGCTAATAAATATGTGTTCGCAATGACCGATGATGGAATTGCAAACATTCAACTAAGAGATTATCAAGAAGACATCCTAAGAGAATTTCAAGAAAACAGGTTCTGTGCCTTCGTGTCACCAAGACAGGTTGGTAAAACAATTGTTACAGGAATATTCTTGACATGGTACCTTCTGTTTAATACAGACAAGAACTTAATGATCCTGTCAAATACAGGAGCAACAACAATAGAGATCATAGACAAGATAAAAGTAATTTTATCAAATCTTCCATTCTTCTTGAAGCCTGGTGTTATAGTTAATAATCAAATGACAATGAAGTTTGACAACGGTTGCAGGTTATTTGGTAGAAACACCACAAAGACTGCCGCAATCGGTTTCGCGGTCCACTTCTTATACTGTGATGAGTTTGCTCACATACATGCAAACTTCATCGATCCGTTTTGGAGGTCTGTTTATCCAACGCTTTCTTCATCGAAGATCTCACGTTGTGTAATAACGTCGACGCCTAATGGACAAAACAAATTCTACGAGATTTATCTTGGAGCCCTTGAAGGTCATAATGAATTCAGAGCGATAAGAGTTGACTGGTGGCAGGTTCCAGGAAGAGATGAAGCATGGAGATTAAAAGAAATTTCCAACCTCGGATCGGAAGAAGATTTCAACCAAGAGTTTGGCTGTCAATTTCTTGCGTCGTCCAAATTGCTTCTCGACTCAAGAACACTTGCTCAAACAAAAAGTTTGACTGTTGAATATGAATGGAGAGAAATAGAGGATCTTGGAGACGTTGGATTAGACTATGACGGATTGAGATGGCATCCTAAATTCTCTTTTGAGAACGTGAGACCAACCGATAAGTTCGTGTTTGCTGTGGATACTGCTGGTGGTGGTGGTGGAAAAAGCGACTTCTCAGTCGTAAACATTTTTAAAATGATTCCAATGCCATTGTTTGCAGTTGAAAAAGCAACATCATTCACGGACGAAAGTGATTTCTTTAGTCTATTACAAATAGGAATGTACAGAAGCAATTCAACTGATTTGGAAATTCTTGTTCCTATAATAGAGACTCTCTTATATAGGACCTTCGATTCTGACAACGTTAGGATAGTTCTTGAGATGGATTTCAAAGGAAATCTCGTGTTTGAGAGAATGTCAAGGCATAAGGAATTTTATGATGACATATTCATACATACCAAACATTCTGAAAATGCAAAGCAGTTACGACCAGGATTAAAACTTAATCCTAAGAACAAGCTTCAGTATTGCATGGAAATGAGAAGGCTCGTTAAGGGTGGAAAAATAATTCCCAACGAGAAAATAACGTTCAACGAGCTCACTTCGTTTGGCATAAACAAGCGTGGCTCATACTCTTCACAGATTGGACACGATGATATTGCAATGACCATTGTGAACATGAGTTCTTTTTTCACGTCAAGTCAATATTTCGAGATGGTAGAGGATATATACGATACGCTCGAAGATAAGTACAAAAAAGCAATTGCGGAAAAACTTAAGGCCGGAGATGTCGGTGGAAGTGACGATGGGTTTGATATGGGATTTTTGAGAGGATTAATGCAATAAGATTGCTGTTTTAACGGGAATTTTTGGCTCGGTAAAAAATATATAAATAAAATATAACCACTAATAAGGATGGCAACTATCAGATTAGATTTGAACAAATTTAAAGCTTCGGGAATTTACACGCTCGAATTTGATCAATCAGAAAACATTACGCTGACCCCACAAACGGTTAGACTTGTTGTAGGTTTCTCTAAACAAGGACCTTTCAATGCACCTGTTTTCTGTCCTGACATCAAAACTGCAAGAACAGTATTCGGCGACATTGACACATCTCTCGAAAGAAAAGGATCATTTTTCCACAGAAGTTTGTTCACCTGTTTATCAACAGGTCCAGTGTTTGCACTGAATCTTCTCGCTCTTAACGACGACACAACAACTTCGCCAGATAATTCTGACAAAGTAAATTATAGAGCTTTCTCAATTGACACAGCTGAATTCAACGGAGTTCTTACTCCAAGACTTGCAAGCTCGTTCTACAACAAGCAAAAATTCTGGTTCCCAGATCCTGAATATTTCTTAGCAACAGTTTCTGTTATCGATGAGCCAAAGCTTTTCGATTTCGTTAACCTTGGAAAAACTCCATTATCTTTGATAGTGAGAAAATCTGCGGTTAAAGGTTACGACCTTACTGCAAAAGAATGGTACAGCAGCTTAGGAACTCCAAAACCTGATTTCTTAGATGACAACGATTACATCAGCGATTTCTTCGTTGACGTGGTAGCAGTTGCAGGTGATTGGACAGATTACGCAAATCTTTCCATCGATCCTATTTACAGCAAATATTTTGATGTAAAAGGTTTCAAGAAAGATCTTTTAGATGAATTTACTTCACGTCCTGAAATTAGTCTTGTTGCTTCCATCACAGGTTGCATCATCCCTGATTTAAGAGACGCAAACGGTTCTAACCAATCTATAGAAACTCTCGTGAACAACTCAACAGCAATCACAGGATTATTCTGTGCTGTTAATAAGCTTGCTCTCGATAACTTAGAAAACAATTCAAGCAAAATAGATTTAGTTGGTCACAACTTGATCGCAGCTTTAGTTGGTGGACAAGATCACATCGATTTAATTTCTTACAAGGCTCCATTGAAGAATGACCAAGTGTATGATGACATTTCGCCATCGTATCTTACTTACTCTTCTCCGTTCGACATCTTTGTTGCATACGGACCAAGCGGTGGTTTCCCAAATGGAACTGACGTTTATAATGACTGGAAATCTGGTGTGATCACTGACGGTGACTACATCATCAAGAATAACATCGGAACAAAACAGTTCTTGAAGTTCTTCCCATTCACAGACAGCTTTGGAGATCCATACGTAGAAGTTAGAGCTTACGATGACGACACATTCGCATCGCAAGAAAACATCGTTTCATCTGGAACAACTTACAGCTCAGCAGGAGCTTTAGTTACAGGTTCTAAATGGGACATCGTTTCTCTTTATGGAACATACAACGAATTCTTCTCTACAATCTCTGCAGATCCTCAGAAGCCTATCACAAACAACGAGTGTATCGTTACTAACGCTGATGCAAAGAGCATCAACATCGGTGACTTACTTGTTGACGCTTCAGGTGCAAGATTAACAAGAGTAATTAAGAAATCACAATACGACCTTATTGGAAATGTGAAGATCACTTGCGGAGTTTCAATTAAATTCTATTCTTCGAACAGAGTTCAGAAATTCCAAAGACTTCAGGATTTCGTAACTGAATTACAATTCAATTACCTAAAAGGTTTCACTTTGAAAGACACTCACATGCCTAATGGTTCAGACCTTAGAATGAATGAGATCTTAGATGTAATGTTCAACACTAACATTGCAACATCGCTTCAAAGCAAGGACATCATCACGTTCAGATATATCGTTGATACATTCTGGGGTGGTCTTGAGCCGAACTCTAAAAACAGACTTGCACAAATTGCAGTTGGTAGAAAGAAATGTCTTGCGTTATTAAATGCTCCATCAATGAAGCAATTTACAGACAGCACAGACCCTAAATTTACTGATGCACCAACAGCAAGCAATCCAAAACCGATATTGGACATCAGATTTATTCCTGACGGTGGTAACCAAGACTTGAATCCAAGCTTCTCATACACGCTTGTCGACGAGACTTTAGGTTCTAAATACGTTGGATACTTCGCACCGTTCATCATCTTGAGAGAGAACAATAAGAATATTTCTGTTCCTCCATCTGCATTGGTATCGAATCTTTTCGTTCAGAAATTCTTGAACGGAACTCCATTCGCAATCGTTGCAGGTTCAAGAAGAGGTTTAATCTCTGATCCAAACTTAGTTGGAGTTGAATACGACTTCACTGACGATGACAGAGCATTCCTTGAGCCATTCGGTATCAATCCGATCATCAGAAGAAGAGGTGTTGGTGTCATGATCTTCGCTAACCAAACAGGTTTCCAAAGAGTGAACTCAGCATTGAACAACTTGCACGTACGTGATTTGTTAATCACAATCGAAGAGGATACTGAAACAATCTTAAGTAACTACTTATTTGAGTTCAACGATCCTTCAATCAGATTGGAAATAAAATCTAAAGTGGATAGCTACTTAGAAGGTGTACAATCAGCTGGTGGTATCTTCAACTTCGTGACCATCATGGACAGCTCAAACAACACGCCAGAGATTATCGACAACAACATGGGAATAATCGACATCGTTGTAGAGCCTGCAAGAGGAATTCACAAGTTCATCAACAGAATCACGATCGCGAAAACAGGTGCAATTGCATCTGGTGGATTTACAATCGCGTAATCACATAACTAACAAAAAAGCTAAAAAGGCGAGGGGAGAATTCTCTTCGCCTTTTTTGATAGAAATAAATTGACATCCATGAAGAATATAAAATTATACGAAGCATTTTTAAACGAAGGTACAGAATTTGATTACATGATGCTTAATAGATTACAATCAGATTGTGAATATTTCTTGAATTATGGAAAAGGTTCTGAAAGAGTTTTACATCAAGGGTCTGTTGAAAAACAGATCGCTGAAATGAAAAAGATATGGAATGCTTTAAAAGAAAAGCCTGAATGGTTGTCAATGGAGCAAATCAATGATTACGAAAATAAAATGAAGAACTATGAAAAACATTAAGAACTTCAATGAACTAAATGAACTAAATGAAGGTTCACAAAACAGTTATCAAACATCTGAAGAGATTTCAGGATACGATAATGCTATAGTTCTTTACTTGTCTAACAATAAGAACATTCCAAATAAAGTAAAATGGATTAGATCCGTTGCTGAACAAGCAAACTGTGATGCACAATTCGTTACGGATAATATGGTACTTGTAATAAGCAAAAATTCTGAAGGAGATTCAGGAGAACTTAAAAAGTTCGTAAAATTATTTGAATTGAAATAAACAATAACTAACATGAAGAATATAAAAAGATTTGATGAGCTCAATGAGAATGACGAAAACGAAATCAACTTAGAAGGTTTAAAACTTTTTGATGCTGCTTGCGAGAAATATAATTTCTATGGTGCATTTGAAATAGCACAAGAAGAAGGATTATTTGGCGGTGACTTCGATGAATACATCGAAGCAAGAAAACATAATGGATCTGCGTTTGATAAGATGATCAAGCTTCATGAAGAATACCAGAAGATTGCTTCTCAATTAAAAGATCTTATTATATCTGACATTGAGGCAGCTCAAAATGATTATGGAATTCCAAAAAACTAATATCTTATGAAACATATTAAATTATTTGAGTCGTTCCTTGGTGAAAAAGTTGGAAAAGAAAAGTTTGAGATTACTGCAACTAAAGGCATGAATCACGCAGAAGCAACAAAGGTGATCAACGATCACTACCATGATAAGTTGACATACAGAGGAAATGAATTCTTTGATAAGATCTATATGAAAGTTTTAATGGAATTTGCCGATAACCAATTAAAAGGAGATTCAGGAGAAGTTGATGGACAAGAGTCTTATTTAGGATACATTCCAGAATTGGATATTTTTGTTGAAGGATACGATATATTCGAAGACGGAGAATCAACTGGTGGTGTTAATACTGTTTTCATTAAATTGGATGATGAATTAAATCCGTCAGATGCGTATGAAGATCTACCTAAACCGTTCAGAAACACGAGCAGTATGATGTATGGACACAATGGAACTTTAGGTGCATTGCACAAACAAATTCCATCTATAATAGATATAAGACTTGACTAACATGAAAAACATAAAAGGATTTAACGAATTAAATGAAGCAGGTCCACATGGTGATGATGCTTATTTTCATACAAAAGAATTAGACAATTTGTTGGAACAATTAACATCAAACGCAGAAGAAGTTGATGGTGTTAATCCTAAGGCGGATTTATTGGTTGTTTACATAAATCAATATCTCACGAAAAAAGATGCTAAATCAATAAAAGAAGGTATTTAATGAAAGACCAAAATTCTACAATAGGAAACGAAGAAGAAATTCTTTCATTTGCAGATAGAGTCTCTGACAAAATATCGAAGTTTGGTGGAAGCTGGGCATTCATATTATCGTTCCTTGGATTTTTGTTCTTGTGGATGATAATAAATTCTGTTCAATTTCTTTGGAAGCCGTTTGATCCATATCCATTCATATTACTGAATTTGATATTATCAACAGTGGCAGCATTACAGGCTCCCATAATTATGATGAGCCAAAGAAGAGTTGAGGAGCGAGACAGAAAGAGATCCATGCAGGATTTGGATATTGACATGAAGGCTGAGAAAGAGATAAGACAAATAAAGAAGCAATTGAATAACGTAGAGAGACTTGTGATCGAGATAAAAGATGAACTAAAAAAGAAAAACAAATGAAAAACCTAAAAACTTTCGAGGGATTGGATGCTCATTATGCAACGCACAGTAAATATGCGATTGGAAAAAATGATGTGGAAGATTCTAAAGAAAAACTAATCAAAGACATTAACGATGATATTTCAGGGTTAATGAAGGGTAATAAGCTGTTTAAGTTTCTTGAAGAGAAGACAAAGATACAAGTCATTGAAGATGTGTACAAAAGAATGTGTGCTCCATCGTTCACCGAAGATGAAAAGAAAATGTATGAGAAGAATAAGAAGTACATCATCAAAGAACTATTAGACATAAACAAATAATAACATGTGTTGCTTTCCTAAAAAACCTAAAACCAAACCTAAAAAATGATAAAGCTATTTGAAGATTTCCTTAACGAGTACAATGTTGCTAATTCAGGAATAATCACGATGTATAATCTTGATGACAATATCATAATGAGACTTGAAGTTCTTGGAGCTTCAGTTAAGGAAGAAAGCAGAAGTGGCAAGGATGTCACATACGAAGTTAGTTTTCCTACAAAGGAAATAGGTGATGACATCTTGAATTTATTGCAAGAGGTTGATCCCCTTCCAATGCCTGACATGGTTCATTTATATCCTGGATTGTTCGAGAATAATCAAAATATATACAACATGAAAAGCTTTGACGATTTTGAAAAGACTGTAAGAATAAATGAGTCTGAGGTTTCGTTTGTAAACGAATCAACTGAAGCAATGAAGTTGGTAAAGCAATTTGACAAGCCAACACTTCCTAAAGAACCTATAAAGAGAGATTTAACTGAAGAAGAAACTGAAGCAATGAACATGCATTTTCCAATGTATTCATGGTCAAAGATCGATGCTGATGGGAATATTGTACTTGGTGGAGGAATAGAAGCAAGAGGAAAATTCTATATCACCGAAGACGATTTAAAGAAAGTATTAGCTCTTCCAAAAGTAAAAGAAATTAAGAAATGAAAAGATTAAAATTATTTGAAAGCTTCTTGGGAGAAGCAAAGCTTGAAAAGGAATCGTATCCTAAAGAAACTCTCATAGGTTGGGATAAAGATGAAGCTGAATATAACAAAGTAGAAAAGGAATTGGAAGAAGCTTCTGATAAAGCAACAGAACAAAATCTCGTTGGTTTTATTTGGGAGATGCCTATGGGTGACGGACGTGCACAATACAGAGTTACCAAAGATAATGGTGGAGATAATATCACTTTACAACACATTAACCTTGGAGATGCGTGGGAAGCGTATGGTGCGGTTCTCAAATCATTGAAGAGACAAGATTTTATTCAACAGATGAAGTTTAATAATCATTTCAAAAACCAAAGAAAATAATATGAACCGCATTAAACAATTCGGAGAATTTAACGAAGAAAGAGAACCAATTGAAAATCTTGGAATTCTTCATAAGGATGCAGGATATGCAAGACTTAAAAAATGGCAAGACGATAACGCAAAGACTCCTGTAGAAATTGGAGATTGGGTTAAGATTGCTTTCATAGAAGATGAGGAAGTCGAATGGATGTGGGTTAACATTGAGAAGGTTGTTGACGCAGATCATTTTGAAGGAAAGCTTGATAACGATCCTGCTGTCGTGCACAATGTGAAAATTGGAGACACAGTGAAAGTAGAAAGATCTCAGGTAGCTCAATTAATGAAAAAAGACGAATAATATGAAACACGTAAAACTATATGAGGCTTTCCTCAACGAGCAAGATCCAGGAGAAACTAAACCTGACACAACTTGGGATGATGATGCATTTGGAGATTTATTCGATGCAAAATCGGAAAAGGCACCTGTCAATGAAGATGATTCAGAAAAGAAAAGATATGCAGACAAAATAAAAGACGTAGATGAGGTAAGACCAAGAATGGCTCCGGCTCCAAAACCGGTTGGCATGATGGCATCAGAAGGTTCAAAGTATTTTGATTTGTATTTACAAGATGAAGCTTCTTACGTTTGTGTTGACAAGTATGGTTACACAAAAGGAATTGCAAATTGGGAATGGATGATAGGACAAAGCTCAGGAGTAATGTTTGCTGCAACGGCAAAGATTGCTAATGAGAAATTGCAGATGTTGAAGGACCTTGACCTCCTTAAGGATTATGGCAAGGATTACTTCAAGAGATCTTATTTCGATTTATGGAAGGAATGGAAAGAACAGATGAAAGCAGGTAAATTTAAACAAGCAGCATAATGATAAAGAAATTCGACGAATTCTTAAATGAGGTTTCAGCTCCTTTCACAAAGGTTCCTGAGAACACAGAAGCTTATATCAAGGAACATTTAACTCCGATTATAGCTTATTGCAAGAGTGTGATATTCACGCCTGAAGCACAGAAGTCTGGAAAGATAACTGACGAACAGGTTCTTGGAATAATCGTATCTAAGTTTTGTGAGTGGGATGGCGACAAGATTATAGATGTTGCTTCATACGCATTGGAAGATTCAAACTTCGATGACTTAGCACAAGAAATAAAGAAATTGTAATGAAGAACATCAAACAATTTGAAAAATTCGATACCAGCGAATTAAAAGCAAGATTAGCACAAATTAGCGGAATCAATGAAGCTGAATTGAGCCATTGGTTGACGTACGATGATTACAAATACGGTAAACCAAAGAAAGCCGTGGAAGATCTTATTAAAGCTCTTGATGAATTCACCAAGAAAGCAAAGGCTGCATTGGATGAAGCTGGAGATGCTTTGTCTCCTGGAATAAAAGCCGCTTTGAAGAAGGATATTATTTCACAAATAGAAAAAATTAAATAATGAAAAACATAAAATTATTTGAAAATTTTGGTGCTTCAGAAAATGATACGACAAAATTCAGAGATGGATTTCCAAAAGAAAAAGTTCCAGTAACACTGGATGTTTCATTTGGTCAGGATCAGGTTTCCAACGTAGAGAACATTCTTACAAAAATGAAGGACCAGAAACACGTATCTGAATTCAAGCAATTTAGAAACACCAAAGGAGGAGATCTTGTTGGTTATACGATTGAGTTCACATCAGCTTACGGGGTTTACCTGTTTGGCCACATGCAAGGTGCATTAAGAATAGATTAATAAATATATGAAGCACATTAAATTGTTTGAAGGTTTCTTAAACGAGAAAACCGATAATACAGAAAAGGCAAAGAAGGTTATGTCAGTTGCAACTCCAGAACAAAAGAAAGTTTTAGATGACATGCAAGCTGGAACAGAATATTTCTTCTTCGGAATGTTAAGAGGAGAAATAACTCCTGCAACCATAGATGATGCGCTTCAATTGATGGTGAACGATGTTGAAGGAGATACAACACAGCTTGACACAGAACATGCAAAATATGCAGAGCAAAAAGGCTGGCTGAAAGACTTTAAATAATGAAACACGTAAAACTATATGAAAACTTCTTGAATGAAGCAGTTGAAAAGTTCACGTTCAAAACTGAAAAACCTACCGGACGTTACAGATCATTCTATAGTTCAAGTCATCATATTAAGCTTAAAGGTTTTGAAGTTGGAAGTATTAACCCAGAGAAGCCATTTAAGATTAGGTTCATGGTCATGAAGAACGGGACAACCATAACGGATGACAATCCTAATTGCAAGTGGAAGTGGATTACATTGAAACATGAGTCTGAGACGTTAGAGGCTGCAAAGGAATGGCTTAATGCTAACATAGAAGGAATAAAGAAGAATTGGCCTTTAAGAACAGAATAATGAAACATATTAAATTATACGAAAATTTTCTGAACGAAGAGGTTGTTATGGATGAAGTCCTTAGAGATTTTTATTCCTTGAAAAAGGAATTATACAAAAAGGTTTTAGGTTCCAATACAAGAACTATAAAGGCAGCGAAAGAAATAGCTAAACAATACAAGATCAAATACCAAGACATTCTAAAGACAATAAAACCTGATAATAATTTGGCTGGAGAAAAAACTTGGGATAAAGACGGGAATATAAAGTAAATGAAGTCTGTCATATACAAGATACGAGATATATAGAGAAACAGGTTATAATCACAGAAACATACGTGAATGTTGTGCTGGAACAAAAAGAAAGACAGCTCATGGGTTTAAGTGGAAATTCGAAACTGTTTAGATATATAATAAAAGAGAAAAATAACACTTTATAATAATGGCAGGTTTATCGCATTATAAGAATAGTAAGGCTTCGATGAAAAATTTCGAACCTGTATTTTTGAATCAGTTCGAAGTCACATTGATTCCACCCTCTGGAATTGATGCTGGAACAGGAAACAACGGGCAGAACCTATTGTTGGAACACGTTAAGAAGGTATCTGGTTTAGAGATAGACAAGAACCCTGGAACTGTGGAACAATACTACAAGTTCGCTAAGAGAAGGTATGCAGGTGCTCGTCCAGAGACAACCACGATCGATGTAGCAATCGATTTCGAGGTTAACTTAAACGATGCAAACAGCATGTACACCTTCAAGACTTTGAGACAATGGAGCGACCTTATCTACAATCCAAATACCGGTGGTATGGGATTAAAGAAGGATTACGTTGGTTCAGGTTTAATAACAATATTCAACAAAGCTGGAGACATTCACAGAAAAGTGAGACTACCGGTAATGTGGCCTATCACTCCTATCAATCCAATGGAATTAGATTACCAATCTACTGACGTTTGGATTCTGTCGCTGACATTTGCAGCTGACTACTGGGAGGACACTTTCGTCTAATATTCGGTTTACTTCAATAAAATTAACGGAACAGCAGGGAAACCTGCTGTTTTTGTTTTATAACCAAATATATACGATAATGAAACACATAAAGCTTTTTGAGGGTGAAAACTCAAATATTGAATTTTTAAAGGATTTTTTAGGTGTTAAGATATGGTCGAAAGATTCAGAAACTAACAAGAAAATCACCAAGCTGGCAAAAGAACACAAAATGTTTTTATTAGCTTCACATTCAGGCGTAAAGTATTTTATATCTGAGTCTCAATCTGATGTTGATTCATTTAAAAAAAGTATTGCATCTTTATGAAACACCTAACGTCTTTTAAGTTATTTGAAAACAAGGACGACCAATACGCAAAGTCTCATGATTTGGCTCACGTTAGAGCAAACGTGGAAAAAGCGAATTCAAAGAAGAAGGTCATTGAGATTCCAGACATTGAAAACTTCAAGGAATTCTGGGATCACCAGATTGGACAATATGATAAAAAAGGAGAACCTGGAATAAGTTATTTCAAAGGTGAGGTTGGAGACAAATGGGTTGACTGTCTTTTATATAGAAATAAATCAGGAAAGCTCATAGGTGTTTTAAATCATTACCCGTTCGATTTTCCACCATACGAGGACAAGGGAAACATAAATGTCATGGTCGATCCAAAAGAACAATCAAAGGGAACTGGTATGGAATTATTTAAGGAAGCTCTGAAACGTTGGAAGGACATAGACCTATACAAACAGAAGTGGACGAAAAGCGGCAAGAAATTGCTTGATACATATTTAAAGAACAAGTAACATGAAACACATTAAAATTTTCGAAAAAGATACAAACTATCTTAACCCAGAACAAATAAGAATAGAAAGAGCTGAAGGTAAAAATTCAGGCGAAACCGTTTATTCGTTCATTCACATGGGCAAACCAATTGCTTTGTCTGTTGAACAGAGGACAAAAATAGAAGAAATCCTTAATAAGAAATAATGAAGCACATTAAACTATTTGAGCAATTTACAAACGAGGGGATCCTCGTTGACGTTGCTAACGCTATAGAAAAAGTTGGAAAGTTCGCATTGGACGTTCTTACTTATGATGAAGAGTATGAGAGCTTCAAGAAATTTTTAGAAGATTTTTCTAATGATGTAAAATCAAAAAAAGGAAAATGGACTGTCTCTGAAGCATCTGATATGGAAATTAAACAGGGTAATTCTATTGATGGATATTTCCTTGAGAACGAAGATAAGTCAGAAAGACAACTATTCTTCTTTAATGAAGAAGGAAAATTTTCTATTCTATACGACGATCCAATGGCTGGAACTATAGCATCAGTAGATATTAAGAAAGAGTCTGAAGCAAACGCTGCATGGAATTTTTTAACTAAAAGTTTTAAATAATGAATCACATTAAATTATTTGAGGATTTCGATCAGGATTCAAACATGGGTCCAGACTATTACGACTTAACTAACGGAAAGAAAGTGTTCTTTTGGGAAGAACCGTTTGGTGACATGGCTGGAGAAACCAATTACATGATCAAGTATAAGATTGGAAAGAGTCTTGACGATTGTCAGGATGCAACTTATAAAGAGGTTGAACCTTTGCTTAAACCTGAAGACAAGAAAGAACACGAGCAATACAAGAATAATTTAGGAGATGACAACGCCGGAAGATCTAAGGATTGGGTAAAATAAATTTATAATTATGAAGCACATTAAATTATTCGAGAACTTCCATACAGAATTAAACACTGTAGAAAAAGTTACAAAAGAGCTTGGAAACAGAGGACACATGAAAGAGCCTTTGGGTAAATTCGTGTTTGATAACGCTAAAAGATTTGGAATTGATCCTAAAAAAATAAAAGGCATCGAAGATTTTCCAGAAAAGATAGCCGACTTCATAGGTTATTATTTAATGGACGGTGAAGACTTTTGGGATGAATGGGTAAAAGCAAGCAAAGCATAATAATGAAACACATTAAGCTATTTGAAAATTTCGATCCTAATGATCTCGGCCCAGATTTTGAAAAATTAACTTCACAGAGTTTTTCTGATTATGAAGAATATTTCGATAAGGAAGAGGTTAAAGAAGTAAAAGAGAGGTTGAAAGCAGGTGAGACTCTTTACATCCACGAGTTGACCGTTGATGACGATTATGAAGGATTTGATGGAACCGATGACTACTTCGATTCAGAAGGTCACGCATGGGATGCCATAGAAGCATTACAAAAAAGCGATTACAAGCTTGACATTATTGGCGAAGGCATGAACGGTGAAGGAACTTATTACACCATAATGGGAGACAGAAAATCCAACGAGGAATTGGATGAAGCTGAAGAATCCGTTAAATTTTCTTGGAAGCAGAATGCCAAAGAATATGGAAAATCTTCAATAGGCCATGACAATGAATTAAGAGCTTGGCATTTGACCATTCACGGAGAGACTGTTGCATCATTATACAATTCTGGTTTTTTAGCTTCAAATCTTGGAGGAGACGGTCTTGACCAATGGAAGATTTCATTTCAAACTACCAGCGGTCCAAACATGGTTATGAATAAAAGATTTGAAAAGGACCAAATAGAAGATGCTAAGAAATTTACAGAAAAAATTTATTTGGAAGCATTAAGCACTCCAGACGAGAGCGAGAACACTAACATGCTGAAGATAAAATCGAGATTAAAAGTTCCAGTAAAAATAGTAAAAACGGCAGAAACACATCCATATAAAGAGGTATTAAAATTATTAAGAGCAAAACTTGGAGATAGCTTTGGACATAATTTCGGAACAGACAGCACATGGAAACCTATAACATACAGCAAGACCTTCGATGCTACTGGAAGATTTACGGTTAAACAAACCGGTGACATGACGAGCAAGATCAAAATGATACAGGATGTTTTAGGAAAAGAATACAACGTTATACCTGGTAACAGAGAAATAATAATCAAGAAGAATGAAACACATTAAATTGTTTGAAGGATTTATCAACGAGAATAAATTCACTGATGCACCTAATCCTGAATCAGCTGCAAAGCCAGCAAAACCTGGAAAAGCTTTCATCGTTAAAGTAACCTACGACAAGGGTCAAGGAAGAACAAGAATTAAATATGTGAAGGGAACAGTTGAGGACATGATCGGATATTTCGGTTACACTCTTGAGATTGGACACTCACATAAGAGAAGCATCAACTTAAATCCAAAAACTCCAAAGGCTTTCATCAAAGCTTTATCTGATTCTTTTTCAGAAAAGGAAGCAGCTTTGTATAACAGAACTATGGTTGACATCGTGGAAGAAATTCCAGCAGACGTAGAACCTGGAGACATCAGCGACCAAACTAAAAAATCTTAAATATGAAACACATTAAACTATTTGAGGGATTCTTGAACGAAGAAACAACCTCGACTGAATGGAAAGAAATATGTGATTTCGTAAAGAAAGAACATAGTTGGTTTGACATTGAAGAGGAAGACGATGATGAGATCCTATTGACTACAAGAGAAAATGGTAACACAGGAGATGAAACTCCAGGTGATAAAGATAAGACAGAAGCAAGACGTATTTATAAGTTGGTGACTGACAAATTTCCAAAGAAAGTAAAGGGAAGCTTGGAAGACGTGGATGAGTTTGTTTACTTGCACATAAAAAGAGCTAAAGCATAATATGAAACACTTACAATTATTTGAGGCTGCATCTGCTGGAAATCTTATGGACGTCAAACGTGGAATCTACAGCGAAGCAAAGAAAGAATACATGAGCGCTGTTGCTACTCAATTGAAGGCCGCTGGAATAAGAATAAAGAAGACTGTCATTAAAAATGATGACATAGACTTTTTTACCAATGATTATTTTGAATGTTCCTATCTTGGAACCAATTTCAAAATTACAATGTCAAACAGAGGAGTAAGTCTTGGAACAGACATTAATGGTTTATACGGATATTCAACTACCGTAGAAACGCTCGTTAAAAAGCTTGAAAAATTACTCGGATAACAATGAAACACTTAAAGATTTACGAGAATGAAGAGGACAAACCAAGCCGTCTCGATAGAGCAAAAGCGGCAGATCTTGTCACGCTTCCAGAAAATGTTGAAGGCACAAACTGTGCTAATTGTAAATTCATAGATCTAAAAGAAAAGATGTGCAAGCATCCTCAGGTTGACCAGAAGGTTTCTGAGAGAATGTGTTGTGCTCTATGGGATGCTGAAGGCACCATAAGAGAATGGGAAGAAACAGATAAAGAAGAAAAGTAATGCGACACATAAAACTGTTTGAGGAATTTGAGATCGACGTAAACATCTTCGACGAGATATTAAAAATCGTTGATGACGATAAGATCGCTTCCGATACCGAGAAAGAGATTAAAAAAGACGGAGTGCTTGTAGCAAAGCTTGACGGAAATAATGAAGCCGTTTTGGCCACATTAGCAATAGGTGCAGCATTGAGTCTTGGAAAAGTAGCACATCTCGCGAGTGCTGCATTGACATATATTGGAATGGAATCAAGCGAGAAGGTTGGCAGAGTCACATTTAAAATGGCTGAATGGTTGAAGCACAAAGGAGACATATACACGGCAGGAATTTTCAAATTGATTTTAAGAATTTCTAATAAGATTCCTCTTTTGAAGAATTTCATAGATTCGTTGAACGGAGAACAAAAGAAAACATTCGGTAACGTTGCTCTAACAGTAATGATTTGCATTGTTGCTGGAAAGCTTTCTGATGAATTATTGGATTCTTTCTTGTCAACGCATGATGTCATTGCCGAATTGTCTAATATAGATACCGTTAATCTCGCAAAGAATTTTGAAGACGAAATGCCAAAAATAATTAAAGCTACCGTAGAAGCTTCCATTACATGAAACACATAAAACTATATGAGAACTTCCTAAATGAGGGGATGTCAGACGCAGCAATTCAAAAGAAGGTTGCAGAGGTAAATGCTTTGATTGCTAAAGCGATTGATATTGATGGAGATCCTTTGGAAGTAATCGACAAATCGAGCACATGGGAAGCTCCAATGAAATATAAGCCGGTAGTTTACAAGAACAAGAATCTTTTCATAGAATACACTGAATATGATGGTTCTGGAAAGGATAAACTTAAGAAAGACCGAGTGACTCAGGCGAGAATGGAATTTGACGGAATTCCTCAGCTCAATGACATCGCCAAGATGTACAGAGCGGTTCTCAAGAAGAATAACATCAAATGAAATACCTAAAAATATTCGAGGGATTTGACCAAGAACTTGAGAATTTTAAAAAGATTATCACGGCTCCTTTATTGAGAAAACTCATGAACGAGGTTTATGGAAAAGACAACAAGACCGCAAGCAGCAGAGCGACAGGAGCAAGAAAGAGTTTAGCCGGTGATTACTTATACAGACAGGACAGAGGAATGTTTGATGCCTATTTGGAAGACATTAAGACTGGAACCAACCAGCACATGTGGCAGGATTTATTTGATTTCTACAAGAAAAAATGAAAAATTTATTAATAGGATTATTCTTCTCTTTCATAGTTATTTTCTTCATTTATAGAGAATTTTCACCTGCCGTTTCGGCTGAGATAGAATTTAAAACCGAGAGCGAATACATTTCTAAATACAGAGATGCTGCCATACTTGAGATGAAGATCTTCAAAATTCCGGCAAGCATAACTCTCGCTCAGGCATTGTTAGAAAGTGCTGCTGGAAAGAGCGACCTTGCCACAAAGGCCAACAACCACTTTGGAATAAAATGCAAGGGAGATTGGTGGGGAGAAACCTACAAATACACTGACGATTTAAAAGACGAATGCTTTAGAAAATATCCGACGGTTCTCGATTCTTACAGAGACCATTCAGTTTTCCTTGCAGGCGCAAAACGATACGCTTTCCTTTTCAAACTGGACCCATGCGACTATAAGGGTTGGGCCGAGGGATTGCTTAAAGCTGGATATGCAACAGATCCAGGTTATTCTAAAAAGCTCATCGCTAAGATAGAGTTGCACAATCTGTCCTTGATGGACAAGTAGGATTTTGCCTAAATTTTCCAGAAAATATATAATTTGACGGCCACAGATATTCTGTTACCGCCTCAAATAATACGAACCTCATGATAAGAATTTCAAAGGAAGGAGTCTTTTTCGAATTCGTTGAGATTGATGAAGAGGGAAACGAGACGAGACAATCATTGGATGTACTTGGCACAAGCCTCGGAATAGTGTCATACCTCACCTTTCCGGTGACGGTTGACGAGGGAGTCTTAGTGGAAGACATCATGTTTTTACTTGCGTTGAATCCCGAGACGACCGATTATATTTTCGATTCGTCTCTTGCAGGGCAAAGCTTCATCAAGTTCTGGAACGAAATGAACATAGAATCCCCACAAGATCAAACGCTCTCCTGGATGGAGATTGCGCATGAGATAGATCCGGTTACGGATGACGACATGACATTGTACAGCGTCGCAAGAATGAGAGGTGTTGGTAAGGACAGAGAACTGTTTAGCGTCGAATTCTCTCCGGTATCATCATACAGGAAAATGGAAGTTAGGTTGAACGAAAATTACATAGTACGAAAGGTAAACTCCGCAGAAAAAGAGTCGATTGTTCTCTCCTGCACGAAGGCCTTCACGCTATTCGAGGTGATCCATTCCATTCTTTTTGAGATGAGCTATTACGGAGATCCTGAAGCAAGGAAGAAAGTCCTTGATGAGGTTCTTGAATCGCTTGGCGTGGAAAAGATAGAAGCATTTAAACTCAAAGACAGAGATGACATAGAAAAGCTAAAGAAAGAGCTTCAGAATCTGATTGAGAATGAAGACTATGAGGAAGCGGCAAGGGTACGAGACAAGATAAGAAGGATCCTCGAAAATGACCAAGAGGAACAATCTGATGATTCAGATGTATAACTACAAAACGATAATAGATTCAAATGGATAACAATAAGAAAATAAGCGACGAGGATGCTGCAAAGCTTCTCAAGCAAAAGGAAGCGGCTTCAGGTATAGTATACGATGAACCGCAAGGACAGCCAGAAGATTTGACCAAGGAAGAAGTTGCCGAAACGGTTGCTCCACTCGGAAAATCAGAAGGTTGGAAACAGCAGCAAACCATTCAGGAAGAAGCTGCAGGAGTTGAGATAGGATGGAAGCCTTTCCCATCAGAGAACCTTCCATCAAGAGGCATGTTCTACCCAGACGGAACAACGTTCAACATCAGAGCGGCATCCGTTGCAGAGGTGAGACACTTCTCTACGATTGACGAGAATGACCCGTTGGATTTGGACGACAAGCTTAACATGGTTGTTGACAAATGTCTTCAGGTTAAATTTCCAGACAGACACGCAAACTGGAAGGACCTAAAAGAAGAGGACAGATTCTGTTTGATTTTCGCGATAAGAGCCTTGACATTTAAGAATGGAGAGAACAAGCTTTTCGTGAATTTAAAATGCGGACAGACCTGCCTTGGAGACGGTTCTTACAACGAGAAGATCGAATTGAACAACGACAATTTTGAATACTACACGATAGATCCTAAGCTGATGAGATTCTATTCTCCTTCTGAAAGATGCTTCGTGATTCCCTCAAAAGAAGTTGGAACTTTAAAGCTCTATATTCCATCTCTTGGAGTGACGACTTTCATTAAGAATTACCTGAGAGACAAGGGAAGAAAACAAGAATTCTTTGACAGAACTTTTGCAAAGGTTGCTTCGTTTGCGTTCGCCGATTGGAGAACAATGACAGATGCTTCTTACAAGAAAGCTGAACAGGATTCTTTTGGTTGGAACACCAAAAAGCTTTCAGCAATGTTGAAGCTTGTAGAATTAATAAGATTCGGAGTTAAGACGAAATTGACGAGACAATGTAACAAATGCGGAGCTGAGGTCTCTGCACCTCTGAGCTTTCCCGGAGGAGTTCGATCCCTCTTCCTTTATGGCGACCCTCTCGCAGACATACTTGGAGGAGAGTGATGAAGGTTTGATGGAAGAATCTGAAGTGCAGGGATTGTTTGGATTATTCCAAGTAAATCTCGAGAACTACATCAAGGTTAAATTTGCCTTCATGTACCACATGCAGATCTCTCCGGAACAAATAGACAATTGGCCCTATTGGGAATACGAGGAATATGTGGAACTTTTAACTGACGTTCTTAAAAAGAAACAGGCAGCAGAAAAAGACACAAGCTCTCAATCAGGTTCGATGAATCCGAGTCAAGAGGCAGGCAAATTTATGAAAGGCGTGAAGATGCCATCAGCTAAAATGCCAAACATGCCATCTAAGTTTAAATAATAAATATCCCACTGATAAAAAAGGTGGGATATTCTTTTAGTATATTGCTATAATTATCTAATAACAATTAAAACCAAACCAAATGGAAATTTTAAAAACGAAGGAAGAATTGACGGAAAAAATAATGGCAACATTTAAACCGTCAGAAATTGCATTGATAAATACAAATATTTATCTGAATCCAGAACATATTGATTATTACCAGAATTTTCATTCCGGAGAATATGATAAATGTTTGGAATTTTTGACGGAAAACAAGCATTTGTTAACCATCGAACATACGCCGGAAGAGCACAAGGAAATAGCAAAAAAATTATTAGAATCTGCAAAAAACTTTAACTAAAATAAAAATGACAACGGAACACAAAACAATCAAAAATGCCGAAGACGAAACTACAGACATCATCTGTATTCTCGACAGGTCTACTTCTATCCAAACGTCTGGATTGGTAGAAAAAACAATTGAAGGATTTAACGCATTTCTTGGAGAACAAAAGAAAGCCGTCGGCAAAGCGACTTTGACTCTTTGCTTATTTGACGGCGGATACGGTGATGCTGCTGGTGGTGGAAAAACTTACGAGATAATCCACGATCGTGCTGACATTCAAAGCATTCCTCAATTGACCAAAGAAACTTACGTTCCTAAAGGAATGACAGCGATGTATGATGCAATCGGTTCTACAATCGATACAGTCTATAATCAATGGAAGGACGCAGCAGACAAATCGGATAAGGTTGTGGTATTAATCATGACAGACGGTGAGGAAAATTCCAGCAGGGAATACACCCAAAAAGCCGTGTTTGAGTCCATCAAGAAAAGACAGGACGAAGACAAATGGGCTTTCGTATTCATTGGAGCAAACATTGATACTATGCAGGCAGGTGGAAGCATGGGAGTTTCTGCAGGAAACACTCTATCTTATTCCAATACAGGAAAAGGTGTCAACACCGCATATATGAACATGAGCGCTTCAGTTTCTAAACTGAGATCTTCTAATTCAAATTCAAGGATGTATTCTGCTTCATTGGATTCTTTGATAGCTGACAACGGTGCAGAAAAAGAGGAAGAATTGAACAAGGACTTGAAAAAAGATACAGACAATAAATAAGAATGCAATCAGGGAAAATCTGATGGAGGTGCTGGAATAACAGGAATTAGTCCGCTTATAAAAGCTCAAAACTGCGACCGTAAGGTTAATAAAGAATTGGAAACAATAGAATAACTCTGCATTCTTACTTTTAAGCCCCGAAGAGATTCGGGGCTTCTTTTTTTCCAAATATATAGGATGAATAGAATTCTCTTATTAAATGGCATCAGAAAAAGCATTATTAATGGCCGCATCTATGTTGGTCGATTCGGCAAGATCGATGGACCACGTAGTTAACAAGTTGGAGTCCCTTGCAGAACAACAAGCTGCCACGTTGGACAGACTTGCTGACAGGCTCGACTCTATTGGTAAAGGCGGAAGCGGTAAATCTGGTGGAAAAGCTGAGGAAGCCGCATTGGGAGGAATAGCAAATAAATTTAAGAATTTAACAAGCAGTCTTTCTGATTTGGCTGAGGCAGGTCCAAAACTAAAAGAAGGATTCAAGGCATTGACGGAAGGTTTAAAATCTTTAAACGTTGCTTTGAAATTTTATTCAAAAATCCCAGAGGATGCCGTCGATAATTTAATACAATTTTTAAAGAAAATCTCAGATCAATTTCAAAGCATTGACACGAAGAAAATAAAAGAAGGTGGCGAAGGATTAAGCGTGATGGCTTTAGGAATCGCACAGCTTGGATTGGTTTTATTTTTAGCAACTCCTCTTTATGTCATTGGCGCGATAGGATCTCTTATAATCATTCCAATGTTGGCTCTTTACGCTTACACCTTCTCAAAGATAGGTGAGGTGGCTGAGAACATAACAGAAGGTGCAAAATCCATAGGATGGATGTCGTTGGGAATCGTAGGATTTTCCATCGCTTTATTCGCAACAAAAGAATTAGCTGGAGGTTCCTGGAAGGCCTACGCCGAAGGAGCTTTGATAGTTATTGCTGGATTGACTGTGTTCAGTCTCGCGTTTTATTTCCTTGGACAATTCGCAGATCCAATTGAGCAAGGTGCAAAGGCAGCCGCTTGGATGGGACTTGCTTTAATATCCCTTGCGTTCGGTATTGCTTCATTCCAATTATTAAAGATCGATATAAAATCTGTCCTGATTGCCGGAGCCGCTGTTGCAGTAACAGGATTGGCAATGGGTCTTGTAGGAATGTTTGCAAGCGAAATAGAAGAAGGTGCATTGGCTCTCGCATTTGGAGGATTAGCATTGATTGCGCTTGCTCTTGGAATTGGTTCATTCAAATTATTTAAGATTACTTCAGAAGATTTTCTCATGGCTGGCGCAGCAGTTGTTGCGGTTGGTGGAGCCATGTTCCTTGCAGGATTGATGGCAATTCCAATATTGTTGGGTGCCGCTGCGTTGCTCGTTGCTTCAATAGCAATGATCACGTTGTCATTAGGAATTTTGACGTTGAACGCGGTTTATCAAAAAGCGATGACAGGACTTCTCGCACCAAGCACGCAATATCCAGATGAATCTAACATGGAAGTAATGATCGGAGGAATTGCAGATGCGTTTGCAATAAATCCAATCAAATCGGTATTCATGCTTGCCGGAGCCGCTGCGTTGCTCGTTGCTTCAATAGCAATGATCACGTTGTCTGTCGGTTTGCTCGCAATAAATTTTGCGTTCAATAAAGCTAAGGACGGAATTTTAAAACAAGATCCAAACGATCCTGAGGAGCTCATGATGAATTCTGTAATTACAGGAATCGTGAGCGCATTCACAATAAATCCAATCAAGAGTGCATTCATGTTATTGGGTGCCGCTGGATTGATAGTAGCATCTGTTGCGTTGATCACATTGACTGGTGGACTTCTTGCATTCAATTTTGCTTACAAGAAATCTGCTATGTTGTTTGAAGAATCAACGATGAGTGCTTATAAAGGAAGAACAAATATAGACGCAGCTCTTTCTTCAGTAGTCGATGGCATGGTGATGGGTCCAATAAAATTATTAGGATTCTACGCTTCAGTTCCAGCTTGGTTGATGGCAGGTTTTGCATTGATGAGCATCGCAGGTGGTTTAGCAGGATTTGCAAACATAATCCAAAGAGGAATTCCTGGAGGAATAGAAGGCGTAAGCAAATCTGTCAATTCAGTATTGACGAGCGTGTTGAATGCGTTTGTTGATGTTAGCAGAGGAAAAGGAACTGCAGTTGATTGGGATGATGTTGAGGATGGTATTGATGCAGTCTCAGGTGTAGGAAATATTATTAAGGGAATGGCTGAAGGTGTTGCCAAGATGGCAGACTTGAAATTCCCTATTTACGATAAGAACGGAAAGATCACAGGATATTTCGGAATAGGCGACAAGCAATTCCAGCAGGTTACGACCAACATGAAGATGTTGATCACTGCCATTGCAGGAACTTTAACTGAGGTTGGAAAATCTCAAGGTGAGACAGGATGGTTCAGTAAATCTGACGGAGAAAAAGGTGCAGAAGTAATTAGAGGAATTGGTGGTGATCTTGTTGGTCTTGCTGATTTCGTTCAGAAGGCTGCAAACTTAACTTTCCCTATTTACGACAAAAACGGTAAACAGACCGGAGTAACTGTAATTGATCCTTCCATGTTGGCTGAAGGTGGTTCTGTTAGAACTAACATCATCAACATGATCAAGGCTGTTACTGGAGCTTTAGCTGATGTTGGTTCTGGTGAAGCAGCAAATTCAGGTTGGTTCAGAGACAGCGACATTGAAAAAGGTAAAGCTGCAATACAAGGAATTTCTGCAGACTTAAATGGAATTGCTGCGATGGTTACATCTGTCGCTGCAGTTAAAGATTTCTCTCAGGTAGCAAACAGAATTAAATTAACGTTGATGGTCATTCCGCAAGCATTCTTGGATGCTGCGAAAATAATTGAGCCTAATAAAGAAAAACTTGAGGCTGTAACAAACATATTCGGAACCCTCGTGGATCCTTTGAAAAACTTCATTGACCTTCTTGCTAAGGTTGAAGAGAAGAAGATAACAGAAAAAACTGGAAGCGGATTGTCATCAAGCCTTTCCAAAATAATGGCAACCATCGCAGGAATAAAACCTAACATGGACATGACGTCTCTTGATAAAGCCGTTGGTTATCTCGAGAGAATGGCTGCAACTGCTGATCCATTAACTAAGCTCGCAGACTCTTTTGAGAGAATTGCTAAGAGCATGGACAAGTTTGCAGGAACATTTAAGAAGATGGACGGAAAGACCGTTAAGACTTCTGACTTGTTGATTCAATCATTAGTTACTTTTGCTAAGGTTGATCCAAATGCGTTCAGTACATTGACGGATAAGGGTGCAGCACTCATCAATTTCATTTATGAAAAAGGTAATGCTAAACCTGCAACGCCTGTTACAGAGCCAACTCCTACAACTGCAATAAATTCTGAACCAGGAAAAACTGCTGTTAAACCAGCTGAGGTTGCTACACAAACAAAACCAGGTGCTCAGCAAAATAATGCTCAGTTAACTCAGATGATGACTGATTTAACTACAAACATGGCGAGTATGGCTGGCGCATTGAAGGACATAAAAATGATTTTACAAGGAACGTTAAAAGTGCAAACTGTTGCATAATTAATTTTTTTGTTTCAAGTAATTAATCTATATTTGTCTCGTCAGGAAATTCTGAACTCTCGTTCAGATGGGTCAAAAGCCCTCCAATCCATATCAAATCCCCTATTGCCCAAACATTGTTGTCTGCATAAATGCCGCGAAACATTGCTGTCATCTTTGCATATAACCAGACCCTGAATATCTGATGAATAGGTTTGATGTTTCATACATGAAAATGGCTTCCATTTGGGGCCAAAATTCTCACTGCAATAGAAATAAAGTAGGCGCATTGGTCGTAAAAGACAATGTGATCATCTCTGATGGCTTCAATGGAATGCCAACAGGAATGGACAACTGTTGTGAGGATGAAAACAATAATACTAATTGGCAAGTTCTACACGCTGAGTCAAACGCTCTTGCGAAGCTTGCAAAAAATCCAGTATCATCTATAGGTTCTACGTTATACGTCACTCTTTCACCGTGCAAGGAGTGCAGCAAGCTTATTCTCCAATCCGGGATAACTCGAATTGTTTATTGTGAAGAATACAGAGACACGACTGGAATAGATTTCTTAAAGTCTCAGGGATTATTAGTAGAAAAAATAAACATTGATTAATGTATACCGAACCAGGATTTTACGATCTTGAACCAGGTGCAATAGGAACTTTGCATTACAAGATCAACATGATTAAACACATGAGCGAGGAAGAAAAACAAGCTTATGTCAGCAGGGCTTCAAACGAAAGAATGAGAGCATTCATGATGAACATGACTTATGGAATGAACGGCAACGGACCAACAGATCCATTAAATGCTTTCATAAAAGCAAGACAAGATTCTTGGGGAGAACTCGAGGACAGTCAAGTTGGAATGGAACCAAGAGAGATGCAAGTTCAAATAGGACAAAAAGAATCTTATGATTTAATTCTAAAGTTAGAAGCGAGAGATGATTTTGGAGGTTGGATGAATCCAGCTTTTGTGGAAATGATAAAACAATTTAAAAATGAATAACATGAGACACTACCAACAAGGAAGAGGAATAGAAAAAGATGGTCCGATTGGAGAAGAGAAAAAAGAAAAAATATCACCAGTAGATAAGGTTAAAAATTCTGTCAGGTCAATGGTGACAAGCATATTTTGGGCGGCAGGAATTGTCGCAGCAGAATCAATTGCAATTTGGTGGATTTGGAATTACGTAGTCACTGAACATCCGCTGTCTTATATCAAAACTTATTTGTTGGTCATCATGATAAGATTGATGTTAAGATCAACAACGAAGATGTCAGATTTAAAGTAAAATTATAAACGGAACGTAAAAATAAAAGTAACAACAATGTCAACAGAACAAAAATTTCCAAGCATAGCACATTGTGCAATGCACTTGATCTTCTACAACAAGGAGTGGACGAACAAGCAGATCGCGGATGAGGTGATGAGAATAATGGGATCGAGGACTGGACCTGGAAATATTTCATGGTACAAAGGTAAACTTAAGAAAGGTGAATTGAAGTTCGATAATTACATCGACTGTCAAAAGCTTCCTGCAGTTGTTGCTTTACCAGAAAAAGTTGCAGACATAGAAGTAGAAATTCCAAAGGAATTAATAGTAACCGAGGATGACATCATCAAGGCAAAAGGATTACAGAAGATAGCACTTGAATTTTACAAGAGCAGATCAGAAAGAGATTTCAATAATCTTTACGCAAGATTAAAACCTGGAATGATTTTCCATGCAATGAACATATTGAAAGACGAAGCTTCTGCAGAAGATGTTGTGTCTATTGCATTCACAAAGATCTGGAGCAAGATAGATCAATACAACAAGTACTGGAACTTTTCGACTTGGGCTTATAGAATAGTACACAACGAGGCGATGCAACACATCAGAAAAAATAAGATGCTGGTTTCATTAAATGCTGGAAGCAATCATTCGGAAGCAATGCAATACAGCGAGCACAACTTGATAAGATGTGGTGCTGACGAAGAATTGGTGCAAGTGGATCCTGATTGGGATCTCAATGAGTCTGAAGATGTTCATCAGGTTGTCTATGAAAAAGTTTTAAAGGAGATAAATGGCCTTTCAAGATTTTACAAGGAGATCATGATCGACAGAGAATTAAATGGAATGAAGTATAAAGCAATTGCTGAGAAGCACAACATAAACATTAACAGCGTTAAGACGAGAATAAAGAGGGCGAGAACTCAGATCATTGAGAACAATCCAGAATACTTCAAGCTCGTTCAGTCACGAAATAAAAACAAACAAACCCAACATAACGATGAAGACGAATTCGAGCAATCAATTATTGAAGCAAGAGGAAAATGTGAAGAAGCTGGAACCGATTTATTCGACATACTTTGATGTTGAATTCACTTCAGTAGATTTAACTGACGAGGATAAACAGATCTTGCACGATTGTGTGAAGTCTGTTTCATCTCGTGAGATAACATTTGGACTCTATTACCAAAATGACACAAGGAAGATAGTTCCTGTCGATTCTCTTTTGAAGCTTAAAAACAGCCAAAAGAAGTCTGACGTCATAATTTCCATTTTGGATAATGATTATGGTAAGAAGGGTAAAATCATAGGCACCTTGATATATAAGGAGTGCAACATGAGCGTGGACTTTGATGATCTTCTTTTTTTCACACACCTGGAAGAAAATAATTTTCTGCAGGCTGCAAGAACTAAAGAGATAACATTGAACTTACATTCAAGCACTATATTATACAACAACCAAGAAATATGAGCACAATGCCTACAATGAATGAATCCTTGAACGACGAGCTGTTAAAAAAGCTATCGGATGACCTAATAGAGGTTCTTACAGAAGAACTCGTGGAAATCGAGGATAAGATAAAGTCTATAGAAAAAAGTAACTAATTTATTTCCTTTTTTGACATTTTTTTAGTATATTTGTATTAGATAATCAATTGATACTAAAATGGAGAAGATGAAAAATAATATCAGAAATTTCTATAGAAGATTAAGAATGGGTTATGAGAAGGATACACGGTTCAACAGGATCGCTATCTCTTTTTGTGAGTACATTTTGTATCCAGAATTCAGGACTAAAACATTTCCAATTAAAAGATTTTTTAAAGTGACTGCCTTCATGGCAGTCATTTATTTTATGGGAGCTGTCCTTTTAAACAACTTTGTCTTGATGGATACAATAGACAACAAAGATCAAGAGCTCAAAGGAACATATAAGGAAATTTCCAATCTCTATTCAAACGCAAAGGAAACCGTGTATGATGAATGCATGGATTCTCTGATGAACACCGAGTCATACATAAGATTTGTGATTTACAGTAAGAGCGGAATTTTAGTTCCAAGCAAAGTTCCTGACAATCACTTGTTGGCCATAAAAGATAATGCTGAGAAGATGAACATTCCTATCTCCATTTATGTGAGGGTTATTCACCACGAATCGAGATTTGATTCATCAGCAGTCAATTCATCTTCTGGCGCAATGGGTTACATGCAAATGATGCCTATCACATTTAAACATTTCTACGATGTCCTTTCTCTGAAAGGAGGAAACACATCTCTAAACAATCTCATCTGTGGTTCTTTGTTGCTGAAACAAAAGTATGAGTATTGGTATAAAAGAAAAAAGGATCAAGGAGAAGCATGGCAAATGGCTTTGGCATGTTATGCAATGGGAGATTCACTTCCGAGAGCACTTGGTCGAGTACCAGAGTCCGTTAAAGGGTACGTAAATTACGTAATGCAAAATGAAATTATTCAGAATACTAAAGGAAATCAGTAACTACTTCTTCATTAGGAAGACCATAAAGAAAAACAAGAACACAGAAGATTGGAAAACCAAAAATCTGAGAGTTGGTTATTTCGGAATAATGTACACCGTCATAAATCTTCCACCAGAAGTTTATGAATCAGAAAAACAATACTACCAGCTCTATGTCATAGAGCAATTAAAACCCATCAACGAATATCTCGCTGCTTTGAATTTGCAAGAAGTTGTCACAGTTAAGATCGACGATCAATGCAATCCTGATGCTGGCGTTTATGCGTTTGGTGTTAAATACATTCCTTTGTTCAGAGAACTTTCTCTCTATTGGATTATCAAGTGGACTGCAATATTATTGTTATTGTGGTGGGCAGAATCTAAATTCGATTTAATACACAAAATCGGAATGGGTTTCTCTTGGTTATACAATTTCATACATCCGTAACTTTTAATATTGTCGTTGGTATAACAAAGAAAACCAACGATGAATTACGAAATCTTTAAGGAATTTTCAAAGTTTAATAACATTAAATTCTACGATGAGCCTCACGTTTATTTCATAGACGACGAGCAAGTCATTTCAGTCACAGGATTAATTCACAGATTCACAGAGGAATTTGATGAAGAGAAATGGCTCAAGATAAAAGCTGACGAAAGAATAAACGCAGCTGGAGGCATTACCGAATTTTCATTGGAAACTTATGATCAAGCTCTCGAACGCCACAAGAAAGATTTAAAAGCCGAGTGGACCTACAAGAACAGACATGGAATTTACGAAGGAAGATTGATCCACAGCTACCTCGAAAATCTAATGGCCAACAAGGATGTAATGGAAGATAAATCCGGCCAAGACGTTGTTACTTTCGACGACATCGAAAAAACCTTCTTCATGATGAAGAAGCTTGCTAATAACTTTTACAAGAAATACATTGAAACTGGAATACTAATTCCAGTTAAATCAGAATTGGTCGTAGGAGCAAAGGAGCTGAAGCTTGCTGGTCAGATTGATCAATTGTTCTATAACACTCAGCTTAATGCCTTACAACTCTACGATTGGAAGACCAACAGGAAACTGGCATGGACCAATAAGTACCAAATGAAGGAATGCTTAAGTCATCTTGACTCGTGCGAGCTTAACACTTATTCTTTGCAGCTTTACACTTACAAGTATTTGTTGGAAAAGAACACCAACATTAAGCTTCATGAGAAAATGTACATCGTATGGTTTAATGAGCATAACGATGACCCACAGATAATAGAATGCAGAGATATGACAAATGAAGTTCTTAAGATGCTTGAGTTCAAAGAGAAGAACCCAGACATGTTTAAGGTGCGTCCTTATGTGAGACCTTCTATTCCAGAGTACCAATTAGAGAAGGCCACCCAGATGGGAGATCTGCTTAATTTCGGTGATCCTCTCCTATTTTAAGAATATATAGAAAAGTAGCTGAAACAATGTAATTTATTAACCGTATAACGTTTAAAACATATAAAAATGAGCACAGAAGACAACAAAGATTTAACCGCCGTATCAACAGAAAATACAGTGGAAGCTAATCCAACAGAATCAAAACCGGTTGCAATAGACCAAAAGCTTGTGGATGACATCACAAAGGAGCTTGACGCATTAAATGCTGACATGAAGAATAAGGTTTATCCAATAAAATTGGAAGACGAAATTTCTCTAATAGCTTTGATCGATTTCATCGACAATGGTGCAACATGGAAGAACATGGAAGCTCTTGGAATAATAGAAGTTTCTAAAGCATTACACGTAGAAAAAGCAAAAGGATTAAAATCTGGAAACATTTTTCTACAGTCTCTTCCAATCCAAGCATTAAGCTTCTTCCTTTCAAAGGTTGAGGACAAAGGACTTCAAAGAGCAGAAAGACACATTAAGTTTGTGAAGCCTTTGGATGAAGCTTTGAAATTAATCAAGCAGGATACGGATAAAGTTAATTCACTTGAAAGCAAATTGGCAGCTGCTGAAAATGGAATTGAAATAGAAAAAACTCCGGAAAAGTAAAATGAACATCTTAGATAAACTCAACAGATTTGTGGTCATAGCAATATATTTATTGCTTATTTTGACCGGCATAAACAGCTGTCAGAGTTGCAGCCACCAAAAAGAGAACATTAAGTTGCGTAAGGAGGTTGACAGCTTGAGTACGACAGTTAAGGCTCTCAAGGACAATACTTATGGAAAGCAAGAGCTTGACACAAGAATGACCATTGAGGGATATGAAATCTCGAAGAGAATGCTCTATGACCAGAATGCAATCGTCAGGACCACAGTGAGACCCGACGACAGGATGAATGAATACGATCAAAAGATCAAAGAGCTTCAAGAAAAATTAAGCTCTGGTAAATGAAAATTTTAAATTGGTTGAAAGGCATGAGGAGAGACGTTCTTATAAAGAATTCTTTCCTTTTGCCAATTTTATTGGTTGTTGCAATGTCCATTTCACACGTTGTGAGCTGGTATGATTTAGGAAACCCATTTGCCTGGGCAGTTTATCTTTCAATAGCAATTGAGATATTTGCATTGGCTTCTGTTTCTGCAGCAAGCATAAACATTAATCGTGCGTCAGTTTGGTTTCTATTTGCGCTTGTAACTTCCATTCAAATCATAGGTAACGTCTTCTTTGAATTTAACGACATAGACCAAAATGGTTCGTTGTTTAAATCATGGATGGAACTCGTCCAACCGTTCTTTGAAGATTGGACTCCTGTAGATCACAGGAGATTATTGGCTATAGTACAAGGAGGTTCAATTCCTATGATGTCTTTGATAGCATTAAACTACTACATCAAATTTGGTGATAAGCTTAGACAGAAGGAATCCTCCAATGAAAAAGTGGAAGAACCTAAAATTGTTGAGTCTGAAAAGATAAATAAGACAGATGAGGATGACATTGCTCCTTATACAAATCACGACCAGTAAAAATAATTAAAAGAGAATAATGGGACTTCCTAATCAAAATCCAAATAACAATCTTAAATGCGACGATGGTTCATCGTTTCAGGGATTTATATTTGATGGAACCAATAACAATCCAAGCATGTCGATTGTTAAAGGAGCTGACACGCTTCTTGAATTCTCTTTGAAGGACGTGTTCATGCCTGCTGATCAATGGATGAGCCAAGAGTATGTTGTGAAAGCAAATGCTTCTGTGTTGTTAGACATTGATAGCATTTTAAATGATGCTGGAGAAGTACAATTTATCGCATTGGTAGTAAAATATCCTCAGGCAGACGTAAATCAAATCATAGTTGAGACTACAGAAAAATACATTAAGTTCTTATATCCAACAATGGGTAGCGGTTACTTAAACATTGGAAAGATAATGATGTTGTCAGGAACAACTAAGATAGGTTCAGGTTGGGGACTCGATGAATCTCCAGGTGGAATTACGATTTTTAATCCACACTTAAATTTTGATGTGAGAGTTAAAGTACTTGCATTCAACTAAAACAAAATAATAATAAAAATATAATGAATCCAAATTCAGCTTATTCGCAAATCGCAATTGCAGTGGGAACAGATTACACTCCAACACAGCAAACAACAACACACGTTGATCCAAATTTAGGACCAACATCTCCTCCAGGTCCAACTGTAGCAGCAGGATTAAATTCTCCTGTGTTTGCATTGTTCTGTACAGTTACTTCAACAGGAACTACACAAGTTCAATTGCTTGGTGATGCTGCCGCAGTATCTTATCCAGCTGGATCTTTCAAGCAAGGAGTTGTTTATTACATGTACTTGAAAAAGCTTGTTGCAGATGGTGGAGCTTCCTTTATTGGATTTAGATACCAACAGTATCCTTTTGTTCTGTAAAATAATTTAATGTAAAATGGATCAGGATAAATTTACAAATTATGTTGCGTCTTATTTCTACAGCAAAGGTTTTTGTAAAGATCGTTCGACGAAATTTACTGAAAGTGAGTACAAGCAATTTTTGGAAGATTGTTTTGAATCATACAAAAAAGTTCTTGAAGATGAGAGAAAGGAAAGCCCTCATCATCACACAAATAGACTTGATTAAAATACTTAACGCCTTACTTTGTAAGGCGTTTTTATTTAGGAAAATGTGGTGATTTCCATACAAAATCAAATATATAAAGTAAGAATAGAAAGCGCTTTCCGTTTATTAGAAATGAACGAAAAATTTAAAATGGAAAACTATTCAAAGTTGATAGATGAGGTGTTCAAACGTTTAGATTGGGACCACATCATGAGGTATTTTGAAACGCAGCATGGAGATGCTTACGAGGACACTACGAGTAAAAAGGGTAAAAAAGTACGCGTAACCACGAAGAGCGTCTTTGCAATTAAGAAGGAATTAAGAGACCTTGTTAAGTTTGTTATTGACAGCAATTTTAATGAATTGCAGCATAACAATTGGATTATTTTTTGGTCCAACAAAGAAAGTGGATACAGACTTGAAATCGTATTCACTCCGACGCGTGCTGTTATGTGTGAGAATGATAATTCACCAGAAGAAGAAGATCCAGTAGGAAATTCCGATGAGATTGAAAGAGATGTTCTTAAAGAGATGCTCGTGAAATCTGTGAAGGAAGAAAACTATGAACTCTCAGCCGTGATCCATTCAAGATTAAAAAAGCTTGACAAGGCCATTAAGGATAACAAGAAGAATGGTATATACTAAATGAAGCACATAAAACTTTTTGAAGATCTTCCATCCATGTGGGATCCAACATACGCTAATGACATCTTTAAGATTCGTTATCGTTCATTGGATACTCTTTCTAACAAGAAAGCCCCAGACTCTATTGATAAACCTGTCAATGACGTTATCGATGGAATTGAAGAAGGAGATTTCATAACTGGAAAAGGTGTTGAAGATTCTAAAGAACACACAGGTAGTGTTGTTAGAGTTCAGAAGGATGAAAAAGGAGAGAACATATCCATTGAGATAGAAGAAGACGGTGAGGTTATTGAATTGGCTCCAAGCAGCGTTAAATTCGCTGAAGGCGGTGATAAAGGAAATCAGTCTGGAGTTAAAGGAGAACCTGTAGATACTGGACTCATGGATTACACTTCTGGAGAACCCGCAACATTTGAAAAATCAAATGGTTTGAAGAACATAAAAAAATTTAGCGATTTCTAATGAAACACATTAAAGACATAAATGAAGCTTTAAAGGGGCAAGATTCAATCAGAAAATCTTACGACATCAAACCAAAAGATGTTGGATATTGTACTGTTACATTAAGAAACAGTTTGCAGAAAATGGCTACATCAGATTGGAGAATTGACATTGCAACAAGCGGAACAGCAGTAATGTCTCTCGAACAATTACAATACATCTGCGAAACACTTTGGCCTAAAATCAAAAAGGATGCAGAAGCTAACAAAAAACACACTGTGTCACAAATAATTAAGAACGACTAATGGAACAATTTGACAACAGCTTTAAGAATTTCTTCAAGATAATGTGGCAGAACACATTCATCCAAATATTTTTGGTAGCATTCGGAATAACGATTTATGAACTAATAACAATAGGTTCTGTGATAGGACATTTTAAGTCGGACACAGGAGTTGATTTTGTTATGGATATTCTTGGATATGGATTAGCTCCAACTGTCGCTTCTATAGTGGCATACAAAACTATGCAGTTTTGGAATGATTTAAAAAACGGAAGAAGCAGATAACATGAAACATATTAGAACTTATACACAAATATTTGAATCTGTCGACTTAACTAAATTAACTCCTGAAGTAAAAAGGAGAATTACAGATTATGCTAATGATTCCGACAATCAGGATATTAACATGAACATATTGGCTAACGATATTGCCAACAAACCAGAATACGGAAATCTTTCTGTAGAAGATGCTAAAGACGTATTGTTCAGGGCTCTTATTTCAAACCTGTAATGAAATATTTAAAACTTTTTGAAAAATTCAGAGATGAGCAACGCAAGATAGAAGACTTGTCTACTATTGATTATGCCTATCATTGGGTAAATGAAGGAAATCTTTTTAGTCAAATATATGAATTACCAGACATTAACACAGGTCCTTACGTTTTAAGAAAGAATCCAAACACAGGAAAAAAAGTAGAGATGCCTGCTTTACCTAAACCAAAATTTATTCTTGGATCAGAAACAAATGAAATTTCTTCTGGAATTTCTACCGCAGCTGGAGTTTGTCTGACAATAGATCCAAGTTACGTTTCGGCTGGAGTCACTGGAGAGTCAAACATTTGTTTAGTCTTTTCTATGAAAGATTTATTAGAAAAATTTGATGTTCTCAATTTAACGGATAACAGCGAGGCAGAAATTCGTATTAAAGCTATTCCTGATTGGAATAAGCTTGTCAAGAAAATCTTGGTTGTTAGAAAAGTTTATGAAGTAGGTGATTCGTGGGAAGATTTTGCATATAGAGCCGTCAAGGAATGGTTTCCAGAAGAACTAAAAACTTTTGTAGAAACATCTCCTGGGCAAAAATCAATTGGAAAAACTCTCGAAAAAGAGTTTCCAAATAAATTCTAATTATTTCTTAAAAATTTCGTAAATGAATTTCTTTGGGATTGTCAATTCTTTGACATCAGGATTTCCAGTTTCTATAACATAGTTTCCTTCACTGTCTTTCTTGTATTTGTCTGGTAGCACTTCGCCAACAGCAATCAATTTCTTAATAGCATCCTTTTCATTTTTCTTCTTCATAGAAAAGAAATCACTTTTTGTGATGTAGGAAGAAAGCTGGATCTTCTCAACCGTTTTCTGGTTTGGATCATTGAAGCTTTCAAATGTCTTTAGGTTTTCCATATTATATTTTATTTTCTTCGAGAAATTTTATATTGTAATCGATCTTGGCGCATCTGTTCTTAAAGTCTGCAACCTCTTCATTCGTCAATTCAAACCACTCTCCACTTATTCGTTTAGACCTTAGGAACCTGTGTAGGATTGTTTCTATCTTCCTTGCATTGTCGCTTTCATATTCTTGGACGACTCTCATTTCTGATGGTGATCCTGTCTGTAATTCTTTTATTCGCTTCTTTGTTTCTCGTTCTGTGAAACCGATCTTATATTTTCCTTCTTCGTTTATTAGGAGGTATACTTTCATGGTGTTTGTTATTATGAAGTATATATCACAAAAAAACCAGCAGTATCACTCAGAGGTTGGACTCCGTAATCTCTCTGCTGGTGCATTTACCCCTCAAGACTCAGGGTTGTTAAACGAGAAAGCCATTCTCGCGAATGGCCTTCAAGCTAACCAAATAAACATTAACACATGAACTACTACACTACTCTACTATCTTTCCAATTTAGTTGGTTATTGGAGTTTTTGCATGCTTGTTAAGCAAGTCAGTAAATTGTTTTTCAAGAGCTGTTCCTTTGATGGTGTGCATTAATCCATCCATTCCGCCTTCAGGGAATATTCCATGCAATCCGCTCGTTTGAGCTCTGAGGTTCTTAGCAAGAATTTCTGATAACGAAACTGTACCAAGCGATGTGATCGCTTCAATAAGTCCTGGAGTTACTGCTTCCATCTTCTCTTTCACTTTCTTAATCTCGATGTCAGCTTCTTTGCTTAAGAAATTCAAGATCATTTCTTTCGATTTTCTTTCTCTTTCGAGAACATCATCGGCGATTTTGCTCTTAGAAGCTTGTGCAGCTTCTTCGTTCTTTAATTTCTCAAGTTCAGCTTTTGCATCGGACTGTATTTTTTCGAGTAAGCTTACCATACGTTGTTCTTCCGTACTTGCTTCCTCTTTGATCCTCTCTCTTTTGAATCCCTCTGTTTCCTTAACGTACTCCAGGTTCTTCTTTTCTTTTGCGATGAGAAGATTCTTTTCAACGGTGTTGTACTGAGCATCTTTTAACATCGATGCGATTCTATCGTCACCGATTTTGATGTTTAATACTTCAACGTCATACACATTCATTCCATTTTCCTCGAAGTATTTTCCTTCGCGCTTACCATCTTTTGGTTCTCCGAGAATTATGTTACGTATGATGTCTGTTGCCGCGTTGTTGAATTCTTCGATGGTGTTCTTCTTCACGCTGTTTCTTACAACTGAACGCAGGTGTTGTGTTAGAAGCTTCACGTAGTTGGATACGGTAAACCATTTTTTCGCATCGTCTTCTTTGAAGTTAACTCTGTAAGACAATCTTATAGACACTGTGACAGAATCCTTGGTCTCAACCTCGATGATGTCTGAAACAATGTTGTTGTTTGTTTGCAGGTAAACTGTTTTGATGAGGTTTCCATCACTCTTAGGTTTTCCAGTAGAAAGCTCAAGAACTTCTAACGTCTCATCGTATTCAAGCAATACGACCTTAGGGCCATACACTACTTCGCGTTCTCCATTCTTCTTAATCACTTGTATAGCGTAACCAGGCCAAACGTTCATGGAAACAACTCCCTCATATTTAGTATCAAGGGTGATGGTTCTTGGTTTGGTGTGTTTGGTTGAACGCTTCATAGTGGACGAAGAAGCAGATTTAGATCTCGAAAGTGTTGAGTTTCCTAAAGGACCTTCTAATCCTAAGCTTCCTTGTGCAGAAAGATCGAGGAACTCATTTAATTGTGCGTGGCTTCTGTTGCTTCCTCCCATATTTCCAGCAGAGAAGTATCTTCCGGAATTTGAGAATGAGCGTGAGTTTTCATCTTCTTCAAGAGTGTCCATTACTCCTTGAAGTTCGCGGTTGTATTCCACCGCTTCGGAATTTCCAGGATAGAACAATTCCACAGTCTTGTCATCAAGAATTCTCTTAACAACAACTTCCTTACGTGGATCTGGCAAGAACATTTTTGGACCTTTAACCATTTCAACTGCTCCGTTATTCTTGTTAAGAATGTAACGACCTTCTCCGGAAGGAATTGCAATTGCATAATGGATTATTTGATCGCCATATTTAATGATGGCATGTTCAGGCTGTGGGTAATAAATTTTTTGTTCTTTTCCGGTGATGAACATTTCATCACCTGCTTTGTGTTCATTGTCTCCATCTTTGTAGTCCGCAATAACCTTGATATAAATACCCATGTTATCGTTTAATTCAAGAGCTCTGAACTTGTTGTTTCCGTTTTGTCCTATGAATTCTTCTGTTGGTTCAGGAAACACAACATCAGGACCTTTTACGTAACGTTTGTTTCCATTTTGCTCAAGAAGAATGCAATACTCAAGTCTTTCAAGAGTAACAGCTTTCCTTACGTAAGAATTGCTTGTTGGCTCTTTCACTACTTCAATACCGGTTGGAGGAATGTAGAACGAAATCTCAGTACCTTTGATAATGAACAATTTTCCATTAACAAGATCTTCCTTTTTGATTTCGCTTTTCTTTTTCTCAGCGCCTTCTGCCGCTTTAACTATCGCTTTTGCGATGTTTTCTTTTGCAGATTCCTCGTTGTACACTCTCACAACCAAGTATTCGTTTGATTTGAGTTGGTGTCCGTCGATTATTTGCGCGTGTTGTCCAGGAAATAAAGCGAAAGATTGTGGACCGGTGATGTTGATCTTATTTCCAATGCTTAATTCTGTGGACTCGGTGTTTCTTCCCTTGTTAGGGTGTTCTTTGTTTCCTTTGGAAGGATTATGAAGGACGATGTACTGTCCTTCGTTTGCGGTGGAAAAACTCTGAACCGCATCAAGCGCATTCGAGATTTTTTCAAACCGACCAGTTTCAGGTTTATAGATCACAGGTTTGTCTGTTTCCTGCATTGCAGTCTTGTTTGGACCAACAATGACATCGACCTGACCGTTTGATCCATCCTGAATGAGAACGTAAGTTCCCTGTGGCAACACGAGGTCGCCGATTCTTTCAGTTGGAGTCATCATTTAATTGTTGTGATTACGAACGGTTAATTAATTACTTCGCTTTTGCAGGCTTGTTTGCTTTTTGTTTAGCAAGAACATCCACACGGCCGGCTTGTGCGAGTTTCTTAATCTCCTGCAAGGTTTTTCTCATGCGAGAACCTGCTGAATTGTTTCCATCACTGAATTTTTGCTCGTCTGACGCTAAGGTCTCAACAAGAGCTTTTAAACTTTCTGCTGTTTTCATTTGTTTTTGTTTTTATTTGTTTATATTTATTTTACTTTCCATTTTTGTTTTTGCTTCACGATCATTCTTCAATGAGATGATTATCGCGCATGCGAACATTATAGTCACCATGATGATTGGTACAATGTTCTTTTTGTCCTTGTCAAGGAGATCCATAAATTTCTTCATGTTACGCAACTTTAAATTTACGTACGCTATTTTTCCCATACTTGTGGAAAACAAAAGAAGGTTTTGTTGGTGGGATATTGTTATCCTTTCTAACAACCTTAACTTTCTCGATAGTTTCCATAAGACCTACCTTTGAACCGGCTCTAACGGTGTAGTTCTTTTTAACCTGTAGTTCTGTCGCTTCACCTGCATTTCTGCGAATGATGTGATTTCTTTTTGCGAGTTGTCTTTTTCGCGCGATGTTTTTTCTTAGATTTGCCATATTTGTTTATTTTGGTTACAACTTGTTTTCGTTCTTCATCTTCCTATATGTGACATTATCGATCCAACGACCATTAACATCATATCCCCATTCTCTTTTTCTTTTTCCAGTGAAGAACAAAGTGTATACTGATTTAGAATGCAATTTTTGTATCTTGTGAAATGACTCGGCTTTTCTATAAATAAAAGAGCTTGGTCCAACAACTATTTCTTCTATTCTTCTGCTTTTCCATTCCTTTGCTTTCTCGTCCGTAATTACATCATAGTTCAAAGTCTTCTCGGAGAAATAACCTCTCAACACGATCGAGAGATAATTCCACGGATGATCGTGCAGATGTGCATCTTCATCCTCTTTATAAATTCCATGAACGTAGATATTGAACCAAGGAGTTGAAAGCAATCTCCATCTGCGAAAGTGTAATTCACCTTCTTTGCTTTTAATCTCTTTTATCAGGAACAATTTCATACGCCTCAGTTATCAGTGATTGATGGTTGAAGCTAATATAGTAAAAAAGAAATTATAGAAAATTTAATACTGGGATTTGTTTGATAAACATTTTTGGTGTTGCTTCATCTTTTGTTAAGAATCCGCACCAATCTATTTCTGTTATCTGTAATTGAGATTGTGGGATAACCTCATTATCGAGTCCTATCTCTGATAGGTGATTGATTTTGTGTATGAATAAGCAAAGTTCTTTGTAGACTTCGCCCGACTGATAATTCTTATAACCAATAATGGTCTTGGCATTCAATTTATCTTTATCTATTATGATGCCTGTTTCTTCGAAAAATTCTCTTACAGCACAATCTATTGTTTCTTCGCCTTCTTCTATTCTGCCTTTAGGAACACCATAAGTTCCTTCCCAACGAGAATTAGTTGGGTGACAAAGAAGAACTTTGTTTTCGTATAAAACAATTATGCCGCAAGCAGTGATCATATAAATAATATCATAAATAATATCACCGTCAGAACAAAAAGTTTCTAAAAAAGAAAAAGCCCCTTTCGGGGCTTCCTCTTCAACTTTGAGTATGTAAATCAAGGTTAACCAACCATGTTACTCAAAGAGAATTATTTTGGAATGGTTAATGTAGAAGGCTTTTTTTCAGCTTTTTCATTTCTGCTCGCTTGAACAAAAAATAATCCACAAAGGCATCCCAGCATCATTGTTACTACCCAAAATGTTTCTGAGTATTCTTTCCAAAACTTTTTCATTTGTTTATTGTTATAAAATTGTCATTTGACATAATTAGATCACTTTTCGTTGGACATGTTCCAACGTTATATCCTTCTCCCAATTGGGATTGGAGTTCCTCACACGCGATTTTGCACGCTTCTCTGTATTTGAATCCAGCGGCAACTTCTGGCATCAACCACAAATTTATGGTTAATGCACTTTTAGATTGAATGAACGATGGCAATTGGCGTTCTCTTTCTGCACCGCATAAACTCGCACGGCAAACACAAATGTATTTTATCGTCGGCGGAAATGCTACCGATTTGGCAGCAGTTTCCAATATAGTTAATAATTCTTTCATTAGTTACTCATATAAGCTTCGCTTCCGATTTCCATGTTATTGGTAACCTTTGGGCCACCGATGACAACAGGTTTAACTTCTGTTGAATTCTCCATGGTTATTTTGCAACCATGTTTTTCCGCGATAGGTAAGAAACGTTTTACAAGTTCACCATCGATTTGGTTTGACACCGCAACTTTAGCACCTTTGATTTTCACAACATCTTCTTTGTTTGTGAAGAACCTTGTACGTTTTGACTCAGTGTTAATTCTCTCAGCTTCTTCAAGAGAAACGAATAAACCTTTACCGTAAGGACGAATTAATTCATGAGGGAATGCGGTATTCAATTCAATCATTGAAGGATTGTTGTCTTCAGCGAATTTTGCGATAACTGCAAGGATCAATCTTCCTTTGCTTAAAAGTTTTCCTTGGAATTTATACTTGCTGAAATCCTTGTTTGAAGGTTCACCTTTAACACGTTTTGTTCTTTCAACTTTAATTTCTTCAGCAGGTTTAATAACTGAGAAATTATTGGTCAGAATTTTTTTAGGTTGACCATTCATTGTCCTTGGCTCCATGTTATCTTTCACCAAGTGAACAATGGTTTTTTCAATTGAATTAAATGGACCTTGTTTTACAGAAACTTTTGGTTCATGTTCATAAACTAAACCAAGACCATGTTCAGTTTGAACGATTGCAGGTTTTTTAAACTTTTGTTTTTTGTCAACAGCCACAGTTGGAATAAAACCAGAAATGTGTGGTTTTTTGCTTTTGCTAACTGGTGCAGTTACAGGTTTGCTTAAAACAATGATTGTACCTACTTTGGGATCCAGCTTAAATGGTTTTTTAGAAACCGGTTTCGCTGGTTTCGCAGCAACAACTTTTTTTGCTGGTTTTTTAGCAGATGGTTTCTTTGCAGAAGGTTTTGCCGGTTTTTTAGCCGTAACTTTCTTTGCAGGTTTTGTTGATTTTTTTGCAGCAGGTTTTTTTGCAGCAGGTTTGCTTGTTTTTTTAGTTTGCTTTTTCATAAGTTGGTTTATAATGATTTACATAGTAAAATTACTAAATTTTTATCATATAAAAAAATATTTCCATTAATAAATGGAAATCTAATCTATTGATTATCAAGCAGTTAGAAGTACATAACTAACTGGCTATTAAGCTGTTGTATAATAGAGAATAGATAAATGATTTTGAATATATAGACCATGAGGCATTTGAGAACATTCGAGTCATTTGTATGTGAGAAAAAACAAGTAGGTTCAATTTACCATTTTACTTTGTTTGATTCGCTTGAGGGAATACTCGAGGAAGATAGAATGGAATCATCTGCCATGTTCGATTATATTTCATTCACACGAAATCCATTATTCAAATTCCATAGAAGAAATTGTAGAATAACTTTTGACGGAGATGCCATGAGTGATAAATTCCATTTTGAACCATTCCTTTATGACCCAGAAAAAGATCCAATGTTTTATGATCCAGAACACATGGATTATAAGGAGAGAAGAGAATTATATGGAGATGAAAGAGAAGAAAGAATTACTAAGAAAGAAATCAAAGGAATAAAAAGATTTATATCATCGATAGAGATCGTAAGAAATCCAAAAGATGAAAATTTTGAAAGTAGATTAACTAAAATGGAAGAACAAAATCCAAACATTGAATTCAGGATCGTTAGTTCTTTTTCTCCGCGTTCAAAGGAGAGACATCAATTGCCGATTGCGGCGTAAGTGATGAAAATACTCGTCTCGCAATAGGTAACTCAGTAAAAATTCCATACGATGAATTGTCAGCTATTTTCATCGCAGCATGGCTACTGTCATCCCAAGTATCTAAATATGGAGTGTAAATGGAATTTGAAGATGATTCCCATTGTGCATGGTTTGCTGCATATTCGCTAAGCCATCCTATTTTTTCAGCACTAAGATTACTTTTCCCAGAACCAGCTAAACCAGTGATAACGGTTGACCATTTTTCTAATCTTTCCAACCGTCCAAGATTTTGATCATTTTCTCTTGAATAAATTCCGGGACGTGTGAACTTGGATAAATCAAGTTTTACTTCTTTGCATGGATTGACAGGATCAGGCTCATCAAGAGATTCCACGATAGTATAATGATGTTGACCCATGTCTTTAATTTCAGACATTGCCCTCTCTTCGCTTGTGGCTTTGATGTTACGAGTTTTTACAACACCTTTTGTATTTGTATATTTTATTTTAAAACGTCTCATCGTGCTTTTCCTTCTGCTTTTCTTTTCCATTTTTGATTCGTATTTAACATCCATATATGCTAACAGGGCCGTTCCATCGGGAGGAGACATCGGTTGAACTTTTACAAGTTCGGAGGAGACCATAACAGGTCTGTAATGTGGTAATAATGCCATATCAATTTTATGGCACAGATGTTAACTTGTTTCAACCTCCCATGTGGTAGTTAACATAATCTAAATCAAGTATCTTTGTTTTAGCAATTTCTAAAGTAGGAGCTTCTATTGTTTCTGTTTTATCTTCGCCATCTTTAGATCTGTAATTAATGCGAAATGATTTCCCGCCAATCCCAGTACCAGCGATAGGTTCAAATATTCCAGTTAAACTTGGCGTGGAAGATGTGTATTGCAATATTGAACCGCTGGTGACAACTTTGAAACTCGTTAATGTTGATTGTATTGTTTCCAATGTAGTATTATTCATGATTTCAACTGTTGCTCCAGCATTTTCAAGCGGTATTTTTACTGACTCTGCTTCTTCGAGCGAATCTGTTCTTCTTATCACTCTTCCTTTTCCAACACGAGGGTCCACATCATCTGCCAAGTCCTTTGAGTCTTTTAATCCAAGACCAGTTAGATCCATGATCGTCTTAACCACTCCTAATTTAGCACGACCTACTTCCTTTAATATGACGTCATAGGACATTACTTTTTCAACTTGTATATTGCTTTTTCCGGAGATTCAATTTTTCCATCCTTTTTCAAAGAATATATCATTGCAGATAGTGATTTAACTTCATCGCTGTTCCAGTTTAAACCTTTTCCAGGATAAAATATTTCAATGAATTCATCAAGCGTTACTTGTTCTTTTCTGTTAAGAGTATCAAGTATCGTTTGTTTGTCATGCGCGTGTCTCTTTCTTCCATTATCTTGGCTCTTTATAAGAGCTGTCGATATTTGGTCAATGACAGGATTTTTCTTCTTTCCTATAAACTTTCCTATTGAAGCCATGTAAGAATGTTCTCTTTCCTTAAGGGCGAGAAGATCCTCACCTTCTTTAATCTTTTCCTTAACATCATTCAATTCTCTTGTAAGCTTAATCTCTTTCTCTCTCATGGTGTCCAAAGCAGATTTTAAACTGCTTAAGAAATCATTATCATGTGTCATTACTTCTTTGTTTACGTGTTGAACTACAACAACCGGTTCTTCTTTTTTAACAGGAGCTGAATTTCCAACCATTGCATAGGTTTTCATTTTAACTCGGTATGTCAATTTATCCTTACACAATCTCCAGAATATATTGGAAATTGTATGCTTGTCTTGCTTAAGAAGCTCACACGCTTCATCAGTTGTCATCTGATCGTGTGTTTTAAGATATTCTAACACGGTTAATGTTGAAGCTCCATAGTTGGTTGTACCAACTGTTTTAGGCTTTTCTTCCTTGACGTGTTTATCCATTTTAGGAGATTCCTTTTTAGGAGTGTAATCCTTTTTGTATTTGGCTCCGTATGCTTTTACTTTTCGGTCAAGCACTTCTGCGAGCTGTATTGATGGAGCTTCGCTCAATTTCCATTTATACTCTCTATCGATTTTTGAACCTCTGAATTCAAGAACATCTGCCGTGATGACTGATTGGTCATTATAAGTCAAATTAAACTTGACAACCTCTGAACGTAATTTAGCGTGTGTGAAGGTCTTAAACTTATAGAGGTACATCAGGAAATTAAATATTCTGTTTGGTCTGTCGTCTCCTACTGTTTCCTTGATCATGTCCTTCATAAATAGAGCATGTTCCTCGTTTGGTTCATCTTCGTTCCAGGTGTATAAGTCGATCGTGTTTAAATTCTTATTGACCGTAATGTAATTTCCATCAACAAGCCCTTTCAAAATTCTATCGGCCAACGTATCATTATTAACTTCCTTTCTAATAATCTCGAGGATCATTCCTGCCGTTTTCATTCCTTTGTTCTTGGTTCCAGCATACACTTCAACCATTGATCTTAATATGGCGGCAGCTTCGTGATCGTTTTTAAATTCAACCGGTCTTTTAGAACCAATCACTTTAACAAGCTTTTTGCTCGATAGCTTATTATCGTGTTGTTCTTCCATTTTCTTTTTAATCTTGGCGTGTTGCTTGTTCATCTGAATTCTTTCGTAAATTCTTGCCGCCATATCATCACTAATAAGACCACCTTTCCAATGGTACATTGCGGATCGTTTTTCTCCTTGCATCTTTAAAATGCCGAGGTCAACCATCGTTGGAACGGCATTTGTCGGGATTTCATGTTTGTCACAAGTGCTTTTGACGTCAATGCTATTGTAACCGAGTTGAGTTTTTGCAAAAATTGATTTGAGAAATGGAATGGCTTTTATTACAAAAGCCTTCTTGAAACTCTCATTGCGTTCGCTTCTGGTAGTGCTCATATTAATGATGATTTTAATTGATGGGGTTTATTTCTTTTTTACTTTGAAATCCTTGAAAATACGATCGGACATCTTTTGGAAGATGCCTTCGATTTTCGAGTAGATGAATCTGAATGTTTTCTTTACAGGTTCGTTGATCAACGTCCATAACATGGAGAATGGCCAATATGACATCCAAGAAATAATTCTTGCTTTGTTTTTCTTTGCTTGAGGAATATCGCTTTCGTTTATTTCATCGATCTCTCTGTCTTCCATTTTTTTCGTCAATTGATACTTCTTATTTTGCAAGAAGAAATACCATTTGAATATGGACCAAATAACTCCAATTCCAATGTAAGCTGCCACTCTGCCAATAGTGAACCAAGGGTAATCTCGCATGTATGCGAAGAAATCATATACGTCTTGTTTTGATCCCAAGAAGTAGTAGAGTGCAATAAAAATCAGGATGGTGATTGTTGATGGAAATCCTCCACCAGTGTCGTGATATTCATCGTCAAGTGCTCTTTCCAAGAAGAAGATAATGAGGATTGATGCCACTGCAACCAATACCCAAAACCACAGTGTTCCAAATAATAAGATTCCGATCATGTTGTGTTTGTTTTAGTTAATAATAGATAAGTTGTCACAAATATAACATTTTTATGACAAATAAAAAATTATTACTTTAGAAATCTCTTAATGTAAACTGGTGCCATTCCTATGATAATTCCTATCTCGTCGGCACCCATTTTGTGTTCTTTATGAAGGTATTTAATTAGGGCATTTCTTTGGTCAGTGACTTTGTTGGGTTTAATCAGGAGTAACGCTCTGATCTTCTTTACGGGAATAGAATATGTTTTAGCAGTCTTTCTTGCCGCAACGTCCTGGCGCATTCCTCCTTCAACCAGATGATTAAAGAAGTTTATTACCAGTTGCTTGTTTTTCATTTTTTTAGACTGTTCCATATTTCGCGTACTCTATCTTTGGTTTCTTGTTTTAAATTTCTTCCATCAAATGGGATGTAAAGTTTCAATCGAGACAGCAACGCAGGAACTTTCATGATATTAGTTGTGGTCATTAAGCTTGATTCGTCTCCAATGATTTGATTCCATTTAGCTATCATCTCACAATTATTGTCATCGACAGGAATACCAGACTCAACAACAGCTTTCACAAATTTGAATCTGTTTGCTTTGTGTGGAGCTTCCTTTTCTCTTTTCTCCTTATACCATTTCCTCAAACGAGGATAGCAATATTCGCAATCACAACCGACGATGGGTTGTCCTATTGATTCTCCTCTACAATTTTTCATACATTCCGTTTTCTTCAAACTGCTTATCAAGCTCATCCCAATCAACCATATCGCTTTGTACCATGCAAGCTTTCTTCAATGGAATATTATATGCGATGTCATCTATGAATATTCTGTTGTCGCGTTTGATGGCTTCCCAATCAAATGGGTGTGGATCAACTTTGCTTTTATAAAATTCCGTTATCGGTTTCATTTCGAAATCTTCTCTCATGCTTCTGTCTTTTAGCATCATCCAATATTGTTCGTTGAGCAATTTCAAAGCTTGTTCGAGAGTTCCATTGTTACAATCAGCCCTGTATGTATTCAGAATGATTTTATGTCCTGCATCTTGCAGCTTCTTTAAAACTTCAAAACAACCGAAGTTGCATCTTCCCATTTTAGGGTAATTGTGTTCTACGACTGTTCCGTCGAAATCTAATATAATTTCCATTATTGTAATTGCAGTTTAGTTAATTTTATAATTGTATCATGCATTATTTCGCATATAGGAGCGATGACTGGATTGCTGCATTGTGGATTTTTAATGTTGTTCCACTTTGTTCCATGCTGATCATGGCCAACGCAATCGTTTTCCCAAGTGATGTGAAACCAAAATCCGGAAAGGTGTAATGATGTTTTTTTCATAGTGTTATTTGTTTTCTTCTGTGGTTAATTATTTCCTGTAACGGAGACTCATACACTTGTTTGTTGTTATAAAAATATGCCCAACAATTATAGTGCATTGTAAGATTGATATGTTTTTCTAAACCTTCATCAACGAACTTTTGGAGAATATCAAGAATTTTTATTTCTATTGAATGGTCGGTGCTCCATCTGTAAATGTTGGTATTATAATCAACAGTCTTTTTGTTGAACTTCATTTTATCCATCCAATCTTTCTCAACTATTTCTGGATATGTTGCAGGATGGTCTGGAAAAACAGATTTTGTCACAGACAGAATATATTCTTGTAATTCTTTAGATAACTGAATGACCCTTTGAATTTTTTCATCTGTGTTTAATCTATTCATTTCTGAAACAACTTCAAACATTGTTTTATCCTTTGTTTTGATTTCAACATGGAAATTAGCTCTGATTGTTGAGTTCAAAACCTTTTTTGCTTCATCGTTCATGTGAGCTGCTTTTACGAGTGCAACTTCAGTTGGATTATTCCAATCGCAACAATTGCTTCCTTCTTTGAAGGCACCCGGCGAAACGTACGAAAGTTCCACATTAAGTGAAACTTTCGAAAATGGTTTTATGTTTTTCATTTAATTTTTAAAAGTTAAATTATAGTTCTTCAGAATATGAGCTATTGCAATCTCTGCTCCTTCTGAATAACCATATCCATTAAGATCTTCGCTTGGAATAGATGAAAGAATTCCATTGATTCTTTCTCTTTCTTCTTTATCGGCCAATTCAGAATTTTCAATGTTATTTTGCATTAGAATTTCTGCATTTTTTCCTTTCAATTCATCTTGAGCCAAGCTAACAGCTTTTGGTTTATAATTTTGTTCAAAATGAAATTGAATAGTAGTGTAATCTTTTACAGAAAGGAGCGAATCCATTTGAGTAAGAGAAATTCCAGTTCTATCGATTAGTTTTTTATAATGGCTTTTTCTTCCGAAAGTTTTGGTTCCTATGTATTGGTCATAAAAACCGTTTTCGATTCTTTCCATGATGGTGTTATATCCTTGCATAACATCCGTATCTTTTAATGTCAATAATGATTTCATGTTTTAAATTTTAAAATGGTAAGTCACGAATTGGAGTTTTGCTTCCTGCCAAAAACTCATTGGCTTTTTCTTCCCAATTTATTTGGGTTTTTGGACTTCTTTGAACGATGATTTCTTCATCATGTTCTTCGACGCTCATTTCAAGAAGATTTAATTCTTGTTGTTGATGTTCTCTTTCCATACGAAGAAAATCTTCATAAGAGGATTCATCTACAAAATCATGATGTTCTTCCTGGAAGAACTGTTCATAGTACGCTTTGGTTGCACTCATTTTTTGGTTGGTTTTGATTTACAATGTAAATATACTAACTATTTTCCATATATAAAAATGATTGCGTAACTTATTGATTATCAAATAGTTACAAAATGACATTTCCATGCAAATTTCCATTCAATAAATGATATTCATAATAGAAAAATACTTCGTAAAATCACGAATATATAGAATAGATGGATAACGTGAGCAACAATAACGATAGAAATAATAGCCGCAACAAAGTTAAATTCATTCTTGCCTGGTACTCTGCTGAAAGAAAAAAGCTAAACGACAATCAAAAGATTTTATTACTGAACAGATGGATTAAAAGCTGCACACAGTTTGAAGAATATGAAATGTCGAATGCTCTTTTGAATGAGAAGCGAATGCTTGTAAGAAGGATGAGAATTAAGAAAGTTGGCGAGAAGTCTTTTTTCAAAAAATTGAAATTGCACGCCATGGTATGGAAGAGGATTTGCATCAATGATTTAAAGAAATTATTTAAAAAGTAATGGGATACATTCAACGTTTCAAAGAAAGATTTCCTGACAAGGTAGGACCTGAAATGATCGTGGGCTATCATGGTGGAATTGAAGTGAAAAAAGGATTCACGTTTGATAACATGTTTGAACACAAAGATGAGGTGTCTGGAATATTATTTTTGTCCAAGGAAAATGATGCAAGAAAACATGGAGCCTATGTTACCAAAGCACAACTTAAATTAGGAAGAATGGTTTCTGACCAAGGACCTCCAAAAAGAGATGACGTCGTTTACATGTTGTCTTATGCGCCAGACAAGGATGAGACATTAAAGAAGTTTGATCACAATGCAAGGGAAGCATATTTCAAAGCCATTGATCACATCATGAATGGTGGAAGTGCTCACAACTGTTATAAGATTTTAGCTGATGAATTTTACGAAGGGAAACCTGATTTATTTGCCAAGAACATGGTTCACATAAAATATGATGGAGCAACAGTTTTAAAAGGAGATGACATTTATAGCTATATCGTTTTCAATCCTAAGTGCATTCAGATAGTTAAGGAATAAGTCCATTAATAATTGTCACAACGGCATCATCCACATTTTTAGTTCCATCATTATCTATAAGAAAATCTATTTCACACAATTTGATCTCAGGCTGTTTGCTTAATAACAATTTGATTTCATCGTCAGTTCTAAATGGATCTCTCTTTTTAATTCTATCCATTCTTATTTCAAATGGGGCAGTCACCACAAGAAGCTTATTGATTTCATTCATAAGCTTTTTTGATTTAGTAAGTATCGCAGATTCTATAGCAATGAATGGAGTATGGAAAGACTCATTAATTTCTTTAAATGTTTTGAAGTCTTCAATAAGATACGGACCTATTATTTTTCCAGTATCATCTACCACATTAGGATTTTTAGATGCCAATTCGACTATGTAATCTCTGCTGTATTTTCCGTTAACATAACATCCTTCTCCAAACGCGGAAATCATGTTGGATTTTAATCTTTCATTCCTGTTTAACAAATCCTTAGTTTGGCTATCACAGTCATAAACAGGAATTCCATTCTTTGCAAATGCTTTGCTTATGTGGCTCTTACCAGAACCCATTCCACCAGCTATACCAATTGTTATCATGTGGTCCCTGCAGGATTTGAACCTGCGACCCTCTGATTATGAGTCAGGCGCTCTAACCAACTGAGCTAAGGGACCATTATTTCCATTATTTCCTCATTCCAACATGCCGGCGGTGAACCTTTAGATTTAATATCCTGAAGCATTTCACGCGATATGTTTCCGACAACCAATCCATTTATAACTACCATCGGCGTCATAAAATCTTTTTCTGCTATTATAGAAACAGTTTGTATATTATGGATTCCAAAATTTGCTGCCATTTCCCAAATAAATTCCATTCCTGAAACGTTTTTAAAGATTTTGTTATTTTTTCTCTTTAAAACGAGCAATTCGGTTATTTTATTTGCAAATTTTTCCATTAGTCTTCTATTCCTGGATATGGACCTTCTTCTAATCTATTTCCATAATCTGATTGAGTTCCTATAACGGTATTGAAATCGAGATCTTCCTTTTTAAACTTAATTAATGGAACTAATTTTTCATCCACGCATTTTTCGCATATTTGAGCAGTCCATCTTTCCATATCCTTCTTAGTGCCATATCCCCAATTGGCTTTGAGTGTCATGCACTCGAAATTTGATACAAGGTGATCTTTTTCCAAGAATATGTTACAGCTTTTCCCACAGCAGTCGCAGATGACATCCTTTAATACGTTTACCTCTTTATTTTCCTTTTCAATTATTTTCATTCCTTTATTTTTAATTCAATTGTGAATGTTTTCACCGTAATGTTTCCATAAAACCTTTCATTTACAGCTTTTGAATAAACTGCAATGTTAGCCAGTTTCTTTCGCTTAAGAACGAGTATCTTGGCTTGTATCTTGTCCAGGAGTTTTTCCATTGTCATTTTCTTTCATGAATCTTTCAGTCTCATCACTCAAATTTCCTACTCTGTCGACTGTCATCACTTTTATTTTCTTAGTTTCAAATCCATCAATACCAGCTTCCTTTGTCATCTCTTCAAGCTTGTCTTCCGCTTCCGACTCATTTAGCATTTCTTTTAATTGCTCACCAAATCTCTCCATCTTGGGACTCATCTCTCCATTTTTCATTTTCTCCATAGCAATATCAAATAATTCCCATGGTCCAACAAGAAGAGACGGCCAACCTTTAGATTGAGCACCCTCATCAAATATGTGGATGTTATCGAGGAATTCATCCATTGGAATGCTTCTGTCATAAGAAGTTTCCATTACAGGCTTGAATGTGGCAATTAGATGTGTAGAATCTTTTTCAGAAACTTCAACACTCACAAAAGTTTCATGACCTTTGATTTGTTTCATCACTTCGTCCTTTTCCTCTGACCATGAGTCAGGAGCATCTCTAACCAGAATCTTAATATTTTTCTCTTCATCGATCCAAACATATCTCATTCTTCCAAGAATAGGATATTTCTTTTCAGGATCATCAGGCTGTGCCCAGTTAATTGCTCTTAGTAATAACGAGGATAGTGGATGTGGTGGAACTGCTAAATTAAATGCTGACATATTATAATTTTAAATTTTTTAAAGGATGATGGTCATTGTATATTTTGTCTTGGTCCATGTTATTTTCTTTTATTACTTCCAAAGTCAATTCATCGATCTTTCTTTGGAGCTCATGCAACAATGAATCAGGACTCTTGTGTCTGCTCATGAAGAATATGAATTCTTTTTCATATCCAAACACGGTCATTTTCATTTCAGCAGATCTTGAAAGCTTTTCTTTTATTTCCAACTTAACGGGAACGTAATAGCCTTTCATAGGAAAACCGCTGGTCGCATTAACGGATGCTCCACAGCGTGTGCTTATTTGAGCACAGATGAATTCCACATACTGTCGCATGGTTTCATCATTTGCATATAATCCGTACATGAACATTATTCGTAAAACGCGTTTTTCTTTTCTTCTTCTAATTTCTTGTGTGCTGTTGGATAAGGATTTCCATGAGTTTTAATGTATTGGTAAATATCACACAATCTTCCTTCTCCCAAAGTTCCTATCCTGTGCATCAATGGATATGAATGCCACACTGTGGAACTTCCCTGGTATCGAGAAACTTGTCCATTGTGATATTTCACAGTCATAATTCCTTTCTCATAAGTGGCTTCAACTATTGGGTTATAAATAGTTTTCATCACCTTCTTTGTAGAATTGTTCTTCATTAAAAACTGAATGAACAGCACCGTGGCTGCTCCAAGTATAAACATTATTATTTCCATTATTCCTTAAAATCTATTATTCTTTCCGTTTTAACTTTTCCATTTTTATCGAATGTCACTGTTGTCATTGCTTCAATCCTTATTCCAAATTTTGTTTCAAGATCGTTCAACAAATTTTTTCTCATTTTGTCAGTAACTGAGGATAAATCTTTTATTTTATCGCTGAGTTCCTTTCCCATCATCTTTCCTTTTCTGACGATTAGGATGTGTTTCTGTATGTCGCTAAAAAATTTCTCCATTTTGTGATCCCGCTTGGATTCGAACCAAGGACCGCAGGTTTAGAAAACCTGTGCTCTATCCAGCTGAGCTACGGGACCTATTCATTTCCATATTCTTCATTTGACATTCTACCAGAAGAATATTCAATCATCTTAAAATATTTTGTCTGGAGCTTCTCTATTGTTGTATAATAGAACATGTCATCATCGTAAGCAAATTTTATAATGGATCCAGCCGGATTAAAAATAACATCTATTATTTTTGCTTCAGTTCCATGAACATTTCTAAGCAATTCTCCTACTGCTGTATATCCATACTCTTTTCTCTTTCTCTTTGCGAGAAGAATATTTTGTATCGTGTCAAAGAACATAGCTAATATACAAAAAATTATTGAAACTCACTTTTGACCACGTGATTGACTATGTGACTCACTTTCTTAGCCATTTCATCCAGATCAGTTACCACCGTGCTGTATTGATAAAGATTCTTTACGGTGAAATATTGAATTCCAACACCAACAGTCACGAATTCATCCCTCTTACATTTTTCAATTATTTGTTTCATTTTCAATTGATCATCGTGACCTCCATAATTATTTCCAGCAGGTTGACCATCAGAAAGACAAATAAAAATTATTCTATCATCGGTGGAATTTCTTACCTGATTGTAAACTTCTTCTATTGCAGGTCCATCATAATTGGAATGGTGATTATGGTTGTGGATCATGTGATCAATCGTCTTGGTAAAATTTGGACGATAAGAATCTTGATAAACATAAAGCTCAGGTTCTTCTGATCCCGAATGTCCATACACATAGAGTTTATTCTGTGGAATGATGTCAGAAAATGCCAAGTACAATTGTTTGACTATTCTATATTGCGAATACAATTTATCGCCACGTCCTTTGTATTCATGTCCAGAACCCATGCTTCCTGACTCATCACATAATATTACAATGCTAAATGGTTTAGTCGTTTGATTTTCCACATCCTGCTTGTATATGGCAATATTTCCGGCTGGAACCTCTGCAATCTTTGATATGTCCAATTTGCCAAGACGCAAGTTCTTTACTATTTCTTTCGCTGGGTCAAATGAAATGTCGAGCATCTTAACGAGATTCTCGGCTATTCTTTTGTCTTCGTAATTAAACTCAGTGTCTCTAACATTTGGTCGTTCAAAAATTACTTTAACAGGTTTTTTAAATCCTGAAATGTAGCTATGAACAATGGACTCTTCAACTATACTTTGAATGGCCTTTTTGAAAGATTCTTGGATTTGATTTATTTCAGCCTGAGTTAATTTTTTGACAGGTTTTTGTTTTGCCTTCTGTTCTCGTTCTTCTATTTCCTGTTTCCTTTTCTCAAGTTCTTTTTCTAATTTATCTTCCAACGCCTTATCCTCTGGAGATTTTTCTTCTCCTTCTCCTTCTCCATCTCCTTTTTCTTCTTCCTTTTCTTCTTCAGAATTTGAACCATCAGATTCGGAATTTTCTGGCTCCTCTTTTTCTTCTCCTTCTCCATCACCAGAGCTTTCATCCTTGGTTTCTTCTGGTTTCTCTTCTTCTTTCTCTTTCTCTTTGCCTTTACCGGAGTTTCCGTTTTTAGATTTTTCTTCTTCTGATTTTCCGGATGATTCGTCATTTTCGTTTTCATCCTTAAATTCTTCAAAATCGTCGTCTGAAGAACCAGTCCCATTGCTTGGAGCTTTAGAATTGCTTTTGTAAAAGTAAATTCTGGTGTCCATTATAAACTTCATATAATGGGAAAACATAGGAGCAAACTCTGGTTCTCTTGCAATCACAGCTCTTATTGTACTGAGCTTGCTGTTATTATCTACGGTGGCCTCAGTGATTTCATCACCCCATGCATCTCGTTTTCTTTCGACAGTACAGTTATCCAAAAGCTTTGTAGTGTAACCGTGTGTTTTAACCTTAGATAAGAAAATCTTCAAGATCTTCTCTTTTAAAAAGTAACTTCCATACGCTATGGTTCCAAAATCAAAATCAACGTTGCTGTGAACTTTCACGTCCGGGTAATCCATTACAGTTCTGTAATAGCCTCCAAACAATGAGTCTTCCCATTTAGTTACGCTTTTTGATTTCTTTCCTGTAATATCAAATCCTATCATTTTTTAGAGGTGCTTAAGATCGATTCAATAGCTTTTAATCCTTCTGGTCCACCAAGTCCTTTGCATATTGCATAATACGCATCATATATCGTGAACTTGTTTTGCACAAGTGTCGCAACAGTTTTCAAATGTCGTATTGACAAATTGAAACCTATTTTGAAATCGTCATGCTCTTTGTTTATCTTGTTGTAAATGTCAACAATCTTTTTTCTGTCAGTCTCACTTAATTTAGAATGAGTCACTTCTAACGTGGACATAATTTGTTGAGTGTTGAGACTATCAACTGCAATAATCATGAACCTATCGATTAATGCTCTGTCAAGCTTGTGAGTTCCGGTATACTGAGATCCTATATTTGCCGTTGCAAAGAAAACACATTTAGGATGAATTGGAATTGGCTTAGTATCTCCAAACGAATATTCCATTGGAAGCTCTCTTCTGAAATCTAAACAAGGAAATAATAAGTTGTTAGCGGCTGATGCAGCACGATTGACCTCATCCAATAAAACTATTCCTGGTTTTTGGATGACGTCAGAGAATCTGCTTTTCTTGAATTCAGAATATGTTTTTCCATCTTTAACCTCTATGACGTGAGTTCCAACAAGTCCCATGATGGGGTCAGTCATCGTTCCCATATCAAATATGGTTATAGGAACATCGAGCACAGACGCAATGTTAACTGCGACATCTGTTTTTCCAAGTCCTGTTGGACCTATTAAAAGAGTGCTTATGTTGTTTCGGATGTTGTGCTTTAAAATCGAAAAGGTTCCCAATTCAATTTTAAAATACCCGTTCAATGTAACTTCTTTTCCACTTATTTTAATCTTCGAGGCCTTTTTTGGTTCCAATGTAGTTTCTGCTTTCATTGGTGTCTTTGTTGATGTCGTTGCTTTTCTTCCTGCTGTTCGTGCTTTCACGGTTCCTGTTGCGGCTTTAGATGTTTTGGTTGCCATTTGATTTAGATTATCAGTTTATAAATAGATGCGCAAGACTAATTTACGAAAAATTAATTAAACCTTGTCAACATCAAATAAACCCAGGAGGCTCATTCCTAATAATAAATCTGAACCCAATATTTCAAACATGGACTGGTTCACCGCATTATCTTTTATCTTGTGAGTGATGTATAAACCGCTTATCTTCTTTGCATGATCAATTAAACCTTCAAGCAAAATATTTGGAGAAAGAGAGTTCAAGGCCTTCATGTATTTGAATTGAAGATCTTGAGAGGTGAATGTTTTTCCTTCACATTTCACTCCAGCGCTTTTTAGTTTTGCTAACGTATAGCTTAAGTACAATCCAGGTGAATTCAATGGATTGTCCAATTGATATATGTCTATGTTCTTTTCAGACTTAGGAGTTGATTTCAAAATAAATCCTGCAAAAACATTATAGCACACTTTTTCGTCTTGAAAGTTGCTCATCATTTCATCGATGACATCTTGCATCCAAATAACATTTCCGAGTCTGCTTGACATCTTTCCTCCTTTTGCTTTTACAAGTCCAAGTCCAATGTGCTTTATTTTAGGAAACATTTCCTTTAAGCTGTTGAAATGTCCGTTCTGTTCGCTTCCTGTAAGATATAATGTTGGAGCATTTAATTTTTGTGCCAATGCAACGTCCTGATAGAAATATGTTGTTGACCCATCGCTTTTGATTCCAACTAATGGCGTATCAAGATAGAACACTTTGGTTCCTTCATATTCATGAACACCATCCACGAGGTTGTAATCAGATTCCATTTCAGAAGCCATGAACATCTTATCTACGGGGTATGAGAATTTCTCACATATCTCATTGTAGTTGTTCAACGCATCTTCCTTTGAAACATCCCCTTCTAACGTGTCTCCCAATATTGCCACAGTCTTCTTTGCTATTCCAAGAGAGACGAAAGCCTTTGCAAGAACTAAATTTGAGAAGTGTCCAATGTGAAGATTCTTGTTTAGGTTTGGACTGAACCCATCGATGTATTCAAATGGTTCTGGTTTATTGAACAGATCAATAATGTTTTTATCTGTATAGATGTTTGTATAATTTCCCATGTTTTGCGATTGCATACCATGGAATTCCATCCATGCCTTAATCTCATCTGAGATTGGTCCATAGACGCACATCCCAAATTCTTCCGAAATCTCTTTGGGGATCTGTTTTATTTTATCAATATCAATTTTCATAACTTTAATTTTAAGTACCCGTGGAGGGATTCGAACCCCCATTAGTCGTGAGACGCAGCTCCAATTACGGATAAAAGTTTAGAAAACTTCCTCGGCTACACGGGCATATTTAATTCCATTTTACTTCAGTACCCACGGAGAGATTCGAACTCCCGACGCCCGGTTCCGAAGACCGGCGCTCTGTCCACTGAGCTACGCAGGCATTTGTGATCTTGATAGGACTCGAACCTATAACCTTTTCCTTAGGACGGAATTGCTCTATCCAATTGAGCTACAAAACCAATGTACCCACGTAGAGATTCGAACTCTAAACCTCCTGATCCGTAGTCAGGTGCTCTATCCAGTTGAGCTACGCGGGCATTTTTATGCATGTCCTGATGGATTCGAACCACCGACCCTTATGTGCATTTTAAATTTTTGTTTTGGTACCACGGTTATGAGCCGTGATATTTTTCCATTACAAGATCTAAAACCTTTTATCAGCATAATACTCTAACCACTGAGCTAAGGACATCTGTCGGAATGGGCAGATTCGAACTGCCGACCTACCGCGTATCAGGCGGGTGCTCTAACCAACTGAGCTACATTCCGTCGTAAAATTCTTCTAAGCAAAAATATTTTGATCCATCTTGCCACTTCTTATCGTTCAATAAAAATTTTTCAGGCAATGCCAAAACTTTTTCCACTTCTTCAGGATCGCCTGGACAATAAAAGAGAAAATAATTTTTCAATCTCTCTTCCACCTTTAACAGCTTTTGAAAATCATTTCCACACATCTCGTAGAGAAACGTGGTTTGTCTCAAATGTCTGTTTGTCTTTTTTGACAACGACCTTCTTGCGGTTTTATACAACATATTTTTCATGGTCGGCACGGAGGGATTTGAACCCACGTTTGCAACACCGCTACAAGTTATCCATCTTATCAGGATGGTCTGAGTACGTGCCGTTATTTCCTGTAATTTCTTAAACCATTTCATTTTCGATATTTTTAAAATGAAAAAAGCCCAGAACTTTCGTCCTGGGCTTATTCCATTCATAGTTTTCTAAATCCTTAAAACTTTCATGATAAAATAATACTACCCAGGCGAGTCGCTGATCTGCGTCTAATCCTAATAATTCGGGTAATATTTACTGTATTCATCATTTGTATCTTATATACCTTGCGGTTTTCTTTGTTTCTTAATCTTTTACAAATATAGGTATTATATTTGAAACTAAAAAATTTATTTTATCGCTTGTTTTCTGGCAATGAGGCATCAAGCATTACGATCTTTCCTTGGATCTCTCCTGTCAGGTCTTCAAAAGAAGCATCAAAATACTTTTCGCTGTGTCCCATTTTGTTAAGCATCTGTTTCCTTTTTGCCTCGTCCCATGAATTCCAAATAATCTTGAGAATTTTTTTGGTCTTTGGATCTGTTGTGTCAGCAACATATTTTATGTGTGTCCCAGATGGAGGAAGCGTTTTGTTGTTTTCATAACCTAATCCACCCTCGTTTAACTCACCGAACTTTTTAAGATTTTTCATTTCTATTTTCTTTTATGTCTCCTATCGTATTCTTTACCGCATAAAACATCATGACAAGGAATAAACCTATGATGTATGCGAATCCTGGAATTGCAACCCAAAAGGCCCATCCAGATTCTATGTTATCGTTTATTATCATGAACACACCAATCCATAAGAATGATATTATCAACCATCCAAGCTTGGTACAAACCATCCATTTTAAAGCGTCCTTAATCTTTTGCATATTAATAATCTTTTATATCAAATACATCTTGCACAGTAGTTAGTTCTGCTTGTGAATCCATTAAATTTCCTTTTATGGTTTTTAATATGTTAACTATGAACTGACCAGTCAATATATTTCTTAATGTATTTCCAATGATGGTTGCTATTCCTTCGTTGCTTTCAAAACCCTTTTTGGTTTTTTTATCAAACTTATTCAAATTATCGAAAACTGTTTTAAGTGTACCAGAAAACCCCTGGATGGCTCTCAATTGTTTAGTCGCTTTTCTTCTGTCTGAAGAAAGTCCTTTTGATCTAATTTGTTTTACTATTTTTTGCACCTTGGTGGCGAGATCAAGATATTCTTTGTAATCTCCCATAGCTTTTCCAATATCTGGGTTTTCTTTCTTCATAAGCTTTACCCTGTTCTTGAAATCTTTTGCATTGAGTATTGCATTGGAAATTTCATCCATTTGTTTTAGGGTAAATGCAAATTCCTTCTTCAAATTGGAATCTATCATGCTCTCGTTAAGCTGCTGATATGTCTGTAAATGCTTCATGAACTATATATCATAATTCATGAAGCTAAATTTGGTAGGCGTGGAGGGATTTGAACCCCCGTTTTCAACGACCAGACTACGGGTATAGAATGTATAAGATTCCACCGGTACACGCCCATTTGGACGGCACCGGTTTTATTTAAGTCACCGGGACGGTGCCGAACACCGATGACAGTTTTATTGCTATATTTTCTTTGTATATGGAATTCATATCGTTTCTTTCTATTCCAAAGAAGTCTCCTATCTTTTGTATATTAATGAGTCCTTCTCCGTTCATGTTTGCTCTTTTCAATTTGTTACTGTAATCCTCGTCAAATAGGTAAAGCACGTGAGCTTCGCCAGATGACTTTGACATCTTCATTGTTGGATCAATTAACGACATCACCTTTTCAACATCCCCAAGCTCGTATTCAAACCTCTTTGTTACTCCAACTCTTTTTGCAATATCGTTCGTCAATTCCATGTGTGGAACCTGGTCTCTTCCAACCAACACAACATCAGGATCATTCATGATGATGTCTGCTGCCATTAGAACTGGATATAAAAGAATCCCCATATCGAAATCAACACTTTCCTTTTTATCCTTGTACTGAGGCATCTTCTGCAAAACTCCAAGGTTCATCTTGCAACAAAGCTTGAAGAACAATTCAGTGTAAGCCGGAGTCTGGTGCACAATGTTCTTGCATCCAAGCATTCTCAATTCCTTCTCAGTCACATCAGAGTATGAGTCTGTCGTCATGCTGTGATAGTTGGCAATGAGAAACGTTACTTCGTGTCCCTGCTCCTGGTATCTCAACCCCTTTGCTAAGCAACCCATATAGTTTCCAATATGGATCTTTCCTGTTGGCTGTATTCCTACTAAATATTTCATGACTGTGTTTTTAATATCCTATCAATTCCAATTGCAAAACCCATTCCACCTTCATAAGAACCTCCACCACAAATCTGTTTGCTTGATCCAAGCTCATCGCATGTGATCTCAAATCCTTTTCCGTCCTTGTAATAATCCAAACCTCTCGTCACATCACTGTTGACGTTGAATTTGAAATCATAACCGGACAAAAGGCTGACGGCTAATTCTTTTAATCCTTCCATAGTTTCTTTCTTTGGATTTAAAATTTCAACTCCAAATTGAGTAAACTGTCTGTATCTTCCTGCTTGAGGCTTTTCTCCTCTAAAACATTCTTGCACATAGAAAAGCTTTACGTCCTTTTCTTGTTTGTATTTCGTCTTTGCCAATTGTTGAATCACTGCTGTGTATTCAGGAGCCAAGCAAACATTCCTTTCTCCACGATCTTTAAAATTGAACATTAGATTGTTATTTTCTTCTCCAACCTTTCCTGCAAATGTTTCTTGCAACTGAATGATCGGAATGGAAATCTCAGTGAAGCCTTGATTCAATAAAATCATGACCATGTCATTGATCATTCCACGCTTCTCGTTTCCTACAAGAATTCTCGTTCCTTTGTACGTGCTATCTAACTTTAACTCTTTCATCATTGCTTCTTTTGGTTGGAAAGACGGGGATCGAACCCGCATATCTGGTTCCACAAACCAGCGCTCTACCATTGAGCTACAATCCACATGTGGGTGCAAGACGAGATTCGAACTCGCGTGTTCAGCTTTCGCTTCAACCAGGTCCACAGCCTGGTCCCTTCAACCCCTTGGATACCTGCACCATAATTTCCATTAATACAACTTCACAAACTCTCCATCCTTTATTGCCTTTTCAATCCACCTGTTTAATTCAGAAGCTTTCATTTCAGGATAGAAAGGAGTGCTTCCGAGATCAGAAGAAAGTGAATAACATTTCTCTTCGAGTTTCGTGTACGTCAAAGAAACTGTTGGGCTTGTTTGTGTTTTTGCCTCAAGCCTGTATAATGGTCCACCAACTTCTTTCACCTGAACTATTGGGAAACGATATAAGCCATCTTCCAATTGAACAGAATAAAACATTGTTCCATTAACAATGTCTGTTAACTTTGCTGTCACTTTGCTTTTGTAAAGCTCTTTCTTCACATCTGTTGCATTCATGTTTTCTTCTTTTAATTTTTGCACGCCGGGTAGGATTCGAACCCACGATGGAGAAACTCCGCGGTTTTGGAGACCGCTACCTTTGACCGCTCGGACACCGACGTATGTAAATAAAAAAAACCTCAAGGTTTTAGGCCTTGAGGTTTTACTTTCGTAAATAACCAATACTTACTTCAAAGTACAGGTAACACCCAAGCCCGACATATCTCTATGCCATATCTGATGCTTGTGTATGTGATTCCTGTTCTTCATTGTATTGTTATTCTAATGTCTTTCAGATTGCCTTAAAACTCATTGATGTAATCTCAGAGCTTCGGGATCGAACCGAAAAAACCACCTTTCGGTGATTCTTTAACCATTTTGTTTTGCTGTAAGCAATCTTCTAAACTATATACCTTTTCTTTTTAAAATTGTTTCAATGTTTATATCTGCAAATATAGGAACTATTTCTGAAACTAAAAAATTTATTTTCTCTATTAACCAGAAATGACATAATTGACTCGTTTTAAATCTTTTATGGAGCTTACTGCGGCAGTTTCATAAAAAGCTTCTACTTCAACATTCTTGTTTTCACCATCAATGGAAACGTATGATATTTTGAAAGTTGTTCGTTGAATATCTTTAGCATTTCTTATTCCTTCTTTATACGCTTTCTTTTCTTCTTCGTTTGCAAGTCTTACAGCTCTTGAAAATACTCCAGCTTCATTGTGAAATTTCCAAAAAACGTGAAGATCAAATGGATCTTCACCATTATAGCTTGATGATGCTTTTTGCATTAATCCATCTATGTACCCTGCTCCACCATAAGTTGGATTTTCTTTTGGTCTTACATTATCTGATTTTGCTGGATTATCTTCATGTCCCCAATATCCAGGCTTGCATACTAATATGTCACCTTCATTTATTCTCATTTTTAAAAGTGCCTCTTTTAATGTTGACTATGTCTCTGAAATTAACAACATTGCATTTACTTTGTATCTCATCAATTCGTCTTAATGGAATATCGTAATGCGGCCAAGGCTTGATTGAATACCAACATTTTTTTATTTCAAGATCCTTTGCCATCTCATGTAAATTCTCCACTGAATATGGAATGCAAACAAGATGTCTTTTATTATCACAGTAATAATCAGCCATTGATCTCAATGATGTCTTTTCCTTTTAATTCCTCTTGCGCCACTTTAGTTTGGGACGGAGTCATCTTCGTTAGATTAGTTCCAACCAATCTCATAACATCCTGACGAGGCGCCAAATCGAGTTCATCGTCTATCGATAACAACAATCTGTCTGGAGATATTTCTTTTACGGCATCTATGATCTCCTGTCCAACTGGAAAGCTGGTATGTGCGCATAACACAATCTCAGGATCCGCTGGAATTATGCTTGAAACAGATCCAAGCAATTGCTTTCCTCTGTGGGTTATTATAGCAGGAACTGCGTTTGACATTTGCATGAACAATTTTTCTCCGTCGATGAATTGTTTTGCTATTTCTAAAGCTTCTTCTTTTTCCATTTTTAATTTCTTTACAACATGTTTAAATTTTCTTTCTTCCTCATCGTAAATCACCTTCCACGATTGAAGTTCTCCTGTACTCCACACATACTTTGTGTCAGGAAATCTTATCATGTGCGAGGAAGAATGGATGATGTAACCATCATTCCACTCACACACAAACCAATGAAGGTTCATGTTCCTCGAACGAGAGTCTGCAGATTTTATGGCTTCTTCGAGAGTCATTTATTTTTACAATGATCCTGTAGATCCTTGTCTACTGCATCAACTTTCTTGTTTAGATTTCCAATCAAATCAAGAGTACGTAATTGTACTTTAAGAATTTCTAATGTCAAGCTGTCTTGTTTTTTCTTTCTGCCTACTGCTAATTCTTCAGCAGATGGACCACAGCTTGAAAACAATGCGGCTCCAAGTAGGATGCATGTTATTATTTTTTTCATAACGAAGTTTGTAATGTTTGTTCAAGTTTAACTGGACCACCGGTTTTTCCAGCAAGGTCAAAATTGGCTTCAATGAAATCAATTACTTCCTGCGGATCAATAGTATGATTGAATACAATGTTTGGCCCGTGATTGTCTAACATAACAGCAGAAAGATTACCAAAGCGTTTCAAACCATTAGAAGTGTTTTTGCCACACTCATGGCTTCCACATTCATATTCTCTTTGTGATACAGAAGGAACTGGTGAATTTATTTTTTTAGGACAATGGAAATGTACGATGCAATCATAATCATTATGTTCAGAGAATATTATTCTCTGTGATTGTCCACCAACGGAAGGTTTTGCTCCATACGCAATAACAGTGTCCTTGCCATTAACGACAACTTTAACAAGACCATTCTTCTCAAGGTCATTGAAGTTTGTTTTACGTTTAGACGTCAAGAAGGTTTTCTCATCTATCTTGCAAGCAAAGTGACCAACAGTAGAACCTCTGAATTCTTTGTATGCACCTTTCTCAATGCAATAATCAACTGCTTTTCTTAATGAGTCTGGAACTAATTCTGATTTCCATGGAATAGCTTCACCGGCAATCACTGTGCTATGAGTGAAAGACAAATGGCTTCTTAAGTATGCCATTTCAACAAGCATCTCCAAAACTTCATCCCTGTTTTTTGTTACATGGTATCTCGCTTCTTCTGGAGTTATGATCATGTTCAATCTCGTTTTGGTATCATTGGCAAGAACAAGATTGCAACTCGATTCTTTCAAAAGATTTAATCCTGCTATGTATTGTTCATCTTGTGTTGCACCACATGTTGTTTTAAACCCAACAAGGAAGATGTCTTTTCTTCCGTTGCGTATTTCTTTTATGATCTTTTCTTTTGGAGACAACTCAATGCTTGTTTTTCCAGTTCTGCTGTTTAAACGTTTAGAATACTTTCCGCTTTCAATTTTAGTGAAAGAGTCATTAGTATTATAAGCAGCATGTCCGGTAACTTCTCCAGAAAAATCCACCAAGGCGGGATTAAAGAATATGATCTTCACATTCACATCAGCTTTTAATTTTTGAACTAAGGCTGCAACATCTTCGGCTGTTTCCATTCCATCCTTTGTTGCCCAACCTTCGGCCATTTTGGTTAGATGTAATTTGACGTCCAATTTATCCGAATGGCTTTCGCAAATTGCTTTTAAATGTCTTGCTGTAGTTCCATACGCAACTGCAGCTAAGGCGAGATGTGATCTGACGTGAGATACTGTTCCACCTCCAATAATGATTACTGTTTTTTTCATGTTATTTATTTTATTTGTTAATCTTCTGTTTCTCCTGAAAGCAAATTAATAAGTCCGCCAAAACCTAACTCACATTGAATTTCTGCTTCTCTGTTTACGTTTGCCATGATGGATTTTCTAACTACATGTTTTGTCACTCCATCCGCATCTCTATAATCCTCGTAACTTTCCTTAAATTTTTTGAGCAGCGTATCCATCTGCTCGGTCAATATCATTACATGGTTAGGATCTTTTAGATTTGGATTCTCTGCATCCCTATAATGTCCACAGTCAAAACCAAACACAATATATCCTTCATCGCTCTTTGACAATTCATCGTTGCATTCTTTTTCCAGCCTCTTCACTTCTTTCATCCTTTTAGAAACTTTTTCATGGTCATAAGTTTCTCTGTTTGAGATGTCATATAACGCATCAATTTGATCATGAAATTTCTTTTCTATCTTAGCTTGGTTTGGAACTTTAAATTGTCTGCAATATGTTATTCCACCATGCACATTTAATTCTTGCAATCCAGGTGCGTTATAATTTCCCCACCAATCTTTTGGAATGTCAGTTTTCTTAAACACTGCATAACCACATAAATGTCTGAGATAATCTTTATTTCCTTCAAGCGGAACAAGAACGCACCTATTTTTATAAGTGACTTTCTTATACTTCTTGTCACGTATATTAAATGGAAAAAAATTATATTTTTCAGAGCTTGACATCCTTTAAAAACTTCTTTAATAAATCCTGAAACGGTTTTCTTTCTTCAGGTGTCAAATAATCTCCAGTTGAAAGATATGCCTGAGCTTCGTCCTTCCAAACTGATTTATGATAACCCATTGACTCAAATTCAACTTCCAATTTCTTCTTGCTCTCCTTGGATAGTTTTGAATAAAGCTTATCCATGTCAATCTTATAATAAGGATACACATGATACAAGCCATGAGCTATTTCGTGCTTCATAACTGATTTTTTTCCTTCCAAAGCTCCTATGATGTATTTCTTTCCCATAGAACGGTAACCGTTGCTTTTTCTTTCCTTCTTCTTTTCTATCTTGAGAACGATCTGCTTCATCAACTCATCATACTTGTTGAAGTCTTTTATAGGTCCCATTCCAGGATAAGAGGATTGAACTTCAAATACCACGCTCATTGGAATATTAAACCCTGCCCAATCCGCAGGATATGTGAATAATCCTTTATGATTTTTGCTGTACCATTCCATGTAATCAAGTATGATGAATCTTCTTCCCTTGAATTTGGGATTAGCAGATTCATAAAATTCCTGATACCTTAAAAAGGTCATTGCCAAGTCGTAATGATTATCGAACTCGGCAAGGAATATTCCATCTTTTATTTCACGTAATTTATATTTCATTAGTCCACAGTTTCAATAGTAACTTTTATTTTTCTTCCTTGGAATTTTTTAAAATCCTCATGCTTTTTATTTTCGTCCCAAGATTGGATTCTCACAAACATTCCATTATCGCCGTTAGTGCTGAAAGGATCTGATACCATTGCCTGACCTCCATCTTCTACTGATACGTCTTTCTTTTTTAATTGACCAACGTATATTATTTTTTCTTTTCCCATGTGTTATATTATTATGTCGGTTAATTTTTCAGACTCAGCTTTCTCTTCCCTTACATTTCTTGGAAATTTCTTTTGCATTTGAACATCCATGTCAACCAAGAAGTCTCTACCAAAAGGTCCATTCTCGAGATTTTCATATAACACATCAGGGAGATCCATTATTGCATCAGTCCTTAAGCTGTACAATCCCATTGCAATCGATGCTGACGAATCAACGTCTCCTCCAATATCAACAGCTCTCTTTAATATTTGTTTAGCGGATGTCTTTAAATTTCCACCACTAATCTTAACTCCCCATGCTAATTTGATAGACAATGAAGCAGTTGTTTTTGAATCACATTGCAACTTATCGTTTTTCCTTTTAAAGATGTAAGAGTCATATACATCGTTAAACACAGCTGAACCAACTTGTCCATTCATCCATTCCTTATACATTATCAATTTATCCGATTGAATGTAATCTTCCAATCGAGGATATAAGTGATAAAAGAAATGTGCGGTCAATGCAACAACAACCGCAGAATTAACGGCATCAATGTGTCCATGTGATGTTGATGTTTGAACAATGCTCCTGTGCATTATTTCCTTTGGATCAGACATCATGCCAAGAGGAACAGAACGCATTACGCTTCCGTTGCTCGACATTCCTGCCTGTTTAGCTTTCAATATAAATTCAAATGGAAGATTTGGTTTTGATTCCTCGAGAGCTTTCGTTATTCTTTTGCTATATCCTTTTCTTGGGTCTCTCTTATAAGAGGTGACAAAGTGTGCAGCAAATCTTACTTGAGTACCAGGAAGGTCTGAACCCATTTGTTCTGCAACGCCAATAGACATTTGAGTGTCATCTGTATAAATTCCTATTCCATTTTCTTCTTCACCAATACGATGCTTATAACCAAGAACATCATTGTGTTTGGCTATGAATTCTGGTGTGTTGAATTCAAATGGACGTCCGTACGCATCTCCTATTGCAATTTCTAAAATCATATTACATCGCTGCTAAGTTCATATTAATTAATGATTGTTCTCCTGCCGATAAAGTTGACAGGTCAGTTCTTTTTCCATCTTTATCAATGAACACTACAGATTCATTTTCAATGGCAAATGTATCGAAATCATATTTCATGCTGAATTCATTTGCCATTGAATCCTTGAAATTTTTTGTTGGTTTTAATCCATTTCCCAATTTCTGTTTTAGCACATTAACGAAGACGACATCATACAATCTGTACATGCTAAGAATCTCTTCTTCTGTTTTAATTAGTTTTTCAACCTTTAGGAATTGATTGATCTGCGTGAATGTTCTTGTATTGGTAGACATGTAAAGAGAAGGAGTTATGATTTTTACAGCAGGATCTACAAAGTACTCAACTCGTTTTACTTTTCCATTGTCAAATTGTGCTTTTAAAGATCCCTTTGGAAAGAATGCTTCTATTTCTCCGTTGAAATCTTGTTGCTCAAATGTTGAATCCATGATGTATTGTACTGTCTCATCTGCTGAAGGAGGATTGTGGATGAGTATTGACATGATGGTTTCAAAAGCCCAATTGAGTTTCATTATCAAAGACTTTCCACTTCCATTTAATCCGGTAAGCAAAGTTAGCTTGTTGTATTCCATGTCAAAATTTAAAGTCATAGGTTTGTCTATGTTCAACTTTAAATTTTTTAATTGACCCAAATGCTCTTCTTTATTTTTCGTCTGTTCCATTTTCTTCTTCTTTAAAGCCGTAATCCTTTTTTATTTTCTCAATCAGCATCATCATTTTTGCTTCTCTCTTAGGGTGCATTCTCGTTTCAGGTTCTTCTATGTAAATCTTAACTCCCACCTTTTCCTTCTTAGCAACATTTAAGCTTCCTCCAAACAATTGAACAAGAGCAATGATGTGTCTCATTTCACCATTTGTTTTTGCATACTTATACAAGCCATCGATGTTTTCATCAGGGAACATCAATTCCAAATATGGACGAAGATATGCTGGCATTGGAAGATTTAATCCAAGGAAATAGTCAGCTTGACGTTCTCTTTCCTCTATTGTTATGTTCGCCATCATTGGATGATCATTGACAAATCCAGATCCTGTTCCATCAATGAGAACATAAGTATTGATCAAGCTCTTCTTTTCTTTAGATAGATGGTCAGAAACCTTCTTCAAGGAAATTGGAGCTCCATCAATAGGTTCAATTCTGAAATCTTCTTTATCTTCCTTTTCTTTCATTAGTTCCTTTTGCTTTGTAAAAATAATTCGGTGAAACGTGTTGTGTTTCTTTCCGTAGGTCGTGGATCCAATGCAACTCTAAAAGGTTGAACAGAATCGAGAAAATCATCTGTGTCTGTTATTTCCTTTATTGTCGGTTTAAATCCATAGTTAGTGAATTGTATATGAGCATCAAGCTTATCCTTATCAGAAAATACAGGAATGAAACGAACATTCTCAATCATGATCATGCACGGTTGCTCATTTTCTTTATCCCATGGAAGCAGGTATCCAGCTTGCTTAATTGGTTTTGTTGTTTCTCCAAGTTGTTTCATAAGTTATACTTTAATGCTTTTGTGTATAAAACGTCCTTCGTGTTTAATTATATTTTTCATAATTGCGTTTAATCTCGCATCATCATCCGAACCGAATCCCGAATTCTCCGAATAAAAATCACAGGCATCACGTCTCATGTTTCTGTAAGAGTCAGTATTAAAAGAAGATGAAATGTCATCTCCTTCAAAACAATATTCAAGTATTCTCAATTCTTCTTCAGTATACACATCACTCAAAGATGCACACATGTCGTCATCATCATCAGCGCCTATCCTGGTTTTTGATTTTTTTAAATTAGACAAGAATAAACTTCCTATAGCGCATACTTCACATTTCACATCTTTTTTCATCATGTTGCTAAGCGTGATGGCTATATCTTCATCTTCGTTTTTTCCATTAACAAGATTTACATATATGCCAGCTTCGGCAATGTATTTTTTTGATTTTAAAGATGCAATAACGTCTTTGGCAATAGAAACTCTTTTTTCCATTTTAGACATTTCTTTAAATTCTTTGTTCTTCTTTCTTGTTGCCTCATTTAAGGATTCAATTACAGAAGCAGCATTCTGATTTAATTTTTTTGGTACTTCCAATTCAGCGATTGTACTGTGACTTTCCGACTTCGCTGGTTTTTTGCTTTCTACAGTTTTTTTCATAATAATTGTAATTTTCCAGTTATTTCATCTACATCATCCGACCATGCGGGACCTATCGCACAGCACGTCACTGTTGGAACTCCATTGAACTCGGTCAAGCCTGCATCCGTAATTAGAGAACAAATCAGCCCTTTTTCTTTTGCTTTATTATACACTGCCATTAATTCTTCCTCTGTGTCGACAGAAACACAAATCTTCGTAAATCTTCCTTTTATCCAATCCTGTAAAGCAGAACCATTTGGTAAACGCAACACACGTTGATTGTTATCGTCATATTGAGTTTCCATAAGATCTAAAACAGCTTTCAAACAAGCATGTGAACCTTGAGCAATCATCTTTCCTTTGCGCATAGAAACTTCCTTGCCATCCACGACAAATTTCTTTCGCATCACTATCACCTGCTTGCTTATTCTTTCCATTATTTCTTATTTGTTTTTAACCACTCTGCAAATTTTTCTTCCAATTCACTAATGCCGCTTCTTGATTCCATGAATTCTGTATACCCATAACTTATCTTGCCGTTTTCTTTTATTGTTACAGTATTTCCACGATGAATTCCATAATCATCACCATCGACAGCATATTCGATGATAATGTCTTTTCCTTTCATTTTTACTTCTATCTCATCTATGCTCTCTCCGTTACTTTCATCTTCCATTACCTTGTTGAAGATCTTAACAAAAGCTTTTTCTAAGCTCAACAGAAATAAGTCATGGGCATTCTCCGCATATTTAGGATCGTTCCAATGATCATTTAATATTTTGATCATCTTCTTCATATCCTTTTCCACGGAAGTTCTGTCCACATCATCAAAATCTACTTTAACCCGTAGTTCATTTGGGCCTTCAACGAGGATGTCCTTATCGTATTTTTCATACGATGTTATATTGAATTCCTTTTTCATTAGTTATTCATTCTGTATAATTCACGGTCCATGTCCTTGATCTCGCTCTCATTGTTTACTGCCATTTCTGTTTTTTCACCTTCTTTGTTGATGTAGTGAATGGTCATTCTCTTTGGAGCTTCCATTGGAACAAGCATGTATTTCACGAAATCCTGTCTGTAGAAAACTTCTTCACTCATTGGATTTGCATCTGAATCTTCTTCCTTAAGGACCCAGCATATACGAACCAATTCTTCGGAATCAGGATCATCTTCGTTAGGTTCCATTCCCATAAACACGAGATGTCCTTCTTCTAATGTTTCATCGCTGATGTCCTCTGGATTATCTCCGATTATCTCAGCCACCATGTTCTTGTAACCATTAACATTTGTTGGAATGATTTCGCCAAAATCATATCCAAGGTAAGATTGATACTTTCCTTTTCCTTCTCCCTTGGCTTTGAAAGCTTCAACTGTTTCATCCTTGTATCCAGGTTTTTGAAAATCTTTTTCTTCAACCTTGTAAACTCGCATGTTCTTCCCTAAAGCATAAAAGAGATTCACATCCTGATCCTCTTCGTGTTCTTCGGTAGCCTTGATCACGCTTTTAACTTTAATAATTCTGACTGCGTTTCCTTTGCCAGTCCTTTCTTTTTTCGGATTTATTCCGATCTGATATTCGCCTGTTTCCATTTTATGTTGTTTTTGTTTTTAAAATAATGGTGTTACTTTATCTTTTCCTTTATCCTTGGCTTTCCAAAATTCTCTAATGGCCATCAATATCTTGCCAAGATTGTTTTCTCCTTTTTCATCACATACTCCCCAATATACGTCCTTCCAATAATTGGTTTCTTCGATGTACTTATCTCCGGTGTCCAATAAAGCTTTTCTTAAATGCAAGTGTCTGTAGAATTTATCAAACACTATTGAAGACATGACATCATACTTGACGTCCTTCCAATCTTCTCTTACCTTGATCTGTCTTCCAAGCTTCTTTGTTTCCCCAGGCGTCAATCCATGGAAAGATGCTCTAACTTCAGGATCCAAACTCTTTGCAGCTTGATATGCAGCTTCGGTGGAAGCATATTTGACTCCCTCAAAATAAACATCGCACACTTCAAAGTTAGACAAATAGCGATAATCACCAAAGAATCCCTTGATGTTATTTTCATCATGAACGATGAAGGTTCTTTCTATTCCATTTATGATCATTAGTATTGTGTAGATAAATCTTCAGTTATTACTATAAACTTGTATTTCTTATTTCCAAATGCATATCCGCGCATAACATCTTTAAATCCTCTGTATTCTTCTTTGTAACCTGAATTAAATGAAAACCTGTTGCGCCACCAATAATATCCAAATCCTTGTACATCCACAAATTCTTTCCAATATCTTTTATCAAATGTGACAAGCAGACAACTGTAACTATTTGCTGTTGATGTTATGCAAACTCTTTTTGGTCTTAGATCGATGTTGCTAACAAAATCCCATGGTGGAGAAATATAAAATCCAGACACGGTATCTCCTCTTAATTTTCCAGTAAATGGATTCCACGCTATTCCCATTTCATTTGGTTCTATATGATAAACACACATAAAATAAAATACCTTAATGAGCAAAGCTCCGTAAAGTATTCTTTTTACGGAGCGTGGCATGTTCAACAGTTTCGTCTTAAATCGATCTATTGCTGCATTTATTTTAGGAACAGTCCTTTCGTTTATCCAAGTAGCAAATGGCATTATTTAGTAGTATCTGTTGGAGTTATTGATTGAGTAACTTTAGGTTGATCGTCAGGTTTTAATTCTCGTATGACCTTCAGAAAAGGATAAGCTTTTCCGGAACCATCATACGCATAGCTTAACAAAATTCCATTTAATCCAGAAGATGAACCTCCACCTTCTGAGTGATATGTTGAATTTTCGTAGTTGTCTCTTCCATGCCATGCGACAAATGTTCTCCATCCAGTTGTATCGAATTGTACAAGCTTACAATTGAGAACTCTTGAATTTGCATTTATGCAAACTTGTGTTGGTCTTAGATCAATTGTGTGAATGCTCACCCATGGCGCAGCAATAATATAACCTTGCCTGTTTACCGATTTCATTTCGCCCGTAGCATAATCATATTTATAACCGAATTCATAATTATCGATGAATGTTACACATAATAATCTGAACATTAGTGCAAGGAATAAAATTACCACAAATGGAATTCCTAAATACTTTCCCCATTTGATCGCTGTTTCTTCTGCGTTTGCCATATTGTTTTGTTTTTTTGCCATTATACTATTTTCTGAAATATTATTACTTTCTTTTTTATCTTCAATGCTTCTTCTATCAGTGACCACGTTTTAGATGATAAAACAGGTAAATATAACTTATTTGCTTCACATAAAGAATAGTACAGATTGCTTAGAATTTGCACGTAATCTTTATCTTTTTCCCACGGTTTTTCATCATTCATGTACTTATTTCCGAAATTGATTATCCAGCCAGTTTCCTTTATTGCTTTTTGGATTTCATAGAATTCCCAATTGGTGTGAACTGAATACACTATTGAATCAACGTGTCTCTTATGTTCTGCTGTTGGTGGAATTACATCAACATTCTTGGTGTCTATCAAATGAAGAACCCTTGCCAATAAATTTCCATAAGTATCTGCCAATTCAGAATTGTAGGTTTTTATTAAATCCTTTTCAGACCACGCTCCATCACCATAGGTGGATAAACCTGCAAGCGTGTAATATCTTACAGCATCCAATCCATATTTGTTTAATTGATCAATTGGATCAACCACGTTACCAAGTGACTTGGACATCTTTTTACCTTCGGCATCGAGAACAGTTCCATGAACCAATAATTTCTTGGTGTTTGGAATATTTGCAGAAATCAAAATATTTTGGAATAATGATCCCTGAAATCTTAAATTGTCTGGACCACATATTTGTATGAAGTATTGATCATTAAAATCATCCACAGCGAAGATATAATTAAGAAGAGCTTCAAACCAAACATAAATGACTTGATCTTCATCATTTGGAACTCCAACTCCCCATGGAACATTTACCTTTAAACGAGAAACTGAAATATCTTCAGATTGAAGTATTATGTTTTCAAGTTCGGAAGTTTTAGACCTTGGCGATAAAAAATCAGGATTGCTCTTCAACCATCCATATAATAATCCTTTATGCTTAGAAATTCTAAAGAACCAATTCTCTTCTTCTATTATAGAGGGTTCGATATTATGGTCTGGGCATTTTCCATCTACGAGATCTGCTTCAGTTTTAAATGATTCACATCCAGCGCAATATTTTCCAGAATACTTCTTCTTGTAAAGATCTCCTCTCTCGAGACACTTAGTCCAAAATCTTTGGGTTCTTGCTATGTGAACAAGACTCGTTGTTCTATAGAAGTTGTCATAATCAATTTGGAACAACTTACAAAAGTCCTGCCATTTATGCGTCAGTTCATTCAAATAAAGCTTGGTGTCAATTCCAAGTTCTTGTGCCTTTGTATAGACCTTTAATCCATGTTCGTCAACACCTATATTGAAGAATACTTTTTCATTCTTTATAGATTCGAAAAAATGCTTGAGCGCATCCCCTTGAATTAGTTCAAGAGCATGACCCATGTGCGGAACAGAGTTCGCGTATGGAAGTGTTGTTGATATGTATTTATCGTAACTCATAATTCAAAATAATCTTCGACTTTATACATTCCAAATGAATTTACTTTCGTGAATGTGAACGGTCTGCCTGTTTCATCTTTTATCCAAATTTCATTTTCATTTTCCTCGTAGTTCTTATCAAAGGAAACTTCATATATTTTTCCATCTATGAAAGCATTAGATTGGTATGTTGATTTAAACAAATCTTTTTTGCAAGTTAAAAATCTATTGTTCTTTTTAATCGTTTCTTCTACCTGAGTCACAGCCCAATCCAGTTTATCGGGTTCCATCTGATCAACTGCTTCATTGATTGGCGCTTCCAAATTCTTATGATTGTACATTCTCTTAAATAACAACTGTTGCGGCTCAGAGCATTTAGCAAGCAATTCTTTCAAAAGGGTTCTCGCGTATTTTATTAATGTCTTGTTCTTCATTTTATTTTCAATAGTTCTTGAAATTCATCATCTTCCATTAATCTCTTTAATAGCTTCTTCTCATTCTGCATTCCAGGCAGATCAATATTTTGTTTTACATCTAAAATGCTTTTCTTAAATGCTCTCAATTGTTCTGAGTTTAGCATTGAATTATCGATGAACGTTTTAAACAAAACTATATCTAAGCTGGATGTTTCATCGAATGAGTGTATTTCAGCGAGGTCAACTCCTTCTTTGTTTATTTGTCTGAATACTCCTTTGTCAAGCTTATCGATGTCGCATATACTTCCATTCATCAAGTATGTTTTAAAATAATGCTTGATGGCTTCCTTTCTCGTCATGTTCAATTTAGTTCTTGCAATGTAGCGATCAAAGAAATGTGCGGTCCAACAAAAGTAATTTCCACTTTGTTTCTTGGTTGCATATATCGTACCACCTTTTGTTTTGAACGAATAAATCAAACAGTTTGATGTGATGACATCTATTGAGCGAGAAGTTTTCTTCACCTCATCCACCTTCACTATAAAAAGATCTCCATTTTTAAGTTCATAAGAGAAAGACCTGTTCATGAAAAATTCAAGAGCCTTTTTGCTTATGATTGATTTATAACCTTTGGCCTTGACAAGGTTGCTTATTTTTTCCTTTGAAAGTTCTTCTCTTTGGGGAATATTCAATCTGCTTCCGCTTTCCTTCGGGAGTTTCGCTTTAAGCTCATTGATATATTCCGTTTTAAGTTCCATTACTTTATCAAAAATGTTATTAGCAATCCCACCAAGCATGCAGCAGATATGAAATACCAAATCCTTTCATCATGCCTAATGTTGTTCTTGTTGAGGTGGTGTGCTTCCATATAAGCTCCAAGACCAATCAATGCTATTACTGCTTGTATTAGTTCCATAGTTATAATCCGTATCCGTTAGATTCTCCTTTTTTATCTGAGTCAAACTTAACTCCTTCAGCGACTCCATATCCTTTTCTGTCCTGCGCTTTAGCCAATCTTTTTGCAGTCTCAGCAGAAACTATTTCAATGGCTGAATATTCAGTCTTTCCAGTAATCAATGGATGTCCTGCAACTTTATCAACCGTGCTACACGGTGTGCAAGTGTCGGTTTTTCCTTTGAGAGCTTTCAAACGTCCCTCAGGAATTGGCTGTCCGCAATGTATGCATAATTTTGTTTCCATAATTATGCAATTGGATTTAATCTTATTTCATGCACTGTGTAATCTGGAATATTCTTTCCATGAAAGAATTTTTCCACAACATCTAATACATCGTGGCAGTAGAAATAAGATGTATTCATTTTTGCATCTCCTTTTTTCATCCACAGTACAGTGAATGAGCTTTGTCCAAGCTTATTCTTTACATATTCAAGAATTTTTTTGAGAGCGGCTTCTTTGGTTTTTCCTTCTTCTTGCTTCAAAAGAAAAGTTTCTCTTGAAACAGGATTCACTGTGAAAGCTGAAGCAACATGCACAGGATTGTTGAATGTTCCTTTGCTCTCTGTTTCTGTTCCATATTCAAAATGGATTGTACAGTTGCTCTTATTGTCGGTATTCACGTATGATGCGATTTCCGATTCTAATTGTAATACTGATTCGTTCATGGTTGGTTTAGTTATATTTTCAGTACAAATATACTAATAATATACCTAAAATAAAAATGGCCCGGAAGTCTTGCTATGAGACAATCCCGGGCCATTTCTGGGCCGTTTCCAGGGCTATATTCCGAGGTGATCCTCTGGAACATACTCCCTGCAAGCTTCCTTCTTTGGGCGGATCTTCGCCCATACCCTCTTCACGAAGAGGATTAGTTTCCATTTGCTCATTTCTCATGGTGTTGTTATTGGTTCGACTTAATTGAATTCTTTTCCTTTGCCAACCTTATAGCTTCTTCCTCACTTATCTTCTCTCCATCATTCCAGAATTCTATTTCCAGATATGGCCTTGTTGGTTTAATGTAACGATTTAATCCTCTTCTTTGCACATCAAATCCTGTTATCTTACTGAACACAAAGAATGGAACTCTATCTTGACTTTGTGTTGGATTTATAAATATCATTCTTTTGTCATCATCAACACTGAATTTTCCAGCATCAATGTCATCCATAGTTTGTTTTCCATTATAAACTGAAACAGCAAGATATGGACAAACCTGTAATGCATATTCTCCACATACCTTGTGGACTGGAACATCGACATAAGCTCCTTGTGGATGGAATGCAGACATCGGTCCACCTATCATCCACTTGTCATCATGCATCTTCTTTCCACAAATAGAACATAGATCTTCTGCTATGCACTGTTCCACTTTAGTGTCATCATTCATGATGAATTGCGGAACATTATTCTTGTCACGCAGCACAATGAACGGAGCAGGAAATCCTCTTCTGTCCACCTGAAGATCTTTCATCAATTCAGGTATTTCTACTTTCTTCCAGTTTTTCATATTAAAATTGACAAGGGTCAGGAATTCCTACCATCTCACTCCAACGAGCAGATAGCATTTTTGCAGTGTTTAATGGAGATAATCCATAAGTACCGAAAGCATAACCATCATTTACTTCTATTAATAGAGTTTTTCCATCATCGGTAACTCCAAAATCTATGGTGAATGCTACCGGCTGGCTAACGTAATCTTTTATGCAAGCTTCAATAATGTGAAAGTTTGGTTGAACTTTAAAATCACCTTTGTAGTTTTTGCTGTCGATCATTTTTCCATATCGTACAAAGCATCTCCACTCGGAAATAAACTTAATAGGTTCAGAACACCAAATCTTTCGGTCTTCCTGTGAACCAAGGCCAACTAAATCCTTTAGGCTTGTTACAAGTTTTCCATCAAATTGTTTTCCTTTTACAGGTTTAACGAACACTGGCCACATTGAATCATCTGTATAAACTTTATGGAGATTGCTCTGCCATATTTTTCTTCCAAGGTATTCATTGAGTTCTTCGGGATAATCTATTTCCGTTGGAGGTTCAATTCCTAAATTCTTAACTGCCATCTTAACTCCTGTTATCCAACCGATGACAACGTCATCTCTTGATAAACCTGTTGGAGGATCTCCTTCGTAAAATTCCACTTCCCATCCCATTGTGGAAAAACCAAAGAATGCTGCATAGGTGCATTCCGTTATTATTTCATTAGAAATGAATAAACCATTTTTACCTTTTGGAATGAAGACTCTCATATCAGATTTACATTATTACAAATATAATCAATTTTCTCATAAAATAAAAATGGTGTTATTAGCACCATCTCGTTAACAAAAATGAAAAATATTCGTTATTCTTCTAAAGTAGGAGTTTTATCTTCCTCCCATTTGGGCCAAGTTAATGTAAATTGAATAAAGTTTGGATTTATATAAGATGTTTCTATTCTCTCGGAGTGACTTGCTTCCTTAAAAGAAGAATCTTTCCATAATTCAGAATATCCTTTGTATTCCTTTCTTCCAGCTATTGTATTTATAATAAGTATTTCATCCTTATTGCTCTTTTCTATTGCTCTATAATATCTTTGTTTACAACGAATTCTTAAATATGGTTTGAGTCTGTATTTTGAATCTTTATATTCATTGGTAAGTCCAATCATTCCTTGTCCAAATTTTCCACTTATTTTGCTTATGGGGATGAACCCGTGATTGTCTGACCAGACAAACTTGAAAAGGATGTCAACATCGAAAATAAATAAAGCGTTGATGAGCACCAACGTAAACCATGCTGTTAAAGCGAAATTAAACCAAAACATTATTTTTATTTTAGTGACCACGAGCGGATTCGAACCGCTGACCTCTTCCATGTCAAGGAAGCACTCTAACCAACTGAGCTACGCAGTCTTGTGTCTTCATTGAAAGGGGGATTCCCGATTCTCCACCCCACCTCCAATCTTTCGGTCCATGCATCCGAATCTTTATTGGCTTGCTATTGACGCACTAATTTATGGATCGTTTCTGAAAAGGAGCTTTTTAAAGCCCGCTCCCACGTTGTGCTATCTTTCAATGAGACAAGTGCAATATACGCAAAATTATTGAGGTTTTATTGTTCTCGAGAAACCTCCGAATGTATTGTCATTGACGCATTTACCAGTCTTTCTGTTGAACTTATAAAATTCACCTTCTGTGTTCTCGCAATCAATCCAGATGAAATTGTCATCGTAATTTGCGATTGTTTTATTTTCGTGCGAGGTGACTCCAGCTCCGTGAAATGCCATGTCAATCTTTCCTCCTACCTTCAATCCATTCTTTATATCTTTCATCACTTTTTCCACTTTCTTAACAACTGACTTCTTTTCCAATGGATGAGATTTTAAAGTTCTCGTTGCTTTCTTTTTGGTTTTTGATTTAACCTTCTTTGTAGTTTTTGTCATGATATTAATTTAATGTTTCCAAATTCTTCGTCCAATGCTTCCTGCCCATATCTTGCTTTTAATTCATTGAGCCATTTATAAGTTTTGATCTTTGCCGTATGCAGATGTCTGTTGTTGTTCCACTTGCACACCACACCTTCTTTTAAATCAGAATTTCTGATCTCATCAACCATCTCAGCCGTTAATATTCCGTCAAAAACTATTTCAGGAATTCCAAGCTTTCCAAACTTCTTTACGAACTCTCTTGGATTTATGAATCCCTTTGTCATTGGATTGACGTCCAACAAGACGACATCCATGTCAATGAAATCATGCTGTCCATAAAAGCTGTTTGGCCCAAAGAACTCACAGAATACAACAACTTCTCTTATTCCTCTGAAATCTTTATCGTCCTTGAATATCTCCTCAAGCTTGTTAGCATATTTATATAAGAAAAGATCCACTCCGATGTAGAGTGGATCTTTTTCATTTAGTATGGTTCTTCTTGTTCCGAATTTATTCCATCCCTTCTTCTTGCTCCACTCAAACCGCAGATTGCTTCCGTCAATCTTGTTGAATGCGAGCATCGGTGTTCCGATCATCGAATCATCATAATGGGATATGGACGGATACTGTTTCATTTGTGTGACTCAGTACCTTTAGCGCCATGGTGATCTATGGCTTTCTGTTTTCTTCCTTTCAAGAAGTACAAAACTTCCTCGTGAGAAAAAGGTCTGTATTCTCCAAGCAACTTGTAAGCGTTGTCAACTCCAACATCCATGGATCTTCCGTTAACCATGTGTTCAGCACCTGCGTGCGAGTGACCATACAAGTGATAAGCATCACGATGACTTTTATTCCATATAGTCTGCTTGTAGTGAAACAAGCAAAGCATATCTCCATCGATTGCCAATTCCTTGTAATGTTGTACAGAAGAGAAATGCCCATGTAGGGTCTCATCGTCTTCTATGTGATCATCATGGTTTCCGTATATGATGTGCACATTCTCGCAATGTATTCTTCTCCTGAACTCCGCAACGTTGCTCACGTTTCCAAACGACCAGTCTCCACAATGGAAGAGTATGTCTTTGGGCCTAACGGTTCTATTGATCGCATTCACAAGTTCGTTGTTCATCTCTATTAGAGTTTTGAAGTTCCTCGTGCTGTTATCCAGGTCGCCCCATTGCGAAACTCCGCGACACATATTCGCGTGCGCATAATGGGTGTCCGACGTGTAATAGACCCGCTGGTCTTCTGTTTGTTTTATTTTAAATCTTCTCATTTGTTTATGAATTTTCTAAATGTTAAACTAATTCTTCCTCCACAAGGTTTGTCATTCTTTGGTATCTTGTGCAAGTTATCCTTTTGGAAACCTGCAGGCATGATAAACAAAGAACCATCCCCTAATAAATACTTATCTTCATCAGGAATGTTTCCCCTGTAGTCCTTATTTTTCGTCCAAATGTATCTCTCAGCTCCAAATGATACAACACCTATTGGGTGTGTCTCATCCATTTCAGGAGAATCATCTGCATGCCAACCTAAGTGTTCTTTTTCGCTCTTGTAATAATTCAAGAAGCAAACGTTATACTCGGTTCCCATTTCGTCGTTCATCTTTTTCATGATGCCCAACACTTCAACGTGCATTTCTAAAGAAGTGTACGTTCTTGTGAATCCTTTTCCATAAGTATATTCCAAAGATTCCAATGCCATAAAGCATTCGTCTCTTGGAGCTTCCTTATTGGCCCAGGCCACTTCGTTCAATAACCTATCGAACATTTTTTCTTTGACGTATTCGCCAATATAAACTGCTTTCATTATTTCTACTTTTTACTGAAGTTCCAAGAAGTAATCCAAGCTTTCCATGGACATTTTTTCCCATGCATCGTTTGAATTTTTCTTCACCTCAAAATTATTTTCACTTATATTTTTACCTATTAAAATTTTATTCGCAGAACCAAGGATGTCAGCTTCGGTAAGCTTTTCGCCAACACGAAGATTTCTGTCATCGAGATATACGTTCTTCTTTTTTCTTTTCAATTCATCGTATATCTTTTCAGCAATCCTCATTTGTTCTTCGTTCCTCACATCTGCCACAATGATTGCATGACTGTATGCTGCAAGTTCTCTTGACCAATTGAGATTATTTCCATCTCTGTTAATGTCTGCAAGAACCTGGGCCAATCGAGAAATTCCTATTCCATAACATCCCATCACTATGTCCTGCTTTTCGCCTTTTTCATCTATGAATTGTGCTTCAAGCTTGGACGAGTATTTTGTGTCTAATTGGAAAATGTGTCCTATCTCAATATCTCCATCACTTGTTTCAACTATGAATTCCTCTGAAACAGATCCGCCAATCTCTCCTGAATCTGCAGTTTCAATTCTGTATTTCAGTTTGAGTCGATCGAATATGGCAATATAACAATTTCTTATTTCATTATATCTAATTTCGAGATCTTCTTTGTTAACATGAAATGAATATGCATCCATCATGAGAAACTCTTTACATCTAATCAGACCTGTGTTACAGCGAATTTCATCTCTGAACTTATTGTTTATCTGATAGAATGTGAAAGACAAATCTCTATATGACTCCACATATTCTCTTGCAACAACAGTCACGAGTTCTTCGTTTGTTCCTGTGAACACCATCTCCTTATCTGAACGATCCTTGAGCTTGAACATCTCAGCGCCATAATCATTATAGCGACCGGTTTGCTTCCAAACTTCAGCGCCTTGTAACTGGTTCAATCCAATTTCCAAGGCGCTTATTTTGTTTAGTTCTTCTCTAACGATCTTTTCGATGTTATTCATCACCAACTTCATAAAGTGCATCTGAACGAACAATCCAGATGAGACTTGTTTTATGTAGCCGGTTCTTTCCAATAAATCAGCCGTCGACAATTTCTCCTTGCCTACCTTGTTCATCTTGTATATTTTTACTTTTGACAATTTCATAACCTTTGTTTTTACTATGTTTTTCAAAAAATGATTTATCCAATAGAGGATATTCCTCTAATATTTTTGGCGCGTTCGCTTTGAACATCGCAGACTCTTCAGCTTGTACCCGGTCAACGGGAACTCCACCCCAAAGCAATTCAGAAATAAATTTGAATTGCTGAGTTGTTATTTTACTTTCATCTTTCATGTTGCCCTAACCGGAGTCGAACCGATGATCTTCTCGTTGTAAGCGAGACGCTTTAAAACCAACTAAGCGATAGGGCAATGTTTTATTCTTCTTCAACTTCATTCCACCAATGTGTTATTCCAGCTTCCTTTGCTCTGTAGTACCACATGTGATGGTCTCCAACTTGATCATCAAAAATATTTCCGTCTTTATCCTTGACCTTGATGAATTTCACTATTGCATCGTTGTCGAGAAAATCTTGACATGTAACCATTGGCAAATGTTCTTCAATGTCAACCCAGCCTTCTGGTATTTCATCTTCTGTGAAATACTTTGCTTTTATTTCTGCTAATTCTTCCTCAGACATGTTATCCATTAAATTTTTAAAGGCATCCAAGCTGTCCTGTAATTTCTTTTCCATGTTGACGCAGAGGGATTCGAACCCCCGACCCTCTGCTTGTAAGGCAGATGCTCTGAACCAACTGAGCTATGCGTCAATTTTAAAATAGGAAAAGTTTTTTGTGTCCCCACGGACTCTTTTGTAACTCACCTTGACATTGCTACGACGCTTCTTAAGCGGGCTTCGTACAAAACAACTTTTAGTCTGTTGTTGGTGTTTCCTATTTAATTCTGCCGCTGCCTCCCGGACTTTTACCGTAGTGTTTCCATTTTTCTGTTTAGTTTCATCTTGAAGTCACGTCTGACTGTATCGGTATTTCAACCGCAGATACTCAACGAAAAGTCCCTCATGGGACAGCGCCGTGTGGATGGAGGGATTCGAACCCCCGACACCTGCCTCTTCAGGGCAGTGCTCTACCAACTGAGCTACATCCACATTTCCATTTGTCGAGGTGACAGGGCTCGAACCTGCGATCTCCTGGTCCCAAACCAGGCGCGATACCAACTTCGCCACACCTCGTGGTGGTTTTGATTTGTGAAAAACAAAACCTTGGAAAAACAAAACTCGTGTGAGACATCGGTCTCGAACCGATCTACTCCAGATTTTCAGTCTGGCGCTTGAACCAACTCAGCTACTCCCACATTTCAAAGAACAATTTTCCATTCGATCAACAATCTGGTATCCCTCAATTCCAGTTCTAACTCCTCTGCGGAGCCGTGCGTTTCCTGTAAGGTTTACACACTCTTGTCAATCACAGGACTTTTTCTGTCGGGGTAGCCGGGCTCGAACCGACGACCTCATGGCCCCAAACCACGCGCGCTACCAACTGCGCTACACCCCGAAATTTTGCAAATAAAAAAAGCCCGATGTTTCCACCGGGCTTTCTGTTGTCTAACGTTTTCTTTTACAAATCGTCAAAGTACATAACACGCCCGTTGGAACCGCTAAACGGCACCACAAACTGAAACTGCGGGATTATGTTATTTACTTTTTTCATTTCTTTAAAATTTTTCAGGATGCCTTGGTTTACTTTTCAATTGTAAGTTTGTTATGCTGAACGCATCCTTTTTTTAATATCTTATGTTATATATCTTTTTTCTTTTTTGTTTCATTGAAATTCTTCAGATTGCTTTTGGTTTCATTTTGTAGATGATTTGTTATGCTGAATGCAACCCTTAAAGATTTTCAACTTGAATACAAATATAGGCACTTATTTTTAAACCAGAAAAATTATTTATTTATTTTGTTCTATTTATATGAAAATCAATCAGTTCGGGCTTATTATCAAATACGAATTTTTCTAATATTTCATCATTTCTGTCATCAGAATAAAAGATCTTCCCATCTTTTTCATAATGATTTTTCACTTTAGATTTGCATATCCAATTGAGATACATGTAATAAATGGTTTGTCCGATTTTAAATTTTGGCTTCAATGGAAATGATTGTGGTGCTGTATATATCGATTGAAACTAACTTCTCAGTGATTTATATATAGCCTGACCGTGACCCGGTTTAATATGGAACTAAACTAAAAACCCAACAAAATCTATGAAAAAGATTGTACTTTTAATTATTGCAACGACGATGTTTGCTGCATGTGGAACTCCTAAAACGGAAGTTGAAGTTGTTAATGAAGTTTGTGACACAACGAAAGCGTGTGTTGATACTTGTAAAGCAGTTGAAGCTGCTTCAGTGATTGCAACTCCTACAGTTGTTGCAACATCTACAGTTAAATAAGAAAGTGGGAGCAGTTATGCTCCCTCCTTTTCTTCCAAAAGATTTTTTACTATTTCTGAAGCCATTTGCGGATTTACTTTTCCTTTACCGGCTTTCATTACTTCGCCCATGAACAGGCTGAGAACTCCCTTCTTTCCTTTCCTATATTCTTCAACCTTGTCGGGATATTTTGCTAAAGCATCTTTGGCCATTTGTTTGATGGCATCATCATCATTGCTTTGCATCAAATTTAATCTTTGAATTATATCCCAAGGTTTTTCATCTGGATTTTTGATCATCTCAGGAAAAACAGTTTTGGAAGCAGTAGAGAAACTAATAAGATCTGTAAATTCAACCAAGCTTATTAATTCTTTTAAATGTTCAGATTTTATTGGAAAATTACTCTCCTCTTCAGAATACACGACTGTGTAAGGATATTCGTCTTTAGGAAGAGGCAAATAAAGTTTTGCATCAGGAGAATCTTTAGGCCACCACTTCTCTTCATCAATGGCAGAATATTTTTCATAGTCGAAAAGATTTCCAGTGACTAATGATTTATGATGAGATGGTTTAGAACGAGTGGTGAAATCAAGCTTGTTATCATTCAACCAACCCATGACAGGACCCTTGATCCAATTAGATGTAGCCTTTGCAAAACGCAATTCGTTCTCATCTGGCTTTGTTGAGTCAGAAATAATCTTTTTTAATTCATCCAACTTATCATCGAGAGTTGAATTAATTTCGATTGTCAAACGAGAATAATTTAATTGATATGTGTTATTTCCCTGAACGTATTTTTCGCATTCAGGCCTTGCACCAGAATAAACTGTTTTGTTTTTCCAATTATCTTTTACAAAATATTTCTTTTCTTTTACTTCGCCATAAACAACTCTCATCTTCCAGCCGGCATTGAAAGCCTTCGTTGCAGGTTCCCAGAAAGTTATTATAGAAAATCCATCGTGAACAGAAATATGTTCCTTGTTTTTATCAAGCAGATCCATCTGCTCTCTATAAGCAGAAATGGATCCAGGACGAAGAAACATTTCCGTTATTACTTCGGCTGGACCCATTGCTTGGATTCCTATTGGCATATTACTCATGATTGACTACCACGTTAGATGCTATTCTGTTTATTGATTCATTTTTACCTATCAATTCCATTGCATCAAATAAAGGTGGACCAACTTTCATTCCTGTTACAGCAATCCTTAAAACCATTCCAGCCTCTCTTGCGTCAACACCGGTTGCCTTAACTGAAGCATCAAACACAGCTCTTAAAGAATCGTGATTGAACACTTCATCCTTAGTTATGTTTGCAATTACTTCTGCCAAGAACGAAGAATGTTCTGTTCCAAGACTTGGCTCAGGCGCAATAAAGAAATATTTTCCAGAATTCCAAAAATCATTGATGTTAGAAACCTTCTCTTTAAGCAATCCACAAACCTTTGAAACATATTCAAATGAATCAACACGTTGTTTTGTCGCATCAGTAGACCAAACACCCATGGCTCCATTGTATAATCCTCCATTGCTGATCCATAATTTTGCCAAGTCATCATTATCAGACTTCATCATGTGTTGGTGATTGAACCAATTAGCCTTCTTCAAATCGAATTTAGCTCCTGATTTTCCTACTCTATCCAAAGAGAATTTATCGATCATTTCATCCATTGTGAATACCTCATCGGTGCCACCTGGATTCCAACCAAGAAATGCAACCATGTTATTGAATGCACTTGGCAAGAAACCATTCTCACGGTAACCGCTCGATGTCTCAGATGTTTTTGGATCTGTATACTTTAAAGGATATACAGGAAATCCCAATGTATCTCCATCTCTCTTGCTCAATTTACCGCTTGGTCCCATGATCAAAGGAAGGTGTGCAAACTCAGGCATGGTATCTTCCCAACCTAACATCTTGTATAGCATGACGTGCAACGGTGCCGATGGCAACCACTCCTCACCTCTAATGACGTGAGAAATGTCCATCAAGTGATCGTCAACAACATTTGCCAAATGGTATGTTGGAAGTCCATCGCTCTTGAATATAACCTTATCATCGATGGTGTGACTTTTTACAGTGACAGCACCTCTGATCAAATCAACGAATTTAATTTCAACTTCCTTAGGCATCTTCAAACGAATGACATAAGGAATTCCAGCATCCAATCTTGCTTTCAATTCATCGGCAGTCATGTTCAAGCTGTTGTTCAATAATTCTCTTGTGAAAACACCATAAGCGAATTCTCTTACTTTTAATCCTGCTTTTCTTTTTTCAGAAACAGAAGTTCTCAATGCGTCAAGATCTTCTTTAGTATCAAATGCGTAATATGCATTTCCTTCTGCAATTAATTTTGCAACATAAGGATTGTATATTCCAGCCTCATTTCTTTTTGATTGCTTGTATGTATCAAGAACAGAATTTCCATCTATTCCTTCGTTAGGAGTTATTCCACACCAATTCAAAGCTTCAATGATGTAAGCTTCTGCGCCAGGAACAAATCTGTCTTTGTCTGTATCTTCTATTCTTAAAATGAAATCACCTCCGTGCTTTTTAGCAAAGAGATAATTATACAAGGCGGTTCTTACGCCACCCATGTGAAGTGGCCCTGTCGGTGACGGGGCAAATCTTACTCTTACTTTTCTTGACATATTATTTATGTTTTAATTGTTGTCTCGGGAGGGCTCGAACCTCCAACCTCCTGATCCAGAATCAGGCGCTCTGCCAGTTGCGCTACGAGACAGTAAATATACAAAATTCTTTTTACATTATCTTAGCAAAGTTCAGCTTACCAACCTTTACAATGTCTCCAGATGATAAGGTCTTTTCTTCTAATGCTTTTTCATCATTGACTTTAACTGCTCCTTGCGACAATAATCTTCTTGCTTCTGTGGCAGAACATTTACGTAATTCCATAATGACTTTTAAAATATCTGTGTCTTTAATGTCCTTAATTTCTACCGGTACATTCTTCTTTTGTATTACTCTTTCAAAATGTTCCAATGCAATTTTAGCATTATCTTCGTCCCACACTTCTTTTGTTATTTGAAATGCGAGTTTTTTCTTTGCTTCCATTGGATGACCTATTGATTCATCCATAAAAACCATGAACCATTCTTTCATCAACTCATCAGATATGGACATCGTTTTCCCAAAAACATCTACGGGACTGTCATCGAGAAAAATGCAATTCTTAAACGTCTTGCTCATTTTTCTCCCATCAGTTCCATTGATTATTGGCATCAACATGCAAATCTCCGGCTTTTGATTAAATGCTCTTTGCAGATCTCTTGTTATTTTAAAGTTAAACAATTGATCGTTGCCTCCTATTTCGAGATCTGTTTTCAAATGAACAGAATCAAATCCTTGCAAAATAGGAACAGTTAATTCATGCATACCAATTCCATCTTCATTTGAAATTCTTTTTTGAAAAGAGTCTCTCGACAACAATTGATTTGCTGTAAACTTAGAAAGAATGTTGATCATATCAATCGCATTCATTCTTTTGAACCATTCATGATTGAAATGAAGATTAAAATCTTTCTTTAAAATCCTTCTGATGATAGGCAATAATGCAATTGCATTGTCTTTAGTAGTTTCAGAGTCCAATATAGGTCTCATTGAATCTTTTCCAGAAGGATCTCCAAGCTGCGCAGTGAACGTTCCTAACACTATGTCAAGGTTATGTCCATTGTCTAACATCTTCTTCGCAAATCGCAAAGGTATCAAATGTCCCAAATGCAATCTATCTGCAGTTGGATCTATTCCAAATTTTACATTCAACTTTTTATTAAAGTCTACTTCTTCGTTATGTGGAAATTGTTCCATGTTTTTAATTTTAGTTATACAGGCAGGGCTCGAACCTGCAGCGGGATTACTCCAACAGATCCAAAATCTGTTCGCTTCGCCAATTTGCATACTGTACAGTGGGACATGAGGGACTCGAACCCCCATTTCTCGGGTTACAACCGAGTGACTTACCAATTAGTATGGAATGTCCCATGGTGGGGAAGGACCGATTCGAACGGCCGCACACAGATTTACTTTTGTGTTGCTGTAAATATTCTTGGGCAGAATACGCTTTTTTCTATTGCTCTGCCAACTGAGCTACTTCCCCATAAATTTATTTTCAAAGAACTGTTGGGGACATGGGATTCGAACCCACTCAGACCGAAGTCAACAGTTTTACAGACTGTCCCGGCTCTCCAACTCCGGCGATCCCCAATATATTTCCATTTCAACTGTTGTCCCGGCAGGGCTCGAACCTGCACTCTTATGAGCCAAAATCACACGTGTTGCCAGTTACACCACAGGACAATTTTTATCTTACTTTCTCTGCTTGTGCTTGTGAGTACAATTTGAATTGATGCTCAGCAAGTTTTCTTATGTCAGTGAATCTTCCTTCCTTGAATCCCAAGTACCACAGTTTTGCTGTGATTGCACTTGGGTTTCTTTCACCCTTCTCAAATAACAATTTCATAGTTGCAATCATCTTATCGTCATAAGATAATCTTTGATATTGTTCTGATGGCAGAAATTCTAACCATTCACCAAATGTTTTTGTTTCCATTACTTTTATTTTTGCGCGCAAAGCAGGGATCGAACCTGCGACCTACCGGTTAACAGCCGGTTGCTCTACCGCTGAGCTATTTGCGCATTTGCTGGAGATGCAGGGATCGAACCCGCGACCATCTGGCTAACAACCAGCAGCTCTACCAACTGAGCTAATCTCCAAAAGTTGAGGGCGAGGTGGGATTCGAACCCACGACGGAGATTGCTCTCACCAGATTAACAGTCTGGACCGTTCGGCCACTACGGCAACTTACCCTTGTGGAAGAAGCTTAATGCTTCTTCCTTTTCCAATCTTGGATCTCTTCGTCTATAGACTTTTTGAGATCCTGTTTTTCTGCACGCTTGTAAGATCTTTTTTCTTTCTTAAGATCTTCCTTCATTTCTTTCCTCCTCTTGTTAGTGAGGGTTACTCCATTGAAGAACGTGCCTATTTCTGTAGAGGTCAATTCTCTTTTCTGTTTCTTGACCTCCTTGATTTTTCGTTTATACCACTGAGGTGTTTTCATGACTTTTGATTTTTTTGAAAATAAAAAACCCGAACGTTTCGGTTCGGGTTGCGTGTTATTCTCTTAAAATCTTAACTGTCAATCAACAGAGACAGGAGAAAATAATAACACGCAACCAGAATAATTATTCTGTTGATACTGTTGCTGATTATTATTATTAAATCTCATGTTCGTTATTATGTTTGAAGTTTCGATTGGTTTGCTTTTTCAGATTAAACCCCGTACTCTACTTAATCATTTGTCAAAGGGTAGCGTCACAATCTCTACTTCTATTCTATATATCTTTCTTTGTTTCAGTTTTATTTACAATGCAAATATAGGCACTATATTTGAAACTAAAAAATTTATTTTGAAATACTTACTTTTAATAAAGAAGAAAGTTCTTTCTTGGCATCCATATCAAGGATCTTACCATCTGCTCTATTAATATAAGCGGACGCAAAAGTATCCCTAACCGAAGTGTCTAAATTCCAAAAGAAATCCTGTGCTGCAGAATCTTTTTTAGCAATCATTCCCAAAAGAGTATTAAAATCTTCTGCATCCTTTCTGTCAACCTTATTCTTGTTCAATGTCTTGGCATAGTTCTTTACTCTTTCTGCAGGTGTTTTTCCTTTGAATGGTCCTTCATCTGGAAGCAATCCTATTCCTTCATCCATTCCAGCCTGACTTGCAAATTTGTCTCTCATTTTTTCAACCCAAGTCTCGTGATGATATTCTCCTTCACCGTGTTGGTACGCAGAAACGTGTCTTGCTAACCATCCAAAAATGTCTTCAACCTTTTCATCGGGATTGTGCTTCATTGAAACAACGTAACCTGGATGAGTTCCATGTCCAGTGCTATATTCCTGACGTTCTGGTTTTATGTGAATCTCTTCTCCAGCCATATCTAATGTAAGAACTCCATTTTTAATGTCGAATGCAGGAAACTTAATTCCTTGATCTTCCATGTAATTGGTAAGTTCTATTCCAAGCTGATTAAGCTCTGTTTCATCTTCATTTAAGAATTTGATTTCGGATTCATTGATCCTTATGCTGTTTGAGAATTCGTCGAAGTTTTTCATATTCTATATATTAATTTCCGTATACCAAAACATTGTCCTTGATGAACTTTGCCTTGTCCTCACAACCTTTGAATCTGTTAATTTCTTCCATTACAAGATATGCGAACGACTCACAAAAGTCTTCCTGTGGGTTTCTTTTTGCATACCATCTGACGAAGTTTGCATTTTCCTTGTACCACCAATCTGAAACAGAATACATTCCTTTTTCTTGTATTTTCAATCTGCTATATTCTCCACCATGAATGAAATTCTTATCTGTTTTTTGAACCTGACTAATTCCTGGAGGGTCTAACGTCCAACCGCTTAAGTTCAACCAATCTGGTGTTTTAGTTATGTCGCCAAGTCTATGATCCAATGCATGACCAATTTCATGTATTATTAAATGAACAGATTCCATTGGTTCAAGGTCTATAACGCTTCTATTTAGAAACATGGTGCTGAAGTTGTCTTCCCACCTTCCATGGTTAGGATAAAACTTTTTTGATGATCCAAGAGACGGATCAAACTCTATGATGTTTATTAATTTCTTTATTAGCTTCTTTGGAACCAATCTGAATCCATTGAAAATAACTTTAGCCTCGTCGAACGTGACCGCTCCAAGCTGACAGGTATATTCTTTTTCAAAAAAATCCTTGTATGTGTTCTCGTCGAACGGATAGTATGGAGAAATATGCTTCAATCAATTAACTACCTTGTTTTTCTCTCTTAGCATTAATGGAACCTTGTTGATCTGGAATACAACATAAACACAGAATGCTATCTTGTTCACGTCATCTGCAGTCATTAAAGCTTTATCGTATTTTTCTTGGATCATGAATTCGAGAAAATCATCGTCTTCTTTTTCTCCTGAATAAGCTTTTGCAAGCCTTTCCAAAAGGTGTGCGACGTGATCTATTTGGTTGGGAACCAATACTCGCTTAGCTAATGTTGGAAGATTATCATCTACGTATTGTCTGAAATCAAAATCAGATGGAAGCCATTCCTTTTTAAGGTCTTCTTCGCTTTGTTCGTTTAAATAATCTTTGAAGTCTTTAATCTTTGCCATTGGTTGAAACCGATATTTTCTTTATATATCTGTTTCTGTTACAGCCATTATGGATTTTGATGCTCCAAAATAATCAAGAAGATTGTCAGTTCCTGGTTGATCTTGTTCTCTGTGAACCTTCTGTTCGTCCCAAAGCTTATGAAGATCTTCCTCAGATGGAAAACCAAATGGAAAAACATCCATGCATAAGTCCGTAAACGTTAAACTAAGGATGTGGTTTTTCTTGCAATAGTAAGCAAGATAGTGGCAATACATAACAGCCATTCCTGGAGAATTGGTCATGTATGCTAAAAATATTCTTCCCTTGATGTCCATCGTGTAACCAAGAGCCTTGAAACGCTGCTCGATAATTTTACAAAGGAATTGCTCATTGGCTTCCTTGTCATCTTCTGGAATTGGTGCCAATGAAAGAGTTATGAGTATTTTTGCAACCTCATCGGTCATTGGGTGTCTTTTAAGAGATTCAAATTTTGACGCAAAGAGAACTTCCACTGAATTCTCTTCTTTGGTTTTGTCGTATGGTATTCTTTCCATTATTCTTTGTTTAAAAATTCTTCTGCCTCCTTATCATCCATCATCTGTTTTATCCAAGAAATCTTCACAAAGGGAATGATGTGCAATGCAAGCTCAGTCATCTGATTCTCCTCTGGATATTTTATTATCGAAAATCCGAACAGGATTCCGTTATAAAAACTTATCGCGAAGTAATTTGCCTCGTTGTATTTTTCCATTTTAATTTATGTATGGGCTGTTCCACTTTTCATCGTTTCCTGTGACGAATATATCCATTCTCGAATCGTCACTTATCATGTCTAAGAATATTCCAACAAGCATGATAACCAGTAACATCAATACTGTTCCCAATAATCCAAACATCAAAGAAAGACCAACCGGTTGATTGTTATAAAATATTGATGTGAACATTCCAAGCAAAAATCCAAGAGATAATAAAAGCCCATTTGCCAAAGCAGTGGTTCTCATTGGGAGATTCGCGATCCATCTTGTTATGGAAATATCATTTCCCCATTTATGTAATAAGAAATAATGCTTCTCGTTTTGTTCAGAGATGTATCCAACTCTTTCCACCTCAACGAAGAACAAAGGATCTTTAGGTCTCTTTTGAAGTTTAAAACTTTCCGCCGGAGCTGCGATGAATGAATTGTATTTTGTCACGCCTGAACAACCATGGTGGTATTTCTGTTCAAATTGTTTAATTTTTCCAGGAAGTTCAGTGTCCAATTCACCATTGAAATAATGGCTCGGTAAAAATCTGAGGCCGTATTTTAGACACAGGCTTCTGATGTCAGACTCAGAATAAATTCTGTCAGCTGGATACTTGTTATAAATAAGAATTTTAGATTTAGCATTGCTTGCTGTTTTAGCATTGTCTGACCAGATGCCAAGCTTTGAACGGAGTTCTTCTATCTCCTTGTTGTTCTCGATTTTTTCCATTTTATCGAGGACCATGATTTCTTCGTTGGTCAACAACTTTCTTTTGTTTCTGACCAAGCTCTTTTCTAAATCAATTGTTATCATTTTCTATTTCTTTTAAAATATGATCCAAACTTTTTTCCACTCTCATTCCTATTTCAGCTTCTAACCTATCGTGCCTGTGTTCGAGATTTTTTGCAAACAAGCGTCTCAATTCATCCAATCTTCTTGGATCAAACGTCACGTCATATTTGTATGGGCCGTCAATTATTCGTATCTTGCCACTTGTCATCCTGACAAATCTTTCTCCATTGACGATGATGTACCTTGCTTCACCGGACACGTCTGCATATAAAACACTATCAGCATCAACGATTAACTTCTTTGCTATTTTATATGCCTTTTCTTGTTCCGTACTTAATAGTGTTTCACCAGGATCAAACTTGCTCGCAAGCCATTTCTTAAATATGACCCATTTTCTTCTTCTTCTGAACTTCATGATAGTTATATCAGTGATATGGGTAATAGTTCAAATATACTAAAAATATTTTTTATTTATTTTATAGCAGAATTAGAAAAATTATTACTTTAGCCATGTCGCGTCACCGACTGATCTTCAGGATCATATAGAGTGGCCTGTCTGCCGTAGACCGATATACGGACGTTGTTTTCACACAAGGTCTTTGCGCATAAAAACCTGTAGTCACCCTCAGGGACTTTAAACCTGATATTTTTCTGGAGTTAGAAAAACCAGATAGTTGTTGGCGGAAGATCAGCATCAGGCTTTTACCATTATGAGCCATAAATTAAAATTCCGTGGTTCTGCACGAACCCATTAGTGTAGGTTTTTAGCGAGGTTTGTCTACCTGTGTCGACAACAAACACAAACCAAGAAAAAGAATCAAAATGAGAGCCGTCAGGCTTGAGATTGATGGAACGCTTTAAGTGTATACTGACACTGGCACGACTGAGGACTTCTTAGCGGAAGTCGAAATCCTCTGCAAGACTAACGCCCTTAGGGGATTCTTCGCAAGTCTATGACCTAAGTCTATGAAACGCCACAAAAACTTTCATCACCGATCTTAAGTTCTGGCGGCTCATAGTTTTTACTACTTTGCAAATTTCTTGATTATATCCATGCTCTTGTCCAAGAGCTTCTTTAAGCCGAAATGTTTTGGCTTTGCACTAAGCAATTCATCGAGAGTCATCCATTTAGCATATTCAGTTTCCCAATCATATTCCGGTTGGAATTCCTCGTCGACTATCCCTATGAAATTATTGTATGTGAACTTTTGATCCAGAGACACATATATGAAAGCTGGAATGATTTCAAATTTTCCAGTATATCCTGATTCTTCAACTAATTCTCTTTTTGCAGATTCTTCTGGAGTTTCTCCTTCGTCCATCGCTCCTCCAAAAATTCCCCACGTGTGAGGCTCATTTACCTGTTCACCTCTCATGGCAACAAGAATTCTTCCTGTTTTTCTGCAAATGGGAAGAACACCAGCACCCTGGTCACCCCAGAATTTTCCACCTTTCTTATTTGAATAAACGGTATACTCAGATTCCTTCTCGTTGAATTCCTTGAACTTCTTTATCTTCCCCATGGGATATATATTCTAATGAATGAAATACTTGACACGATATGGAAGGACATGGCTCCGGAGCTTCACTCCTTCTTCGGTGGATTGAACTGGACATTCATAATCATGTATACGATCATCCTGTATGGTGTCACATATAAAACTGAGTTCGATTGGTTCAATGACATCCTAAAGAAGTTCAAGGTGACAAAATTCACGACATGGATTGTTGGAATTTTAACCGGAATAGTTTTCTGCATCTTCAAAGCGCTTGAAGCAGATCCTGGAGTTAGCTGGGAATATGTTGCTGTCATGCTAAGGTCCTGGTTTCTCGTAGTGGTATTTGCTTCAGTATTCATAGATGGAATAGTAAAACTTCTTAAATTTGTTGGAAAAAGAGTGGATGATAAAGAGAAAGACATAACAAAAAATATATAAGCCAATATGGGAACCGTAAGATTAAGCCAAGTAAATATGTCCGCAATTCCAAATCCACCAGCAGGCACTGTTGTGATTGGAATAGATGTCGACGGTGAGTCCAAACAAAAGGATTCATCCGGTAACATCACATTATTGGCTGAACCTCTTTCGAGATTAAGCTTAACGTTCACGATTACTGACATGACCTTGTTGCCAAACCCAACGGTGGGAACAATGTTGTTGGCTGTAGACTTGGACAATACATTAAAAACAAAGAATTCATCTGGAGTTGTTGCTCCGGTTGGAGGAGGTGGCGGTGGAACTTTTGCAGCAGACATTCTCGTATCTTTATCTGGAGGAAAAACTTTTGGAAAATATACAGACGGCCAAACAATTCCTTCTACCGGTTTAACTCCTGAACAAGTATTGAACTTGGTGGCAATAGAAGATATTGCTCCTACATATACTCCAGCTACAATAACTTTAATTGACACGTTAGCAAATCAGGCTGAGGTTGGAACTGTTTATGCAACAGACACATTGACAGCAACATTCACACAAAATGATGCTGGAGCATTGAGCGCAATTAGAATTCAAAAGAATGGATCAGACATGACTCCCAACGGAGTTTCATCTCCGTTTGTAAAAGTGGATTCAGGATCTTATGTTTTAGGAAACATCACGTTTATTGCGTATGCAAATTATGGAGCTGGAATAATAAAAAATTATTCTCCTTCAGGAACTCCAGATGCAAGAACTCCTTTAATAAGAAATGTGAATGCGCCTCAAGCTGCCGAAGTTTCTTTTGCAAGCAATTCAGTTTTATTAACTGGAACATATAAAATATTTTATAGTGATTCCTCATCTATTCCAGGAACATCTGCTGCTGTAAGAGCATTAACAAACAACAGATTTACGGATGCTGGAAATACTTTTATTTTAAATACAGGTTCTACAAATACACATTATACTGTTGCAATGCCTGCTACACATTCATTGGTTTCAGTAATAGATATTGACGCATTAAATGCAAACATAACAGCTAATTATATTTTGACTACTTTCAATGTGAATGATGCAGGAGGAAATCCAGTATCTTACAAAGTCTATACAATGACGAATGCGGTTCCTTACGGAACAAGTCACCAACATCAAATAACAATATCATAATATGGGTTTGCAATTACCTTTCGGAATAGATCCTACAAATCCAATATCAGTCGATGTTCGTTATGGTCCTTGGGTTTCATTGGCTGCAGCAAAAGCTGGAGTGCCATTGGCTTTGCGTTTTGATGGACTCACAGTTCAAATCACAGGATCAGGAGAATACCATTGGTTGGCAGCAGATTTATCTGATGCTGGTTTAATTATTAAAACAGCAGGTGGAGGTGGAGGAACACCTCCCGGCGGAATTGTTCGTCAAGTTTATTTAGTGAATGATGCTTCCACTGCAACTGCAATGGGTGGAGTTACCAATAACGTTTATACTACCGCACAAGCAGCGTATAATGCGGCAAATACTTTACAACTATCACTACCAGCTGGTTCTCTTGTTCAGTTAATGGTAGGTTCAACAAGACAAGCTGATGTTGGAGATATAACCGTAGCGGCTGGATGGAATAACTTTGTTACTGTAGTTGGTATTGACAATCAAACATCTCAGATTAGAGATATTATTGGTGATGATACATTTGGAGTACAAGGAATAACTTTATATAATGTATTAGTAAATTCATTAAAAGGAAGAGCAACCACTCCTACAGGAGATGGACCTGGTGTAGATTTAAGTGGAAGTGGTTTTGCTGTTAACACTATTGATACAAGTCTTACAAATGCTGGAAACACTGGAACAACTGGTTACATAAATGTTAATGGATCTGGTTACATTGGAACAATAACTTCTACTACTACTGCCGGATTAATGGGAGGATGTTATTTAGCTGGAGCTGTTGCATCTAACGGAGCAGTATTTTCTAATACAATAAATATTTCTGGTAAAGATGATGTGAATGGTTTTTCTATAACTAATGGTTCTATAGGAACAATTACATATAATCAAACTACATCAGCAATAGCCGGAGCAAATTGGGTTCTAATAAATACACAAGTAAGTTCATTAAGTCTTTCTATAGCTGGCGCTGCAAATATTAATATAGAAGGTTGTAACATTGGTAACACAACAGTTGTAAATACTGTCCCTGGATTAGGATCTATAACTTTTAATGCTAATGATTCAGCATTAAGTAATGCAGCTGGTGGAGGTAATTGCAATTTCACAAATACTGCAAATGTTAACTACGCGAGAGTTAAACTTACTGGATGTTCATTCCATTTTATACTAAATTTACCAGCAACTTCTTTCTTATTTAATTGTGTCGTGTATAATAACATACAATCAATAGGAGCTTCATGTCAAATTGTTACAACATCAATACAAGGTGGTTCTAATATTGCCACTCCATTAGCAAGTATTACTAATGCTACTGCTGTTACTGTAATTACAAATGGTAGTTACTTGAGAGGAATTTCTCAATCGACTATTACAATTACAAATGTAAATAATACTCCAACAACTAAAGCCGCTTTAATTGCTTTGATTGGTGCAAGTAAATTAGTGATTGGTACAACTTACGTTGTGACAGATGCACAAGATGCTTTAGGTGGAACGGTAAGTGTTCTTGCTACATCAACGAATACAATTAATGGAAATGGAGTTTGGAGTTTTGTTGGTAAGTTACCAGCGCAAGGACGTTTTCGTTTAAATGGCGGTACATCAGGTTCCGTAGATCAGATTTCAGTTGTTATGCCGACAGGAACAAAAAACTTAATGACTGCTTCTATTCCATATACAACATCAAGAAATAATACTGCAACATTAGTTGTAGCAAATATTAATGCTAACACCGGAGTCAGTGGTTGTAGAGCCTGGGTAATTGCTTCACCTGCTGGTGGATTTGATACTCCACGTATATGTATTGAAGCATTAGATACTACAACTGCATTTGTTCATACAATGGTCGTCACTGTTACGACACTTACGATAAATGACCAACAAAATCCAACTATAGGATTTACAGCAAATAATTTAAACCTTATTTCAAATTATGATTTAACTAATGATAGAATTATTTATGCTGCCGATGCCAGTAAGAATTGTTCAATGTCTATTACAGTTGCTCGTATTACTGCAATAGGATTTAATCCTATTGTAAACTTTAGATGGGGTGATATACGTTTGATCGGTTTTAATTTTGTAGAATCAGGGTATAGAAATGTTACATTTAGACTTGCCGCTAATCAGGTTTGGAGAAATTGGAGTATTACTGCTACTTCTTCATTTGATGGAATTATATTTGGAACTGGAGCCAATCAAAACAATGTTTTTTTAGGAGCTCAAAGTCAAATTACAAACGTAAACTCAAATAATCTTTTACTAAATGCTATTAGTAACGTACAAATAAGTTTCTCCGGTGTTGAAGCTGGAAATATAAGTGTTACTACACAATCAGGAAGTGGTATAGCAGTATCAAATTCTGTATTTGGAACTTCTGCTACTCCAGCTGCAGTATCTTTAGGATCTGGTACTGCCGCAATTAGTTTGACAACATATATTCAAACTGGCACACAATCATGTACTATTACAGGAAATGAGGGTGTAGGAAAATTTATCGTTCTTAATAATGTTACCGCAACAAGAGCTGTTATATTTAATAATAAATGTTTAAACGGAATTACTTTACAAAGTACTTCAACAATGGGATTTTTTGATATTGAACAATGTATTTTAAATGGTGCAATATTCCTTTCAAACAATACACATGGTGGTGGTGGATTTTCAGTACTTTATTCTGTGATAAATTCAGGAGGAAATCTTGCGAGCAATAATGGACTTTCAGCCACAGGGTGTTCGTTTGCATCTTCAGCGATTAGTAATAGTACTTTTACTATTTTATTAGTAAATGGTTCAGATCTGACTTCAGGTTTTGCTATGGACTCGGCTTATATTGATCCTAACTGTTCTTTCGGTAAATTTGTAGGTTCTGGTAATTTTAGTGTTTTTAATTCAGAACTAAGAGATTGTATCTTTGGTACTTCAACAACAACTTTACAGAATTTAGATATTAATAGTAGCACATTAAAAACCTGTGAATGTTCTATATCAAATAGCAATACAATAAATAATTCTCAAGTAAGTAATTTTCGTATTTTTGAATTAGGTCTTTCTGGGCTTCTGTTAGCATCCAGTGTTTATATTGCAGATTCTTATGTCAGTTTTGTTGTTGTAAATGAGGATTTAGATAGTACTGATGGTTTATTTATTGACTTTTTCTTAAGTGGAAATCCTTCATTTCCTGGAACAGGATCAAAAGTTACCAATACAACTTTTTATGCTGGTGTTCAATCTATGATTCAATTTTTAGCTGTGGATATTGATAACTCAAATATTTGGTTTAGTAATAATACAGCAGGTGCTGGATCGTATTTACAAAATTCAAAGATCAATAATTCTACTTTTAAGTCAAGAGCTTCTTCAAGTTCAATGACTTATGATGGATATACTTTACTTAATTCTTCGTGGACAGATGATGCCTTAATTGGAATATGGGAAACTATTGCGGTTAGTAAAACTTATGTAGAAAATTCTATTATTTCATGTGGGGTAGTTGGTACAGGATGGGAATTTACAAATTGTAAATATTTTAATACTACTTTAGCAACAATAGGTACAGTAAGTTTATTTAGAAATACAACTATCGAAAACGATAAATTTATTTTCAGAAGTGGTAAAATTACTTTAGCAGCATTACCAACTCCTTACTTTTTTACTAATTTGCCAAAGGGTTTCATATTTAGATTACTTACATACTCTTCTGACCAATCTTTAGCCAATGCTACCTTTAATAACATTGGTTATTCTGGAGCTACTTCAATTTACTTGAATGCAGTAGGTTCAACTATCAATGCTAATCCAGCTGCAGAATCTCCTACAGGTATTCAAGGACCTTTATCTACAGAAAAAGACCTTCAATATTTTGCGCATGCTTTTACTGGAGCGATTAGTTTCACTATAGAAGGGTTCCACCACGATCAATAACAATTAAAAAAACAAACCATATACAATGGCAGCAGAAATAATCGCGATAAGCATTGAATTAGAAGCATCTCCTATTCTTATTTCCATATCAACAAGGGAATTAATAGCCGGTGATCAATATGAGTATACTTCTAAAACAGTTTCATTATCTGATGTAGACAATACAGCTATTTTAGCTATAGTAACTCCATATCTTTCTCATTAAACAGGAAAGCCAGATTAACTCTGGCTTTCTGTTTTCTTTATGAATGATCTTAAAGCATCTTTGAGATTTGTCCCACTTTCGTAAAGCTCTTTCAGCTTTTCTCCGGTCATCTCTTCTCTATTATACTCTTCATCATCTCCTTCTACATTTCCATAATTCATGCATTCGACAAATGCAATGTAATAACCATCAAAGTCAAAATTATCCTTGTTGATGTCAACTGGATTATTCTCAAACTCTTTCCTTAATTCTTTAAGCTTGTTTGTAAACTCTTCATTGAATACAGGATTTTGATGATCATCTACAGAAATAAGATTCTCTTTTAAGTATTCTGGATGTTTGCAATCTCTTATCATTCCGGCTTCATAGGACCACATGATGTCGAGATGCTGGAAAGAAGTCTTTGCTCCTTCTTTAATCTTTCTCTTTGTGGCTCTTGATTGAAACCATTTCTCTTTAGTTTTCTCTACAGATACTTTGATACCACCGAATCCAATTCGGCAATATGGACATTTAATTTCTGAATGTTTCATTTTTGTAAGTTTTAAAATGGTGGGAGAAGCTGGTTAGTGTCGCTCATAAAGCGCTGGCTTCTACTGGTATCAGGTTCTTTTGCCTGACCGAACATTCCCAGCTCCTCCCATATTTTATGATTTAAAGAAAGTACCTTTTTCTAATTTGTATGCTGCTTGAAGTTTTTCAGCTTCAATTTGCATCTTCTTCCAAGCTCGTCGTGCTTGTTGGATCTTTAACTCTTTCTCGGAGTATTCAACCTTAGGAGCTTTGTCGAACTTATAAACCTTCTTGTAGAGGAAGTGTAAGAATCTGTTTGCACAGCTCATTCCCATCTTCTTCTCCAAACGCCAGAGATATTTTCTGCAAACTTTTTCTTTGCTTTTGCTCTCGAACGTTAATTCACCTGGTCCTCTATCGGAAAAGTCTCCGATTACTTGATAGCCTTTTCCTTCGGCATATTTCTTAATGTTGTTGATGGCTAATTCAACATTTGCTTTAGTAGCCGCGATTTGTTTTGTTTCCATGATTTCCATGATTTTTTGTTTTTGATTGTTAAATAATAAAATTTTCTTTTGTTCTTCTTTCAAAAACATTTCATCAGGACCTCGGATGTTAATCTACTTTTTCATATTACTTATTTTTTATTTGCCGCCTCAGTGGGGTTCGAACCCACGACCATCGGTTTTAGAGACCGACGCTCTGCCAACTGAGCTATGAGGCGTTAGTGGTCCAAGATGGCAACGAGCCACCAACCTTCTTTCTTGCGAAAGATGCTCTTCACTTGAGCTATTGGACCTTGGTGGGAAAGAAGGATTTTTCACCTCTGCATCATTAAAGACTTTCCCATGTTAAAGAACTTTTTGTAGCCGTTAAGAGATTCGAACTCCTAACTTGAAATGTTACTCTGCAGTTTCGCATTTCGAGTTTTGTCACCAGTAGTTTTATCACTTAAGTACTCATGCATTTTCCTTAAGCTTCCAACCGACAAAACGGCCATTTGAGGCAATGGAAGGATTCGAACCCCCGTACCAGATCTTGCGGATCTGTACCTACCACTCGGTCACATCGCCTTGTTTCAATATATCGTCGCCATCACTTGTCCATCAATTTCTTCTATCTTCAACTTCGCTCTGAACTTCAAGCTTCCTTTTGTATGAGGATTCTCTGGCGTTTCTTTCGTCGAGAACCCAACTCCTGGAGAAACTTCTATATGATTAACATAATATGTTTCTCCTTTATGTTTGATCGTCCACATTGGAATAGTCTGATCAGTTAAGTGCATCTTGTTAAAGTGAAAGATGATGTAATCTTTTTTCTCGCAATTTACTATCTAAGTCATAACATTTTTGTTTTAGTTGGATATTCTGCTTTTATTGCTTTACCGTAAATTGTTTTCGTCCATCCGTTATCCCATCCATGATTGTTTGAGATCAGAAATCTTCCTGCCGCATCTTTCTTTGTTATCTTGTGCGCATCGATGTAACGACCTTTTACTTTACAGAAGACGATGTCTCCTATCTCGTAAGTTTCTTGCTTCACAAAGGTTAGCAAACCTCCAGTTTCCAATATAGGAGTCATTGAATTGCCAAAGCATTTCATTTGACCTGTTCCTTTTGTTGCAAGGTTTTCTTTTAAATTTTCGTACTTGTTCATTGTTTTATTATTGAATGTTTGTTTAATCCGTTTGTGCATTCCTTTAATGCCAATGGAAATGAGCTACATATTCTTCGAGCCATATCAGTTGGCTCAATAGCAATTGCAGTGATCTGATTTCCGAGATCGGGTTCAGTGAATGTGATGTGCTTAATATCTTCACACATAAGTTTATGTGAAAGAGCTTGTAAAGAATTTTCATCCTTAACAGATAGGCACGCTAAATAATTGGAGGTGGAATGCCATTGTTGAAACTCCTTAGGATAAGAAGTTGCAAAATCAGCCATGGCATGGGCCGTTTGTACTAACTGGTAACCAGGTGCAAGATCTTGTCTTGTTACGATGGTTAATTTTGGGTATGTGTTAATCTACTTCATGATTGTTATATGTCGCTTATCAGCTTTGTTTCGTTTGTGATGTACAAATGTAGTAACTTATTTTTAAAACTAAATTATAAAATTTGTGAAAATGTTATAACTATTTGATTTTCAGTATTAAACAATACGTCCGCCACCATTCATAATTTATATATCAATTGTTTTTTGCTTTTTTCATCATTAAAACCGCAACAGATATTTTATCCAATTCCATTGCGAGTTCAGGTTCAGTCAATTTAATGTAAGCCAATTCAACTTCTGATAATGGTTTTATCTTTGTTGTTCCTTCAATATATTTTCCAACTGCTCCACAATATACGCACACACTTAAATCTTCATCATTCGGAAGACTATTGCTTCCTTCATCCGCACTTGTGAATGCGTCCAACAATGCTTTGCATCCTGTGCATTCTATCATATTCATCTGTCCTTGGCTCATAATGATAATTTTAAGCTAAAATACAAAATAAAAGAAATAGAAAAATTATTTGGTGAAAAGTACCAAAACCAAATAATCATGATGCCATATAAAAGAAATAGAAAAATTATTTGGTGAAAAGTACCAAAACCAAATAATCATGATGCCATTTACAGATGTCATACATTGAATCTGTCAAACTAAATCCAGCTCTTTTGAATAGGTCTTGGAGGAATGGCATGTCACCCAATGTTTGATTAGTCTTTTCAAATAGATCCATGTTCATCTTCCAAATATCTATTGAAAACTGCATTGGACTGTCTATTGAGCCTCTAATAAACGGACAAACATAAGGATAAACATAAGGAGCTCTGACGTTTTTTCCATCAGGCATTTTAATCACAAGGCCATTGTTCTTTCCTCCTATGAAAAAATCTCTTGAATCGAGAATCTCAAAACCATCTGGTGAGATGTTTAATGATGTCACTTCTTTCACCTTAGAGCCTGTTCCCTCTATTAACGATTTAGCAAATCTCATGGTTGAACCACTGTGGATGTCATCATCGAACAGAGTGTATTCCCCATTCTCTATTTCAGACAGTTGTTCCTCTAATGATGGAGTTCCTGGTCTATTTGTGAATCCCATCTTCTTTGCACCGAAAATGTCATAGGATCTTGATATTTTCAAGTTGTGCACTGATTTAAGAAGTGAGTCAAGACTTATCATCTCGCCAAGAGACATCTTTCCATAAAAGTGTTTTTTCTGACTGTGTAGTTCCTTCTTTTCTATATTATTGAAATATTTATACATTATTCTTAGAACTCCTCTCTTCTCAGTGTTTTCAACTCTTATTAATAAGTTTTTCTTTTCATCTGGAACAAAAGCTTCCTTTCTTAATTCAGTTGAAGATATAGGAATTCCACCTTCAACGAAATGGATGTTAGGACAATCCTTTAAAACTTTTTTATAATGTTCGAATTTATCGTCATACGGAGGTCTGTTAACTATCACACAATTTCCTTTCTTCATGAAGGTCAAAGCAAATCTCGCATTATCACCACCACTAACAAAGAATATTGGAATGTCTTTCTTTAGGTGTTCGCTGATGTATGCCTCAAGCCTTATATAAACATCTGTGAAATTTACAGCAACCTTACAGAACATTCCTTCCCATGGATCGACAGAAAGCCAATCGTGGTTTTTAATCATCTCAGTTATGGTTCTTATTCTATAGTGTATTGGAATTGCTTTTTCTTTATTCTTGGCAGATATGTATTCATCGTGTCCAGGTGAAATGAAACCACCAATTACATTGTATCCATTTTTTTCAAGATGCTCCTTGGCTTTTTCCATCATATTGATGTGGCCTGGATGCAATGGACAAAAAGAACCAGTCGTTAGCAATATGCAAGGATGTCCTGTTGCAGGTTTTAAAAAAGAAAGAGGTGTGCACAAAACCTTTGTGGTCTTTAAGACATCTTCGTCTTTCGTTGCAGCATCCTCAAAGAAACCGGCTTCAGCAATTCCTTTTTCTCCAAGGACTGGAAGAAGTTCTTTATAAAATGTATCTCTATTTACTTTCCAATTCATTAGCAAATTTATTAGTAAACTTAATTTTTCCAGAAACTATTACTCCAAAAAGAATATGAACGATTTCACCATCTTTAAATTCAATTTTATAATCATGGTCAGCTTCAATTCCAGGATTTAATTGATTGTAGACTTTTTTAAGACAAGCTTCTTCAACACATTCACATACAGATTCATTTTGATATGGAACCCAATCATTATATTCTTTGAAGAATATTACTTTCCAATTCATATTGCTTCAAATAAAACATCACCTCTTATAATAATCCTTGGAGTGTCCCCAAAATATTTTTCAACGTCATGGCACATTCTGTGTGGAAATACCAGAACATTTCCTTTTATAGGTTTAGATCTGAACAGCACTTCATCTTCTCTTGATTCTCTCGGCCAATCTTCGTGTTTTCTTTCCCATTCATTAAGATCACTCTGTTGGTCTTCTATGAACCTCGTGGTTCCACCATTTTCATTGGTGGTCAAATACATTACAAACGAACAAAGTGTTCTGAATTTATCATCCTTGTATATGTGGCCTGCATCGTAATGAGCATAATGTTGTCCACCGTTTTCATACTTCATGAATCTCAACATGGGAGAAATGCCAACTGGTTTCCATAATCTTCTTTCGTTATCCCCTTGCCACCAATCAGTTGGAGTTTTTGTGCTACATGCGATGTCTTGCATAAAGAATTTGAATTTCTTTTCCCATATCTCATCTGCAATTTTCGTGCTCCATGCAGTTGTTCTTATGCTTCCAATTCTATCGTCTGGAACATCTTTTATTCCTTGAACGGTTACATTTTCAAATCGCGGAGACTGCATGAATTTTTTTATTATATCATCACATTCTTCTGAAGAAAATAAATTCGTGTAGACTGATGCTCGCTTGAACATTTCTTCGTTACAATCAGTTGTCTCTTTAAGCTGAATTGAGAAATCAGGCTCCCAACCGCCTGGAAGTTTTTCTATTGCTGGTTTTTCTGTATTAACTATTTGTATCATTGCCAACCTCCTTCTATTTTACGTTCCATCACATCAATAAAATGTGCTGGTGAACCTACCTGGTATTTGTGTTTATTTTTTTCGTGAATGCTTTCTATTGATGCGTAATATTTTCCATAAATTTCTCCGTCTTCAAACGTTTCTAACTTGGCAGTCTCTTTGTATTGTTTTTGAAGAAGGAATAATTCAAGAAACCAATATGGAGCACCAATCATTTCTTCATCAACTCTGCCATCGTGAACGTCACCAGCCGGAGTTGCATTTATTATTTCATCACTAACTTCTAAAAGTTTTGCAACCTGATACACTTCGCTTTTGTGTATATCTGCTATCGGTTGAAGATCGACCATTGCGTCAGAAGCTTTTCCAAAGAAGCCAATGTAAGAACCTTCATCACGATTTGTAGTTCCAACCACAATTGATTTATATCCTTTTGTTTGTAACAATGCGGCATTATAATATAGAAACGGAGTTCTTACAATGCTCGCTAATTGTCCGTTAGACCATGCGTCTGTTTCATGTCCATATTGATATGATTCGTAGGCATGCGAAAGATCAAACATTTCAAACTCTACTTTATCATTGTACCTTTTTCTTTTTGTACCAAGAAAATTTGTTATGAACCTCGTTGCTTTATTAGTAGCATCAGTTTGGTTCGTTGTTCCATTTCCATATATTGGCATTGCTAATGCAAGAATTTTTTTGATAGGTGAGTCTGGTCTGCGAGAAGCAAATTCGAGAAGAGAAAATGCAACAGCACTATCGACACCTCCAGAAAGTCCAATGACAGCACAATCAAGATTATTTTCTCTAAAGAATTTATTTATTGCATACGCTTTTCTTTCTGTATAAATTTCAGCGTCAAATCCTCTTTTATCCCTTAGGGTTTCCAAAAACTTAGATAAAGTTTTGGACTTGTTCTCTGTTAACGTTTTCATAGGTTTAAAAATACTTTAAGTTTTTCTTTGATTGTTTGTTTTGGTTTTATTTCTCCAGCCAGGAGCTTTCTTTTATTGATGGTAGAAAAGAATCCTATCCATTTAATTTTACCTTTATGACCTTGATCTGTATGTAAACTCAAATGGTCATAATAGGGTCTTCCGAAAGAATCAAATGCTGTATCTTCAATCCATATTTTTATTTTTGGATTATAGCTTTTAAAAATTTCCATTGCCTTCTCATATAGATCTTTTTTGTCTATAGAGAAATTAGTTGCGTGTGTATCTTTTTGGTGAAAATCAAACATATTTAATGATGTTAAGGTTATTTAATTTTTTGATTTCCACATATTGAACATGTCCAAGATTTTTCAGAATTTGCTGATGTTCCACCAAGTCTTTTTCTTTTCAATACATGTCCAGTGACTGCTTTGCAATTATCACAATTCATCTCTTCACATTCATTTAAAAATTTATTGGTTTTATCACCAGTCTTTATTGGTGCCGGTGTTTCTTTGATTGGCAATACTTCTTCAAGAACATCAATTGCAAGATTTATTCGTCCTGCATTTTGAAAATCTTTTTTCTCAAATAAGCTTTTGCTTATTCCTTTTAATTCTGTTATTAACGTTGTTTTTTCCATGGTTGGTTTTTATTTTTTACTTTTTTTAATTGGTAGCCTGGGTGGGAGTCGAACCCACGGTTCAGCGGGTTTAGAATCCGCAGTCCCCTGATTCCGGCCAAGCCCTATGTGTTTATATCGTCATATTTTCCTGGGTAAAGAACATTCAAAAGAGATAGCGGCATTCCATCAAACCATTTTTCAGGTGGTTTACGTTTTATTGTTGGACGTTTATCTTTTACGTTCACATCATAATTTATGTTTTCTCCACAAAGAAGATTAAGACATGTTGTCAAATCTTTTATGTGCAACGAAATAACTGAATAATAATCATCATCACGATAACCTCCAAATAAACTTAAAATGACTGGAAGAGGTTTTCTTCCCATTGCAATCAATTTAGCATCCAATTGATTCACCCAAGCATAAAATGCTTCAGAACATTTAACCCAATATTCTGTGTCAACCTGTCCACCAAAATCATCATCCTCGTGAGAGTCTGCACCGTGGCACCACATTAGATAATGTATTTTATTTTCCAATACACCTGTTTCAATTTTATCCATTGCTTCTAAAAGAGAGTCGAGATAGTGTTTATCACTACCTTTAAGCTGAGCAAAATTATATTCGTGCGGAATTGCTAAATCAATTGTTTTAGCAAAACCACGAGCATCATCTATGGAATTTCCTGTGTGACCATCCAAATCAAGAACAGCACCAGACACTCCAAACTCTTGATACATTTTTTCTGCAGCAATAACCTGTCCTGAGAATGTACAAAATCCATCGCCTCTGTGAGGCATTGCATGATGGAATCCTGATGTAGGACTTAATGTAACTTGGTCAGGATTTAAGTAAGCATATCTAATTGCGTTATACAAACTCGCATTAGTGTAACGAACTGAGTCTGCCAATTCTTGGCTCCACGGTAAGAAATTACTTTGACACAATGGTTGAACACCATTGAAAAATGCTTCAACGTAATTTTTAGTGTGCGCAAGCAGGAAGTCCTCGTCTTTAAATGGAAAAAAATCTGGATCAATATCCAGATTTTTTCCATATCCAAGAACATCTAAAGCTTTCATCAAAAGAACCGGTTTGAGTGGTGATTTTGATTTCGATGCAGCTTCTATGTTTGCGTTAGTGTTTACTTGTTTTTCTGTATAAAAAACTTTTATTACAGATTTTTTCATAATTTTAATTTATAAAGTTTCATCCATTGCAGTAACTGCATATCCAAGAGAACGTTTTACTCCAGCTAATGGAAGTTTGTAACCTCTACCACTTGAATCTTTTCCTGTTATGCAATTTCTGCTTTTAGGTTTCATTCCGGTGATTTCAAATTTACGTCCTTGTATGGTAACAGTTTTACCTAAGTCCTCAGGTTTCATTCCATATAACGTTGCCATAGATTTAAACTCTTTGGCTTCTTTTGTTTCTACGGTTCCACCTTCCCCAAGTGTTGTTAATTCAAGTTTGAAGGTTGCAACTTGATCAAGGTATGAGGCATTACGCGCTTGAAAATTTACGCCATATTTTTTTCCTACACCTTCTAAAGCTTGATTGATTTCAGATCTTAATTGGTTAAAATCTACTGCTGAGTTAAATTGTTTAATTTTCATGGTTGGTTGTTTAATTGATTTACATTAGTAAAATTACTAAATAAATATCAATAATAAAAATAATTAGAATAATAAATGGAAATCTAACCTATTGATAGTCAATAAGTTAGATTGCATAATAAATTTTAGTAAATGGAATATTTTACTTCTTTTTTGGAATGACCATCATGGTCATTTTGAAGCCTTCGAGTTTTGGTAGCTGTTCAACTTTTCCATGGTCTTCGAGCATCACAGAAAGTTTAAGCAAAAGGATTTCTCCCATCTCTTTATATTTGATCATTCTTCCTTTGAATACTACAACGGCTTTCACTTTATTTCCATCAGCTAACCATTTCATTGCATTGTTGCATTTGAATTGCAAATCATGTTCGTCTGTGCTTGGTGTCAATCGAAGTTCTTTTATTTCAACCTGATCTTGGTTCTTTTTATTCTCCTTGTCTTTTCTCTTTTTCTCGTAAAGGAGTTTTCCATATTCGATTATCTTGCACACAGGTGGGTTTGCGCTTGGAGCAATCTCAACGAGATCAACTCCAGCTTCCCTTGCCATGCGCAATGCCTCTTGGATGGTTACAACCTGTGACTCAATGTCATCACCTGTAACTCTCACATTGGGATGTCTGATCTCTTCATTGATCTTGTGTTCCCTTTGTTTCTGAATTGGCCTGTAAGGCCTTTTGAAATTATTGTTCGCCATATTATTTGTTAGCCTCGATCCTTGCCACAAACTCCGTTTTAGGAGCTGCGCCAATTATCTTGTCAACAACTTCTCCATTCTTAATGAAGTAAATTGCTGGAATGCTTCTGATTCCGTATTTTGTGGCAGCTTCAGAATTGTCATCAACGTTGACTTTTCCAATTACCACATTTTCTCCATACTCAGTGTGTAGTTCTTCTATGACAGGACCAATCGTCCTGCAAGGTCCACACCATGGTGCCCAAAAATCGAGAACCACTAATTTTTCCGTCTTAAGAGTTTCCTCAAGATTGCTGTCTGTTACTTCTTGTGCCATTGTTTTTTAATTTAAGTTTTAATACCGATTTTATTATTTCCACTACTTTTCTCGTTCCACGCTTCTTTTTAAGAAGAGGCGTTATATTTATCTCATCAATTTCCGTTGTCGTAAACTCTTCCTCGCATTTAACACAGGCATAGAATGCCTGTATTGATTCTCCATAAATTCCAAAGTCTCTAAGTTCAGCTCTTATCTTTGCCTGTCCGCTACAAAATGGACATACATGTTTCAAAGCAATATCAGAAGCTTCCCATTTTAAAGTTTGTCCAAGATGTCTCAATGACATCATAGAAAACATGCAGCTTCCATATTCGTTATCCATTCTTCAAATTGAAATTATATATGCACCGGTCGGTTCCTATTGCCACCTCAATGACGTTCATGTTCTCGTAGTCAGTTCTTTTTGACATTGAACAAACTTCCATTCCTGTTTTATCGCAGATGACATCTCTTGTCCATTCAGCATAGCTTGGAAGTCTGTCTGAATCTTCCACATGACACGGACCAATCATATCCTCTATCATTTGTTTTACTGTAGGGATCAACGTTAGAGAATAGTCGTTCTTGGTAGAAGGTGAATATAGTATCTGGAATTCCAATTGATAGAATTCCTTAAGCCTCATGTATTTTGTGGGCTGATCCTGTTCTCTTCTAAATGATTTTCCATGTTGATATACAACCAATGGTGGCATTATCTTAACTGCATTGTGCGGATTAAGCAAATGTCTTGCATAAGCATAACTTCCCATTGTGGTTTCAGGCCTTAATACTAATGAATGATTAGGATACATCTCAGTATATACCGCACCCATTTCAATGGCAAGGTCCATATTCAATTTTCCATTTGTAATTTGATCGTTCAATTCAAGCATGCGTTTGTAATAACTATCCTCTTCGGAACGCATGTGTTCTTTGCTCAATGACATTAATTTTTCCATGTCATCGTCAATGCTCGATTTCTTTTCAGCATAACGAACAACCGGCATTGCACCTCTTAAATTGGCTTGAATCCAAACATCCTCTTCGGTATAATTCGGGTTTATTAAATCGACCGGAGTCAATAATGGAGCTTCGCACTTATAAAGGTCGAATGCTCTGTTCTGAGATTTGAGATTGGTCTTCAGTTTTTGAACGAAATAGTTCTCGAACATCTCACGAAGTTTTATCTCCGCTTCTGACCAAAAAATCAAACCATTACTATTATACAAGTTGTCCATAAATTATCAATAAGCACAAATATACCAATAATTTTTATTCTTCAGAAATTTTTTTTATTTTTGCATTAAACTTATCATACTTATCATGGATTTGATTATATCAGTAATAGGGTTAACTGCCCTTCAAATAGTTCTCGGGATAGACAACGTCATATTCCTATCAATAGTAACATCTGAGCTTGACCCAGCGTTTAAAAAGAAAGCAAGACGAATTGGAATAGTTATTTCGATGATCATGAACACCATCTTGATTCTATGTGCTGGATTTCTCGCCAACATGAAAGAAGAACTTTTCTCTGTCATGGGAAAATCTTACAACGTGCATGACCTTATAATGGTTGGTGGAGGTTTCTTTCTTGTGTTCAAAGCCGTAAAGGAATTATATCACAACATTGAACAAAAAGGAACAGACAAACCAATTGAGAAAAAAACAATGATGTCGATGATTATGACGATGACTGCAATTGATTTGATATTCAGCATCGACTCGACGATCACAGCAGTTGGAATGTCAGATGTTCGATGGATCCAATTGACTGCAACATTGACCGCCATATTCTGCATGTTTCTATTCTTTACCCCATTGAACAATTTCATAGAGAAACATCCATCATTTAAGATACTTGCTCTCGCGTTCCTTGTCATGATAGGTTTCTCCTTATTTATAGACGGTATGGGAATAAACATTCCAAAAGGTTACATCTATTCAATGATGCTGTTCGCCATATTAATGGAAACTCTTAACATCAGGTTTGACAAGAATGTTGAAAAGATGGAAGAAGCCTATATTGATTTGCATAAAATAGAAGAAGAGATAAAGGCCAAAACGATGAATGAGCTTTCTGCATTGCTTATAGCAAATCCAACAGGTGAGTATGGAAAATTAGTAGAAAAGGTTGCCTGGGAAAAATGGGGGAAAGGTGATGAATGGAAAATGAAAATGAAAACAATAAACGAAATACGAGACAATGAAAAAATCAGAAATAACAAAACTCCTAAATCAAATAGTTGATGACAAGGGAATGATGATCAGAAACTTCACAGATGCTGATCATGGAAAATATCTTATAACAGGTCCACAGGCCGGTAATAATGGTGTTGATAAGTATGTTGGAAGAATAGTTCAAGCAAGAAAAGAAGCTGGAGAATGGGGAAGCGACATAATATTCCTCAGGCATTACAATTCTTTGATGATGCACGAGAATCAATTCTTCTTTCTCGTTAAAGAAAAATACTTTGCTCAATTAGACGAATTGTTTAAAGATACTTTTACGGATGTTATTGGAGAATCATATACTATGAATGGCGTTGAAGAAACGCGCGAAACTGGTTTCATAATTCCATCTAAGATTAAAGCCGGAGAAACAACTCCGTTAAGAGAAGTCAGGAAAAAAATAAGTGATGCTTTAGGTTTATGATCGATATATAGTTCATGACACGCATAGATTCATTTGAAGAATTTACACTTCCAAAAAACTTAAGAATACTTCATTGTGAAGGAAACAAAATTCAGGAGTTTGTATTTTCAAAAAATTTCAAACCTGTTGCCTATATAAAGGCAACTAATAAATTCGACGGAACATATATCATTGAGATAGCTGGACGAGGATATGGAATGTTGATGTATAAATTTATGCTGATGTTCTTGTATCCTGGAAAAATAATTCCAGACAGATACGTTGTTTCTGATGAAGCATTCAAAATGCTTATAAAGCTCAACAAGGAGAAAACCCTGATCAAAGAACCAATAACAAAGGATGACAATAGATTTTCCAGAAAGTGGTCTCACGATGATCAAAAAAATTCCATATTAAACACAGCTTACAGTTTAAAACCAACAAGACTCTTTAATAAGATGAACAGTCGAATAGAAGAAGTTGATGACAAGAACAAAGAGCTTTTAGATGGAAGAGAATTCTTCAAGATTCAATACAGCACAAGAAAATCGTTGGATTAAAAAGCAAGAGGTACCCGTTGGTACCTCTCTTTCGTGAATCAATGTAGCGAATATCGATTCACCGGTCCTAAGTCCCGCATTTAAGCGGGTTAGAAAATTATTCTGTTTCTGTTGTGTCAGCCACGAAAACCGTATCTTCCACGTAAACAGTATCTACTATTTGATATTGTTCATCTGCTTCTGTTTGTTCAGCAGGTTGAGACATATACCAATAAACTAAATATCCAAATCCAAGCAAAAGTAATTTGCCCCAATGTTTCTTCAATATGTTTCCAAACTTGGTAAGATAACTATCTACCTTATCCAATTGTTTTTCTGTGCTGTCTTGATCTTGGTTTTCCATATTACATCAACCCCATTTGGTGGAGCTTCTTTATTATTTCTGCACGTTTAGCTGAAGTCAATTTGTTTATTTTATCAAACATTGCATCCCATTCGGATTTCTTTAGCTTAACGTCTGTTTTAAATTCTTGCTTTTTATTCGCAGGAATCATTCCGGCAGTCGACTTTGTAAATTTCATTGGACCAACTTCATTGATCTTAGCTTCATTAGTTGCCTCGTCTATTTCAATCGTATAACGAACAGGATATTCAGCTTCACCTGAGTCTGTGCAAATGTGCCATACTCCATCTACTTGCTTATAAATGTTTTTCTTGTCGTCTTGATAATATTTATCACCGTTCTCATCTGAATACATTCCACCATAAGGTTCAACTTCTTTTACCTTTATTGTTTTGTTATCTTCATTGATGAAGAAATCTTCAAATTTCTTTATGCTCATTATTTCATTTTCTTTATTTCTTTGAATCCCTTGAAAGAGCTAACCATTGATTTTGCACCTTTCTTTTTCTTCTTGTACATGAAAACGTTTTCGTCTCTGTCCTTAGACGCTGATTTACTTCTATAATTCGGTGGTATCCAGGCCATTATTTCTTCTTTGTTGTTTTCTTTACTGGCGGAACGAGAATGTTTTCTATCTTGACTGGAACTTCTTTTGGAGTATCACATATCAATTCATGCAATTTCAACATGTCGTTGGAAACTAATCTATCTGCCAGCATTTCCACATTAGAATCCATGTGACCTATGTCATATAAAAACTGCATGCATTCTTCAAATGTCAAGAGCTGATTCAGATTCTCTGCTTCAGTACTTAACAAAACCCACGTCCTCGACGGATGTGACACTGCATCTTGATTTTGGTCTCTCACAAAATGATTGAAAAACCATTCAGCACCTTCCTTTGTAGTTGACCAACTTTGTAATTGCTTAGGACCTGATTGCGTTTTGCTTATCTTTCTTATTTCCTTTGTTCCCATTCCAGGTTCAATGTGTAAGTGAGCAATTCTAAACATGCTTTTATCAACTGGAGTGTGATAAACTTTTCCTATGTTTTTAAACACGTTAGTTATTTCTATAATGTAATCACTGTCGTGCTTGTGAGGGCCTGACATGAATCCACCATAGAACCATTTATACATGGCATCAACTGCCTTCTCAACGAATTCATCTGATGCATGTAATGCATCCCAACGTCCTTTTGCCTTCTTCATGGAAGAATCAAATGGAGCAATATATTTCTCGTAGAGGAGAAGGTTTTTCATTATTTAGGAAGTTTTGCTGCAACTGCTTCGAGATTGTCGACTGCTTTCTCATGTTCGCCAATCGCATTCTTAACTTTAGACCAAACGTCTTTAACCCAAGTTTTAAATTTGTTAACCAATTTAGAACCCCATTCTTGGATGTCCTTGAAACCTTCGTTAGTCATTGCTTCTTCCTTAACATATTCCATCCAGTACTTATCTGGATTTTGCTTCTTGTTTGCTGCTTGAATTTCCAACATTGTTTTTCTTGTTGCGTCATTCATTTTCTTCAATGCTTCTTCCCAAAGAGTTTTGTAAGAGTCAGTCATTCTTCCTTTGGCCATCATAACTTTTGCGATGATGTCTTCAACCTTTGCCTGATTAGCATTAACAGCCGTTAAAGCATTTAAGATCTCTTCATCATACTTGTTAAGAACCTCTTGCATTGGTTTTATCTTTGCCTCGTAATCGGCTGTAGCATGTTTCAATTGGGAGCTTAATTCTGCTGCCAATTTAACCTTCTCTTGAATTCCCTTATTCAGCTTGATAGTCTTAGTCGTGGTGACCTCGGCCTGTGCCTCAGAAAGAAAAGACTCATATAATTTTACGTACTTAAGCATGGCGATTTTAGTTAATTTGTGTATTTGATCTATATATCTTTAAAAGATTCATGGTTTTTTGGTAAATTGCTACAATGACACGGGCTGAAAAAAGATACGGTTCACTGATAGAAACCCTCGACCAGGATGTTACGGAAGCAATCCGTTCTACATTCGATTTGTCGTCTGAGAAGCTTCCATCAAGAAAAGTAATCACACAGCATGTAAGAGACCCGTATGACAACCTATTGTCAATTAAATCCATTAAGGATATAATCAAGGATGAGAACAAATGGATGAGTCCTTTCGTTATTAGAGAGATGTATCTCGAACATTCGTTCGTCGCTTATAATGACGAGATGCTTACTGCCATGAAGAAGTTCTGTGATAAGAAGAAGATGAAGGTTGTGCACGAATTGTGTTGCGGAACAGGCTGGTTCTCTCATTGGATGAAAAAATATGGAATACCATTAAAGGAAGCCGTTGACAATAAGACGTGGGCCCATTACAAGAAATCAAACAATTTTCTTCCAATAGTTAAACAAGAGGATGCGGTTAGATTCGTCAAGCAGGCAGAAGATGCAGATATGTTCGTGTTGTCTTGGCCTTATATGGATCCGTTGGCTCACATGATATGGAATGCCATGAAGCCTGGACAGTATCTTCTTTACATCGGTGAGAGTTATGGCGGATGCACGGCCGACGATGGATTTTTTAATGCCGTGGAAAGATATGAAATTAAAAATGACAAGGACTTTGATAAGATAGCAAAATCATTTATCCAATTCAATGGATTACATGACAGACCAGAATTATACAAAAAACCATGATAAAAGCAAAAGTAGGAAACACAATAATTTTAGGCTTGAGCGATAAGAATATCGAGAAGCTTAAAAACAACGAACCGATACTGTTCAACTTAAAGGAAGCAGGGATCGAGGACATCGACGCGAATGTCATGATATTCAATGGCAGGACCGAAGAGTCTATGATGGAAACAATGATGAAGGACATGAGTCTTGATACTAAAATCAGAACCAATGATGAAGTCAATTTCAAAATTGGTAAATACATGTTCAATGAAAACAAGAGAATTTTAACTCTAAATTCAATTGACAAGAAATTGACAAACAAAGAAACTCAATTACTCAAAATGCTTTGCATGAACACTGAGCTTGAACGAAATGTTGCGTTGAAAGAAATTTGGAGAGACATCAATTATTACAACAGCCGAAGCATGGATGTTTACATTACAAAGCTGAGAGCTTATTTAAAACAAGATAGCAGCATTGAAATTCTAAATGTTCATGGTAGAGGTTTTAAGCTACGCATTTAAACAGATTAAAATGGAATCGCTTAAGGTTGAGGACCTTGTACCTGGAGAAATTTATCACTGTCACGAAATGTTGGATGATGCTGATGGAATACAAAAGGATCTCGAGATTGTGTTCAAATTTAAAGAGCATACCGACGATAAAGATCGTGCACATTCTCATTATTATGTGTCAACCATTACTCATGTAACTGAATCTTCTGACGTAACAGAAACATTCAGGAAAGATTCAAATAACAAAGGTAAAATTCATGAATGCACTCCTTGGATAACTGGAAGAAATTGCAGACCTGCTAATCTTTTAGAAAAACAATGGTTGATGAGATCTGTTATGGAAGATAAATTTACGAAAAAACCTATTAAAATGACTGAACAATTTTCACCTATCAACAAGCCACAATCAGAATTAGTCGTAGAAGATTTTTACCAAGGACAAATGTTCGTAGGAGAAATCGATCATGCCGGAAGCGGTTATAAACCTGCTAAAGGAAAAATAACATTAGAAGGTGGCCAAATATTTTTATGTCAAGACACTGCCAAAGGTGATACCTGCAGCAATAGGCAAGGATATAATTATTCTTACGGATTAATATACTATGGAAAATTACAACTTGACACTACGATGCACGGAGTAAATGTACGTAATTTACAAATACAAAGCAAAACACCTTCGTTTGAAAATGCAACCAAAATATTAGACCTAACGTGGTATGCAAACATTGTAGGTCTTGAAGATCCTGCTGATGACAGACTCATGATGAACTTCACAAGTGATTTTGAGTTTGTAGGTTTTTCAAAACAAACAAAGGGTCCAATATTCAAAATTAAAAATACAGGACAGACGGAAGCCTATTGGTACGAAAATGTTATTTCCAAAATAACTGAAATGGGTGGAATGATTAAAATGATCTCAGAACAAGAATTGCTGTCACATTTCGATGAAAAAACATTAGACTCTCACATTAAAGAAATCTTCTCTTAATGCTCCAATAGTTCAGTGGTAGAACGTAGGTCTCTAAAACCTTTGGTCGTGGGTTCGATCCCCACTTGGAGTTCTGCAAATAAAAAAACCTCTGCACTTTCGTACAGAGGTTTTCTTGTTCTTTTCGCGAAGAGAATATTATCGTGATGCTGTCTTTGGACGCGCTTCGTTAACAACGATTGCACGGCCATTGATCTCTGCTCCGTTTAATTCTTTTATTGCCTCATTGGCATCTTCTGTTTCAGGCATTTCTACGAAACCAAAGCCTTTGCTTCTTCCGGAATCCCTGTCCTTGATGATCTTGGCCGAGCTTACGTCTCCGTATTTCTCGAACTCTTCTCTTAGCTGATCTTCAGTCATCTTGAAGTTCAGATTGCTTACAAAAATGTTCATTTTTCTTTTTTTTAGTTTAACATTATCAGATACGACTAACAGATACAAATATAGCAAAATAATAATCTAATTGAAAAAAATTATTTAGGATTAGCAATACGTGGAAGCCTTAATATAGGTTTAGCGTTATCTATTATTATTGCCTTCTCAGAATCTTTAATAACTAATTGGTTTAACACTATGTTGTGATGTTCTTCCTCGAGCATCTCGTTGAACAATCTGATGTTTGTCAAATTCAACGGACTCACAAGCAACGTGTAATTAGTATCAGTATCAAATACAGCTGAAACAATGTTCTTCTGTTCATGTGATATTCTTAACAACTGATTAGATGCCTGTTGCTGTGTATAAAGATCTACACTCGCTTGACTAAATTCGTTGCTCCAATTAACCACAAGCGCATACCAAGTATCCTTGTTTAATTGTTTTTGCAAATTGAATATGTATTGATCAGCATTTAATGATAACACAATTTGACTTGGTGCAACATTTAAAGCCGTGTTTGAAAACATCAAATCAATATTAACACCAAGACCTGACTCATTCATTCCTCTCAATAAAGGTCTTGTCTTGTCAGAAGTTTTAGTATTCAATTGAGGTTGGAACCAACAAGTAAACGACCTATTTTCGTTTGCAAGCACTTTTGATTTAATTCTGTATTTAACTGCTTCAACGTTTGAACCGTCAAATTGCAAGAATGGTTGGTTCATGGAATAAAAATGTTCTGCCACCAAAGTCCAATTCACATAGAAATCATATCTTGTTATTGGGAGAACTCTCAATACTTTCTCTCTTATAGGATCTGAGTCAAATGTTATTGTGACATACTGCTGAGGCTTGGTTATCTTATCCATCTCCTTTTGAATGTCCTCACCGAACAATTCTTCTGTGGAAATAGTTATGTCGTCAAGAGTTGACTGAATGTCGTCTGGTATGATTGTGTCTGCGTAGTTTTCGTATTTAACAAGAAGCACTTTAAAATATAAAGGCTGTTGCATGAAATCTCTGTAAATGTAGCTTGATTGAACTTGGTACAACCTATTGTTTAATTGGAAATAAATAACATCCCTCTTCTGAGGCATGGTTCCTTTTCCGTAAAAACTTTCCCAATATCCTTTGTCGATATGAATCTCGAACGGTTGTTGAAAATCAATTCCAAATTCATTGTAGTTTACCTTATTATCTGGAAACTCATTGTTTGGAACAAGAACCTTAATACACTTCTCGCTTTGAACTGATTTGATAGTATATTCTTTCAACACAATATCCTTGGCTCTCCACTGTGGAATGACTCTATAATAATTGACCATGAATCCGAAAACGTTGTTCACCATCAAAGAAAGATCTTGATAGAGCGCAACTCCTCTGTTCACGTTGTATGGATCAAATGTGAAGTTAGTGTTTTGAAATAAAACTGGAATTGTGTAAAATTCATCTGAGCACAATCCATTCACAGGCCTAATGTTGAATCCTGCAAATGGGTCTCTGTTTTTAAATGTTATTCCAATGTCAAAAGTGTCTAATGTTATTTCTGGAGAAATCTGTTCTCCAGGATCAAGCTGAGGACTGAAGTTTGGAACATCCGTCACCATGTATCTGAACTCAAAATAATATTGAAGGTCGGGATCGAACACCAAATTTCTTATTGGTGCCATATTTTCTGGAGACTGATTGCTTGGAACGAAATCTATCCACAACGACCAATTGCTTCCATCCTTGCTATATCTGAAGCTTCTCTTGGCATAATATCCATCTGTTTCTCCAGATACGGAATCAAATACGTCATCTATAGAAATCACATTTAAGAAAGCATCGGAATAAGAAATTATCCTATAGCTTCCTATGTGGCCAAGAGTGTTGTTTGTTGTAAATGCTAAAGCGTATATTGACATTAAACTTCGTATACAATTTTTATTTCATCGTCGGTCTCAATTTGATAATTGGCGATGCTGCCATTCCATTTAAACATGTCTCCTACTTGATACGTTCCTTTCGGTCTTATTATAGACCCAGTCGAATCAGTCACATAAAATGCGCTTGTAGAAACTTCGGTCACTCCATTTGCTGGATATATCGGAAGACCATTGACGGTTATCCACATATCCGATTTTGTTACTGGCACGAATGCAAAAGAGTCTGATGTTATGAAATCTCCATCTGAAAACGTGGCATTTACTGACGTAACATATTGAACGAAAAGAATTCCACCATTTCCGCCTGCTGGCGGAACTATTATGATCTCCTCGATGACTTGCTGATTTGGATTGAAAGGTTTAATATCCCTTTCTCCACCATCAACATATCCTTCTGTAAATCCACCTGTTTGTGATGGCGGTACCGGAGTAGTAGGTATTTCATCCGGACCTATACCTTTTATAAAGCGTGGTTTTCCGTAACCTTCTACAAAACCATTGTTCTTAGACATTTAATGATAGAATTCTTTTCTTATATATTCTATTCCTTCATGATAGCTTCTATTCTTCTGATGGGTTCAATGGCTTCTTCACCAAATAATTTTATGGCATCGGTGAGCTCTCTTTTAGACATTTTCATCCTTTCAAGGTAATAGTTGACAGCTTCATCTGAAGGCATATCTTCCTTCGCTTTTTTCTTTTCAGCCTTCTTGGTTTTAGTGTATATCCATGGTGGAGTCTTCTTGTAAAGCTTCGTCATGCTTTCATGCCAATAATCCATTGTTTCTGCTTGAGGGATTCTTATATGGTTGAACGCTTGTGCCTGAATAGGGAAAGCAATGCTCATGAATCTCTGTGTCATGAAGAAGAACTTTGCCTTTTCAGATCTCAGTTCTAAATATTCTTCGGGTTTCTCGAATACGGTTTTTATAAAATCTTTTAATTCCATTTAAAATAGGGGTGTTATCTTTGTGTTTATTGAATTGTCGTAATCTCTTTTGAATTTTTCTGCTATCTTCCAAAGGTTTATAGCATATCTGTTTATGCTTGGAATTGCGCTATGTCTGTTCTTGCAGTTGAACCTGAAAACATCGCCTGGATTTAATGTGTATGATTGATCAATCTCTGGATCTCTTTCCTGTTCCCATTTGAAATTCTTGTAACCTCCCATATAATGAAATTCGCAGGTTCCAGATAATTGAACTCCCCAACTTTCATAATCAGCATAGCTGTCATCTCTGTGTAAGTTTATTCCTTTTGGATTTTCTTCACCTGAATATGTGAGAAGTCCTATTTCTGCTTCAGGCCAAATTCCTTTAAGTATTTCCCACATTCTTTCATTCTGAAAACAATCCTTATCAAATTTTCGATCTCTGAAATCCCAATTCATGTTAAGAAAAGTTCTCTGTCTTCCTTTGGCATAGGTTGAAACGTCTGCTTTGAGTGGGGCTTGCTTGGCGATAGAAAGAAGTTCTTCGGTTATCGATGGGTCTAAAGTTTTGATTATGGTGAACATATTTGTTATATTAAAATCTTTGAATAATGTTTAACTAAAAACCCCGCAGAGCGGGGTTAAAGTATCAAATAGTGTTCGTAATATGTTTGTCTTAAGTTTTCTTTAAGATGAAACTTTCTTAAACTTCACCGGATTCTCTCGATGATAGTCTTATCACATCTTTCGAGATTTGTTTCGTTTCTCGGTTTATTTTATGCTATAAAGTTTTTACCAGCAGCGGCAGTGTATATGTTAGCACCATCAAATGTTATTAATAATCTATCAATTGATCCAACTTCGTTAGTTGGTGTATAAACTCCACCACCACCAGGAGTTAAGCTACCAGTACTTTCCACATAGGAACTGTAAAGTCCGTTGCTATCTGCTATAGTAACAGTGTCAGCGCCTGTCGCATTATTTATTAATACTGTATAGGTTTCTCCTATGGAGATATTACTAATCGCTAATGTGTTTGGTCCACCAGCACTTCCATTTAGTATTACGATAGCATGTCTATATGAAGACGCATCAAATAAAAAATTTCCGGCACCATCATCAGGCAAATTAACAACACCACCATCTTTTTCTATTGTTACGTGGATGTTTCCTTTTTCAAAAATCGAATTGTTAGATTTAACTGTAACACCTGAAGTGCTTGATATAGAAGCAGAACCTCCTCTTAATGAAGAATTTTCTATTTTACATCCTGTTCCAAGATTGTTTATGACCGGCACAGTGAATTGATGTTCTTTTGAAAGAACACAGCTTAATAATGCAGAATCATCTCCTAAGTTTTGAATAGGACAAATACCAGCACCTGCTCCTTCTCTTACCCAAAATGTTGTATTGTACGCATATACTGTGGTTAAAAAATCAGAGCCTCCTACAAAATTTTGTAGAAAACAATTATTGAAAATAACGTATACGTGATTTGCGCTTGAAGCATTCTGTGTTATAGTAACTGCAGCAAAACTACAATTTTGGAATTTCCAAATAGGATCTCCTGGAAAAGTATCTCCAAATATAGACGATGTGAATGCTCCAAAAGAACAGTTTGATATAGTCTGAGTTCCTCCAGTTGAATCTGTAACTGTACTGCTGAATGATGATATTGAATTATTTAATCCACTAATTTGCAAAAATCCTGCCAAATTATTGTTTGACAATGTAACTGCACCAACAGTAATATTTCCTCCAGTTAAAGATAATCCACCGGCAGTGGTAGTTGTTGCTTTAGACGATGTTACAATAGAACCAACTTGTGCAATAGACCCAAGCTGAACAGTAGTTGTAATTCCAACACCTCCACCATTTCCAGTTGTATTAGCAGCATTTGTTATTGATGTATCAATATTTCCTATTTTTGCATTATTTAATCTCAAAGAAATACTTCCACCATTACCAGAAGCTCCGGCTTGGCTTGTTGTGATATTTCCAATGGATACATTGCTGAATGTAGCTACTGCGCTTCCTGCTCCAATAGTGAATCCATTGGCAATAATGTTTCCAAGCGTTGAAACTATTGGACTTGCTCCAACAATTCTTACACGTGCATTAAAATTTGCTGACAAGGTTAAGTCTCCGCCAGCTGGAGTTATTGTGTTAGCAACTTGGTTGGTTATCATATTTCCAACTACAAGATCAACGATGTTAGTACCTCCCAATGCAACCTGTAAAGCGTTAGCTGCATCATAAGCAGTTTGGAAAGTAGTATAAACTCTATTTGCAGTTCCTCCGAGTTTAGTTTGGTCTGTTGTGTCTTGGACGAGATATACACATCTTGCTGTTCCAAAAGACGGAACAGATGAAACAGAAGTCCAATCCAATGTTTGGGCTCCAGTTGCGTCATACATTTTTCTTAGTTCTAAATCTATCGACACTATGTTATTAGAATCTAAAAATTTACTATTATTAGTCTGTTTCATTTATTTCTTCATTTATTATTTTTTCACGTGTATTTCGTGCTTGATCCCACCAAACTCCAGTTGTATTTTCGTTAATCCAAATTTTATAATCCTACTATCTATAACATCATTTAATCCTTTTCCATATAGATATGCATCATAAACAATTGTTCCTGGTTTTATTTCAGAAAATATTTTGTCATAAAGCCTACACATTCCCTCATATTTCATAGGTGAGTATAAATACACAACATTGTATTTTGAATAATTAATTTTTTCTGCTTCATTAAAAGAAAATGATAAATTTCCTTGGAAAAATGACAACAGTTCTTTTTCAAATTTTTCTGCAATAATAGGATCTCCCTCTATGCCAAACAATTCAAATTTAAACCTATTATCTTCCTTCAATTGCAAATAAAAATTATATAATGTTGTCGATAAACCACATCCAACATCTATTAACTTAACTTCGTTATTTAATAAATTAGCATTGTAAAGTGAGTTAATAAAATTAGTCAGAACACGTTGGTCGGTTTCATAATAACCATATCTCTCATCAGTTTCAACTGGAACAATTCCTAACGGCCTTGTCTTGCCACGATATTCTTCAAGTGTGATCATATTACGCGTTAGTATTAACTGCTGAATATTCATAACTTGATACCCAATTTATTGTAGTTCCACTGACACCAGTAACTTGTATTATAATGTCAGTTCCACTTGTAGTAACTGTTGTAGTTGGCGCAGGCAATCCAGCGAAATTGTGTTTTTCGCTTAAGTCAGTAGTTGATACTTGTGTAAGCGTTCCACCATTATTGTAGAACACCGCAAAGAATGTTGAACCATAAGACTCAGCAAAAGTACTTCTAAATCCAGCAACGGTTCCTTTAACTATAACCATTTGATTGCTTGCTGTAGAAATAGTAGAAATAGTTTTTGTTAAAGGTTTTGATGTGGTTTGAGTGCCATCCTGTTTTTCATATTTCTGTGAACCTGTGAACCCAGATGAAATTCCACTAAATAATAAAGTATGATCGTTTCTTACAGTTAAAATATTTGCTGTAGATGAATCAACTTTAATAGCAAAATTCGATGAAGTTGTATCAGAACCTTGTATGTGAACTTTGGCAGTTGGAGAAATTAATCCAATACCCCAATCACCTTTTTCGGTAACTCTGAATCTTTCTGTTCCACCTATTCCAATACCTTTAAATATTAATGCACTTGCGTCGTTGACTTCAAACTGTCCAGCTATTCCAGCTCCGGAAGCATATCCGTATGCAGCAACTCCAGTTGAAGCCGATCCATAAATTCCAAATCCATTTGAAGTTAAACCCTGAACTCCGACACCAGTTCCACCAGTGTTAGCTATACCCTGTATTGCAATTAATCCTGGATTAGTTATTACCTGTCCAACTATTGCTCTATCCCAATCATTATTTACAAGCAATCCATTTGCAACACCTGTAGCACTATCAATCTTCATGAAATAAGATGATACTGGAGCTGTATTTATACCTATGTGTCCATCTTGGTCAATGATTGCTGCATCTATTAGAGCGTTCTGCGTTGAACCAGTTGTCCCAGCAGGAGCAACTTGAAATTTAATTTTTCCACCAACACCAGTTCCAGTACCAACAGCACCAGCTAAAATTAAATCTACGCCTGTCATGCCTGTGTCAGTTACTCCGGAAGCAATACTTCCTTGTCTAATAGTATGTGGATGCATTGCTTCTGTACCGTCCTTGTTTGGACCAACACCAACCCACATTTCTAAAAATGCATTAGCTGCGGCTCTTGACTTACCTATTATTACAGCATCGTTAATTGCATTTGTATCTGCGGCAAATGCACCTAAAGCTATAATGTTATTTCCAGTATTTGCAATTGCAGATTGATAACCGATCGCGATAACGTTGTTTCCTGAATTACCTTGCGCAGATTGTGTTCCAATTCCTGTAATATTTGATCCTGTGTTTCCAAGAGCAGAAGAATTTCCAATTCCAATTACATTATCGCCAGTATTCGATTGAGCTGCATTATAACCAAGTGCGCTTACTGATGTTCCTGTATTTCCAGGAGTAGCATCAAATCCATAGGATCCAACAAATACATTTCCATAATCAACGGTATCACTTTGTAACAGTCTGTGTCCGTTATGCCAAAATCCATTGTCGGTATTAATCGCTCCTACCACATCAAGTTTGAATCCAGGCGTTGAAGTTCCAACACCTAAGTTTCCAACAGTTCCAACAAGAGGAACTCCAAAATAAGAATTTTGTGTAGTTGATATTCTAAAAGTTCCAGAAGCTACTGAACCAACACCAATACCACCAGCCATTTCTAAATATGGTTCGGCTAAAGCTCCTTTAACTATAGAATCTATTTGAATGTAATTTTGAGTATCAGTCCAAGAAAATAAAGCATCAGTTCCTGTTGAAGCAAAGTCATGTCTTGTGTTTAATAAAGCTCCGTCTCCAATATAATGTCCTCCAAATCCTACTCTGAATTTTCCATCAACATCGTATGCTGTGATGGCTGCTCCATTTCCAGAAACAAACATCATTTGTAATTCTCCATTTGTACCAGGACCGGTTCCGGTTGTTTGTGCCAGGAAGAAGGCTCTTGAAAAATCCTTAGTGTACATATCAAATTGGTATCCTGATGTAGCATGTCCACGCACTGAAAGTGTAGAACCAAGACCACCACCACCATTCATGTTCATGGTTCCAGTTCCACCAGTTCCACCAACCTGCAGTGTATTAAGAGGTGTAGGTGTACCAATACCAACATTACCGTCTAAAAATATACCAGGATAAAAAGTTGCAGCTGTATTTAAGAAATTGTTTTGTCTTACCAATAAACCATTTATAATACCAGTTTCAGTTCCAGTAGAACCAACATCAATTCTATTAGCACACACATCCCAACCATAAGGACTCGTAAAAGCGGCAGAATAATTAATTAAAACTCCAGCTTCGAGAGATGATCCAACATTAGATCCTGCTGTGTATATGAAAGCATTTCCACCTGGTTTATCTGTTTCAAATGTATTTCCATTACCTTGGTCAAGTTTAAATTTTCCAATAGATCCTCCTATGTTAACCAAGAATGTACTATCATATAATGAAGCCGTTATGTTTGCAGCTCCATTAACTAATGTGTCTATTTTGAAATATTCAAAGCTTAATGCAGAATCTGATGCAGTAAATAAATTACCGACAAATAATGGGCTTTCTTGTGCTACATGCAATTTTGCGGTAGGTGTTTGCGTATAAACTCCAACATTCCCTTCTACAAATAAATTATCAAATATTCTGCTCATTTTATATTATAATTATTTTATCCAATTATGACTATTCTAACATTTCCAGCTGGATTTACAGTGAATGTTACATCTACAGCCGTAGTAGATGCATTATCAATTTTAGCATAAATTATATCTCCAGCCGTAACATCCCAAAGAGTAACTGAAAAATCAGTAGTTCCAAGTCCATGTGTTATTGTGTTTGGAGATCCAGGTGTTCCAGGCGTAAATGTAAATGCAACCTTTGAAGCGGCAGATCCAATAACAGCAGCGCCAGCAACTAATTTACCAGTTGAATCAGCTTCCACAACTCTATTTCCAGTTCCGGCTAAGTCTCCAATTGTAACAGTTCCTCCAACAGTCTCAATAGCTTTGTTGACATCACCATTGGTCACATCAACATATAAACCGGTTTTGAAAAATGTTCCAGCTCCAGTATTTGTCTGAGTTCCGCTTGAAACAACTTTTATAGAATAATTATCATAATTAGTTCCATCACTTGCCGTGCTGTTGGCAGTTGTGACAACGTTCATTACGCTTCCTAAAGATCCATCGTCGGTATTAAGAACTTTCAGTTTGAAATTAACGTCAGAACTTCCAATAGGTCCGCCAATTATTCCATAAGAAGAAATGTTTGCAGCCAATCCATTATTTGTAAATGCTAAATACGTGCTGAATGCAGTATTTAAAGTATAATCGAGATGATCAGTCCTAAATGTTCCTGTTCCAGAACCTCCAAAACCATTTATAGAACCAGAATAAAAAGATCCGTCATTGTTGATCAACATTTTATCTGCGAAAAGGAAATTGGAATTGTTCAATCTGAAAATATCTCCAGTAGTTCCTGCTCTTACATCAAGTCTTGCTAAAGGTACAGTCAGACCGATGGCTAAATGTTGTGCGCTGGTTATACGCATTGCTTCAGTCGTAACAGTTGGACTTGAGCTGTCGCTTATTCCAAATTTTAAATATGCGGCAAAATTCGCATCAAGCGCATTTTCTTTTAACGCTTCTATGCTTGCATAAGCTTGTTGTGAATTTGAAGCTGAATTTGAAGCTCCATAAAACCAAAGATTCGCTCCGCTGTCTTGAACGTGATTTCCACTTCCTATAGCAAATCTTTGTCCAGAAACTACGTCTTGATAATTTAATACGAAATCATATTTTTGTCCTGAGTAGCCATATCCACCAAACCAAACATTACCAGTTGCATCATCAAATTCTATAGCTGCAACTTTAGTTCCATCCAATGCGTGAGTGTAATTATAAGTACCTATTATAGTTGATGTAGTAAAATTTCCTATTCTTATCGATAAATTTGCTGATGCTGTAGTGTCCTGCATATCAACAAATAAAGCTGGCATCGTTAATCCAAAGTTACCAAGTCCGAAACCATTTAATCTTGTGATAGTTCCGAGACCTACGAATCCATCATCTTGGATGTTCATCATAATGTCTGAAGATGTATTAGCGATTCTCAATGAATGAGTCGCTACTGTATTTCCAGAACCAACAATAGTTAATTTAGCAGGAGGAGTCAAGTGGTTTATACCAACATTTCCGCCTGCAGTTATTTTTACTACTTCAATGTTATTTGTTATTAATGATAGATCGTGGTTTGACGCATTTCCAAATAAAGAGTCTGATACATTTGTGAATGTAATAAGTTCAACACCAAATGAATTATAGTGCATCAAGCCGGGAATTCCGCTTCCTGTGTTTACTATTAATTTCGGATTTGTGTAAACAGTTCCAGAAAGATTTGTGCTTCCTATCGCAACGCCTGCTGCAACATCATCGATATACACAACCACGTTTGTGGAAATGTCTTCGATTCTTAAAATGTCGTTTGCAGGTGAACCGGTTCCACGAACATGCAGATTTGCAAGAAGAGAAGATGTAACACCAACTCCAACGAGACCCGATGTATCGATGAATAATCCGGAATTGGCTTCAATTCCTTCTACGTTTAATATTTGAAATACAGACATCTAATCTCTATTTATTTTTAGTATGCAACTTCAGTTAGATTACACTTGGCAACCCACTTGATGTTCTTGTTTATTTCTCCAGTAACTCTAATTCTAACTCCACCAACAACTGCTAATGGATCTGAATCAACAACGACTGTCCAAGCTGAAGCTCCTGAGTCCACTGCAACTATTTCTTGTGTGGTGCTTCCTATTTGTGTTGCAGAACCTCCGATGAATTTTATTCCACCTCTGAATTTCATTATCATTGCATCTCCAGGTGTTCCAGCAACTCCTCCTGTTTGAACAGCAGAAACAAAAACTTCAAAACCTACTACTCTATTGTCACCTAATCCCGTTCCTATTGAAAGATATTCCAATCCTCCTGAGTCAAGCGACATTTGTGTTACTGTTGCATCAAACGTCAATGCTTGCAAAATTTGTTCAGAAGCTTGCGCGTCACCAACAACACCTGCGTCGTCTGATGAGTGAACGAATTCTTTGTATCTTTTTACAACTGCCGCTGTTGAAACTCCAACTCCTGCTCCTCTTGCTAAAGAGTCTTGGAAGAACAAAGAATCTCCAATAATGCTCGAAGGTCCATCCGTCCAAAGAGGAAGTGTATAAGTTGTTCCAGTACCAGTCACCATTCCTGCAATTAATCCAGTAACATATCCTTTGTCCACAAGAGATCTTGCAGAATAAGTTGCAGAGTAATCTGCAAAATATTCGATACCTTGTTGTGAAATTCTTGAGTCGGTAAATTTAGTTCCGCCGATCGTGCTTATGCTTAATGACATTGCTGAAACATTCAGATCAATTTGTCCAGTTAAGGTTGTGCTCGATATTGTAATTAATTGTGAAGACTCATCTAAATGTATAAAAGTATCCGGAGTGTTTATTAATATTGAAGCCGAAGGAGAACTATCTTGTAATATAACTGCGCCGTCTTGTAATTTTAAAGCTGCTCCAAACGCTGCTCCATTATCTGTAGTCAATGCAATCAAAGAAGCAGTTCCACCATAATCAAGATCGATTTGACCACCACCATTCGTGCTCTTTATTACTTTTGTAGAAGCAATAATAGAATTGTCTGCAAGGAATATAGAATTGCTTACAAAACCTGTGCTGAATCCTGAACCGCCTAATACAATTACGTTGGTTGAACCAGTTCCAATTGTATTTCCTGAACCACCAATTAATACTGCATTAACTGCAGTTTGAATTGTGTTGCTTGAACCTCCGATTATTGCTGATCGAGAAACAGAACTAAACATTGAATGTCCTACACCACCAAGAAATACCGAAGTGTTTACTCCTACTGCAGCGGTTGCTGATTTAGAAGAAATCATTACTGGAGCTGGAGTGTATCCTGTGTTGTTAGATTTAGATGTTGATTGTACATCGGCCACTGCAATGTCTGCAGCAAAATCTCCAACACCCAACACATTAGTTCCATTACCGGTTATAACCACGTCCGATGTTGCAGTCATTTGCAATTGACCTGCTGTTGCTGAAACATAAGTTACTTTTCCATATAATTGTATTTGCGCTGGATGTACAAACAAGAATGATTCCGATAATCCACCAGCATCACTTGATATTGCTACTACGCCTGGTGTAGCAAAATAATCCATATTTATTTGCCCGTTACCATTTTGACTCTTTATTACTTTCTGACTGTACATAGAAAGACCGGCATTTTCAAATCTTCCGATCAAATCAAATGGCGAATTTCCTACAGCAAAATCAAGAACAGAAGAAAAATCTATTTTAGATCCAAGATATAAATCTCTCCAACGATTGCTCACTGAACCAAGATCTTGTAGGTCATTAAACGCTGGTAAAACATTAGGAACAGCTGGACTCAATAGAGAAGCGCTTGTCACAATGTCAGAACCAACAAGTTCCCAAAGTCCAAGTGAAGATCCTGAGATGGTCGCGAATAAATTTCCGCTTGAATCTGCTTCAACCAATCTGCTTCCTACTCCTGCAAGATTTCCTACATTAACGTTTCCTGCAGAATTCACAGTCACCATGTTTGTTCCAACAGAGTCCTGAAGCAACAATGTGTTTGTTGAACCGTTGTTTGTAGAATCTTTCACGTGAAGCTTTGCTAACGCAGAAGCTAAATGTAAAAATTGTATTTGATCAATTTTTAAACCTGCTGCATCAAGTCTTGATCCATAATTTGTGCTTGTGTTTCCTGATATGTTATAAATAGGAAGTCCGTTTATTACTAAAGCTCTTCCTCCCAACGTGGCATTTGAACTTGCGATGTGTCCTGTTGAAGCCAATGAAATAGAAGTTCCGACATACACCGAAGATTTGCTTGCGTTGTAGTTAAACATTCCAACATAGTTTGTTGAACTTTCAGATGCAGCAATTACTGAATATGCAGAAGTTCCAGCCGAAATATTTTTTGCATTTATTCCTATAACACCGTTTAAAGTTTCTGCAGTGCCAAGACCAAATGCAATTAAATCCAAAGATGATGGACCAACTTTAAATAATGATCCGTCGAAAGTTAAATAACCTGCAGCGGCACTTGTGACTTGATCTGCATCAGCCCAAAGCGTAACATTATTAGTTACGTTAGTTCCAGTTTTTCCTACCAATGTTGTTGCAACAGCAGGTAGAGTTATTGAACCAGTAAATTGTTGTACTAATGTAGTGTTGAAAGATCCGGTAGTTGTTAAGTTTCCAGATAATTTTAATTTGAATCCGTTTAAATACCAATCACCGTTTGTGTCGATCTCAAACGTAGCAGGAACTCCAGTGCTAATACCATCTTGTATTGTAATACCTCCACCGTTTGCTGTGGTGTGAGTTCCACCAAAATTCATTACTATGTTGTTGTCTTCTACCTGTACAGTCTCTTCGTGTATTGTGGTTGTTGTTCCATAAACACTTAAGTCTCCAAGGAGAAGCAAGTTTCCTGCTATCTCAACAGTAGGAACAGAAGGAGAAAGTCCAGAGTGAAATTGAATGTAAGATGCCGGAGATGTATTTAAAAATATTTTAACTCCGTCAGTAAATTCTATATCGCCTGTTACAGGAAATCCTGGACTTGTTCCTGCTAAAGGTATTGAAGATGAAGCAACACCTATGACGTCAGTTAATATCTGACCTGTGTAAGCATATACTTCTATTATTTGAGGAGCTGCGCCAATATTTTCTTGAAAGAAAATTCCAGATTGATATTGATAAACCCAATTTCGTGGATCATTAACGAATATTCTATTTGCAATTACCGGAGGTCCAGAATAAGGAATTACCTCATACGCAGTTCCGTATGAAAATGATATTGCATTTTTAACTCTTTGTCCAGCAGAAATTCCTGTCAATACACCAGAACCATAAGCGTAAGGCAATGCAGTGAAAGGGTCAGTTCCTGTTGGAGGAGTTACTGGCCAAGTTGCAAAATATGCATGACCGTTTGAAGTTCCATCAAGAGTCAAATTGGCTTGAACGAACACAGCAACTCCAGCTGCAATTGCGGTAGCAGTTGTTGCCGATATTGGATTGACAAAAATTGTATCTGAGTGGATATTAAATTTAATATCCTCTGCCTCATTTCCCAAACCTTTCGTTACGTCCGTGTTGGACTTGTTCAAAAGGTTTTTGAACGCGATCGTGGTCTGCGTGTTTAAAGATAGTCCTGACATTATTTAGATATATTATTTTCCATTATACAAATGAGAATGTTATTGCATCAAAAGAACCAGTGAACGAATCTGCAACGCTTATTCTCACTAACATGTATCCTCCAGTCGCAGAAGTATTCTTAGTTCCGATAGTCAATCCCCATGGTGTTCCAAATGCTTGTCCAACACCGCCTGAAGCAGATCTTGCACCATCACCATCAGCCCAGTTTCCTGTGATGAAGTCTGTGTAAGCATCCATCCATCCGGTTTGTGAAGGACCTTTTACCTCAACGTGAATATTTGTTCCTGTCAATGAAGTAGTCAATGGCACAAATGTTCCGCCTGATCCTGCAATGTTCATCACAAAGTTTCCTGTTGTAGGAGAGATCTGTTGGAATTTCCTTATGTAAGTTCTGATTATCGAAGGACTTCCTGGAGTATAATCTCTTCCAGTACCACCGATACCACCGTTGTTGAATGTACTTCCGTTAATGATATTACTTGTTCTGAAATCTAACGGATAACTTGGATTAACTCCAGGGTATATTAATTTACCATCAATGACTTGTAATCCAGTTGTGTGACCAACAGAACCGTCAATCAATGATTGAATCGAATCCCATACATTTCCCACAGTCGTAACATCTGCAATCAAGTTGTAACTTGAGTTTGTGTTTAATCTATAATTCTCATCGTCAAAATTCTCCAACAATGCTGTTGAAGATGCTGCAACGTTGTCAATTAAAAATCCAAGAAGAGAACTTCCGCTGCTTGTTGCAGTTGCTTGAACTGTTCTCAATACAGTAGTTGTAAGAGTTAAAGGTTCGTTGATTAATCTCTTTCCTGGAGAACTAACTGTTCCTATTTTTCCTACAATGCTGACGGTTAATCCTTCGTTACCACCGTTTGCTGCAAGTGCTTGTGACGCTGCAGTTAATAAAACTCCATAACCATTGGAATTTCCTGTGTGTGATACCGCAGTCGCAGAAGTGCTATAAGTATTTCTGTACGCATTATCAATGTTGATGTTGTACTGAATTGTTCCAGCCTGATGGTATTCTATTCCAGATAATTTCTTAGGAGAACCCATGATTGGATTAAATACAGATTCGCTGCTGAATGAAGTAAGTGTTGTGTCTCCATCAACAACAACTTCAAAACCAGCTAAGCTTTGAATGTTGAAAGGTGTTATCTCGTGTTTTATTTCCACTATGTTATATCCCAAGCTGAGATCTGTTTTGTATACGTTCCATGTTCCAGTTCTGTATTCAAATTGAGGAAGCGGAACACCATTAGGGAACTGAACATCTCCTTGCGCAGATACAGCCATTCCAGTTAATGATCCACCTGCACTCGTATCAATTGCAGAAGTAGTCGATGTTAAATCTATTCTTTTAGGAACCAATTCAGTTCCGTTTATGTATAATTTTAAAAATCCTTTTTCAGCATCTCCAAATGTTTGTGCTGGATATGCTGGTGTTGGAACTCCTGGTCCTGTTACGACTTGATAATTCAACACTCCTGAAAGTTTTGTACCTCCAACCTGTTGAGTTATTCCAAGTCTTTTTCCTGAAAGCACAAACACTCCATCCACAAATACTGGTGGCGTTGCAGAGCTTGCGTTATTGTAACCAATGATAGGACTCAAGTTGTCAAAGCTTAATTTTCCTTGAACTGAAAGCGCTAAAGTTGTTTGACTCCAATCTGTAAGAGCTGGTGCTGGTGGAGGAAGTAATGCAAGCATTATTTCGTTCACCCTATCAGCAAATGTTCCGATTGGAGTTAATGGAGTTAAGTCTGTCCAGAATCCGTCAAGATAACTTCCATCTTCTGCTGGACCAAGAACTGGTGCTCCAGCTTGTCCTGAGTAACCAGAAAATCCTGATGTTCCTGATGTACCAGCAGGACCAATTCCACCCGCAACACCTGCAGGTCCAATTGGACCTTCTTGACCAGATGTTCCACTGTAACCGCTTACTCCTGATGCTCCAGAAAAACCGCTTGTTCCAGAAACTCCTGAGTAACCACTAAATCCAGAACTTCCAAAACCTGATGTTCCAGAATATCCAGATGTTGCTATTCCTGAGAATCCAGAAAGACCTGGAGCTCCCGAATAACCGCTAAAACCTGATGTACCATTTGCTCCAATGCTTCCTGAGTAACCGCTTAATCCTGAGTAACCAGATCTTCCTGATGTTCCAGAAGTTCCTGAGTAACCAGATGTTGCACCAACGTTGCTGATCACAATCGTATTAGGATCTGTTACGTTGTCTAAAAATATTCCTGCGCCTGCTGCAAATGATTTGAATGGAAGATTTACTCCTGCTTTAGGAAGTGCTGATCCTATTCCAGTTCCAACATTGCTTGATGTGTTTGCTTCTCCGTTGCTGCTTGCGAGAACGGAACCGTTTGTCCATGTTGTAGGAGTTATTCCGGTTGCAACAAATATGACTCCGGCTGCATTAGAAGATGCGCCCACGTTTGTGAAGTCATCGCCTGCACCGTATGATACTATTGTATAAAGTTGATTTACTACGAGAGGGCCTGCAGTGATAACAATGTTTGCTCCGGCCGTAAACGAAATCCATTGAGTTCCATTCCATCCAACGAAATCTGTTCCGCTCCAACGAATCTCACCCGCTTGAAAAGCAATGAGGGTTGGATCTGGATCAAGCCTTAATCTTGGTGTCTCTACGACAACCTTTCCAAGAACGCTTGTTGCAGTTATCTCACCGTTTGAATTTACAGTGAATTTATATGTTCCTCCTTTTGGAAGAGGTGTTGAAAAAGTATTGGCCACAATGTCTGTGGCTGCAACTGAATCTACTACGATGTTTGGCCCTTCGTTTACCTGAAGTGTGTCTATTAAAGCCGATAATCCTTTTCTAAGTTTGGAAAAGTTATCATTGACTGTTAGCCTCGTGGTCGAAATAGAGTCAGTGCTTAATACCTCTTTTAGGTCAAATAATTCTTTAAGAGTCATTACAGGCTGAGTTTGTTTTTGTATATATTCAAACCCGGAATGACTTCCTTGTAATAAAAATAAATAAAAAAAGCCTGCATTTCTGCAAGCTTTTCCAATTGGCGGGAAAGATCTATAAGGTGTCTTCAATTAAACTTCTTGCGAAGGCAACGGTCATCCTGGTTGCACAGGAGTTTCAACACCACTCCTTAGTCGAGTTCCAACCGTTTCACTTTCCCCTATTTCTTAGTAATTTCTCAATCTCCTTGATCTTGTGCGATCGTGAGACGTTCCAGTGATCTTGGCATAAGCGCCACGTACTCTGTCACGGCTTAATTTTCCGCTGAACAACATTGGTTTTCTTTCTCCAGATGGACCTCTAAAAACAACCCATGTGTTTTCAGTGAATTTACTTCTGTCCGTGCTTCTGGTTAATGTTCCTAATGCGGTAACATCAGTCTTGCTCTTTTTAGAGCTGTTGCTCTTCTTTGAAGAGCTGCTTTTTTTACTCATTTGTTTTTGATTTTTTGTTAAACATCAGTTTATCAACACAAGCTAATATAATCATTTTTTGCTGTTCTTAACAACATATTAACTTTTAATCTTCATCAGGCAAATTTATCAGGCTGAAAGGATCAAATCCTCTCGGTGCTATCTTTACCTTTCCAAATCTTGATCCATCAAGAAGTGCCATCTTATTCCATTTTGTTCTGTTAGGAGCTGGTACTTCATTTATTGATTTATCAATATTATCGTTTATCATCTCGTTGACATTAAAAGGAAGCATCTCATCTTTCAGCCAAACGAGCTTTGCATTCCTCTTTATGTTTTCTATGACTTGTTTTCTTAATTCCTTATCATCGACATCTCCCATGACTCTTAAAAGAGTTCCAGCAATTTCATCCATTCTCTTGTCAACAGAAAGACCAGCATTGAAATAGGGTAAAATTGATTTTGCTTGTGGATTGATGGACTTTAAAATAACATCCAACCATTCCCTTGCGCTAAGGGATTGATCAACGTTAGGAGCTGTTATGACATCGATGATTTTTTTGGCTTTTCCGTCTGTAACTCTCACCCATTTTTCTTCTCCCTTTGCTGTAGTGGTTTTGACCTTCCAAGAAGAAGGCACATCATCACCATCATCACCAATTAAGATCTTGTGCAAAATATAAAAGTCTGTGTCCATGACTTGCATCGCTGCTCCTGAGTCTCTTATCATTCTTGAAAGAGAATCATTGTCTCCAGCCATGTCAAACTCGAATATCGTGTTGCTTGTTGTTTGTTCAATAGTGTCTTGCCAACCTGGCATGGAATATAATTTGTTGTTGTTTGATTTGTTTGACCAAACTACTGTCCAAGGTTCTTCTGGGCCAACGACTGTTTGAGTCATGTCCTTGTCACCGGATATTACGATGCAATTTTCTCCTCTGTCATTGAAGAACTTTGCCCATTTGAAAAGCAAGTCATCACCTTCAGCACCTTGTACCTTTGAAGAAATTATTCCAGCTTTTTGAAGCACCTCGCCGAATTCAGCGAGAAGACTATAAAAGATCTGCTTGGTGTCTGTGTCCATGATGCCCTTATTTCCATTAGCATCTTCCCTGCTCTCTTTGTATTTGTCCATGAAATCTTTTCTCCAAGATCTCGAGTCAAGACAGAACACGACTCTTCCACCTTTGGGAAGACCGTTTAGAATGTAGAATAATCTGTTTGATAATCCTTGGATGAATGCCACTTGATCCCTTTCTTTCTTTAAGGGATCTTTTGTTTTTCCATAATTGCAGAACAATGAGAATTCAGAAAAACTTATAAAATTGCCGTCGATAAGTATGTTTATCATAATTGAAATGATTTACTACTTATATGAATGACAGACGATGAAGTTTCTATTCAGATATGACGAGGATGCATCCGAGGTTGTTTAAAACACCATCCTGGTATTTGTATTGATGTTTTTCAAGAACATCTGTGGTGAGCTTCTTCATGGTCGTAGAATGACCTGTGATTATCTTAAAAGGAGGTTTGTGTAGAAGAACATGGTCCTCAACAATGAGTTCAACGTCACGGTGTTTTATGCCATGAAGGTCAAGATCATTTGTGATTGGTATTTTCTTTTTTCTTCTTCTCATCAGTGCAAATATAACAAAAAAGCCTGAAATTTCTTTCAGGCTTTCAGTTTGAGCCCAGCAAGTAAAACTTCCCGGTCATCCACTCAATTATTCTTCATCGCTATCAGCTTCGCTTTCTGCGATGTCACCTTTTTCAAGGTTGGTGAAACGTTCTTCAGCTCTTTCGATTGTTGAACATGTCCATGCCCAAATTCCAAACACGCCATTTCCAGGAAACATCTCGTATGCGTCGTATGGTTTTTTGAATGCAATTTTTGGAGGAGAAATCTTGCTTAAGAAAACTTCGTAAGCAATTGGTGTTTCGCTAATTCCACCACCATCTTCAGCATCACGTTTATCGTGTTGTGCGTAGATCAAAGTTTTTTCTCCACGTTTGAACAACTTATAAATGAAACCGTTTTTCTTGATTTCAGGTTCAAGCATCTTGGCAAAACTCTCTAACCATTTTCTTTCTTCATTCTGAACTTGTTTCAAGCTTATTTCAAAAACAGTAACATCGTTTTCTATTTTTTTAGCAGCTTCAATACGGGTTTTTATTTCGCGTTTTTTTGCTTGGAATTCTTCGTTCTTTGCAACCTTTTCTTCAAAGGTCATTTCGCTTGCAGGTTTTTCAACTGCTTTTTTAGCTTCAACTTTTTTAGTTTCTGCTACTTTTACTTTTTTCTCGTCCTTTTTAGGAGCAACTTCTTTTACTTTGGCCATGTTGGTTTGTTATTGATTTACATAGTAAAATTACTAAATTTCCATCACATTTAAAAATGCTTATTCAATTCTAATCTATTGATAATCAACAAGTTACAGTGTTTCTACTGAGCTGTTCTTCCAATCAATGAAATCGTGTTTAGAACTCACTCTCGGACATGCCATCATTTCCTGAACCACTTCTCTCCACTTTAAAAAATGAGGTGTTGCCTTGTGTTCTTCTATGGCCGCATCGTTCTTGTAAGTTTCCACCAAAGTGAATTTGTGTTTCTCTTTTTCGTCTTGCAAAATTGTGTAAGACAAACAACGAGGTTCTTTTGTTGTTGCTGTTTGACTTTCAATTGTTGCATCTATGAAGTCCTGTACCCTGTCGGTTTTTACTTCAACTTTTACTACTATTGTTTTCATATTACTTTTTCTTTTCGTTTGCTACTGCTTCTATTGCTTCGAGGATTGCTCTTGTTTTACTTCTTCTGTCCATGAACATGAATCCTTTGTTTGATACCATAAGGTTAACGAATGAACCAGTCCCAGTGTCCATGAAATCAAGTGTCATGTCTTTGCTCTTGAAGAAATCCATTATCTTAGTTCTGTTATCCGGATCACTGAATTTAAGATCGAGGTTATTTTCCTTTACATACTTCTGAGTCTTCTTATCGAGCTTTTCCAGAACGACATCTCCTTCATAAAAATAACCTTGGCTGTTCTCTCTCCAAATCTTTATGTCGATCTTGTTGCCATACGCAGTTCCAACTTTTTCTGGAATAGGAATTGCACCACCTGAACCAAGAAGAGCTTTCATCTTTTCGATCCATGCTTCGTTCTTCCAATCAGGCTCTTGATTTACGAGATCTTCTTTTGTGTTATATCCCATGACGCCATACATCCACTTATTTCTTTTCATCCTGAATATGCAAAGAACTCTGTAATATTTTGGATCTATTTTTCCTTCAGACAATTTATTTTCAATGAATGTGGCAAATATTATTTCCTTCGGATTTTCCTTTTTAATTATGCCTGAAGCAGAAGCATAAACCTGTGGAACAGGTAAAGCCAATCCAGCCATCGCGATCGTGGCCTTTGTGTTAATTTTATCTTCGAGTCCTTCGAGGGTTTTTCCTGATGGCATTTCAAATATGCATGGCAGAGGAAATATTATTCCATCTTTCTTTACAGTGTCAGAAGTTCTTATGAAGTGCATGAACAACTTATAAATGTCTTTGTCATCTTCCTTCAAGGCTTGTACAGTTGCCATCATGTCATCTGCGAATTTTTCTGGACTGTTAGGTTCAGGCTCATTCTTTTCTTCCTCTATGGATCTGTAGTTTAATACTTTTAGGAATTCATCGCCTTCCACGATGTCATCCATGTCAACAGTTAGAACTCCACGGTCAATCTTAATTACTGCTGTGGTGTCCGTCACTGAAATTATTTCACCTTCTGGTTTGTCAGATAGGCAATAGATTTTTGCTTTACTTCCGGCTTCTATTTTCATTTAGTCGATTTGTATTACGTACAGTTTAGGAATTCCTTTAATTATTTTGGCCAATAACAATTCGTGATTATTTCCATTAAGATCTGAATTTTGCTCATAGTACTTATCAAGCAACTGTAAATTTGTTCGAGCAGCTATAAATTTTGTGGCTTCTGCGTTAGATTTTGTTTCACGTGCTTCTTGCATGCAATCATCAATGATTACTTTCCATCCTGAAACATATTGGTCTGAGCCATCATGTGTTACTAATGCAAAACAATTCATGAGCTCATCTTTTGTAAGCTTGTTGAAATCTTTTTCTGGTATTATTATTCTTTCCATTATTCTACTTGTAAATTAATTTCTCTCACATACATCATGTAACCCTCATGGAGATCATGAATGTTAGGAGAATATCCTTGTTCAACTCTCGTCATAGCATACATGATGTTGAGCATATTTCCATTTTTAAAATCAGGAGTTGATAGAGCCTGGTCTGGACGAACATTGGCTAATTTAATAACTGACTTTGTATAATTCACAGGATTATTTCCATCGCTCGATGGCGCATACCTGTTTAATATTGTTTCCACTGTATTGAAACCGCTATTTATGTAGGTGTGGAGCAAGGATGTCATGGCTCTAAATCCATACTTCATAGATTTGAATTGCTTGAAAGCTTCAGGACTTTCCACCTCGCCTTTAAATGTTGTCGAAGATTTGCGTATGTTTCCAGGATTGTTTAAACGATAACCAAGCGATCTTGTGTTATTAAAATCTTCTTCCGCAAGCGTCTTTTTTATTTGTTGGAGTTCATTCGATTTCTCTTTTATTTCAGTGGTCTTTTGTGCCACTTCATTTGTCAACATTCGTTGACCATATATCAAGTAACCGATATATCCTAAAACAGCGAAAACTCCTGCTAATAAAAGGAGTTTTCTAAACTGATATACTTGATAAATGATGTAGGCTGAAATGCAAGCTACAATGACATATAAAAATTCTTGTAATTGATCAAACATGTTTTTAAGAATTAAGAATTGACTTCATCGAATGATGGAACACCATCTTTAACTTCAACAACAACTTTTATGTCCATACCTCTTACCCCTTCTTCTGTTTCTAATTCAAAAGTTTTGTCTTTGTACTTAACTTCTATAACATATCCGCCCCAAACTCCATTATAAAGGCCGTCTGGCAATGTAGTTAATTGAGGAACTTTTTCTTTGATTGATTTGATTTTATGTTTCATATTATTTTGATGCTGGTTGTAATGTTGAAAAGTAATGATCTTTTAAAAGCTCATTTTCCAATTCAGCTTTTTTAAGAAGCATGTTTATCTTCTGTAAAGAATCTTTCAAAGAAGCATTTTCAATATTGGCTTGAGTTATTTTGTCAATGTTATACTCTTTCAATTGGTATCTCGACCAAAGAGTATCACCGGCTTGAAATCTGAATTTGGAAGTGAAATGGACATCAGGCATTGAACCTCCGCTTTCAGCCGGAGCTTTCAAGCTTATTTCAAAGGAATTATCATCGTTCTTTTCAATGTTGTCGATGGTGATGAAATCCTTGTTTAGGACTACTTCCTTTCCACATGCGAAAAGGAAAATTAACGGAATGAATAAAAGTTTTTTCATGGTTTTAATCTTTATGAGCAAACGGAATTAAGTCTGCTGAGTTTTCAAATTTACTGGTTGTTACTACTTTTGCTATTTCAAAATACTTAAATGCTTCTTGTCTTCCTTTGGCCACGCAATGACCGCCAAAAAGAAGAGTTATTTGTCCTGTCTTCTTGTTGATGTAACCGAATTTCCATAATTCGCCACCACTCATTACGGAATAATCCTTTAGATAATTGATGGTGGTTAATTGATCTCCTTTGTTTGGACCTTTTTCTTCCTTGAATGTTGATGAATAAAAAATTATTCCTTCATTCTCGAAAAATTCAACGCTCGACATTTTCAGCTTGAGTCTTTCGATTATTTTCTTTTTCATGGACTCAATTTTGTCCGGTGTATAAAGCTCACGCGTTGCGTATGACATGGAAAATAATTCCCTTGCGGTTATTAATTTCGTCTCATGTGCCTTTACTGTTTTTTCCTTGCTCATTAATGTGGATAATTTAAAGTGGCCTTTCTGAATTTTAATTGTGAATTTATGTTGTTCTTTTGTGTGCTTCCATTTTCAAGTTTTGCATCGGCTCTTTTTATAACGAGACCTTCGTACATGTCAATCTTTGTCAAATCGCTCCAAAGAGCAGAAAAACAATCACGGAATGATTTAACGCGAAACACGTCTTCAATTTCCGTTGCATAAAGGAATTTATCCTTATATGTTCCAGTTTTTGTCAATGCAACTTCTTCTTTTCCAAAAAGCTTATCGAGAAGTTCTTGTCTCTCCTGAAATGTTTTGCCTACTAACTGAATTCCATCAAAAGCAATGATGTCAAAAATAACATACTTCTCATTCCATGTTTTACCTTCGGCATTCTTTTTTGATTTGATCATGTGCTCACCAACAAGGATCATCCATTTATTTTTTGTTCCATTGTCAGTTTCTCTGTGAAGCTTTTGAAGTGTTGGAGTCATCTTGATGTTCTTCAAGAATTCTTTTTTGTGACGATCCATAATGCGTGTCTCTATTCCATTTGTGAATATCAACATGCAATCGCCATCAAGTTTTGGTTGGGCAATATATTTTCCGTTATCGTAATCTTTCAACGCATCAGGTGAAAGAGCATTTTCCGCACGTGGTGGAAAAATGTATCTGAACTCATTATACTGTATCATATCTGGTTGGTTTTATACTACAAATATACTAACTTTTATCCACATAAAAAAATGCCCGGAAGTCAAGCCTGGTCATAGACGTAGGCCACCTCTGTCCTATCCAGGTCAATATCTTTATCCTGCTTGGAAAACCTCACTTTTATGGTCTTTTTTGCCGCCTTTCCATCTTCCACCACTTCTCCTGTACCAAACACAGGGCTTACTATCTTGGTTCCAGATTTTATCATTCTTTTGAGGATCCTTGGCTTTTCACAGTCAGGGCAATAAATCAGGGCCTTTGTTCCAGGCATTCTAATCCATCCTTTTCCATCACATAAGCATTTGTTCATATTCTTGTTTTAAGGTTCGTATACGTAAGCTCTTTTATTAACGACTGTCACTTTCACTGGACAATTGGTACATTTTACTTCAACGGAAGTTTTGAATGTATAAGTTGATTCTCTTCCTTTAATATTCAAATTGATAATATCAACTTCTCCGCCACCCCAAACTCCTTCATAATATCCATCGGGAAGATCAACTTGAAATCCGTGATAATTCTGGGCGCTCCATCCTTCAACAGCTTTCACTTCTTTTTGATGAAGGTCTTTCTTGTTGAAATAAATGTTCGGCTCGAAGTATCTAAAATCCATTGTATTAGAAACATGCTCTCCAAACACTGACATGAATTCATGCATTTGAATTTCATAATATCCATCCTTGTCGGCTCTCTTTACAAATTCAGTGATGGTCAACTTGTCTTCTTTCTTTAAAGCATATTGATTGTAGTGTTTGATGAAAGCAATAATTCCATCATCGAGAAGTTTCACAAGAACGTGATCGTTAACATTAAATTGAACCAATGTGTTTTCCATTTTACTATTTTTTAATTTCTCCTATAACAACTCCGTTATACATGATCAACCTTCCGCCCTCATATAAGAATCCTTTTTTATCAAGGCTTCTTATCTCGTTGTCAAATCTGACATCCGGTCTGTATGGAAGAAGAACTGAATTAAATCTTTTTTGAAGTTCTTCAACAATGAACAAATAAACTCTGTTATACAATAGCACATTGAACCAATATATGTTTGACAAATGTTGGTGGTCAATTTGGTCAACAGTCAATCGTCTGCCTTCCCATGTTGTCCACGACCTCGGTTTTTCTCCAGCTACAACACTTGCATTTTGTTTGTCAACGTCATAAACGATTGTTTCCTTTATGGTCAATTCTTCATTCATCTCCTTCTCCTTTATCAAGTTCAATTCTATCACAGACAACAACATCTCCGAGAATTATCTCGTTTTGCCCAGCCCATAACTCTGTGGCTTTTTCGTTTGGAGAAAGGTTCATGCTTTTTCCATCTTCATTGCAGAGCATGTATCTTCCATCTTTGGTATGTAAAAGTTCGATATAACCTCCAACTGCTTTTTGCAATGTTTTCAATGAGGTTGTTTTTTCCAAAACAAGATTTTCTTCTGAGCCGTCAGCTTTAATGATAGTTGCCATTTTGTTATCTTTTGATTTCAGGTAAATGTACTAACTTTTCATGTAAAATAAAAACGGCCTCATTGAGGCCGTTTTACTATCCGTATGTTTCAAACCGTGAAAATGATAACACGAGTCGGGGGCTTTCCCCCACGCACCATACTACGGATTTAACTTCTATACATTTTCAATGCTTCGTCATCGACAGGAACAAGTTTGTGCACATTGTATTTGCTAACTTTATCCCCATGTTTCAGAACATAATCAATACCTTTTTCTGCCCAAAAAGTGTAAATGGCCCAATCATCTCCACCACCTTTTTTCGCCACCCACAATAATTTTTTTCCAATATTGGAATTTACCATGAATAATCCTTTTTCGGAATTTTCAATTTCTCCTTTTGCGATAATTGTGTGCGGAGCAAGCTTGTCAATAACCTCAGCGGTAATTCCTCCTCTGTAACCAAAATCCTCAAAAGCCCAATCAAGATATGGAGTTTGTTCCTTCTTGCTATATGGGAGTAACAGCAGGTGATCTTTAATTCTTTTTTTGGATTCCTCTATGGTTTCCATGATTTCATCAATGGTGAGTGTCTTGCAAACATCCTCACATGCATTGTATAATCCATCAATGAGTGCTTCTTTTGTTGCTTCTTTTTCAATTTCGTTATTCATTTTTATCATTTTTAGTTTTGTGAAATAAAAAAAGGGAAGGTCCATGGCGAACCTTCCCTTGATTTTGGAAATTCCGCGGATTATTTTGAACCGCGAACTTTCACTTGACATGTTGGTTGAACTTCTTCAAACACTGTTTCAACAGTTGTATTGGAAGCTTTTGCGATGTCGCGCATTTTATCTTTAGTTCCTTTTGCAATTGTGAACGATTGTTTCAATTGGATAAGGCTTTCTTTAACCTCATCGGTAAACTTAGGACAATTTTTAATTAATTCGCAAAGTGTTTCACCATGCTCATCGATTAATTCAGGATTAACGATGAATTCGTTTTTGTCTGTGATGATTTCTTCGCCAAACATTTTGCGTAAGTACTCAACACGTTCTTCATCCAAGTTTGCGCGTTTGTAAGCGTCGGTAACAACATACATTAAGCTGTTTCCATTTTGGCTGGCAAGAATGAATGATTCTTTTGAGCGACCGGTTTTCTCCATTTCTTCGATGAAGATTTTTTTACCACCTTCGCTTTTCACGATTTCAGAAGCGGCAGCCATTGCAGCGGCAGCTTCGTCGGCGATCTTTTTGTTTTTAATATAAGTGTCAATTGCATCAGAAACGGTTTTATCCGAAACTGTAATTACTTCTTTGTTGTCTTTTTTAGCAGCAGTTGTTTTTACTGTTTTTTTCGCTAAGCCTAATAATCCGGCTCCTGGTTTTTTAGTTGTTGACATTTTTTTGTTTTTAGAGTTTATAATTAAATGATTAATTTGATATAGTAAATTTACTAACTATTTGTGACATGGAAAAATAATTTCATCAATATTTAATAACAATTTTGTAACTGCTTGATTATCAATAGGTTAAAATTATAGATGGAAAATGATCGAAGCAATCTATTGATTATCAATAAGTTACAACGTCTTGGAAATAATACATATAATCAATAAAATCATTTTGAATATATAAAATAAAGGTTTATTTTCCATGCATTCAATGTTTGACGACAACAACGTGATCTCATTTATTTTCACGTTCCTTCCAGCTTTGATTTACTCTATAATAGTTTACATCACAGCACCACCATTTACAATTAGATGGAGAACCGCATCACTTTATTTTTGCATGGGAGTTCTATCAACGATACTCGTAAATGCAGTTCACTACATGTTCCCAAATTGGGATGAACCAATGAGCAAGAACATGATGATTGCGCTTTTTGCGACGGCATTCGTCAAGGTTGGTGCTCTTGAAGAGATGAGCAAATTCTCGATGTTCAAACTCACTGATTGGTACAGAAACAAAAAGATGGTTGATCACCCTTCATCAATAATGTTTTATGCGATGTCTATTTCTTGTGGTTTTGCTGTTTCTGAAAATATTCTTTACGCCCAGATCTATGGGGGCGATGTTCTTCTTATCAGATCTTTCAGTTCAGTCTTAGTTCACATGATTTGTGGTTTGATGCTCGGATACTTCGTAGCCCTCGGCAGAATTGACAACGATTCGCCTAAGAACATGCTATCATCAATTCACCCACGTTTCAGGATGATGTGTCATACTTTTGCTGGTATTTGTGCGGCAACTTTTTATCACGGTTTGTACGATTTTAATATATTTGTTAATGGCGACGCAGGAATAGATAAGTCTTTCACCATTATCGGAATCGGACTTGCTATTACCTATGTTATGTCTGCGCATCTATTTAGGTACTTTAAACAAAGTTAACAATGAAATTTATTCAGTCAAGAAATATCAGACAGTACAAATGTTTGACTACAGGACTTATGGCTGACTTTGGAGAGTCCTTCAAAGAAACTATGAAGATGTGGTGCAAATGTGTGGATGATGGAAAATTTTGGGAGGTTTGGTTGATCAAGAATGATAAGAAAGAAACCATAGGAGTATGTGGTTTATATTCTCTCGATTTTGACACAAAAGAGCTTTGGCTCGGTTGGCTCGGTATTCTTCCACAACACAGAAATAAAGGAGAAGGAAAAGAAGTTATGAAATTTCTGTGTTCGATTGCTAAGGAAGCCGGATGCAAGAAAATAAATTCATACGTAAATAAAGAAGGAAAACCTCTCAGTTTTTATTACCGAGAGGGATTTACACGAATAGGATCTGTCAAGGAATATCTTAAGAAGAAAAGAATTAAGTTCAACGATAACTTTGAGGACATAGAAGACCATGTCATAACAAAGAAGCTTTAATCTTTTCGAGCTATCCTGAATTTCTTCTTCCATTCCATGATGACCTTGTAACTTTTGTCTGGGTGAACACCCACATCTTCAAGGTCATCGCTCATCTCTTTTAATATTTCACTTTTAGTGGAAACTCCATTTTGATTTCTTATTTTTACACTGAAGAATCCTTTCAATATGCTTATAGGCAGGGTTATTGGAAAAAGAAGGATCCACCATTTGATGACAAAGAATATCATGTAGAAGATGAATGGTATTAAAAGCGGAATGTACATCCAAACATTCGTTAGCACATCCATGTCTGCCATGAAACGTTCCCATAGGAACTTCACGTATTTGTCTAAAACTTCTGTCATAATAATTTATTTTTTTAGTTTTAATTTTTTCTTCTTTAACTTTTCGAGATATTTTTTTCCCCATTCAACTGCTTCAGGAGAACCTCCATCCTTTAAAGCTTTCTCAAATACTTTTATAGCATAGTTTAAGTCTTTGATTTTTTCTTCATCGCTCTTCTTCATTTAAAGAATTTATCTACGTGAACAAATTTAAAACCACATCTCTTTGCGAAGGTCTCATCGGATTTCATATCTCCAACCATGATACATTGTGATGGATCCAATTTATATTTCTCGATGAACTCAACCCCAAATCCAACTCCTGGTTTTCTGCAATAACATGTGATAGGTGGAACCTTGTGAGAACAAAATCTGTAATCGATGTCAACACCTAAAAGCTCATTTGTTTTCTTGAAACACTTATCGGCCATTTCGTAAGTCAATACTCCTTTAGCAACACCACTTTGATTTGAAACACCGAGTATGATGTAACCTTCTTTTTTCAATTCATTGATCTTTTCAGTTCTCCCAGGAAGAATTTCAATGTCGCTTGGATCTGTTGGATATAATGAATCGGCATTTTTAGTCTGTCTTAGTGTTCCATCATAATCAAATAATATTGCTTTGTTTGTGTAGCCGTTTAATTTCCTTTTGAAAGGAACTATTTTAACCTCGTCGAATCCTTCTGACATGGTTGGCTTTTCGATTATTTTATTCGCTTTGTATAAGGCAGCAACTGGAAACATGTTAGGATCTTTTGCCTTGGTATAATCGTCTGCGTGTTGAAATAGTTTTCCATGCCTGTTGATCATTCTCGAAACTGCATTAAATTGAGAATCTTCTATTGATGTTGCAATGTGAACGCATGTTACTTTATATCCATTCTTCTTCGCAATGTCTATAACATGCTTCCTAACTTCCTTAGTCATGTAAGTAGCATCCATTATTATTTGTTCCTTGCCCATTCGGATCCAATCCTTGAGTTTTGTATTTACTTTTCCGTCTACTTCAAGACCTCCTCCAATTTCATCTCTCGAAAGTTTAGCAAACCCCTGGCTGACGTAATCATTTACTATTGTGGATTTTCCTGCTGCAGGAAGTCCTACCGGTAATATTATTTCTTTCATTTCATTTTATTAGCTTTTGAAGTTTCATGTCCATGTCTTTTAGGAATCTTAAACATACGTCAGATTTACCGTCCGGTTGTCCATCATCATCGAACGAGAATGTTGGATCCACAATAGAGAAACAAGTTCCTTTACCATTAGCTGTGAAAATCTGAAATATTTCTTGTTCGAACTCAATTATCCATACGTGAAAATTATACTCGTCACCTTTGTATTTTGTGTTGTGTGTACCAAAAATGGATGATAGTTCGTCTTTGAGGAAAGTAGTAAGTCTTATACTACGATTAACGTCTTCACAGATGTAAGATAATACCCCTTCGTAATTTTCCACTGCTACACCATTTTTTTCTATATCTTTTGTTTCAAGCTTTTTCATTATATTCTAATATTACTGAGTTTTCTTTTATGTCAGTGTAAGTGAATCGTCTTCCACAATAAGTGCAATTATCATCTTTTTCAAGAGCGAGCGTTGACTGATTTCTTTTCATCATCAATAATCCAGTCTCACAGTTTGGACATTCCTTTCTGAACATAGAGTCTGAATGTTCAGGTGTTTTTAATTCTTTATGCTTTACTTCCATTGGAGGCAAAGACAAATTCTTTAAAGCTTCTTCTTGTGTCATGTATGGTCTTATTGGCGCCGATGGAGCGAATGATTTAAAAACTGTATGGAAATAATCTGATGCTTCTTCGTGTCTTGGGATTGGTCTTCCTAACGTGAGGTGTAAAGTTAATGCTCCAAATCTTGGAAGACCTAATTCTTCTCTTATGTCAAGAAGTTCGTTGCAATGGACTCTCATCCACCAATGATCTCCATTTGTTCTGACGTTTGGATCATAGAGCAAAGTGACTTCTTTGTCCTGGTATTTTTTCCATAATTCTTTGTTGGGTGGTTCTTCTCCTCTTATGACTGAGATATGTGCGCCCCATGCAGGGCGTTGGAGAATTAATCCTGTTCGTTTTTTAAGAAGCCATGCATAATATTCAGTGAGATCTCCTTCGCATGTTGCGATCATCCACCAAGGTTTGCACATGGTTTCTGCTTTTCCAGATAATGGAACAGGATCGTATTTTAATATACATTTTATCTCTATCACAGAGAACAAATATACTAAAAATCAATTAAAATTAAAAAGATTTTAATCAAAAAGTTGCCTTAGGGTTGAGCCCTTTCCTGTCTTAGGTTCTGGGGATTTTGCTTTGGCTATTTTGTCACGTAATACTGCGGCCAACTCAAAATCGTCTTCTTTTAAAGCTTCTTTGAGTTGATCTTCCAATGATAATTTCTTTGGTTCAGTAATTTCCATTCCACCACCTATTTCTATCTTTCTGACAGCGGTGTGATCCATTTTTCCGGATAACATGCTACGAATGTGTTTTGGGTATGAATGTTCAGAATCTTGATCATCCACAAGAAGAAAATGAATTCCATCTTTTACTAACAAATCGGAAATTTCTTCTTTGCTGTGTTCACTTGGAAAGAAACACATGTTGATTGGACCACAGCTTGCTCCTCTAATATCTCCTACCGTTACTTGCTGTAGTATTTTAAGTTCTTTTGGTTCCTTAAGGAATTCATCCTTAGAATTATTGAATATGAATAACACGTAATTACGCTCCATGGGTTTTCAGTTGATTATTAGCTAATATAGTAAAAAAAATCAATATTATTCCCAAACTAAAATAGGATCTGTTGTCTCGTAATCATCTTCATCAAATATTTCTTCCCACCAATAGCGGGAAGAACATCTCGGGCATTCTCCCTCTTCCCAAATCTCTACTTCAACAAGCTCACCACAATTAGGGCAATCTTCGTCGTGCGTCATAAATTAGGATTGTAATTTTTCAGATATGTTAGATCAGCGTTGGTCTGTGCCATTTGTGCCTCTATCGTGGCATTGGTTTCATCAGCACCTATTCTCATGTAAGCCTTAAAATAATTTATCTCATGCATCCTTGTTTTTTCTAACAGAAGCTGTCGCTCAAGTCTGTTTATCTCAAGGTTTTTATAGTAGTAAATCTTTGCGATGTTTTCTTCCCATACGAGAACGGTTGTTACAGTTGGAACATTATCTGCTATTCTGTAAGTTGTATAGGTTTTCTGAGTGAGGTTGAACCAGTGTTCAAGTCTTCCATGAAGAGCTGCGAATGAAGAATCTACGTTATCTTCGTCAGTTTCTGTTATTGTGAAAATATAATCCATGATTTATATATCATGGTCATTTTGGTTTTTTGAATTTTAATATCACAGATGGATTTGTTTTCTTCCATTCATTCAATCCCCATATAGTGGATCTTCTTCCATTAACTTGCCCCATATAACAATATATCCTATCATCCTCCTTTAAATGCTTACCAAGAATTCCAGCGAAAGTCATGGAATCATATTTGTTGTTGATGTATTCCATTTTTGTGTTTAAAACATCACAGAGCTCTCCGGTTCCTATTTCTTCCTTCTTATTAATCAAGATCGAATAGACTGCATCACAGTCCATCTTTTTCTTTTCTTTCCAATAAACTTTTGCTGCATCGGTGGTTGGATTATAGACAACCTTCGTGCTTGTCCTTTTATTTTCCAATAAACCTTTGTATCTTTTATATTCAGAGAGATGAAAATCTCTAAGCCTTGTGTATTCTTCTAATTCTATTTTATCTTCCTCGCTGATCTTTGCCATTTTAGTCTTTTAAAGATTTAACAATATTTCTCGTGTATTTACTTGGAAATGCTATTTTTATTTCTACTTTACTAATGTCATCTTTCTTCTCTCTCCAGAACACTCTTCCATTAAGAAGGTGTTCAACTCTCCTGAAATCTTTCTTATCCTTAATATAGATATTTTTAGGTTCCATCGAAATCATGGCTGTAAAACCCATTTTCCCTTCTTCACGTTTTTTTCAGCTTCTTTTATTGAGCATGTTGTATGAGCCGACTCTCCGTCCTTATCCCATCTAACAACTAAAACACCTTTCTTTTTTGATTCTTCTATGGTGTACACTGTTGTGCTCTTGAGCAAATCTTCTACGAAGGTTCTATCTTTTCTTGTGAATTTTTTTCCTATTAATTCCATGTACCCAGAAGGGGACTCGAACCCCTACGCATTACTGCACACGGCCCTCAACCGTGCTTGTCTACCAATTCCAACACCTGGGCATTATTATAAACAGCAATTTTCTTTCTTATCTTTTTTCTCGAGAATAATCTTTTTAAATTTCTCCATCCCTTCACTCGCTTTCTTCTTTATGTGAGTAACTTGAATATCACTTCCAACAACTGTTTTTGGATCAATGCAATATATTTCAGTTTCCGGTTTCGTCACATATAACAATCCTGCTGCAGGCCAAACATTTAATGAAGTTCCAACAACAAGAAGAATATCGCACTGTTCTACCAATTCAGCCGCAGTGTCAAGGTGATAAACATTTTCATGAAACCAAACTATGTCAGGCCTCAATTGAGAACCTTTCTCACATTTGTCACCTATGTTTATATTTCCAGTACACTCGTATTTTAGATTTGGATTAAATGTGCTTCTGCTCTTCATTAATTCTCCATGAAGATGTATGACCTTCTTTGAGCCGCTTCTCTCATGCAAGTCATCTATGTTTTGTGTGATGACTGTAACTTCAAAATGTTCTTCAAGCTCTGCAATTATATTGTGAGCTTTATTCGGAACAACTGCTTTGAGTTTCGTTCTCATAAGATTGTAGAAGTTGAGAACAAGCTCTCTGTTTTTCTCCCATCCTTCTGGAGTAGCAACATCTTCCATCTTATGGTTTTCCCAAAGACCATTTGAATCTCTGAATGTAGGAATTCCGCTCTCAGCAGAAACTCCTGCACCGCTAAACACCACTAATTTCTTTTTCATAATGTTTTCTTTACTCGTTCAACCAATTCTTTCATTCCATCAAATCCAATTTCTTGCATCTTGGCTATCATTCCAAATGCTGCCTCTATTGTGTCGTCATCGTCCATTCCAGGAGCGGCTTCGAGAAAATTACTAATCTCCTCATCTGACAATCTATGTCCACTGTTATAGGCATCAATGGCAATGTCAAAACCTTTCATGGTCAAATCTCCTGCGCCACCTTCTATCAAACCCAATTCTTTAAGCTTGCCGATGTACAAGAAAAACAATGATCCCTTTATTTTTTTATCTTCATCATTCATGATAGTGAATTTACAAAAAAATCATCAAATTAAAAAATGCAGAGGAGGTGAGATTCGAACTCACGACACCTTTTGGGTGTGCCGGTTTTCGAGACCGGTCCTTTCAGCCACTCAGGCACTCCTCTTTATCAGCTTATTCTTTTCAAGCTTTTTCTTATTCCAGCTTTCATCAGCCCTTTCAAAATCTTTTCTAACAACCTTGAAAGTCTTCTCTATCCACTTATCGTCTTCGTCAGTTTTCTTGATAACTATTCCTTCTTTAATTCCATCTCTGTACTTAGAGGGAACATCAAGAACTGACTTCAAATCAGAGAACGATTGAATGCTTATTCTTTCTGCTTCGATCCATCTTATGCCAGTCCCATTCAAAAGTTCCTTGCATTCCTTCGGAGAAACAAACTTGTTTTCTTCACACGACCAAATGTCATAAGCAAGAAAATAATCTGGAAGCTTCTCATATCCAATAGAATGTTTTGCAAGCATCCACTCTCCATAAACAGTTATCTGTCCATTCCACTTCTTCATCATCTCCTTCAAGTCATCTTCTCTTTCATGCAACCAATTCCAAGCTGGAACAAATTGTTTCTTTGCTGGAGTGTCTCTTTCAAATCCCTTTCTTAACACATGGGTTCTGTTTCTGAGAATGGGTCCATCGAACCAACTGATTCCACAGTTTGCTCCATCAACCTTCTCTTGTACAAAGGCATCAAACCCTAACTCAACATTGATCTCAATGTCATCGTCATACAGATTTGACTTCCCCATCAAGTGAGGTATTCTCGGATATTCCGGTGATATTTTCTTTTTGTTCAACATCTTTAAAAATTTTATTAACCATTACTTCAATCTTGTTTACGTTCTCAGACAACTCATTGGATTTTCTTCTTAATTCATCCATGCCAACTGGAGGCCTTTCATCTTTAGAAAATCTTGTTGGCGCAAAACACTCCAACATTCTTCTCAACTTCAATCTGGTTTCCTTGTCAAAGTTTCTGCTGCTATTATTGTTGTAAAATTCCATGAATGAACTAACAACCTTATTGAACTTGAAAGCTTTCACATAACCATCGATCTGGTTTTCAAATTCAGTCAAATCCATAGATTCAATTCCTTCCTTTGCTTCTCTAAAAGTAAGCTTATCCCATCGTGCAAAGAATTTTCTTATGCCAACAATGTTTTGATCGTTCCAATCTCCGCCATCAAAATAATGTCCAATGAACATCAAGTAAAATCTCAATTCATCTGGATCATACCCATCCGGATTAACAACATTGCCGATAGACTTGGACATCTTTGTTCCATTCATCTTGATCATTCCCTGATGAATCAACTTCTTGAACGGTTCTTCTTGTTCAACAATTCCCAAGTCATACAAGAACATGTTCACAAATCTTGCATAAATCAAATGCATGCAAGCATGTTCATTTCCTCCGACGTACAAATCAACCTGCTTATATTTTTCTCTTGGCAAGAATTCATCTTCAGAATCCGTCAAGAATCTCAAGTAGTAAAATGAGCTGTCAACAAATGTGTCCAAAGTATCTTCCTCTCCTTCAACAGGAATTGGACATCCCCATTTTCTCTGTCTTGACACACACCAATCGATCTTGTTTTCTTTCATCTTCTCCAACCAATGTAATTGTTGCTTCTTGGTTTTCTCGGGATAATCCAACCATTGCAAGTTCTTGATCAACCTATCTGTGTAGTCTGTTATTCTGAAGAACCATTGATTCAAGTTTTTCATCTCAACAACTGAATTGCATCTCTCACATTTTCCTTCCTTCACCTGCTCATTGGCAATCACTGTTGCGCAAGATGGACAAAAGTTTACTGGATGAAATTTCTTGTAAGCAATTCCCTTCTCCAACATCTTTGTGAACAACCATTGTGTCCATTTGAAATAAGATGGATCAGCTGTAATTAACTTCTCTTCATAATTAGTATCCAATCTCTTCATCTGCCTTCTGAAATTTTCTATGTTTTCATAGGTGACTTCTTTTGGATCTCTGTTATGCTTGATCGCATAATTCTCCGCAGGCAAACCGAAAGCGTCATAACCAAATGGTTGAAACACTTCAATTCCTTTTCTCTTCATCCAACGACAATAGCTATCAACTATCAAGTAGTTGTAGCAATGTCCAATGTGCAATCCATCTCCAGACGGATAAGGAAACATCACCAAGCAATATTTTTTATCATTTTCCATTTTATTCTTCTTCTTGTACCGAGTGTGGGACTCGAACCCACACGACTTTCGTCACTGGTGTTTGAGACCAGCGCGTCTACCAATTCCGCCAACTCGGCATTTATGTACCCCCAACGAGACTCGAACTCGTACGCCCTAAGGGCACAGGATTTTAAGTCCTGCGTGTCTACCAATTCCACCATGGGGGCAGAATTTTCTGCGGAGAGCGTGGGGTTCGAACCCACCCAACGATTTCTCGTCCTACACGTTTAGCAAACGCGCCTCTTAACCAACTTGAGTAGCTCTCCAATTGCGGAAGGTGTGAGATTCGAACTCACGGACCCCGTAGGATCTCCAGTTTTCAAGACTGGTGCAATAGACCGCTCTACCAACCTTCCATTTTATTTGCGGTGAGAGTGGGATTCGAACCCACGATACGGTTTCCCGTATACAACCTTTCCAGGGTTGCTCCTTAAACCACTCGGACATCTCACCAATTCGCAGCAGCATCACCACAAATGCTTCATCAGTAGCTAAAATCTGATGGTACAGTCTGAATGTACTTTCACCACGTTGTACCCATGACAGGACTCGAACCTGCACGCCTTAAAGGCACCGGTTCCTAAGACCGGCGCGTCTACCAATTCCGCCACATGGGCATGTGTATAAAATAAAAAACCCGATGTTTCCACCGGGTTCATTCAAATTTCTTATTAGTCAGAAATTATCACATAGCCCGGTTAGTCCATCCTGATAAGGATAGCGACAAACTTAGACTTAATGACAATGTTGTTTTCATGACTTGTTATATTCTTATATACCTTTTTTGTTTCTAAAATTATGATCATACCTAAAGTCTGTCCATACAATTGCATTTCTCAATGCAATCCTGACCTATGCGATAGTTTAGCAAGGAGATAACCGCACCTAAATTTTTGTCCTTGCATCTGATGAAGGTAGAACAGCTACACATATATTGCATAAAGCCATTTAACTATGATCAGTGCAAATATAGGAACTATTTCTGAAACTAAAAAATTTATTTTTTCTGGGCCTTTTTCTGAGTCTTTCTAACGAGAATTCTTAAGGCCAATGACAATTCAACTTCAGACAACTTGGAAAGTTCATTTGCTAATTGATCTACCATTGGTAAAGCATTACAATTGTAATAGCTTATTCCATCAGAACATTCACTCGCTTTTTGAAGTCTTTTTTCTTCATTGTCATGTGTTATGTCTTTAAGTATTCTTATTAATTCATTGCTCATGCAACAAATATAAAAGATATTTTTGAGCCTCGAAAATTTAACTTGTTAAAATATGGTACATCAATTCGGAGGTATTTAGCTCTATTGGTTTACCGTTATACTTGACCTTGCTTGTTTTGAATAATCCTTCTGAGGCTTCATCTCCAAACCACATCTTTGATTTTAGGTCCAATATCATGTCATCAATTTTGATCCAATAATGTAGCATCTCTTTATCTTCCAGTGATGCAGTTCCAACCATTACAGTATGTTTGATGTTATTCTTAGTTAGAAGGTAATCAAATACTCTCGTTGAACCGTCACATTCAAGAAATTTAATTTTATTCTTTGCATCTGCGATTATGCTGTTTATCTTATCGATCTTTGCTTGTTCCATTAAAATATGTTTGCTCCTGTTGGTGCTTTTAAAATATCATCTCCGTATATTGTTCCGTTTCTTTGTCCATTTCCTATCTGGTCAATTGGCATTGAATTAAGAATATCGCCTTGAACTATTTTTGTCTTATTAAATATTCCATCACCAACAAAATATTTCTCCTTTTCTATGATCAACGGTTCGCTTACGAATGAATCTTTTGCATATATTAAAACGAGCTGAGAACCCCAATTGAATTTTCCGAGCTCTTCAAATTTGTTAACCTTGTCTCCTTCTTTGAAGTTGAAATTAAAATCCTGTATAGAAAGTTCTCCAACTACAAGCATGTAAATTCTTCCTTCTTCTGAATTGAATTCAACCACCCATAGGGAATTGTCTCCAAACAACGGTTCTTCTCTTCCAATGAATGTTATCTTTTGTATAGTTCCGCTTACTGGGCAATGCACCCTGTGGTAATAACATTTGAGAAGCTTTAGGCTTATAAAGTTTAATGTGCTCACATCACTTATTCCAAAATCCATTAAATCCTTAACTACGTCTTTAGTCGGTTTCTTCAATCTTAATATCGATGAAGTGTCTGAGAAATTTCCTATTGATTCAATGTTTGATTCAGAAGGCATGACCATGAGATATTGATCTATGGTTGCTTCTATTTCTTCTTTCTTCTTGTCGGTTAATCCTCTTTGAAAGTATTCCATAAAAGTGTTATACTTGTTTGGACTGAACCATTTGTTCGGTGTATCGTATTCAGCGGATTTTTCAAATCTCTTTATGATGTCCTTCAATGTTTTGCCAATGTTCTTATCTCTTAATGGAAATAGTGCCTTCATGAGGTCTTCGCTCATGGAAGGATCTTTCTTGGCAACAATCTGTTTTAGATTTTCAAGGCCGTTGAATGTGCTATAATCGTGGAATCTTTTCACGACTTATATATCTATTATTTTCTCTTGAAGTGCGTCACTGAAATGACCAAGAAGTAAAGCAACCACAGAAACCAAAATACTGTTATTAGTATTATATGTTTAGGTTTAAATGCGCTGGCATCTAATGAAAGTAGGAATAGAAATAACAAGGCACCGATAATGTATATGATTAATAAAGCTGTCATTTCAATTCTTTCCATTTATCTCCAAAGTAAGAAATTGTTCCAGGAAGTCCATCTACAAAAATCCACAAAACGCTTGCAAACGGAACCAAGAAGAAGAATATTATTTCCATCTTTGTTTCTACCGATTTAAGATCCATCATATAGAATGGAAGAAATAAATTTGTGGCCAATAAAGGCATGAATAACATCCAATAAAATTGGAAATACAATACTGAACACAAACAGATCGTCAGGCTCAAAAGGAAAGTTATGACGTATTTAGTTTTCATTTTCAGGCATTATAATCCATAGGAGGATGTATAACAATAATCCATATCCAAATAGGAATATGAAAAGAGCCCACAATACACGAACGTATGTTGGATCTATTCCAAGCTTGTCTGATATTCCAGAACAAACTCCACCGATAAAACAATCATCGGTATTTCTGTATAATCTGTTTTTATTTCCCATTATTTTACAAATGAGTCTCCCCAATGTCCTTTTTTAATAATAATTAAATCTGTTATAGCTCCTAAATATCCTCTTAAAAAATCTTCAGACCAAGATTGTGTTTTCAATTTTTTATAGCTTTCATACAATCGTCCTATGTCATTTGGATAATCCCTGGCAAATTTTTCCAATTCAGCTTCACCATGTTTCACTATGTTTTGAATTGTCTGTTCTCTTCTAAGAACATCTCTAAGCTTTGTTAATACTTCGCCAAGCCAATTTGTTCCATTCCATGTTGACTTATCAAGAGCTTCAGGAGCATTTTCATCAAAGCCTATTCCCCATATAGTATCATAAGGGGAAGCTTCAACAAGTTCTTTGTGTCCTGTTGCCATTAATTGTTCGAACATTTCTGGATTCTGTTGAAACTTAGCTCTGTTTCCTTTGAATACAACTTCCTTGGCTATTGCATTCCATTTAACAGCATCAAATCCTTTAACAGCGCGTCCAAGTTTCTTTTGTTCACGTGGACTATTTGTTGCTAATATCTTGTCTGCAATCTCTTGATCACCGAACGTTAATGCTTTGAAATACATCATGAATTGTTCTGCTGTGCAGAATTTTTTACCTCCTACTTCAAAATTGGAAGGATGCCACTGAGAAAATACCTCAGTATAAAATAATACGTATTTGTCTGTCGTTTTCATGCAAATCTTAGTTTAGATATGAATTCACGAAGGAAAACATTTTGTTTTCCTCCTATAGATTTGACCCATTCTTTCTCGTGTTGTGGATCATTTTTTGCTAAATCAAAAGAAAGAGGAACATAATCAGGATATTTAATCTTGTCGAAAACTCTTTCATCTGCAAGAAATACCGCGGCAGTTAAAGCATCATTTAAGTCTGGCTCAAAGAAATAAGCGCATTTGATTTTATTTTTGGAAAGTAAATCGGCGTATTTATTTAATGACCCTTTAAGTTCTTCAACCATCCAATCGGGTCTTCCTTGAATTGTTCCTTCTCCCATATTGGTTGTTCCTCCATTCATAACCATGAATGTTTTGTGCTTCTTGGCCCACTGTTGAAAGTCTTCGTTCTTAAAATACTTCAACGAGTATTCTACAACAGCATGTCCAAATTGGATTCCTTTTTGTATTTCTGAAATGTTGTAAGGAACTATTCCATACATTCTATATTCGAGCTTATTCATATATTTCTTAATATTTCTTTTTGTGTTTCTTGGATGTCCATATCCAATGCTTCTTTTATTGTGACAAATTTATATCCATCTATTTCAGGAAAATCATCATTTACCAAAGAATGACATTTCAAATCAAAATCTTTTTCCTCATTATGAGTGTGAACTGTTAATGAGAACAGCTTCTTCTTTCCATTCTTATAATAAGTATATTGGTTGTTTACAATGGTGTTTATCTTAAGCTTATCGTATTCTATGTTTGACTCCTCGAACATCTCTCGTTTGGCTGCATCGAACAATTCTTCTCCATCATCCGGAAGTCCTTTCGGAATGCTCCATTTGTCTTGAGTGTTTGTTACGTGTCCCAACAACAGTTTTCCGTTTTTTAAGAATAAAAATATCCCGCATGTTGTTTCCATCGTTCTTAAATTACGTATTAATAGCTTAAAATTTTCTCGTCCCATGTGATATTGGAAATCTTATTTCTTTTTTACGAGCTTCTTCTTTCCTAATGGGATTATTTTTGGTTCTGACACGAGGTCCGATTCCATATACACGAGTGGTTGGTGATGTTCCGAGTATGCTATGTACACAGTTTCGTCGAATGTTTTTGTTGTGAACCGTACCAATTCCATGTGAACATTGGTTAAATAAAACTTGGACCCGTCTCGGTGTTCTATCTCGCAGGCTGACGTATGGTCTAAGTCCCCAACGTGCAGGTTGTCGTTTTGGTTCTCTGCGTAGTTGTATATTTCCTGTATGTTCTTGAATTGCTTCTTTGACGGTGTTAATTGTGTTGCCATGATTATCTTTTTTAGGTGTACACTCTAAAGTACAAAAATTTAACGGAGAAAAATAATCTGCGCCGCTATATTTCTTCTTCTTATAAAGAAAACCAGTTTCTTCTTCAAAGTACAATAAGGTGTCGTTATGATCTATAGGTCTCATTCTATTTGAATTCTTCCATTACTACTATGGCAACAGGTTCTCCTTTTGCATCATTCTCCATTGTAACATAAGAGTCTTCAAATTTTGAAGTGAATCCAAGCTCAGGTAAAACCATTTGAACGGCTTCAACACTCGGAAGTTTTCCCTCAGCAGGAACTGACATCGACATCACTCTTAATTTTGTGAATCCTTTTCCATCTTTTCTTGGATGCATTTCAACAGAAAACACAATTCTGAAATCTTGCGGGATGATACAAGAATGTCCTTTTCTGTTTCCAACAAAAGGTTCAGCGCCATTTTTAATATCAAGCAGATCATCGAAGTTTAAAACATGGCTCTCTGCGAATTCTTTTACTTTTTTGATGGACTCTTTTTCAGGTGGTCCCATTACTAATACTCTCATATTACATTTCTTTTAATCGTTTTTCTAATTCAATTTTTTGTGGAAGATATTTATCTTTGAAATATCTCCACATCTCTTCCTCGTTGGTGATATTTTTTGTAAGTTGAATGTCTATCTTGATGTCGGCCCAAAATTTGTTAGCTTCTGAAAAATCATCGATCCTTCCATTACGAAGTATTTGCATCGAAAACAATAATATCCTTAATGAATGAAATAAGCTTTTAATTCCTCTGTGAAAATCTCCATCGAGAATTTTCACCTTGGCCGTGTGAAACCTGTTGAATGATTGGCTCATTGCAGCATATTTCATTTGGTCTGGATTGATCTTAAAATTAGCATCGACATAATTTACTTTTTCCAATATCTTTGCTCCTTCTGGAGCAAAGATGCACTCGAGGTTATGCATGTCAAGCTGTTTGAGATCTCTAATGAATTTATCTGGAGTATGAATATGGATATTGAGATCCTTATAAACAACTTCTCTCTTTTCATCCATGGAATTAGCAACAACAATGATGTCATAGTCAGAGTCCGCTGTTGCGGTTCCATATACCCGAGATCCAAACACGTAAATGTTTTTAACCTTTAATGGATGGACTCCTGCTGCTTTGATTATGTCATCTTTGTTGAGCATCGATTTCTGTCATTGCCTTTAATATTTCTTCCATCTGTTCGGTGGTTGGTGGAGCTATTTTAAAATCCTTTGAATTTTTCAAAGCCTTCAATCCACAATCCATACACAATGGGGTAGGAGGTGTTTTCGTTAAATCAACATCCGTTTTTTCCTTTTTAATTCTATTAATAGTGCTGTCACTCAGCCAAAGCTGAGCATTACAGCCTGGACCACGGCATGGAACTCTTATACCAATGGTATGAGCCGAATTTTCTTTTGAACAAATACAAATGATTTGGTCTTCTTCTTCGTCTTGCTTCATTTCAATTAATTTTTAAATGTGAACCAATCGTCTTTAGTTATTGGATGGAAGAAATCGGCCGCTTCAATCAATGACTTTGAAGTGCTTGATTGGACTCCGGCTATTTCAACTCTTAATCCCTGTGATTGCAAATGTTGAACAAGCTCAATGTAATCAGAATCTCCACTCATAATTATTATTGTGTCCACTTTGTTTGCAAGTTGTATGGCTTCAATGGTTAAACGAATGTCAGCATTCTTCCTGCATGGCTTAACAACTCCATAAAATAATTTATGGAGTCTGTCTGCCAATTTAGGCGAGATGCTTTTTCCTTCTCTGAAGTACACCAAGCGATTTAATGATCTGTCGCCAATAAGCTTGGGAACGAGATTATCGAAATCACACATCACGTTATCTTTCTCTGCATCCTTATGTATGCTGATCTCAATGTTGTTGCCATCAATCAAGATGGCAACAGACTGAGATATTTTTACTTGTTTTTCCATATTAGGCTAAAGCCGTTTTTTTAATTTGAGGATATACTACCGCACTGTTCGCTCTCACTTCTTCAAAATCGTATTCAACGAGGATTTCTCCCATTTCAAATACAGGAACTAAAAGGTTTGTTACAGTATCAAATCCTTCTTCACCTTCTTGGAAGGTTTTAAAGTTCATCCATTCTTTTGTGAAATCGTAATCAGGGCCTACCTTAAGCATTTTCTTGCCAAGCTTAAGATCTCCTTTTTTAGATTTCTTTCCAGGATCTGTGATTGGATTTTTTTCTATTTGAACTGTTTCTATACCACCCATTACTGAGTCATTATCGATGCCAACCTCAGTTGCTTTGATTGCCCATTTTTGTTCATCACGATCGTGAGCCTGTAGATTTTTTCCGCCTGAACCAACAACAAGCATCATGATGTCTATCATGTATTCTTTCGTTTTCATGATCTCATGGAATTCATCGATGACAGTATACTTAACGCCATCACCTTGTAATACTCCTATTTGTGGATGGAATACTCTGTAACCTTTAGTGTTTGTTGTTGATCCAAATTCATCGAACAGTATTTCAAATACTCCTTTGGTCACAAGCTCTGTTCCTTCTTCTAAAGTTATCGACATGTCATCTGCAACTCTTTTGCAAAGGTCGATTGGTGCTACTGCTAAAGCATCTTTGTCAGCAACCATTCCTTTAACAACATCGTTATATCCAAATAACACGTTAGCAGGAACTCCCGAGTCAGGACGAATAACAATCTTAATTGGAATGCCGTTATCGTTTGTCCATCCAATAAATTCTTTTTCCAATTGTTTAAGAATTTTCTTAGACACATTGTAGATGTTATAAGTGTCAGACACCAAAGATAGAATAATTACTCCGCTCAATGGTTTTGCTATCTTAATTTTAGGATGGTTCTTAACCTTGTTTATAATGTCAAGGTATGATTTCGCTTCTTTGTGTCTTCCACCGTATGAACAAACAACTGAGTGTTCAGACGCAATAACAGAGAAACCTGCCATGCATTCAGACCATGTTGCTCCATCAGGAGAATAATATTTCTTGATTAAGCTTAAACCGCCCATTGTGTCAGTTCCTTTAAAACTTGTCATTGCAGCCGCAGCCATTAAGCGTGCAGTCTCTTCTGATGAAGTTCCTCTGTAACCAAAATCATGGTGCATGTAATCAATCAAGAATGCTGGAAGGTCTGAAGTGATCGCGTGATTCTTTGTTATTAATTCCTTGATGATTCTATTGTAAGCTGCGACAGTACATGTTGCCCAGATTTTCATTAACAATGTTTCTGTGATGTTTGTCAATGCTGCACAATTATCAAGGTCTAAGTTTTCCATATCCATCACGATATTCTTAACAGCGATCGGAGTTCCTTCAGGAATAGCTTTAATTCTCAATGGAAGTTTACCATCGTGCTTATTTAATATGTGATACCACATTGTATCATCAAAGCAATCAAATCCAAAGTGTGCAATGTTTGCTTGACGTGCATCTTCGATTTTCTCTTTGGTGATTCTTCTTCCAGCAAGATACCTTTTGATGTAATACTGCAATCCAAAGAATACGGTGTAAGGCATTTCGCCGCCGCGTGGTTCCATATATGAGTAAACCCTTCTTAATCCATTAGGATAAAGCAGGTGATGAGTCATTTTGTAAGAGTCTGTCATGATGATGAAGTTATCATCGTTCTGACCTTCCAAGATGATAGCAATGAGTTGCTCAGGACTCATGCTTTTTAACTCCGCATCGGAATAATCTCCGAAATGTTTAGTTGATCTTTTCATGTTGTTGTTTTTATTACGTTAATTTTCTTCTTCGTTTTCATCGTCTTCCATTTCTTCAAGCGCATTCAAATATTCAGGAAGATCTTCCTCTTCTTCCTCTGACAAGAACCTTAGATCTTCTGGCTTTGTAGCGACTCCATTATCTGTTCCACCTTGTCCTGAAACATACTTAACAAAAATGAATTTGTCGTTCCAAGAACTTATGGCTCCAACTTCTTCATTGTCGGGTCCTTTTCCAGTATAAGCAACCCAACGGTCCTTATCCTCATCTGTTAGTTTTGTGATGTCTATCATGATTTAAGATTTTAAAATATCTTCTAAACCGCTAAAGAACTTATCCATTTTCTTTCCCATGCCTTGCATTGCTTCATCCACTTTCTTTTCGTATTCAGGCATTTTCTTTTTTATTCCATCAAAAATCTCATCAGTTTCTTTTTTGAAGGTGTTGAACATTTCCTCTGTTGATTTGAATACCTCTTCAGCAGCGTTAAACACGTTGTCTGCAAGTCTCTCTGCTTTGTATTTTTCAAATAACATGTTGAACAATGGAACATGCGACTTGTGCATGATTTCTTCTTTAATGTCTGAAAGGAAAAACCATTTTGTTCTTGCGATGTCATCAAATGGACCTTCACCATCCTTATCGAATTTTGGATTTGGATGTAGCTCATAAAAGCTTGTGATTACTTTGTGATCTGTGTCAGCATATCTTGCATCATCAATCTTAGTTGAACCAATGTAAGTTGTTCTTGTTCTCAACCATGCTAAAGCATCATCGGATATTTTGATTGCATGCAATTGGTTGATGGTTTCAGTTATTTCCTTTGCATCACCGTTTGATTCTATAAGTTTGTTCAACTTATCGGTAAATGGTTTCTTCTTAGCAAAGTATCCGATGAAATAATCTGCCATAGCAGAGTTTCCAAATCTCATTCCTGTTTCTTCCATTGCTTCTCTCAATGCTGCTTCTTCAGCACACGAGTCACACACATCAAGGAAACCTCCAGGGAATCTAACAATGTTAGCTCCACCTTCTGTGTCTTTTACTTTTTGCGCAAGGAGAACTTGTATTCTTCCTTCGTGTATTCTTGTTATGGCCATATCCACTGGGTGGAATGCGACCGGGTATTTTATGTTATACATTTATTTGGTTTTAGCGTTATTAATTTTATCTCTAATTTCTGCAGCCTTTTCGTACCATTCATTTTCAAGAGCTTCTTTCAATTGGTCTTCAAGAGGTTTTTCTTTTGCATTCTTGTCTGACTTTTTTTCTGAACCTTTTCCAGCATTGACGAACGTTGTTTCAATCCTTGTTGATTGCCATATAGGTTCGCTCATGTAACCAGGCTCAGGCCAAATTGGGCCTGAGCTTTCAGTTACAGTTTTATTCATTGTTTCGGTTGCATCAAATTTTTTGTTATCCTTCTTTGAAGCATAATAACCGAATATGAAAATTCCAACTACTCCACACATAACTCCTAACAATATGTAAAAAGCTGCCATGTTTTAATTTTTAATTTACTTTAACTCTTGTTATTAAAAGCGTGTCTGTAAATTCCATGTTATTGGATTTCATAGATGTCACTTCGTGTTTAAGACCTTTTCCATTAAGATACCTTTCAAAGTATTCGCTGATGGTTATTTTTTTGCCTTTTAACTTTCCTGAATTTCCTATTTCATTAAGAGCTTCAATGTGTTTCTTTTTAAGATCGAGTTTTTTCCAATCAAAACTCTCTCCCATCGAACGATGGATTGTGAAGTTGTTGATTTCAATTTTTTCTTTCTTTGACTTTTTTGTTTTAGTTGTTGACATGGTTGTTTGTTTTTTGGTTAATATACTTTTCAAATATTTTTTCTGGTATCAATTTTTTAATTGTCTCATAATCTCCAGCTATAAGCATGGCACGAATTTTAGTTGAGCTTATATGGAAATACTCAGGATGTTCTTCAACCATTGAATAAAATTCTTCTATTCGTTTTGCATCTTCGTGCAATTCGCTCCCTGGTCTATTTACAACGAAGAATTTTACATCTTTGAAATCCTCTTTGAATCTTCTTAAATAATGTTGTAATGCCATTTTTTCTATTTCATCCAATTCTTCGTCTGTTATCAGTTCATTCTCAGGCTTCATGGAAATCAATTGATTGACGTAATGATTATATCTCTCGCTAAGTTCTGGATTTAAAATGTTATATGAGCTTTCCAATATTCTGTTTAATGTATCCGAACCAACTACGTATATCAAAGGTTGTTTGAATTTACGTCTAATATAGGACGTGTTCTTGTTAAAGTAACCATCTTTAGTTATTATAACAGGATAGCCAAGTTCGTTTAATGTTTCCACTCGGTTCTTAAGATCCTCAGGTTCTATCCATCCTTTTTGATACACTGAAGAACTAATAACAAACACAGGTTCAATTCCATATTCATCCTTTGCTAATTGTGCAGTGTGTATGTGAGCGGCATGGATTGGATTAAAGCTTCCCTTGAATAATACTATGTTCTTTTGATCTCTGAAAAGATCTTCCATTCTAACTAATTTTCCTTCTTTGAAGCATAAGAAGTTTTCATCGTCTTCATATCTAAGAGAAACAAACATATCAGTTAAATTGACCTGTTCACCTTTTCCATTAAGTACTATGTCAATGCAACAATTGCTCGGTATGAAATTTGTACCAGTTGATTTGTTTATGTAAAAATGTAAAATGTCAATTCCTATCTTAGATATTTTATCGATGTATTGTTTTCGTGTTAATGACTCATGTATTGAGATGTGGAAATAACGTCTGTCATCTTCTTTTAATGAAAGACCTATCCATCCATGAGTTGATTTATCGTTGTGTTCTCCTACTTGAAAGGATGAAGCATAAATGAAGTTAACGTTTTCTGGTTTATCTAAAGCTTTATGATAATTCATTATGTGCTTTATGTTTTCCATTGAAACCGCTCTCGCATTGGTTTCGCCATACTTGAATGTTTGATATTCCTTGCTGTATGGACATTCAGCAAAATAAACCGTATTAGATGCACCGCTGACTTCAAGCAATTCATTAGATACCGCAAGACCACATCCAGTCTCTACCAGAATTCCATAGGCATCACTCGAGTGTATGTCTTTTATTTTATTAATATTTTCCATCTCCAAATTTTCCGTTATGAAACATTCCCTTTGCTTTAGAGAAATCTCCATCTATTTTATCTTTCTTGCTTCCTTGAAAAACCCTGAACGACATTTCGTTAGCGGTTTCAATCCAACCTTCATCATCTGCGCGTTTATTCCAATACTCAGGATCCATTTTAATTTCAGATGTCATTTCAATCATCTTAACGAATGCTGACATCTTATCTTCTCTCCTTCTCCAAAATTTATCAACGCGCATGAACGGTTTAGCCTGCATGGTATATCCGTCAGAATTTTTAAATTCAATAAAGACATCCCATATACTGTTTTTCTTGTTAACCTCATCTGTCACTTTCCATTCAGCACCTGGTATCTTCTTTCTTAATAATTGTCCAAGATAAAAACCGAATGGTATCATTGTTGTTGTGAGTGGCTCATGACCTTCTGGAAAAATTTCATTTATTTTTTCCTCGATCATTTCAAGCTCTTCTTCTGTATACTTTAATTTCTTTCCATTTTTCATGTCATCTTTAAAAGCATCAGCTCCTCCTTCTTTAAAGAGTTTTCTGTAATCTTTTTTAAGATCGGCATCGGTGGACCCATCCATGTGAAGAAGCTTTGTTATCATGAAATCACAAAACTCGCTTCCTTCCTGCAAGGATGCTATTAAACTTTTTAAGTCTTTTGATTCGTTCATTGTGTAAATATTTTTAAAAAATTGTTTTTCTCTCTTTTTGCTATCTCTGCTCCAAGTTCTGCTCCATCAACAAATCCTTCCTTTTCTTTTAATTCATCTCCGCTTGTTGTTATGGAATATTTAGTGAATGCATGTACATAAGCAACTCTTCCAATCATTCCATTCTCTACCATTAAACCTGAATAAATAATAAGATCATCCTTATTTAATTTGGTTTTGCTGTCCATTCTTTTTCTTAGCTTGTACACTTTGTCCTCATCAATATCTTCAAGGCTCAAAAGAAAAATAACTCCTTCGGCAATATCAATACTGAATTTGCAATCATAAACAAGCTTATTAAATAAATCCTTGTGATTCGTATTAAAACGTAAAAGATCCGCAATCATTATCTCAGGCTTTCTTGAGTTGCATGTAAAATTATCATTTACGTGAAGTCCTCTGAACACTTGTCCAAGAAATTGGTATGTCATTAAATCTTTCACATATTGGTCAACGAGATCCATGTTGTAGCTTTTGGAAAGACCTTTAAGGAATTCCTCAGCTATTCTCTCCTGTGATATTGGTACTATATTTCCATCTTTGTCTGGACCTTGTAAAACAGGATTGGCCAACATTGCATTATGCAAGTCAACATCAATAGTTCCACCAATAGTATTTTTGAAACGAACTGCCCTAAGCATTCTCAAAGCATCATCGTTAATTCTTTTCGCAGGATCGCCACAAGCACGAATGATTTTGTTTTCTAAATCATTGAGCCCGCCAGTGTGATCAATTATAGTCTTGTTGGAAATATCATAGTAAAGAGCGTTGATCGTGAAGTCTCTTCTCCACGCATCGTTTTCCATGGTTGATCCGATCTTTACGGTCGGTTTTCTTCCAGCACTCTCATCTTCTCTGTATGTGGCAATTTCGTATCCGTTTGGATCGAACTCACTGCGAACCCGCATGACTCCAAAACTTTTGCCTGTAAGGTCCATCTCAACTCCTTTGAGGATGGTTTCAATTTCTTCTGGAAAGGCATTGGTTGCCATGTCCAAATCTTTGGGCTCAAGACCAAGCTTGAAATCACGAACACATCCACCAACGAGGAAAATTTCTTTTCCAGCGGCGATGAATTTTTGTTGAATTTCTGCTATGTCTTTAGGTATCTGCATTATAATGCAAATATACCAATAATCTACTTATAAGAAAAATAAGAAATCCAGGCCTTACGGGGCCTGGACTCTTACACTTTTAATAAAAATAAAACAAATGAAACTAACACAGATTGCTTAGGTCGTAGGATCATCGAAGGCCGAAGCCATAGACGATAGTTGTTTTTGCTGGATGCAACCTTCTAAAGCTATACCCTAATCTCAAAACAATGTTTCATCTACCCTGTCCTCTATATGCCTTTTTATAGTTTTTAGATGATTTAAGACTTGAATTCTTCTTTTTGGAATGAACTCCGGGTCTGTTCTTCTTTGAACTGTTTAAAGCCCTTACTGAGTTGGTGGAGGCTGCTTTTGCTTTGGCCATGACTGTGTTGGTTATTTAAAGCTATATACTTCTTAAAGTCATGGAAAATTAAAAGGGTGGAAGTTTCCTCCCACCCTTTCACGATAATACCCAAAGGACAACCAACCATGGCAACCATGGGTTTACCGTTTTCCTATAGATGTTCAACGCGAGCTGCGCGAACTTCCTGTATCTTAATTCCTTTCAAACGAGCATATACGGTTCTCACGTTGTTGGAATTGTATTTTTGATCATAAATTACCGGATCAGTTCCTTTGTTAGAAACATACCAGTCTTTTCCATCACATGTGTCTTTGGCATCTTTCGTGCCTGTAACAATCTTCTTGTAATCAATGTTGATTGTAACACGAGGATCCGTTGATGGATTTTGAGAATCATTAATAACCATTTTTGGTTTTCTTGGTTTTCCAGTTGTTTTTGGATTCATAACTGAATGTAAAGAAGTAGTTGGAGCTTTCGCAAAAGGAGTTCCGGCTGTAAGCTTTTCCACCAACTTAATAACATCGTCAACGGTGTTGATATTGTTCCAATCTTTAGAAGAGTCAACACTGAATTTTTTGTCGATGGCCATTTGCAATGAAATAATATCAAGATGGTCCATTGAAAGATCTGTAGTAAGAATGCTTGTAGTTTCAACATCATCTTCGTCAATGTTGGTTGTCTCAACGATTAAATCGATGATGTCACCTTCAATTGGAGAAGGACCGGTTGTTGCTGCGGATGTTGCTGTTGGAAGAGAATATTCAATGTGACCAACATCATTCACGTTCCAATTGTGTTCACTTTTTAATTCGCGAAGCAAATCACGAACGGGTTCTTGTTTTGCCCAATACCCATCTTTACGTAATTCTTCTTTTACTTCCAATGAAGAAGTTTTTCCATTGTCAGTCATTAATTTAACTGCTGTTTTAAAAACAGCATCCTTGTCGATTTTTTTTGTGGCTGTTGTACTCATAATTGTTTCTTTTTTTGTTGTTTATATTATTATTTTAATTTTAATTATAGTGCTAAATTACACATTATTTTGATAACATGTGCAATATTTTGTATTTTTTTCCATCTTTTAACATAATATGTTCATATAAAGACACAGTTTTCATCTTAATTGTCTTCTTTTCTCCATCAAGACCATTGGTTACCTCAATGTTATCTTCCCATGGAATAACCGTTTTTTCAAGCTTATCATTGTCAATAACTCTGTTTTCTTTCCAATCTATGTTGGAAGTTTCTGTCATCAATAGGTGTGAATTCATAACGTATAATATAAGATTAAATCCTCTGGAACCTTACAACCTTCCATTTGTTTGGATGACATTTGCCCCATAAAACTTCCATCTTTTTCAGGAAAAATCATGCGAAGAACTTTTCTTCCACCTTCCTCGGCTTCAAGGAAAAGAACCTTTAGTTTAAGGTCTTTGTATGCTGGACTTGCTTCAATGACATCATCGTATTTTTCTCCGGCCTCAAATTTCTTTCCTGCCTTTATTTCTCCAATGGCATTGTTTAAAATTTGATGGCATATACGTTGATCCATAGCAAGACATATTTGCAAATCAAGATGCTTGAAATTTTCTTCAAGACCGTGGGTGTGCACATTCATTCCATTTGGATATGTAGGATCTGGAACATAATGAGCGAACCAACCTGGATTTTTTAGGAATCCAGCTTCTTTTTCTTTCATTGCTTTCATTCCAATTTTGCAAGCTTCACATTCAAAGCCTTCCTTATGATTATGTTTTTCTTTACTCATGCTGGTAAGTGTCTGTAAAAAATTATGAATAATATTTGACTTGCTTCAAAATATAAGACCATCCATATTATCGCCATGAAGCATCTAAGCAATTGTTGAAGCATCATGTTTCCAAAACTTCTGTCTTTCATTACAACTGGAAATCCAGACAACAGAAGCAAAACAGATAATACGAAACATGGTATAACATACCAATCATTCATCTGTAGCATTTCCTTAGTTGGGTTTTGTCCTGGAATGATTTTGCTCCACAGAGTGTATGCGATGAATGCTGCTCCAATTAATCCAATGATGGAAGCATGAAGTACACGTTCAAATCTTGTCATTCTAAACAAGCCAAAGAAGGGAGGGAATTCACCCCTCTCTTCTTGGACACCGTCGATTTCTTCTATATCGTTTTTGTTTTCTTCCATTAGTTCCCAATTTCAACAAGATATTTTATAGTACATTGTTGTTGCTTGTACACAATGTATTCGTTATTCACAAGGTCATAACCGCCTTGAGCGAACACAGAATCTTTACCGTGTTTTTCCATTTGTTTATCAGTCAATTGTGAGTGTGAGTGCTCATGACGTTTAATTACCAATTGATCTCCTTGGTGAACTTCATATACCGCAAGAATTGCATTCCTTGATGAACCCCCTGTGTAAGAGCGTGATGCTCCAGAATAAGAAGAGTAGTTTATGGATTTTTGCGCCTTGTCAGCGAAATATAATCCGTAACCAAACATCTTACCGGTGATTACTGCATTGGTAGGACGAAGAACTAAACCTTGTTGGAAAATGCTCCACCAGTTTTCATTGCGACTTCCATGCCACAATAATTCCTTCTTCTTGTTTTTAACTTTACCCATGAAATTGTTGTAAGCAACTTCAGTGCTATCGTTCTTAACGCGATATGCACGTTTGAAAAGGTTTGAATTCTTTTCGTGGCCGGCTTTAGCGTTTTGATCAAGCATATTCTTAAGCATTGCAATTTCATACTTATCGCAATCTTCCATATCAAGTTTCATTGCGTGCAATAAATCGTATTCTTTTTTAGCACCTGGGGTTTCAACGTGATCTTTCTTTTCCTGTTCTTCAACAGCAACCTGACCTGCCATAACGTCAAGAGTATCTTGCTCACCGGCAATCATGTCATGCGCTTTTTGTAACTCGGCATCAGATTTAATCTTCATTGAATATGTTTTAGCTTTCGCCTCTTTCATTTTTTCTTTGTCGGTCTTCTCAACTTTACCAAGTGTTTTTTCCATTTCATCTGTAATGATGAGGTGGTTATTCACATGTTTCATACGACGAGGAATGATTTGATAAAGCTCCATTAGTTTGTCATTGATTGGACCAACCTCTGCGCCTTTCTTAACCATGTCGCTAATTTGATTTAAAGTTTGTTGAGCGAAATCAACTTGCTTCTTAGTAACGTTTGCGGCTGATACCGTGTAGTTTTCTTCTACCGATTGATTTGCGAATTTTTGAAGTTGTTTCACGAAATCAATTACCATTGCAGTTCTCTTTGAATGGAAGTTCGATGATTTTTCTTTTTTCTTTCCTGCACCATCGCTTTTCTTTTGTTCAGAGAACAAATGAGTTTGATCAGTGTAAGGTTTTGGTTTTTTGTTTGCTTTTGTTTTGTCCTTGTAATGAACATCCCATTTTGACATTGGGTATGGACCTTCGATTATTTCGGTAACGTCCACTCTTCCGCGGATTACCATGTAAGTTCCATCTCCTTGTTCGTACATATTGAAATACTTGTTATTGTTGTCATCTGACACACATACGAGTATTGCGACCTTTAATCCTTTATCGATCGCTGTTTTTTTAATGTCCTCGCCGGACATTGTTGATGATTTTGTTGCCATATTTGGTTGATTTATTTACTATAAAATTACTAATAATTAGCCATAAATAAAAATATTTCCATTAAATAATGGAAATATAACTTATTGATAATCAAGCAGTTACATTAAAAGTACATGCATAATTGGTCTTTGCGTTCATTCATCTTCTCTTGTAGGTTCAAATACTTATCATGGCACAGTCTTCCATATCTTGAATAAAATTGATCTATCATTACATGAGCTGTATCAATTTGCAATTTATTTTGACATGTACCAATGTTCTTCATGATCTTTTCATAATGAACTAAAGCTTTTTCCTTTTCCTTTTCATCCCTGATTTTTTTCTCAGGCGTATTTAATTCTGTTCCTTCAAATAATCTAACTCTAACAAAATTCATTGCACTTATGAATACGTGCCTCGTTTTTTCTTTCAGTAGTGTTGCCATAATTTTGGATTTTTATCAGTAAGCATACTAAGTAAAAATACAAAAAAATAGCGAATTCTTTATATTGCAGCGTTGATTTCGTCAGCGGTGAAATACATTTTAACTAAAAATTTTAATCCTGGTTTAACCCAATTATTCTTTTCTTTGATGAATAGCTTGTTGGCCTTTGGATAGAAATCAATTATCTTTCCGTTATCATTAATTCTATAACAATACATTGTAGGAACCCAATTAATGTTATCCCCAAACTTCAATTGAAATTTCTTCAACCATTTCTCCTCGAACTTTTCTATTCGTTCTTCGCGGATGATTTTCTTTCCAATACCCATCGCAATAAGATCGTTATCTTCTTCCGCTGATTGTTGTTTTAATTTTTCTGACTCTTTCATCATTTTACAAATTTAATTATTATATCTTTTCCAAGTTCTATTACTTGTCCATCATCAGTTAATACATCAACAGATAAACAATTGTATATCCTGCTTTCAGCATTCTTGATTTCATTTAATTCTTTTTCTTCTTCAGGCAAATCAGAAGGAAAAGTATTGTCCAATAATACTTTAAAACTTAAATTTATTCCACCGTTGGAGGAAACACCAATCAAGGTGCCATTTCCATATTTTGTTTTTACTCTCATTAGTTATGTTTATTAAACGGTCTTTGTTTTGCACCCATCTTTTCGGCAAGTTCAGGATCAGCTACACCTCGTGAAGTAAATCCAAATGGAAATCTTACTTCCTTGTCAGCAAAAACCCACAGGTGATATTGGTTTGAAGTGTCAACCAATCTTGATTCAGCAGGATAAACTTCTACTGCTTCGTTTTCTGGGCCGACGATCATGTTCTTTATTTCCTGTAGTTCTCTCCAATCATGCATCGCTTCCCTGTCAACACGTTTTATTGATAGCCAAATCATCGCTGGCCAATCTTTTGGATTTGAATTTTGTGGAAGCTCAGGAGCTTCTTTAGGATCTCTGTAAACAATTACCTGATGAGTTTCATTTACCCACACCTCATCTGTTCCAAGCTGTTTGGCTCTTTCTTCAGAAATTTCTATTCGTTCAAATTTTTGCATTTTTAATTGCTATTAAATTCATGTTCCATTGACATCATGCATTGTGCTTCTTTGATGGATAGGATTCTCACCTTTTGTAAATGCAATCCTCTTGATGGTTTTCCAAACTCATCGTTAAGAGTGAAACCTTCAGGAGCATCCTTTGAAGCGGTGTTCAATATTTGAGATGGAATATTTTCGATCATTACTATTCGTCCAATGTTTTTTGCTTGTGGACCATGCTTTCCACATTTGACTGCTGAATAGTTTAATGCTCTTTCGAGTGTGAGACATATTCCAGGCCCAAAACTTCCTGAGCCTTTCAGGATTTTATCCTGTTGTATTTTTTCTGCGGATTCTTTGTCCGTACCATGATATATTGTCATATTATTCTTTGTCTTTTAATTCATGAATAGCTCCTTCACACAATTCTTTCATGTGTTGCCAGAACTTTAAACTGTTTTTTTCGTCGCCAGTAGAAATTCTTATTTCATTACCAGCATCTTTCTCAACGAGAAGATCTAATCCTCCGTTTTGATTTTCGACTGTTGTTGCTTTTGCCATTTTATTTTGGTTGATTAAATCTTTGGTAATATTCTTCTGGTATGATGTCGCCAAGCCTTGCATTAGGAAAAATGCTCATGGACAATTCTACTATTTCTTTTCCTACGCAATTTTCAATTCCAGATCTTGCGCCACCTTGCGCTTGCTGAGAAATTTCCAGCGAAAACAACAAGTAATCAAAATCCTTGTTTGCATTCTTTATAAGATGTTTGTAAATGCCTTGGAGCTCTGTTGTTTTCGTGAGGTGTATTAAATGATCTTTCGCGGTGATTAGTGCAGTCTCAGGAATTAAAAATTCTCTGATGTCTATTGGCAAAGGTGTTTCGCCTTTTCGTGGAGGCAATTTTTGTCCGATCACCCGGCACATGTGAATTTCATTTTGCTTCTTGATGTGAATTGAATCGTAGATTTCAAATTCAACTATCTTGTTTACCAATGGACTTAAATCTTCGCATTTGCCGAGGATTTCATTCCTTATTTTTTGGACGTCAGGAGATAAAACTAAGACATCGCCTTTTTTGTGTTTTCTATTCATCTTTTGGTTGGTTGTTATCAATGTAAATATACTAACTAATTTCCACCTATAAAAACAATCATTTTAAAGTATTGATATTCAATAAGTTACAAAGACTCTGAAACCATTAGCGTGTTCACTAATAAAACGATAAACTTAAAAACATGGATACTAACATTAGAAAGATTTTATTCTTTGACATCGAAACTGTTGGAAGATCTTCAACACACGATGAGTTCTTAAGAGACAATCCTCGCATGGGAAAATTATGGGAGGTGTGGCAAGAGAAATATAAAGAAAGCAACGGTGATTTATCACTCAACGAACTGTGGGAAAACAAAGCTGGATTACACGCTGAATATGGAAAAGTTATATGTGCTTCTTTTGGATATTATGATCCTGAAATGAACATGAAAATAACTTCTTTTTATGGCTTCAATGAAAAAGAAATACTCACAAAATGTGCAGGTGTGATGAACAATGCAGACAAGAAAGGAATGTTTCTTGGAGGTCACACTATTGAAAGATTCGACATACCGTTTCTTTGGAAAAGAATGCTTGCAAACGGAATAACTCCGCCAAACATCATAAGCGTTTGGGATAAGAAACCATGGGAAACTAAGTTCTTTGACATCGCTAAAGTATGGAGCGATGGTTCATGGAAGGAAAGCTTTACGTCGCTTGATACAATGAGCGCAATATTCGATGTTGAAACTCCAAAAGGAGAATTAAAAGGTTCAATGGTACATGGTTCTTATTGGAGAGAACAGGGAGTTGAACTGATCAAAACATATTGTGAAGGCGACGTAAGAGCAACAATGGAAGTAGCAAATAAATTAATAGAAATAACACAACCGAAACATGAGAGTCTTGTGCATTAATGATGATTTCTCTAACGTTAGAGAAAATTCAATGAAGTTCGTCAAAGAACGTCCAATACAAATGGAAGAATACACCGTAAGGGAAGTGGTTAAAAGCAAAGGACATGATGGATATTTGTTAGAAGAAATCCATGGGGGAAATCTTCCAAGTGGGAAAGAAATATCTTGGGACCATACGAGATTCATAAACATAACTGAGATAGATACTTTAGAAGAAATCACTAAAGAAGAATGTCTGATAAATTTACAATAGACTTGGATTTGTACGAGAGACTAACTGCCGTGAGACGCGTCATAGGACTTCCTACATCCGATTACTTAGAAAAAGCAAAACAATGTCAAAAGGAAAAGATAGAGTTTATAGTAAAGGGCAAAGCAGTGAACATCAAGAAGGGATTCTGTTTAAACTAAATTCTTCAAGCATGCACATGATAAATAAATATTTCGTGAAAACGGACCCAGGCTTATTAAAGAGAGACGTAGTCGATGGACCTGTCTATTCTGCCTATGACTCAAATGAAGTGGTTGGAAAGGTGACAGATTACAATCCTAAAAATGGATTCATGAAGATTGAATTAATTGTTGCCATAGATTATAAAACTCTCGTCAAGGCAGGAATTCCATTGAACAACATAATATTCAACAACAGAGCATGAACACACAAGCAATAAAGGATTTTTATCCTTGGGAAAATTCAAAACTTTCAAACAACGAGTCTCAGATCAATCCATCACAATTGAACTTGTTCCATCAAGACAAGAAGAATATAAACGTAATTGTTTATTGCGGTTATGAAGGAATTGAGGAACTTGTGTTTGCTTCTTCTAACGAGGATGAGACTGTAAAGAAGATGATGGAATTAAAATCAAAAGCCATAGCAAACAAGATCGAAGCAGACAAGTACACAGACGAACAAAAGCATGAAATGCTAATGAGTGAAGATGAAGCCATGATTAAAAAGTATGGCGAGACATTTAATCTGCACGATGATCCAGACCGATATTGCGTGATGACGTTTAAGGATGGAAAATTTGCTTGCTCATGTAAAGATCTTGGAGTTTCTCCGGAAAAACCCTGGTTGTACTAATATATAGGTTGAAAACAAAACACTCTACGGAGTAACAAACATAAATGGAATACGATAGTTTAAGTGAGCAGACAAAAAATAGCGATCCTCTGCCTGATGTTGGGAATGTTTTTCAATCCCTTTGGCTTCGATGTACTTTTCAAAATGGCACTGGATGCGACAGGAAGCTATTGGAAAGCTACTGGGATCTTCTATTGTGTAGCGGGACTATTTTTTGGTCTATATTTTTATTTCTCGGGAACTAATCCTATATTCGCAGTGATTAACTATTTTAAAAGCAAATTATGTCAGCTCAACTCAAGATTCAAAAAGAAGTAAAAGGCACCGCAGTCATAGAACTCGGACATAACGGTTCTCTATCGTTTGAAGAAGTTACGGTCTACATGAATGAATGGTCAGAGAAGGATTTGATACTCATGATCATTGATAAGAATGACCCCAACAACAAGATACAGTTGACCTTAGTAAAACCAACAGAATTCGTCGAGGTCAAAAAAGAAGATCCAGTCACAGAAACACCTAAATCATAATTAATTAACCCGCTGATAAGCGGGTTTTTTATTTTCTTTTTTCTTAGTATATTTGTTTCTAATTATCACTGATGAGAAAGAAAGTTTATACCATGAAAGAAGCTTTGGCCAAAATTAAGAATTCGCCAAAGCCACCCGTGGTGAACAGCAAGCTGAAAATCCAATTAGAGAAGATAGTGAATAAGCTCGTCGCAAAAGAATTTCGCGGTGAAGCATTGAAGATTCTTTTTAAGTCAGATGCAAAACGACTTGGAGAATTTTTATATTACTACCACTCCGACAGCACGAATGTTGCGTGCATGGTGATTGACTCAGCCAAGAATGATTTGGTGAAGTCTGGAAAAATGAAACAAAACGATAAAGACAATTTTGGAAAACTACCATGGTAGCAAAGACGGAAAATAAAATAAAGAAACGGAGATACACCGTTGATGATCTCAGAAAAAAAGGCCTCATTCTTTTGGAGTACGTCTCAGGTTCGCAGATGTATGGAACAAACCGTCCTGACTCTGACGTTGATCACAAAGGAATATTCATAATGCCTGACGAGGATTTCTCAGATCTTAACTACACTCCCGATTGGGAAGAGGTTGAGACCGGCAAATTTGAACTACCTGATGGAAAAGAATGTGAGATGAAATTCTATGAGCTGAGAAAGTTTCTTCAAATGCTTGAGAAGAACAATCCTAACTCGCTTGAGATATTTGACATACCTGAGGATTGCATTGTATACAAACATCCTTTGATGGATAGCATACTGCTCAATCACAAGAAGTTCATAACAAAGAAATCATTCCTGAGTTTTAGCGGATATGCAATGGAGCAAACCGCAAAGGCACATGGAAAAAATAAGAAACAGAATTGGGAAAAGGAAAGATTTGAGAGAAAAACAATTCTTGATTTCTGCTACGTATCCTATAAGCAAGGAACCATTACCATTAAAGAATGGCTTGATAAGAATCCATTAATAGATTCAACAAAAATAGGTCTTGTAAGACTTCCACATACTCACCACAACTTTGGAATATATGTGGGCGAAGGAAGAGGAATGACCAACGATGACGAGTCATCGACATCTTTGAGAGTGTCAGAAGTTTCCGTAGAGGCAGAGCCTGTTGCAGTTTTAATGTTTAATGAAAGCGCTTGGATGCTGCATTGTGATGAATACAGATCTTATCAAACGTGGTTAAAAGAAAAGAATGAAGCGAGATGGGTGGACGTTCAAGGTCACGAACAAAAGATTGATGGAAAGAATATGCTTCACATGCAACGTCTTATCAACATGGCAACGGACATTGCACTTGGAAAAGGAATTGTATCACGCAGGCCGGAAGCCACTGAGCTTCTTAAGATACGCAAGGGAGAAGTTTCATTGCAAGAATTGCTTGACACTTGCGACAGCAAGTTGAAGGAGCTTAAAACTCTGTATGACAACAATTTTAATCTTCCTGAAGAGGTTGAACCAGGTCTGTGTGAGAAATTAAATAATGGAATAAGAAAAATTTTCAAATGAAAGACGTAATCAATAGAATGAATTTGGCAGTCAACAACCAGGAGAACAACCATGCTGGATTTGTTGGACAGATTCTTGTAGATGAACTGAAGCAAGGAAATGGAAGTTTGCCTGAGGCTGAACAAATGCTAAGAGACATTAATAGTCGAATACATTTAATAGCAATTCCAATAAATGCGTTTGGAGGAAAGCTAAGAGCATTTCATCCTCAAGATGAAGAAGATAAACCATACGCGTTATGGGTGTGCATGAACGGAAAAGAAGAAGCAGAAAATGAATTGACGAAAAATGGAATTTCATACGTTGACAATCTCGTTAGGTTGCACAGCTGTGGATTCTTAACCCCTAAAAACCCAACAATGTAATGGAACATAATAGAGCAATAGTTTACATCATAGGAATAGTCGCCGCAAGTTTTGTTTCTATTATAGGATTGGATATTATTTCCGATGGAAAGGTAAAACGAGAACAAGAAAAAACAAAACAGGCACACGAACAAACCATGCAAACGAAATATGTTTGGCAGATTGATTCGTCAAAGATAATCACGCAGGAAGCAAAATATACTTGGAAGTCAGATTCTATTAGCAACGTCGGCAACTCATGTGACAAATGAAAACGGATAAAATATTTCTTGAGCACTTAGGAATAAATGGAAGAATGATCTCAGGAAGCAAGTCTGGTTATAGAAAACAAAATCCAAAGAGCATAGCAGTATTCAACGCCAACATAGTCGCTGAGTCTGATGGAAAACTTGAGAAGGTTTGGTTTGGCGACCTTGACATAACGCTTGATGAGATTGCACTAAGGAAGATTGCATTGGCCATCAAGAAGAAGATATGGGTTTTACCTGAGATGGCAGCAAGATTTGAAAACGAGAATGATCCTAAAATAGGACAATACGTATTCATGACAGACGGAAAGGATTACGAAATTGGAAATGGCTACTATTCAAAAGATTCAATTGAAAGAGACGAAGACGGAAAACTAACACTAAAACAAATATAAATTATGGGCACAAGAGCAGAAGAAACAGGAGAAGTAAATGTTTCAGCACTAAAAATGGAATACGCACCGCCAAGAGGAAAACGCCGTATAAGAGTAGACAAGGTTTGGCATGAGAACGGCGACGTGTTCAGGCTCAAGGACCTTGCAAAGCAGCAACCAAAATTGGAAAATGCTGTGTACACTCTTGAAATAGACATCTACGGATTCTATCTCGAGAAGAAGGAAGAATTCTTTTCTTTCGATTACAAGCTGTATGGTTTGGAAACTGCGCTTGTAAAAAGAGCAACCAAGACTTACAGTGCAACTAAAGGAAATCTTGGAATGCTTTTCAATGGAGTTAAAGGAACTGGAAAGACCGTCACGGCAAAGATAATTTGCAACGAATTAAAGATGCCAATCATCTTGGTGACTCACTTCATAGATGGATCCCATTTCTTCTTGAACTCAATTCCACAAGACATCATCATATTCATAGACGAATATGAGAAGGTGTTCGGAGAAGAAGCTGACATGCTAACCATAATGGATGGAGCACTGAATTCTGATTGCAGAAGAGCATTCATGCTTACGACAAATAAGCTATACATAAACGAAAACTTATTACAACGCCCAGGAAGGATTCGTTACCTGAAAACGTTTGGAGATCTTCCAGCAGAGATTGTTGAAGAGATCATAGACGACAGACTCATCCACAAGAAATTCAAGGATGATTGCATGAAGTTCATTTCTAATCTTGAGCTCATAACGGTTGACATAGTTAATTCCATCATTGATGAGGTCAACATCCACAATGAGTCCACTGCGATGTTCAAAGACGTGTTCAACGTTAAGAAGATAACAGGCAAGTTCAACATCTCCATAGTTGATGAACAAGGAAATCTGACTGAATTCAAAAAGGGTGCCGTGATTTCTCCTCGTAAGATCGATGTAGAGGAAGAACAAATCCTTGGAAACTATTTCTATGCAGGAAACGACAACCTTGGAATAATCATAGAGGTTATAGATTATTGCACCATTAAGGTTGAGTCAAGAGAAGAAGATGGAAAACCAATCAGAAAAGCAAGACGCAGGGTGGCAAAAGGATCTGAAGAAGTTTCTGATCCGGCTAAAGCAACAAAAGAACCTAAACAAAAACCGAAAATCACAATCAAGCACACTGTGTACCGTGTTGAATCGGCCGACACTGTTAATTGGAAATACAAACAAAGCTACACAGGTGACTATACACACTTAATGTAATTAATATGATCGAAGACTTAAAACATATAGAGCAAACCGTATTGATGGACCTTTTAAGGAACCCATCAATATGGAACACTCTTGATGTGAATTATCACCATCCAAGAGTTGAACGTCTGTGGACGCAAATCGTTGATGCACGATTGATGTTGCACGTGATTCATCCATGCAAACCAGAGGAAGCTTTATACCATCCTCATCCATGGCCATCTGCAATGCATGTGTTGTCTGGAAAATATGAGATGGGATTAGGAACGAGACACTCTCCAGGATTCGTTGAATTAAATGTGTTGAGACAAGATTCTTCTGATTGGGAAAAGCATAAGGATAAAGTAAGCAAAGCTTTGAAGGTGGTTGGAGAAGACGAGAATAAACACACCGTTGTTGTTAGAGAGATTGCAAAAGTTGAAATGACAGGAAATAATTATTATGAGATGCTCGATCCATTGGGTTGGCATTATGTAAGACCTATTGATGGTGTTTGTGTTTCATTGATGTTGATTGGAAAACCATGGGACGTAAAAGATGATCAGGACATTCCTAAGAAATGGGGAAAACTTCCTGAACTGACAGAAAAAAGAAAATTAGAAATGTTGGAGATGTTTAAGAACAGATTATTTTACAATATATGAAAAACCCTGAACAATTCGTAAGAAGCGTTGACATATTAGTTGACGCATACGAGAACGGAAATTTAAGACACTTGTCTCCTTGCAACTGTGCTGTTGGAAATCTAATTGCATACTCACAAGGAACTTATAACTATGACGCAAAAACAGGAGGAACCGTTGGAGCTTGGGTGGCATTGATGAACGTCATTCGTGAAAGAGTATTGACCGGAATAAACAAGGATAACATAAGTCAAGTCCAAGACTCAGAATATTTCAGAAGGAATGGAAGATTCAACTACAGAGAAGATGTAGCATTGCAACAAGCTGAATTAACCGGATATACTGCAAATGAAATAGAAAGGATCGAAGCTGCATTTGAAAAGAACAGAATAACAGAATGTGGAATAGCAAATCAAGAAAGAAATTCCAGAAGAGAAGATGATCCAATGGATGGATTATTAAAGGCTGTGCAAGTTCTTGGTGACATACATGAGATTCCAGAAGAAACAATTCATTGCATGAAGGAAAAGATTCAGAGCAAGACCTACACCAAATCATTTGACTTTCAAATTCCGGAAGGAAGCAAGTATGGCAAATCGTATGGGAGCGGACCAAGCGCAGATATTCAAGGACTTGTTGATGGAATTTTAGACGGTTCTATAACAATCGAAGTAGACAACGGAATAGCAGACAATATTTAACGATGACGAAGGAAAATGCATACAAGCTGTTGGAACTTCCAACTACATGCAAGGATGAAAAGGAAATAAATAAAGCCTTTAAGAAACTTGCAATGAAACACCACCCAGATAAAGGTGGAAGTGAAGAGAACTTCAAAAAGCTTTTGTCTGCAAAGGAAATTCTTTTAAAGAAACCTGGAACAGGACCAATGTCAAATAGAGAATACACGCAAGCGGAATATGATGCCGCGTTGAAAGATCTTCTTAGAAAAATGCATGAGGATATGGATAGAATGGAGACTGCTGTAAGAGGAACTCCAAGACAAAGAAAGACCTCGAGAATTAGAACTGTTGTATGCGGAATATATTTGGCCAAATGGTTATTGCTTGCAGCGTTGGGATTATCAACTCCTATATTAAGCATAATAAGCTTGGCAGTGTTTGGATTGTTATTTTTGACAGCACCGGTGTTAGCAGACTTGCATGATGAGTATTTAAAAATTAAAGCAAAATAAAATGTTTCAAGTAATATCACCAGCAAATTACGCAACAATGGAAGGAATCTTAAAATTTCTACCTGAGCCAAGCTCCATAAAAGCTTTCGTGACAAGCGTTGAAGGAGTTCTAACCCGTCAGGCAGATCACCCAACGTTGGCATATAAAGTTTCGTCTCGAATAGAAGCAGCAATAGAAGAACCAACAAAGGAAAAGCTGTTGAAGCTAATATCACTTCCATATCCAAGAGACCTTACGTTCAAAGAAGCAAATTTTTACATAACAACCAAGCAGAAGAAAAATGACGCATTTGAAAATCATTTGAACGTTAACATAACGCTTACTGATTGGAAGCTCAACATAGAATATTGGGGCGACGACGACACAAACGAAGTTTCAACTCTCTTATCCAATGTTGGAAAATTCAATGACATTGAAGTGGTAGTAACAAAACATAAAAAGAACTAATGGCATTCCCAGGAACAAAACAAAAGGAAGTGAAGCAGTTCACAGAAGAAGAAATATCCAAGATCATCTATGATGAGTTTAAGAAAGATGATTGGGGCGATGTTGATCCTTCATTTTTCAAACCTGACTTAATTAAGAAAGCTTTGAAGAATCCGGAAGAACTTGGAGACATGGCTGGATTGGAAAAGGTGGTCAAACGTATTACTAAACGAATTAACGCAAGGATAAAATGAGCAGCACATTAGCACACGACAAGAAATCATTAAGAGTGTTTGAAGCATTCGAGGTGGATTATCAACTTCCTAAGTGGAGACACCGAATGGAAGAAGGAGCTCACATGATGATATACAACAACATCACAAGAAATCCTGAAGGCAAATTGGTTGTAGGAAGCGATTCGTTTATCACTCCTATTGGTTGGCCAATAACAACTGTGTCTGGATCATTCCAGGCTGGAGGAATGGGAGACTCAGGAAACAAGCCCGGAATAATTGAAAGGATATTTGGTAAGTCCAAGAGGAAGAAGGAAGCAGAACGAATACGCATGGAGCAGGACATGGCGCAAGTGCCAAACATGGAAATACACAAGCTGCCAGAAGAAGAACCTCAACCTGAAATGTCTGTAGAAGAATTCTTTAACTCTGTTAAGAACAGCGTGGAAGAAATCGTTCTCGTAAGAGAAAAAATAGAAGGTTACGATGCCGCAATTAAAAAGCTTAAACAACTTGGACAAGTATCGTTGATGCAGTCAATGGCATTTGACATCGAGATGTACAGGGCCGAAGCTCAGTTGTATGCAATTGGAATGACCAAGTACTTGTCAGAAGACAACATAATTAAGTTCATAAAGAAATCCCCTAAGGCTCTTCGCCTTGATTGGATAAAGAACTTCGTGAGGATCATTCCAGATGACGTTGCAGAGAAGAAGATTAAAGCAGATGACCGCCACATATTCGACAACTACGTCGTGCTTCATTACGATCCAGATGGAAAAGGAAGCGAACAAACCGTTGAAGAAAAGATTATAGAGACTGCAAGAAAAAGAGATCCAATCCTGTTTGGGGTTGTTATTGGAAGCAGAAAGCTTTATTACATCGGAGATTGGATTGACGAATATTGTGATCTCACCCTCGAGAAGGTGATTGAGTTCCTTGGAGAAGGAGCAGTAAAAGAAATAACAAAAGAAACTGAAACAGAATAATATGAAAGAACAAATAGAATTTACGGAATTCCTTGAGCTTGAAAAGAAGCTTGAGATTAAAGTTGGATTCATCACCCATGCAGAAGAAGTTCCAAAATCATCCAAGCTGTTAAAGCTGACAGTTGAGTTTGGAGACGGTGATACAAGAACAGTTGTGACAAACATAAAGCCTCAATTGGGAGAATTATGGAAAGACAAACTATGTCCTAAGAGCTTCATGTTCATCACCAACCTTAAACCAGTTGTCATGATGGGAATAGAGTCAACTGCAATGATAATGCCAGGTTCATTCAACGATGAGGTGGTTACAGTAAATGGAAGTGAAGGTAATATAATGTTATGACAGGATTTGACGAAATGAAATATTCAGCTGTGGTAAGAAATATTCTTATCAAGTTCAGAAACAGAGACATCACACAGGATGCTGCTGAAGACCAATTATTGGACCTGATCAATGGACCTGAAATAGTAGGAGACGCAAAAGTTGATTACACCAAGCTTGTGATCGATTATAATGAATTGGCAAATGCTATACTGAGAAACGATCCAGACTATTCTCCTCATCTTAAAAAAATGGAAACATTCAGCGTCATAGAAGAAATTCCTTTGGGTGTTGATTGGGAAAAAACCTTGGTCTTAAGAGCATTGAAACAATGTAATGGAAATAGAAAGAAAGCGGCTTTGCTTCTTACCATGAGCGAGAGAACGTTGTACAGAAAAATAAAGCAATACAGCATTGAAGACGATTTTAAACATCAAGACGTATTATGAAAATAATAAAATACTTTAAATCGTTTAACTGGAGCGTGTTCCTTGTTGTGGTGGTTATATCATGCATAGGATCATTAGCAAGGAAAGATGTTACGACAGAAAAGGCATTAATGATTGCAGGAATGTTTGGAGTTCCACTTGGACTTCTGTGGGCATGGCTTGCAAGAGAAGAAGAACAATGAAACAAGTTAAAATATATTTAGATCCTGATAATGAAGGCGATCCATTTTTTATTGAAAAAATTAAAGATGTGGAATGTTTTTCTATGGAAATATCAGATGATCTCGCTTATCAGATAAGAATCACTTCTGAATTAAATGAAATGTCTACAGAAGAGATCGGAAATGTATTTCCAAAAGAAGATCTGTTAAAAGAAACTGAATTTGATAGAATAAATGAAGCTTGGATAAAAAAACACTATGAAACAGAAAAAGAATTTATAAATGTAATAAATAAAAAATTTGGAATGAATTTGAATTCTAAAGAAAATTCATTGGAGTTTGTTGAAAACACAGATGAAATAGTTGTTCTTGTATCTGCAAAGCCTGATTGGGTAAACGAACTCGAAGAATCAATATCAAAAAAATAAAAAAACCCTCAGTCATTGAGGGTTCTTAATTTCCACGAAATCTCCTATCTTATCAAAGTCATCGTAATTTTTTAGTCTGAATGCGATCTGATTCTTCTCCTTGATGATGTAGTATTGTTCTATAGGGCATTCATCCAACAAGGTTTCCAGAGTAACTTCCACCATCTTCTCGAAGAAGAAAACTACGACATAAGATCCACCACATGATTCGCGTATTCTGAATTTGTTCTGAACCTTGTACGTCATTCTAAATCATTTTACTTTTTGATTGTTACTGAAAACTCAGTCCAGTTTTTCTCACCTGTGTCAATTCCTAATTTTACTTTTGAATACCATGATTTTCCTTTTGCCCATTCATCAAACTGTGCCATATACTTCTTATATTCTCCATGTGCCCAAATCATTTGGTCATCATCCTCTCTCCAATCCTCATCCTCTGTTTCTTCCTCGCTGTGTCTCTCTTCATCATGAACCCAATTACCAACATGCTTGAAGCTAACGGAAACCGAATCTTTTCCAACTGATAAGTCTCCTTGTGGTCGCTGACCATCCACCTTAAAAGATTCCATGTCAGTCTTGATCTTGGAAATAATATCTTCACCTTCATTTAGATATTCTTCAAATAGTTTTATTCGCATGGAATCAAATGTTATTTTTAAAAAGACTTTGCTGGGGCTACCTGTTCGCTCGTGAGACATTATTATCGTCTTAACCACGGCATAGTGAAGGTGAAAGCTATTCCCTACTTCTTCCCGTATCTTTACAGAAGCAAAATCGGTTTATATATTAAAATTCTTCTATTGTTTGCTTAGGCAAAGCAGTAATCTTTGACGTTTGAGAAAGATTCACAAACTCTATTCCCTTCATGTCCATCGCAACCTTCAATGCTGCGTATTCCATGTTGATCACGTTTGCCTTCTTAGCCAATGAATGCTCTCCTGATTGTGCGAAGAAATGATTGAGAGTGAAATCAACACCAAGCAATCCTATCTTGGAAGCTCCCATGTAAGCCGCAATGATGCAGGCGACGTAGGTGGAATTTGAAGTGTAATCGACGGCATCCTTGTTAAGGTCTGTTCCGCCATATCTTCCAAGCTGCAATGGTATCCTTGATTCTTCCTTGACTGCTAAATTTCTTATGTGTGTGAATATGTGTGGGCAATGTGTTCCTTCGATCCATTGCCATCTGTCGTGTTCAAAGCTTGATTTGTCATTCAACACAACGAGGTAGTTGGGATGAAAGAGGCGCGATAGATCGTTGACGCCAACTGTGATGTAGTCTTGTGGGTTGGTCAACGTTCCAGTTGAAGTCCCACAACCAACCACCATGATCTTTTGCCCTTTGTGTTTATCCTTGAATTCTTTGTACTCCATGAATTATATATTTTCATCAAGCAGTTCCAATACCTTCTTCCACATCTCGAAGTTGTCGTATCCGTAATAGTCTGCATTCTCGCCTGAACCGACCTCAATGAAATATCTTTTTGCTGCTCTGCTTCCAACAAGATAGGACTGAAGCCTTATGCTGTCCTTGGTCACCTCAGAAACAATTGGACGAGGTATTATGATGTGCAACATGTTGTTGATGTAAATGCGAATGTCCCTGTAATCTTGTTCACAGTGGATCTTAGGAAGCTTTCCAGTATGGTGGTATATCTTCGTCGGGTTCATTAGTTCAAGATGTATTCGGTTTTAAATCTGTCAAACAGTTCTTTTAAATAAACCACATCTTCTGAAGTCAAGTTAGTCAACACGTTAAGGTTCTTGTCAATGAGGATGTGCTTGGTGAAGTATTTGTCCTCAAGCTTTCCAAAGTTGACAACAGCATCCTTGTATGTGATGATCACTGTGGTTAGATCTCCTTCGACCAATGTGTGAATGTCCACGTTGACGACCTTCATCATGGTGTTCTCAAAAGAGAAATCCTCAAATCCATTCGTAAGAAATTCTTCAACGAATGATTTCTTCTTCTTGTCTGTTAAGAATTTTTGTGCTTCCATGTTATATTTGTTTTTCTATGAAATCAAGAACGTCTCTCAAGCATGTGTTGTTGAACACGCAATTTTCCTTTGAAGAGAATACAAATTCCTTCCACGGCTTATACCATGAAATTATTCCTATCTGATCGTTGCTTTTGTTATTAAAGATCCTGAAGACAGGACGTTGCTCAAACAACTCTCCATCAACTTGTCTTATCGTTATGTATTTGTATTTCATCTTTTTGCTGAACCGAATCCTAAAACCTTCGTCGCTTTCTTTTTATCTCCTAATAAGATTTTGTCTTCCTCTTCCTGTTTAATGGAATAAATATCGGCAAGACACATCTCTTCTGTTGCGGTGTATTCGATGTTCAAGCTGTCGATAAGCTTCTGAGAATCCTCTATTGAAAGCTTTCCAAACTCTTTAACTGAGATGGCTCTCTTCTTTCTAAGAATAGCCTCATCAATGTTCTCGATGTTGGTGTTGAACGTGGCAAGGATCTGAATGTTTAAGAAGTCGTTCAATATTCCATCTGTGCAGTTCAATATGTTTGAAACGCCTGAACCACCGTATGGATTGCTTTCTCTCTTTAATAGGACCTTCTCAGCATCCTCAATGACCATCAATAAACCTTTTCTGTTTCCTGATTCAATTGCATCATCAACAAAGTCCAATAAGAAGTTATTGAAGTGCGGGGTTCCCAATAGATCGACGATGTTGTTTGGAAGATATAGAATCTTCTTATTCCTTCGCATGAGGTCTCTGATCAATCTCCTTATGTAATAGGATTTTCCGGTGCCAGGAGTCCCATGCAACAGTATGATTCCTTTTTCGGAATCATCTATTCTCTTTATTGTGATGTCGTGAAACGTAGAGAATCCAGAGCCGTAATGAAGGTTCAAATCGAAATCGAAATCGTTCTTCAGTAATGGGAAGTCCTTGGTGTATAAACCACCATCGGTATCCTGGCAAATAAGTCCGATCTTGTTGTGTTCGTTGTTCACCTCAAGCTCAAGCTTCTTTAATTTGTCAATGAGGTCCTGCGGTTTTCCTGTTGGAAAATCAAAGAATATTTCTATCTCAGACGTGATCAACCAACCGTATCTTTTATCCTTATACTTGTTCTTCTTTGCAGTGATAAGATAATCAGTCTCAATTGCAAGATAGCTCTTCTTTATTCTTATGAATGTATATTTTCCATTATCAAGAACTTTATAGCTTGATGACTTGTGGTAATCGTCATCCATCTCCCATTCTTGGACGAATTCTTTTCCTTCGTAATAAGTTTTAATGATGTCGATGACTTCGTTATAGATGAAAGGACCGCACACCTTATGAAGGGACGGAGTTGTTCCATTGTGTTGTATGAACGAGTGAATGATGTCAGGATCTTCTTCTGGAAATTTGTAGTGGATCTTTTCCAGATTTATTGCTCTCTGTTGAAGAGCAGATTCTTTAGAAGGCTTTGGAATGCTCATAGTATCAGGCGCGTTTTCTTGTTATACGCGCCTGATAATTATTTGTTCTCTTGTAAAAGCACGTCAAAAAAGTTCAAGTCCATCTTCCTTAAAAAGTCTTGTGGAGTGATCATGTCGATGCCGTCGAAGATGTTTATTCCAAGCAGCTGACAGTAGTATTGTGCGAACTGGCTGCAGATGTAAGTTCCCTTCTCGCTTAGACCTGTTATGTCTATTCCAGTCTTCTTGATGATTATGAATCTCAGCAATAAACCGAAATCATAATTAACACTTCTTCCATCCCACATTCCAAGAACAGATTTAACAGCCTCGAAAGATATGGAAGCATCTACCTTAGGTCTCAAGATGCAAAAATCGTTGTAGCCTGACATTCTTCTTGAAAGAGGAAGACATGTCAATCCACCTGACCACATGTCTAACGTAAGAACTCTTCCGGAATTTTCTGGAATCCAAACAACGCCTATGTGGTTGTAATATGCTTTATCAAAGTATTGTATCCCCCTTGAAACTAAGCTTGAACCTCTGTAAAGAAGTAAATCTCCATTCTTTATCTCTGATCTGTGATCAAGATATTTTTGTGGAGGTGTTGATTTGCCGGATGATAAAAACAGTTGCATTGTCTTGGTTTGTTCTTTTAAAATACTTTTATTCCAGTTATCTCATTGCTGGTGTTTATATAATTACCATTAACGAGGATGTCCAAGAGTTGCATCTCCAAAGTAGGAGAGAAGCCGCTCATTTGTTGAAAACCATTTGTCGTAAAATTAATGCCCATTGGAGGATAAACTCCGTTCTGAATCCAAAATAAAATATGTGGAAGATTCGCGTAGTAGTAATCGATCAACATCATCTTTGTCGTCATGTATATTGTAGCAACCTGTGCTTGCGTCAATTCATAAGAAATTTTTTGGAAAGCGGCAAACAATCTCTGAAGCCTTGTCGCTCTTGATAAAGTTGTTATGACGCTCCAGTTCTTTTCGTGGTCAGCTTGTGTGAAGTAATTATCGAATTCTTCCTGGCTTATGTTTGCAGGATATTTGTAATGTTGAACACATTTCTTTCTGTCCTCATATAAGATGTTGGCCCACTGTGGAACAATGTTTGTCATCAACGAGTCTCTGAACACTTGATAATCGAACACATATCCTTGATTGAATACAGAAAGAGTGGTCACAGAAGTAACATCATCTTCTGTTATATCAAACACGTGTGTGTCTTGAACTGCATAATAATTGTCCAAGATTCCTTGGCTTGTTTCTTGGACATCTGTTGTTTTAAGTTTTGCTATCTTCATTTTAGTATTTATATTTCAATTGCTGAGATGCTTATGTCCCTTGCTCTAAAAGTACCACCTGATGGAGAAGCCTGACTTACATCGATCCATACTGCTGTTCCAACTGTCAATCCTGTTATTATACAATTTAAACTCCATGCTTCTCTTTTTGAAGAAGCCGGTGCACTTGATCCATTTAAAAATTTAACGAGACCACCTCTTGTAGTTCCTGTTAAAGCAGCTCCATTTGTAGGAGCTGTTCCTGTTCCTGTTCTCATTTGAATTTGGCCTGAATCTCCTGTTCCAGTAATATCATAATCTCCAGAAATAATTACCATTATAGTTCCTGTTGTAACCGGTGTGATAGTTCCTGCTAATCCCATCATAACACCAGTTGTTGAAGCTGTTGTCGCTGGATCTGTAGGAGATGATTGTGCATTTGCTCCATTAGACCATTTAATTCCGTTAGTTTGTGTAGAATCCGAAAACAATATCTGTCCATTAGTTCCAACAGGTAATCTTGCATTCACTGTTGAAAAAGTTAATATATCTCCTTTGGTCGTCAAGACAGGAGCAATGACTCCAGAAAATCCGCTAACACCTGAAGTTCCAGAAGTACCTGCAGCACCATTTGTTCCGTTAGTTCCTGAGAATCCAGATTTTCCAGAGAAACCACTAAATCCTGAAACTCCACTTGTTCCAGAGAAACCTGAAGTTCCGTTAGTTCCATTAATTCCTGAAAATCCAGATACACCTGTGTAACCACTAAATCCGGAAGTTCCAGAAGTTCCAACAGCACCGTTAGTTCCATTAGTACCAGAGAAACCAGATTTCCCAGATGCTCCTGAAAAACCGGAAACACCGGAAGCTCCTGTAAATCCACTAACACCTGAGTAACCACTAACACCTGAATATCCACTAAATCCTGAAGTTCCTGTTGGACCAGTTGCTCCAGAAGTTCCAGTGTATCCTGAAACTCCGGAATATCCACTAACTCCAGAATATCCAGAGAAACCAGATGTTCCTATTCCAGAAAAACCTGAAGTTCCTATTCCAGAAGTTCCTGAATATCCGCTAACACCAGAAAAACCAGATGTTCCATTTGTACCATTAGTTCCATTAATTCCAGAAAAACCAGAAACCCCTGAGTAACCACTAAATCCAGAAACCCCCGTAAATCCAGATGTCCCGATCCCCGAAAATCCACTAACACCTGAAGTTCCTGAAAAACCGGAAACTCCAGAATACCCACTAAAACCGCTAACACCTGAATAACCGCTAAACCCAGAAACACCAGACCCACTGAATCCTGAGACCCCAGAGAAGCCCGAAACTCCTGAATAACCGCTAACACCGCTAACACCAGAAAGTCCATTAGGACCTTGCAAACCGGATGTTCCTGAAGCTCCAGAATATCCAGATACTCCCGTAAATCCAGAATAACCGGATGTTCCAGAGTAACCACTTATTCCAGAATATCCAGAAAAACCTGATACTCCACTGTATCCAGAAAAACCAGAAACTCCCGTAAATCCAGAATAACCAGATACTCCACTTTTACCAGAAACTCCCGTAAATCCAGAAACTCCCGATGCTCCGATACCATCAGATAAGTTCTGAGTAGTAATCATTTTTCCAGTCAATCCAGTATCTGGAAGCTGTATGACAAGTGGAGCAGTCAACAACGTAGGATCAAAAGAAACTACGTCTGGTCTTAAAAATAAATCCTGATTAAGTTCATATACTTCTGTTTGCGTATAATAATCTAATATAGTATGGCCACCTGGAAATATGTAATTCGACGTATAATAACCCTGTTGAATCGATGTCAAACTATTCCAATTCGGAATCACATATAACACAGCAGAAGCTTTAAAAATAAAATAATCGAGTCTATTAAATCTGAAGAAAAGATATAAAGTATCTGGCGAAGTAACATCAGTCATCGCAGGAGATCCTGGAAAAACTGTTCCATCTGCCACAGTAAAATAATACTTAAGCTGATCGTCCTGTGTGGTCTTTAATCCGTCGCTATTTAAAACTGCTATCCTCATTTTATATTCTTGTAAGGTTAAAATTCATATAAGATACCGTAACATCCGATGCCGAAGTATTGTTCTGTGTCCACAGTTCAACAAAATCATTTGTTGCTAAAGAGATCAAACATGAAACGCCTCCAGCAAAATCATCACCAGAACTTCTTAAGAAGTTATTGATCTGAGACTTTGAAACAGCTGAACCATTCTTGTAAACAAAGAAGCTAAAGCTCTTTGAAGCCGAAGCAGAATTTGCTGAGAAAGAAACATTCAAGAAGAACTCCTGTGTAGTTGTTCCGGTATATGTTAGCTTATTAGAAGCATGGGTCCAATCAGAAGTCTTATCTCCTGCTGTCGTAGTTCCTGCAACTTTTAATGGAACAGAAACAGTAACAACTGCTGTCGCAGTTCCATTACCAGTCATGTACATTTCTGCATAAGAAGATGTCGGAGGATTTCCAGAAACTCCAGAAAATCCGCTCTTTCCAGATGTACCTGAGAATCCAGAAACTCCAGAATATCCAGAGAATCCACTCACGCCTGAAAAACCTGAAACACCGCTTGCTCCAGTGAATCCTGAAACACCTGAAGCTCCGGTAAATCCTGAAACTCCAGAATAACCTGAAACACCGGAATATCCAGAGAAACCGGAAGTTCCACTATATCCGCTCACTCCAGAATATCCACTAAATCCTGATGTTCCACTGTAACCAGAAACACCGCTAAATCCAGAGACACCTGAAGCTCCGGTAAATCCTGAAACTCCAGAATATCCACTAACTCCCGAAAAACCGGATGTACCAGAAGTTCCAGAATAACCGGAAGTTCCTGAGTAACCCGATGTTCCACTGTAACCGCTCACACCAGAAAATCCGGAATAACCGCTCACACCTGTGAATCCGCTAACACCAGAATATCCACTAAATCCGGAGACTCCCGTGAAACCTGATACGCCTGAATAACCTGATACGCCTGAAGTTCCTGTGAAACCTGAAGTTCCACTATATCCGCTAATTCCTGAAAATCCGCTAACGCCTGATGTTCCAGAATAACCTGAAACTCCAGAAAATCCAGAGACTCCGCTGTAACCTGAAAAACCTGAAACACCAGAAAATCCTGATGTTCCACTGTAACCGCTCACACCAGAATATCCGCTGAATCCTGAAACTCCTGTGAAGCCAGAATAACCAGAAACTCCTGTAAATCCAGAAACTCCACTAAAACCGCTAACACCAGAATATCCAGAGAAACCTGATACGGCTATTCCAGAAAATCCAGAAATACCGGAATTTCCTTGAACGCCTTGAACTCCGTCGAGGTTAACTGTCCATGAAGTAAATGTTCCTGTTCCTAATTCTGTTTGAACTATAACAACTAAAACTCCAGAAACATTATTGTAAGATTGAACTTCTCCTGTGAATAAATGTGTTGAATCATTTGCAACTACAATGCCTTGTCCAACTGAATATGCTAATCCTGCTTCAACGGTTAATGTTTGCACTGCTGGAGATCCAACAGGTATCGTTAAAGAAGTTGTTGAGGAAGTTAAATATCTGTCTGCTTTTCCAGAGAAACCCGATAGACCAGATACTCCAGTGAAACCTGAAACTCCAGAAAATCCGGAGATTCCTGATGTTCCACTTATTCCAGAATATCCAGAAAAACCTGAGGTTCCTGAGTAACCTGAGAAGCCGGAAGTTCCAGAATATCCAGAGGTTCCTGAAAATCCGGATACTCCTGAAGTTCCTGAAATACCAGAGGTTCCTGAAATTCCGCTTGTTCCCGACCATCCAGAAATTCCACTAAACCCAGAAATTCCCGATGTTCCTGACCATCCGCTTACGCCAGAAAAACCTGATACGCCGCTAAAACCTGAAACGCCCGTGTAACCAGAAACTCCGGAATATCCAGAAATTCCTGATGTTCCACTTATTCCAGAAGTTCCAGAATATCCAGAAACCCCTGAGTATCCAGAGAATCCTGAAGTTCCACTTATTCCAGAATATCCTGAAACGCTCGTGAGGTTTGCATAGAATTGATCGGCAGTAGTTACGGATGTTCCGTCTAAATTTGCCGTTAATCTTCCAGCATCTATTGCAGTAATAAGATCCAGAGAATTCTGGATTTCTTCTAAAGAAAATTCTAAAAGAAGATCTAAATCTACAGTAGGATGTGTAAAAGTTCTCTCACCAAGATCATATAAAATGACCGTTGATGGGCTTGTTCCTGTTGTAGTTATTTTAAAATATGGAGCCATTTATATGTTTATCTTCTCTTTATTAATACTGTTATTGCAGGTCTATCTATGGAAGTTCCTGTCATGAATATCATTAGAAGTGCACCAGCATTAACGTTCACCGAATATGTTCCAAAGTTTGATGTTTGAACTGCTGTCATATTTATCACTGCTCCTGCTATTAAAGTTCCATTATCTCTTACTTCTGCAGACCATGCGCCAGGACCAGCAGTGTTAGATGATGCAGAAATATTTATTATCGTTCCATTGTATGGCATCACCAAAGGAGCTTGGTTCATTGGATTGCCATCCATATCTCTCAGATAAATGTTTGTGGTATTTGCTGAAGCTCTTGATGCTCTCATTGTGATTAATCCAAGAGAAGGATCTCCAGAAATTCCAGAAAAACCTGAGGTTCCTGTGAAGCCGGAAGTACCGGAATAACCTGAGAATCCTGAAGTTCCGGAATAGCCCGACACTCCAGAATATCCAGAGAATCCGCTGACTCCCGTGAAACCTGAAACACCTGTGTAACCGCTTACTCCTGTAAAACCTGAGATGCCTGAAGTTCCACTTATTCCAGAATATCCAGAGAAACCGGAAGTTCCGCTGTATCCAGAAATTCCAGAATATCCAGTAAAACCACTAACACCTGAATCACCAGAAATGCCTGAAAATCCGCTAACACCCGTAAAACCTGAAACGCCTGTGTAGCCGGAAAATCCAGAAACTCCTGTGAATCCGCTAACGCCAGATTGACCAGAAATTCCAGAGAAACCCGAAACACCTGTTTGTCCGGAGACTCCAGTAAATCCAGAAACTCCAGAATAACCAGAGAATCCGCTGACACCAGAATAACCGCTTACTCCAGAATATCCAGAAAATCCTGAGGTTCCAGAGAATCCAGAAACACCGGAATATCCAGAAATTCCAGAAAAACCTGAAACACCTGAGAAGCCGCTTACTCCAGAATATCCAGAAAATCCTGAGGTTCCAATTCCAGAAACTCCTGAGAATCCACTGAATCCTGAAACACCGGTTACTTTCTTTTCTCCTAAAGCTGTGATAACTCCCCAGCCATCTCCATCATTGTATATTAATTGCTCACTCGTTTTAAGTGTTACTTTTATTAAGGTTCTGGTGGTAGCATTGTTTAATAGTTCAACGGTGATGACGTGTGAAACTGTGTCACTGTTGAATACGTTTACATATTTTACATTTCTGTAGATGGAAGCTACCGGAGAAGCTACTGCAGTTTGTGGAGTATTTCCAACAGTTGCACCATCACTGCTTCCAGGCGTTAACACCGGAGTCGTGGAATTGATGTCATCGAATGCCGTAACAAAGACTGGTTCTGTTGTCGTTGCTGTGGCATCTGAGAAGATCCTTAGTGATTTGTTTATGGTGTCTAATCTAATCATTAGCTGATTTGAATCGTTATTATTTCAGTAGCATTTGTAAAATCGAATACTCCATCAAGCGATAATGCTCTTATTGTTCCTGGTGTCTGTGCGGGAACTTCTAAAATGAATGGTGGATTGCTTTGGAAAACTATATCATCTACTGGCATATTTTTAATATTTTATTTTTATGCTTGCGTCAATAGAGCTCTAATTCTCGTAGATCCTGGCAGAGAAGTTGCTGTATATCTTATGTAATTTCCTACAACATCCTGGGTATTGCTCCATGCATTCCACGATAATCCGTTGTTAGAAGAATACTGGAAAGTTCCAAAAGCTGAAGACGTTACGTTGTCATCTATTATAGGAACTCCTGTTACAGCGTTGAACAATTGAATCCTTAAGTTAGGGATGTTTGATCCGAAAGCCGTTGATTGTCTGAAGGCGAATACGTTTGTAGAAACATTCGAGTTCGCGATAGAAGGTTCATAGTGTGAATCCGTCGTGGTGTCTTCAAAGACGACTGCCAAAGACATTATTCTCGAAGGAATGCAATATCTTCCAAGAATGTTGAATTCCAATTTGATTTGTATTTCGGAAGTAGGTGTTAATCCTGAAAGATCTCCATCATCGTTTATGAGAGTCCATGTTCCTAAATTTGTAGAAATACCAGAAGTTCTTGCATACATTTTGTAAGGTTCCGGTTGAATTACATAAGGATCTGTTCCTAATCTTTTTATCTCGTTTACATAAAGTCTATAGAATTTCAAGGCATTCGTTGTTGGAATGCTTGGAGTTATCAAGACCTGATTTGATGTAGAAGTATAAGCCCAATGTGCTCCTATTGGAAGATTGTACATCTGGTTTAAAGTTGCCGCAGCAGAGTTTCTTACAATAAACATTCTTCCATTTAGCATCCCTCCTACCATCTGCGTGTTTGAAAGAGATGGATAAGGAATTGATCCTACCGCAGCAGTTGATTGATCCTGGTTCTTGTCATCTATTAAAAATATGTGATCGAATTGTGCTGAGGTCGTGTTGTATTGTGTAACATAACCTCTTTGTCCTGCTGCTGAGGTCGTAAGAATTACAAGTCTGTCGATCATCGAAGAATATAAAACATGAGACATTACTGCAGTCAAAGGATATGTTGTCGAAGATCCTGGTGGAACCTCAACCATCGAGTCTGATACGAAAGTTGTAGAAGCTGCGGTAATATTTGCAAGGTCTACTCTGATTATTCTTGAGGTTGTTGCAAAATAAAGACACTTAACTCCTGAACCGGGTCCATGAGAAAGCGTTGCAAGAATTCCATTTCCTACCTGAGAAACGTTACCTGTTACGGTTTGAACTCCGGTCTTTATGGTGTTTGTTGTTGTGTCTTTTCCTGCGGCAAGCGTTAAGGCTGCTCTTGTATTATAGACATAAATAGCTGGAGTTGTCGCAGCTGTCACGTTGACGATGTAAGCAACTTGGTTAGTCCATGAAGATCTCGTGTCGACATATAAACCACCTGCTACAGTATTTGTGACAGTTGAAGCATCAGCCAACCAGTAAACAGCTCTTATGTTATCGGTTGTTACAGCAGCTGAAATTGTTGTTCCACCCGTTGAAAAGTTTTCTATTCTTAAACCTTTAGTAACAAATAAACCGCCATTGGTTAATGTAGCATTTGTTGTCGCAGTATAGACTCTTAAATCTTCAATGACATAAGCAGTTCCAGCAGGTATGCTTCCTGCAGTTGATGTTAATGTTATGGATGTGTCTGATCCTATAGCAGAGATTTCAAACCACGTTGTTACAGCGGTTGGATCGGTTGTTCCAAATCCTATTCTTGAACCTAATGATTGTGGTTCAGTTAACCATAAAGAACCTGTTCCAGTCACAGTAGTTCCTGAGACGGCTACAGTTCCAGTGGTGTAATTATCTTTTGTTACGCTTAAACCTCTTATGGTGTGTGCGGTCGCAGCTGGGTATGTTAGTGTGATGAATCCTTTCCACGTAAAGACTTGAGTAGTCTTATTAAATTCATACCAGATTATTCTTCTTGTCACAGCGGCAGCAGAGTTTTCTGCAAGGAAAACCCAATCAATTGTCGTAGAAAATTGTACGATATATGGAAATCCTCCGAATATGGAAGTGGAAGCTTCACCTGGTCTTGCGACAGAAACTATTTCTGGGCCTGCAAACTTATCTGTTGCGAGAGCTCCTGTATATTGTTTGATCAAAGTTCCAATGTTGGTCTTTGTTGAATCGTAAGAAGCGATTGGTGTGGTTGCTCCTGTGAATACGAAATCTATTGCTTTCTTTGACATGCTTTTAGTCTTTAATTATTTTGAGGCTCACGTTGAGTCTCGTTATCGTTGATACTGAATCTATATTGAACGCAAAAATATCTCCTGCATTGACTACTTGGTTTCCCCATCCAGTAAGAACCGTGTCAACATTCTTCTGTTGAGAAGAGAGCGTTGGCTTATCTGTTCCTGTTATGGTGTTTGCCACTGTTGGCGGATAACTCGCATAGGGAGCTTTCCAAACATCTATCACAACGTTTCCTGCAACATCTGAAAACAATTCCCATGAGACTATCGTTCCTGAGAAAGGGACTACTGCATAAGCTTTTGTTCCTGTTGTTAATACACTTCCATTGTTATCGATGCCGAAACCTATTTGACCAACCTTGATGTTAGCTCCGGAATTACCGGTGATTTTCAGTTCGCCAATATTGTCTAACGTCATCCAGCCAGAACCATCGTTGAATATTAATTCTTCTCCTATTCCAAGCGTTACTTTTAAAAGAGTTCTTTGTGTTCCATTATTTAAAAGCTCAACTGTTATTACGTGTTGAACTGTGTCTACATTCGCAACATGGATGTATTTTATATTTCTGTATATTGAAGAAGCCGGCGCAGAAATTACTGCAATCGGCGTTGTTCCATTTAAAGCTCCATCTTGACTGCCTGGCGTGAACTGCGGGTTTACCACTCTTATGTCATCCCATGATGTTGCATAATTTGGTTCATTCGTAGTTGCTGTAGCATCCGAATAAATTCTAATCGACTTATTTACTGTGTCTAACCTGATCATTCTCTTTTATATATTTTGATCTTTACAAGCCAAGACTATTGATGATCAATGCAAGAATACCTGCATCAAATCCAGAGGTTCCTGAAAATCCAGAAGTTCCAGATAATCCAGAGGTTCCTGAAAATCCGCTAACGCCGCTGAATCCACTGACACCGGTAAATCCACTTGTTCCGCTGTAACCAGAGAATCCGGATGTTCCTGAGTATCCGCTAAATCCTGAAACACCTGAGAATCCACTTACACCAGAATATCCAGAAACTCCGCTAAATCCACTATAACCGGATGTTCCACTTGTTCCAGAATATCCAGAGAATCCAGAAGTTCCAGAGTAACCTGACACGCCTGAAAAACCGGATGTTCCACTTGCTCCTGTGAATCCGCTAACACCTGAGTCTCCAGAAATACCTGAGAAACCGCTGACGCCTGTGAAGCCTGATGTTCCAGAATATCCAGAGAATCCAGAAGTTCCAGAGTAACCTGACACGCCTGAAAAACCAGATGTTCCACTATAACCAGATGTTCCACTTGTTCCAGAATATCCAGAGAAACCTGAAACACCACTGACACCTGTGAATCCGCTTACACCAGAAAAACCTGAAACACCGCTATATCCGCTCACACCCGTAAATCCTGAAACTCCTGTGAATCCAGAAGTTCCTGAAGTTCCACTAAAACCTGACCATCCAGAGAAACCTGAAGCTCCTATGAAAGATACAGGAGAGTGAATATGTGTTGCATGCGTATTTCCTTCTAAATAAATGCTGACGTTAATTGTTGTCGTTGAAGTAGTTTTTGCAAAATACTTTACTAATAATCTATCAGTTAATGCTATATTGAATTCTCCTTGGAGAATTTCTTTTGAAAATAATGTAGGAGATACGACATTTATCTCTGCAGTCGTTACGTTGAACAATTCAGTCTCAATACCAAATTGATCTCTCTTGTAAAATCTTATTACGATATTTGAAACTCCGCCTGAGTTGTCTACTGAGGCATAAGTATCGAATATCCATGAACCACCTGAAATATAAAGCTGATCTGGGTTTGATGGAAAAGTTAAGAATTGTTTTATTAATACTTCGCCGGTTGTATTATCGCAAGCAGCTGTATAAGATCCTTCAGGATCTATTCCATCTGGATTTATATCTAATTCTTTAAAGCCTGGGACATCTGAGTCTTCATCTCTTAAATAGTATAAAGCTCCACCGGCAACTCCATTGTTTCCAGAATATCCTGAGTAACCAGAAATTCCGAATCCAGAGAATCCAGAAAAACCTGACATACCATCTTGTCCAAAATATCCAGATGATCCAGAAATACCAGAAGTTCCAGTGAATCCAGAAACACCAGTGTAACCGCTCACACCTGTGAATCCACTTACACCTGAATAACCACTGAATCCAGAAATACCGCTTGATCCTGACCATCCACTAACACCAGAAAAACCTGAAACACCACTGTATCCAGAAATTCCAGAAGTTCCACTAATACCGCTTGTTCCTGAAATACCAGAAGTTCCTGTGTATCCAGAAAAACCACTCACGCCTGAGTATCCAGAAAAACCTGACACACCAGTAAATCCAGAAGTTCCTGAAGCTCCAGTGTATCCTGAAAATCCGCTTACACCTGTTGTTCCACTTATACCGCTCGTTCCTGAAATACCAGAAGTTCCAGAGTATCCTGATACGCCTGAGTATCCAGAAAAACCTGAAACACCGCTTGTTCCTGAAATACCTGTTGTTCCACTTGTACCGCTGTCTCCGGAATATCCAGAGAATCCGCTTACACCTGAATAACCGCTTACACCTGTGTAACCAGAAACACCTGATGTTCCGCTGTAACCTGAGATACCTGATGTTCCACTAAATCCTGAAACACCTAATGGTCCTAAAGGATCCACCCATTGTGTTGCTGTTCCTGTGGAGGTTAGCACCCATCCTGGAGGTCCAGGACTTCCATAAAAATCCACTATAGCTCCTTGTAAAGAAAGATCAGTGTTTATGATGGTTGGCCCAGTGACCACTAATGGTCCACCTATCGTCAATGGTCCGGTAACAGTTCCGCCTAAACTCTTTGAAAGCTTATCAGCGAGCTCTGCGTTGAGACCCTTGATTTGTTTGATTTTTAATTGAGCACCGTTCATGAATGGATTGATGGGTTTTACTTATCCTATATATTGAAAATTTAATGAATATATAAACTGAAACATGGCACGCAAGAAAACTACAAACGGCATGAAACTATCACCCATTTGGTTCCTCGAATCGCCTATCGATTTCGAGCATAAGCAGTACATTTTAATGGATTATCTTCAAAAGGTGGAAAGAGGTTTCAAGAGAAACAACCTTGCAGATTATCTGCAGGAAACACGATACCATTCGAAAAACATCGAATGCTTTCTTACAATAAGATCTCTTCTCGAATTGAGAGACGTTCCATCACCTACAGATGAACAAAGAGAATATTTCAAGAAGGTTGCCTCTCAACCTGATAACAATCCTGATTTGATGGAAGCAATTAAGATCGCTAAGTGGTCATTAAAAAAATTGCAGGAATCCATAAAGCAGGGCGGTGAGGTTTTCAAGAAGATCGAATCACACATCAAGCTTTATTACATTGGAAAAACATTGGACAAGAGCACCGGATATTTGTTATTGAGATATGCGGGTTCACCTGTGTTCGAGTGTTACAAGTTCATCTATGATTCCACATTTAAGGACGTTACTTTCTCATTGCATAAATATTATGACATGCCGACCAAAGCAGATTTCACAGACGTTAAGATTAAGGTGTTAGAAGAGGAGAACAAGTCTGATGATCTATTTGTGGCTGTTGAGAGCGATTTAAGCTATGACACAAAGAAGAGCGTATTCCCTGTCCTCAATCATCTATTTGCTTCTAAGATTTATAATAGAAATATTTTAGGATTGTCTTTATAATTAGTATATTTAACATGTGAGTGATGGTTTGTACAATATCCCCTTAAGGATGAAGGCCACAGAAAAGTCTCCATCGTTCGAGTACATTCCAAAGGATGGGATCTTTAACATCAAAGGGGTTTCAGTTCCAACAGATCCAAAATCATTTTATCTTCCAATAATAGATTGGCTTGATGCTTTCCTAAAAGTTCAAGACAAGAATTCTTATTTCCTGATCAACGTGGACCTTGGATATTTCTCTCCATCAAGCCTGTTGCAATTAATAAAGATATTCAGGAAATTGGAAGCGTTTCACAATGCTTCCATCAATTGGTATTACGAGGATTCCGATCTCAAAGAGGCCGGCGAGGAATTGTGTGACATACTGAAGATGCACATCAATTTAATAAATAAAGAGGTATAGGTTTCTTTAATTCTTTTTCTATGATCGGACCAGGCTTTTTTTCCAAACGTGTCATTCCATTTTTTATTAGATTAGAGATCGGCGCTAAGTCGTCGTGTTGATCACACAGATTCTTGATGTCAATCAAGAACATTTTATATTTTAAATCTTCAGACATGTATAACTTGTTTACCGTGTTCTTGGAAATATTCTTCGAGAGTATTGGTGCTCTGACTCTTAAGATTTAATTGAATGTCTATTGCATCTATAATGGATAAATCGGATATAATATAGATGAGAACGGCTTGACATTTTTTCCTTTTATTGAATTCTATAATATGTTTGACAGGATCTATATTGACTCCAACATAGTGTGTTCCATAAATGTATCTCATAAGATACACCGAAAAAGTTTTATTATGTCTCATGGCTTTGGAATTTCATTAAGTGATTCGGTTAAGCTCTTGTTGTAATGGAATTCCTCTTTGAGATAATAATCCTTAAGCAAGGATAAATCTCCACCTTGGTTTCTGAAATTCACGAAAAAATTATGGTAGGTTTCATTGTCTACAATCTCTTGTTGCAACGAATAAGTTGAAATTTGTTTTGGCATTATACTAATTCAAAATATTAATACTGAGAACCTCAAAGGCCAAAAACTGACGGCTCACAAATGTAGGCATTAATCCGTCATTAGTATCATACTTGTGAGCAAGTTATGAATTTATAATGTTAATAACTAAGTGGTAAGTTTCAAGAAAGACTTATCCGGAACGACAGCTGATATAGACCCTTCGTCCTCTCCGATGTTCTTGTAATAGAATCCGCTCTTAGCATTTCCTGCCGTCAAGCTTCTTTTCATCAATCCATTCGCTTTGGAATCGCTCAATGGATGCTGAGGCGTGTTTGTCATGTGACCGACTATTTTAACTGGAAATATTATTGGCTTGCAGTTCATTGGAACAACAGACTCATCGCTGTATGTTGCTTTTTCCTTTCTGTCTGTCGGATAGTAATCTTCTTTTGGCACATCGCTTCCACAATTGAAACCTGTTGCCACATATCTTTTTTCTTCCTTCTCTATCTTGTTCAATCTGTCTTGTCCTGCTAATAGAGTCTTTCCATATTCTCTTGTTCCATCCCATTCTCCTTCAGCTGGAACTCCTATCCTTGCTTCAAGAGCTTCCTTTGCTGCCTCACGAGTTCCTACATGCAATCCCTTGTGACCAGCTAAATTCTTGTCAGTTGATCCATGGTAGAATGTTTCACCACCAATTCCGCTAACGTCTTCGTAAACGTGTTGCCTGCTTATGTGAATTGTTTTCTTGTCTGATGCGAGTTCCCATTTGTAATTGTCTGGAAGATCTTGCATCATCATCTTGTATATTCTGTCTCTCTTGGTTGGACCATCTTTCTCGTCTTCTTCTTTGTCTCCTACGAATTCAACGTCGTATTCAGGAAACTGATCAAGGAAAGCTATTATGATGTCCATTACAGTTGCAAGAACTCTCATTGCATTTCCTGTTGATCCAGGTCCTGATTTGTTTGTTCCGTATTTCTTTGATTCGTAATGTGCTATGTATGTGTTGTCGTCTTTGGTTTTAAAGAAGAATACTTCGTAAGTATCGTCAGGCGATTCAAACTTTGCAGTCTTGTTGGTGTCCCATCTCCAGAAATAAGGACTTGCGTTCAGCTCATTGAGTTGAACGACAAATTCTTCATATAGCTTTATGCGTCTCATTCTTCAGACTTCTTTTTCTTTGGCATCAATCTCTTTATTCTGAACTTCAACATTGGTTTACCATTTATAGTTGGTTGGCCTAATTCATTCTTTCCAACCTTTTTAACCTCATCATGTTTGTTCTGCCACTTGCCAGTTAATATCTCATCGCCTTTCTTAAGGTCTATCTTCATCTCGCTTGAATTGCTTATTATCATGTCATCTGTTAAGTCTTTGCCGTCTATGAGTATCTCTCCTTTTTCTGCAAGGCCTCTTGTATCGAGATACTTGAATCCTGCTGGAAGCTCGTAACAGATATAAGCATCTCCGTAAGCGTTTTGGTCTCTCCCCTTTATTACAGAGAATGAATACCATGCAGTATCTTTTCCAGTCACAAATCTGTCTTTGGAATAATCCTTGAAAACTTTAATTGGGTGTTTCAATTCAACAAGGTTGGCATTGAACGTGTCATCAATGTAATTCTTTCCCATCTGCTTATAGACGTTTTCTTCCATAACTATTGGATCGTTATCCTCGTCTTCTGCTGTTATTCTTTGGTTCATGTAATCGGAATAAGTTCCGTTCACCACTGAATCAAAAATTACTTTAAGCATTCTCTTTCCTTCTTTAGTGATCGGTGGATTCTTATCATGCAATCCGTGGTAATATAAATATCCGGTTAGTCCCCACCAAACAACGAGATGCATGCAGTCCTCTGTCATGTTGTTGCGTTTAGCAATCTCAACAAAGGCTTCCATCTTTTTTTCTAATAGAAAATTGTTATATGTTTTTATCTTCTTCACTTGTAGTCCAATATTTTTATGGTGCAACCTTCCAATAATCTTATCTCAACGAGCTGTGCCGTTCCAAAGTCATTCGTCAGAGTCATGTGTATCTTATAATCAGTCTTCATCATTCGTTCAGCCTTCAATGAATTATATGTAAGCTTTGCGAAATCAACCAATGCTGCTTCTGACTTCAACGGGAAGTCGGAAAGATCGAGGTAATAAAAATTAGCAACCAATTCCTTGTTGTGATGCTTCTGTAATAATTTCTTCCAGAAGTTTATCCTTGGATCTTCCATACCATTAAAAGGAGTGAAGCAAAGACCGAATGATTCGAATCCTCCCCAATCAAACTTCTGAGGCTTCAACTCTTCTGCGGTGTATTTCTTTGATGCCCATCTCACTACAGGAATCAACGTTGAAGCTTCTTCGTTTATGAAATTATTAAACCTCTTTATCTTCATCGTTGTATTTCATTATTGAATCGTAATCAATGGCACTCTTTGGTATGTTTCCATAATACATGAATGCATGACACTTGAAGAAGCTATAACTGTGATCAAAGCTTTCTTCCATTTTCTCCATGTTAAGCTTGGAAGCCTTTACCTTGAATACTATTATCGGTAATCCTCTGAACACCAAAAATCTTGCTGCATTATCGTACGTGTCGCTGAGGTAAACAACTTTCTCAGGTCCAACTCTAATTCCGTTTGCCATTATGTTTCCAAGATTGCTCTTGGCAGTTGCATGGTAAAAATATTCTATCTTATTTATCTCAGCCTTTGTCAACGCCTTTCCATCCTTTAAGCTCTCGAGAGTTAGCATGCTCTTCTTTAATTTGTCAACGTTGGCCTTGTTCATCTTTACGGCATTGCCACCAATCTTTGTGTGCTCAATTCCGTTTGTGTTAAGGTATTTAGAAAATGTGTCTGAGTCGAATCCACCCATTGGATTGTATGAGGAATAATAAACCTTGTAATCGTCTTCATCAGCAGCCTTGCTGACGTACATTCTCATTCCAGAGTCTTTGTGATATATGTTTTCTGTTATAGGGAATTCAGATGCTTCATTCTCCATGTCATCAAGAGTCCATTCCTTACCGTTCTTGCGAACCACCTTGGTGTTAAACTTCTTCTTGTATTCTATCAAACCTTTAACGAGGTCTTCGTATGATTCTCTATATTCTTCTCTTGTGTTTCTTGGATATGTTTTATAGAACATGAAGAAGGAATCGTTTAGACGAATCTCCATTAAGTACTTGTGAAGATCGTTTATTTCTTTGTTCTGTACGGCTTCCTCAAATTCAAACTCTCCTTCTTGTCTTAGACTTTTAGGCTTCATGTGATGCCCAACGGTCTTTGCAAAATAATCTATTGGATGAACTTTGAATCTTGCTTCCAATTTATCTCCGTCAACGATGAACGTGACAGGGTAATCCTCATACACGAATTCCTTGCTTCTTGTGAATGATATTAGAGATGGAGCTGGAAAATCAGCCGACCAAAATTTGTCAGGGATCACAGTGGACTTTAGTTTGTCCTCCTGTAAAATGCTATATGAGTTTGTGATTGGAGAAGTGTGATACAGCGGAGCACGAGAGCCTCCGAGATAAGACTCACTTATGTAGCTCTCGAATCTCTTTATGCGTTTCATGCTTAGTGTGCTGGGGCGGCGTCCCCTTCTTTTCCAGCGGTCGTTAATTCCTTGATTGTTTCTATGATGAGCACGATCAATGCTATCCACTCAATAGTGTGTAATATGGTTGTTCCCATTGGGATGAACTTCAATATCGGTTCAGAACCAAACACTCCTTTTTCAAGCTTCTCTGCGAGCCAATGCTTAATGAAATATTCTATTGCTCCAGCAGAGATCATTGATACCACTGCGAAATCGTAAACTCCAGGACCGTCCAATTTAGTTGTAAGTTCAGAAATCTTTTTAAGAATTCCTTTTACTCCTTTTTCAGCTAATCCTTTTATTTGATGTAACCATTTGAATGGAGGATACTCAGAGATCTTGTGCGCCATCTTGTTCAACCATCCGAATAATCCTTTGGTATCTCCATGTGCAGCGTCTCCGCCTTCTTCTCCTTTGTTCTCAGGATCGTTTGCATCTGCGTTGTCGTCAGCTTCGTTTAAAGCTTTCATCACCATCTCATCCATTTTAATTGGATCGAATGCGCAAAGCTCATTAAGGATTTCTCCGTTGTGAGTTAAACATTCTTGAACGATTGCATTAGCGAATTTTCCTTTAACTGTGTCAGCTATCTTGGCTGGAACTTTTGTCGTCCAGAAATCTACTGTCTCTCCAAGAGCTTCTAATTCAGCAGCTAATTTTTCTTCTGAAATTTCTTTTCCATCAACGGCCTTCTTGTAATCTTTCTTGATGATGTCCTTAACACCTGCGAATTTCTTTTTGAAGTAATCCAATAGTTTAGCCCAAGACTTCTTGATGAGGTCTCCGATGTAAGCCGTGAATTGTTTTGCTCCTTGATAAGCTTTTCCTATCTTGTCAGAGATCTTTTTTCCAATGTCAGTGCCAGAGTCCTTCACCTTTTCTATTCCTGCCTTGATGGTGTCCCAAACAGATTCATTGATGTTGTCAATGTCCACTGGGATGTTGTTCTCAGTTAAGAAATTGGAAAACCAAACCTTTTCTGCTTCAGTCAAGTAAGAGCTTGTGAAAACTTCAGACCATATCCTCTTGTTTAAAGCTGACATGATTGCTTCTTCAGCCTTTTGCGACTCAAGAATGAACTCTTCAAAATTGTGAAATCTCTTTGCCATAATTGTTTTATATTTTCTTTTCGTCTTGTAGTTTCTTAAGAGCGTAGATTATTCCTTCTATGTCTCCGTTTATTCCGTAACGCTTCTTATATATTTCAGCTTCCTGTTCCATTGATCGGTCAGGCCAGCTTGCTCGAGACTTTTTGATGTCCTCGATGTTTTTGTTCATTGTCTTAATAGTATCCATGTGCACTGCTTCTTCGTAAGTTAATTCTTTCGGGTTTTTTCTATCTTCGGCCTTTGCTATCTTTGCTTCAAGCTTTTCAAGCTCAGCATCAAGCTTTCCTAATTCTCCACCATACCAATCTGCCTTTGATCCTGGCGCAGAAGCATCCGGTTGTTCGATGACTTCTGGATCATTTTCCATATCTTTTCTCATGTCAGCAATTTGTAGGATGAGTTCTTTTCTCTCATCGTACATATCGGTCAGTCTGCTTTCGTTCAAGAACGAATCGTATGAGAATATTCTTTTCATTTTGTTTTCATTACTTTTTCCACGAACCTTACCGAGCTTACCGGTCCTATCAAGGCATCCGCCTTTGTCATTCTTCTTTTGAACCCTTGAGGGTCTTCTGAAAATTCTTTCTTTACTTCTTTTAAATCTCTTAGATAAATCTTATTGAATGACATACTTCTGTTTTAAAGTGTTACGATAAATATTTTTGTCTTAGTTCTTCTCTTTCCTTTGGACCCAATGCGCTCCAATTAACATATCCGCTCCATACTAATGCCAGCTGAACATAATGAACGCTGTTTGTATCTTTGTTGACCACCTCAAGCGAAGGGACGTCATTCTCGTTCATCCAATACTTGTTTATCTTATATTCCATGTCTCCGATGGTTAACTCCTTAGGTCCGCTCTTCTCGTATTCGTCGAGCTGTGCCTGGTCAACTGCTTTCCATATCTCGGCGCTTGTTACTTCGTCGAGTTTATGATCTTCAAATAGTTTTACGTGTTTCATTTGAACATTGACATGAGTTTTGTTGTCTCGGCTGTCCACGAGATCATAGCAATAATCTTCTCAGCTTCTGGTATCATGTTTAATGCTACCTCATTCTTTCTTATCTCTTCTGTTCTTATGCTGCATGGTGGAAATTTCATCTTCACCTTCTCATAAGAGAAATATGTTTTTGCGTTCTCAACTATTCTGCTTGGTTTAGCTGGATTGAAATCCTTTAATTCATTCAATGCTTTTCCATTTTCAGATAGGCATTCTATTACTAAGCTCTTGAAGTATGCGTATTGCATTTCTTGCGACATGATCTTTGGAGCTTCCATAAGCCAATAAGCATTTGTAAGCTTCATCGATTCTCTTTGATTCTCTGATATTGTTCCGTTTGGCTTTACAGTGCTCATCGTGAATCCAAGGATGTTGTTCCATGATTTGATGAACATGTCTTTTGAATAGCTTGAGAACTTCTCAGCTTCGGTAATCAAGGCCTTGATCTTTACATTAACCGTTTCTGGACTCTTTCCTTTTAAAATGGTTGAAAGGGTTGTGCAAACATTGGACTCAGAGAGTTCAATCTTGTTTTCCTTACAAAAGCCCTCTATCCACATCTTCTCATACTGAGAAAAGTAGTCGCTCTTTAACGGTCCGTATGAGTAGGTTGTAGTCATTATAAATATATCCCTTCTAATTCCGATTGAACTTCGTTTTTAATTTTTGCATCAACTTTAAATTCCTTTATGGAATCTTTTATTAATGTCTTTGTTATCTTTCCTCCTTGACTCTCATAATCTTCCAAAGAAATTTTTATGGCATTGACTGTGATTACATCATCTTTTGTCCAATGTGAAGGATACGTGTTTTTGTTTTCATTTACCTCAGCTTCTGAGAGAAATCCCTCGAACTGTTTTTCGAATTTAACTTGTTGCTTCTTCAACACTTCACGTTTCTTGTCAACGCTTAATTTCTTTTTCTCTTCTGTTTCTCTTTCTGCGTTTGACAATCCATCTAAGTAATATCCATAGATTTTATTAACTCTCTTGTCGTCCCATTTGCTGATGTCCTCATTTTTAGCTTCAGTTACTTCCATTGCAGTAACAATTCCAGTAGTATTGGAAAGAACAGTGCCGGGATCCTCTTCATCCTTTTTCTTTTTCTTCTTGTTGCCGAAGCTGTCTACTTCTTCGTCGGATTCTTTTTCAGAGAGAAATCCCTCGAATAGTTTTACGTATTTCATTTCAGATTATTTCTTTTTGAACAACGGATCTGTATCAAACTTTGTTGTCGCAGGAATGGTTACATTCTTTGACTTAGCATCTTCTCCTGTTGGATCTTCTCCATCATGAGGTTTTGCTTGCACGTCAGTTTGGTTTGCATTGACTTTGTTGTTGATGTCAGCTTGGTCTTCGTTGTGTGGAATTCCAGCAGCCTTGTAAACGTTTGCATCGTTTCTAACGTATAGGTCTTCTCCTTTGATGCCGTGTGCACCTGGATGTGGATCTACACCTTCTTTAGACATCACCGCTTTCATTGCAGTGTCTCTCGCTTTAACGAATTCGTTAAATGGAAGTACGTCTCTTCTTTTTACATCTTTTTGGTCCATGGTTATGAAGTCTATATTTTATGTATATATCTGAAAATTTTAAAAGAAAAAAGGCCTCGAAGGCCTTTTTATCAATTTGGTCCGGCATCGCCAGCATCAACCGGCTTGTTCTCTTTCAATTGCTTGACGTGTTCTGCTACATACTCAATGTATTTGGTTAGAACATCGAGATGGTCTTTTAGGTTAACTGGTTTTCCTTCCCAGTTGATTGCTCCAGAATCAATGTCCTTGGCACTGTGTGGAAAGTATTTGTCTCCGTTCAAGAATGATGTTTTAATGTGTTCATTGATGCCGTTCGTTTCGATTTTTCCAATTGTAGCATCAAGCTGTTCTGCTAAATATTCTTGATACGTTATGCTTTTGTCTATGTTCTCTGCAAGGTATTTGGCATATTCAGTATTCATGTTGACTTCCTTCTTGATGTCCATCATGTTGTTGTGAACAGCTATTATTGAATCAGTCATGACCTGAAGCTTCTCGTCCAATTCTTTAAATGCATCTGCCGGTCTCATTGAAGCCCAGCTTGGAAGAGTTTTTTCTCCAAATACTTCCTCTTCAAACTTTTGCTTGAATTCTTTTTGCTCGTCGAGATCTTTAATTTCTTGCACAGGAGATAAATGTTTAACGTCTTCAGCAACGTATTCTTTCCAGAGATCAGATGGAATATCTTGTGTTGGCCCATCATTCTTAAAGAATTCTTTTACCTCATTTAGTTCTTGTTTTAGTTTATCCAATTTATCATTGGCGTCTTTCCTCTCTTCAATGAAGTTTTGCCATGCTCCAATGTATGCAACGGCATCCAATAGATTATCGGTCTTGTGATTGAACGATTGTCTTGAGAACTTTAAAGCAACCATGCATGCGAACATGTCGTCTGCTGTTATGTCCTTCCCAGTCATGCCTGATGCGATGGAAGCAGCTCTCTTCATTCCTTCTGAGAAGGAACCATAAGCTCTTTCTTTTTCTTCGCTTCTCTCGTTTACTATCTTGTTTGCTTCGTCTAATATGTTCATATTAATTATATTAATCAGTTTTTAAAGGTTTCAGATGATGTAGTTTTACCAGAGGGGTAAATGAATATTATCTTGCAAGTTGGGGGATTCATTATCAAGAATGCCATTATTCCTTGTTCTTCCTCAGATGGGAGAGTTGAATCAATTACGTTTGCATAAGGATCATTCATGGCATTTTTTATATCAGCCGCGATAGCTCTTCTTGCTTCTTTGCTATTGCAATTGAATGAATACCTGCTAACTATAGCTGAAAGATTTTCGTTTGATAAAACGAAATTCTTTCTTCTTAGACGAGTCACGAAGTTTATTATCTTTTCCATTAATCTGTTATTGAAATGGAATGAACTTTTCTGTAATCAGCTTCATACTTGAAACTCTTCTTGTAGAATTCATCGACCGGTCCTCCGTAAAGATTCACCAATGCGTTTAAATGTTCATCAGTCATCTCGCTTATCTTAACCCATTTCAAAGGTTGATCTCCTTTTTTGCCACGGGATCCCCATTCAAGACATTCTCTTATCTTGGTGAATTCTTCTTCAAACTTAGTTTCGTCTATCCATACGTTAAGGTCCTCACAGTCCTCAGTGTTTCCTATCCTTCTTGAGTACGATATTCCTCCATCGACTCCGTATTCATTTCCATTTGTTGAGTCTGTGTGAGTCACATAATCATGCGTGTGTCTTGAAATGAGAATTGTTCCGTCTGGGGTCTTGATGCTGTTCTTTATTAATTTCATTTTGATTTATTTTTTAATTTGTTTATCTCATTAACGAATTCATCCATAGAAAGATTCTTTACGAACACTCCGGCATACGGATGATATTTCTTGTATTCGATGTATTCGTTTTCGAACCATTCGTCACCAGATACAGTTAGGTTTCCAGTGTTCATGTCTAATGTACCAGCTTGATACTTCTTGTATAGCCAATCCATGAATTGCGAATTATATTTTGAATCCATTGAAAATGTCTTTAATGGTTTTTGTTATTTTATTTACTTTGCTGTTTGAAGAAATATCGAATCCGAAATAATATTCAACGTCTTCCAACGATATTTCTTTTGAGGTATTAAACATGGTCTCCCAAAGATATTCTTCGCTTCCTGCATAATCCTTTCCAAAAAATTCACCAAACGTTACATTTGTTTTTCTTATCTTGGTATGGAAGCAATTGACCATTCCTTTCGGAGTTTTTGGATACTGAACAAATCTCATTCGTTCTTTAGTTCCATCTTCATTAGTCTTAACATAACTTTCGTCTATGTTAAATACATCTCTTTCTCTTTCTGTTTTTACCCACATATTTTATTGGTTTAATTTCTATTTCATTTAATACGTCAACCACATTGATGAGCCTGCACAATCCTTCTCTTCCGAACCTGTCATATATTCCTTCAACGAATTCAAGATAATAATCTTCTCGTTCAGAATCTGTTTTAATTTTCATTTGTGGTTAATACTTCTTTTTTCTCTGTCGTCATAAAACTTGGAGTCAAAGGTTTGTTGAACGTCATCATGCTCATCCAGATTTCTCCTTTGAACAAAACTCTTAATCTTTCCTTTAATGAAAGATTCCAACATGTTACTACTTCTCCTGTAGGAGCATCGCTTCTGAATGCTGGTAATGGTTGATACTGTGGTTGATCTTTTGCGAATACCACGTTTGCTTCTGGAAATTTTTTAGGTGTCATTTTTCGCTTTGTTTAAATTATCAAAATATAAAAGTTCTGGCTTAGGTATTCCGTCGATTGGTTTTACTTCATCCATATCAGTTAACGGAAATCCATTAAGATTAAAATTACTTTTCTGATATGTGTAATATTTGATAAGTTCTTCTAATGAATGGAAGATGGGCTTGTTTAATTTCAAAGCGTGATTTACTTCTCCATCAGCTCCTTTGCTTTCTCCATCTAATCGTAAAACGCAATCACAAACTTCCACCCATACTAAATCAATCTCAATCCAATCGGTGTATGGTCTTGGATGTGCCATGTGTTGGAAGTGGCTGTACAATGGTGCGAATGGCGCAAACCCTGCGGTCATCAATTCGTCTGCACAATCAAGCTGTCTCTTTACGTTTACTGCCACATCACCTATTGTGTATGGACTTGCTATGTATACTTTTATCATTGTTTAGTGTGTTGCGATCATTATCATCATTCCTATCCATGTGAAAAGAATTCCCCAGAAAACTGCTTTCAACATTTTTATTTCTCCTTTAGTCATAGGAGTATTTCCATCAAAATCTGGAATTCTATATTTCTTGATGAAGTCGTCCCACTCGTCTTCTTTAGTTTTTGTCTTTGATAGTTTCATACAATTCTTTTCTGTGCCAGGTTAATGTTGTTTCTTTTCCATTCTTATATTCCTTCCACGTTTCCTTCCAAGGACCTTGTATCAATAATGTGCAGCATCCATTTGAGTCGTTGATCGAATGATACGAATCTCTTGGAAAGTATTTTATTATCTTCTTCCTCATTTCATATCTGACATTCCTATGATCGATGTCTAATATTCCTTCGAGGTACGTTCCCCAAAGCTTAAATGATACTGCATTGAAAGCGTGAGTGTGAAATCTGTCCTGCATTTTTCCCTTAAAATAGAAAAAGATTATTCCAAATAATCTTTTATGTTCAAAGAGGACAAATTGATTGGCTACTAAATCGCCAAATACTATTGGCTTATAGGAACATATTTCACATCCAAAGATTCTCATTGGTGATATTGTACTTTGATGATGTTCAAATGTTCAAGCATTAGTATCATATTCTTTCCAGGCGTTTCTCCTTTAAGAATCATTGTTGCACCTTTTTCAATAAGCCAATTGGCAGAGTCATCTTTCAATAATTGTTCAGTCAATGCTTCTTTGTCAACAACGTATGATATTTTTTGAGCAAACACTGGTCCTGTTTTTAATGCTTCAGCTACTTTTCCGTGAAACTCGGATTTCTTTTTTTCCTTTTTCATACTATTCTTTTAAAGTTAATATTCAATTTGTCTTCGAGATAAAGCAATTTTCCATTTTGGATGGCCAACAGAATATCTCCTGTTGATTCGTCGTACCCTATTTCAGTTCTTCCTTCCTTAATGTAATTATCAAGCATCTTTCCGTTGCCTGATGGATTCAATGATACGAATTTTTCAACTTCCTTAGGGTTTTTTAGGTCAATAAGAATTATGTTCATTGTATGATTGTTTTAAAGTATTAAACCAGGTCCAAGCATTCCTTGTATTTTAGCTTGTTCAATTCCATCTTTCACTCTTTCCATAAGTGCAGGAACTTCTTCTGGTGTGTAAACGTAATCTTCTGAAGAAACTTCCTCAGTTGTGTTTTCTATCCAATATCCTTCTGAGGCCCAATGAGTGCTTATCACAAGCCTTAGATTTTTTATTTCCTGCTTTGCCATCTCATCAAAATAGGCAAAGCATTTGTGCCAATCCTCGAATTCAAAATGTTTGCTAATGTTCATTTGAATGGATTTTTAGAATCATCGATTACTAACCAAGACTTTCCATTAGTATTCTTTATTTCTCTTATGGTCAAATCCTTTTGTAGCTCAATGAAATAATGTTCGTATTTAGTTCCTTTCCAATTACCAGATCCTTTTTCATCATACCAAATGGAATTCAATGTAAGCTCTGAGAATTCAGTTTTTCCATTCTTGAATAGATTTGAATAGATCTCAAACAACACGTCGAGCTTAGTTGGATAAACAGGAAGTCCTTTCCAAATGTTCATTGTGTATTTTACTGGTATGTTTTCTTGTGTCATTTCCAAAATTTTAATCGTTGCCAAAAAGTCTTTTTTACAAATCTTTCTCCTTTAACGAGAGTTGAAGGCATCTCTGCTGCTTCCATTAATTTCTTTTTAAACCATTTTGAAACTTCGTCATCAGTGTGATCCCATTCCAATGTTTCTATTTTAGGTGCTGGTCCATCACCAGGAGTTCCAAACCAATAATCCTTTTCAAATTTCAAAGGTTTGGTTTCGCATCTGCAATATTCGTAATGAAGTCCACAACATGCTTGAACCTCTCCGTACTTCTTTCTGTTCTCCTCGTTTATTCTGTCGACGATGTCGCTCATATTTCAAACCGTAATTTTTTTACTATGGTTTCCATCATAGTTCTTTTCTCTTCGATCATTGAATTCAAAACCACATCCTTCTGAGGTTTTAGATTTTTCATTGCTTCATTGTCTTCATCATTCTCTGAATCATCGGAAAAGTATGCACGGTCTCTCACGTCATACAGCTCTTCATACATCACAGACTTCAAAAAATCTATCTCTATTGCAGTGAATTCTATCGAGATCTTTTTGTCCTTGTGTAGGACGTTTTCTTTCATCGCCTGGTAGTACTTGGATTCGAAATCAATCTCAGGCTCTTTCTTCTTTTCTTTGTCGTCCTTCATGGAAAAGTGTGTTAGTTAAAAACAAGATACGGAAAAAGATTAAGCGCCCTTATAATCTTTATTAACGCGTAAAACCGTATAGTATTTATTTAATCTTCAGACTCAGAATCATCTGAATCTAAAACTTCTTCGTACTGTGCTGCTTCTTGCGCTTCTGCTTCTTCTTTTGAAGGGAATGAGAAGTAAGGCTTGATGGCGTTTTCGTCTAACTGTTTTAAAACTTCAAGAGTAAACACTTTCTCAGAAAATAATTCTTTGGGAGAAACATTTTTGCCAAGATGTTTTACTGCGAATGTTTTTGCAGTCGCTTTAGCCACAAACACTAAATCAACTTCTGACATTTCTCCAGTCTCTTCATCGACTAAGGTTGTCTTGTAAGCTTCTCCATCCACTTTTTGTTTTGTTGCTTCTTTTGCAGTTAGGATAGTTCCTCTTTCCACTCCACAATTTTCCCAGCTTATAAAGTGCTCAAGACCAACGAAAGGATTCATTCCTTTCAAGAATGATATGTGAATTTCGATTGATCTTGGAATAGCAAATCTGCTTTTCTTCATGCTGCTCTTAACAATGATTCCAGTTTTAACATCACCTTCTTTCAATTGTTTTGTGCTTAACATCGACAAAAGAGACATTGCAAAAATTGGACCGTCACCACCTGATACAGTCTTAGGTGCCATCATACCTCCCCACGAAGAGTGGTTTGTACATATTAATGGAACTCTGTGTTCTGCAAGGTCTAACGTGATGTTTCTAAACAATGAACGAAGCTCCTTAGCTTTAGACCCCATGTCTTGCGCGTTGTGTCCTGCGATTGCATCTTTTTGTTCCTTGTCTGTGGTTAACATTCCAAGAGAGTCTAACACAATCATGAACTTAGGCGGATCATTGTCTGGACGTTTTTTCTTTTCTTCTTTCAACATTCCAATAACAGTGACCACAAATGTTTTGAATTGAGAAATCGTCTTGATAGGTTGATACCTTACTTTCGATGTGTCAATCCCAAAGTTTGTTGCTTGTTCTCTATCCACTGCTCCTTCTGTGTCACAATAGAATACAAAGTATCCTGTCTTTTGTGCTTCGCGTACGATGTTCAAACACAGGAACGTTTTACCGCTTCCTGGATCTCCACCAAATCCTACGCTTCTTGTGTTTGGAATTCCACCAAACAATGTTCCAGAGAATTGAGCATTCATCAAGTAGTTTCCTACGCTGATCCACTCATCCACTTCGGAGAATACATTGTTCTCGAAAATTGACCCTGTTTCGAATCCTTCAATCTTCGATAGCTGTGCATCGAATTTTCCGAAGTCGAATCCTTTTGACGTTGTTGCTTTCGTTGAAGCTGCTTTTGTTGTTACTTTTTTTGCCATTTTAATTGACGTTTTTTGTTTGTTAATAATCGTTCAGATCATTTTCTTCCTGGAAGTGTTGGAGTGCTTTTTGAGGTCTTACTTAAAGTCTCGCTAAGCACATCAGCTTCAAAACCAGTGAGAGGTTTACTTCCCTCAAATATTTTTGTTGTTCGTTTAGTCTTGATCAAATAATAAACATTTATTAGTATCACAGAAATGTTCATCACTACTATCGGCATCGTGTCATGTGCAATTCCATACACCACGAATATGGCACAGGCAATGCTGTTTAATATCCTGAGTTTCACCATGTCCTTCATCGTGAAAGAAACTAAAACTATAAGCATTGCTATGTACGCAGAAACCTCTAACATATTTAATTCTATTAGTCTTTAGGGCCTTTGTTTCGGGCATAATGATTGAAAAAATACATGAAATCCTGACACCTTTTGCATTCAACTTTATTAACTTCCATTAATATAGGAGGCATGATTTTCTGGTCCATATACTTCATAATATCATCGTATGTCATTTTCTCGTCACGTATCCAGAATTCAAGAGACCCTATTGACAAGTTTGTGAGTTCTATTGAGTCATCCATGTAGATGTGTTCTCTCGATTTCATCTCATGTATTGAGAATGAGCAATGAGAAAAAGTGTCCTTCAATCTTTTTAAGATCTCTTCTCCGAGATCAAAATTTTTGAGCCTTAGACGTTCATATTCGTCAAGGTCCATGACGGCGCTTCCTTGGTCGGATTCGACCAGGACTGTTCCATCTTTAAATGTTTTTACGATTTTCATGTTCGTGAAATGTGTCTATTTTACTTGCAAAATATTCAAGATGTTCTCTTGCTTCATCTTCTGAAATTTTTCCAATATAGAAATCATGGTTAGTATCATATATCAAACGTGCTATCCTTCCGTACTTCAATGGAAATTTAAGTTTAGCTATACTTTCAAGAAGGTAATCTGCATATTTAAAAATGACGTGGTTCCTATCAAATGCCCTTCTTCTCTGTAATATTTTATTTTGAACAAAATCAACTAATTCCATTATCTTCCTCTTTTAAATAATTCTGTTGCTTCATCTATTCTGTCTGAGAGCTGGTCCAATCTGTCTCCAATTAGGTCAGTGCTAAGAGTGCCATTCATTATGGCAAACCTAACACTCATCAACGAATGCTTGATGTGCCAACTGTATGTTGTTCCTCCTGGAAGGTTTAGGGCATATTCTTCCTCAATCAATCGGTCAACTCGTTTCATCAAGCTGTTCGCGTAATTGATGTTGTAACGAAATGACGCACCTCTCGTTTCTAAAACGGTCTTCGTTATCCAATCAATTAATTTTTTAGAAAAGCGCATGCGCAATAAATAAATTCGGGCCAATATCTGGAAGTCCCATTGCTGAGGTGATCCTATTTATTGGGTCAATGATAGTTTTAGTGAATTGATTATCATAATCAATTGGAGGAGCAAACTCCACAGGAAAAGATCCTGGAAGAAATGCGAATACATCCTCTTCGTTGCTCGCTAAATTCTCGGACCATCCCTTTGTCTTAGCGTGGAAGAATTTAATCTTGTCACCAGCCTTTATTACTTCGTACTTGCTTTTTAATTTTGGATTTTGGTTAAGCAAATAATTGTAATATCCTGCAGCCCTAACGTGAATTGGACATTTGCTTGCCACCTCAAATTTAGTTGAGTCATTCAAAATGTATTTGCTATAATCAGTTATTCCTCTACCCATGGAAACTTTCTGAGGATCAGCTATCTTGAATTCTTCTTTATATTTTTTTAATAGACCGATGATGTCGTTAAGCTTCAACCCTTTCTTATTTGTGAATACGAACTTAACGAGATCTTTTAATTTCTCTCTCGCAAATTCAGGAGTTGATGATTGTGCTAATTCAACTCCCTTGAATGTGATCTGAGTAAGAGTATTGATGTCAATTCCATCTTGCCATACAACATTCAATAAGTACTTCTTCTTTGCAAGCCATATAGCAGATTCAGAAATATTCTCGAGTTCAAAATCTTGATAGTTCTTTGTTTTCTCTCTTGCTGCATATCTGTCAAACACGGTGTTTAAGAAGTTAGCAAATCGGAATTCATTTATTTTCAATATGAGTCCATGAGGTCCACCTTCAACATTGGATGCTTCCCAATCGAAAGACTCCACTACTTCGTCCCAACAAACATAACAGCTATCAGTGTCTCCAGCAATTACAACAGGTTTTTTTACGGGTTTTACTTCTCCAACAATTCCAAGCTTTGCATGAAGCTCTGTATCCTTAACCCACATGTTTTGGAAATAATGATTTATAGATTTTTCCGCAAGCATGAAGAAGTTTTGTCCTTGATGTGTTACGGTCTCAGCAACGTCTGGGTTGAAACATACGAGCCACTTATTTCCAAGAGCACCATACATGGAATTAATTAAGATTTTTACTGCTTGTTCTTCGTTTTTCCACTCATTGGAAAGTTGTTTCATCCTGTCTATCTCGGCCTTAATTTCTTCCGGGGTAGCTGTTTCTGGATCTATTTGTGTATATTGAAAGCTCATGTATGTTTTATGTTGTGAGAGATTCGAAGTTTCGAAATTGTTTAAAATAAAAAAAGCCGCTCAATGAACGGCTTTTTCTAAATGATTCACTACATATTCTTCAAATTCTCCGTGAACTGTTTTTATGAGTTTGACATGTTCAGGACAAAAATCCTGAAGCCCACCAGCTTTTTCCCATTCACTGTTATGCCAATGAGGAGCTGATTTTCCACAAACACAACAAACAGGTATCATAAAATTTCCCATTTACTCACATAGCAAAATCAAAGATCCGCTCGGACAAACAACAGGTTCATCGGTCACATCAAAATCTGGATCATCTTTGTAAGCTGATTTAGGCTCCCAACCATCTCCTGACGGATTTATTTGGTCTTCTTCGACCAGCCAAGTTCCAGTTATTAATCCACTGGTGTTGTCACCTCCCCATCTAACTGGGTGATCTAAATGTGACTCATCCAAAGAATTTAATAATTCTTTAAGATGTCTGTATGTTATTGGTTTTATGTCTTGTGGTTTCATTTTCCAAAATTGTCTTGTTTGAAATTCGTCCATACTAAAATAGAGGCGTTATTTTATCTTTTGTTTTTTGCGCTTTTTCCACATTCATGTATCCTATTATTTTTACTACCTTAACAGGAACTAAATGATCTTCTGTTTTTTTACCAACAACTTTCTTCACATTGTACTCCATTTCAACAATGACTCCCTTTATTATCTGCTCTGAGTCCAATATGAATAATGGAATTCCTTTAGTGCTTTCGCCAATGTGTTTGATTCCTTTTACATAAGGATCAAAACTCGAAACACCATCATAGTTAGTATTTCCGCAATGCATGAAGTATGAGGACTCTTCTATCTTTTTAGCAGTTAAGTCAACAACACGCTTCAACGTCATCTTGCAGTTTCTTCCGCTATATTTAACTCTCATTTCTTGAGTTAATTTTTTTGCGTCAGCTTGCGTGCTTGCAAAACAGGAAAGTCCAGTTATGACAAACAAATCTTTTTTCATTGTGATTATCTTTCGATTCTACCAACGATGATCATCGTGTTTGAATCAGTTGATTTAACGAGTAACTTGTTTTGGCTTAAGTGAAAAGCAGAAACCTCTTGGTCGATGAAAGCGAATTGGCTGTTGTAGAATGCCATGTTAGCTTCTTTTCCAGCAGGTACATCGAGGATGTGATACTCGAATGATTTGCTTGTGAAGAACACTTCACCTTCTGCTGTTACTTTGATTTTGAGTAAATCATCCCCAGCATCAATTCCGCAAAGAGAATTTATTTTCGAGAATGCTTCTTTAGGGAAAGGGAATTCGAGGATCTTTTCATCATCCACAGACTTCACAATTCTCTTTAATGCTTCAGCCGAAATATGTGTGAACTGAATTGGATCAGCACAGGTCAAATTAATCTTCAATGATTTCGTGTAGAATTTTAAACTGAAAGCAAATGTATCATCATTAACATCATCGTAAGAGATGTCGAGAAATATCTCATCACCATCGTTGAAATGTCTAAACACGTTTACTACCTTATTGATGTCGAGCAAAGCAACCTTTAAGTTCTTTGCAGGCACTGTCCCCTCGAGAACTTCAGTTAATGGAAGCTTAGAGTATTTTATTGTTGATCTGTCTGGTGTATGTGACTTGGCCACCATTGCATAGGTGCCTGGAGTCTTAGGATCTTCTGCTAATTCAAGCAACAGTGATTTCTCTATTGGAGAGAAACGTTTTAAGAATGAAATGAAATTGTTCGGTGATTTGATCTTAAATGTTGCAACTTGTTTCTTAGTTTTTGTCGTTGTTGTGCTCATGGTTTATATCTGTATTAGATTGTTTAATCATTCTATAAGTTAGATTTTGCAAAGTTTCGGTTTATAAGAAATCCCCATTCTTTATCTTGTCAAGAATTATCTTCTCTGGCATTATAGGATCCTTGGGATTAACACTGAAGAAAGATTGTTGCTCGCAACGTCTCTTATTGACTAATAACCATTTCAACACCTCAGTTAACCCCTTGTTGTTCTTGTCTTGAAAGAAAGGATCATTTTTCAAAGCATCAGCAGCTTTCTTCAAAGCTCTTACTTCCTGAGCATCGCTTGTCTTTACCGGGTAATCATTGAGATCGTATTTCTTTATGTCCTTAGGAAGAACACCAAGGAACTTAACGTCGGGTGCAGAGAAATCTGCATTCCTTAAAATGCTTGATGCTGATCCGGCTTTCAACGTTCTGAAAATGTTTTGCATGGTGTATGCGTCAAGGTCACCAAAGAAATATAATGGAATTTTAAGATCATCCTGTATAAGCTTGCACCAACCTCTTACTGCATTTGATGGAACTCCTTGAGCACCTAACAAAATGCAATTATTCCTTTTGGTGAAACCGTTTGACACGAGCGTGTTGGCAGTACCTTCTGACTCAACTATCAAACAGAAATCAGGTTTCTTCTTTCCTGCGTTAGAAGATAGCTTTAAGCTTTGAGGTCTGTTTTTAGGTTGAAAAGGAGTTGTTCCTAATTTGGAAAGATCTATGGTTGCAATTGTTCCGTCATTTAATGTTTCGGTCACAATTAGGTTTTGCGAATATGTTTGTCCACCTCTATCGTTGGCGAAGCAATTCAATTCTTCTCTGTAACATTCCAATAACTCACAAATGAAATCTATTATTTCGTCTGACTCGCTTTGGTCTTCAAAGTTTATTGGTTTCAACGAAGGATCATGTTTTATTTCACCTTTGCAGATGTAATAAATCTCACGTTTAGTGTTGACCGCTCCAACCTCTATGTTTCTTAAAATGATCTTAAGAACAAATATAGTTCTTGCCATCTTCTTGACCGAGCTAACATTCAATTCCGTTATTACTTTCTTTGGTCCAGCCGTCAAATATCCCTTTTTGAAATCATACACAGCATTGTCCAAAGAACACTTTGTTGCTTTCAATGTTGGTCTCTTAGAATTTTCCAAGTCTGACAAAAGTCTTTCGCAAATGTCCTTGCTTAGTTTTGATATGTCGTTATTTTTTGCCATTGTTTTAAATTAAATCATCCATTATTTCGTCCAATCCTTTTTCTTTATTTTGGATGGTTCCTTTTTCTTTAGCCTTGTTTAAGCTTTTTGTTGCTTGATCAAGTTCGAGCTTTGTCGATTTTGCATCTCTTCCAAGAAGATTGGCAAGACCTTTTTCTGCTTGATTTCTTCTTGTCTTGGAAGCATTTGTTATATGACACAATCCATTTAATAATATTGGACAGAACTGTTCGATGTGTCTTAACTTCTTTTCAAGCTCTGCTGCCTTATCCTCATGTTTGATGTGTTTTGATAATCTCTGCCCTGCTTGTATTAATGCTTTTCTTATTTCTTCCACTAATTCATCTGATGCATCGATTGTTTCTTTAGAAGCATTTTTAAACTTGATGAAAGGAGAAACAACTGAAACTGCTATGATGTATGGTCCTAATGGAAGAGAATTCTTTGGTTGGTTTAATCCGTATGCTTTCCAATTTACGCTCTCAATTGATTTGACTATTGCGCAAGACGACTTATCAAACTGAAGAGGAACTCTGTTTGCAAATCTTAGAACTTGAGCGGATGAATCTTCAGGTCCACCATCTGACACACGAGCAATTGCAACTTCCACAAGAACTGGTTTAAAATCACATACGCAAGGAGTTCTTGAAACTATGGAAAAGAAATTTACTGTTCCAAGTCTCTTCATGCTTTTTGAAAATGCTTCCTCTCCAATCGACATTACGCTCTTTGTCATCGGAGCCATTAGCTTTGTATCTTGTATTGCTTTAAATAGAGTTTTAAGTTCGACATCATTTAAGCTATCGACTTGTTTTGTCATCATTCCCTTTCCTCCATGCTTAGCAATGTCTTTAAGAGTGCCTTCGTTTATTCTGGAGAAACCTTTTTTCAACCAATGGTCTACTTTAGTTTTCCCATACATGTGTGAGTGCGCTATGAATTCACCAAGTTTTAAAGTGTGTGGATGTGGTTCGACTGCCTCTGGAATTTCCGGCATGTCATTGCTTACTCGGGTTAGAACCTTCTGTTCAAATCCAAAGATCTTATAATCCATGGACATGTGTGGATTCACAAGTGCGGTTCCTGTTAGGTAGTTTATTAAACCAAGTTCTCCGTTGGCTTGTATTCTTCCGTCAAATATAAACTCAACACAAGTGCCATGAGGTTTATTCCATGTTATTGACTCCTTATCTTTGATAACACCCTTGTTATTTTTGATGTCAACTTCAACGAGGCATTTTATGGCTTTATTATTCTCTTTCCTTTTTGTGATTACTCTTACGCCCATCGCATTAGTCAATTGGGCCCATGTGGTTGCTGCAGAGATTCCTATACCTTGTTGCCCTCTCGAACATCTACCTCTTCCGAATTTGGATGACGAAAGATATTCTCCGAAAACTTTTTGAATGTCTTCTTGATTTATTCCAGGACCATTATCTTCCACTCGAACACGAATTTGGTCCGAACCAGTTAATGTTCCAGGTCCCATCTTTTCGATGATGACGTTGATGTTTGGAAGTATTCCAGCTTCTTCGCAGGCATCAAGAGAATTATCTACAGATTCCTTAACAACAGTCAAAACTGCTTTAGTGTGAGATGAGAATCCCACCTGTTGAAGGTTCTTTGAGAAGTATTCTGCCGTGCTGCTCGATGTGATCTTATCAATATTTGCCATGCCTATTCTATAATAAGCATCAGAAATTGTTCCTTATGGCTTAATAAAGAACCTGGATAAGATTATGTTGTAATTGTTTAAGGAGGTGTGCTCTAAGGCATCTATTAACTGAGGATCAGTTTCTACCTTCTCTCCGTTTTCAAATAGTTCTATGGCATGTAGTGGATGTCCGTTTATCAAGTCTATCTCTGCTTTCAGAGCCTTAACTCTTTCTATGTCTATCCTCATAAAGTGATGCCGAAGTTTCTTTTAAAGTATACGTCCCAATCTCTGAAATTGGATCCGTGGTGTAGGTTTCCTGCTGCGTAATGGAATTGCCATTGATGAACCATTTCATGCGCAACTGTTGCAATGAATAATTTTCTGTTTGTAATGTCTGACGATATTGTTATGACACACATGTCCATCCTTGCTTTGCCGTCACAAATTCCCCATGCTCCTCTTAATTTCCTAATGACAATTTCTTTTGGATATGGAAGTTTGTTTTTGAACGCGGCCTTATTGATGACTCTCCACCAATACCAAGCAACTGACTCCGTTGGAGTAAAGTAACAAGAAGAATTCTTGCCAAGGTGAGTCTTAAGATGATCTTTCAACTTCCTTTTGGCAGCAACCGACCTTGATACCTTGGATTTCTTTGACATCGATCATGGTAGTTAATTTTAGAGTGCCACTTCTATAACTATATATTCGAGAATAAAAGAAAAACGCTTCCATTGGAAGCATTTGAATTTCAATAAGATGTATGGAAAATATGCACAGAATGTGCACAGAATGGAAATTATTTCGTAGAAAATATTCTGCCTACGATGGTGTGCCCAGAATGCCAACGAATCCTGATGGCTCTTCTATATGCAATGAATATTTCTTGGCATTTCACTGTATCACCAACGGACATCCACAACGTGTTTATGTTAGCGATATAATATAGGTACATGTACCATGGAGAAAATATAAAAAGTAAAATAGTCAATAATGCTGGAGAAGCACTTACAATAAGAAGTGGAATTCTATTTTTAAAATAACTCGTGTATTGAACAAACAAATATGTAGATTGCATTGAAGTTGTTAGATCTTTGTTTATTGTCATGCTTGCTTTTCTTTTCCATATCATTTTTGGAAATGAATTAATCCCAAATATCCAAAATATGAACACGAAAATAATGTGCGAAATTTCATGAGCTAAATAGCACGGAAAATTTGAGACATACGTTTCTATGTAAAAGAAAATCTTCTTCATTTGTATAATTTTTCAGGTGAAACAGTTTCCAATGATTTATCCTTATGCTCAATGATGTATTTAATGTAATAGCTGAATTTATCTCCACCAACTATTATGTCATCCACGAGAACGCGTGATGAGTCTCTTTTCATTCTGACATTCTCTCCTATCCTAAATTCCAATGGCTTTCTAATTGAATCCCTGTAGGTCATTGCATCAGTTAATGCTCTGTATTTGGATAGAAGCAAATTCACTTTGCTCAAAGAATCGATGTATCTCGTTTTGGCCAATGACAGACCCTGAAAATTGGAAAGCTCCATTCTTGTTGAATCAAGCTCCTTGTGGATTTTTTCCATTTCAGGCTTTGCCGAATTTTGTCCATAGTAGAAAAAAACGATAGAGAGTGTTGTCGCAACAACTAAGGATGAACATATTAAAATTATTATTTTTTTCATGGCGTTTCTTTATTAAAGGTTTCTGTTATTTCATGTTTGGTTATTTTTCCAACTTGATGCTGGCTTTCAACGGATCCTGGTCTTGTACAAAAGTAATGTGTTGTTCCTTCGTCTTGAAAACTATACACAGAGCAACAATCCTTAGTGAACAGAAATTTGATCTTAAATGGATTGATCTCTGCATCTTTTGGTTTTCCACCTATGTAGATATTTCCAGCTTCATCGCTTGTGCATGAAACTGTTATGAATAAGAAAATTATGCTGAGAATGAACATTCCAAGTGATCCTCCGGAAATTCTATTCAGATGTTTAAATTTTTTCATGGTTGGGTTTAATTTAAAAAAGAAGCCCAAACTTTCATTTGGGCTTCTGATTTTGTTGATGATGGTTTTGATTATTTTCCAGCAGTCATGGTGAAACCTAAAGATTTCGCATGCTTGATGAATGGTTTAATGTTCTCAGTAGAGAATTGATTACACACTGCAAAAGATTTTCCATCTTTTGTTTTGATAAGGTCCGCGCTGTCAACAAAGAAACGGGTTTTTCCATTTACATTGTATTGACGTGCTTTTGCAGCTTCGCGTACGATACCGTAGTTTTTCAATAACTCAGCCGGGAATGCAGCTTGTAACGCTGAAGCGGTCGGTTTTTTCTTTTCAGCAAAAGCAGCGATTACTGCATGAACTGCACGGCCTTTTGAGAATGACTCACCGTTGAAACGGATGCGACCGAAGTTACGATCGAAATTGTCGGCTGTACGTTTTCCTGATTTTTTTGATGGTTTTTTAGCAGCAGGTTTTTTAGCTACTTTTTTAGCTGGCTTAGCAGCTTTTTTTGCCGGTTTTTTAGCAGCAGGTTTGCTTGCTGTTTTTTTAGCAGGTTTCTTTGCTGCAGGTTTTTTAGCGGCAGGTTTTGTTACATGCGGTTTTTTTGCAGCTTTCTTAGCTGGCTTTTTTGCGGTTGAGGTTGAAGCAGCGGTTTCGTTTGAAGTTGCTACTGTTCCTGTTTCGTTGGTGTCGTTGTTGTTGTTCATGGCTTTTTTGTTTTTTAATTTTTACTTTGTTTATTTTTAAGGTTATTTGTTTTCCTTTAACAATGTAAAATTACTAAATATGTTCCATATAGAAAAATAATTTCATCAAAATTGGTGGAATAATGCGTAACTTGTTGATAATCAATAAGTTAAATTTCCAGGCGGAAATCTTCCAAATGGACTAATTGGCTGCTTTTATATGATCTGTATTATGAATTCCATAACCATCACAATTTTTACTGATGGCATTCATCTGTCCAGAGTCTGCTCTTTCATCTAATAACTTAGTCATGGATTCACTAAGTCTTCCACATTCAAAACCATCTGCACCCATAGTTAAGTATCTACAACATTGACCTCCACCTGCACCAACCTTACAAACCTTTTTTACGTGATCCATTTCCATCACAGGTGTTTTTGCTTTACTCATTGATGAGGCGAGATTGATTGCATTGAAATTTTTGATGGTCCACATTCCTGCATAATAATATAATCCTTGTTTAGCTGACACATCAAATGTATGTCCTTCTTTTCCTTGCATTGTGGGATGGATCCCTTTTACTACTTTAAGTTTAAGCTTTATGAATTCATCGTCAGAATTATCTTCAAGGACCACGATGCAAGCGATGACAGTTGGAAATTCTTCAAAATAGGCATAGTTTCTTCCTATCTCTATTCCTTTGTTGTCTGTCTGTATTTGATTATGTTTGTATGTTTTCATGGTTTAGTGAAAAAAAGGAGAGCGCCAAATCAAAAGCGCTCTCCCATCATCAACAATTCTTGATTAGTTCAAAGAATTCTCCATTACTCATGTTCTTCAGCGTAGAAGAAAGAATGTCGCCATTCTTACTTAAAGCTTTGTTCACGATGTATTGGACAAGTGCTTTCTTCGTATTAGTATCGCTCTTAAGGATTTTCATCCCATCCAAGCGTTTATTAATAATCTCCAAAAGCTCTTTCTCCTTTGCGTCATCAAGAGTGATTTCAAATTTCATATTGTTATTGTTAATGTGTTATTCCTTTTTCTTTACAACAGATGCAATCCTGGTGGTGTATTGCTTCTGCCTTAACGTGCATCCAATCTATCGCAGCTAATACCAATGCTCCTATCAAGAACGTTGCGTGTATTACCAATTTCTTTTGAAAGGCTTCCATACTCACCTCTTCTGGTTTAATGAATGTGGTTAACAAATTGATCGATGTAACACCTATTAATGCTGTCGCAATCTTAACTTTCAATACGCCTGAGCTTGTATTTATGTTTGGATCTACTTTCTTTCCACCTCCATCATTCTTCTTATAAAAAGAAGAATAACTTCCTACGATAATTAGCTTAACCAAGAATGCTACCATTGCAATGTCTATTATTTCCAACAACATTAACATTCCATCATTTGGCTCTAAAGCTTTGACCTTGTGGAACAAGTGCCATATTTCTTTAATGTCAATGTAGGTGTAAATTGCTAATGATACCATCAAACCCATGAAAAACGGGATGAGCAGATATTTGGATGAAAGCAAAATTCTTTCTAACATTGAAATACTTTCTTCTTTTTCTTCTTTTTCCATTATAATATTTTTAAAACCATGTTTCTAATATGGCCGCATCATCTTCAGGCATTCTGTCCATTCTGAATAATCCAGCCGGAATTTTTTTGCGAGCTTCTTCCAATGTGTCTACAACACACAAAGGATCTGGCGATGGTTGCTCACCTACAAATTTGCGAACAACTACTTTGCCAGGATAATCCTTTGGATTGTTGTACACTGTGAATATTTCCAATTGAGGTATATGCTCTCCCATGTTTACAGTTCATTAAATGTGTTACGTACATCTTTCACAAATGAAAAGAATTCAGGTGAGTTCACAAGATCTTCTTTCCATGTCAATCCACGATCCATAAGGTTTTCAACGTATTTTATCCTTGCTCCAGGTATTGGCTGTTTTGTTTGAGGATCATAATCATATCCAAGAAGCCAAATGGTTTGAGCTATTGATACTGTAGATGGAATATCGTGAGACACAATGATGATTGTATTCTTCTCATTTATGTTTGCAACGGTTTCTATCATTTGACAAACTTGCGTCGTCATCAATGGATCAAGACCGGAAAACGGTTCATCCATCAATAAGAAATATTCAGAACAAAGCATTTGTTGAATGATTGCTACGCGTTGTCTTTGTCCTCCAGATAATAGAGCAGGATATTTGTCCTTATGTTCCATCATCTTGAAACGATCAAGATAGAACTCAATTTTTTCTTTCTTTTCTGCTTTTGTTTTTTCTTTCGCAACAAGTTCGAGATTCCCCCAAACCGTTAAGTACTCAAACAACGGATAATTTTGTGCAACAACTCCAACATCTCCAGTTTGAACTATTTTCCTTTCAGTTCCAAGAAGAACTTGTCCTGTTGTTGGTTTATTTAATCCTGCAAGTATTTTAAATAGTTGAGTTTTTCCACGTCCAGATGGACCAAGAAATCCAATGATCTGACCTGTTGGTCCTGTGTTCGGACGAATTACGTCCTTAATGTTTATATTGATGTCTCTCAATATGAGTTTTCCACCAAGCTCAAGGGAAACATTCTCTACATTGAGAATGTCTTCACCTAATGTATATGACTGTCCTAACATAATTACTTCCTTTCAAGTTTAAGCACTGAATATGGAAAGAACCAAGCTCTGATTTTTCTAAGTGACCAATCAAAGAACATACCAACACATAACACCACAAGTTGAATTCCAAATACCTCATCGAGGTGGAAATGTTTGTCTGTGTCTGTCAATAATATTCCTATCCCACCTTCTGCCCTGCATAAGCTTTCCGACATGGCAAGCATCATCCAGGCAATGGCAAAATTTTGTCTTATCACTTCAAACATCATATCGATCTTTCCTCTAATTATTACTGCCCATACGGCTTTCCATTCATTCATTCTCAATGTTCTTGCATAATCAAGATCATCCTTCTTAACATCCATAACTACTGCGAGCATGGAAGTAACAAGAAATACAGTGATGACAAACGAAAGCATTACGAGTTTTTTAACTCCGCTGTCTGGGGTTATTTCTCCAACAAAGAACGTCAAACCTGCTGTGCTTAAGAATCTTGCTTTAGCAACGAATGCACATATAGGTCTAAATATTGGAAGCACTGAGAGGTATGCTACAATGAATGATACGACAATTGCATATCCCATTGCCTTCATACAAAAGGTGGTGCTTGTCAAAAGCTCACCTATGAAATTCTTATCCACGATCATCATCTTCAATGCCGTTAGAATATCCATTGGCGATGGAAGAAGTTTTGATCCTGTCAAGAACCATAACAACATGGTGGAACAAATCCAAAATGCGAATATGGAATTTTTTGACGAACCTCCAATTGTTTTATTTGGAGTGGTCACATCAATGGCTGTCTGCCTAAGCATCTTTAACTGTTTCATACTACACAAGATTAGAGGAAAAAAGAAAAGGGCCGAAGCCCTTTTCCATATTTCTTAGTGGCCAAGTTTAATTTCAACGCGACGATTGTGTGCTCTATTAGAAGCATTGTTGTTGTCTGCGTTTGGATCAACTGGACGATCTTGTCCGTAACCAACCGAAGTGATTTTGTTTTTGAATAACTTAGGATTTTTATTCATCAACCAATTCTTAACGGCATCAGCACGTTGTTGAGATAGGTTCATGTTAGCATCAGCATTTCCAGTGTTGTCAGTATGACCTTCGATAGTTGCAAGTAAACCTTCAGCAACGATGAAATCGTTTGCAATGCCTTGTAATGTAGCATAAGATGAAGGCTTGATTGTTGCGCTACCTAAGTCAAATTCAATGGAAACTTTCTTAGAAGAAAACGATGATGTCATTGTTTGACCTTCTTTGAATGTTGGCATTGAAGCAACTGAAGTGTTTGACCCTTTGTTCTTGGTGTAAACTTCTGTGATGTAGCTTAAATCAACTACTTCTTCATAAGCAGGATATTTTGGAACGTCTTTAGGATATGCCTTAACACAAAGATCACCGAATGTAGAATACACCGCAGCATATTTGTCAGTTCCACCATTTGTTAATCCATAATACTCAGCAGCATCCGATAAGTTGAATACACGTGAACCACCGATTTCGCACATGTTTCCATTTGCATCGGTATATTGCATTCCTTTGAATGCATTTTCCCAATCAGAAGCTTTCATTGTAGCATCAGCATAGATAGCAGTTTCAACACGGCAACCAAATGCAAGAGCTGAACTATGAGATTTAACTTGATCTCCACCTAATAAACCGGCATAAATAAATTTCTCAACGTATGCGCGATTGTCTTGTAACCATTTCTTTGGAGCTAACCAAGTGTTTGCCATTTGAGCACCAAAATCTTTAGTTGAAGCAACTGTTACACCGCCACGACCTTGGAAAGCAACTTGATCACCAGGGAACCATGTAACACAACCATTAACTGCAACTGTAGTGTCACGGCCTGTACGTTTTCCATTTATAACGATTTCACGTTTTTCTTTTGTGCGAGCAACATATTGTTGAGCAGCTTTCGTGTAATCGAAATCAGGAGCTTGCATCCAATTAATACCGGTAGGATCGTAAGTTGTAAGATCTGTGTTTACTGGAATTTGGTTCATGTCTGCATATTTCATTAAGATGTTCCAATCTCCATCACGAATAACACCGCACCATAATGAACCGCGTAATTTTTGAGGATCTTGTTTGAATGAACCGTTTTCGAAGATTGCTTTATCTTCACCGAAAGAAGCACCGAACGTTGCGAACACTTGTAAGATGTATTCTTCACCAATTTGTTTTTTGATGCGTTCGTTTAAGTCCTGCAAGTAAGATGGAACTCCATCACCCATCCAGGCAATCATGTGACATCCTTTTGCGGATGTTTTACTTCCTTTAGCATATTCTTGTGCGAATGCAAATACATCCTCACCTTGTTTACCGCAATTGTTTTGACAGATCAAGTTAAGACGAACACCTTGTTCTTCCATGATTGATTTTGCCATTGTTTGTGCTCCACCATTTGCGTATGCTACTCCGGCTTGCGCGTTCCATCCCATGATTTCCGCTCTCAATTGGAACGGTGCACCAACCTCGCTAAGGTTAATGGTGTCAGGTAAAGGACGCGAAATTGCGTTTGCGTTTTTATCGTACGCTAACGGTGGAAGATCGTTTACTGCGATTACTTCCGTTTTAACTGTTGGTTTAGGCATCCATGTTTCCCATGCATATTTAAAGCCCCAAACGATTCCAACTAAGCCTACTACCACTAAGAATTTAGTGAAGACTGTTGATTCTTTTAAAAAGTACGTGATTTTGTCTTTCATGATTTGTTTTTTTAATTGTTGATGATTACTACTTGTTTTTGTTTTTATTTATTTTTGATTTGTTACTTTTTTAAGAAGCTACTGAATTCAGTGCTTTTGTTTTTGCTTGCATCGGCAAAATTATTTTTTGCATTTGCATTTGCTTTGGAAAATAAATCCTTGTTAGGGTCAATTTCCATTCTGTACTTGCTATAATCTTCATCCAAGAACAATGAACCGTTTTGTTCGTATTGAGCAAGCATTTCTAATCCTTCATCGTTTTGCATTTGTTTTTCAAGATCAATTGATTTCATAACTCCTTTTGAGTCTGTTTCAAATTGTTCAATGTATGCAAGACTTTGTGTTACTTTTTCTTCCAATGCTAACACAGATTCTTTGTAGATGCGATTTGCTTCTGTATCTCCTTTGGCAAACTCTTCTGCGAAGTTAAGAGCCTTAGCCATTTTTTTCAACGTGGTAAATTCTTTACGTTTAGCTTCAACGGTGTGAGAAAGCTTTTCTATTGAACGACCCCAGTTTTCATCCAGCTTAGTAAGGAATACAAGATTGCTTTCCATTTTGTGGAGAATTGGTGCATACAAATCGTATGAGCCTTTGTCCGTCATCGCAATACCTGCTTGATGACTTGCTTCTTCGGTGTCGCCCAAATTTTTTGCGGCCTTGGACATACGCATTTTTTCATCAATGTTCTTTTTAAGATCTGCCATATCGCGTTCGAGCTGAATCTTATTTGCATTGAGACTTGTTTTGCTTGCTTGCAAGCCTTTTCTTTTCATTTTCAAAAGATCCACATATCTGTCCATGAATGACAGCGGATCCATTTTAATAAAGAAGGAAGTTATCTTACGACAAAGCGTTTTATAACCCATCCATAAGAATGTTGGATTTTGTAAAACGAACAATGTAAGAAACACTGCCGGAGCTCCAACAAGCACGATGTGCCAGAAGTTGTTGAAGAATTCAATTAACGTGGGAGCAAAAGCATTGAACAGCTTTATACCTCCCCATATTAATCCTGCTGGTATTGCCAAGCGGATTATTTTTTCCATCCAATGGGGTTTTGGTTCCCCTGATCCAATTGTTTGCATATTTGATTTGGTTTTTGTTGATGATTTATATTTGTGATTATTGATTTAAAAGGTGTTTAGTGAACAAATCAACGTGACCATCAATTTCCTTGATTAGGTCATCGTATGTTGCATGGAAATCATTTTTTGATGTGCTTAACTCAGAAGTGTTCTTCTGAATTTCCGCGTTTAGATTTTCGGCAGTTTTTTGATTTGCAATTTTTTGCTCATTAAGCTTACGCATCTCTTCATCGATCTTGATGTTGGCTTTTGAAAGCTCATCTACCTGTGTTTGTTTTTTTCCGATCTGTTCTTTAAACGCATTTTCAAGTTCGCCATTGAATTGGGTTAATTTTCCAGCAAACAATTTTTTGTAAACACCGGTGGTCTCTATAAGTTTTTGTGGAGTTAATCCCATCGCTTCAAATCCGATGAAAACTGTTTTGATTTTAGTTGCATCATCCTGAGCAACATTTTTCATCTTCAATAAAGCTTTCCTGAATTCAAAGTAATCAGGTCCAGGAATATTGTTCTCTTCAAAAATCTTTTCGAAGTATTCAACTATTTCCTGTTTTTTCACACCTGCGACGGAAGATGTGCCGTTGAACTGGCTGGAAAAATCCGAGTCGTCCGTAGTGTTGTTTTTGTTGTTAATCGACATAATCGACAAAGGAATTTTTTTTGCCGTGTTGTTAACGATAGGTTTTTTTTCATCCTTTTTCGTTACTTCCTTTTTTTCATCGTCATCCTTAAAGAATAATCCCATGATAATTTATTTTTAATTGTTAAACTGATTTGGACTGTAAAAGTACGAACTAAATTTCAAATAAAAAAATATTTGTTAAAATAATTTTCTAAGATTTCTGGCCATCCATTTCATCTCTAATAGACTTTAGAAGGTCATCCGTGGTGAATGCCAGGTCATTATCCTGGCGCTTTTTCATACTTTTAAGTAAAGCGCCCAGAGGTTCACCCCTAACGCTTGATAAAGCAGTAGATAATACCATCCCGGCAGAAAACATCTTTAGATCATTATCAGTAGGTTTTCTACCTTTCTTTAGTTTCTTTGCCACTTCCAGTATGCATTCGCTTAAAGGTTTTTCTTCAGTCATGTGCATTTTAAATCCTGTTTCCACAGCATCTATTATGTCATTCTTATCAATGCCTAATGCTGTGACGAAATCTTTGGAATCATGATTGATTTTCTTCTTTGCCATGTTATTTTGTTTTATATTGTTTAGCCCATTTTAAATACATTTTCAATACATGATCAGATGGATTTTTTATCCTTATGTTTCCTCTCACGAATATGTCATAAGAGTCCTGTCCGTATTGTCCAATTCCATAAAGTTCCTTTGGTTCCTTCCAATCCTTCTCGATGAAATCCTGGCTCATTTTAATGATGGAAATAGTTCTTCTGTTGACAAATCCAAGAGACCTTATCATCTCTTTCATTTCTCCAGGATCTGCTTTTGCTGCCTTCTTTGCGTTTGGCCATTTCTTAAAGAATGAAACCCTAACTGCGTCTACTTGTTTCCTTCCGGTTTGATTCAAAAACATGCAACAGATAAGTATCTTCCATTCATCAGGCCAATATATTTCTTGTAGAAGGTTGTATGGACTTTTATCTTTTATCATTTGCTTATTGCAATATAATAAAAATAAAAAAGCCCTCGAAATTTCGAGGGCTCTTATTATGATTTTGTTAATTAGATTACGACCTTTGTGGTGCAGTAGAACATTCCGTTCTTACCTCCTTTAGCGTGCCATGACAAATAGATGTAATTGCCGTCTTTTGTCTTATACCTGTTTATCAATCCTGAAATAGTTCCAGATGATTTCAATTTCTCATATTCTTCCTTGGTCTTCTTTAAATCCTCTGGATGAACGAATTCCTTAAAGCTTTTATTGAGGATGTATTTCTCATCGTATCCAAGTGCTTCCATCCATGCCTTATTTACCTTTCTGAATTTACCTTCTTCAGACAGAACACATAAAAGTTCATCGTTTACTTGGAAGAACTCTTCCGCCTCATTCTCTTTAACCTTCATGTATTTTCCAACAGTTCCCTTTATCATGTGCAGGATGACGTTGTTGTTATCTCCCGTGATGACAGATACGTTCTCAACAACAGAGATCAAATACTCAAGCGTGACATATATGAAGATGCTGCTGTGCAGCCAACTGTATATTCCACCTATGACGGCATTGTCCTTGTATTGAAGCTTCATGGTTTGAAGGATGAAGAATATCAAGAACCAAATAACAAGCTTAAAACCAAATCTGCTGAACCTCTTTGATTGTAATGGAATTTTCCTTACTCTTGAAGAACTTATTCCTGTTATTAATTCCAGTGCAATAAGCGTCACGAAAGCTATAAGGGTAACAGCCTGCAGTCCAAAATAGTTTTCTATAAAGGAAGATATGAAGGCAACTGGTATAGTGAAGAACAGCAAATTAGCATGCATCATGGAAGAGGAGAAATCATGGTTTGAGTCAAATCCGAAATTAGTAACAACTTTATCTAACAATCCGTTTAAAAAATTTTTCACAAGCAATTGACCTTATTTTTGGTTACCTATAATAGGAAGGTCTGAACTATATATTTAAAAAGTAAAATAAAAAACCTCCGAAAAATAAATTTCCGGAGGTTTTCGTGGAATAATCGATTCGATTCAAATTAATCCATTTTTACTACCTTTGAAGTTTTCTTTTGTCCGATGATGTCCTCGAATTTTGCCTCTGAGATAGATTTAACGTCCCATCCTCTTGAATCTGTCTTCAAGTAAGCCATCAGGCTCTCCTGTGCATCATAAAGAGTCACCCCTTCGATTAAGAATTTAGATTTCTTGGTTTTTGGATTTCCTTCGCCATCGAGTTTTTCTGTCTCAAACGCGACTACTGCTACATAATGATTGTTCATAATAGTTGGTGTTGTTTTTTAATTGTTTGTTTTCTTCTTTAAGTTTTTCCACCTCTTGCATGAGGTGATTAATTTTGTCAATCAGAATTTGAGTACCTGTCCAAATGTCCATGTTCTTAAACTCTTCCTTGTTAATTTGATCCATTAGGCTTTCTCTAATCGTTCTTTTGAAATGTACTTGCTGAGAGCGTCGATCTCTTTATTAATAGAGAGGTACTTTTGTTTCGTTTCTTTTCTCTTTCCATAAAGCTCTGTTAAAATTACTCTCATTATGGAGTCAGAGCTGTTATCGAAAACTCTCCAAGATGTTTTTCCAAATTCATTGACGTGCTCACCGGCCTTGATCTGACCTTCTTTAGGCTCAACGTTATTTCCAACAAATGTTTCTGGACTGATGTTGAATTGCATCATGGTATTAGGATACAAAGATGCAAAGTCATAACATGTAACCCAATTGTGAAATCCTCTCAAAGGTTCTTTTACATACGCACCATCAAATGGTTTTTGATCTTCTTCATCTCCACCCAAATAAACGAATACTTGTTTTCTGTCAAGGAATTTTCTGTTCATCATTGCTTCCATGATCCAAATAGGAGAGAATGCTTTCTTTATTTCTATTCCTGAAACATGTGCCAATTTAAGATAAGCCAACATTGTGTTTAGCTTCTTATCGATGTAATGAACCAGAATTGAATCGACCGCGTTATAGAAGATAAACTTTTGAAAATCTCTTTCATAAAGCTCTGTGAAGCTTCCTGGATATTTAATTTTCTCCAATCCTGTTGCCATCTTGGCAACATAATCAAGCTTATCGTTTTCTCTTACCTTGATAACCTTATCCCACTTCTTGTAAATTTCCATGTAATCCACAATAAGCTTATGTTGTGGAATTCCTGAATTACCGGAATTTCTTTTTGTTATTAAAGTATTCGACGGAGAACATCTCTCTGGTTTTACATCCTTGTATTTGTAAGCTCTGTTAAGAAGGTACTTCCAATCGTATCCGAAAAAATTCCATCCACTTATGCAAGGCATGTTAGGTAATATCTTCTGAAAGAATTCAACCAACATGTCATGCTCAGAATCAAACTGCTTGTATTGGAAATTCCATTTATCATCGAACTTGGCAAAGTGCCCGTTGATGTCGGCATCGATCTTGTGACATTGCGCTTCTGTTAATGGTTTAAGACCAAGAACAAAAATCCTTTTGCTATCAGCGCCTGCGATTGATATTGCAGTTATTTTATTTTGTGCTGTGTCAGGATCTGGAAATCCATCAAGAACCTCAACCTCAATATCTATGAAATACTTTCTTGGAACATTAAACTCCAATAACGGAGAGTCGGGATTTGCTTGTGTATGTTGATAAATAACCTCTTCACATCTATACTTAGAAAGTTTAGTTGCATCTTTTACGATTATCTTCTTTACAGGATTTTCGTCCCACGTTTTCCATTCTACGTCCTTGTCCTTATCCGTGTCATTACAAGTTAACCAATTGAATCTTTCGTTCAATGGAACTGGAATTCTTACATATTCAATTGTTCCTTCTTTATTGAAGTAACTGCATGCAAGTTCGTGAGGTCTTTTTTCTATATCGAGTATCATCCTATTTTTTCTAAAAGCTGTTCGTACTTATTATCAAGGTCTTTCAAAATCGATTCAAAATAATCTCCAGGAACTCCAGGAATTCCCATTGGACCTTGTCTTACAGGATAGATGCATTCTGTTCTTGCATTGACTTCATCTTTCACAGGATAGAAAAAATGTTTAAATCTATACAATGGATCTGTATCCTCGCTCAAAACCATTTCTACGGTTCTTTCCATTATACGCTTTGCTGTTTCTGGAGATGAACTCCCAACATTCACATAATGTGTGAGTATTATCAATTCTTTTTCTTCCATATTAAATTATTTCATCTATTAATCCATACTTCAAACAAGTCTGCGCATCCCACCAAATGTCTCTTTTAAGAATGCCATCAAGTTCCTTCATAGGAACCTTTGTATTCTCCTTGTAAATCTTCTTGATTGTTTCCATTAAACGATCGAGATTTTCTACTTCATCCTTTATCTCGCTGTATTTTCCCCAGAAGCCAGAACTCAATTGGTGAATTAACAGCCATGCATGTTTGCGCATGTATCTTTTTGTACCAACACAAGAAAGAAAAGTTCCTGCGCTTGCTGCACATCCTTCTACAATTGTGTAAACTGGAACTCTCTTTTTAATATCAATGATTGTATCCATTGCAGCAAGTCCTGCGAACACTGAACCACCATAAGATTTAATGTGCAACATTATGGGTGTTGTAATTAAAGCATTGTCGCCTAAAGAATTTTCAAAATTTCTTGCAGCCATCTTTCCAGATATTTCATGCAAGTGTTTATTGAGATCAAGAATTTTATCTTCGACAACCGAAGAATAAAAGAAAATTTTAGATCCAAGTGAATCTACTCTATCACTGCTTCCTGCGCTTACTATTGGCGTAGTTACAGATTTTTTATCCTCGGCTTCCATGCCGGGTTTTCCTCCCCAAACGTCATTTCCCATGTGATTAATTTTTTTAGTTAAACTCCAGTAGAACCAAATCCGCCTGCGCCTCTTTCTGTTACGACGCCATTAAATAATTCATCCTCAGAACCAACTTCAATAACAGAAGCATATTCTTGTTTTTCAAGAAGGAATTGAATGATTTTATCGCCTGGTGCGATGATTGCATTCACGTGTCCTGTGTTGATGAGGTTGAGATGAATTTCTCCTTGATAATCTTCATCGACGACGGAAGCGCCAATGATCAATTGTTTTTTTGATGCAATTCCAGATTTGTTGTTTGCAACAAGTGCATAACCTTCTGGTAATTTTACTTTGATGCCTGACGGTATTAATACCGATTGATGAGGCAACAGTTCTGTTCTTGGAAAATCGTCCGGGATAAAGAAATCTATTCCCGCCGATTTAGGTGTTCCCCTTTGAGGGGTTTTTACGCTTCGTAATTTAAAGATTTTTACTTCTTTCATCTTGGTATGTTTTGAAGTTATACCAGGATGAAGAAACCTTGTTTCGGTTATTTGAGGTAATTTACTATTCTCTCATGCTCTTCAGGACATTTGAGCAATAATATTTCTAAAGCGCTTAAAATATTTTTATCTGGGTTTCTTGGTTCACCACCTGCATCTACGATATTGCTTAGAGGGGTTTCTATCAGAGGGGTTTCTGCTGTGACACGCATGAATGCACATCTTCTATCGAGACCAATCACTCTTTTAGTATATCCGATGCTTACTAATTGATCATAAGGAGATCTATTAGGGTCGAAATTGTTACGACCATTTTTGTTAGGATACGTTTTTTGATCTACATCTGCGAGAGCATAATATCTTAACCATTGCAATTCCTGATCTGCATGTTTTATTAATTCTTCTTTTTCCACTTATCTGCTAAATTAAAATTGGAGAATGGTTTTTCTCCGGTGATGTCTTTGATCATTACTTTTTTGATGAAGCCTGGAATTTTCACAGTCTTCAATTCTTTCTTTGTTTTTACTTCTATTTCAGCGATGACAAGTTTGAAATCAAAAACATCCACTTCCCATTTATATTTTCCAACCTTCTTGATGTATCTGATCTTGGTCAGAGCTCGTGTGGATCTTTTTATTTCCTTATAGAATTGTTTTTTGGAAATCTCTTCTTCTTTTTCATCGTTAACACCTTCAGATATAGCAGTCTTGTTTGTTCTGATGTATTTAGTCAAACATTTTTTCCCTTTGATAATGGAAACTTCTCTCAATCTTCCAGTTGGAGCATAAAATTGACGAATGACTTGATGTTCGTCAAATTCAAATATTGGAAGAGGGATGTTTTTAAGCAATATTCGTCTTTCTATTTCGAGAGCCATTATTTAGGGGTTTTAGTTAGTTTCATTTTAGAAATTATTATTCGCACCATTGTAGGAGTCAATTCAAATTCTTCTGCTATGACGTCCACGCTTTTCTTTTTGCTTGCATTGAATATTTTCAAGTCTCTCTTTTCTTTATCGTCTTTTGAGATCTTAGAACGTATTCCATTGTCGTGAAGTATCATGTAAGTATAATTCAACGTCACACGATGTTTGTCTGCAATCTTTTTTGGAGCCTCACCGCTTTTAGCCATTGACACAATGTCTTTTATTTTGTATTCGAGAGATTTCTTGAATATGTTATAACTGAGATTGTATTTTATTTGCTTGATTACATTCTTTCCATATTTATCGACTATAGTGTCGTATGGAACTCCCTGCTCAAGTTCTTTTTTTATTTCCTCAAGCTTGAGTTTTAGCTTTGGTACCTTGAATGCTTTTCCAAGTTTGGCACGAAGAATCTGCCTTACTCTCGTTGGAGTTAGTTTGAATTTTTTTGCAATATCGTCAGGGTCGACTTCCGTGTTGAACAAATCAATAATGTCCTGGTCTCTCTTGTTAAGCTTTTCCTTGTCGCTTCTTTCGTACTCTGTTTTTCTTTCAATCTCTATTCCTTCTTCTTTCAGAATAGTACGAATATAAAATCTTCCAATGTCATGCTGTTTAGCAAGTTCGTCCATCACGGCATCCGAGTCTTTTCCTGCAGTTGTTTCCTTGAGGTATTTGCGTTTTATTTTTTTGTTCCTCTCAAGAATAAGCTTTCTTATTTTTGCCATTTGTTTTAATTAGTTGCCTGCCATTTGTATTACGTTTAATATGCAAATATACTAATAATATCTGTCAAGTAAAAACAAAAAAGGGGACCAGAAATGGCCCCCTTTTAATTAGAAATGTGATTTCTTATTTGCCTTTAGCTACAGGAGCCGCGGCTTTTGTTGAATTCACAGTGTCAGCAAGGTTCTTTGATTGTACCACAAGATCCCAGTATGTCGCTGCTGCGCTACCAAGTTTCTCCAATGGTGATTTCTCAACAGCACCCTCAGTGAAGGCGATGTGTTCCTTGAATGAAAGAGCTGCCGCAACGATGTCTTCGTTGTTGATTTTCTCTTCTTCTCCACCTCTGTAAAGAGCATTCATTTTCGCTTTGTTCATTACCTCGCTTGCGAAGGCAGGAACAATTCCGGTTAATGCTTGTGCTGCTTTTGAGTAGTCATCGTCAGCTAACACGCTTTCTCCATCAGAATTTTTTCCAAAATTCTTAATGAATTGAGCAGCCATTTCCACATCAAGAGCTCTCATTTGGATGAGGCTGTCAATACGACCTGCACGTAAAAACGCCGGGTTGATATTGTCGATGTGATTGGTTGTTAGGATGGTGATGATTGGATTCGATTTAGTATCGATACCGTCCAAGGTATTTAAGATCTCATTCATCTGAGTGCTACGTCCACCTTCCATTGCTTTGTCGATGTCTTCAGCGAACACAACTGCTGGCGCGTACATTTCTGCAAGGCGCAAAGCATCTTTCATCTGACGGCAATCTTCAAGGTAAATGAAAGTCCAGTTGTTCTCAACTGCTTTCTTAGCTGTCCATTTTGCAGTTAAGGTTTTACCGGTACCGTAAGGTCCAGCAAGTAAGCAACCATGTTTCAATGGAATGCCTTTCTTAATGCAAAGTTTAGAGCGTTGGATACGCAACAATACGGATGTTCCGTAGTTTGATTTTGTTGCTTCGTTCATAAGAACATCTTCATCCTTAATGTTCATGATGTCCTTTAAGAACTTAGGATCCGAAGGAAATTCGTTGTTAGCGATCCAGGCAAGGTCAACCTTAATTGCTTGTCCTTTGTAGATCGACTCGTCGCGAAGGATTTCCATTGTCCTGTCTGCGATACGCGCAACAACCGGCTCGAATTTTTTACGGAATTGTCCGTGGATCTCGAATTCCATTTTTTGGTTGTTGTATTTAGTCTCCAAGAAAGATTCCTTGTCAAGACCAGGGAACTGCATGCGACCCCAAGGAACCTGAATGCTACTTCCATCCGGTAACTTAATTCCGATCATGTGCGGAGGAGTTGAGCTTGAAGGCCCTTCTTCTTTCGCAAGATCAACATATCCGAAGATGTCGACAATCGCACGGTAAAGCGCGTAAGCCCCATCAAGAGGATAAGCTCTCAAACCCTGGTGGAAAGTAACAACTTTCTCTTCCATGATTATTTGACGCTTGATCCACTCTGCTGCTGTTTCCAACGGCATGCCTTCAGGCAGGATGATTTTGCTGGTTTCTCCTCTCGTTACTTCTGCTTTAGAGAAGTCCTTCTTAACTTTGCCATTTTTCAACACGTCGTTGATGATTTCCTTGGCTTCGTCGTTTTTTTTCTTTGTTTTTTCTGCGGTTGACGACATTTTGATTTTGTTTTTAGGTTTATATTAAGTTACTGTCGATTTTTAGTTTTTACCTGCACCAGTGATGGAAACTGTACCGATTGAACTTGCTTTAGCGCGTTCAACACCTGCAGAACGTTCTGCATCAAGAGCACCTTTCCACATGTTAACCTGTTCTTGTAAGAACTTGATTTGTTCTGCAGTTTGTGCAAGTTGCGCGGTAGTTGATGCCTGGTCTTTTTCAAAACCGGCTTTCATTAAAGCAATTTCGTTTTCGTGTTGTTTCTTCATCGAACCGGTAGCGGCGTGAATTTCTTTTTGTGCGTCTTTTGAAGCATCGGCTTTAATTGTTTCCAAATCCGATGTGAATTTAGCGTAAGAAGCTTTGTCCACTGCAACAAGGCTTTGTTTTTCAAGAATACCATCAACGGTTTTCTTTTCGTTTTCTTTTAACTCAACAGCCATTTGAACTTCTTTTTGACGTTTTGTTTCTGCAAACGTGACGTCAAGTTCTTTAATTTGGTCTTCGCGTTGAGCGATGATGCCTTGTTGTTTTTCAGCTTCTTCTGCAAGGGCTGCGATTTTTTCGGTAGCAGATTCTACTGAAGCAATTACTTTTTTTAATTCACCAACTGCTGAGCCGATGATTAATTCTGTGTTTGATGTGCCTTTTTTAGCACCTTTTCCTGTTGTTGACATTTGTTTTTTGTTTTTATGGTTATTATTTATTGATTTAAAATGGAATTATTTACCGAGCAACCTTTCGCATTCATCATAGAGCTCCATGAATTTCGCCTTTGTGTCTTCAAGACATGCGATGTTCACATTGCCTCCAGGGATGTATTCAAGAAAAGCTGGCTTCGTTGTTTTAATTCCCCACGGATAGATGTTTGTTGGACTTTGATTCTTTACAAATGCTCTCGCTTGCGAGTAAGCACCTGTTACATTTTTGCAATTTACTAAGACATCATCGCCAACAACTCTTAACGTAACCGGATAACCGCCAAATGTCAACTGCTTATTTTCTTCTTGACCGAACATAGATTTTTTATCAGTAAAATTGTTTCTTAACAAATGTAATTTTTTTTCTTCAACAGAAAAATAATTTTTTCAAAATTTTTTTAGAATTATTTCAACAAAAAAGGCATTCGTGTTTGCGAATGCCTTCTGATAATAGAAAGATAATAACTTTATAGATATTCTTCTATCATGAATTTATCTAATAGCCGTTCAAATTTTTCACCATCTCTTAAATTAGGATTCAAATGATGAAATATTTCGTGATAAACAGTTCTTATTGTAAAGTTGTTTGCGTTTAAGAAAATCTTTCTGAATGGCCATTCAATGTACAATCCTTTGTAATCTAATTTTCTGAATGCTTGTCCAGTGAGTTTGGTGCTTTCTTCATCATTGTGAACTAAGTATGCTTTCACAGATAAAGTTCTATATTTCTTGCAAAGCCTATTGTAAAATTCTTGCACATCAGAAAGATACATTCCTTCTTCATCAATTCCTATTGACAATGATGGAGGAAGAGGTGGTATTCTTTTTCTTTCTGTTTGCGGAATCATGACAAAGAAATAGTTTCGAGTATTGTTGGATTGGCATGAATGTTACCGATAACTTTGCAATGCCTGTTTGAGATCCATAAATAAGAATCCATGTGATTAGGATCATCTCCTCGTGCAAACATGAATGAACCATCTTTGAAACCAACCAAGCATTTAGTCCTGGATGCTCCAATGCTTTCTGCCCATTCTTTATCCAATTCTATAACGTCTCCGTCAAAGATTTTATTTTTCTCTTTGTCATTCATTGTTGTGTATTGCATCCAAACACAACCATCAAAGAAAGAGAACGGACTGTTGAAGTGTTCTTCATTAACGGTTACAAGTTGACCTGTTGGAGAAGTTTTAAGAGCGTCATACACCATCTTCTTGTTGCGTATGTCCCATGCTCTGAATTCTGCGTTGTTCATATTAAATATTCTTTAGCTTCACTTAATGCTCCCATGCTTTGTATTTGCTTAATGCCAGAAGAAGAAATGTGTTCATATTTTCTGTCAGACACAATATAAACTATATTTATGTCAGGGCACATGTCTTCCATATATCTTAATTGTAATTTCTCAGAATCAAAATCGCTTGCATTCCTTAATCCTTTAACTATGGAAACTGGATAGCTTAATTTCTTTATGTAGTTATGTAACATCCCATCGAAAAATTCAATCTGATTATTAGGAAGCTTTCCTCTTAATTCATTAATGATATATCCTTTAACATGTTCGCTGTTGTTATTCTTTCCGGGATTAACGCACAATAACACAATAACCTTATCGAATATTCTTTCAGCTCTCTTCAGAATGTCCAAGTGTCCTTTGTGAAATGGATAAAAGCTTCCAGCAAATATCGCTATATTAGGAGTTCTGTTCTTATACCAATCAAGATACTCTTCCACCTTTGAGTTTGGATTTAGCTTCTTTATATGAGGGGCAAACTTTTCCAAGAATTGTGTTCCTCTAACATTATGGTAAGTTTCATAATCGACGAAACCATATTCGCGCATTATCTTTGCTTCATCAGAGATCATTCTCGATAAGCTTCCATTAATCATGCCATGCAAGTCATATTCTAAGAATACTCTTGAATATGTTGATGAAGGTTCTTGTGTGTGGTCTTTCGTATCGAGTATCATTCCATATACGAAATCTGAAACGGATTTATATGGATTTCCTTGCGGGTTCAATTCGCTCTCAGCTGCTTTTGGACACATCTTTAAAAATAACTCAGCAGAATTTAATTCATTCTCGCCAGATTTAGCTCTTGGATCATATATCGCATCATGGAAGATTGCAGTAAGAATAAATAGATCGAATTCAGTCTCAGTCATTTTGCCATCAATGATGGTTGGAGATTTCCAATTTTCTATTAATGAGATAATCTCATCAAGATGTTCTTGGTTGTGATAAACTCTGTGTGGTTCATTCCACATTGATTGAAGTTTAGCAATGTCTTCATCGCTGCATCCATACTTTGTAAGGATGTCACGATATTTTAAAAATGGACCTTTTAAGTCTCTGTCTGACCACATAATTAATTATTTAACTTTTTTTATTAAAACAAAATTAGTCTTTACTATCTCTTGCAAAACACCGTCGTCGTCTTTCACGTAATAGGATATTCTATCGCGACGTTCAGACTTGTAATCTTTTCCAACTGTAAGTTTATAAATTTGTTTACCATAATGTTCATTATTAATGCAACGAATAAGTGTAGGACCTGTGTAATACGGAAAAAGATTCCGTATTTGTAAAAAGAATATGTAGATCTGGAAAAACACTATCCTTTTGAAAGTTTAATTTGTCCATAAAACAAAGAACCAGCTAAGGTATATTTCTTTCCATCTCTGTGAATGGTCCACCAGAAATCAACCTGCCAACCATTAGAATCCCAATCATTTCCTCCTTCATTACATAAGTTGAGAGATCCGTTTTCTTTGGTATTGAATCCTAATTCAGATAGCATCTCAGCATATTCATTGATTGGTTTGAATTCCAATTCAATGCTTTGTTCGTCGCTTTCTAAGAAAGCTTTTATCGCGTCTTTCATGGTTTTATTTCTTCTAAATATATTGGGTTTATTTCCACCTTAACATTTTGTTTTGTTATTTTGTCGTAGTTCTTTCCGTATTGAGCACTTAATTCCATCTCATGCAGCTTTGCCTCGGCCATCTTCTCTTCAGCCATAACAACAACTCCTATGTTGCCATTTTCCATATAAGAATGAATGCTCACCTTTGTTCCAGGACATGAGATGCTATAAGGAGCATCCTTCGTCATCCTATATTGTTTGTCGTGAGGATATTTTAAAATCAAATCCTGTATAACCTTTGGACGTGAATTGAACCACTCATCATATTGTTGTTTTTGTTCCTCAGTCATTAGTCAAGATATTTTGGTGTTCTTAAAAATTTACCTTTCCATTCTTTCATCCAAGCTGGTCTTGCAGAACGATCATTGATTTTGCAAAAGAGATAAATCTCGCTTACGTCATCATCTTTGATATGTTCCATTAACTTGGCAAAGTATGGATAGTTGTAAAAATATCTTTTTCCATTATCCTCGTACACAGTGTTTGATGAACCTATGTATATGAATGATTTGAGACCTTTAAATTTTTCTGGAACGTTGTGCATTCCAAAATATTTAAAATCCGCACCTTTGGTCGGAACCCAAACATCTTCTCTTGAATAAGAGAATAAGTTTTTGTCAAACACGAATTTAGTGTGAGGTTTTCCAGGATCGAAAAGACTCTCAGAAAATCTGAGCATTTTTTCAATGGTTGGATTCTTATCTTTGGAAAAGAATATTATGTCTCTGCTTGTGCTCATTATTTTATTTCTTTCCTACATGGAAGTTCCAACACAATCCAGGAGAGATGTAAACAACTCCATCCCAATTGCTAACGGTGACAGAGAGATCAATCTTCTTTACGCTGTATGATGCACCAATTCCATATTCAATGAAGCTATGTGTTGATGTGTAATATTGTCCCCAACCACCGAGAATAAATGCTTTAACCGAACCAATTGGTAAACAGGCATAAGCTTTTAATTCTCCCCAATAGTTTTGTGTCATGTCAGAAGTGAAATCAAGATTTCCACGGCCTGTTGCATAACCAAACATCATGTTCTTAGCACAAACGCCAAGTTCAACACCGGCATAAGAGTTCTGATTAAAATTATTTCCGGTTGAAGTGGAAAGTGATCCTCCGAGATACATGTCTAATCCTTTGGACTTAGTGCTATCCTTTTGTGCAAACGAACCCATTGTACATGCTACAAGGGCAATTAGTAAACCTACTTTTTTCATATTATTATTTTATTATTGTTGGCGATTATTTCTGGTTACCGCCTTTTAACCATTTTTTTCCTTTGAAATATAACATGACGATGGCCACAACTGCCATTGCCATAACTCCAATTTGAAGCATCCATGCAAATACTAATACCGCGTGAATTACTGCGTAAGCAATGACCATTAAGATCATTGTGATTACAATCCATTTAACTGTTTTCATTTGTTTTCAATTTAGTTATTCTGTTTTCTATCCTTGTTTTAAATTCATTGAACCATTCAAGTCTTTTCTTCTTCTTTGCTTGATACTCTTCCTCAGTGAGTTTCCATCCTTGTATGTCTATTGACTTATTGACATCGTTATTGATGTTTTCAATATCCATTCCAACGAATTTGCTCATCTGAGTTAAATATTCAAGGCTCGTGCTTTCTTCAACCTGTTTGAACGGGTCGCCGACAACTTCTTCCCACGTCTTTTTCTTTTTCTTTTCCATTAGCTCTTTCTTATTGCTTCAACTACTTCATCGTAATTATGATTCTCTTCATCGAAGCGAATGTTCAACTTTACTGAATATTCTTTCTCATACCAATCCAACATATCATTAGCACCCCAATACACTTCAGGCGGAGTGTCTCCACCCCAATAATGGAATAAACCATCCAATGCTTTTATGAATGCTTCTTTTTCTTTCATTATTTCTTCAACAATGAATCTGCATAATGTTGGTATGCAACTTTAGAGAACTCAGAATGATATTCAACGTATTTGTCCCATTGTGCTCCGGTCTTATCATTCACTCTTATGGCTTTTGTATTTCCACCAACATGAATAGCATTTCCATGATCATCGACAAATAACCACCCATCGCTATGATCTTCAGATTGGACCATCACGTTAGACATCTTCCATACATCAGTGATGTTGTTTCCGCTGTATGTTACAACTATCCAATCACCGTCAGTTGCTCCTATTATGGAACCGTTTGCGGTTACTCTGTTACACGTCTTTGCGCATCCTGTCATCATGACTATCATGGCGAGGATTGCGACTTTTGTTGCTACTTTTTTCATTTTGGTTTTTTTATTTTATTTCAATTTCTTTTCCACCTCTATTGGATGCAATCTCCATACAAATGGCATGACGCCAATCATAAGTTGAAAGATAAACAGGTTCATCAATTCCTTCAATTGAGATCTTGATGGCGGTCTTGTTATCTTTTGATATGTTTAATTTAGAAGAAACATCGTCGAATGCTTTTTCAACAGCGACATATAATTTTTGCTCTTCTTCATCTCTTGGAAAACCAGGAGTAGAGTTTTGCTCAAATATGTAAGAGCTTCCAACAGTTCCGGTTGGATAAGTAAAATAGGAAACTGGTTTAAAGTTTCCAGCTTTAATTGCTTCTAACACAAATAAAGCTTTTGCTGCTTCTATTGTTTTCATCGGTATTTATTTTTAAATGCTGGTGTGTGATATTTAAGAGGTGCACTATCTGTTTTTTTGGAAAAATATATTGTGTTAAACACAAATGATGCAATACAAAATAAAGCACCAAGTGTCCAATGCGTCCATATTCCTAAAAGGCATCCTAATAAAATTCCGGCCGTGGCTGTAAATGAAAATATGTATGGAAGACGTTCTTCTGTTTTCTTGTGAGCGGCTCTTTCTTCTGGAGTTGTGCTTTCCATGTATTCAACTTCTTCCAATGCATTCAATATCATGTCCCAATCTTCTTTCGGGTCAAAACCTGCTTTGTCATCAAGTATGAAGTTGGTATAAAACTTGTGTTCAAAGAAACCAAATGCAGTATTCTCAGCTTCTGGATTTTTGTTTACGTGTTTGAATCTAACTCCATGAGATTTGAAATAGTCCAAATATTTTTCAATCTCATGCGGATGAGAACATGTGAATAATATAAGACAACAGTCTGGTCTGCTTGCTATTTTTATTAATGCTTCTTTTGCACCTGGAAAAAATTCAGTTGGAATGTCTCCAGCTTTATAATTTGCTTTTATGCAGGTGTCGTGAATGTCGACAGCCCAATAAAGAGTGTCCCAATTCTTTTCCGCTTTACGTGCGAACGTGTTGATGATGTGTTTTCTTCTCATAATGCGACGTATATTGATGGTGGAAGCTCATACTCCTTTGTGGTGTCTCTCCACATGTGCAAACAAAAAGGATGAGCGTTTTTATACTGTGATTTCTTTGGATGGAATTGAACTACAGTTTCTTCCTCTTCAAAAAAGAGGGATTTGATGTGGCACATTTCTTCCCAGGTTGGACATCTGTGCATCAGGCTAACGGAAACGTGTTCCCATTTCTTGTCATATCTGTCATCATTGATAACGACAGTGAATGTCTCGCCATTGAATGGAATTCTAAATATTCCAAGCATTCCCATTTCGTCGGTATTTGGCAGTGGCAGATCCTTAGATCTGAACTCATTTGGCGGTGTTTTCTTCATTTTCTTTCAGTATTTTCACGGATGTAAAAATACTAACAAAAATGATAATAAAAAAATAAATGTTTTAGACTTCTTTACGTGAATAGATCTTATTAAGACCTGATATGATTTCAGTAGGCGGGGAGTCATTTATAGGAACACCTGAAGATGAGGTATTTATACCATCGGGAAGGTCTGAAAACCATCCAATTAATGTGTTCCCTATCTCAACTGAGATGAAGTGTTTCTTATAATACCAATCGATTGTGACTGTTCCATGACCTGTTGCAGTTATGCAATCTTCAAGGTCTAATATTCTTTGATAATATGCTGGAAGACTCTTAACGAATTTAATGGAATTTTGTATGACCAGTTCAGTTGGAGGAGATCCAAAACCACCATCGTCATTTAAAACTCTTGGAAGATTACTCAGAAACATGCTTATCTTGTCCATCGAATAATTTATTGTGGAAATCCTTTTGAAAGGATGATGCCTGATTTTGAAAATCTTCTCTTGCCTTGTCGTAGAATTCAAGAGCAGTTTGAGCTCCTTCGTTAAAAGATTTGTTTATTAATCCTATAATCTTTTGCTGTGTATTCTTGTCAGCAATGTTATTTAAAAGGAAAAGCTCCGTTTCTTTAGTTAAGTCATCGCTTAATCCAGATAGCAGGTTGTCAGTTATATTTTCCATTTTATTTCTTTTTCTTTTTCTCCATCAATATTGCTCTTTCCGATGCAGTGTCATCCATTATTTCTTTTCCTTTTTCATCTCTGGTTTTAGGTGGGCCATAAAAGGAAATGTCATTTAAAAATCCACCAATGGCTTCAAAAAACGTGAAATGTTTTTTTGTGTTCAATATTGGGGTTCTCGTTGTTTTTTTATTTACAATGTGAACGAGTCCGATGTCTAAGGTTTCATTCAATATGATTGGCTTATCCTTATATGTTGTGATTGGACTGAAATCTAATCCATATCCCATCTTTTGTCTTTTCTTGCATCCATGGAAATCAGGCCATAAATAAAAAGCTTCATACTTCTTTATTTTTGAGTAATCCACGTTCCAATGAACTTCACAATAATCAATGTAGTCTCCATGACCATCCTTGGTGGATTTCTTTTCTGCTTCTGTTATGTAAAGATCAAAATCAAATCCACCGAGTTGTGATGCAAATGCCAAATTGATTTCCTTTGAAAAAGGTTTCAATGCTTTAAATAATCCGTATACGGTAAGATCTTTATGGAATTCAACACTCTTTGTTAATATTCTAAAAATGCTTTCGATCTTCTTTCCGTCCTTTGTTATTTTTCCGTTTGATATTAAGATTTCATGCATGACTTTTATATTAAAGGATTAATGATATGTTTCAAAACAGAAAATGGAACCGAAGTTCCATTTTCCACAGGGCGTTTGCATACACCTCCACCAGTCCATTTAAAGTTTGGACAAACTTGGGCATGTTAGGTTGTTACCTTGATCCACCAGTCCATTTTACGAATGGACAAACACTAACGGCGAAATTCAATTGAGCTGAATGTTTTCGAACGAGGTCACTCATGTGTGTTCGACTGGTTGATAGTTGCGTAAACCACTCAACATCCAGTCTACGGTAAGCATGAATTTATCATTTATCCTGTTTTCTTACACCACGCAACTATTAATTCTCAAGTCACGTAACAGGCACTCAATAGGTAAACCAATATGATTCACCTTCAGTGGAACCGCCGGGATTCGAACCCGGGTCCAAATAAAAACAATAATAGATTTTCTACACGTTTAGATGGAATTTTTATAATTCCTCAAACTAAACCTCGATGAGTTCGAGATCAACTTTGCATTCACGCGGATTGTACCTTAGCGTCTTATGCTTTTCTCAGGTTTGAAGAGTTTGCGGTGAACCCGTAGGGTATTAAGCAATCTCAAGTTCTTCAACTTGAGCAACAGAAGGCTTAGCCTTAACTGTTTTTAAAACTGCTAATACGTCAGCTTTTGAGCCAACTTCGTTTGTAATTACGTTGCCGTTTACAAAATTGTGAATGTTTGCTTTAACGTGCTACACATACAAGGCACGACGTGCTTACCCACTAAGGGATTACTGTCAAAACCGTTCGGTCCCATAAATCAAAGAACTATCAGTATCTATATACTCAAACAAATCTACAAAAATTCTCAATAGTTGTATTCGTTAGATATTAAAAGTTTTAAGTATATTTGTAGCATGGCAGAAATGACAACAGAAAAACCAAAATCGTTTGGTAGTAAGATGACGAATATCGCTATCTTATCTCTTAAAGTAATAACAAAGGTGACTTCAATATCAGCAAAGATGACCAAGCTTGCATTGGCTGGAATATCTTTTGCCGCATACAGTTACATGTATTCATGGAAGTTCTCTCTTATATTAATGGTACAACTTTTAATCCATGAGTATGGTCATATTTGGGCCATGAAACGTGTTGGCATAAAAACCAAGGGAATCTATTTCATTCCATTTGTGGGTGGAGCGGCTGTTGCGTCAGAAGACTTTAAAACAAGGAATGACGAAGTGTTTGTTGCCATAATGGGACCTGTGTTTGGATTTGCCTGTGCGCTTGGAATGATGATTATATTCTATGTCACGGAAAATCCAATGTATGCTGCTGGAGCAAGCTGGATGGCAATGATAAATCTTTTTAACCTTCTTCCAATAAATCCTCTTGATGGTGGTCGTATAATGAAATCAATTGCATTCTCTATTCACTCTTGGGTTGGATTGATCTTCATGTGCCTCGGAATTGTGGGTGCAATATTTCTCGCAGTGTATGCGCACATTTGGATTTTTATTCTCGTTGTCATTCTATCAACCATAGAATTGTTGCTCGAATTTTGGCTGTTGAAGAGAAAAAACAAATATGATGAGATACTCAATAACGAATACTATTCAATATTGAATCACATTGCATCGATAGAAAAAGATTATACGGATAAAAATGTTCCAATTCCTGCTGAATTAGCAAAATATCTAACTGAAACAAAAACGAATTTAAGGAAACCGGAAAAGCCGGTGGAAAAACCAATAATGACTTTGCGTCAAATATTATTGGCAGTGTTGCAATACTTTACTCTTGCTTTAGCACTGTACGCATTCATGGCAATGACATCTCACATACCTGGTGCGAGACTTGCAATGGAAATGCTTCAATAATAAAGTATTTTGATTGTCTTGTCTTTGAAATCTATCTCTATGCTTCCTGGAACAATTGAGTAACCGAATTTGAATTCGCTTTGAAAATCATTCTCGAATTTCCAATCAGATTTTTCATCCATTAGAATTTCCACTTCATCTTCAATATCTCTGCCTTGTTCTTGTGGAGTGACCAAAGTATAAAATCCTGAGATCTTTTTGATCACAGGCGCCATACTATTGATTCCGTATTTTCTATTATCGAAATCCATTATCCAATGGATGGTTAAATCTCCTTTTTCAATGTATTGTTCCTTAGAATTGTCCACAGGCTCATTATCGAAATCAATGTTCTTTGCAACCACTACTGTGTGGAATTCAAAATCGTATTGTTCGACTTTTTCGTTGACGTTAACGAAATCGCTGTATCTCTTTATGCCCATTTCCAAAATTTTATTATTTCATAAATAATTAATCCTAAAGACAAACCAAAAATTAATGTTCTTGGTATTGGATCAAATAAATGTAATTTGTCAGACTTAGCTGACGATGTTGTGCTTTGATCAAACCAACCCTTTACGTATATTCCATCAAGCTTATGTCTCGTCAAGTAATACATCCCATCGTGAAAAAATGGAAAACATAATCCAAACGAAAACAATACTAAAACAGAATTCAACCAATCCACTCGACAAGCTAAAATTGCCATTGAGGCAATAAAAGTCCTCTGTATAGTGAACATGACGTGCTCGTCTATTTTGTATGCCTGTTGCTGTGGAGCTTTAATCTTGCAAGAAAAATAGAATGCTTCTCTTTTTCCTTCATAGATTGCAAATAGAATCCAAAGCAGATATACAATGGAAATCAGCATTACTTTTTACCTTTACCTTTTTTCTTAGGCTTTGGTGCTGGTTTCTTTTTAGGCTGTTCCTTCTTTGGTTCTTCCTTTTTAGGTTCTTCCTTAGGAGCTTCAGCTGCTTTAGGTTCATCATCTGTACAAGTGTCGCAAGGTTCGTGACCTGCTGTATCACAAGAATCAGTTGGTTCGTCAGCAGGATCAGCTGTTATTTTCTTGCTGTGACCATTCAAATATGGAACTGGAGCTTCAGCAACATCATGACATTTGCAATTATCGTCGCATTTGTTCTCGTCGCATTTGCAATTTTCATCTGTGCATTTATCGCATTTGCACATTACAGTCTTATGGCTTTTCCATAATACGAATGCTATTGCCGCTACAACTATTAAACCGATTACGTAAATCATTGTTTATGTTTTTTATTTTGTTTCTTCTCCATTTATAAAGTCCTCAAAGTCTTTTATCTTCTTTAACTTTTTGGCCTTCTTCTCGTCGGGATCTTCGTATTTGTCACTTGGCAAATAATCAGTCCCAGTATCTTTAGTGTATCCTGGAGTTTTGCCTCCTGGAAATTCCTGTGCTCTTCCCATACCTGAGATCTCAGCTGGATTGAATGAGTCTCTATCTATTGTATCATCATAAGCAGCTTCAGTTACTGGAGGATTTTCTCCTTTATCGATAACACCTTTTCCAAGTTGAGGAAGAACCCACAGAAATCTGTGATATTTCTTTCTTGTCAATTCATAACCTTTATCGCCTGGATAAGGTTTGACTATGAATTTAGGAGTATCATAACTTGACGTCTCTGCTTCAAAAATATTAAAATCTTTTAAGTGTTCCATTATTTAGACTCTTCAGTCCTTGAATTCTTCTTTTTCTTCTTAGGAGCTGGAGTTGCACCAAATTGTTTTGCAACATAATTATAACCAGAATCACCGGCTGCAGGCTTTCTTGCAAACTTAGGAGCAGGATAAGCTCCTGTTTCAGCTTCGTCTATTTTGAATTCCTCAAATAATTTGATATGCTTCATTACTTGGTGATGATGTTTAATTTACCCTTCTCCATGGTTTGTAATTTCCATGCTTCATTACCGCCAGGCCATTTTGCTAATGACACAGAGAATTTGTTATCGTAATCAGGTGCTTGAAAGCACATTTGCATTTCGTCATAAAACTTAGTCACCTTAGGATTCTTCTGAAGGTAATCGTCTATTATAAGAGCTAAGTGCTCAAGGAATTTTCCTGTGAACGACTCATTTGCTGTAATGATCTCTTCGTTTGTTGTGAATTTTCCTTTGTCAACTACAGCTTGGTCAAGATCGTCTTCACTTAGAGTTGTTATTCCTAAAACTCCGAAGTCAGTCTTTTGTTCTGTTGGCTGAATTGTTTTTGCAAACTTTCCAATGGATACAACCAAAGCATGTGTTTCTTGACCATCTTTGATCTTAAAGAAATAATTAGCTGTGTCGCCATTAACCGCAAAGAAGAATGCCTGTTGGCCATATCCGTTCTCTTCTGCTTCAAATATGAAGTCGTTGAAGTTTAACACCTTTCCAGATGCTTTCTCTCTTAAGAAGTTCTTTGCTTCATTTATGTTGTTCTCGTTGAATTCCATCTTCAGTCGTTTAATTTTTTTATATATTCATTATAACCAAGCACTCTGGAAGATTCCTTGATGTTTACCACCGGCTTCAATGCGTTCCAAGTATCCTTGTCTGTCCACTCATCATATTCCTTAGTCCATTTGTCAACGGATTGAACCATCTTATTGTAGTCATCATGAGTCACCTCTTCGGTTTCATCGTCTGTCTTAGCCAATCTTGCATTGACGCCAACAAGAATTTCTTTGCTTGACAAATCAAAATTGAATGAACCGTTTTCTCCTTCTTTAATTCCATAAAGAACGACAGGGTTTATTCCAAATATTAATTTTCTTACGTGAGTGCTCCACCATTCCTTTAATGTTGGAAGGTTTTTTAAAGCGGTAGCCAATGATATATTGATTTTTGCTTTGTCTATGGCAGAATTTAATTCTCTGAAGCTTACTCCATCTTTTGGAGTTGATGTATTTTCTCCATATACACCTGTTGGATATATGAATTGATCCTTGTTTTTCTTAGCTCCGTATAATGCACCAACTATCTTGGTGATGGCTTCTTTATCCTCTACATCTTTTACGAGATGAAAATATCTATGAACCGGACCTCTTGGAAATTTATGTGCGTGTATGTGATGAATTGCTTCATCAACGTTTTCAGTGTAACCTGTGATGTCGCTGTCGTCAACCATTCTATCACCATCATCTACATTTCTTGTGAAGTTGGAAAGTCTCATCAATGATAATGCGCTTCCTCCAATTCTTGGTTCAAGATTTATAATGTTAGTAACGAATCCAGCTTTTTCTGCTTCTTCGCATTCACCAACGTAAGGTTGCTTTGCAACGTCCTCTCCAGGTGAGTCAACGACAATGATGTTTCCACCAAGAATGGATTTAACCGTTTCTGGTTTCTCTTTAATTTCTTTCTCGAATTCTTTTCTTGCTGCATCCTTGAATCTTTCTATACCATGAGCACCGTCATTTTTCCAACCTCTCATGCTCTTCCAGAATTGAGACATAGTTGCCTCAAAGAATTCGTCAAATGCTTCTTCGCTTTTAGGCTCAGCAGATCTCGTTTGACCGAGAATGCTCTTCAATTGTTTTATTGGAAGTTCTTTTTTAACTTGTTCATTTAAAAAATCATCATATCTCAATACGTCTTCGTCTCGCATGGACTCAACATAAAGATCTCCAACAACCTTCTTTAAATCTCCTCTTTGGTCTTTTAAAGTAGATCTTAATTCCTTTGCCTTAGCTTTTAAATCTGTTACCTTTTCTTTATCTGGAGATTTTCCTTCTTCTTCAGCATCAACATCGCTGTTGATCTTTCTGAGTTCTCCTTTGTTTATTCTTATTTCATGTGCCAATTTTGAAGCTTCTGCTCCAAGGTCATGCGCCTGAGCGATGTATGACATGAAATCGTGATATGTTATATGATCGGAAAGCTTGTTTGTGTTTCCGTCTTTTGTGGTATAAAATATCTCCTTGATTGCTGCGTTAAATCCTTTCTTGCCTGCTGCAAGAGAAGCATTGTATAACCTATTAAACGTTATGATTGCTATTCCTCTTTGGATCTCTCTCAATATAGAATCTCCTTCGTGAATATCCTTCATGCTGAATTCATCTATGTCAAGCCAATCCTTCATCATTTTTCCATTAACAAGACCAAATTGTTCTCCGAACTTGCACCAGGTCAAATAACCTTTTCCAGTTGACGGTCCTCCCATCAAAATAACAAACTGTCTTGCGACTGTTTCTTCCTGTTCAAATATCTTTTTTAATGCTCCAGACTCAACGATGTCCAATAAAGACTTTTCGTCCAATCCGTTGTTCCATATAATGGTTTTGCCTTCGGTCGAATTTTCATTGACCGCCTTCATTTGGGATTGAATAAAATCCCAGGCTGCTGATTTACTTATGAAGCTTCTATGAGTCATTATACTTCGTATCCTATTACTTTAACGATGACTGATTTTTCACCGCCTGTTGCGATGGCAATTAAGTCTCCACCTTTATCATCTACTAAATGATTCTTGGTATAAAATTTTTTTCCATGCTTATCAAAGGAATCCAATAGTTCCTTCTTTGCATTGGCATGGTCGTTTGCCAATGTATTCTTGTCTTCTTCTGCGAGATGATGCTCGAAGTCTTCAAATTTCTTGAGTCCCATGTGTTGTTGAGAATTCTTTTTGTATATATCTCTTTCTTACAGGGATATACCAAAAGAAGAACCTTGCGGACCTGCCTTTGAACCGAGGTTGGGAGTGGTTATTTCCAGGTTGTGTCTGATGAAACGGCATAGAACTTCCAATGAACTGGTGTCTATGAATTCCCTGGTGATATACATGCAATCGAATTTGTCATTCAGGATAAGCATTCCATCAAAATCTTCAACCTGTGCATAATATTTCATTGAATAGGCACACATCTTGTAGATGAAATCTGAGTATCCGAATCGTTCTTTGATGGAACCATCTGGATTGAATTCGTTTGACAGAGACAACGCGAGGTTCAATGCTTCATCCTCTGTCATCTTGGTAAAGAATTTTCTGAAGGCCTGAACGAATATCTTGCAGGCATAAAGGTGGTTCATTCCGGATTGCTTTACTATCTCACTGAGAAGGTAAGGTTTTATTCTTTTACCTGAAACGAAATTCCATCTGCCTCTGTCAGTTCCTATCAATGAAGTGGGATCAAATTTTATTGCCTTGCATTCGTGTATGAAATAGTCGTCAAGAGCTTTTGCCACCTGGGTTGCATCTGTTGCATCAAACCCAGTCTGTCCTCTTAATCGAGATTTGTTGTATTTGATCTCAAATTTCTTTCCTGATGCTCCGAGGTCTCCATTTAATGTAGGAACTCCCTTCATGAGAATTCTCATAAGAGTTTCTCCTTTTCCAATTATAATGTGTGATTCGGGTTTGAAATCAAGAAGGTATTTAAACAGTCCAACGTCAACCAATATTCCTTTTGAGTTGCAGAGGTCTATGAGGTTGAATCTCTTCTCTCTTGGAAAGTCTTTCTCTACTATTGTTTTGTCTATGATTCTATCAAGGACCCCACTATGATCCATCATGCACAGATCGTGTGATAGCTTCAAGTGTTCTATGAATTCGAGTTTTTGTAAATAGTCCGAGACGTAACGGATGTTCAAAGGATCAACCTTGATAAGGTTGTGTACCGCTTCGAGCGTCATGTCATCTAAAGAGGACTTATTAAGAAGTTCTATTATTTCTTCTTTTGTCGGCTTTATCATCAAAATAAATTTTACTGGGTTGCCTTCAATTGTTTTGCTTCTTCTGCTTCTCTCTTAGCATTCTCGATGTCGTTTCTGAGAAGTGTATAAACTCCTTGAACTGTTTTAGGAACGAGTGCTTTGAACTCACCGAACTTATCGTCTGATATAGCTTTTCTTACTTCTGTACCAGTTCCATATCTATCGGTCTTGACGAGCTGGAAATTATCTCCAAGCTTAAGTTCATTGTCTCTCTTGAAATTAAGTTCGAGCTGTTTCTTGTAATCGTTTATTCTGTCTTCGCCAGCTCCCCATAACACAGGTTCGTAATTGAGTTCTCTCAATTTGTTTATCACGTCATAAATGAAACCTCTTCCTATGATGCAATAATCCTTAATGATTCCATCGCTGTCCTTTGACAGGTTGCTCATCATTGTTTTAATGGTTGATATTGTGAATGGACTTTGTCCGCTCTTGTTGTGGCCTGGGTGAACAACGACAATGACAGTAGGACATTTGTTAACGTCATACAAATCTTTTGCCATGGAAAGATGACCGTTGTGGAATGGTTGAAACCTTCCAACAATGATGTTTACTTTCTTATCGCCCTTTTCTTTTATTATCTCTTTCTTCTTTTCTTCTTTTCCATCTTTAGTATCTCCAGCTGCTTTTGGCTCTGGATTTTCTTGTGGAGGATTTGGATCGTCCTTGTCTTCATCCATTACTTTACCACCAAACTCAACAAAATCGTCCACGCCTCCGTCAGACTCTGCATCTTCCATGTATCCACCTTTTTGTAATCTGAATTCTCCAAATGTTGGAATTTCAGATTCGCTAACGGCAAGTCCTTGCGCAAGATGATCATGGATCTTGTCTACAGTTCCATTAAATTGTTTAATGACTTCAGTTGTGAATAGTCCGCTTGGCTTTTTCTTTTTCTTTCTGAAGCTTGCCAAGAATATCTTGAATAACTTTTTATATGCCTCGTTGTCGTTTATTAAATCGATTGTTGTATCATTCTTAATGAAATCAAGATTGATGTCAAAATTCTTTTTCTTCATGAACTCAGGTTCATTGAAGTTAAGGTCTTTGTATTTGTCACCAAACCTATCAACGAAATCGTTGAACGCGTTTGAAATGAAGTTTAAATATCTTGACTCGAGATCTTTTCCTTTAGGTTGGAACTTTTTGAAATTAAGACTGTCGATGAAATTCATCATGTCAATGACGGTCAATTGGAAAATATCGTTTGGCTCATCATCGTTCTTCGTCTCAGCCTTGGTCTTTGAAACAAGCTCAAACACAGGGTCAACCATCTTTGCGAGAATTACTTCCTTATCGTCTTCGTCTCCAAACCTGAAAACAATTCCTTCGATGTTCTTGTTCAAATCATCGTTAAGAGTGGTCTTCTTCAATTTTGGATTTAAAACCGATATGATGAATTTTACGAATGAGTCAGTCTTGAATTTGTCTACGAGTTTTCCAAATGGAGTATCGAGAAAATCCATTATCTGAATCTTCTGATCGTCGTTTAAGTTTCCTTGAAATATGATTGGACTTCTTTCTATTCCTAACAAGTCAGCCCATTGGTCAAGTTCAGTTTTATCCTGAATGGTTCTAACAAGTTTGCCATTTGAATTTTTAACGTGAATGTAAGAAAGCACGAGACCGTTCTTTGGAAGTCTGTCGTAAGAAATTTCTTGTGGATGGTCGTTGGCAAAATATTCCATTCCAAATCTCCATCTCGAAGGTATCTTGTCGAGAACCTCTTGATCAAACGCCTCGAAGTAATGAATTGGCTTTTCGTAAAGCTTCATTAGAGTTCTGTCTATTAATGAAATAGGCGTCTCAGTATTCCTTTTAAAGAATTCCAACTTCTTGGTAGAAGAATTCTTCTCAATGCCAAATGCACTTGCATCAAGCTTCTCGTTGATTGTTACAAACTTATCAAATAGAGATTGAGTGAAGTCTTTCCCCTTCTTTTTGAATATTTCCGTTAGATGTTGAATTCCTGCCATATTAGTTAAGATTGATCTTAATCTTCTGGTCATTTGTGTAGTGAACCTGTGTTGAGTTTATCGTGGTGTCACCAACTAATGGAAGATTATAATTTAAAATAATGTTTTCCGTCGATATTTTTACTATGTCAAAAAAATCTTTTGATTTGGTTTTGAACTCTGTCCAATCAACCATTTTCAGATGGTTGTAAAAATCAATCAATCCTATTTCCTTTTTGTCGAGTTCGAGAAGGTCGTATAAATTCTTTTCTATCTCATATACAATGTCTTCTCCTATCGATATTTCCATGTTGCCAGTATTGTTTGGCTCTACAAATCCAGTAATTCCGCTGTGCGTCTGAAACAATAAACTGTCATCTGCGAACTTGCTCATTTGAGTTATCGGTTCTCCAACGAAATGTGTTAAGGCCGAATGCAACAGTTCTAAGTTTCCGTCATTTACTTTTTTCATTCTTGTTCGAGTTCTTTTGGTATCGGCAGTTCGACCCTGTCCAGAAATTTTTTCAAATTCTCTTTTATTTCGCTTATCTTGTCTCGCCATTTGAAATCTGATTTGCCTATTATATGCCAGCAATCTTCAAATGTTCTTACGTCCTCTGGACCGTAGCTGTCTCCAAAGACAAACTTCACGAACTTATCAGGATCTGTTGTGACTAACTTCTCTTCAACAATCTGACCGTGCTTCAATATCTTTGTCTTACCGTGATAATCCTTCTTAATAGAGAAAAGCCCCTTGTTAAGATTCATTGTGTATCCTTCGTACGAAAGAGGCTGGTCGTCTTCATCCTGTTCCACGTTGTCTTTGATCGTAGAAAGAATTGCCATCATCACCCAATTTCTGTGTGCGCTCTTGTAATCGCTTCCTTCTGGATACCTATAAACAAATTCAGTCCATGCTCTGTCATATACTGGAATGAAATCAACTTGCACAAGATTCTTTTCATCTCCTCTTATCGGCCATTCAGTGCTTAACACCTCAAGTCCTTTAATGAAGTTGCTCTTGTGTTGTGGAAATTTAGATTGAAGAGTTGCATACAACTCTTGTAAATCTTTCCCAATGACTCCAAAATCGATGTCGCCAGAAACGTCAGCATGACCAGCACTTCCTATGCTTATCACGTTCTTGTCAAACTCCAGTCCTAAAGAAGGAAATAAACGATCCTTGATGTCATTTATTGTGGCATCAACATCTTCCTTGTTTATCTTGTTAACGTTATCAAATACATTTCCACCTTCAAATAAAGGATTGTATCTTTCGAAAACATAATGTCCAAAGCTTTGTACGTATCTGAAACGACCGATCATTAGATTTTTCCAGCTTTCTTCTTAAGAACTACTGCAATCTTGCCCTTCAGCTTGTCCTGAAGATCTGCTACCATTGCATCAGCGTATTTGCTAACGAGTTCATCGAGGTCCTTCTCGAAGGAACCTAACGCAGCTTCTGTTATCATTTCCTTTTCGGATTCTTGTATCAGAGTTGTGATCTTTTTCATTACTATTCAGTTTATTTTGGTTTGTTATTGTATATATCCCATTTTAAATAGAAAGAGGCCCTCATCAGGCCTCGTCCGCATTAATGTCCACGTTGTAAATCTTATACTTAAACTTCTCTCGTTTGTATATCTCTATCCTCTCATTGCTGTGTTTCATCAAATAGTTTATCTTCGTCTTATACGAAAAGTCATCCACGAAGTCCACCACGATGGCCACTTCCTTGTCGTCATGTTTTCTCATCATCCTTCCGATGGATTGCTTGATGACTATCTCAGACTTATAGGATTCAACCAGGAAGATGTTATGCAAGTTGTCAATGCTGATACCAGTGGAAAACGTCTTGAAGCTCGCTATCAATATCCTATTGGCTCCAGTCTTCATTCTGGTCTTGTACTCTTCTCTTAGCTCGGTTGAAATATCTCCATCGACATAGAATATCTCCTTGTCGCTTGTTATTTCTTTGAGCCTGTTATAAATTGCCATTCCGTATTGGTCCTGAACGCTCTGGAACAACACCAATGAATTCTTGGAAGTTCTTGATATGAAGTTGCAAACAAAGTTCAATCTGTTTCTGTCTCTGACCACGAGCTTTCTTTCCAAGTTATAGACGAACGTTGGATCGGTCTCTTTCATTTGTGCCTTGAGGTCAATTAACTTCTTTCTTGCATCTTCAGGAAGGTAATTCATCCTAATCACTCTTATGTCAACTGGAGTTGCGTAATTGTTCTGGAATAAGAAATCAGGCGAAACAGTTTTAACCAACGGTCCGAGAAACTGTTGGATAGTAAAATAGTCTGCAAATTTTGGATCTCCTAATGTACCAGACAAACCGAATCTCCATACGGCATTAGTGCATTTAGTCAATATAGTTTTTATGCTCGTACAATTTGTGTGGTGTGCTTCATCGACCATGACCACCTTGAACTGTGCAAGGAATTCAGGATCCATGTTCTTCAAGCTTTGGAAAGTTCCTATGGTCATGTTGGCACCTTCCTTCTTTCGATCTTCTGAACCTCCGTAAACCATTTGGGTTTTTATTCCAACCTTATTCATTCTGTGCTCTTCGTATTCTTGGAAATCCTCAACGGCCTGAATGATCAAGTTGGTGTTTGGAACGATCATCATGAATTTGTCTGCTATTCCTTTTGACAACATGTAAGCGACAACCATGTAAACGATCAATGTCTTTCCAGAGTTTGTTGCAAGCTCTTGTGTGGAAAGACCATACTTAACAATTTTATATGCTGCATCAATTTGGTAATCCCTTGGAGTTCGTTCTGAACCCTTAAAGAATTCTGTGACCCATTCATTAAACTCTTCTACGGTTACTGGAAAAAATAATTTATCGAGACCTTCGATCTCGATTTCTATTTTATGTTCCTTGCCCATGCGTATGAGCTCGCCCCATAAACCAGCTGGAATGAATTTGTCTTTATAGAAATATGCAATGTCGCCGTTCCATCCTTTTTTCTTGTACAGCCAATGGTTCTTCACCTGTTTGGTGAAAGTGATCTGCACCTGACGAAATTCTAAAATATCGTCGTATGCTATGAGTCGTAACCATTTGTGGTCTTCAGATAAGGCAAACTTTAACATGTGTGATTAGCTGTGTAATACAACTACTTTTTCTTTCTCTTCTTCTTGACTCTCTGGAATTAAGATCTCAGCATCTTGTAAGAATTGAAACATTGCAGGATTAGGCATGGTATCAATTAAGCCAGCAGACATTTCAATTGGGCCACTCTTGATTCCAAGAAATTGTGAAACACCTGCAAATATTAAATCGTTCAAATAAGGATTGTCTGTTTTGAATTGAGATTTCAATTTTGCAATATTAACTTTTAAAGCTAACGATGCTGTTATTCCATTTTTTGCTGTTTTGCTCATGGTGTTTAATTTATTTTTCTGTATTCTTCCAATTGAATTCTATGTCCAAGCCCAAACACCATGTTGTCGATGTTCTTCTTTGTTTCCTGCATGTATTCAATCTGTGACTCTATCAAATCAATTTGTTCTTTTTGATCTGCAACAGATGCTTCAACGAGAATGTTAGTCTCGCCCATCTTCAATTTTCTATCTCCATTCATGAAATCAACGGTTTTTGCACCGAGAGATTTTCTGTATATCTTTGTTATCTTTGCAAGAAGACTTTGTAAGTAGTGGGAATGTTCCAATACAATTTGTCTGTTGCTGTATAGATCAACCTGAAGCTCAGTCATGCTCTTCATGTCTTTAATCTTGTAAGCCATTTGAAGGATTATGTCCTTCCACTTTATTCTGTCTTTCTCGAACTCTGTTCGGAGATCTGATTTTTCTTCCACGGGTTTTTTTGTTTCCTCTGTTTTTTCTTTTTCCTGAGGAGTGTCTTGTAAGTTGAATACACCATGATAAAAAATATCCTGTGATTTTTCTTTTTCTTGAATCTTGTCTTTCTTTTCAGGTGCCATTATCATGTTATCAGTTATATCAGAATAAACCGTTTTTGTTCTTCTTTAGATTCACCACGTTAGCAGAAGTTCTTACTTTCTTTTTAACTTTTGGCTCTGTGAACTCTATTGCAAGCGGTACGTGCTCCGCTTCGACCTTATACTCTGCAATTCCTTTTAAGCTTCCAACCTTCTTGGCTTCTTCGGGATCCCATGGCATTTCTACTGATGGCGATTTTATTTCTTCTTCTTTGTGTAGCATGTATTTCTTATTTATCTTTTGGATCATAAATATATTCCATCGTATTTATGCGTTGAAAAATATTTTTCAATGTTTCCGAAATCAATGTTATTGGCTCTCTGATACGTGACTATGTCGTTATAATCCTTTATCTTCTTTCCATGAAGCTCAAAGTCATCTGTGAATTTCTTCCACATGAACACTGACTTATCCATTGCAAGCATAGTCATTGCCTTCTTTCTTCCTGCTTCATCGTTGTCTTGGAAATATCTGTAGTTGTCAACGTCAAACGGCCAAGCGTTATTCACTGAACACATTCCAACTGAATTCTTAAATAGAAATGCATCGAGCGGACCTTCAAACAACGTGATGGTATCATTGAAGTTTAAGGTCAATACATTGAACACAGTTGACACATGATCAAGGTCTCTTGTTTTAGTCAAAAATTCTTCGTCGGTGTTTCTCATCATCTTGCTCCATATACCAGAAAGATTGTATGTGAGATATTTAGATTTTGAGCTGTCATTATCGAACTGTCTTGTCTGTAAAGCAAACACCCATTCTTGGGTGTGATCAAGATTCATGATGAACAATCTTTTTCTTTTCGTGTCCCATGCAAACCTCTTGTCAGCCAATTGTGATCTCTTGAATAAATAAATTCCCATAGGAGATTTAGGATGAACCTCCATGAGATTCAATGCCTTCATTAAATCTTTTCTTGGAACTAAAACTTTTTCGAAATCTGTGTTTGTGAGTGCATCAAGAGAAAGCTCGTGTCTCATCATCCTCTCTTGTTTTGCTGCTTCTCTTGATGAAGCAATCATGAGCTTCATCTGTAGGGTGTCTTCCTCTGAAACAGCGTTTGTGACTTTAAAGTCTTTCAACATTGTCAGGAAATCCACATACTGTTCGCAACCTCCGTTATAACATTTAAAGTATAGCCAGTTTGAATAGAAGTTGCCTCTCTTCTTTCTTGCGTTCTCGTGTGAGTCACCGCAATAAGGACAACAGAAGTTTAGTCTCTGCCAATTTAATCTTGGAACTATTCTTTGTCTTTCGCTGTCTCCGGGAAATCTTGCTTTTAATACCTCTTGCAACGGACCAATGATCTTGTCCATTGGAATTTTTTCTATTGGTGCTGAATTATTTTCTTTTTGAAATGAAACCATGACTTTAAATTTTTAAATTCCGTATTTGCCTTTAATTATTCTTTTATTGTTTATGTCATTTTGAATGAACTCAGAAATGCTTTTTATTTCTTCTTCAAGAGATCCTTGTACCATTCGCATTCCTGGATAAATCAAAATTCCTTTGATCATCTTGTCATTCACAAATAATCTATCACCACGACCTCTCTCTACGTTATATTCAGGAAAATTCTTTTGTAACCCATCGAGAACTTCCCACATTGATTTACATTTTTCTACAAGCTCATCATAACCCGGATCTCCGTTATAAATTTGATTTTTATCTTTGTCGACAACAAACCATCCGTTCATGTATGCGTGTCCACGATCTCCAAATAATACTGAATCGTTATTCTGTGAATACGTCATTCTTGTTCCTCCTTCAGTTACATTGACTGTTTGGCCCCAATGATTTATGTAAGTGTCAACGTATTTTGGTTCTTGCGGTTGAACGCTTATCAACTCACTTGAGCGACGCTCTTATATTTCTTATCTTCGAAAAATTAGGAAGCTTCATTTTGAAAGAAAATAAATTGTTGATATTCATAATAAAAAAGGAGAGAACTTTTGGTCCTCTCCTTCTTATTACAATCTGAGCTGTTAGTTTCCGCCGCTTCACTTTTATAGAAGTCGGTAATCACTTACTCTACGCTCACGTAGACACTCATTATTTCTTAGAGGTCAGAATAGAGGTCATCCATTCCTGTTCCTGCTTTTTCTGTTTTGTTAGACGGAGCAGCATTCTCTTGTTTTGCAACAGATGCAACTTCGTTTATTTCATGAGCAGAATTTTTAGGAGCATCAGTAGTCACAGTTGTTTTTCCTGTGCTTGGTCTGTCTGAACCAGCAGTGCTTAAGATCTGTTCAACCAATCTGCCATCAGGAATTATGTTCTTGATTGCGCGGTAAACTTTCTCAGTCACTTCGTCAGTCCAATCCTTGTACTCGTATTTATCGAGTTCAGGTGAACCTTCTTTTAACCAATTAAGAACTTTCGCCATGTCTTCTTTGCTCTTTGCAATTGGAGCAGCTTCTCCAGGTAATTGTAAAGAACATTTGTCTCCTACAAACTCACAAGAGTCGTAGTTGTTCCATTTTTGTTTCTTCGTGATGTGAAGAGCAAATAACTTACCTTCGAAAAGGTCGTATGGATTGCATGGGTTACCAACCAACGGTTTAAGCTGTGCTTCGATCTTGTCGTTGATTTTCTTTCCGAATTTGAAGACCATGATCTTGCCTTCTAATTCTGGCTTGTTCGGATCTTTTACGACCTGAATAAGCGAATAGAAATTCTCTGCTCTTGAGAAATTCTCTGCCAAAGCTTGCTCAGAAGCTGATTGGCTGTTTTTTAACTTCCAGTAAGTGTCTTTTAAGATCGACTTCTTACCAACTGTGCTTGGACAGTCTACTGAGAAAGCTTCTCCGTCAACGGTGTTGTTGATCCACACGTAATACTTCTGAATCTTGCTCTTGTTTGGGTTCTTGTGAAAAGGTAAAAACCTGATCACTGCTTTGTAAACTCCTTCTCTACCTTCGTCAGCTTGTGGCTGGTAGAAACTCTGTGCCTTTGGCTTAACAGGGTTGATGAATGAATCTGGTTGGAGGTTAAAGATGTCTCCGTCTTGTTCGAAATTTTCCATTTTTTTAATTGTTTTTAATTTGACATTTTATTTGACTCTGTGATTCGCCTTTGTAAATCACCTACGTTATACAGAAGCATAGCTCTGTTTGTTTCCTCACAATTTATTTTTCGCAAAACGAAACTTTCAATGTGAGAGGGGCATAAAACCTTTAACTCTTTCAAGTGGAGAAGTTTTATAAAGTTTAGATCTGTTATATCTTTTAAAGGGTTTTTTGTTTCTTAGACTTTTTAGGAGACTTTTCAGCCTCGGCAGCCAACCCATTCTCAACAACGTCCTTCAGCAATTCAGCTATCCATGTAGCGTCGACGAGATCATCCAGAGGTTTTTTAACTACACCGCCAGGAGTGATCCAGGATTCCTTGTACATGTCTAACAGTTTTACGAATTCTAAATGTTGAAGTTCGGGTTTAGAAATCAATGCATGGTAGAGTTCGTCCTTCTTCGCGTTGCCTTTTGAAGCGTACTTCTTAATTGTGCCCGGCGAGAAAACGTAGAACCTATCATAACGTCCATCTAAAAGTTCTGACACGATTGCGTCTCTGAGAATCCCAGTAGCCATGCAGATGTCGATCAGTGTGTTGCCCTTTGAGCCAAAGGAGATTCCTTCCATAGCGACGTAAACGTCACCAGAGAAACCTACTAAATGCTTTTTGATTTCTGATATAAGGGCACTGACCTCTTCGACTGAGGCAACCAACTTATTACGCTCTGTGTGCGAATAAGAGATTCCTTTTTTGTCGTTTTTTACGCGAAGATTGATTCCGATGTTTTTCGATTCACTCAAGATCTTGAATGGACCGTCTTCCTTAGAGAGAAGTTTTTGATGGTCATCAGCGTCTACAGTGTAGACCGAGATCCATTTGTGTGTGTTGTCTTTGATAATGCAGATTCCAGGACTTAAAAGACTGAAATCGATACCTATTACTAATTTTTTCACCTCTAAATTGTTTTAAACTTGGACTTTCAATTGACTTTATCGTTCATTTTATATATCAAACGATGTGGTCCAAGTATGTGAGTAATGTAAACGAATCCTATTGACGTTCAATAGGTTATTTGATAAGAAGCTTGCAAACTGGAGCTGAAACGTGACCAGTGGAAACTTGTCTGATTGGCTTGGAAATTATCTTTGCGTCAATCAAAACATCGAGAATTCCTTCGTTCTCAGAATAGTTTTTAATGATGACTTCATCATCTGCAATTTTTTCTGATGGAACATTTATGGTTGCAACGAGAATTGTTTCTCCTTTGTATTTTCCTTTTGTGCCGATCATTTCAAGAGCAATTCTGTCATTTTGGTATTTTTCTTTATAGATTTGTCCGATGAACGTAGTTTCATTGAATTCATTTTTGTAAGTTATCTCAGGACCTATTGGTTTGAAATTCTCGTCAGCGGTTGGATTGGCTTTCGCTTTGCCTTCATTGAAATTCTCGAATAATTTAATGTGTTTCATAGACTATATATCGTTTATTTCTCTCGTTCTTTAGGTTCGCGTTGCGTGACCTTCATCGCCTTCTGTATTGAAGCTTCCGTTGGACCTGCTATTAATTTTCCATTGTCATCAAATAATCCATGTTGGCTGAGTTTTCCAAATCCTCTTTGGTTGGCAACGAATCTTAATCTTACATTGTATTGATGAGAACCGGTAGTATGTAATAGAGCTCCGCCGAAAGTTGCAGGATCAACGAATGAAAATAAATTCACTTTTCGTTTAATTGTTCCATCCTCATAAATAAAATTAACTTGTTTGTCTCCGCCTGAAACGGTTTTGGCCCATGGTTCTTGTCTAAGCTTCATCGTGTTTATTGGTGAAGTTATTATGATGTCGATGTCTCCAACTTCAGGCCTCTTTCTTCTTATTGAACCAACTGGGATTCCAACGTTCTTCTCAAACTCATAATTGGTTGTTACAGTGTCAGGATCCACATACTTAAAACCCATGCCTTCAATTATAGTCTTAGCAATTTCCATTGCATCAGCTCTTTTAATCTTCTGTTGTCCTGGAAGAAGTATTGCCTCATCCACAAATTCCTCGTATAGCTTTAAGTGCTTCATTTCAATAATTGTGGAAATATTTTTCTGGCATTGTTTAATATGTTGCTTGGATCAACGCTTCCTATAACGTTCATAGCTGATTTATGCGGATCGTGTAATGCCATGCTTTTGTCAGAGAAACCTCCGCCAACGTGTTTGGCTGTTAAATAATAAATGTAATCCTTTGCGACTTGGTCTTTCTTTGAAGGGTCTTTTAAGAACGGTGCTAAAGCTGAAGCAACAGTTTGTTTGTATTTGTTGTCAAGAGATTTTCCATTTTGAACGAGAAACTTTGCAATGTCTTGGGCCTTATCGTTGTTGAAGTGTTTTCCTAATGCAGATGAAGCGAATCCAACATACTGCATCACCTTAGGAAGAATTAAAGCAAACTTTGCGAGCTTGCCAAGAGATTTCATTAATCCCTCGTCAACCACAAATTCCTCATATAGTTTAATGTGTCGCATTTTGCGTTGATATTATTCCTTTTTGAGCTTGTCCTAATAAATTTGACAATAATTTTTCAATATCCCAACCTTGATTTGAAGCTGGTTTATTTTTCAAATATTTATTCATTATGTCATACGCATCCTGTTTCAACGGTTTGATTTTATCCGGAGAGATATTTGTTGTGGTAAAATACGTTCCTTTTCCAGCATTAATGTCTGGATACAGTTTCAAGCCTTTAACGTTGACTCTGAGAACGACTGGATCTTTTACGTAATCTTTGTATTTAGTAAAAAGGAATGCCATTGCTTCTTTGGTCGCAAGATAAATTCTTTCTGGATGATATGTTACTTTAGATTTAGACTTAGGAACCAATCCCATCTCTTGAATTTTCTTCAAATGTTTTTCTTCTGTGATGTGATATAGAATTGTGAATTTTCCTTCGGCCTCTTCTTCAAATTTAGGTTCAATGAGCAATTGAATAGCACTCGCATTTTCTTCTTCAGCCTGTTTTACTATTTTTAAAAAATCGTCGTTGCTCTTCGGTGGATGGTTTGCCTCGTCATCAATGTTATATCCACGAAAATTTACATCAGACACATAGTATCCAAGAACGTTCATTAGACTGACTAATTCTTTTGCAAAATTAATTGTGTCTGGTTTAATTTTTACGATCAACCACACGTGCGCATCAGGATCAACTTTTGCATTCGATAAAAGCTTCTTGTAATCTTTTGCCGCAATCATCTTGTTGAAATGCTTGACAAATTCTGTGACGTCATAAGTTTTTATGAGTCCTTCCTCGAGATGTTGCTTGTATGATCTTATGTGTTTCATTTCGTCTTCTTCTCTTTGCTTACTTTTACCTTTGGCTTTTCTTTTACCTTAGGTTTCTCTATTTTCTTCTTTGGTGAATTTAAACAACAACTCATTTACTTCACTACTATTACTTTTCCATCTGGAGTGTCGTACGTCCACGTATGTCCGTTGGGACAAGTTTTACCATGTCCTCTTTTTAAATCTTCTAAAGTCTTTTTGTGAGTTGTCATGCATTTGCATTGCGACGTATATTCCTCGCCACATTCAGGGCACATGTTTTCGTCTATGGATTCTGGAAGCACGTCATATTCTTGTCTAAGCACATAATCTTTTAATATTATGTTATTGTATATCTGAATCAATTTGTCTTTCTCTTCAGGACCAAGCATGTCTGGATTCTTTATAGCTTTGGTGAGATCGGTATTAGGAAATATTTGAGCTGCTTTAGCAGACAAATTTCCATCTGCTAATATTATGGTTAGGGTTTTTACTAAATCGAATTGAGGAACCTTTGGAGTTATTTCTTTTCCTTCGATGTCTGCCTTATCCAAATCTGGATCTTTCTTAGGCATGATGTACAAAGTATTAGTGTATGCTACTTTAGGTGCCCATACTTCAAGAGATTCATTGAATGAATTAAAATCCTTTATTCGTTTCATGAAGGATTATTTTTGTATTTCTACATGTAAGACGTCGGCAATGTCCTTGATGTTGCCCCACGTTAATTTGGCTCTGAGTATTTGACTGATTTTATCGATCTCTTCGTCTGAAGCGTTTTTAATGGAAGAAACTACCAGCTTAAGAGTTTCTGCATATCCCTCGTTCATGTCAAAATCGTCGTATTTATTGATTCTCATTTCTTCTTTGTAGATTCTTTTAATATCATGAATGGGGTTTGCAGCATTGCAATGTAGCATGTTATCCATGCCATCCACATATCATGAAACGGCTTCATTATTTCTTTTGGCCGATGGATTTTCCTATGGCAGATCCAAGAGCGGTAGAAACCAATCTGCTTGTGAACATGTCAAACAAAATTCCTTTTTCGATACCAAGTGCGTTTGCGATGATCTTGCCGATGGTCGGTCCAACTAAGAAACCAGCAACACCACCCATGATTTTTCCAAAGAAAGCCTCGTCAAGTTTAGACAGGTCATTTCCATGTTCGCTCTCAAACATCTTTACATATTCGTCTATCTGAGCATTTTCTTGCTCAGTCAGATAATAAAGTCCTTTGTTCTCTTCAGACTTGAAGTCCGTGAATAGTTTGAAATCGTCTTGCGATTCAGAAACCTTCTTGTTGTAATATTCCTCGAATGTCATGATTACATTTCTTTTTTTAATCTTTCAACTTCTTTCTTAATCTCATCTAAAGCTTCTTCGATTTGATCGAAGCCAATGTCAGCCAAGATTATTTTGATGTTTGTTTGTGTCATCTTTCCACCTATGAGCTGTGCAACTTCACCTCTAACAAGAGATGTCATGAATGCAACTAAAGCTTCTTTGCTGTCAATAACTCCTCTTGCTCTTATATCGTCTTCATTGACGAATGCTTCAAACAGTTTTAGTTTTTCCATATTAAAATTCGTTCTTTTGTCTTTCAGCTAAAAGATGTAAAACATCAAAGATAGCTTCTGGCTTCATCTTAGTTTTATATCTTGTTATGACGTTAGTTAGTTCCATTAAAAGATCGCCAGATCTTTCTTCGTTGAGTTCTTTTATAGATTTACCATGAACAGGAGAATCGTTTGAATGAGGTTCTCTATTGAAGAAAGAACCTTGGTGTTTGAATGCGTCAAGATCCATATTTCTCTTTGAGATCATGGTTCCTTCGTTTACGTGCTCCCATAATTTTGTCATGATATTTCCTTTTTCAAGAGACTCATCATCGAACTTATAATCATTTATAGGACCATCTTCTTTGAATTGAAGAGATATTGTTTTCTTAGCATAATCTATTCCGTCAACAAGAGCTTTTGGCCAACCTTTCATTGAAAGGAAATTACCTGGCTCTATTGATTTACTCTTTAATAAATCTTTCAATGGAACTTTTTTGGCTTTGACTTCGGCTTCATAAGCTGCGGCTGGATCTTCTTCGTTTCCACGGTGTGTTCCACCTGCTGGGTCTGTCCATTCTTCATCGAAATATTGTTTTATGGACATTTCACCTTCCTTAGTTCCACCAACAAGAAACACATCGCTCTTCCATGAAGAAGCAACGTGACTGCTTTGGTCTGTGATTAGAACGTAAGCCTCATTGTGTGGGATGTCTTTAATGGCATCTTCAATATGAGTCATGTCTCCTGTTACTCCAGGCAATACAATTCCATCTTTATCGGATAACTTGCTTTCAGCATCCTGGAATGAATTCAAAAGCTCTGGGCCTTTGCTAAAGTTCTCGAATAATTTTATTCTCATATTAATTTCCTGATCTATTTTGTACCATTTCAGCAGCGTCATGCAAAGATTTGCTTATGTCTTCCGCGTTCATGTTGGTTAATTCTTCTTTGCTGTCATCAAAGTATTTAGAAAGTGCAAACAGAAATTCTTCCAGTTCTTGGGCGCTTAGTTCTGTTACCGCATCAAATGCTTTCTTAGCATCATCGGTTCTAAAATTCTCGAATAATTTGATGTTCTTCATGTTAACTGTATTTCTTTGTCTATATATTAATCGTGGTCAACGAATATGTCCATCTTAAAGAACCCAAATGTCGCAGTAAATGTCTTAAAGTCAGGGTTGTTGTCTGAATAAGAAAGGGTCACCTCTGACAATGATTTGAAATAAGTTCCTTTATACTGAGTTGTCGTGATGACGTGGCCTTCTTGGTCCAAGAACCTCATCTGTAAATCGTCGAAATAAAGGGTCTTGTTCTCAAAGCTGAGATACTCCAAGGCATTTTCCATGAATATCCAATAATTGATGTAACCGTCCAATGACTTAAACGTAACCTGGATGTCTCTCGTAAATAAATCTGCAATTGGAGTTGAGTTCTTGTATTCCTGTGACTTGCCATAAAGCCTTGTCTGTCTAACAGGTTCCATGCTTAAAGTAGGAAACGTTACGCTTTGTATTTGGGCTGCCATGAAATTTTCTAAATTATCGTACGGCAAAGGATTTCTCTTTACATAAGGCGTGTACTTGTCAATGACAGCCTTAGAAAAGAATCCCTTTGGAAACGTGAATAAAAAATTGGATGACCTGCTATTTATAATCATTAGTTACTTGCTTTGTTTTGATCTGCTTGCGCCTTCAGCTTATCGTCAGTCGCTTGTGTAGAAGCAGATTTCTTGGAGATCGAAACTGGAACTATGCTCGCAACAATTGAATTCATCGAATCTGCTGGAACAGTTGCTGCCAATCCTGGAATTTCCACCTTAACTGAAATTGCATTTGCTTGCTGAGTCAATCCTGAATTCTTGATTGCATTAGTCTGTGCAATGATGTCGTCCTGTTTAGTTGTTATTTCTGTTATCTTTGTTTCTATTGCTGTGCTCTGTGAAGTTTGAAGAGCTGCATTAGAAGTCTTGACAGCTTGAATGTCTGCAGGTTTGTTGTAAACTCCTTGATATATTTGAGTCTCAACTCCATCAGTGAACTTGGAAACTATATAAAATTCCTTTGTCGTGAATGTCACGATGTTTGTCGCATCAGCTTCAGGAACCTTAAACAACACGTCTCCCTTAGAAGGATCGGCAAGAACAGGATCTACCGATGATGGAAATCTTTGCTTCTTGTTTTGGTTGTCAATGAACACGAGATAATACATGGCGCTGCTACCAAGATCCAAAGGAGTTGGTGTTTCAGTTCCATTAGTTTTCAATATGGTGAACTTAAAAAAGTTATCGAAAGGATTCACGATGATGTTGCAATCTCCTTGTCCGTAAACCAAAGTGGTCGTGGATGTTCTGTCAACAACAAGCTGTCCGTTCTTATCCACGATAACTGTGTCATGATGGATGTTGACGCTGAACCTGTCAAAGAATGATGGAACAAATTTAGTATTGAACGGTTGAACGTCTGCTATTGTATTAACAAAAGCTTCGTTTTGAAATGTTGGACCTGCAACAACTCTGTTGTATATGATGAACGGCTCAGGCTCATTTAGAAGCTTGAGAGGTTGAATCTTTAAGCCCCATTCCTTTGGATTGAAGCTTGTGTAGTTTGCTGTTCTTATTATCTGAGATGAGTCTGCCTTGTTGTATAATCTAACTGTGTATTCCAACGTGAAGGAAACGTCTCTGTCTGCATTGGTCAATATAGGTCTGAATTTCCTTGGCTGATCGAATTTGTCTTCTTGGATCATTTGCAAGGTGTCAGTCAACGTGAAAGCAGATCCTTGTTGTTCAAATACTCTTATCTCATGTAGAACGATGTAATTGTTTCCTGGAAGAGTGTTTGCGTTAAACAAAAAGTCTTCTATGAATCCACCTGCCCATGAAGCGAAGTATTCAAAATAATCACCAACAGGAGAAGGTTGAACTACCGCGCTCAACAATCCAAATTCGTCAGATTGATTTAGAGGAACAACCTTGGTTCCACCGATTTTATAGTTTTTGTATCTTGCACCGCCAACGGTTTGAACCGTCGTGGATGAGATGTCTGTTATAGAAATGTTTAATGGAGCTGCTCGTAAAAAACCAAGTCCGTTTGAAGTTATCTTTGCGACAAGAGTATTTACCTGACCAGGATTTCCTTCGAGAGAATAGAATATGTCGTTGATCAGCTTTACCGATGGAACTTTGCATTCAAAATATCTGTCATATAATCTATCGCCAAGCCAAATCGGTCTTGCGTTGAACACGAAGAAATCCGCATCTTTCAAGAACACCACATTTGCAAGTTGCATTGGTTTTCCAGATCTTTCCATTGCTGTGATCTGAGCGATAACTCCGTCCTTGTCTTCAAAGTTGTAACCAGAGACAATGTGAAATCTCAACGTATCATAAGGAGTGTTTGCACCTGTGATAACTGTTGTTGAAATATTTCCAAGACTTTGGTCGTATGTCAAGAAATCAGGAACCTGGTCCTTGTCTGTGTCAACATAGGTTCCAGACGCAGTTTGCACTGCCGATCTTTCTCTAACGTTTCCAGTGTCATCGATGGCTCCATCGGGATTCATGAGTTGGATTATTCCACCCATGTGATTGTTTACTATTCTTGTAAAGCTATAATTGAATTCGTCAGGAGTAACAGGGCTTGTGTACCTGTATTCAAGCATGATGAAATCGGTAAGTTGTACAAATCTTTGTGTGAAGCTCATTAGAATTTAAGTAAGTTATATTGAAGACCAAAGCCGACGTATGGAGTCAGCATCACTTGTTTGTTTAAGAATCCAACTCCATATCCGATGTTTATTCCAAGACCAAATCTCTTGTTCTTGGCTGGAGGCGTTAACAATGGATCTGCCTTTTTCGGAATAAGCATTACTCCGCTGAGATCGTCGAATTTTACGAATGGAGATGCTGACCTTGCAAATACTTCATAGTTGTCTTTGTTCTCTTTGAAACCAAGAACTACTTTAAGCTTCATGTCATTATTGAATATCTCAGTCTGTCCTGGAAATATGGTGTTGTTCTCCAATTTGAATCTGCTTTCGCCTTTGATGCTCCAAACCATTCCGCTGTCTATTCTCGTCTTGTCAAATAGAAGCCCGTAGGTTTTTCCATCAGGATAGCTTTTCAATTCATTAGATATGACAACGTCTCCGCTGCTTGCATCAAGGCTTCCCTTGATTAAAGCTTTAAGATTTCCAATCTCTTTCTTCGACTCAGCATATAAATCTCTGTTTAGCTGTTCAAGATCAGAAAGCTTGGAAACGAAAGACGATTTTATCGCTTCAATTTCTCCAGCTCTGTTTTTGACAAGTCTCAAGCTGTCGGTTAAAGCTCTATTGTTCTGGGCTGCTATTTCTTGCTGTCTTTTCATTTCAGCTTTCTCGTCGTTGGTTTTGCTGCAGCCTCTCCACCAAAGCATGATGACGATCCCTAAGGCAACAACGAGAATGAATTCCCTGTTTTCCTTTTTGAAGATCTTTCCTAAAATATCTGTTACTGTGCTCATTTGTTTATAACCCACTCGAAGTTCTCGAGGTTTAATTTTCCTTCTCCATATTTTTCCACTAATCCTTTTATGAGAGTGGACTCTCCTTCTCTGTTGTCTTCAAGGTTCTTTATCAGCGCATCTTTAGCGTTGAACAAGTCTGTGAGTGCTTTTTGCATCTCGTTGATGGAACCTTCAATTTTTGATAATCCGTCGTGAATCTGCCTGTAGTTGTTTAACAGTGCAAGGATGCTTTCTTTTTCTATCTGTTCTAATACCATGTTTTTATCTATTAAAGGGTTGTTAAATGTCATACCTATTGTATATATTAGCGATCAAAAGGCCACAGATGATAGAAAAGATACCCGACATAAATGATGCCAGATGGGCATGGTTGAATAAGAGGAATCCAGAATTGATGCAAGAGTGTCAATGGCGGATAAAAAGGTTGCTGGAAATAGCAGAACCGGCTTTTATTGATTGGCCATGTACTGAATTCTTTGATGTACAATTTAACAACGAGGAAGAGAAGAAGGTGTTTCTTAAGTACATCCTGGGAATGGGATATACTTTTGAGATGAAATTCTTTCAGATGAGAATATTTTTGGCATGAGACAGGTTCATAAAATACAAAATCAATTGTTACCGATGCGAACGGGGAATAATAATGCACCAGATTTTCCATCAAAATATGCAGCTCCAAAGTATGGGTTGGCCACTTATGTTGTAGTGGACGGCGAAACCAGAAGAGTGACAACAAAATTTGTTGAAACCAAATATACAGAAGAGATTTTAAAATTTCTCGAAAGTAAGAATAACGAATTGGCTTACGGTGAATGGGAAGCATTTTATAATGAATTGAGCTCTGGGAAGTATAAAGTTTTAAAATTTGTAAAAGACATAATAAAGGAAATAAATGGGAGGATCTCTATTGGGGGCAACAAGAATGCCCAAGGAACAATTTGATGAACTTATGAAGAAGTTCGTCCCTGAATTGGAAATAATACTTTCCAAAGTGGAAGGCCTATTACCAGATGAGAAGATAAAATTCACACCAGTTCCATATTACTCGGCCAAGGAAGATTTCGGAGATCTTGACGTCTTGGTTAAAGCCAACACAGATGTTGTTAGAGATGCTGTGATACAGCACTTTGGGTTCACTCCAATTAAGGAAATGAAGAAAGATCCAAACTATTCAACCAATCATAATTGCTTTAGCTTCTTGTATGACAATTTTCAGATTGACCTAATCTGTACCGTTGCCGATTACGAAACGTCAATAGCATATTATTCTTTCAATGACGTTGGAAATATTCTCGGAAGATTCTTTCATAAGTTTGGTTTAAAGTACGGACACCAAGGATTGATTTATCCGTTGAGGGATGAAAGAGGAATACGTAAGGAGATTCTTGTTACAAAAGATCAAACTAAGATATTAGAATTTCTTGGTTTGAATCCGGAGAAATGGAACAAGGGATTCACGACGCTTGAAGACATATTTGAATGGGTTGCAACTGGAAAGTATTTCAATCCAGCTTTATTTGATGAATTGTCTGCCATAAATGAAAAGAGAGACAGGAAAAGAAAAACATTCTCTCGTTTCTTGGATTGGTTGGAAGAGACAAAGCCGAAGGCAAATCAAACTTCTTTCTTTGATAAGATTGTTGACGAATATTTTCCGAATAGGTTAGTAGGAACTATTGATGAATTTTTCGGGTCTAATGTGAGAGGCGAAGTGAATAAGTTTCACATTGAAATGGAAAGAGAAAACAGGATAAAAGAAAAATACAATGGCGAGATTGTAATGGAGATCACTGGATTGAAAGGCCAAGAGCTTGGAGCATTCATGAATAAATTTAAGATTCACGATGACGGTTCATTTGACGATTACATATTAGAGACAGATCCTGAGTTGATTAAACAGTATATAAAAACAGTATTTGAACTTCAAAAACAAAGCACATAATGGAATATCACTTAAATTTCGATTCTGACCAATTAAACATGCAGGATGCTGGAAATGCAATGGCTGCTGAAGATATAAGAAAGAATATAGAACTGACCATCGGTAAATATGTTTCGTGTAAGATGCTTGAGTCAAAAGCTCAGCCAGGAAAAGTACACTATTTATTAGATTGCGACGGAGACATAGATGATTTGTTGAAAGCTGTTGATGGAAAGATGGAACAAATAAGAGAGTTTGGAATAGAAAAAATTGTTCTTTGGGGATTTTATGAATATTGCGCTCAGTGTAATATGGAATGGACTGCTGAGCAATTGAAATTGATGGGAGATAATGAAATACATTTTTGTGTTTCATGCTGGGAGAAGGAACCAACAGAAATTTATAAAACAGTTGCAAAATCAATTGAAGCTAAATTTCACAATGATCCTGAAATCGAAAATGTATATGCTTACTGGAATAATGATGACAAACAATTTTTAGCTATTACGGTATTTAATAATAACAAGAAAGAAGAAATAGAAAAATACGTTAAGGATGTTTTCCCTGGTGTTGATTTCGTTGACGTGGAAATAAAAAAAATTAAAGTATGATAGAAGGTGGAGAAATAGCTGAAGCATTAATAGATGCAACGGTTGAGATTGTCGGAAGCATCGGTGATGGAGATGGCGGTGGCAACAAGAAGAAAAAGAAGAAAAACAGAAGAGCCAAACTAATAATAGCATTAGGAATAGTTGTATTGCTAACAATTTATTTTTTATTAAAATGAAAGAGGTAGGAAAAAGACGCCAAAGGCGCATGGATAAATTTGAAAATGAGAAGGAGCTCATTTCTCTTTGGAAGAAGAAATGGCGTCTCATGCAAGGAAAGAGAAGCCTTAATTGGGTTGAACTTCCTAAACCTGAACGTTGGGGATACAAACGTTTCTTTGTCATGCGTGAAGATGTTGCAAAGAGCAAGGAAGCCGATTTTTATAGAGGCATTTTAAAAATGATTCAGAATACTATTTTATCAAGAGATAAGAAGTTTGAATATAAAGACTACAAAACAAAAACAAAGAAACCGATCTTACAAGAAGTTGCTGGCATCGATCATAAGGAGTGGAATAAACTTCTTGCAGCAGGTAAGCTTACAACAAAACAACAAAATTGTTTTGAGAAAAGATGGAAGATGCATAAATATGGTAGAGGAGGTTCGTGGGTGTTTGAATTCAAGAAGCCTTGGATGTTCGTTACTAAAACACAACCTCATTATATTACTCATAGAATAGTAATTAACCCACAGCTCGAAAGCGAATTACAAGAGCTATCAAATAGAATTGAGAGACAGAACTTAGAACCAAAGATTAGCAAATTAATGGGTTGGAGCAGTTACAGTGAATGGAAGATAGCCAAGAAGCTTTTGATAGAAAAAGAAACTGACAAGATGCTTAAAGAAGAGTTGGACGGTTTCTCAGAACGTTACGAAGATTAAACTCTCTTGTATTTTCTTTTAGCGAACACATCATTGCCATGTATCCTTCTTCTGGCTCTTTCAGTGTTTATTCTTAATTGCATTTTATTTCTCGACCTTTTACCCTTGGTCACATTCCAATGAAACAGACTCTTGTCCTTATTTTTCCAACCAGGAGTTGATCTGTATTTCCATTTCTTTGTTATGCGGTGGTGAAGCCTCTTTTGATTTTTACCCTCTCGATGTCTTCCACCAGTTTGAGCAACACCAATCAAGGATGCTATGAGAAATAATATGAGAAGAAACTTTTTCATGTTAAAGTAAAATGCCTTTCGTTCGGAAAGGCATTTAGTCCATGAATGCTATTCATGGATGGGTTTATAAACCATTTTTTTATTCAGCTTTTTTCTTGCCATCCTTATCAAAGTAAGGAGAAGCCCAATATTCCAAAGCTTCCGGCTTAGTTGCTTCTTCTGGATTTGCTGCCTTCTTTAAAAGTTCTTTTACCTTTGTGATAAATTCTTCTTTAGTTGCGGCTTCTTTTCCTATGATGTCGATCTCGCTGAACCAACCTTCGTGAAGTGCATTAAGATCGTTATGGAAATCCTCGAATAATTTTACTCTTTTCATGTTACTGTTTGATTTTTCTTTCGTATGTGCCGTTATCATATTGTATGATATAAATTCCTTGGAAATTAGAAACATCTGAAATTTCTCTTCCTGTAGGATCAAATGTCTTAATAACATTCTTTGATATTGTTCTGTTGTTATCGATAACGACCATGTCAGAGTTCTTGTAATTACCGTTAAAATCTACTTGTTTTATTCTGTAATAGTTTACAGAAGAAACGTTCTTATCCACAAAAGAATATCTTGTGGTATACAATGAAGTTCCTGCTCCATTAATCTTTCCAATTGAATTGAAATTAACTGCATCAGAAGATTTCTCTACAGAGAAAAATTCATTGTTTAATTCTGTTGCACATTCCCATCTTAATACATTGGTCTCATTTTCAAAAGACACATTGAACAATGTCATCTCTATTGGAAGAACTCCAAGATTGTAATATATTCTTCCGTTAAACTGACGCGGAGAGAAGTTTGTAGAGAATGGATATTCCTTACCGGTTCCTTCAAATATTTTAAGGTTAGCATCCGCAGCTAATAAATTACCTACGAGAACACCGTTCGTGTAATCCACAACAGGTCCATTCAATGTTGTACGTGTGATATAAAATGCTCTTGTTGCGCCAGCACCGATAGGAGTGTTTACTGCAATTGGAACATACGTACCAACATTTACTCCAGCTGAAACTAAATTTACAGCTGTTCCAATTAGTGTCCAAGAACCTGCAAGATTTTGAAATCCAACATGAGTTCCTGCCTTTGAATATATTTCTACATTGGTAGTTCCTGGATCTAAATTAACGTCAAAGCATAATATTGTTACTGCATTAATTGCTTGAAGATCAAACATTACTCCTCTTTGTGCATTGTTTTGCGCGTAAAAAGTAAATAAATTATTTGTTGCTGGACATCCTGCTAAAATACTTTCTACCTTGTTTGCGTTAGGTTGTTCGATTGATAACAAAGAGCCATCATCACGGAAAGTTTGTGCCTTAAGTGATGAAAAAACGAAAGCAATAAGAAGAAATAAAAATCTCATGTTCTATATATTAGAAATTATTTAACAACATCATCGGCTTTAACCTCTGTGGTTGTTATTGTAGTTGTATCGTTGTCTGCGGTGTTTAACACTGCTGCAAGATTTCCATCTTTAGATTTTCTGAATCCAAGAAGACCAGCACCAATAGTGATGACGATTATGCTTTGGCTCATTATAGTTCCATCTTTTGAAAGGCATGCATATTCTACTACGCCATATATGAAACCAACTACTCCAGCGAGAGCTACTATAATTCCCACTGTTCCGCTTCCGCTTGTTTTTCCGTCACTGTTTGACGTCATCTGTGCGAAAGAAAATTTGTTCATCATGTCCGACATTCTTCTTCTCATTTATTTTTAGTTTTGTGGAGCTTTAGGAGCTTCCTGTGATTCTGCTTCTGACTTTGCTTTTGCTATTCTTGGATTAACAAATTGCTGAAGCTTCATGAGAACGAATCTCTCTGCTTCATCATGAACTATTCCAGCACATCCGTCAAGAACTTCTTGCAATGTGTATCCATCTGTTTTAAGTTTATTCATGTCGAGTTTTATCTCAACTATTTTCTGCATTAGTAAGCAGCCCAAATATTGAGATTGAACATCGTTAAAATTAACTTTGATAGAATGTAGTAATTCCATTCCTTCTGGCTGAGAATTACAAGTATCGTTTATTATGTCTCTTGTTGTCATATTAATTATTATAATCCAAATTTAGCTTGTCTGAATAAGAAATCGTGCCCAGTTGCAGTTCTAAAGAAACTTCTTACACCTTCAATAGGTCCAGTCTCCATTAAAACTTTCATTGATTGATTAGCTGGTACAATAAAGTTACCACCACCATACATCGTTGTATAAGTTCTTTGGATGATGTCACCACCACCATAAGGAAATCTATAAAGGTGCATGAATATTTGTCCCTTGTTTTGTTCTACAGCATTAAATGCTCCAGCAGATTGTGCGATCGAAGCATCATTTCCACCTAACCAATAAATCATACGATCGAAAGGTGCTGGATCTATGATGAACGAAAATAATGTTACTGCGTTTGTGTTTGTTCCACCACCATGATGGACTTTAACGTTATCTGCTATTATGGTAAGAGTTGCTCCACCAGAACCGTTAACAAAGCTGCTTACTGAGAAGCTTTCCCAAGTTGGTCTTACATGTCTCATGTTTCCTGTAACAGACACATCAGCACTTTGTGTTACAACTGAAGCTGTAGTTGATGCTAATGAAGCAGTGGCTCCAACGATTGCTGTTGTTGAAACCGAGGTGGTTCCTACAGTAATATTAGCAGTTGAAAAGTTTACACCAATTGCAACACCACCGTTTGCACCACCTGCACCACCAAGTCCTGCGTCAATGAATAAGTTTCCACCTGCAGCAGGTCCACCAGTCGTGTTTGCAAAACCACCGGTCAAGAATAATGAATATCCTGGGCCACCAGTTTTTTGATTTTGTGCAACTGTCAACTTCGATTTCATCGAAGGATCTGTTGGAATAAATTGTAAAGTTCCATTTGCTGTTAATCTTAATGCTTCAGCCAAAGCACCAGAAGCACCAACACCAGCACTGTTTATCGCTGGTCCTTTTAGAACAGCAAACGATAGGAATCCTATTGGAGTTCCAGGAGTAACTTCGGTGTATTGTGCATTAATTGATGCTAATATTCTCTTAGTGTTAGAAACGTTCTTTATGTGGAATTCCATCGCAACTGCTACATTTGCCAATTGAGCCGTATCGGTTCTTCCTTCTAAAGTTAATACGCTTCCGTATCTTCCAATTTGTCCGCTTATTCCAAATCCAGATGTAGGAATTGAAATTGACGGATTTAATATAGGAGCTCCAGTAACAACGTATTGTGCTGGAACACCAAAGAATGTATTTTGTTCACCGTCTGTGTATAATGGGCTTGAAACAAGTGTAGATGGAGCAACTGTGCTAACGTGAGTTGTTGTTGCCAACAATACTTTATTTGGATCCGGCATTGTGATACCAGCTCCACCACTCCAACCAATAATTATTCCATCTTGTCCTGATGCTGTATGACCAACACCACCTAATATAATGCTTCTTAATCCGCTCGCACGATGTGTATTACCAACCGTGAACGAATTAGTTCCAACGAAACTGTAAAGACCATCAAGTCTTGTTCCGAAAGTTACTGATTCATTTACGTGAAGCTTGGATTGAGGTTTTGCTCTCGCAACAGTTCCTGAATCTAAGTTCATTACGTCTGGGAAAGAAGATGACGTGAAAATGTCTCCTGCATTTATGAATCCAGAGAATGGGAATCCAAAGAATGGATAAACAGTAAATGTACAAACAGTTAATGCAACATAAGTTTGTGCTGGATTGTTTGCAAGGTTGACTGAAGCTGCTACTTGATCTCCGAATCCAATGTCTCCACCAATACCAACAAATCCGTCGCCATATCCGGTGAAATCAGTTCCTCTGTTAAATATAATATCCTTCCAGCTTAATGTTGTTTGATTGTAAGCACTGATGTGCATGAAATCATTTGGAGTTGCTAATCCGCCTGGCTCTAACAACAAGAATGTGTTTGGATCGTTTTTTGAATACCAATAGTGATTTCCTTCTCTTGTTATAGTGTGTCTTGTGATTTCACCAGCATCGAAATATCTTGCTGTGGCAAATTCAATGTCAACACCTTGAATGATTTGACTTGATTTATCCTTGAAGTGAATTCCAGCAAATGTTAAGTTCTCATTTACTCCAAGACCACCAGATGTGATACCAACCTGTGCATCAACGACGTTTGGATGTATTAAGTGAATACCGCTCCATGCTGAATTTCCTGTTGTGACAGTTGCTCCAGAACCTTCGATAGTTAACTTAGGTTGAAATGTATTCGCACCACTGTTGTATTTTTGTATGAATGAAGTAGAACCAATTCCAATTCTTCCGTTTACGTCAGCAGCAAAATAATAAGAGTTTGTAAAACCCAATCTCAATTGAGGTCTGAATGATGCGGAAGTATTATCGGCACCACCAGTAAATCCAACAAAGTGATACAACGAGCTGTTGACCTGATGTTGAATTCTTATCATCGTAGATCTTTGTGCAGGAGATCCTGTGTCACTGAACAACCTGTTGTGGTTGATGTTTAATGAATCCCAAGTAGTTCCACCATTTTGAACTCTTCCTCTTAATCTCAACCAATCTACTGGAGGTGGCGGACCTGTTTTCGCAAGGTCATCATTGATGGAATCAATGTGATAATTTGTTGCTCCAATTGGATTGCTGAATGCATCACCAATAGAAATCTGTCCATTATCTTTTATAGAGAATAATCTGTCTGCAGTTGTTGCTAAACCAGTGTGTCTTCCTATGTGGAAGAACTCTGTTCCTGTGTTTGACACAGCGAATGACAACAATCTGTCAACTGCATTATTTTGTAATCTCGTTTGTGCACCGAAATCGAATCTTGATACGCTTGCTATTTGTGGATATACTCCAAAATAGTTTCCATTAAGATTCAAGAAGATGTCACCGTTTAAGTCTTCAACGTTTAATCTCCAGTTTGTAGAACCAGGATAAAGAACGTTGTTTATTTTTTGAACGCTTATTGTAGGTTGTGTTGTTGTTGGTGTGCTTTCTGATCCAGCATCATCAACAGCAAATCTTATCATTGGGCTTCCTGAAGAAGTCACGATCTTTAATCTGTAATCGGCAGCTCCAGGAGAATCATTTCCAATTCCATAATTTATTGGAGATAAAACAAGAGAACGCAATGGGCTTGGGCTTGTGAAAACCAAGTTGTTTGCTCCGCCTGCAGTGAAAACTCCAGTTGATGCTAAAGTGAAACCAAGGTTGACCCACATTGGAGGAGAACCAAGATATTCTAAAATTGCTAAAGTGTCCGTTTGCAACCAAAGATCTCCAATTTTTGGAGTTGGTGTTGTTGGTGTGCTTGTTGAAGGCAACACATACCATCTCGATCCGTCCATTCCTGGAAGACCTTGGAATCCCTGGATTCCTTGTGCACCTGGAACACCTTGTATTCCTTGGAAACCGGTTGGACCAATTGGACCACCACCCATAGCTAAGATCTGATCGAAGTTATAGTTTACCTTGTCGGTGTACGTCGTTTGGTCGTCTGACTGTAATAGCTGTAATAGATTTAAAAGCATCTCTTCTTATTTATCGTTTATACGAAATATATATTTTTAATTCCTCGTGACCAACAACTTCTTATTCCTAATTCATCTGTTATCGTCGTGTAATGCTGATTTGAAATAGGTCCAAATATAAGACCTGCAACAAGTTCAGGAGTGATCTCAGCAAAAGTATACAACATCTTTCCAGTTCTATCTTTGGTCCTGTTTGCGAACTGAGATATTCCAACAAGCTTTGGTTGATTGGGCGTGAATGCTTCATCGCTTGGCAACGCAAATGCTATGTTTCCTCTTGCAGATTCTTTCTGAACCATGAAACCTTCAGCATTCACAGCATATTCGAGAATCTCGAAAAAGCTTCCTGCGTCAACTGTATGGTGTGGAAAGAACTGTATGATCATCATGTCCTATATATTGTCTTTAAATCTTACCTACATTTAACGATGGTGCCAAAGAAACATTAAAGCTTTTATCCAGTGCATACTCAAAGTAATAAACGAAATCATTCTTCTTCTGAGTGGTGAAGTTCTTGTCAAGAAGGTATCCATTCTGGAGCTTCTGAGCATCGGTCATGTCACCTCTCAATATAGGAAGATTAAGATTTTCCTTGTACTTCTTAATATAAGAGTCAACGAGTTTAACCTCGTAAGTTGGAAGAACGTTCAACGTCAGATATTCCAATACGTCATCGTCAAGAGTCGAAGGATCTCCTATACCAAATTCAGGTAAAAGATTTTTCACGAATTCAGAGTTTGCTCCGTCTGAAACGAGGAATCTCAATAGTCTCTTCTTTACATTGATCAATGCCTGTAATTTTCCATTAACTATGGCATATACTATCTCGCCGTTAAAGTTGTCAACATTGATTTGGTCCAATGAATCTATTTGCGGCTCAATGGTCCAATCTTGTAATCTTATCAAGTCATGTGTTTTCATGATCTTGGTTCCTAAGAAGTTTTTAACTTCCAACATTTCCCTTGTTCCTGCTTGTGAGAAGAAATCTTTCTTCGTCGTGTATGTTCTCCAGAATCCTGGATCCCAACTTGATTGGAACGTAAAGAAATCTCTCTTATCGATAGGAGTCTCGTTTAATAACGGATACCTTGGATCGTATTTAGGATTGTTTGCAAGAGTAAGAACGTCATGGTCAGCAACTTTTAAATAACCGAGATTGTTTATGAATCCAAATCCATCAACAGCCGGATTGAATGTTGCTTGTTTGAATTCCAATTTAATGTTGGCATCAACGATAATATCGGTCTTCTGATCCTTGAAGAATAAAACGTTTCTGAACTTAGGTTCGTACGGACCTGAGTGTCTGTAAATTTCTGCAAAGTATGCAACTTTTACAAAGTCAACACCGATTGTCGATTCGTTCTTGAATTCTTCTGGCTTGTCTTCGTCTATTTGAGGAAGAACTGCTTCTGTTTTTGTTATCTTGCTTGGATCAATTATCTCAATGTAAAATTCGTTAGGACTTACTTTTGTTGTGGCAGAAGCTTCGTCCCAGAAATATGTGTTGTACTTAATGAACGGACTGTAGAGATTTATTTTCTCTGCAATTCTTCCAAACGCAAGTCTCTGCATTATTGGCTCAAGATAAAGCTTTCCTCCGTGAACCTGTGTCCAAGGGAAAGATTCCCAGTCAAAATCGGATCCGTATGGAATGAATATGTTGTTTGCAATAGGAGCTTCGAAATTTGGATATGCAGTTAGCGGATCTTGCGGATAACCTAAGTTTCCAGTTAATCCAAAGAATATTTGGGTTTGATTTACCTGTAACGGATATGGGAACTTAGTGTTACCAAATATGAATTCTCCAGTAAGAATATTTTCCTTATTGAAATTTTTGAATTCATCTCTTAAATCCCAATCATAGTCAGGATTATCGAACACATTTATAACAGTGAAACCACCAATCAATCCACTCGGTGATGAAGCATTAATTCCCATTGACAATTTGATGTCTCCGAAATCATGTCCATCCAAACCACGTATGAATATGGATGCTGAGTCGTCAGATAATTTTTCGCTCTTCTTCGACTTCATAGAATAAAGAAGAAGATAATCGATGTGAGACTCAAGACGGTCTGGGTAGTTTATTACTGGTGATCCGTAATCTCCTAAATCATCTGGATTTAATAAAGTCAAAGTTCTGTAATCTTCAATGACGAGGTCGATCACAAACAATAAAGTTTGATGAGTTTTGTTTTCGATCAAATTAAAAGTTACAGGTGCTTGAATGGAATTAGGATCCTGTTTGATTGGTCTTAACAATACAGAAAACTTGTATCCTTCAAATCTCGTTGATCTGTCTTTGAACGGAGGTTTGATTCCTTGTATTTGAGTAATCTTTGTGTCTTTGATTACTTCCTTGATTCTTATCTTAACTCCTCTGAAGAAAGTTTCACACAATCCAGTTTCTCCATTGAATTTGAATATATCATATCTTTCTTGATCAGGAGTGTCGACTGCTGGTTGGAAAGTGAAATACTCTGTGAAGTAATCAGGGTTCAAAGGATTTGCATCCTTGATCTGTGCAAGATCAATCTTGTCATAGAAGAAATAATAGTTGTCCTTCAATAATCCGCTTGGATATTGTTGAGGCGGTTGTTCAAGATACGGCCACTCATGTGAGAAACCTTGCGGGTCCTGAGTTCTTATAACTGAACTTGGAGAAAAATTCATTGCTCCAAATACAGGATGTGTGTTCAACCTATATGGATTGTCTCTTATGTCATCTCCACCTTGATAAACCCATTTTGAAATGCTTGGGAATATTCTCGATTTGACGGCTTCCTCTTTCGAGAAATTCTCTTTTAAATAATCATATTCGAGATTAATGTTATGGTGAATAAATTTCTCTCTATTGGTGAATTCTATTGTTGTTGTGTCTGTGTTGTCGTTTACGTCAACCAGATCCTTGAACGTCCAGAATCCTGAAAATGCTTTTAGGTCTTCATCCAATATGAATTTGTTTATGTCAATGACCAATGGATTTCCAGTTCCAGGCATATACCAAGTTGAACCAGCTGTTAATGCAAAACTTCCAGAGAATGAAGCAAATATTTGTGCAAGAGTTGAATCAAACACAGATTCAGTTGAGTCCCCATACACAACATAAGTGTGAGTAGGATCCAACGTTACGATGAATGGTGTTGGCAGCACGTGTGCTGCATGGAATATCTGTGCAACAACTATTGGGTTTCCAGAAGTAACCGTGAAACCGGCAAGACTGTTGTACACGCTGAATATAGGAGTGAAGTTAGGAACAGGAGAAAAGAACGTGATGTTCACAGCGCCTGTTTCATAATCAATTGTTCCAGTTCCTGTCAAGTTGCTTGTTAAGAATCCATTTCCATTATCTGTGAAAGTTTCTAAACCTGCAAATATAACTACTGAACCTGCTTCTGCAGCAGGATATAAAATATTAAATTGGAAGTTTGTATTTACTCCATCGCCAGTTCCACTTAATTCTCCAAATGTAATTCCTGCTGTGAACACAGTTCCGTTAGGAGTAGCTGTTATCGTGTTTCCAAGATAACTTATTGTGTCAGTAGGATTTTCTGATTTAAGAAGATATTTTCTTCCAGGCACAAGAACTCTTTGAGTGTCTGCTAAAATATCGAAATATCTGTGAACTTCAGTTATAGGACTTCTTGCATAAGTAGAACTGAAGAAATCTCCATCAATTTCTTTTATGTTGAATAAAGAAAATAATCCAACAGGTATGTTAAACAGGCTGTAGGATATGAATTCTCCAATGGTTGTTACGACTGGTTCATCGAGATTGTCCTCGATGTAACAAGCACCAAATTCTTTGAAGCCAACAAGATCTCCAACTTCGCTGCTTCCGACTGCGTTGACTGCTTCGTCAACGTATCTTCCAACAAATGCTATTTTGGATAAACCTCTTTTTGTTTTCAAGAACACCTCGCCATCCTTCAATATGTCTGTTGCAGGGAATGGGAATTTTAATCTTATGTGGTTTGTGTCAGTACCTCCTTCAAAGAAGAATTTTGTGTTTGGAGTGTATTGAACATTCTGAAAGAACATTTCATTCGTCAATGTCAATTGAGCCATTAAAAAGAAACCATTTGAAATGCTTTCTCCTTGTCTCATTCTGATGACAACCTGATCGTCAATCGCAACTGCATCAAATGTTTTGTCTTCAATTAAATTGAATGCGTTTGCTATCGATTGAGCAACCTCGTTGAAAGTTCCGTATGGATGATAATATATTGTATCGTTGTCGTCTGAGATCAATGCGCTTTTTGGACCCCATCCTGGAACTATTGGAGTTGTTCCACTTGTTGTGGTCAAATCAATAGGATTGTTTATGGTCAATGTAGTATTACCAAAAGCAAAAACAGGATTTGCTGCTAAAACTCTTTCTACGGATTTTCCTACTCCGTAATTTATTTGTATCGTCTCGCCTGCTGCGTATTGCCCAGTAAGATCCATTCCAACAATTGTTAGAACAGTTCCGTTTGCTGGCACTGTGAACGGTCTCTTTGACAAATCGTTCGCGGTCAGTACATGATATTTTCCATTTATGTCTGGAGAGTCTACTAAATTTCCGAGATTCCAAAATAATTTAATCGTGTCGTTGGGAAACAATTGTGAATTTATTCTGATGACCATGTATGATCTTCCCTTGTCTGCTAATAAGCTTCCCTTGTCTTGAAGCTTCACAGCTCCAGGACCACCGAATAATCCAAGGTCGACAGACTTGTTTCTTATGACGAGATCCTTTATGTTTGGATCTGTGTTGTATATTGTGTTTCCTGTTTCGTCTAATGAATAGAAATTTCCATTTCTATCTTGTATCCAATAGAATCTTGATTCAAAATTGTTGATGAACGTATCCGAGTTCGGTATGAACAACGGAATTGATGGATCAGCCTGAGTTGGATTTTCATAATACAATCTCACTCCATTGTCGTTGTTTTGGAAGAACACGTCAGACTGTTGTCTGAATCCACGGTTAGCTCTTTTTGGAGCCGGTGTGTTTCCAGAAATATTTCTCTTGTCGTATAATGTTTGACCATCAAGTTGCATTTGTGCAAGCTCTATCTTGCTAACATAGAATCCAAAATATCTTGGAATAGAATAAATCGGAGTGTCGTTGTCGTCGAATAAGAATTCGAGATTTAATAGATATGGACAAATGACTCCGTGTCTCTCGAAGCCCTTTGTTACATATTCTTCAAAATCGATTTGTGTTTGTCCCTTTGCCCAGAAATCATCAAGGAGTTCTCCTTTGGTTGTTATGATTCCATCAACATAAGAAACTCCATTCCAAGTAGTCATTAATCCTTGATCGAATCTAACAGTGATCGGTGATGTTGGGAATAATTTTCCGTTAACAATATTTCTTATGTACTTACCGATGTTGGTATTTTCTCCAAGATCGAAAGTCTTTATGATGTGAGATCTTTTTACTATGTTCTTAAATTGATCCACCGTATTAATTGGAAGGTCCTTGTTCTCATCGAGATCAATTACCTTACCTGTTCCTGCTGTGATGGTGTATGTTGTTCCTTTTAAAACATCCGGAACGAACGTTTGTCCGTTTGCTATAAACGTGTTCAATCCGTATTTAATTGTGAATCCAGCATCTCCTTTAAGGATGTACTTTTTTCCTATCACAAGTTCTCCAGATGGAACATTTTCATTGTAAGGAAAATCAAGTGGCTCATCTACTCTCATGATGACGAAGTATTCAGGGAGGTCATCCCTCAACCACAACGGCGCAAAATAAGAATAATCCTCATCGTAGAATTTGCTTATGAGATTTTGAGCTCCCATGTTGTAGAAGAAATCATACTGATCCTGGAACGACGTTGACGTGTTCTTTGGATCAGGCTTGTTTTCCTTTGCAGCAAAAACTATCGCAGGTGGAAGCTTCCCAATAAATTTCTTGAGATCTGCTTCATAAGAAGAAGATGTAGTTCCTATTCGGAATTTCTTGAATTCTGACGCGCTCAATTCTTTGGTTGCATCAATGGTGTTTAACCAAATCAAACCTTCTGAGTCGACAGTTATCTTGACGTTTCCAGAAATTTTTGGATTCGTTCTTACGAGTCCGAATGACGATGTTTTATCGTTTAAGTTCATCCTTATGTTATTTCAGCTTATTGCTGATTTCTTATGTTAGTTAATCTGTCAAGCGCAACGTTTGGAACGTATACTGGAGTCACTAATGAATCTTGTTGATATTTGCAAGAAACTTCAATGTCAAAAGAGAACAACGATTCGTTTCTTACTTGAACATCTATTCCCATTTTCTTTGTATAAGAAATATTTGTAATGTTTCCAGCTTGTCTGAATCCTCCAACGTATTGCAATTTATCAGAACATCTGAATTGGAATATCATTGGAATGTTTATACCTTTTGCTTCTCCAAATTCAAGAAGTCTCTTAGCCAAATCTGTTGATCCATCGACTGCAATGTCTGTGTAATCAATAGGTGCAGTGTATAAATAAGCTCCGCAAGTATATTTTCCTACAAGGAACTCATCGTTCTTGTAGAATCCTAATTTTGCAGGATAAATTCTGTCATCAGGAGCAGTTGCCAAACCAGTGTTCAATGTCGTGCTCACTGTCAAAGGAACTGCAGTTTGCAATTGCTTCTTGCCAAAGATGCTTGTTGTATCTTCGCTGAAGTAAAGCGCATGCATGAATTTAGGATACTGCATGAAATATCCACCGCTACCATCAAGTACAAGGTTTGGAGTAAGATATTCTGTCGTGCTCCAAGTTGGACCGAATGCAACTAAATCTGGATGGCTCTTGTGAATACAGAATTCAGAAAGTCTTCCAGCTCCTTGAGCAACTCCTGTAATGACTGCACCATTCCAAACGTTTGGATCCACGTTGAAAGTTCCAACGAATCCTGGATCAAACGGAACAAGATGATGTCCATCCAAAGGATATAAATTTCCGAAAATTGTAGTTCCTTGATAAATGTATCCAGGAGTTGGATTTATCGGAACACCAAGTATGGTCGCAGGCGTTATTGCTTGCGCGTAAAATGGTGCATCATTCAAATATAAATCCTCATCTAATCCAACTGATTTCTCTCTCGAGTATAACCAAAGAGCTTTAACCTGTTGTGATTGGAACGGAGCAACTTGCTTCACGCTTCCTGAGCTGACTTGTGCAACTCCAGAAAGAGACATTGGAACAACGTCATATCTTCTGTTCTTATCATAATCCAACGACACAGTGTAAGTAGGTCCTGCTGGATTTGATAATGGCATTGACTCTGCCAATCCTCCAGGAATTAAACTCGCAAGCTCCAATGTTGTTGCTGCAGAGTTTTCTATTCTCAATATGTAAGACTTCGTAATGATCTGTCCGTGGTTGTATGTTATCGAAGTTCCAGTTCCAGATGCGATCAGGTCTTTGTAGAATCCTGCAAATATTTTCGTCGTTGAGTTCTGAGTGATCTTCGTCACGTTTCCAGATTCGTCGAGAAGGAATATCGCAAGAGTTCCTTTTGCCTGAGTAACGATCGCTTGAAGAGACTGCAACTGATTTTGTAAATCAGTAAGCTTTTCAAACAGTGTTACAATTTTTCCAGCAGAATCAAAAAATCCTGATGCTATGTCATCGCCTGTGTGGGCGAAATATTTGTCTCCGCTTGTGAATGAATTCAACAAGTGAAGATCGAGTCCTCTTGAATTTAATTCCTCTTGGAATCTAACTCTTGAATCTTCTTTTGCAGCATCATTAAGTATTGCAGCTGATTCATCTGTCAATTGAAGATCGTTTGGAAAATCAATCGTGATGACGTTGCTCCAATCAGATTCCTGCGGATTCAACGGGTAACCTGCCTCGCTTATGGACTTAACTCTTATTTGAACTTGCTCGTTCTTTGAGATGTCAACATCCAATTGGTTTATGTTTGTTGTGTCGGCGTCGGAAACGTCTTCAATCACCCATTCATAAAAACCAGTCGTGGTGTTAAATATTCTTTTTCTTATATCGCTTTTTCTCTCAACCCAGTTAGAGAAGTATCCTCTTTTCTTTGAACCGTCGATGTCAGTAAATTCCATCTGTTCAGTTCCAGGAGCATTACCGTCTTTTCTTATTTTTCTATAAGAAACTCTGAATTGAATTACTTCTTGGTCTTGCGTTTTGTCGCTTGCCTTCGGAGAAGGAATTGCCCAGAAACCTCTTACTCTGTATAATGCAGGTTCAAGTATGCTTGGATTTTCCTGTGTCTTTGTCGCTATCTGTTTTACTGTAGATGAATATAAATTCGTCTTACTCAACTTTTGTTTTGAAAGGTCGTCAAGATCCGATTTTAATTTCTTCTTCTGTGCATCAGAAATATTTGAATTGTTATTCAAATCATTCTTCTTGCTTGTGATTGCTTCTTCAAGCTGGTTGATCTCATTTTCAAGAGAAACCTTTGAAGACAATTTAGTTTTGATGTCATCGACCTCTTTAGTATCCTTCTTGTGCGCGTTGATCTGAACGACCTTGAAGTTGTTTGGATCGAGGTTTGGTGCATCTGGAGTTTCACCATGAACTGCTGGAACGTGTTTTTCCTTCGCAGCGTTTATGAATATCTGACCGAAGTCAGTTACTTGCGATTTGTAAAAATCATTTAATGTTTGCGATCCAGTTGGAAGAGTGATGCTGATCTCGTTAGAGTAGAATCCAATTCCTGGAGAATATTGGCTTGCAGCAATATCGAAGTTGTTATCGATAGGCTTCAAGAATATTACTTGTCTCTCGTCAAACCCAATGTTGACTTGGATTTCTTTAGTTGCGTATGGAGGAGAAAAAATTGTAAGCACGTCAACACCAATACCAATTGGTTGGCTTCCAGAAATTCTTCTTAACACAACAGTGTTCTCTGCTGCATCAAGAGAATCCACAACGTATGAAGTTCCATCTTGAGTGATCAACTTGTCATTCAATTGAACTGTTTTAGAATCAACAGTTCCAGAAAGAATATCTGTGTAAGTTATTTTGTTAAGCTTGTATTTTCTCTTCTTAACTGTGACAGTTGTGTTATTTGAAGTGATGTTCACTTGTTCGTCAACAACTTTTAAAACGTCGAACGTTCCTCTGTATCTCATTACAGAAACAGGAAGGTCAACGATTTCTTCGTCTATGAATAATGCTATTCCGTTGTCAGCAGTCTTATTTAGGAAGTCAAGGTAATCGATGTCATTTTTTCCCTTGAACGTTCCGTCAAAATAATCCTTCTTTTCTTGAGTGTCTGTGTTTGTGATGAATCTCTTCACCACTGCTTTTCTCATGCTGTCTGGAACTTTTCCAGTAACATCAAAAGAAACATAAAGCAACGGGTTAAGGAAGCTTTCAAAGAACCAATTGTTCTTGATCTTGAATTCTTGCGGAACCTGTAAGCTTGGAATCGGATCAGGATCTCTTATTATAGAGGCCTCGAATATTTTCTTGGTTGTTCCATCAGGAAGCTTTATGATAGTGCTCGCATCTCCGAGCCCAGCAAGATTTTGGACGTTGTTATCTACTCTGTCGATTTTGTTGTTCATGAAACCGAACGAAGGAATCTGCATTGGTGTTACTGTTCCATCATCTTGCGTTATGTTGAACTGAACTGTGTCGGCACTTGAGGTTGCAACCTCAGAGAGTTTCGATATAATTTCCAAAGAATTCTTCTGTAGTCTTAAGAATTGCTCAAGCAATGAAGAAATTGAATTGTGTGTTGTTGACATCTTTTAGTTATCCTTTTTGGTTTTAGTATATATCTGCTCTCCAGAATGGCTTCGTTTCAATAGAAATGAATAAATTTTGGTATATAAAGCATGAAAACATTATTAACATCCATCCTCATTTTTATGGCCTCTTTCCTTCTACGTGGCCAAGACACATTAAGGTATGACACCTTGATAACAAATAAAGCTATTACTCAAAGACCTATGAAGTTCCAGTAGCAGTGAAGTATATTTTATATCACGGAGGTGGAGAATGTTCCAGACAAAAGATGGATTTTAAATGCGACATCAAAGGATTGAAGACAGCATACGACAGCGATTATAGAGCTTCTGGTTACGACAAGGGTCACATGGCAAACGCAGAAGATTTTGCAAATGATTGTGTGTTGGAAGAACTCACTTTCAGATATTATAACTGCGCTCCACAGACACCAGAATTGAACAGGGGTCCTTGGAAACACTTTGAAACGGTCATAAGAAATCTGTCAAAAACAGACTCTTTAATTGTCATTTGTTACAACGAATTTGATGGAAAAAAGATCAAAAATGTATATGTTCCATCCAAATGTTATAAGTTCGTCTACGACTTGAAAACCAATAAGTTAGTCTATGCTTTCTATTTCACGAATACTGCTACACCTGACTTTAAGGACCTAAGCAAATTGATGGATTCTTATAAGTTCATTACCAAGTTATTAAAATAATTAGTATATTTGTACTAAATTATTTAATAACCAACCATGATTATATCAAGACAGTTACAAGAGAACCAGGAACTTGCCAGAGGCAAGGAGACTCTAAAAATTAAACAGCTTATCAGAACTGGAAGAAGCTGCACAGCAGTTTGTATTAATGCAAAAGGTAAAGAAGAAAAACTTACCATAACTGACATGTGGAACCAGAAAATTTCAATAGTTGGATTTGACAAGAAAAAAGATGTCAAACAAATTCCAGCAATCGCAAAACAACCTAAGGAAACTGCACCAGTCAAAACAAAAAAATCAGCCGAAGAAGAGCTGATTGTGATTGTGCAGAAAGTTCCAAGAGCAAACGGAATTGCGACCATTTATTATTCAAATAAAGGTCCAATAGTTTCTTCTTGGCAAAGAACTGCTACCGCTTAATTATTATCTTATTTGATCTATTATGAACACCATGTTGATGTCGTCAACACAGGTGATGTCAAAAATTGGACGGTCTCCGGCCGGAGTAAACTCTGTGCTGGAGACTGCACCCACAAATACACCATAAGTTCCATTTCCAAATGAATTCGTTGCATCAGTTTGAATTATCAAGCTGAATGTTTGCATGTCAAGAATATCATCGAATACAAGTCTTAGGGTTTGTCCTCTCTGCCATTTAACTTGGCTGTCATCTACTTTTACATAAATGTCAGTTGCTGCATTAAGAACAGCTCCTCCAACAGAGTGTCTGAAGTAATTGTTATACTTTTGAAGTGTTATGGTTCCACCAGCAGAAAGATCTGCAAAGTATGGAACATTTTGAGTTATCGTAAATCCTTGAACAGTGTTGTTTAGAGTAACGTTGTTTGGAACGCTTCTGTCGACAAATATTCCTGAACCACCTTTGATGGCGTTCAAGTTGTAAGAAACTTCTATGCTTGTTTGTCCGGCAAGAACCTGATTAATGGAATCAGCATTCTTCTCGATCAAGGCCATTATATCGTTTGTATTATTGAACAATGCTTGGTTGGCAGCAAAGTCCTCTTCAAGGTTATCAAGCCTTAAATTTATTTCATTGATGTTGGAAGTATTGATGATCAAATCCTCAAGCTGCAACATTTGATTCTTCAAATCAATTATCTCAGTTGATTGTTCGTTCAATACGGCAGATGATTGCTGAAGAACGTTCATTGCATCAACGAACATTTCAAGAGAGAATGAACTAAAGTCATTTATAGCCTTCTCAACAATTCCAGCATTCTCAACAGACGTATCAAATTTTAAATTGATCTTAAATCCGTATGAGTTACCATTTAATTTAGTGACAACATTCGGTTTAAACTTCTTGAATCTTGGAATTCCATACTCCGTAGATTGTTGCTCAACATCCTCAAGGAATAAAACTCCATAAAGGTTTGTTGCAACATCATCAGGATTATTTGCATCATATACATCGTAATAAACAAGAACTGCGTTGAACTCAAACGGTTGAGCATCCACCGTAGCATTGTATTGCTGGATGGTTGTCAATGTCGGATTGTCAACAATTGGTTTATAATTCGTTGCTTCAAAATCTACTTGAACTCCGTCAAGTCTTGACCTTTGATAAAATATTGTGCTCAATCCAAAAGTTTTTTGGATCTTGTCTATTGTTACATCGGTGAATATTGAATCTGTGAAATATGCGTTTGGTCCAACCAATGGATCATACCAATGTTCTGGGATGTCATATAAGTTGGTTCCAGTATTAAAGAACAAGCTTATAGGTTGTCCAATCGTGTCTTGATCGTAAAATGCGTTGATGTTTAACCCTGCTGGGTGAACGTCAAAATAATGTCTTCCAGTAAGAAATTCTGTGTCAAGTGGATCGACCGGTCTGTTCTGAATTATCATTGAAGCATCATAGTTGACGTCTTCAACAGTTTTAAATAGAATGAGCGGAGTATTTCCATCTGAAGTTGGAACGTGAATATAAACCTCAGAATATGCGTTTGTATTGTTCTGTACCGAGTTGACGATGTCTATGTCTCCAATGTATTGAGCAACTCTGTAATATCTTGATGGACCTGTTAATGTTTCATCTAATTCAAGAAACCTTGGGTCTGTTATAACGTTTGTTGTTGTTTGAAGAGAGTTTGCTTTCTTCCAATGTATTGCACCAAGTTCCTTCAACCATTTCCAGAAAACTCTTTCAGCAACGTTTTGCTTTAGGTTTCTATCATAGCTTGTTTGAGAGATCAATAATGCCTCAAGGTTTAATGTATAGTTCTGAAACGATTGAGCAAGGTTAATGTTTTGATCTGGGTCAAGACCTTCGATCATTGCTCCATCAATGGTATCGAATTGAATTTTGTTATCCTGAAATGCAGGTGTTGCGATGTTAGGAATATTCAACAACACATATTTAGAAAATCTAAATTTGGTAGATGAATTATTAAATGTCAAGCCAAGATCTTCAGATGAAGATGAGAACGTATAAAACGTTCCTCCTTGTACTTGTAACGGTTTTATGAAAGGAGCAACTGCCATGTGTAATTATTATTTAGAGTATTCTTCTAAGAAGTCCATCATCTTGGACATTTCTTTTTTAACTTCTGCGAGATCTTTTAAATTTCCTGATTGATACCTTTTTCCTTCAGGCACTAAATACTTGTCTCCTGTTTCTCTGAAACCTACGGTGTATGTACTTGTTGGATCCCAGAATTCTGCTGTTACTTCAAAAGGTCCATTGGTAAAAGAAAAATTAATGTCTCCGTCATTTCCTTCCCACGAGTCGCTTAACTTCCAAGTTGGATTTTCTGGAAAAATGGGAATCAGCTTGTTTTGCAAGACATTCTCATTAAGATTTTCAAAACTCTTTAAGTGTTTCATTTCTTCTTTTCGTCGTCTTTGACTTCTTTTTTAACTTCTTTTTCCTTGCTTATCTTCTGTATGGATCTTGGAAGATCTATATTGATTTTATCTGCCTTGTCTGTTTTAACTATATTTCCAACTATGACTTTAGGTTCAACGTCAAAGCCTTTTATTGCCTCGTCCCATTTGGTATAAAATTTCTCGAGAGCTTCATCTTCGTTCTTGGCCTTCACAGTCAAGTAAGATTTATAAGAAACCGGTTCATTGGTTTTCTTGTCAACAAGTTCAGTTGTATAATTGACCTTATAAGTTCTTTTAAAGAGCCAATCAGTCAACCATCCTTCGTTGATAGCTTCGTTATACGTCTTAATGTGCTTCATTATAGAATTGTCATATTTGAAGAACCAATGATAATCCATTTGTTATCTACAACGCTCCACATTAAAGTGATGCATGATTTGTAACCATCAGCAGCGAATGTAATGGAACCCCAAGTTCCCATGATGAATGTTGTATCAAGTGTTGTTGCCACGTTGCTTGTGTCAACGAGGGTTACCACGTGACCATCAACCAACTGAGCATCTGGAGTTATGACGAGAGCACCTGGTGATAAAACGTTCAATGTGAAAAGAATCACTCTGTCTGAATTTATTACCGTGTGAGTGCTCACTGTTCCAACGTTTACTTTGTTGTAAGCAAGACCGTCTGTAACCTTTACTAACGCGTTGAAAGTTGCTTCACCATTGAAGATGCTTTGTCCGAGTGCGGTGGCTGTAAAATTGTCTGCTGTTAGCGTTGGAATTACTGCCGATGTGGCAAGAGTTAACGTTTTTCCAACTATTGCTCCGGTCGATCCGGTAAGCGTGATGTTTGGAATTCCTGCTACTGGAAGTTGGATGTTATTGAATGCTCCAACTTTTGCTTTTATTTGTCCACCTATCGCTGCAGAAATGTCAATATTTCCTGATGCAACGCTAATCCCGAGATTAGATTCCAGCGCTTCCACTTCAGTTTTTAATGATTGGAAGTTTGCGTTTATTACGATTCTCGAACCGCTAAACGGGTCAGTGCCAAGAATCTCTGTGATGACTATAGCCATGTATGATTAGTTTTAGTTTATGTATATATTCGCCAAAATTTAATGATGATTGAAGCCTTAAATCCATTAGGAAATCGAGGTATAATGGAAAACGTAACTGCTTGATTATCAATAAGTTATAAGAATCATTTTTATATATGGAAAAAAGTTAGTATATTTACATATAAATTAAAACAACCAACCATGAGAAAACAAAATCAAAATCATCCGATAATTGCATTGTTAGAAATGCTGTCGAATGTAAAACCAGTAAAAAAAGAAGACGTGATGAAGTCTTTAGTAAAAAATGTTGAGAATCAAATCAGCATCAGAAAAAAACATCATGAGTTACGCGAACAGGCGGAATTTTTCGAGAACACCAAACAAATGGATGAAATGGAAAAACTCATGAAAAAGGATCGCAGGCTTCATGGAAAATTCGTGAACACCATCGGAGAAACTTCCATGCTTGTTGATATGGCAGCTTCAATGAACCGTAAATTTATTTATAACTAATGAAAAAGTTTGCGGTTTTATTTTTGATCACGGCCAACATGTTTGGCCAATCAATAGTCAGCACAAAAGAATACACTGCTTCCGCCGTCATGAAAGACGGCGATGCAGTTTTAGTAAACGTTGCAACATCAAACGTTGAAGATAAACTAATTCCAAGTCACTTTAATTTGCTTGACATTTTTTCTTCTACCGAGACAATGTTGCTTGTATTTCCATTAGTACTTTTATTATTGTTCATCCTTGCTAATCTGTCAACCATTGGAAAATTAATGAAATCCTTTCCAAAAAAATTCCTTGGCCTTTTCATTAAATTTGAAGATGAAAATGATTACGTAGTGCACGATTTCGGAGTAAGAAATAGTCATAAAAATTTAGTATATTCACATACTGGCAATTGCAATAGTTGTGGTGGTAATAAATGGCACGGTAACATGTGCGAATACTGTGGTTCTTCAACTTATAACAAAAAGTAATATGAAAACAATCAAAAATCTTTTAATATTGTCAGTTGGAGTTACACTCTTAAGTTGTGGCGACGATAAACCAATAGTTAATTCTCCATTCTCACATCTTGACACAGTGAAAACAAAACCTGTTGAGAAAAAAGAAGAACCTAAAAAAGAAGGTGACGGCACTTCGTTCTCGCCGTTTGATAAAATAAAATAAAAATAAAACATGAAAAAACAAATAGCAATAATCGCAATCTGTCTTATGTCAATAATGAATTCGACAGCACAAGTTTGGTCCAACGTTGGAGCAGGCTTAAATGGAAATGTCAATGGTTTATACAATGACACATTGACCAATCGTCTTTATGCAACAGGCGCCTTCACTGGAAAAGTTGCATATTGGAATGGAACTGCGTGGACAGTAATCCCAGGCTATCCTGGAACTTTTGCAGGTCTATGTATTACAGTTCATGGAAGTGATGTTGTGGTAGGTTCAGACAGCATATATGTATACAATGGTTCTAATTGGTATACTGTTTCAGGAATGGGAACTGGAATTGGAGGAATTTCTCCAGGATATGGTTTTAGAACAGTTTGTAATTATCCTCCGTGTGTATTAAATGGCATGAATGATTATATTTATTTTGGAGGATATTCTTCGGGTATTCATTATCTCATACAATGTGATCCATCAAATAATTATGCTCCTACACAAATTGGTCCAAATCTTAATAGTTATGAAATACAGGATTTGGAAGTTTATAATAATAAATTATACATCACTGGAACATGGCCTGGATTTATTGAAACATTTACTACCTCTTTGAGTCCAGTTCCAACGACTTATACTGCTGTATCTGTTCAAGGTGCAAAAACTTATTCTGGAAATATTTATTTCGGAAACGGAATGGTTGGATTCAACGGTGTAGTTTCTGCTGGATTTATTAAATATAATGGAACAACATTTGCTTCTACTGGTGGTCAAGCTGGAACTCAAGGTCCAATGGAAGTTTACAGTGGGAATCTTTATACTGCAAATTCAGCTGCACCAGGAATAAAAATTTGGAATGGTGTTTCAATGTCTAACATCCCATCGGCAATTGGTTCAACGATTGCTTGCTTGGCGGTTTACAATGGTGAATTATATGCAGGCGGAAATTTCACCACTCCATTTAACAACATAGCTAAATATAACGCAAATCCAACATTGGTATTGAACATGACATCATCAAGTGTTTCTTGTAATGGTGGAAATAATGGTTCAGCAACATGCACACCAACAGGTGGTCTTCCTGGTTTCACTTATTCGTGGTCTCCTGGAAGTTACACAACTGCTTCTGTTAGTGGATTGATTGCAGGAACTTACACTGTGAAAGTTATTGATGCTTCAACCATGACTAAAACAATGACTGTTATAGTGACTCAACCAAGTGCTGTTACGGCAAATCAATTTCAGACTAATGTATCTTGCAATGGTGGAAGTAATGCTTCAGCAACAGTTGTTGCATCAGGTGGAACTCCTGGTTACACTTATTCATGGTCTCCAACTGGTGGAACATCTTCAACTGCTTCTGGATTTTCGCAAGGTGCTTATTCTTGTGTAATTAAAGATGCAAACAATTGTTCGATCACCAAGAACTTTAATATCACTCAACCAATTATTTTGTCTGCAACTAATTCGCAAACAAATGAAACATCACCAAGCTCAAATGATGGAATTGCTAATGTAATTCCTTCAGGCGGAACTCCTGGCTATACTTATTCATGGTCACCATCTGGTGGTTCATCACAAACTGCTTCTGGATTAACTGGTGGAACTTATACATGTTTGATCACAGACAGCAAAGGTTGTACAACAACTCAGAGCTTCACCATCACAACAGGAGTTGCCACTGGGATAACTTCTTACACTGTTCCTGTTGGAATATCAATCTATCCTAATCCATCAAATGGTCAGTTCACCGTTGATGCGGGAAATGCAACTATTGATGTTATAAACTCTCTTGGCCAAAATACTTTACACTTAACTGTTGATAGTAAAGTGGCAATCAATTTGGACAAACCTGGAATGTATTTAATCAGCATTAATAAGAATGGAAAAATTTATAACTCACGTTTAATAAATCAATAATGGAAAATAAAAATCTTTTTGCAGCATTTTACTTAGGACTTCTTGTTGGAGTTTGTATAATGTCTCTAATAATAGAGCATGCGATATGAAAAAATCAATTGATCAAATAGGAAAGTTGCTCGCTGACACCTACAGCAAAGCTCCAAAGAAGGAGAAGGTCACCGCGATAATAGTATTTTCTATTAAACACAGTGAAGACATACAGAGATTAGGAATAAAAGAAATACTACAAAATGCAAAACTTCCAATTGGATATAGGCCGGAAGTAAGCAAAGCAATAAGGCTATCCAAATATGTAACAGTAAAATAAAATAACATGATGAAGAAAAATATATTATTATTTAATCCAGAAAATGGAGAATTAACAACAAAACCAACAGATTACCAACATCTGGATTTGGCTTATGCTTCAGGATCCTACGCAATCGGTTTGGTTTATGGAAATGATCCTGTTGTCACAAAATTGGATCATCTGATGCAAGTAAATAAACAAGTCAAAGTATTTCCAAAACAAATGTTAGTGGCAAACATCATCAAAATTTTCAAGCATGATGACAGCCAAGTACTGGTGACTTATAATTCTTACGATCGCGATAAATTAATAAAGCACATCGAAAAGACGTATGAATTAAAACTAATGAAAAAAGCAGAAGATGATTTTCCATATTTCACAGATGGAGGTTTTAAGTTCGATGCCGAAAATGAAAATTTCAAATTTAAAATAACTGCTATTCACGAAAACATAATTTAATTATAAACTAAAAAAACTAAAAAAACAAAACCCATGTACAATTTCTTATTATTCATAACCATTTTTGCTTCTTTATTCATGAGCTTCAATCTCGTGACAGTAATGTATGAAGCATACATCGTAAAAGTACTTAGCAAATTCTCAAGTATAGTTCCTGTACAAATGATCACAGCTCTTCTATGGAGCTCAGTGATTGTTGGTAATAAATGGGGAATGATTTCGGCATTGATTGCTGGATTAATCTTCATGGTGGTTAGAATTTGGAACACGCCGTTATCCGAGGAAGATGAATTCCAGATCTGGAAAGATAAATGCACAGAAAAATCTGAACAAATCGGAAAATATTATTTGAAGGCCGATCATTCATGCGGAACTTTTACTCTTGAACAGCTTAAGACGCAATACAAGGATTACAAAGACAAGGACAGCGAACTCATTGAGAGCATTTGGAATGCTGCATACAATGGAAACGGAAATTTCTCTGATTTCAGAGATGACATCAGGAAAAAATATTTCATTTATAAAAAGTAGTATGTTAGATTATTTGTACATTGATCATTTGATCGACATAAGAAGAGAAGCCAGAGACAAGAAGGATTGGAAGCTCTCAGATGAGATACGCGATTATCTCGATGAGAGATTTGTGTTCATCTTCGACGTTAAAGGTGATGATGGAAATTCATATCAAGAAGTGTATCACTTGAATGAAAAATTTTTTAATAAGATTCACCACTATGTAGAACAAAAGAAAATCGAAGAAGATGAAAGCGTTACGATCATTCCTGCCTGGAGCGAGAACCAAATGGAAAAAATAGGAAGATTGTACAACAAGAAATTTGATACGAAAAGAAAATTTCTTGAATTTGAATTGTATAGAGATGCCCAAGCTGTAAAATTATTTGAAGCTTGGTTATATTCAACAAACAGTAAATAAATGAAAAAAATAGCAGTAATAACAGAAGGAAGAGAAACAACTCCTGATTTTTGGGAAAGCGGAATACTTGACCTAAAATTAACACAACACCCATTTCTTGTATTTGTGACAGGAAGAAGCCTCAATAAGGTCAATTATGTCAAGGTAGTGATTGTAAATAAAGCAACAGATTTTATAACTGTGCACAAAGATATACCAGATGATACAGAGGTTATGGTTCAATGGCAAGGACAATGGAAAAGTGATTTCATGCAAACTTCTGTTGGTGAAATTCGTAATAAACTTAATGAACGTGAAAAATAAAAACCTCTTAGCATTGTTCTTCGATCTTCTTGAGAAGGTGATTGGGAAAACTAAAACAGGAAATGTCAGAATGGCATGTATTGATTTTGTCTGTTTTCTGTGTTTGAATCCAGAAAACAAAACAAAGAAGAAATTTAAGACCATCAAGCATTGTTTTACAAAACACAAAGAAAGCTTTGATGGAAAAATTAAATTCACAAGGTACCAGTACACTGAATTTTGGTTGACCCATCAAATAGGAGATGTTTATTCAATGGCAAGCAGAGATGGTTCAATCGTTGCATGTAAGGTTGCTTATTACCCAATGGCAGATTATAATGATCTAAGAGCATTGATAGAAGTAGTTGATTTGAATGCCGGAACAGAATTTGCTAAAGATGAAAAGAGAACAGACTTCAGAGAGGTTCCAATTCATTACTTGATACGAACAACACTTGCAGAAATAGAAAAAGAAATAACACAAAATTTCAAACCGCCAACGGTGGAAGAAGCTAAAAAAGCTTTAGATAAGAAAATAAACAAAAAGAAAAAACCCGCAATTTAGCGGGTTTTTTTATTCTCTTTGTTTTCAGTTTCTAATTCATCAAATATTTCTTCTATGATGTTGATGATAGGATTTCTCACCTGATCGCTCTTCTCAAATTGCATGACTCCAAACAAATCGTTCTTGCTGAATTTTTCCATCAACTGCATTAAAGAAGATTCTCTCTTGTTCTTTAAATCGATCTGCTTAGTATCACCTATGACGATGATCTTGCTGTTCTCACCTATTCTCGTTAGGATCGTTTTCATGTTGTCGAAGCTTATGTTCTGAGCCTCGTCAATGATCATGATTGTGTTGTCGATGGTTCTTCCTCTTACAAATGAGAGAGGCTGAATCTCTATCATTCCCATGTTTTCTAACATGTCAGTGGCAGGTTTTCCAATTATCTTTTTGAAGTTGTCCTTAAATGATTCCATGTAAGGTGCCATCTTGTCAGATAATTCGCCTTTAAGGAAACCTATGTCTTCTCCTTTTAATCCTGTTACGGATTTAACGAGCATTATCTTTCTGTATCTTGAATCTGCTTTCAAAAGAAGAAGCGCTTTTGCACAGGAGAGAAAAGTCTTTCCAGTACCAGCGAAACCGGCACCTATTACTATCTCCTTCTCAGCTATGAGATTAATGAATTTCTTCTGATTGTTTGTTTTGCACTTTAAATCTATCTTAGCACTAAGTGGATTCTTAGATGCGTTTCTATCTTCCATGGTGTTCAGAATTTCTTCCTCTTCCTCTTTGGAAAACTTCTTACCTTTTCTTTTGTTTGCCATGCTATATTATTTTTTCTTGGAGTACGACCAATTCTCTTCAACGTCTTTGACAGACATCTTACCCTTCTTCGGCATTTCGCCACTATCATCGTCTCCAATAATATCTTCGTCAAAAAGTTTTCCACTCTTTGCTAACTTAAGCATAAGCTGATACTTTTCTTCTTTGTTTAATGGGGAAAAATTATCGATGTATCCATCAGTTGCCCAACCGGCACCGTCCATGATGTCATCGTATTCGCTTTGGACCTTGTCAGCATTATATGCTTCAAAAAGCTTTATGTGTCTCATAATTTATATATCAAATTAAGCCAGGACAACGTTCACAGGTTTTCCAATGGTCTTTCTGCTTGCAGCCCTAACAAAGCTTGTTATCTTCTTGTAGCTTGGATTTCCATTAGAATCGTTAACCCAACACTCAACGGTGTATAAGCTCTCTTCTAAGAAGTTGATTATCAAGAAAGGTTTGTCCTTGGTCTCGATCACTTTTGCTCCAGTCAATTCGTTTGTCACCACCCAACGTGTATCCATCTTTCCTGGAATCTCGCTCATGTTGTGTATTAAAAATACAGGAACACCCAATGGCACTTCAAAGTGTCTTTGGAATACTCTTAAATCGTTGTTGGTGAATGCACCAGAACCCCACCAAGATGGAAGATGTCCTCTGCGTTGCCCGTAAGGGAAATCAAACGTAGGAGCTTCCGTCTTCTTGTATCCATGTAATTCCCAATAAGCCAATGTGTCAGGCCTTGGAGTAGTGTTTGGACTTGTGTCTTCCAATATCAAATCAGTTATTGGAACGTCTAAGAACATTAAGTCTCTGTCCACTGTGACTGGTGGAGTTTGTGAATCATCTATCGCGTCAGCAAGGTCATCAACTAATATAGTCTCAAGCCACGTTGGTTTTCTAAAGCTGTATCTGTCACCAGTTATTGCTGGTGAATTAGTATCAAAATAATTTATGAATCTCCAACCATCTGGTCCAGGGAACTTAGCGCACGCATGGATGAATTGATTGTTTGGAGGCAATGAGTTTATGTAAGATCCTGTGTTGTTGAATGAACCGGTTCCTTGGATGACGATGTTTCCTCCAACATATAAAGTTCCTGCGTTATTGAACGTTCCGTCAATCACAAGATTTCCAGTGACAACGAAAGTTTCCGTTATGGCAACGTTTTCTGTATCACTCACAGGAACGTAAAAATCAACCAACAAAGGATTTTGGAATCTCACAACGTAAGTGAAGTGAGTTATTCCAGGATTAGTTGATGAGTTCAATTGATCTGCTGCCAATTGTAATGTTAATGGAACAAATGGCGAAGGCTCTACAAATGTGAACGGATCGAAATCGTCTATTTGTATTTGATCTCCATATCCTGGATCGAATATTCTGAAACCACCGAGAAATTCTCCATGATAATCATACATGTCCCACGTTGAGTGATATAATTCATCCCATGGAAGATCCATGTTTGCCCAAGCTCCTATGTTTCTTGTTCCTATGTTTTTTGCTTTAGGTTCAGTTGATGCAATGAGGTCTTGGTAGATCTCAAATTCATCGTTGAACACTTGCATGTCTTCTTGATTCTTGTATCTTGCCCAAGTCAAAAGCTTCTCATGTATTGGAGACTCGTTTGTGCTTATTCCTTCTATAGGAAAATGCCATGATGCACCACCAAGATCGTCCCATGTGTCTCCTGTTCCATCCCAAGAATAATCATCAAAATTTCTGAATCTGCAGAATGCTGCAAGCTCAAGTTGTCTATCGAGAACTTCGATGAAATCCTCTTTTATCTGAATAGAGAATTGGTTGAACAAGTCATATAATACTAAAGTGACTTTGTATTTTCCTGAGTAAGGAAGAAAATGTGGAAGCCTGTAATAATCTGCAATCTTTCCTCTGAACTTAAACGAATATCCAAGAGTAGTATCAGCCGGTTTCTCGATGGTCCATTCAACCTCGTAGAAGTTGCTGAAGTCGATAGTGTCCCAGGTGTACAACGTGAAGTTGGGTTGTGGAGATTGTGTGTTGTTGAACGATAGAGTGTCCCACGACATGTCCATGTCATCCCAGGTGAATGCAAACACGTGAGCTTGGAATATCACAGGGCATCCTGCAACTATTCCAGGTTCGTCACCTTTAAAGTTATCCTTCTCTCCATGGTATGGGAAAGGAAATGTTTTTAACTCATCATAAAATGTATTGATGGAGTCGATGAAACTCTGTATTGAACTTGGTGGATAAACCTGTCCTGTGGTATATGGGTTTACCGTGTTGGTGAACCTGAAGAACGGAAGGTCCATTCCTTGAGGAAACTTCTTGATGTGAAACTTCCTTAGATCCCTTATGTAACCAAGCTGAACGTTTCTCGTTATGTCTATTCTGTCGGCAAGGTTTGCTGAGAAGTTGTGGATTGGATCTGTCCAAGATCTTTGTCCAAATCTTTCAAAATAAATTCCTTCTCCAACGATGTCAACTATCTTAGCATTCAAAGGAAGAAATTCCTGTGTCAGCTTTGCTTTTAACGCAAATAATTTAACGAGAACTTCCTCGTTCGTGAACATGAATTCGTTTCTTGTTGTAGGTATTCCAAATTCATCGACGTCGCCTGTGGCAACTGTGATGTCATAGAACAATCCGAACATCGAAGTCTTCTTGTACACTGTGCTTCCGATCAATGGATTTCTTATCAACGGATCAAATTCGTCCGTGAACAATCCAGTCAATTGGTATTGTAATATCTTTTGGTAATTCTCGCTGTGCTGATCGATGTTCAACCAGTATTCCTTTATTCTTAAATCTTGGTAACCGAAGAATTTAATAACGTTGATCAATCCCTTGTAAGCTCCAACGTAAGGATAGATCTGTTCTCCAGTTAGTAATAATTCTTTTCTCTTGTTGTTTGTGTTTATCCAGTTTGGAAGAGGTTCCTTGATGTCTGAGTTGGACAACATCAATTCGTCTTGGTGGTTGAAAGTTCTTCCGAAGTTTTCAAGTACCAATCTGAATCTCTCATCTTCAGCAACAGTCTCTCCATAAAAATCTATCTTGGCAACAACTCTTGGAGTTGCAAAGGAAAGATCTTCTATGATTAAAGTTCTCTCATATATGTCTTCATCGCTTGACGTTAACGCGATGTTTATCTTCAAAGGTGTTGAGTTCGCAGATGCAATGACCTTTGTCATTGCAGGGCTTGCTGTGGTGTATGGCACAGCAGTGTTGGCATAAAGAATTTCTTCGAAATCTTGTATGAATGGATTTCCTTGATCGTCATTGACTATGACGTATGTGAATATCTGATCTATTGAATCGTCGGTTTCCCATCTTGTTTTCCAATCTTCAGCCGTTGGAGATGATTGGTTTGCAAGAACCGGGAATGTGACATCTGTGCCAGAGCCAACGATTACGTTCTCAACTATGAATATGTGTTGGTTCTCGTAGAGTTCTGTTGAGACTCTCGGGAAAAACAATTGGCCTGTCCAAAGGTCCTTGTCTGGATCGTATGTAAAGTTGCAAGGATTTCCGTGCTTGTCGAAAAAACGCAAGTTCTCAAAGTATCTTATAGCTGCCATTTAAGTATATATTCCTACATATATTTGGTGGCTACGACCTCCATCTTCAACCAATCATACTTCTTGGTGAATTCTGGAAATAAATCCTTGATGTCAGGCTGACTCAATGCTGCGCTTCTAATCACTATTCCTCTTGAATTTTTTCCTTTTCCATCGCTTCTTGGGTCATGCGTCATGTGTGGGTCAAGCTTAACCAGCCTGTCTAAGAACGCTTTGATGGTGTTGTCTGATATGTAAAACTTATCGTTTATGAATGTTATCAAGTAATTTTTTAAAGGTATTTCACCTTCCATTACCTGTTGAGTTCTGTTGAACGGGTTGACGAGAACGAATTCTATTCCTGCTTTATGTAAAGGTTCAATGAGCCCAGTGTTGTCGTCGTAATGTTTTATGGCTCCAATCTCAACGAGAAGAGGAGTCTTTGGAAAATTGTTTGTTGCGTAAATCTTTTCAACCGGAAGCTTGTACATGTCAAGAAATTCTTGAACGTAAACTTCGGTTTCAGGAGGTCTTGCCGTGCAAATGACGATGGTGTGAGTCTTTGCATCCTCTCTCATTTGTTCGTGCATCTCTGTAAATGGAACCCATGATTCAGGATCTGTGAAGTTAATTGGATCGTGTCCAACAACAGAAACGTGAAGACACCCGTCAAAATCGTAAGATATGATTGGCTTTTCGTTCTCGAATAATTTGTTATAATCTTTTATGTGTTTCACTTGATGTTGGTTTTTTCCGAAAATAATTCAACGTACTTCTTAAATAGCTTTGGTTCTATAGTGTGAGGCATTTCTGGTTCTTCAAACACGTGTGCGTGTTTTAATCCTGCCAATTGAACATCCGGAGGAATGACTGTGTCCTTTAAACCTACGACAGCGTATTGTTCTTCAAATGGAGGATATTGTTGAAGCTCTCTTATCTCCTCAAAATATTTTCTGTTGATGGATCCAAATGCAGGGTTGAACATCAATGCAGGAAGCTTGTGTTTGTTTGAAAGGTAGAAAGAAAGTATTCCACCCAATGAGTGTCCTATTAGATGAGTTATTCCTTCTTTTTCGATGATGTCTTCTGCAATTGAAGTTTCGTCTTCTTGCCTGTAGTTGATGTGTGGAGCAAATACTTCTGCGCCTGTTTCCTTTAATATTGCAAGTCTGTCCTCATAAGGTCTTGAATCAAGACCATGTAAGAAAAGAATCTTGCTGTGGGTTGTTTGTTCTTCAAATAGTTTGATGTGTTTCATACTACAAATATACTAATTTCGTTTTCTTAATTTATAAAAATGTTCAAGCGCTTGAACTATAGGATTGACGTCACAATATCCCCATTTGATCAGGACCATTAGTTGAAGTCACGATAATTTTTCTTCTTGGCGTAATCGTAAAACGTCTTTATGGTCTTGACTCTTTGGATCAATTCATAATAAACGTCTTCGAGAAATCCGAGGATGTTTGCTCTTCTTTCTTCCTTAAATAGAAAAGTCGACATGGTCTTCTCGAATATCTTTCCTTTATAATCGAATCCCTTGTTGAGTATGTTGTCACGTGAATGTTCTGTGACCTCGTATAATGATTTTTTAAGTGGCATATCCTTTTGGTGGCTCTTCTTTTTTTACTTCCTTCTTCGGCTTATGTTCTATCTTTGTTTCTTTCTTCTTGATGAATTTCTTTATCTTCTCTTTGATTTTTCCAAAGAAGTTTTTTATTCCCTTCACCAGGTTTGTTTGAAACTCTGGCTCAAACATTCTCGTTTTTCTTCCATGCCAATTCTGTCCTTGTCCGTGTGATTCGTTTGATAGGTGAACAACAACGAAATCAGGAATGAATCTTCTTTTGCTTGATTCCCATCTCTTCAGATGAACGACGTCTGTTCTGTCGAATCCAACTCCTTCAACTGGATAATCGAACACTCCGCTTCCTTTTGGATTCCACAATTGAAAATATCCAATAGGCCAATATCCTCCCTCGTGGTATTGCACGAGTCTTGTTCCTATTTTAAATCTGTCCATGTGAAGGTATATCCAACCCTCATGCAAAGATTTTGCCTCTGTTGTTGGGTGAAGGAAGTAATGCCAATCCTCATAGGACTCGCACATCATCCTGTCGGTTCCATACAAGCTGTCTTTTTCTAAAGTCATTCTCTCAAGAATTTGTCGAGTGAGAGGAAGAAGAAAAACGTCTGCGTCCATGTGAAGGACCCAATCGCTTTTAGACAATACTTCAAGTCCTTTATTTATTGCAATTCCCTTGTTGGGAATCTTCGAGCCGTTCTGATACACGTCATCCGTTTGAACGCATTGCACGTTCCAAAACTCGCAGACTGTTTTTGTTTTTGTGTCCTTTGCGTCGGTCACTACGACAATCCTGTCGCAAAGAGATTTGTTGGATGGTAATGTGTGGCTCAAGAAGTCACTGTAATTGATGCAAATTATTACGCATTCTAATTTCATTATCCCCTAAGATCTGATTTTGTGTTGGCATTAAAATCCGTGTTGTAAGTCTTTGGAACAACGTCTTTTATTATTATATTAACTGCAGAAGGTTTATCCTCGTTTATTCCAGTCTCATAAGTGATTCCTCTTCTATCGTCCCAACCACCTTTGATTATTGGAAGATCCCTCTGCTTGATTATGATGTCTCCAAACTCGTCCAACGCTGTTGGAGTCGGTTGAGGTATCGTAAGCTTTTGTGCATCGGTAAGCTCGCTCCATTTTATGAAATCAAGCTCATCTCTTTCTGAAACTATGCTGATGTTGACTGTGTCAATTCCATCAATTCCTTCTATTATTGAAATTAAATCCGATCTTGGTATTCTGTCTCTTCTTCTTATCTGAATGAAGTAATCGGAAAGCCTTTGCAACACTGCCTGTCTGATGCTCTCTTCTGAGTGTCCTTGAAAGATGATCAACGCAATGTTAATCACGTATCTGCTGAAAACAGGATCTATCAAAGTCACGATAGTCGTAACGATCTTTGAACCGCTTCTCTCGATGTAATCAAGAACTTTATTCTTTTGGTTAGTGCTTAAAACAAATCTGCTTTCTTCGATGGTGAAATAATTCTCGTTGCTCTTCATTCTCTTTCTAACATCTGGAATTAAAAATACGTAGATCACGTTGTCGTCATCTATGTTGTTGTCTCCTGGAGTTGAGAACGCGTCTATGATGGAAAATAAATTAAACTTCTCAAAGAAAATTATGTAGTTGTCTGGATTTGCAAGAACCAAGCTTCTCGAAACTTTAGGAGCAACGAGTCTCGTCAATGCGAGAGGTTCTGGATTTGTTCCAAAATCTGGTGCGTTAACGTTCTTGATCAAGAAAGTTTCGTTCAAGTCAACGTCATCTCCGAATATCGTGAAGCCTGTGTCGGTCCATTCGTAAAGAGCTTCCTCAGTATCGGTGAGAGTTATGTTTCCAGTTTGACCTGATGTAACAAGATACTCAACGTTTATTTCTGCACCTAATACTGGTTGTAATCCAAAGTTTGTGTTACCAAAGAAAACGTCTATTCCGCTTGTGATGCCATTTTTGATTATGTAACCTTTTCCATTTCTTGGAATGTCATAAATCGAATCATACTTCTTCCACTTCTCTCCGTTCACATAAACGTTTACGAAGAAGTTATCTACCAATGCGGTCTGTTGAATGCTTGCACTTACGGATTGAAGAGGCTCTCCAGTTCCTGTGAACGTCTGGGTCTCAATGGTTCCTTGAATTATTCCCATCGATATTCCGTTATTGTTTCCGTTTGCAGAAACTCTTATGTCGTCAGTTGGAAGATCTATGATGTAATCCAATCCGTTGTTCTTACACTTGATCTTTGTGAAGTTAGGAATTACGACTATTCCGCTTGGGATGTCTGTAGTTCCTGGATTCTTTGCAAGAAGACTTATCTCGCCGGTTGCACCAACAGCTCTTGTTGGATTGTGCCCTGCAAGAGTAGCAATTCCATAAACTGAGTTTGACCTTGTCGCAGTTCTTATGTTTAATTCCGTGATGGAATCTTCGATGTAATATAGTATGAGCTGTGCGATGTTTTGCGTAACGAATATGATCTGACCATAGGCAGAAGCCACGGTGAAGTTTGTTCTTCCTTGCTTGAAAGTCGTTACCGTATATTCGATCGTATCCTTTATGAGAAGCTCTATCGCAAGTCTGCTCTTCTGGAACATGACGAGTGACGGTGTGCTATTTGTTGAGGTGGTTGCCATTATTTAAAGACTTCTATTTACTTATATATTCGTAAAAGAAAAAGCCCGTTCGTATAAACGGGCTTCAGATTATTATGTAATTGTTAACTTTATTTCTTTTTCTTGTATTCCGACTCGGGTTTCCAATCTATCTTGACCAGATACAACGAGTCCATGCCGTCCTTCTTGAACCATTCAAATTTTTCCTTTGGAAAGTTGACCAAACAGAACTTGTTTCCTTGAGCATCTGGACCATCAAACCTTGCAGCCCTGTAAATGAGCTTGCCGTTTTGCTTCCTGTCGTATATCTTGTATACGTTGCCCTTGACCAATTCGTCGCTTGGCGCATCTGATTCGTTCATTTCTTCGAATAATTTAATATGTTTCATTACTCACCTGGGTTTTTGTAATTTTCCAAAGCTCTTGACAAAGTATCTGCCATGTCACTGATGTCGCCAGCTAATGAGTCAGGATATTCCTTCTTCAATGCAGCACACAATTCCTGTGTTGTGAATTCTTTCTTGTCTTTGAATTCGTCAAACACTCTTTCCTTGCCATCAACGATAGTTTGATTTTCTTTTATGGGCTTAACCTTTTCCTTTTGAACAGAGTCTTTGCCATCCTTGAATTTCTTGAAATCGAGAATGTTTCTCTTGAATATGGAAGCTTCCTTTGGAGCTTTTTCTTTCTTAGCTTCTTCGACTGCATCGCTCTTGAAGAATTCAACTGCTTCAGGATAACTTCCGACAGTTTGTTCTTTTCCGTCCTTAACGCAAGTCACGCTTCCTTCATGGTTCTTTAAAAACCAGTCTTCAGCCTCTTTTTCGTTAGAAACTTTTTCTGTTTCGTTCACAGACTCTTTTACAGATTCATCTTTAATAGGATGCTGCTTTTCAGCGGTCTGAAGGATGTTCTTTCCTTTTTTAAAATCCCCAAAATTGAGAATTTTTCTTTTTATCTTTGTGGCCATGTTTTAAATTATGTTGTTTTAAATGGATCAGACAATTTTATGGTTATTGTATTGTTCTTAGGATCAGTGCTGATGATTTCGTGTGTTGTATAAAACGTCGATGTGACTTCTTTTTGTATGTAAACCTTGTCGCCCTTCTTTAATTGCTGATCAGCGATCATTCTCTCGTTTCTTTTCTCTTCGTGCTTGGTTTTCATGTTCATCACGCTGTGCTTTTTAAAGTCAGCAGGCTTGATGGTCTTTTTGAATTCGTCGTATGTTGATTTAGCATTTCCGCTTCCTATGTGTTTTCCTGTTTCTTCGAGCCATCCAAGAAAAGCAGCAACCTCATCGGCTTCATTTCCATAAAGATCTTCCTCTATATAAAAATAAGCTTCCTTGTTGTCGCCTGTTTGCTTCAACCCTCTTAGGATTAATTCCAATGCTCTTTGTTGCAGAGCTTCGTTTAATGGTTGGATGTGTTTCATATTAGTGGAATTTTCTTGAGGCTTGTTGTATCTTAGTATTCATTTGAGACTTTGCGAGTCTCAACCAATCCTGTAATTTTCTGAATTCAGCTTCATCCAACTTTTCAGCAAGGATGTTTGCCAATTCATTAGTCAATTGAGAGTTGTTTGATAAGTTAGCAAGGTCAGGAAGAATCATTCTTGAATGCCCTTCGTTTAGCTCGTCAAAATGTTTTAGGTTTTTCATAATTATTTAACTAATATTCCAAACAACGGATTTCCGTTTATAACAACGTCTATAAGACAAATATCCCTAACGGTTCCCTTTGAGAAGTTGATGTCAAACTTGACGTGATACTTCTCTGACAAAGGAACAAACTTTATCACCTGGTCAAACAACATCGACTTCAAAGCATATTCGTTTATGTTGAACGTGAACAGTTGGTCTTCCAATGCAACTCCGAAATCAGGAGCTCCTAATACTTCTCCAGGTCTTGTGAACAAAATCATCTTGATCTGAGTGATGAGCATTTCAACCTCATCATTAATTTCCATGATGTCGGACTTAAAATACGGATCGGTCGGATCCCTCATATAGATTTCTCTTGCCATCTTAAATATTTTTTAGAACTCCGGTTGGAAGTTGTCCCCAAGTTCCTGTATCTTTTAGTTCACCTTTTTCTCCAGATTCTTTTTGGAATTGAGGAACTGCCACGTCGTCAGATCCAGCAAATGCGCCGAATCCATTTCCAAGATATGTCAACGTTTCTCCTGTTTTCACTTCAACGCTTTTTGGAGAAAACGAAGATCCACCGGTGTTTTCAAACCAGGTTAATTCAGTGTCCTTAAGAACCTTGAATTTTTTTCCTTTGGTTAGATTTAATTCTTTTTCGTTAAGGAAGTTCTCGTATAGTTTTACGTGTTTCATTATCCTATAATCTTTATGTCGTAGTCGATCCTGTAAGTCTGAAACTTGGTCTTGATCTCTGTGTACTTGTTGAATGCGTGAACCTCTTGAACATCTTCCAATTTTATCTTTGCGCCGTTTAAAATAAATCTAAGGAATGCTTCCTTGATTTCATCCATCGCCTTGTTCTTTGGAAGCTCATTCTCTTGATAGTTCTCGAAAAATTTTATGTTCTTCATTTGTTCTTCTTGTAATATACTTTCAACATATCGTTCAATTCCTTCTTGATCGCTTTTGCTTTCTCACCCTTCCAGGTTGCTGCGTTTGCAAGAAAATAAGATAGAACGCTTGAAGCAGAGTCCTCGATGTACTTGTCATCAATGGTGTTCAAATCAAACATCGCATCGAGATAAGGTTTGGCATAAGGTGAAACGTTCTTCCAATCTGCCTTAACGTCAGCTGCAATGTCCTTGATGCTTCTGTCTGCTTCGTTTAAAGATTCATCTACATCTTCATATCCTGGAAAATTAGACCTGACGTCTTCCCAACTGTCAAAGTCGCTGTCATCAATATCAAATCCTTTACCGTTGTCAAAAGCAACTGAGTCTTTATGAGTCGGCATTATATTAGCAACGAGAAGCGCTATATTTTCGTCTGTTGCTTCTATTCCTTTTTGTTCAAGAAAAGAAATTACGCAATCAATGTTTGCCTGGGTCATCGTCACCTCAGATGAAAAAGGAGTAGGCAGATCTTTTCCAAGTAATTTGGATTTACCTTCATTGAGGAATCCCTCAAACAGTTTTACGTATTTCATTTCTTATTTCCATTAATTGTGTTATGAGGAGTCCCCATCTTAGCTTCTGCAACAAGTTCATTATTCACCGTCTGTTTTTTCTTCGCCTTCCTCTTTTTCAGGAGCGACATATAATTTGTTTTGAACGAGATAGTCTTTAATCTTCTGGCAATCATCCTTTGTGATTCCCTTTTCTTCTGCGTCTTCCTCTTCAAATTCTTCCAATTCATGATCGACTAATTTAGAAACGAGAATGTTGAACTCTTCTGTATTTGTTCCGTTCACGAAGTCTTCTTCCTTTTCTGTAAGGCCGAAGTTTTTAAAATCTTTTATTCTCATTATTCCGGTTCTGATTTTTGGTTTATCAAAGTCTGGTTCAGGTTCGTGTTTAACTCAGGAACGAAATCCATGTTCTGTCCTCCTACAACTTTTGCAGTTGAATTGGCTGGAACTATCGTGTCTCCCTGTTTAATCTTGTTCTTGCTTAAAAGCAATTCTCTTAATCCTTGAACGTCATCCTTTCCTTTCATGTGTCCATCGTTTGAAAGGTCTGAAGCAGTCAATTCAAAAATAATCTTGCCATCAGGGTCTCTAATGTCAGCGTCGAAATGTTTTTCGTCATCATTGTTGATGTAATATATGTATGCCTTTGAAGCTTCCTGATTGGAATTATGACCGTGTGGGTCCTGACCATCGTCTGTGAATTCTTCAAATAATTTTACGTATTTCATTAGTCAGTTGTTTTACAAATTGCTTTATATCCATCAGGAAGTCCTGTGACGTTCATAACTCTCCAACCGTCAGGAACTTTCTCTTCAGGTCCAATGATCTCCCACTTTCCTTTCTTGGATCTGAGTTGTTCCTTCTTTTCAGAAAGTTCTTCAAAGAATGCTTCAAAAAGTTTTAGGTTTTTCATGTTATGCTTTCTTTACGTTGCCAAGATCTATTTGTCCGCCTTCTTCAGCTGTTGCCATCAACTTCCCATTAGGAGAGATGGTCATGATCTTGATGGTAAAAGTTTTATTATTTCCATCCATGTACTTATCTCCGGTTCTGAAGACCTCACCGTCTTTTCTTCTTGCTTCGGTTACTTCCCAAAAAGGTTTTCCTTCATACATTCCCTTTTCTGCAATCTCGTGTTCCTTTGAATATTCTCCAAAAGCTCCCTTGTATTGTTCCTGAAGAAACTTGAGCTTCAATTCAGCATTCTGTCTTATTGATTGGTATGGAGATGTCTCAACGAGGTGTAATGTCTCGTTCATCTGCGTCTTCAATCTTAACTTCTCAATGTCTCTTTTGTCCATGGTATATTTGTTGGTTTCTGTATATATTTTAATGTGGATGGTTATTGTTGAAAGGTTTGGAAGTTGTGTCAGCGGCTGACATGCCAAACCTTTGTTCCATTCTCTCTATCCTGTACTTCAGTTCTCCTGGAGGATTCTGCATGAATATCTCTATGGCTTTCGATGTAACTTCCTGTGAACCTTTCAATGCTGAAACAGATTCGCCAAGAGTTCCAACCGATTTGGTTAAAGCATCATTGCTCTTTTGAAGACCATCTATTTGGTTCTTCAATCCGCTGTTTGTCATGTACAATGTTATGACTCCAATCAATAGAGTGACAATCGTTGTTGCGCTGGCCCAGTTTGTCTGGAATTTAAGTTTTGAAAAATCTATGTTCATATTAGTAAACTTTCATTGATGCCCAAGTCATCTTGACGACGGGCGTTGGGTTTGGTGTGAAGAATGTGGAAAGACTCGATGTGTATTTGTCTTTAAATAAAACCCACGATGGTTCAGCATAAAGATTGTATCCGTCGACGTTGAAGTATAATCCTTGAACATAGGTGGAAGCCCAAGCTCCGTTAGGATAGTAGCTGTTGCTGTAGAACCATATCTCGAACTTGTATGTGTTGTTTGATGGAAGAAAAGTCCTGTTCACCAGCCAATAAAAAGAGGCGCAACCGTAACAACCCTCGTTGGTTATTTTCCAAGGAATGTAAGTATCGGTTTGAAACTTCTTGTAATAAGTTTGAGTCTGTGCTTCTGAAATTGTCGCAAAAGACAACAGGAATGCTATTAAAAATGCTAAGATTTTCTTCATGGATTGATCAGTTCTTTTTGTATATATTAGTATCCGTTTTTGACCCATACCAGGCCGTTTCTCTTCACTATCGGCATGAGTGTTTCCTTCATAGGATAGAACTTAGTCTGAACGGAAACGGTGTATGGAACTGGAAGATCCTTATGCTTTTTTATCAAATCTCGTTTAAGGTCCTCATAGGTTTTAAACCTTGAATTGAAAAAATCTATGAGTTCTGTTGTTATTCCAAAGTAGTTATCTGACTCAAGAATGATGTTCTCTATTTTAAACCTGTAGATGAATATGTCTCTTGAATCGATGTGCAGAATGAAATAACCCTCGTCTTTATATTCTGGTATCAATCCTATTGTCTCCCACTTCATCTGGTTGGAAATATTATCGTAGAAATGTTGTCCTTTCTTCATCCAGGTTTCCAGATGAGGTATTGAGAATTCTATGATGTTGTGAACTTCCTCAAAATCTTTTGTTATCCAAGATGTGTCGTATTCGTATTCCAGCTTCATCTTTTCGAGGTTTATCCTCTTTATCTTCTTGAATCTTTCAAGCATCTCATCTCTTTCAAACTTGAACTTTGTGAGGTCTGCGTATTGTTTCTGGACCTCAGAGAGCCAAGGATACAAAACGTCAAGCGTGAAGTCATCCTTCACGCTTTGTAGAAAATCCATTAAGACGTATTGCTTATGTTCCAAATCAATGGGTGCAGAAGCAAACCAGAATTGTTGGAGAGATTTCATGTTTAATATCTTTTTGGTCCGCCTGCTATTCTTTTAGAATCTACAACAGTTCCGCCGGATTGATCAGCGCACACATTAACGTTATTGCTTGTATTTAATCCTACAGAATTTGCTGCCTTGTCGACTTTGTCGAATATGCTGTCTGGATAATCCCAGCCACATTCCACAACAATCTCGCTGTGAGGAGCATCCAATAATTTAACCTTGCATGGAACCTTTGCTTTTTCTAAAGCAGCGACTAATTCTGGGAACTTTGCTTTGAGGTCGATCTTTTCTTCTGCTTCAGTTACACGTTGACCATTGCTGATCAAAGTATTTAATTTATGAGGTGTGACTTTTTTGTTTTTAGACTCCCAATCTCCAAGACGGTCACCCCAATTTACCATTGCAGTATCACCATCAATCGATTCAACAACTCCTTTTTTACCTTCGTAAGATTGATCAGTTTTTAAACGAACCACATCATTAACTTTAATGTCATCGTTATTCTTTGACTCGTTTGTGAAAACCATAGAAACTTCTTGCTTGTCTGCATCGAGTCTTGCTGATTTACACTTAGGATATTTTCCGTCAACATAAGGCGAAATGACTTCAGCAGCATCTCCCTTTATTTTATCATACGGAATCTTCACATAATAAAGGTTTGCCGGCTCATCAAAGTCTATGTATTGGTCGATGTTTCCTTCTACTTTAGATTTCATGTTTTGTTTGAAACCTTCAAGGTAAAACGCTTCGTTCATCCAGTTTTCGAATAGCTTTATGTATTTCATTATTTCATTTTTAGTTCTTTTTTGACTCTCTCGATAGTAGTTGGGCTCATCACCCATCCTATGGAGCTTTTAGTTTTTGATTCGATCTTGTCCTGCAATGCTCTGTTGCTCATGTTGTATTTTAACTTGTCGTTCCAATCAAGGTTTGCATAGAACTTAATGTCATCAACATTGAACTTACTTATTGCTCCATAACAGAAATCAATTATGTTCAACCATGATTTGGGTTCTCCAAGATCCTTCAAATCTGGATTATCGTGCACCAATTTCTGAAAGAACTTTATCAATTCTCCTCCAGCTTTTTCTGCTTTCGATTTTACATCAAGATCGTCAGACCACTTGTCTACTTTATTTGCAGCTTCTTCTGGACTGCATGGAAGCTTCCAATTCTTATAGATCCAATCCATGCCGGTATCCTTTCCAAATATTTCGGATGGGAATATCTCTTCGTGCTTGTATGCTTCAAATAAACTAATGTGTTTCATTATGAATAGTTGTCAAAATCTTCAACCGAGTCTGCGTCATATATCGTTCTCTTTCCGTCTTGGTCGAGGTTGTCCTCAACGAATATGGAGTCAACGTTGTGTATAGTGCTGTAATATTCTTTTCCATTCTCGTCAGTTCCTATCAATCTTATTGCATATCTCACCTTTCCGTTTGTGTGGTAGATCACTCTGACAATTGCAGGAATCTTAACGCCATTGAACGTGAAGTTGACGAGTTCTCCTATTGCATGTTTTGCAACATAGTTCACGCTGTCATCAGTTGATGGAGGATTTTTAGGATCTATGTCAAAGAAATCCACGTTTTCCTCATTTACGAACTGCTCAAATAGTTTTAGTTTCATTTCAATATTGTTATTTTGAAACTCATGCTGGAAGCTGTATCTTCGTCGTCAGACGTAGTAATTTCCGGATTGTATAAATCATGTTTGGCTGCCCATTCTTCAAACGGCTTTGCGAAAGTTTTGTAATCTTTATCGATGGCTTGCTTCGCTTCATCTGTTGGATTTTTTATTTCAATCCAAACTATTTTATCAAGCCCTCCTTCCGGAGATGGAGTAGTGTCGTTATCAATATCGTAGTCTGGGTTTTCTCCAAACGAATCTTTTACGAATTGCTGTTCTAAGAAATCAGTTTCAAAAAGATCCTGGACCTTTTCTATTTGGCTTCCCTCATTTATAAACTGCTCAAATAATTTTATTCTCATTTCTTTGGCTCATATTTTTCTACCATGTCCTCGTGAACTAACTGAGGAATTCCTGGCTTGTTCCATCTGTTGCATACATAACATTTTTTCCCGTTAGGAGCATCTATGATCTCAACTACTTCTTCCGTGCCAGCAGCTATTTTAAAATCTCCGAACTCCATAGGAAGAGTTGTTATGGTTCCGATCACTGGCATCTTAGTTACGTTTCCGCCGCTGTAAACAGGTCCATTAAAGTTTTCAAAAATCTTTAAGTGTTTCATTATTTGAATCTCTCTAATTTATGTTTGTGTAGGACTGATTTCGTTTCAGCATCAACGTCCTTGTCGGTGTGTTTTCCTTTGATGTCCTGAACCTCATATTTCATGTCAGGCTCATTGGTCACCAATTGGAGTTCGCCCTTAGTGAAACGTGGATCAGTGTTAGGAGCTAAGCTTGCTAATTCCCATCCAAGGTTCTCGAGATCTTTAACGAGCAGTTCCTCGTTATCGAATTCTTCAAATAATTTTACGTGTTTCATTATGCCTTGGATTTATTTTTATAATATTCTGTGTATCCTTTATAATCTGTAGGAATTATCTCTATTCCATCCCAATGAGTTCGTCCTTCTTCTGAATGCCAATACCATTTTAATCCATGTTCTTTTAAAAATTTAGCAAATTCTATTTCTAATCCATCATTATAGCTATTAGAATCTCTGTTCCATGAATTTAACAAACCTCCGTCGTGTTCTTCCGATAGAAACACACATTCGGCTTTATCGTAATATTTTCGTTTTTTGAATTTTGCTTTAGGATATTTCTTCTTTAACAATTTCAATACGTTGTCAGCATCATAATATTCCTCTAATCCTTCCATGTCATCGTCGCTTCTACCATATAAATCTCTTGAATATAAAACCTCAACGTTTGGTATGTGGCAATCTTTGAAATTTTTATCGTTCTTGCTTCCGTTAACTGTTAAAGTGAATGTACTTCCATCTCCTCTTCCTGCTGCTAATAAGTCGTCGTTATCCTTTGGATCCTCCATGTCAAGATAAAGGGTTGCTAAATAACCGTCCTTGTTTCCATAAAATGCTTGGAGCTGAGCTCCACCGCCTGACATGATCCATATTTCTTTTCCGTATTTAGACTCAATGAATTTATAGACTTTTTCTATTATGTCATTGTGCCTTTGTATTCTTTTGTATTTGTCTATAAATTGTTTTACGTTGTTGAAGTCATAAACGTCAGCAACATATTGCATGCCATTAACAGGAGGCATTGCAACAAACATTCTGCCGCTTCCTCTTTCTGGAGAGCCTATTGGTTTTGTTACTTCCATTCCAGCATTTTTAAATTTGGAATGAAGATCATCAAATGACATCTCAGCTTCATTAAGAAAATTTTCAAACAATTTTACAAATTTCATTTACAGATTCTTTGCTATTTCTTTTAAGTTCGTTTTTGAGATTGTGAATCTTTCTTCTTTACCAAGAACGGTCTTAATTATTATGTCAACGAAATTTTCTTCAATTAAGGCTATTCCCTTGTTGAGAACGACTATCTTTGATTTATCTTGTTCTGTCCAAGGTGTTCCATCTGGATTGACGAGAGTGTCTCCGATCTTCATTGTCGTATAATCCAACGGAGCTTTGTGTTCTGCTTCGTTTAGGAAATCGAAGAAATTTTTGATAATGTGGTCCATGTTATTTCTTTTTTGAATTTTTATCTAACCATGCTTGAAGTTCTGCATCCATGAAGAATACATCTGGAAGGTCAAACTTTTTTGTTGGATCGTCCTTCCAATATCCCTTGTAATGGCCTTCTCCGTTTGAAAAATATTCGTCAGTGACAATCACCTTTGCATCCTTCACGGTCTTCCAATAATCGCTGGTTTCTTTGAACCAAGCTTCTTTTGGCTTCTTAAGCTTCACCTCATTTAGAGTGAATTCCTCAAATAGTTTTATGTGGTTCATTTTATCGTTTTTGCTATTTCTATAAACTCTTCATCGAACTTTCCTTCTTCTGTGAACACTGGGTAATCGGTTAATTCATATTCCAAAAACAAGGGCCAGTTAGACTTGCTGTTATATGTTGTCTTAAAAACACAAGAAACACCATTTATGAATATTTCTAAATTTGTGATGGTCAAACTTCCATCATTCATCAGTCCGATCTTGAACGGCTTGCTGCTGAATCCATGGTCGCGTGATTCTATACTTCTTTTTCCGCTTGCATCCAAGGACATTCCAAAACCTTCGGGAATGTCGTTGTCATGTATATAAAGAACTACTTTTCCAATGCATTTTAAAAGCTTTGCCTCATTGAATAGGTCACGAGGAATTACTCTTGGGTAATTCACGTTTACCGGATTCTCTTTTGTGTATTCAACTGATTCTTTCAAAGGAGGTTCGCGAAACGGATATATCATTCTATACTTCGCATTGCCCTCAGCGTCGAGAACTTTTACCTCAAATTCGTAACCAATTCCATTCTCTACAAAGAACGTTTTGCCAACGGCTTCTTTTGGAAAAGACTTAGTTGATCCCATGCTTAAGACCGTTTCACCGGTTCTCTTGGCCTTATATTTTTTATCGAGGAATAAGTATTCCAATGTCTTTTTGAAATAGTCTTCGTCGAATTCTTCAAATAATTTTAGTCTCATTATCTTTCTGGTTCATATTTAAGCTCATTAAAAAGATCCTGAGCATCTTTCTGGTCCTTAAAAATTCCTGCTATTTCATTTGCTTCTGTTCCGCCTCTTATCAAGTTGACAAGGTTTTGCATCGTCTGTGCCTCGTTGCTGATGCTCTTGAATCTTCTTTTTCCGTCTGGAGATTGAAAAACATATACCATCCAGAACTTATCTGTTCCTAATATTGCATCTCCTTTATGAGAAAGGCCCATTGGCATCTTTATCCTTTCGACGTGTGCCTCATTTAGGTTTAACTGCTTAATGTGCTTCATGATTTTTTGTATGCGTCTTTTATTTCTTTTCTTTTCCTTTTTCTGAAATCCATGTAACATGCAATTCCAACAGTCCCTAATATGTTACCCCAACCTGAGGTGATGCAATCGTATTTCTTGTCTGCTAATCTTCTGAGTCCAGTGTATGCAAGTCCAGATCCAATTCCAATTGCACAGCTCAATCCCATCCTGTCGTTCAATTGAAACGATAACTCTGACGATATTATAGAAATTCCTGCTGCCGCATAAAACTGCTGTGCATTTATCTGCTTCTGTTGTGGAGTCTGAGAAAAAATCGCAGCTCCAAACAGAATGTTAATCAATAATAGTATCGTCCTGACCATAATCGTGTTCTTCCAACATCAATTTGTGTTCTTCTCTCTTGCAATATGTTTTGAAGATGGCTATTGCTCCACCGTAAGAAAACTTTTCTTCCATTCTTTTTACAGCCTTGTACCAAAGATCGTGGTATGCTTGTTCGTGCTGAGGATATTTCTTAGCAAGATTCAAAATGAATACAGGAGCCAAAGGAGCTTTTTCCCAATCAATACCATCTTCAGAATGTGTGTTGATTGTTGCCTTTATTTCAGCGTTGATCATTGCCAAGATCTTGTTAGTCTCAGCCTGCATTTTTAAGAGGTCTTGAGGAGTGTCTTGGTGATCCACAAGGTCTCCGATCTTTTCAAGAGAAGGAATGATGGCGCATAATGGTCCATCGCATGTTCCAGAGAATTTGAACTTCTCGTTGAGTTCAGCGTATGTTTTTAGTCTTTTCATATTATTATTAGTTCCATTGGATAAACCAGTCTGCGGTGTTTTCACCATCGATCTGTGCCTTGATTGCTTCCATTTCTGAAAGACCATCTTGTTTTGTTGTATCAAAGTTCACTTGAATTCCTCCAGGCAAATTGTAATTAAATAACTGTAAGATTCTACCAAGATTAATCTTAGCCTGAGCCAAACAATATCTCACGAAGATTTCGTCATCATATAAAGTCTCATCTGGAATCTTTGTTGCAACTCTTATGAAAGTATCTCTGAATGGATTTCTTCCAAGCACAGACATTCTCTTTGTGTTTCTATTGTATTTGTATGCGATGGTCTCAAGCAAGTAAGCTTTGGCCAAATCGAAATAAGAGTACATTGCTGTTCTGTAAACGAGGTTGTCTCCTTGGAAAGGAGATAAAAATATTTCAGCTCCTAATAATTTGGAATCTGAGAAGTCTCTGTCTGGAGTTCCTATCAAACCTATTCCGGTTACTTCTTTAAATTCGTAAACAGAGACGATGCAATCTGGAAGCTGAATCAATCTTGTGTTTCTAAAGCTCTCGTGCTCAAATACTTCTTTTGGAATTGCCATGAGCTTTTCTTCAACTGCCCATTGGTAGTTTACCCAAAACCATTCCTTTGCTCTGTTAATGATCCTCTTCACTTCAGCCTCTGGTAAGGCATAAGGTAAAGCACAAGATAATTGTATCTCGTTCTGAATTTCTTGTATCATTGCTTTCTCTGTCATTGTATCAAACTTTGTTTTATGATAAGCGGTGTTCTTTAAAATATTCTTCGTAACTCAAAAGGTCTATTTCACGTGCTCCATATAAGGACATCGTTCTTTTGAGATCCTTGTATTTTTCCGTTAGCCAAAATTTATCTCCAGCTATTTGAACTTCTTTAGGTCTCATGTCTTTTCCTTTATTGGAAGACTCTGAACCATAATGTCCTGTTTCGTAATATCGTTTTACTTCCTTGAAATGCGCATTGTTTGTATCATTGGAATCGTCATCTTTGAAAGCATCCATCAAATACTTGGCATATTCTTTATTGTCACCAGCGGTGTATTCCTTCTCGTTAAGAAAATTTTCAAATAATTTAATATGCTTCATGATCCTGATGTTAGTGATGCTATTTCTTTATCTCCTTGCGCATTGATGAAGTACGTTAATGCATCAAGAAGAGTTTCGTCAGTTACTTCTTTTTTGTTCTCATCGAACCAATTTCCGCGTCTTGGTCTTTTAGCTGTTTGAACGAACGTAAATTTATGGTCGCCGTTAGTCAACAATGCCTTTCCAAAGAAAGGCTTTTTATATGTGACAACGACGTAATGATCTCCGTAATCTGAACCATGACTAAAATAAAGACCTTTTATTCCAGGAGCTTTTAATCCTGTTAAGTCGTCTTCATCCTCGTTTAAAAAATTTTCAAATAATTTAATATGCTTCATGGTCTATATATTGTATTTCTGGAGCCATTTTGTTCCATCCTCTGTTGAATATCCATAATTAATTTTCTGACCAGGATTGGTCTCTTTTATGGTGTTCATCAAAAGACTTGCTATTCCTTTTCTTCTGTATTGCTCCTTAACTTCCATCATCTCAATGCTTATCTCCTTGTTGTACTCGCTCCAGTCGCAATGTCCAAGCTCATCATCGTTTGGTCCTAATGCGTATGTGACCATGTAGGATTGCCCAGAGTGATAGTCGTTCATCTCAGAGTATAATCTCACCTTTCCAATTCCAGCAACATCCACCGATGGATGCTCATCCTCGTTTAGAAAGTTCTCATATCTGAATATTCTATTTTTCATTTTGAGGCATCTTGAATTTGAAACCTGGATTTGTTCTTGGCATGTCCTTATCTTTTCCACCTTGTCTTGATGGACCACCTTGTTTTCCTGGAGTGTCCTTGTGATCTTTTCCATCCAGGATTGCCTGAATGACTTCCGTCTCTTTTGAGATTTTTGCAGTTGGACCGATGTCACCTGAACGAATGATGCCTCTCTCAACCTTTCCGTTGATGATGTGCTTCTTGTTGTCTATGTAAGTGTCGCTGCATTCGTTGTATGAGTGGAATGGCGTGTTGATGATCTTGCTCTTCTTGACGTTGTTTCCTGAATAGAGATTTGAATCTAAAATATGAGCGTTAGTTATCTCACAACGATACAGATCGCATTCCAGGATGTTTCCTGAATGTATCTTGCAATCGAATATTTCCATTCCTCTGATGGGGAAAGCCTTTTGAAGAATGGCATCCTTTACCTGGTATCTTGCGACATCAGCGTCATAGTTGATCATTCCTCTTCTCATTCCGCATCGAACTATTAAATCGAATAATTGGTCTCTTAATTTGGTCCAGAAGGTTTTAAGAACTTCACGTTCTCCTTTTAGATCCACGAAGAGTCTTATGTTTGGATAGTTCAAGAAGAATGCGTCGATGTCAGAAAAAGATTGAACCACTTTTTGGTAGTCCTTCATTGCATTCTTTAATTTGGAAACCTCAACTGCCGTGTATGTGTAATTGTTTTGAAGGGTGTTGTATGTGAACAGTGCAACGTAATCGACTATCTCTTTAACTGCGTGACCTTTCTTCTCATAGCCTCTTCCACCCATGTATCTTATCTCGAGGTATTCCTTGTCAAGTTTCGAGAAGTTAATTCCGAAATACTTTTCAGAAGGAAGCTCGTAATTTTCTTTGTGTATGGTGTCGACGTTGTCTGCATATACGAATTTGTTAATAGGAAATATGCTGTTGATGCTTCTCGCGTAGATGGAAGTCTTTCTCTTAGGGAATCTTTCGTAAACGAAATCCTCGTCGAATCCAAGAACGAATTTCAATCTGTTGATGGCTTCAATTCTGTCCTTCATGTCTGTGAGCTTGAACTTGTCAAATGATATGTTGGCGTGCAAAGCGCACTTCTCGTCTGTCCATGCGTTCTCTCTCATCCAGGTTAAAACCTTGAACAGTGTTGCAATCGCTTCGTGGTATGGCATCGGCTCAGTGATGAGCTCAACCATTCTTATTCCACCTGAGAAATCTGGTTCGATCTTCCAAACGTTGTCACCAATTTCGGTCTCTGAGTGATACATGTCGCCGACCTTGATCTTTTTCTTCACGATTGATCCTACTTCCTTAGCAATCTCATGTCTGGTCTTGTTGGAATAAAATTCCCACTCAAAGCCGAGAACGACTCCGGCTAATATTTTTTCGTCTTGAATGTTCATTATCGTATATATTTGAAATTAAAAAGGGAATGTTTAATAAACATTCCCCTCTTTTATTATGGCTATGACCAAGTCTTTTCTTTTGTTTCTAATAAATTCCTTAATGAATTTGTCAGGATTTAGTATTGTTTCTCTTTTGAATCCCCATAATGGATCATACCAGATTAATATCAATTCATATCCATCATACGATTGTATGGTTGCTTTGTGTCCTCTGGGATGTATTATGACGTCTCCAATCTGAATCATGATCCGTAATCGACTGCGGTTAATTTTCCTTTTAGTATTCCAAAGCTGCAATCCTTTCTTTCCACGTAGCAGTGGAGCTCATTAATCTTTCTGAATTCTTCATATTCATCATCGGTCAATGATGTCTCAGTTGCACGTGGCATGACTATCAAGAATCCTCCAGGAAGTTTAAACAGGATTGGACAGAAGTGTTCGCTGCATCTTTGTCTTTGAAGCTCGTTCATGTTGCACTGTAATCCTTCAAGGAAGAGCCACCATGATCTGAACGAAGGAAATTTGAATGCGTATTTTCCGATCAGCAACACTTCTCTTGTTATCCCTCTTTTCAAAGGTATTCCAAGAAATGTTTTTGACTCGGAAGTTACGCCAATCATTATTGTTTAATTGAGTCTAATAATTCTTTGTAGTTCGGATATTTCTTCAACAGGATGTTCAACATGTAGATGTCGTTTTCGATTTTGGCTTCATCGCTGTCAATGAGAGGTCTTAAGTCATCTTCGATTCTTTTAGTTACATAAGGTCTTGAAGATTCCAAAAGATTTCTGTATTCCGTGCAGGTCTTGATTTGTTCTCCTGTGATCTTTCCAATCGTCTGTGGGCTTGTTCTTATGAATGAGCCGAATGCTTCGATGTTGTAATAGACTGCAACTTCTATTTGAAGTCTCGACAATGCTTCCTCGATGTGACCATCAAGGTTTTTCAATGCTTCAGCCTTTGTTTCAATCCAGGTCCCACCAAGTTTTTTGTATTTCCAAAAGCTGTCTATTCCATCAGCAACCATTTCTATTATTGCAAATTGGTAAGAAGGATCTGCCAACATTAGATTTACTTCTGGAGCAAAATCAGCAAACTCGTTGTCAGATAAAGTCTTGAACAATTCGTTTGGATTTATAAAATCTGTGACGGCTGGGTCAATCAGATTCAAGATGATGTGAGGTTTTCCTATGAAAGTTTTTTCCTCGTTGTCTCTTATAATCTCTTTGGTTCTGTTTGATGTGAAGCCGTTCCAAATGCTTCCGTATGATGTATTCATTTATGATATTTTATTATTGTTTTCGTCGTAAACGCTTTTGCTTGCATATTCAAAATAGACAAGAATTTCCTTTGTTCCAGTTGATTCGCTGTTTAGAATAAACAGATAGTCTATGTTTATTGAAAATTTACATTTGTGATAGATTGTAGAAAGAATCGTCTCGCCGTCCTGTCTGCAAAGAACTACTCTGAGGTCTTCGTCTTTGGTCTTTGTGAGAGCGATGATTTCATTTAATGGAATAATTCTTTTATTCTCATCAACAAGCAGATTGAATGTTAGAGTGGCGAGGTCCACGCTTTTTAACATCAGCGAGAGATAGTCGTTTTCCGATCTTAAACTGATCGGAAAAACGACTTCAAACACGTGATCGAAAACAGGGTCCATTGTGGACAGCTGTTTATTCTTTTCGAAGATTTCTTTAGGATTCATCGTCTGTTAATGCTTTAAGGTGAACTCTTTTAGTTCCAACATCTACCTGTTTAACGTGAACGTCAACCATGTCTTCCTCTTTGAACTTACCAAGCTTTTTGAATTCTCTTGGCGAAAGCATTCCGACTATTCCGTCCTTCATTTCGATGAAGACTCCGAAAGGTTTTATGTCTTTTACTCTTGCATTTGCGAATATTTCTCCTTCGTACTTGTCCTTGAATTCTTGGTACAGCTTGTGTTCTGCTGAAGGACCTTTTTGGGTTAGAATTATTCTTATATCTTTTCCACCTTCTCTTACCTCTTTAACCCAGAATTGGATTTCGTCTCCGGCTTTAAGATTCTTGATGTTGTCTCCTTCGCTTTCGTGAAGTAGTCCAGTGAAGATGTCGTCCCATTCGATGAATGCTCCGTAGGCCATTACGCCTGTTACAGTTCCTGAGTATGTATTTCCGAAATCGAGTTCTTTTACTTTTGATGGAAGTATCGATTGGATGTATTTCTTGTTTGATACCACAAACATGTCAGATGCTTCGAGGAAGTTTTCTACCATTACGTAGATTTCTTTTCCAAGCATTGATTCGAAGTTTGTGATCTTGTTTGCTGCAGCCAAAGAACCTGGCATGAAGCAATCGAGTCCGCCGAGGTCAACTATGAATCCTCCTTCGTTGATGCTCTTGACAGTCACCTTGTATGCTGAGTCCTTGTTTTTCAAGGCCACCATTAATTCCTTCTTGATCTTTGATTTGAATGCCTTCTCCATTGAGCCGGTGTACATTCCTTTGTCTGAACCGTCGACGAGAACGTCAACGAACATTCCTGTTCTAAGGTTTTCAGTTATTCCTTGTTTTTCGAGGAACTTGTTTTCCTTTAGAAGATCGAGATAAATTGCTTGCGTGTTGTCGGCTTGAACAAGGATCTTGTTGCCGTTGATCGAGATTACTTGTGCTTTGCACATCTCGCCGGTCTCCATGTCTTTTGATGTGACCTTTTTCCCTTCAAAATAATCGCAGTACTTCTCGTACAACTCCTGCGCGTAGGGTTCGTCGCAGAATACTTTATCTAAAGGCGATTGTGTTCTTTTCTTAATGCTTGTGTTTTCTGTTAAGCGAGCCATCTTGTTTATTTTTAACTGGTTATTAAACGTTTTAGGACATGATCGGAATTATCTATTCAGAAAATTTGCTTATATTTACGTCTGAACAATTCGATTCTGATACTTCCTGTTATACGTAACGGAAACGCAATTGTTCCATGAAATTGGAAAGTTTTTGGAAATAATTTGGAAATTTATGAGATATTTTTTAGTATTCACGCCAGACAGAGGTTCCAGAGAGGACTGCAATGTGTATTATTCATCACTGGTGATAGCCAATGATGAGAAGGAAGCACAGGTTAAATTTATAATGGATTCCTTGGAAGGCCATAAAAAATATTTGAAGAAAAATAAATATCCACCTCTTGATGAAGCTGGCGAGAAAAAATTCGTAGATAGAATTGTATTCGCAGCTTATGAGGGTGATGATTCCGATGATATTAGCCACGAATTATACGAAGTAAATCCAATACAATAACTATGAACAAATTATTAATACTATCAATAGCGGGTGTTGTTATCTCAGCAACGCTTGGACTTTATTTCGACAATGCCTGGTTTGGACTTTGGTTCTTATTTTCTATAGCGTTAGGAAACGTGGCAGGTGAACGTGAAAAAGAGGAAGCAGAAGAAAAGAAGAAAAATGCAACTGAGTTCGCTACGTTCGTCACTTGGAAAACTTTTGTTAAGCCTCTCAAACATTATAAAGAAGATAACACTATTGGTCGACCTTTGGTTTATCATTATCCACAAGCTCCTGGACAAGGTCTTGATGTAAGAACACACACATACCAATATACAGTGGAAGAAATTTATTCATTTTATTTAAAGGACAAAGAAAAGAAATCATGAAGAAAATAGTTTTATTGATTGCAATATCTTTGATGGTCTCATGCGGACACGATCATTCAAAGGACAAGGTTCTTGGAAACATTCACGATGTCTTTAATAAAGAATTGAAAGACAGTCTAAAGAAGTTTACACTTGCGATGCATTCACAAAGAAAGAAAATAATAGACTCAATGAGGGTTGTCGCAAGAAGAGCTCCAGAAGGAAAAGGCTGGTATTCAGCAAGAGAGATGAATCTTCCGCCTGGACAGATAATGGAATTCAATCCAGAAGAATTATCCTATAAAGGCCCTGGTCCTTACATGATAATAATAAAAGGTCCAGATGGAAGACAGACGATAAACAAGATTAATAGAGAGAAATGGTTAATGTTTCATAGAGGAGATGTTTTAAAATGATTCTTATTATAACATATTTCTTGTCTCTTATTATTCCAGCATTTCTGTCTGTTCGCATATCTAAGACTAATTTTTGGAATAAAATAACTTTTGATGCAGGTCCACTCCAAACTTTGTTATTGGTTGTGCTCATGTATTTCTTCTTAGCAATGATAGTGTTTATTTTATTGTCACCATTACTTAAGTTATGAGAGGAAGCAGTTTTACATATAAGATAGATGGAAAAATTCTATTCATAGAAGACGAAAATCGTGGAGGCATGTCTGTCACCAATGACATCGAGAATGTGCTCGAGTATATTGAGAAGAAAGAACCAAACATGAAGGAACTCAGCGTCATTTATAGAGATTCAGACGGAACAATCGACGGAGTAATAACGTATAATGGAAAGTTTAAAGATTTCTACTTCATAGGCGAGAGAAATTACGATGAGGCAAAATTAAAAATTGATCAATGGATAAATCCAAACTTATGAAAATAATTATAATTGCAGCAGTGTCAGAGAATGACGTGATTGGAAAGGACAATCAACTTTTGTGGAGGCTTCCGGCCGACATGAAGTTCTTCAAGGAGAAAACTCTTGATCATTGCGTCATCACAGGAAGAAAGAATTACGAATCAATTCCTGAGAAGTATCGTCCTCTTCCTGGAAGAGTCAACATCATCGTAACAAACAACAAGGAATATCATCAGGATGGAACTATAATAGTCCACTCAATTGAGGCTGCGATTACAGAAGCCAAGTTGATGAATGAGACCGAATGCTTCATCATCGGCGGCGGAGAGATTTATAAACAAACCATCGATATTGCAGATGAGATGTGGATAACAAAAGTTCACAAGGAGTTTGAAGGAGATACAGTATTTCCTTCAATAGATGAATCAATTTGGAAGGAAATGAGATCTCAATTCTTTCCAAAAGACGAAAAACATAATTACGATTTCACAATTTATAATTATGTAAAAATAAAATAAAATGAGCTCATTTAAAGTATATGACACATTTGCTTTAGCTTCAAGAAAATTATTCGTCATTGTTGGCGATATTGAAGAAGGCACATTGAACAACGGAGATAATTTTCCGTTTGAAGGATTTACTCATGTCATTAAATCCATCGAATTTGTATGCAACACAGCATCAACTCCAAAAGGACAAGATGTTGCCTTATGCGTTGAATATAAGGATAACATGGATCTTGCACTATTGAAGTCATGGGATTGGAATGGACAAACATTGATAGTAAGACCACCTGCAAAAAGTATTAACAAACCAGAAACCAAAGAAGATGGGAAAAACAACTAACGTAGAATTGGTGCAAGAACTCACAGAGAGAAACACCGAAGGAAAATATGACAAGATCATAGAAAGAGCTAAGGGTAATGGCTACCACGATTTTAAATTTGACGAGGACAAATATGAGGATTGTATTTGTCCAAAGATCGATTTGGTAAATGACCTTTCGGCATTCCCTGAATTAGAAGACGTTCGCAAAGGAGTTGTGAATGGAGATTATGATGAGAGTCCGGATGAGGATGACAAAAAGAAGATGATCCAAGAAATGCCATTCATGGAAAAAATATTTAAGAATTAAGATGAGAATTTGGTTTATAAGCGACACCCACAACAAGCATGGGTTTCTTGACATCCCATTAGAAGGTGTTGACATGGTTATTTTCGCTGGTGATGCGACAATACAGAAGAGCCATGAGATGAATAACAATGAGATGAGAGACTTTCTCGATTGGTTTAAATCTCTTCATTACAAGTACAAGATATTTATTGCTGGAAATCATGACACATCCATTGAACATGGATTGGTTACAAGAGGAGACATACCAGAAGGAATAATTTATCTTGAACATGAGTCCATTGAGATCGAAGGAATAAAAATATTTGGAAGTCCATACACTCCTAAATTTGGAACTGATTGGGCATACAACGTTCCGAGAAATATGATCAAGTCTTATTGGATGGATATTCCAACAGACACAGACATATTAGTTACTCACGGTCCGCCTAAAGGAATTTTGGATCTGACTCAATATGATTCAAGGTCTGGTGCCGATGGTAATTCTTATTTCCAATGTGGTTGCAAGGAATTGCTTGAGAGAGTTAAAGTAATTCAACCTAAGTATCACGTGTTTGGTCACATACATCCAGAAAAGAATTGTCCTAACTCTGGAATATTGAAGATAAACAACTGCAGTACAACATTCATAAATGCTGCTGTGTGTGATTTTGGAAGAGATGAGGAAGACAAGAAAATAAAGCAGTTGATTAATAATGGATTCATAATAGAATATTGATTGTGAAAAGAAATAAATGTCGTTACAATTGTTGTTCTAATCCAACCGGATATAATGGAAAATGTAAAACCATTTTCGTTAATGAAATGTGCCATTCAAAAGGAGAATGGCACGTGTGGAGTAATTACGAAATTTCACCAGAATCCGTAAGATGGGTTATTTATTTTAAATATTTCGTAATTGTGAGATTCAGAATAAAATTTACCAAAAAGGTCGTTACTCGTATACTAAAATAATAAATTTTTTAGTATCAATAGTAATTTGTATATTTACGTTAAATCTATAAAACCATATAAAACATGTCTCACAGTAAATTTAAAATCTTTCAAGGAACACTTGAAGAAGGAAAGCTTTCAAAAAGCTTAACTAAAGAGCTGAAGAAATTTGCAGCTCAACCAAAAGTTGATCCTAAAAGTATTGGGATTGAATATCTCGAATCGAAAAAGGAAGTGATTGTTAGTCTTGGCTATGCTGAAAGAAGCAACAAGAAAACTATTGACTTTAAATTAAAACAAATTGGAAATCTTTCTGAAGGTTCTAATGTTCTTGAACTTAAATCAGAAAAAGCTGCATCTAAATTTGAAAACATCATTTGTCATGAATTATTTGTTGACGGAAGCGACAACATGCACATGATCTTTATGACTGAGCAGTAATTTCCTGCGGAAGATAAAAAATAGATTCAGAAAAATCTTTTAACTGTTTAACGGCTGAGCTTAACAACTCGGCCGTTTTCTTTGGATCATCTCGAAGGTTAGTGTTGATCTCAATCTGGATTGAATAGCAATCCATTCCTATGTTTCTTAAATACTGTGTTCCGTTCTGTTCATCCCAAGCAGAGAATACATCTCCAGTTCCTACCTTCAAACCTTCTTTCTTTAAGATCTCTTTGAAATTCTCTACAAACTTTATTGGTGCTGTGATTGAACCTGAATTGTCTTTAGCTTTAACGTGTTGTTCTGCATTGATAACCATGTTAGGAGCTGACTTTGCTCCAGCCCCAAGGTCAATATCATATTTATCATGGCTCAATCCATGTATGAAAAGAACGAGACATCTCTTGTTGTTATCCTTGCTTAATGAGGAAGCTTTCTTTGCCAATGACTCAAGCTTATCGTAAAATGCTTTCATCTCAGGAACACGCTTGTCCCATGCATATTTTCCATCTTTGGATGGTGGTAAATGGTTAAAGTCCTCAGTTGAATCGTCCTTCTGGTCTGTTGGCTTATGGAAGTTATCGTTTATAAGAAGAAAAGCATTTAGGTTCTTTGCCAATTCCTCTGCAATCTCTTTTGTGTTCTTGTCATCAGCTTCCACAGCATGTGGAGCAACTATCACAATAGGAGAAGAACCTTCCGAAGAAGGTTCAACTGCTTTCTCGCTTTCAAGGAGAAAATTATTAAACGATAGGATTCTTTTCATTAAAATTTGAATGGCAATAAAGCCATTATGTCTTTAATATCATTTTCTTTTGACATCTTCCAATAATATGATTCTATGTATTTGCTCGGAAGATTAGTAGGTAAATATCCTCCTTGAAAAGGAATGATTATTGACCCTGTTGTCAAATTAGCTTCTGAAAATTCTTTTATGAATTTCTTGAAAGCTGGAAGTTTAAATCCGGAAGCAAAACCTCTTAGATTTCCTTCCTTGTTGAATTCAAGATAACCATATTGATCTTTATACCTGGTATCCTTTTCTTCATTGAATTCTGAAAATTCGTTTAGGTGTTCCATTAGCTGCTAAATGCTCCAAGTTCTTTTGCTCTGTTAAAGAAGATGTCTGCAAGATCATGTTCATTTTCTCTTTCAGCTGCTCTTGCTCTTCTTATTGCTTTCCACTTATCGGTGATAAGCTTGCACATAGTCTGAGCTAATTTCTTAGCTTTGTCCATGTTGCCGTTTGATTTTCTTTGAATGTCTTGAATTCTCATCGTGTCCTTAGATGTAACGACTAATGGATCAGCACCTTCTTCAAGGTGATTCTCATCGTCATCATCTTCTTCAGGCTCGAGTTCATCCTTATCGTTGTCGACGCCTAATTCAGCTTCGTGACCTTCTTTTGGGTCTTTATCTTTTCCAAAATCATCAAACTTTGTGATGCTCTCGTTGAAGTATTCTTCGTATAATTTGATCTTGCTCATTTGACTAAAGTTATTTTAGTCTATATATCTTATCGTTTGAGGATAAAAAGCTTGTCCGTTGGACGGCTGTAAGATGTGTATTTGATGCGGTTTCTCTCAAACACATTGGTATTCATGTCAATGTCATCCTCTATGATGAAGACGTTCTTGTAAGTGGAACCCTGAGCCTTATGAGCGGTGATGGCATAATTATAGCCAACGTCTGCGAACTCTCTTAGGAATTCATAATACTTCAACCATGAACGATGTGCTCCTTTCAATAGCTTGGCATTCTCTTTTAATCCGTTAGCTACTATCTCAAAATCTCTTGCACTTTCCTCATGGAGTATTTTAATGTTTCTCCTGAATTCCTTTCCCTCGAGATCCATTGCAACAACCTGAGTATCGTAATAGTTTAATCTTGTTTTTCCATTACCAAACTCGAACAGGTCAGAAGCAATGTTAAACTCCTCAACAGAGAATTCGTCATTGGTGTTAAATATGATTATGCTTGGACCGTCGATTATCGGCTTGTTGCACACAAGCTTTTCGCCGACCATTATCTTTCCAGGATTTGGTCCGTATATTATTTGTCTTATTATTTTGTTGGTCTTGTTTATGGTGACGTTTCTCCATGCTATAACTTTGGCATGGTCAGGATCAAGAGAAAACTCTTTTGACTTGAAATACTTCTCAAACAGTTTTGGAACAGATTCTCTTTCTTCTTTGTTGTTGACGTCGATTCTTATAACTCCTTTGTCGTTGTTTAGCTTTGTTTGAATGTCATCAATTGGATACCTCTTTGTTAGATTGTTTCTTATGCTGAACGAAGATTCTATTATCGGATTGTCGAGACCTTGTCTCATTATTTCTTTCAATGTGAACTCTTTGAAATCAAAGAATATTTTTTTCTCATCGTTGAAAGGAATACAGTCAGGTCTATTTACAGGAGGAATTTGCGCTGGATCTCCCATGAATATTATTTTCAACTTCTTGCTGTATGTTTGTATCTCGGTGAAAAGATCGTCATCAAGCATTGACACTTCATCAACGATGAGAATTTTAAATCTCTCTATCTCGTTGGTGTCAAAAGTATTCTTGACGAATTTTATTTTTCCATCAAGCTGAATTTCTTCTTTTAATCCAAGCAGCTTGTGAACTGTTTGATATGTGACACGGAGATCTTTGATGCTGCTCGTTTTAGCGAGAACCTTAACGGCCTTGTTTGTTGGAGCAGTCACAGCCACTTTGAATCCTGGATATTTAGTGTGAATGTATTTGATCAATCTCTTTACGAGATAGGTTTTACCAGTTCCAGCATATCCTCTCAATATGAACATTGACCCATCACGGGTTGAAAGAAAATCCTTGAATAGCTCGAAGGCTTCTTTCTGCCCCGTGTTTAAATCTGTTATATCGAATAGTTGTTGCATCTTTACTTTTACGAGATTCTTTCTTAAAGGTTCTCATCAGTAAATATAAACATTTTATGGGTTCTCTAAGAAACCTCCGCCCTTCTTGCCTTGTGAGCAGAATTGGTCTAAGAATGTTACGAATAAGAAATTATCTAATGTGAACCTCTTCCAAGGTGGCAAGTCATCAGAGGATAGTATAGGGTGAAGCTTCTTAAATGGTTCAGGCAAGAAGGCAACTGCAGGATAAGGTACAAGTGCCAAAGCTTTAAGAGCAATGATTGCCCCATCCATGGCTTCTTTCGTTACGGTGGTTACAAGATTATCATCTTTGCTTACTTTCTTTAATCCTAAAAGTTCTGCAAACGTTTTATCTTTAGATGATTTATAAACTGATATTACTTTCAAAATAGGATTTAAGAAGTCTTCAACTGGCTTGAACGATGTTTCCATCATTGTTATCACCAATTGCTTAACATCAATTCCACTCATCTTTGACAAATCGATGTCATTCAAAGGAAATACATCGATCGTTGATATGACAGCAGTCTTTACGATTCCTTTTAATGCTTCTCCTGGAATTGGTATTTGTATTTGAGGTGGCTTTGTCGGATCAGGCAAAGAAGGAAGTTGCATCTTAACGATCTTCAAAGAAGAATCCTTCATCATGTCCTTGATGCTCACTTTAGATGGATTTGGTATTTCAACATCTGGCAATGCTGCCAAAGTTCCAGTTAATGTTTTCGTTAGTAATCCAGTTGTCAATGCGCCTCCAGTGCTTTTCAATAACACCTTCAATTGAGAAATGGTTAATCCATCCACAACTGTATCTGCCGCAATTTTAATTGCACCAAGACCAACAATCGCTGCTGGTGACAATGGAGGAATTGCAAGACCTTTCGCTCCTGGTTTACATTTGTAAGGATTGATGAATACGATTCCGCTTCCAAGAACTGAAGTAGTTAAACCAAGTTCTTTCGGAGTTATTTTTAAATGTCCTACTGACACTCCCTTCTTCAATGCGTCCTTTATTTTCTTGGCCCATTTGTTTTGGTCGTCAGGCGTTGCCGTATTGAAATCTATAGGAGGAACATTTATCTCAGGAAGGTCAGAGATTTTTATCTCACCGACTTTTGATATTAACTTAGTCTTCAAATTTATTTTATCGGCAGCAGGTATTGCTATTTGAGGAAGATCCATCTTAAACAATTTAACCAATTGATTTACGACTTCCAACATTGGCAAAGGTTTTGGATTAACATTTGCTGCATTCTTTGGAATCTTAATTGTTGGAAGAGATAACTTGTCAAGATGTTTGTTCACCACTTCTTTTAATGCAGCTCTCTTGTCTGCGATGGTAGAATGCGTGGTTAGTTTGCTCGTCAATGGAGTTACATCAGGAAGTCCGATTTTATTTATTTTCTTTATTATCTTGTCTTTCGTGTCATCGAGAATTGTTGAAGCTCCATCAGGATCTCCTATTGGTTTAAATCCAGGAATGTTTATCTTGTTGAGCATTGCATTCATCGTCGTCTTGATTGCAATTCCGCCTTTGTCCAAAGTTTTTATAATGGCTTCGCTTGCATTCGCACCGAAATCATCGGTTGGTCTTAATGAGATGATGAATTTCTTTTCTCCGTTGGGACCAACATAGAACACGAAAGGAGAAGGACATATTCCACATTGTCCAATGAAAATGACAAAGATTCCAGCAGTGAGAACTATCACTGCAATTGGAATCCATATTATAGGAAGAGGAATGTTTGTTATTCCTGATGGGTTTGGAATCTGTAATCCAATCGGCCAATATTTGAAGCCACCATTTCCTGGAAGAGGCAGAATGTTTACTGCAGTCGCAAATGCAGCAAACTTCACCCAATAGCAAAACTTGGTTGGATCAGGATCGTCTGGATAAATGTTTTGCATTGTGTCAGCACCAAGAGGATCAGCGCCAGGAGTCGCTGGTTCTTTTTCTGGTGGATTAGGAAGATTCATTGCGCAAGGAACTTGAAGAAATTCTTGCTTCTTCTTTTCTATTGCATCAAGAACATCCTTATGGGCTTGAGTAACAAATCCTAAATCTTGTCTAAGCTCAAGAATTCTTGCTATGTAAATTTCCGATGATGTTCTTATCGCAGTTATTATGTCAGTCAATTTAGACGACTCAGCTGGAAGATTTTCAAATGCCTTACCAAATGCAAATAAGTATTGCACTTCTTTTATTGCAAGTTCTTCAAGGTCGGAAACTATAGTTAAAAGGGCCGGTTCAATTATTGTGTTTTTGACAAGCGTTGTTTTGTCTCTGTGTCTTGCTGCAAAGTTTTCATAGAAGTCTCTGAACTTCCCGGTGTCAGCTATGAAGTTTGATTTGAATGCTTCAGCACCTGTTCCCTTTAATTGTGGAGCTGCAAGATTGCTGTTGGCAGTTAATCCTCTTTCTTCTCTCGTGAAATATAATTCAACGTCTCCCCATATATTATAAAATTGGTCATACAAAATACCGTGTGGTGTATTTCCATCAAATGGATCTATCGTTGTGTTTTGGCTTGTTTGAGCATAGGTCTTTGGTCTTCCTGCCAATACGTTTTCAGGATCCTTTAATTCAAATTGTATGTTAAGCAAGAATGATTGGTTTGGAGCATTGCTTCCAGGATTTTCTTTAGGAGTTGTTCTTGAACTAAATGTTGCAACTCTCGAAAATGCAGTGGAACCTCCATTGAATAAATTGCTAAGATTTTCTTGGAGCCATTGCAATCTTGCTTCCTCTTGCTCTTGATTATTCTTATCTAAGAACGCTTGCGTCTTCTCAAAATTTATTTCTTTTAAGAAAGGAGATATTGCATTTTCGTCCGCGGATATTTCGTCCTTGACTGCTTGTAATTTGTTTTGTAAATCTACGAGCTGTGCATGTAAAGTATCGAACGCAGATTTTAATTGATCAACATGTTGTTGAGTTTCAACAGGAGTTGAACCTGTGGATGTGTTGCTCGTCGATGTTGATGAAGTAGAATTTGTTGTATTAGACGTTGTCGTTTCTGACGTTGCGTTGCTTGTTGTGGTGTTTGTGTTGGATGTAGTTCCACCTGAACTTCCTGATGTAGTTCCAGATGATGAACTTCCTCCGGCGCTTCCTGTTTGAGATTGTAATCTTGCTTTAGCATCGTCATAATCTTTTTTTGCTTGTGCTTCCTGAGGAGTCACTATGTCTATTTGCGCTTGGTAATCTCTTTCTTGAGTTATCAAAGGATCGAATAAACCAAGAAGCTGATCGACGGTTTGCACTCTCTTCTTGAAATAAGCTTCCATTATTCTGTAGTTATACAGGAACTCTTCAAGATTTATTAACGTGTTATTGATGTTTCTTTCTTTGTTGTTTAATACAACAAGAGCATTTGTGATGTCAGTCATGCTTGACACACAGCTTAAAAGATCTTTGGTTTCATCTGGTCCTGGAGAATTTGGATCTTCCAATACACCAAATTTCTTTCTTTGTTCTTCTGCAAGAGTTTTTAGAAGGTCTGTCAATTCAGAATCAGGAACAACTATTGGATCTGGAAATTCAGCAGGTTCCTCGCATAAGTCTGTGTTTTCTATATCGTCGGCAGTTATGTCTGTGGTAGGTGGAATATCGCAATTCAAAGAATCAACGTCAGCATCAACCTGAGCCTTTAATTCTGCTTCAGCTTGAAGTGCTGCAATGACAGGACCGTCCGTGTCTATTTCCACGTACAAGGTTTGATCCATCTTGTTTATCTTATCCTCAAGCTCTATTGCGGTGTGTATTCCTGAAAAATCTTCAGTTGGAAAAGATTCTACTGCAACAGCGAGAGCTTCCTTTAAAGTGATGTCCGTCAAGGAATTAAATGCTACATTCTGCTTCATTGATTTATATATCGCGAAAGTATTAAACCAAAAAACGCCAACCTTTTCAAGCTGGCGTTTTTCAACCTCTGTCCTCCTATTGGAAGGATGAGCCCATAATTACATTTGACTATAGCCAGGATTCTGTGCGTGTTTCCACGTGTTCCACATTTATCTATGCCACAACCCGTCCTCAAAACCCTGCTCACCGACTCAGACTGTTTGTGTTGCATCCTCGATAGTCAAGGCGAATTTCAGAATGCTGATTAGTTGGTATGCCAACTGTTCTGGATTATAATGGCCAAGCAAACACATGTTAAAGGTTGTTCTATCTTCCTCTTTGCTCAATTCCGGCCGAGACCATATTAGAGCCATGCATTTGTATTCCTGTCCCAAAGTTTTCTCTTATGGTTAGGCCAATCCTCTTCTACGCGCATGTCCATAGTTCATCAGTTTGATACATTTTCCACCTGCCGATGGAATCTGTGTGCCGTGAAAACTGGTAACGTTAATACAATCTAAACGTAAAACCGGCACTATAGTACGAATACATTTGCTCTTTGGTTGCCTACTCGAGATTTGTACTCTCTACCATTGTAAAGAAGGGTTTGACCCCTACTAATTTTTAGTTCGCTGCACGCATTCCTTTTATTCTCCTATCTTAAGCAGTGATGTCCTGAACTTCCTCTGCAACGTAGATACTCGTCGCAGCGTGGAACCATCATTTGTAATTAATTCTTTAATAATTTTTTGTCGGTAATTGATTTTGACTTACGTGCTGTAATGACAGCAGTGATGCTTGGAACCATACATATAACCGGTTTTTTTCCAGCAAATTTTGTATCAATGTCCCAAACTTCTTTTATCATTTTTCCAAGGTGACTATTTAAAATAAATAATGTGTCTTTGCTATTATTTGTATAAGCTACATGTCCATCTTCAAGCATTTTTTCTTCGTCGGTGTTATGTGCGATGGTGTAAGTTTTTCCAGCATCAGTTATAACTGTAGCTGTTTTTGTTGAACCATAATATGTTCCTGGAGTTTTCTTTTTAAATGCTTCCGCAACTATGCTTGCACTTTTTTGATCCTTTTCCTTTTTTAAATATGCTGATCCCATAGATGGAATTGCTGTCCCGGCTTTTTTCTGTCCATAGGCTGCCGTGCTCAGCCCGATCGTCATTATTAATAGCGTGTAGATTGTTTTCATTTTCTTTTAGGGTTTGAGGCCAAATTAGCAATTATTTTGATATATTAAAAATTTATTTTTATTTTTCTAACTTGAAAGACATGTAGTTAACGTAAGATTTAGGTCCGTATGAGTCCAGTGCATATCTGATGCTAATTCCAGAAATATCAGTTTCATTAAATATTAAGTTCTTTTCAAGTGCTTCATTATTAGAAATGAGTTTTATCCCAGCTTCTTCTGATGTTCCTAATCTTCCAACAAGCACTTCATCTCCAAGATCATCACAAACTAACATCTTCATGTTTGAAATTGTTGTTTGAAATTCCAAAGGATAAAGATAACGTGTTGGAGAATATTTAGAAATTGCATCTATGTATTCTCTTTTTGCGATGATAAAAGTTCCAGGACCTATTCTCGTTCTAACTGCAATTACGCTTGCGGCTCTTACTATTTTAGATATTAATTTTCTCCTAAATAAACCTCCAAAAACATTTTCATGATCACCGCTTTCTTCTTCTTTAAACTTATAATCAAGTGATGGAGATTCTTTTTCAAATTCAGCTTTATTTATGGCTGCTAATTCCTTTATTTTTAATACCACCTTTTTTAATAAGAAATCAATAACAGCAGTTTGAGGATCCTCACCAGCATTTGTCTCTACTTTTTCATCACTGAAATCCACTATAACTTTTTGCAACACAAGACTCAATGAGACCATTGGTATTTCAACTTGACCTTGCTCTCCATATTTTATTTGTTCATGGGTAGCAGGATCAATAAAACCATCATCAAGTAAATCATCAACGTAAACCGATTGCCCTGGCGTTGAAGGTTTTCCTAACTTTACATCTTTGACCACATCAACATATTCAAGATACTGAACATAATGATTCTGTTGTAAATTCTCAACTTCTGATACTTGTATGATGTCCAGACTCTTAATCGCATCTAATGCTCCCATGATATGATTTTCTTTTCTATATCATGTTCTGATGCAATTGTTTCTCATGTTTCGTATTCTGTCAAACACGAAGGGCATAAACATTTATAATTGAATTCATCAGCCAAATCTTTTAACGTATCATCTGGTATTTTTATAGACTGACACCAACATTTGATTTCAGCATTTGATATTTTTTCAATTGCTCTGCATTTGAAATCCGATTTACACTTTGGACATTTCTTTGGAGCTTCTTGCCTTAACAGATTAAGCACTGTAAGGTTTGGCTTCATCTCGTCATCAGTATAAATTAATGATGTATTCATGCCAAAGTATTCGCTAATGAAATGAGCTGTTGCAACACTCCTTGATTTTCCAGCTTTACAATGAACTAAAATTTCAGTATTGGCATTCATTCTTATCTTTGACAAGAATTCTATGACCTTAATGGAATCTTCCTTTGTGAAAGCTTTTGCTGTTGCGTATTCTCCAGTTGCTACTATTTTTATTTGAGTGTCTTGCAAGACGTCATCATAAAATAATCTCAATACATTAGAATGGTCTTCCTTGAAATGGGGATATGCTTCCTCCGGCATCCAATCTGGAAAGTCTGAGTAGTTTATGGAAATAAGATACAGGTTTTTTTCTTCGTCGATATTTGAATCGTTGAGGTTTTTCTCAATCATGAGAGCATCGAAATCTCTCTTCGGCAAAGCCTTTATTATCATTTATTGTAATTTTAAACCATCGTGTAATTTCTTCAATTCAATAAATCCGGTTTTCATATTTTCGAGCTTGATAAGAACCTTTTCCATTTCATGTCTTGAATCTGGATGCATGTTCCTATTATCGAGAAGATATTTGGTTAGTCTTATGTTTTCGTCGAGGCCATTTAGAAGAATATCGGAAACCGAACTGCGCAAACGATATTGACGCCGACCAAGAATTGCTCCTTGAACGGCGTCAAATAAATCTTCTTTTGTATTTATTTTAATCTCCACCGCCACCACCGTCTCCTCCACCACCATCACCACCACTATCTCCACCACCGTCTCCTCCATCGCTACCACCATCACTACCATCGGCGTCAGCACTTTCAAAATCAGAAGGATCAGCTGTCATGTCTTCCTGAACTTCAATTTCTAATTCTTCTTCTGGAATTTCCATCTTTTCTAATTCCTGCGCTTCTTTTAATGAAGGCATTGTGCTGGACCTTGTCCAATTAACGCCGCTGAAATTCGATAATGGAGTTTTTGATGTTGCTGTATAACATCCATTTCCATCAGTAATCATATAAAAGAAGGAATCATCTAAGTCGCTTGCAACTTCACCCAATACCTTGAATGCGTGAACTACTGCGTGTTTTCGTTTTTTCCTAACCGGTCCACAGCTTACTAAGATAGAAGCTGCAATGAACATTAACAGATACTTTTTCATTTTATTTTTGTTTAAGTGTTTCTTGCTAAGTCTCTGCTGACATCTCTCTCCTTGATGGATTGTCTCTTGTCATAGAGTTTTTTGCCCTTGCCTATTGCTATTTGCAATTTGAATATTCCTTTTTCTTCAAAGATCCTCAAAGGCACAAGGGCAAGACCTTTATCGATCATTTTATTTCCAATTCTCTTAAGCTCTTGTTTCTTTAATAGAAGCTTTCGATCTCTTCTGACTTCGTGTGGAGTCTGTGCTTTCTCGTATGGATCAATGTGCATGTTGCGAATGAACATTTCTCCGTTAATCAATAAACAATAGGACTCTGCGATGCTTGCTTTTCCATCTCTGATGCTTTTAACTTCAGACCCAACAAGAACCATTCCAGTTTTAAATTCTTCTAATATTTCATACTCATGACGAGCTTTTCTATTTTCTATCATAACAGTGCAAATATAAATAAAAAAGAGGACTTTTTAAAGTCCTCTTTCAATTAAGGGGTTAATCTATCAACGTCCCTGGGAAATAACGTTGCCATCTTCACGCTTTCAAGATTACAGATCTTTGCTGTTAACCTCTCAAGCCCTATTGCAAATCCTCCGTGCAATGGCATTCCTATCTTGAACGTGTTTAGATAACTTTCAAACATTTCCTGATTCATTCCTCTTGATCTAAGAGCTTTTACATATTCTTCGTATGTTTCTTTTCTTTGACCGCCTGAAGTTATCTCTATTCCTTTATATAAAACGTCATAGCTTTCAGTTGTTATTCCGTTCTTAGATTCTTTAGTATAGAAAGGTCTCATAGTAGTTCCATAATGAGTTAGGAAAACAAAATCAGCATTGTATTTTTCTTTTGCATACTTTGAGATCTCAACTTCTTCTGGTCCTGTTAAGTCATACGAATGGCTGTCGCTAATAGGACTTCCAAGAATCCTCTTTGCTTCTTCTATTGTCATCACCATCGATTCAGATGGAAGTTCTTTAACTCCTAAATAAATAAGCTCTTCTCCGCATTCTCCGCATAGTCCACCTAAGATGTATGTCATCATTTCAGCTTGCAGAACTATTATCTCTGACATGTTTTCTTTGATCACCATCTCAACGTCCATGGAAAGATATTCATTCAAGTGTCTTGATGTGTTATGCTTTTCAGCTCTAAACACAGGAGCAGTCTCAAATACTTTTCCAAACACTCCGCACATCATCTGCTTATAGAATTGTGGTGATTGAGCGAGACAAGCTTCCTTACCAAAATAGTCAAGCTTGAAAACGTTAGTTCCGCCTTCAGCACCGTTTGACACAAGCTTAGGAGTTGATATTGAAATAAATCCTTTCTCTTCAAGAAATCTTCTAAACAAGGATTGTATTTTAGCTTGTATTTTAAAGATGCACTTGTTTGATTCGTTTCTCAAAACGTATTGTCTGTTGTCAAAGATCACATTTTGATCTGCGTTCACAGTCTTCTCATAAATGTTTATTGTTGGAAGCTCAAATGGCTCAGAAAGAGTTTTGATGTTCTTAACGACGATTTCCTTGTCTGATACGACAAGCTCCTTCTTTATTTTAGCATCAACCAATTCTCCTTCGATTAAAACATAGGATTCATGTTTGATCGTGGTCATATCAATACCTTTTAAAACGCATTGATATATTCCATTAAATGTTTCAAGCAAGAGAAATCCTCCCCACTTGAATTCTCTCTTTTCTTTTACGACTCCATAGAAGGGTAAGAGTTTTGTTTGTTCTGTTGTTTCCATATTTACAGTTGTTTAACTATTTCCCTTGTTTTGTTTATCAAAAAATTTGTTTCTTCTAAGTGATGTTTTTCCAATGCTTTGAATCTTTCTTCCCAGCTTTTGGTTTCATCATCGACAAATTTCTTGACTTTAATCCATTTATATGAATTAAGTATTTCTTCTTTTTCGTTGTTATCCATGAGCACCCGGCCAGATTCGAACTGGCGTTGCAAGTTTTGCAGACCTGTGCCTTTCACCTTTCGGTTCCGCTCGGCCACGGGTGCGTTATTCATTTAATACGTTAGCTTCGATTATAGTGAAGCCTGCTGCAAGACAACCGAAGTAGCGATGTCTTCCATTTCCACAAATGCAATACTCAGTGTCGTTGATTTGAACAACATCGATCGGCATCATCTCTCCTCCTTCTTCGAGGAATTTGCGATGCTTTTCGACTTTGTTTAAATCGACTTTCTTAAGTTGCTTTTCTGCGACTTTGATGTATTTGATTTCGATCCACAAGATCGAAAATCAACATACACGAAACAATATTTAAGTTTGATAATCATATACAAATATACTAATTGTGGAGAATACGGGGCTCGAACCCGTAACGAAAGATTGCAAGTCTAACATGATAGCCAATTTCAAATCAATTCCCCAATTGTAGAACCAACAGGATTCGAACCTGCATTTCATCCCTGAGCGGGATGCGTACTTGCCCTTATACTATGATCCCGAAGAACTTTCCAACTCACAACAGTTGTGTCGTTCTTTCTCGTACGGGATGTTGTGATCCTTTCCGATAGTGGAGCCTACGGGTTTCGAACCCGTCACCTCTTGCCTGCCAGGCAAGCGCTCTAAGCCAAATGAGCTAAGGCCCCATTTCATTCAAATCAATTCCATGTGTTCCATACCACCATTCTTTGCTTTTGTCTTTGTGCTTTTGTTTTAGCAAAGAATATTTTCTTACCAATCGTTCCTGTCTTTCTTTTTCCTTGACAAAGAATTCATGATCGATACTTCCACCTTTCACATATAACAATCTCAAAAGCTTTCTCAAGATGTATCCCTGCTGTTTAGGTCCAGGGACATAACCGCTTTCAATTATCTTTTCAATGGTTTCCTTCAACACGCTTATCTCATCTTTTGTTTTATTGTTGACAAGCATGTCAAGTCTTTCTAAACCAAATCCAACATCTATGCAATCACCATTGCAATTGACTATGTTTCCTATCTCAATACCGTTCACATAAAATTCTGTGCAGTATCCTCCAAGGTCTCCATCAGTCCAAGTGCATTCGAGATCTTCTTTTACTTCAACATTGTATTCAATATAAAAGTCTTTCCATTCTTTTTTGTCTGGATGGATTGTAACATAATCCACTTTAAGACCAATCTTATTAATGAACGACATCCAAAAATCAATTGTTCTTTTCACAGTCCATTCTCTGAAAGAAAAGAATCCCATCATGTTGAAGTATAGGAAATGAGTGCTGTCTCCTATTTCTTCAAGATCATTTAATCTGATGCACGGTTGGATGTTTGAAATCGTGCATTTATAATTTTGATCTTTAAACTTGCTTTTATACTGTTGCATTCCTGAACAGCAGAAAAGAGTTGTGTCATCATGTGGAATTACGGATTTTACTATTTCAAATTCCACTCCGTTCTCTTTGCAAAACTGTTCGTAAAGAGAAATTACATTTTTGTTGCGTCCACAGCCTGGGTCCTCCTATTATTTTATTTTTGTATTGCCGACGGGGTTCGAACCCGCACGTTCCATACGGAACACAGATTGAAAGTCTGTTCGCTTAAACCAATTTGCATACGGCAACATTTGTACTCCCGACGGGGTTCGAACCCGCGATCTTCCGCGTGAAAGGCGGACGTGTTAACCAGTTCCACTACAGGAGCGTGAAATTATTTTTCACACATTAAGTCGAACGATAATTTCAATCTAAACTTCTTCAACGTAAAACACGTTGTGATCATTGGGATCGGAACTTTCGTTGATTCACCTTTTTCAAGGTAGATCATCGACTTCTTGTTTTTAAATATCAAAAGAACGTTATCTTCTTTTTTACTCACGGTGATTTTTAAGTTCACCACTCTTTGTTGGTTCGTGATATAAGTCTGAGACATCATCACATTAATTTGGAAAATGGTTACCAACAGAACGATTTTCCATCTACTTCAACTAATCATTTGGTGGAGCCTATCGGATTCGAACCGATGACCCCCTGCGTGCAAGGCAGGTGCTCTGGCCAACTGAGCTAAGGCCCCAAATAAGTGAATTAGCCTACGTGATCAGCATGAGTTTCATCATGGAAACCTTATCACGGACGTTGTCGACGCGCCATTAACCAGTCTATCGGCTTAATTCATTCGTAGTCCCAACGGGGATCGAACCCGTAATCTTCAGTTTGAGAAACTGACGTGTTAACCAATTCCACCATAGGACCATTTCAAAGAACATTTGCGGTGACGACGGGACTCGAACCCGTGACCTCCTGCGTGACAGGCAGGCATTCTAACCAGCTGAACTACGCCACCAATTTTACAGTTATGGCCAAGTGAATTAATTCATGTGACCAATCATTTACGAACGAAGCATTTTGTTTACTGTTACACCTTGCACGGTTTCCATTTTCACAATACTCTTCTACACCACGAGGTCCGGGACGGATTCGAACCGCCGTATGAGCTTTTGCAGAGCTCCGCCTAACCACTCGGCCACCGGACCAAACTTCCAATTCGGGGAGACGTCCTGCCACTAAACGAACGAAATGTGTTTCCATTTCGTATGGGATTCGAACCCATGTTTCCTCCAGCGATTCTGACGGGACTCGAACCCGCACCTCTTGGTTGACAACCAAAAATCGTAACCCTTTGACTACAGAACCGTATAATTACCTTCGATACAAGACAAAAAAACCCGAGTGGTTAGCTCGGGTTTGTTAAAGTTGATGAAATATTTTATCGCATCGGACTGTTTAACAAACCCAACAATTGTTCATCCGCGCAATCCGCAGTAAACCTGTTCGTGTATGTTAAAGTAGTTGTCATTTGCTTATTCTATTAACTATATATCTTTTTGTTTCTAATTTCTTTTACAAATATAGGAACAATATTTGAAACGAAAAAATTTATTTTATTATTTTGTAATCTTTTATTCCGAGACGATTAACCGCTTCTAATATAAGAGCCTCTTCTTTCTTATCATCTGCATCCGAAAAATGCCATGCATCTATCATGGGAAAAGTGACTGCATCTATAACAGAGTCAATAGCTTTGACTCTTTTTAAGACATTGGAAATTTTATCCTCTGTTACATTGTTTTTCTTGCCGATTGGTGACATAGCAAACATGGTATAATCTTTTCCTCCACCGCCTGCACAACATAAACCTTCTGACTCTATTATGTCGATCACGGCATCGTCAAGCGCATGAATGAATTCAATATCATCTGGATTATTGTAATCAGCTTCTTTTGTTTTAATAAGAATCGTAAAACCAAACAATTGGTATTCACCAACGTGTAATTTCTTTCTTCTTCTGCGACTGTGTTTACTCCTCTTTATTTCCATCTTTTAATTTATTTAATCTGTCTCTTAATTTTGCGGCCTCTTCGTAATTTTCATTTTTCAAAGCAATGTTGAGTCTTTCTTTATCGATCTCTGCATCTTCAATTATTTTTATTCCTATTCCTTCTTCAGCAAGAAATGAAGCATAATCCACCAAGCAATAAACTGCGATGGCTTTCATCTCAGCTTTATCATCCACGGTTCCATGTGGATCATTTATTATTCTCTCTAAAATGTCATGGAATTCAAGAGGCTCGAATTCGATTTCAGAGAGAACCCAACGAGAAAGTATTCCAGCTTTACCATCTGCTTCCTGTTGTTCTATCAGCCAATCTATGAAGCTGCTTCTCATAAGCTAATGTACTTTATTTTTTGATATGTTTTTTAAGCAACATCGAAATAGTTGATCCTAAACCGTCGAATAAAGCATCACCTGCAGTTTTATCCATGGCCTTAGATTTCTTTTCAATTTTTTCAAGATCAATTGTTTTTGAAACATTGTGTTTCAATTCAAGGATCAAGCAATGCTTAAATGCTTTATCTCTCGCTTGATTGAATGCAACTTCAGCTTGCTCTTTTGTTTTAAATTTATTGTCTACGTCAATGCTGAGTTTTGCAGTTACTTTTTCGAGAACTTCCTTTAATGCTATCAAAGAAGACTTGCTTAAAATTTTCTCTGAAACATAAATAAGAAAACCGTTATCGAGAAATTCTCCATCCTTCTCGAGATATTCAATGTAGGAAATCATTGTTTTTCTACATTCTGGTGTGTCTTTAACATCTTCTTTTATCATGGTAATAAATATTTTAAAACTGTGTTCCAATCTTTAAATTTATCCGTTCTGAAATGAATGTGCTCTCCTTTGAAATCGATGGCTCCATTCTTTGTTCTGTCATCTATAAGTGCTCTTCCAGTAAAATGTTCTTTGTGGTGTGTTAATATTAAACGCTTGTGTGCAAATTCTCCAAGGTGTTCTTCTACCCATAAACGTTTATCCGTGAAACAAGATGGATTTCCCCAGCTTGCAGTCGACAAAATAAACACATTATAGTGTTTGTACAGTTCTTTGTACGCTTCTATTGCTCCTTCTATTGGAACAAGATCTCTGTAAAATCCAGGAAGACTTTCAAACGCTTCAGTGAATGGTTCTCTTTCTGGATGTCCTTCAACATAAATATTTTCCGTTAGTTCTTCTACTGGAACTATTTTCTCAGTGATCGTTTCATCTGCATAATGCTCTTTGATGAGCTTGTCAATTTTTCCATGAAAATCTGCCATTACGCCATCCATGTCAAAAAATAAATCGTCTTTGTTCATTTTCTTAAGTTTAAAATTCCACGGGCAATGTCTGCAACCGTTTTGGCAACATGTTCCTCGTTTGAGGTGATGCTCCTTTGTAAATACTTTATATCCGTTTTCAATATAATAATCAAATCCTAACTTCATCGAATGGAAATTCTAATTGACTAATATCATGGGCAGTCCTAAGACTTTCCACTATTTGGCTGTTTGTTCTTTCGATCTCTTCTTTGATGACTTCATAATCCTTAACAAGTTCATCAAGAGCTTCTGGAGTAAAAACAAGGCTTGTGTTCTCGTTCAACTGCACTTCGACATTCATTCCAAATCTGGATGTGACGATGTCTTCTTTTTCTATTTTTATTGTTGTTTTCATTAATAGCTCCAATAAAGGTTTAAAATTAATCTCGGCTTAACTTTTGCAATCAATCCAGTTCCAGTAAGAAGATGTGTCAACAAAACTTTATCAAGCTCATCTTTTGCTTTTTGCAACATTGAGTCATCGATGTCGTGAGATCCTCCATTCTGTTCAGATACTTCTCCAACCAATACTCCGATAATTTTTGAATCAGACTCCTGTTCCATTTTATGGATGTATTTTTCTTTTATGCCAAGAGAATAATCATCGTGGTCATATTTTTTTCCATTATGTTTATTCACATAATAGGTCTTTGACTCTGTTCCTTTTTTACCTGTCTTCTTTCCAGTCTTTTGATCATGAATGTCATATTCTTCTTTCTCGATCTTTTCTACATACACATCATTGAAGTCGATGCCCCAATATAAATATGCGCTTGCATGTGCTCCCATTCCAATAAGTTTAAAGTTATACTACAACTACGCTATCAAGTTTTCCAGATACTCCCACATTGGCTCGAGTTCTCCAGCCACATATAATTCCTTTTTGAAATGCTCATGTTCTTTCTTGTATTTTTTGGTCATTGAGCTTCCATGTTTTAATCCATGTTCGATATTAGCAATCCTGTCGCACAGTTTTGCAAAAGTTCCATATTCAGTAGTTCTTATTTTCAAGTAATACTTATCGTCAGCTCTTTCGCTTCTGATTGTTCCGGTTGAATTGGTTAATGCAAATGCTATTACAGCGGATCTTTCTCCTACTGCAGATTTCAGGTCATTGAAGGTTTGTCTTGCATCTTCAACACAATCGTGGTTCCAAAGACCTCCTTCAACATAGGGCCAATCTATTGCTGGAATCAAGTGTTGAAATCTTCTTCCAACATCTACGACCTTTCTTAAATGATATGAATATAAAACATCAACTTCATTATTAAGCTTGTAGTATTGATTTGCATCAAAATGTGATTGACACGCAAACTGGCGAGCTTTAACAGCAGTCGTGAAATGAGATTCCAACAGCTTGTTAAGTGGAAAATCTTTTGATTCAAACCCTTCGATCATTTGACCATTTGGACCAATCATCGAAGCCGAAGCAACCAAATACATTCTAATATTATCGAATGCCGTCTTTTTAATAAAGCCAAATCCAATGGTTGAACAAAATGCTTTCACGAAATATCCTCCAGCTGCTAACGGACTTTCTTCTGTCTTATGCAATATTAAGAATGCCTCGCCTGTTGCAGGATTTAATATCAGGTCACGTTCCTGGAATTTGTGTTGCTGTTTTAAATAAGTTTCTAATTGTTCATTGTATTTTCCAAATGAACCTTTTTTGATTTTATCGAAATTTGTCCAAATAACTTTACCTTTTTCCGAGGTTGAAATTTCACCTGAATAATTTCCTATAAAAGTTGTGCTGATATATTCGCCGTCTTCTCTTACAAAGAATGGACGCAGGTTTGAAACGTCAAGGCCTGTTTCTTCTTTAGTTTCTCTTATGATTGCTTGCTCTTCTGTTTCACCTTCATCGATTTTTCCACCAGGCAATCCGAAATCATTGATGTCATTCTTACGAGACACTGCGAGGATGTCTCCATCATCGTTATGAAGCAATATGGTAACTGCTCTTTTCTTAGTATCCTCTTTCATATTGTAAAAGTACTAAAAATTTGCTAATTATTCATATTTATTGGCAAGTTCTCCTAATGTTACCAAAACCTCTATATAGGATTTATCTTCTGAAAAGATTGGTACGTCCTCATCCACAACCCATTTAGATCTCATTATGGGTTCTGTAACCTTCACATTTTCAGGAAGATTGAGTTCAGAAGCTTCAAGCACGAAATATTCTTTAGTTACGCAAAAACCTCTTTTCTTGTAAGTGCTCATCTCATCCCAATGTACTTTTTTATCTTCTAACATGGATAACATTTGAGCTGTGCTTTTACGATGAAGTTCTTTATCTGAATAATTAGCTTGTGCCAACCCCGATATGGAATTTCTTATTCCATCTTGTTGTCTCCAAATAAAATTATTGGTGACCTCATGTCTTGGAATGTTGAATGACCTTGAATCAAATGTGGCAGGTTTTTTCTTCTCTGGGTATTTGCTCCAATGATGTATTTCCATATACTCATTGAAGTAATACGTTGCAATAGAAGCAGACAATGAAACGATCTTGTCAACTTCTCCGTTGAACCATTGCTGAGTGTTTTTATTTCCATAATCAGCCAAGAATAATGTTATCTCGTCCGATTGTGAATACGCAAGCCTGACGTTCTGAACTTCCTCGCACAATTTTATTGTGGTGTATTTCATAGCGTTACCAATGACTTCGTCATAAGGTTTCTTAAACCCTCTTGTATATGTGTGAAAAGCTCTTCCGTCGAGCCTTATAATAACCGGAGTTTTTGGTTCAAGCTTTCTCTTATCTGCTTTCTCGTAACCTTTCATTCGGTCTCCAAGAGTCTGAAATGCTTTATCAAAAATTCCTTTAAAAATATCTTTTATGGACATAGTTTGTGTAGTGCTTAAACTCCATGTTTTTCGTAGTAAAATAATTCCATGCATTTGGCTCTTATGCCATGTGATCTTGTTATCACGTTCCATGGAACATCATCGAATTTTAATTCGCTGTTTAATAAAAATCTCAATTGTTCTAATTTGAATTTGAGTGTCTCAGAACTGTATTCTTTGCTTGCGCCTTGAATAGTTTTAAATTCATCAAACAGTTTTTCTAAGTCACTAATAGTCTGACAGTCCTGAACTTTCTGAGTTCTTATCAGAGTTCGTTGCGTATCATTTAGTGTTTCCATTTTTGATTTTTGTTTCTGTGGTTTTAATTATAGGTCCTTTTTCGTTTATCCATTCCTTTAATTCCGCAGCCGTAAACCAACCATGATTATATTTCTGTTGGTCTTTTGGATTCATCCAATAATGAACCTCTTTGGTTGTTCTGTTTTTCCATCCAGGAGTCAACACCAGCATTTCTTTCTTGGCTGATTTTAATTCTCTTTCTATTCCTGTTTCATCGGATGCCTGTTTAAGCTCCCACATGTTAAGATCGCTTGAATAAAGCTCGGTCTTTGTTCTGTCGTCAAGTTTGTTAGGCATGCAAATAACAAGCCCATTTTTTCCAGCAGTAAATATTGCAATGTTGTTCTCTGCAAAAGCTTTTCTAATAAGCAGATAATAATCTTGATTAGTCGTGATAATCATGAAGCTGTCATCTCCCCAATAACACAGCAAATCTTTTCCATGCGGCTTATTCATTTCCCATGCAAGAGATTTAATTCCTTCTTCTAAGATTGAATCGCTGAATTTTGATGATGCGTAATATACTGCGCAGAAATCACCTTTCTGTCTGAACTGTAAAGTAAGAGGTTTTTGAGTTATGAGTCTTGCATCTATTCCCAACGTTGGTTTTAGAGTTCCGACAAATTTCTTTATTGCATTTATGGTTTGGTTTCCGGTGTATGTTTTGATTCCAAACCCTTCTCTTATCCCAGCAATTCCAAATTCATGTTCAGCGCAAAAATCGTATCCGAAGTTTATTCCGCAGAATTCCTTCTTATCGTTCAATCGCCAATCTGTATAATGATACGCTTTCTTCACGTTAATGTCTACTCTTAAATAATATCAGGGGCAATTTAGGGGATGAACGAATTTAGTGAAAAATTAAGTAATAGAAAAATTTATTTAGCAACTTTACAAGTATTTGACAAACTTAGTTGCTCAGCTGTTGTACATGCTGTTGCCATTGCACCAGGAGTGGGATAAAGTTTTGCGTCAACTGTTGCTGCGAGAGTTTTTAGAAAAGCAAAAAGAGGTTCACCGAGAACCATGCTGTATGAAGGCACATGTCCTGCTTTTGTTTCTTTGCCATCCATCCATACTTCTGGAGCTGTTGCTTTTATTCTCGAACCACCGGTTAAGTTTATTTCTGAGTTAGCAGTGATGGTTATGTTATTACCTCTTAATTCTATTATGGCACTTGTGTCTTTGTGTTCAATAACTATTGCATTATCATTGGCAATGTTTATTCTCGAGTCTTTTAGAAATATAGTAATACCCTTTTGTTGAGTGTAATACATTCTTAGCTTCTCATCATTATCATAAATCAATGAGTGCGCATTTTGGTAAGAACCATTTATTTCATTCTTAAGATCAGTTGCGAGTTCTTGTATTGAATAATATTCAGGCGAATATATGTTGCCGTTGTTAAATTTTACTTTAACTACTGCATCCTTCTTTGGTGTTGAAAATTGTCCTGACCCGCCGTCTTGTCCGAAAGATAAACCTCTCATCGGATTTGCCCATGGAAGATCTGCATCATCAAGTTCATCGAATTTTCCAAATACTCTTATTCTACAACGTCCAATCTTTTTTGGATCATCGTTATTGACGACTACTCCGAGAAAATCCATCTCTCTCAAATCATCTTTTATCCACTGTTCTCTTTTGATCATGATAATTATTTATAAACGTTTCCGAGATTTTCATTAAGATTTGCTGCACGAGTTGCAGGTGTTGGTAACGCATTACCCATGTTAGCGGTTGATTTGGTGATCAAATCAGAACCAGGAACATTTGGAAACACGTCAGTCAGTGACTGAGCTCCTTTTTGAATGGTTGGTAAAACATTTCCAACCAATTGCTGAGCCTGTCCAACGAAGGCGTTGAAAATTGTTTGTAATGATTGGTTTCTCAAATCATAAACATTTCCAAGAACTTGAGTTGTTATTGCTGCACCTGCTGCATTTACTCCTCTTGATATTAAATTTGCTGGAACTCCAGCAATCTGGTTCAATTTGTCTTGAAGGCTACTTCCAATTCCACTTATAGTATTCTTTAATATGTTGTCAGGTCTGTTGTTGAAAGCCTTATCAAAGTCTGGAATACTTTTTAAGTTGTTTCCGTTCTCACCAGTCAATCCATCTTTTAACACTAAATCAAGAAGCTTATATTGATGTTGCTCTTTAATATGTCCTACGTGTATCTTAAACTTTTGTTTTGCCATCTCCATTTCTCCGTTCATAGAAATCTCTTTGTCTGACGGGAAACTTTCCCAGAAATCAAACGTGCAATGAGACAGATGAAATTCCATTAACGAAACAAGATTATCTATGTTTTCTATTTCTGGATCTGTGGAAGCTGAACTTCCAGTAAATGCTAAATCACTTAAAGCTGCACCCGAAGTAAAATCTTCAGTGTTTGGATTTTGATTTACTATATTACCATTTATTTTATCAATGGAAGATTTTACTCTTTGGAATTGTCTTATCTCAGCCAATTGAACTCTCACTGTAAACCATCTAAGATTTTCAGGAACAAGAGACCTCATGTACTTCGCATCGAACGTTGCTTTTCTATATAAATCCGCGAGAGCAGTAATTCTTAAATCAATGCTTTCAAGACAGGCTATCTCAAGAACTTTATCTTTACCTCTGAACGGGTTAAAATTTTCTCCAAATTCTATTTTCCAAATATCATTTAATCCGCTAATGGTTTGAAAGTACCATGGAGTCTCCTTGTTTATGTATTGCAAATTAGCCTTGAACGTACGAAGCATGCCAGCTCTATTTGGATAACCAGTGGCTTCCAAATATCTTATAGCGCTTTCGAGAGTTGGGTCTTCAGCAAATAAAGGATCATCGGTCTGTCCTGTTTCCAAATTTCTTTGGTTAGGTGTAAAATCGAAAACAAGTCTAAATCCAAGATAAGTAGGATCTTCGAATCCACCTTGCTTGGTAGTTAAAAATCCCTTGAAGAATTTATTTATATTTTGATCTATTGCGTTATTCATGTATTAAAAAATTTAATTAACTACGGCTGAGAAATTTGGTATAGGCCATTCTCTTCTGGTTAACATTAATTCCTGAACGAACAAACCATCGCTTGAACTCCAAGAGTAAGTCATTCCATATATTGTATAGTATCCTGTGAGGAACTTATCGAAACTGAAACTGCTATCGTCGCTTTGTGAGTCATCAGCGGTTTGTTTCTGTCTTGATTGATTTGCAACGTTCACTATTAATACAGGAACTCTTTGTCCTCTGTAAAGATTGAAGTTACATTTTCCAAGATTAACTCTCAACATCATCTTTTCGATCTCTTCATTGTTCTGCCTATTTTGAACTATTGCATGAAGATAATTTTCATGGCAATTTCCATCAGGCAATCCATATTGAGTTCCGAACCACTTATGTTTATTGAATTTGGAATTGCTTCTGTCTGGTCCGCTTCCAAAGAAATCTTCTTTGGGTCTTCCCTTTAAAAGTATTTTATTGTCTGTTCCTTTGGTACTCAATGGTTCAACGAAATAGCTTTTATATTTCTTTTGAGGATCTGTCTCAGACAATTGTGCATCATAATGTTGTAAGAATCTTCTATAACCATTATCAATAACAACCTGTCCTGCCTTATTTATAAGGGTGTATCCTTGGATGTAATTTCCAGTAGCTCTAACTTGATTACTGTTGAGCAACATTATTTGTGTGTCTATCTTTTCAATTCTTTTGTCCTTGAAAAAGTCATCGTTGAAAGTTAAAGTCTCTATTGCATCTTCAAGCTCGAACTCGTCTGAAAATTGATTATTCATGTTCACGAAGTTCATGTAATAATAATGATCAAAAAATCCCTTAAAGAAGCTGTCATCGTCTTTGTAAGAAGCTAATGTAACATCGTTGATGAATTTCTCGTATGTATCAAATGGATTTATCCAGCTTTGTTTATCGTTTGTTGTAGTCTCATTGCTTGCAAATCCTACTTTCAATTCGTTGCATATATCTATGATTGCATCAAAGGAAGTTTTGTCCTTAAACGTCTTGCACCATTCTCCATAAAGTCCGGGAACTCTTAAAATTCCTTCTATCGTGAAAGCTTGAACGTCTCCTGTTTCTGATTTGCTTGGAAATGCATTTACAAATGTTATTTCAAAATCACATCTGATCGGCTTAAATTCGTCGGTCTTGCTTCTTATGAATAGAGACATTGGATCTCCATCCTTAGGAAAATATTTGGACATGAACAAACCATCTGTGATTGTTACTCCTATTCTTATTCTTGGAATGAATCCAGTCTCATCCAAATAAAAACTATCGATGTCGTTTTCTCCGAATTGATGTTTATTTATTTCAATGAGAGGCCACCTATCTCCAGCTTGATTAAACCTATTCTCAGTAGAGAGAAGCGGCATGTTTGGATCAGCCGTGTTTGGTTGATCCATTTGTTCAATTTGAATAGTTGGTTTTGTTATAGTAAGTATTTTCCTATCTAAACTCATTTATTAAGTATTTTGAAAGATTTTCTTTTCCAATAATTTAGCTTTAACCTTTGCTCTTGAAAGAACTTCAGGACAGTTATCCTTGTTTGCAACAACATCTCCACCAAATACAACAACTCCGTTTTCAACCTTAATTTCTTGAGATCCAATATCGGCCATGTTTGGCGGAAGGTTTGAAGCAGCATTTTGGAATTGACTGGATTTTTGTTGAACAAGTTCCAATCTCTTCACGTCCTTCTTGCTCAATCTGTTCTTGTCAAAGAATTTTGCTCTTAGATCCGCAGATTTAGTTTCAGGACTGTTTGTTGTAACATTGACGAAATTTGATTCCATTTCTTTTAAGTCGCCAATCAATAAAATCGTTCCACGTTCTAAAGAAAATGGGTTTGATATTCCGTTGAATTTAAGAATGTAATCAAGCTTGCTAATATTTCCATAATATATTCTTGCGATAAGATCTGGCCTCATCTCAAAATCATCGGTCACCATTGTACTCGCTGTGACGGTCACATCTCTGTTATAGAGAAATGAAGCAAACGTCAAATCGATGATGTTCTCACCGAATTGATTTACTGCTGTCGTCTTTTTTGTTAATGTATCTAATGAGAGCATTTTATTTCTTAGGTTTAGTTTGCGGTGGAGGTGGTGCACTTCCAGCCCATGCCTTTGTTAAGTCATATTCGTTCTTTCTGAAAGAGTTACCCCACATGGATTTTCTCGCAGTGTTATTTGAATTGTTCAAATTAGATGCAGTCACGCTTGTTGGCTGCACGACATTTTGAGATTTATTCGATGTGAGTCCAGCATTTTCTACGTTTCCTTTCCACTTTGAAGTATCAACAACAGAATTGTGCGCAGAAGAGAATGCTGAATCATTTATTCCGTAATACATTCTACCATTACCAAGGTTAAACATAGATTCTATGTCACCTTTGTCTCTTGGTTTCCCATGTTTCAATTTTATGTTAACTTTTAATTCAGTTGGGAAGTCGTCATTTCCTAATTCATCATTGAATTCAAAATCAACGTCAGTGCATATTAAGTTTCCTATCATTGCGATTGGATTCATAGGATTTCCTACAACAAGATGCCATTCACCCACTGGGTCACCAGTTAATAAGGATCTCATTGCCAGGATTTGTGGTCTGTTCTGTGCTGCCTTATTAGCTAAGAACATTTTACCACCACCCTTTGTCAACTCCTGTAATGCCTGTAAAGGATTATCTAACAGTCCTGAAAGAGTCTTCATGAACGTGTCGCTCAATTTTCCAAATTCAGCAGACAATGAACTTAAATATCCGTCTATGTCACCGCTATAAAATTTCTTTTGGTCACCAAATTGTCTAACCCTTGGATATTGAGGAAAATACCTTATGGCACCACCCCAGAATTTAGCATTGTTGTATGTCAATGTAAGAATGTTCGACATTAAATCGAGCATTGCAGCTTTTGGATTTATGTTTCCGATAGACTTTAAAGAATAGTGGAAATTGATGCTGATGTCTCCTTCAAAATGCATACCTCTATCTCTAACGAAAGTCTTGTGAATTACGTTAACAGGACCATAAACTTTATTTGCGTATGGACCTTCGCTTCCGTAAGTCTTTTGAGCATAGTCAGAAGTGGCTTGTGATAATCCAGAATAATCTTTTGGATTTAAAAACGCGAGTGCACCTTTGACGGCATTTCCTCCGGGAACTCCAGCCAATGCTCCGTCGTCAAACCCTCTTTCGTTACCAATAACTTCCTGCACACTTGCTTCAATCTCTTTCCAATTTTGTCCGAACGTGAATTTCATTATGTCCTTCAACGAGTTTCCGGTTTCAGAACCAAACCATGTAACAGCTTGTGCCAACGGTGGAATATTGCTTCCGTCATCGGTCTTCAAGTTGTCAAGCATTGGTATAGGATACCTTCTTAAAGTTACGAGGTAGTTATTAGGAATCTCAGCATGATACTTGCAATATAAAAAGTCAGCATAAGAATATGGGGCAGAACCAAATGGAGAGTATCCAGAGTGTTGTTCTTGCGACCAAGCTATAATATTTGATGCCGACGGGTTTCTTGAATAAAAAGGAGTGATGCCTGGTTGCCCAGTTAAATCATGCAACAGCTTGTTATCGCCTGCCGCAGTCTCCATTCTGAAAATCGCATACTCATTGAATATGGATTTGGTTCCCATGAATGGCGCATCGTCGGCTTGTAAGTTATCCGAAAACGCGTATGACAAAGTTCCATTCTGATAATCTGGATTAAATGATTGTCCAGTTTTATCTGCAAAGAACTTGTCAATGGAATTTGTGTCCGTTGTGCCTGTGTTATTACTTAAAGGAGCGAATGCCATGTTGGTCTCTATTATGTTTGTTATTCTATATATTTGCCTCTTCTATAATGACCATTGCATAGAAACAGGCTAACTTATTGACAGCTAACTGTCTCATTTTCATTATTTTTCGAAATATTTTTATATTTGAGAAATAATGAGTATGTTTGTATTCTAAACCATATAAATATGAGTACAACAAGTAAAAAAGTAAAACAATCAGACGTAGTTATAAACTACTTAAATGAAAAACCAGGTCGTAAAATAACTACTGACCAGGCAATGAAAATCACTAAAGCCAAATCAAGGGCTTCAATGAATTATTTGCTTCCAACAATGATGAAGGACGGTTTGATCACTCGCGTGGATGCAGGAGTTTATGCACTTCCTGGAACAGTGAGCAAAGCAAAATCAGCTCCGAAAAAAACAGCACCGATCGCTGTTAAAAAAGCTTTACCGTTCAAAAAATCGACAACGGTATTGGACACAGTTTCAATGAAAAGCAAATTGATCGCGAAAAAACAGGAGCACTTAAACAGTGTGGAAGCAATTGACAAGCAAATCGAGAACATCGACAAACTTGAAATACATGCAACCTCAGTTATTAAGAACGCGTCTACTGTTCTTTAAACCGGTAAATTATGGAAAAGAAAAAGCCTGCGTGATGCAGGCTTTTTTTATACAAGCACTTCGTCGAATAAGTGCCAAATCTTTTTTGAGTCCTTGTTTGGATCAAAGATGCAGTATTCAGGTCTTATTCCATGCACCTTAAAAAATGCTTTGATGTTCTTTATGAACGTGCCTGAGAGAGTGTAATGGAAATAAATAACTTGTTGACTCTTCTTGTTGATAAGAGCTTGCGCAAGTTTCTTTTCCAATTCCTTGTTTATTATAAAGTCCTGAGGACTATTGATAACAGGAGTTTCAACATAGTCAAACTCAAGAATAATCTCTCGAGCATCTATGATGTAGCTTTGTCTAAAACCGTCAATGGTTTTGCGGACAACCTTTTTGTCCTCCTTCGTGAAGATAATTTTCAAAAAATTATTTGTTTCTTTTTTGGAGTTTTAATCTCCTTTTTTCTTCAGCAGCTTTGTTGCTTGCAATTATTCTTGCAGCTTCCTCAGCGCCAACGCTTTCAGTCAATGACTTTAATACTTGTGCTTCTTTTTCTACAAGTTGATTTCTCTGATCGTTCTCCACTTGCATTAGAAATTGCTGATGTATCTGATTTCCAGCAATTCTTGATCTTTCGATCCTTTCTTGCCTTTGTGAAGTGGTCTCGTTGTTGTTTTTAAGTCCAAGTCTCTTAGCGAGATTCTTTCTCTCTTTTCTATTGTAGTGTGCCATATTATTTCTTTCTGTTTATTTTTCTTGATTTCTTCTGAGCCTTGTTTTTTGATTTCCTTTTCTTTTCAGCATTCAAGCTTTTTTGCTTTGAAGCCTTCTTCAAGAAACCCATTGTCGATTTTTGTTTTGACTGTTGCAATATTTGTTTAAGTATTGCTTGTTGGTCCTCAACGCTCATTTCAGATTCAGCATCCTGTGTTGCTTCTTCCAATGATTTTGTAGGATCGATAGAATCAGAAAGCGTTCCGCCTTCTACTTTGTTTGCATCCGGTAAAATTCCTTTTACCTGTTCTGCTACTTCTTTTGAAATGTTGTTTTCTTCCATGGTTATAATTCGCTCTCAGCGATTTTAATTATTATGTTAACTCCATCAACTTGTTTCGGTATTCTATTAATGTCATCGGTTATCGCTCTGACAGTATATTCAATGTAAGGTTCTCCTTGTATGTCGTGTCTAACCAATGAACCAAGAACTCCATCAATGTTTAAATATGTGATGTCAATCTTTTTCTTGAGATTGTGTATCTTGTCATCTTGATTTTCTTCTTCTTTTCCAATATCAAATCCAAATATGTATCTGAATATTTTCATGAACAATGTTGGAACAAATGCATCATTGGTGTTTAAAGCTTCTTTCACGCTCATTTGCATGTATTGGCTTTTTGCTTCTGACACGCTGCCATCTCCTTCCTTAGGAGCTTTTTCCAATCCTGTAACGTCAACTGCAAAACATGGATGTTCTTGCAAGACAACTTTAGAGGTTGTCATAAGCCCAAGGTAAAACCATCTTTCTGGATCTTGAACGTCATATCCGCTTTCTTCTTTCAATTCTCTTATAGCAGTTGAAAGAACATCTGGGTCTTCACCCTCAGCTCTTCCAGTTATTAGAGTGATCGAATAGTTTCCGTCACGCATTGGATTATATTCCTTAAGAACCCCAAGCGTTTTAGGAAGACCTCTTGTGTCTCTTTCAAAAGGCATAATGACCACACAAAGATCGGTTGGTTCTATTCCGAACATTCCATCTTTTTGAATGACCTCGAAATATTCGTTGCTGCTAAGAACTTTCTTTTCTGATTCCATCATTGAGAATAATATTTTTTAATCGCCTCCTTAACGGAGTTCTTGATTGTATCAATGTCCAATCCTGATACTATATAATTGACTATCTCTTCTTCAGCATCTTCAAATGATTGACAGATGACTCCGTATAATTCTGCTGATGGAATATTTAGCTCCATCGTAATATCAATATTGACTGGATTTGGTTTTTGCTTTTTGAGCAAAGTATGAATTGGATTGTCAGGAGCTTTTGGTTGAGTTCTTACTTGAACGTTGCTTATATTCGTGTTAGTCTTCTGTTCTCCAACAGGAGCATTTGCAGGAGGTTCCACATCAAGCAATTCATGTTCATTGTTGGTTTTAATAAGAAATTCGTTCATGAGCTCATACTTACACCTGCTGCCATCTGCAAATTCCACCATGACAGACCCATCTTGTTCGATGGCGACATTTAGAAATTCAGTGATGGCTCCAGCTCTCTCGGATTTTAACCATTGGTATTTAGAGAAGCCAGACAGATATGCCTTAAGATCCTCTATTTTGTCTGCTGAAATCATTTTCTTTTTCTTTTTGAATAAATTTTTAAACCACATGAGTGGGGAAGTTTTTATGTTATCAAAAATCAGGATTCGTAACCCTCATGTCATAATCTTTGAAGTCTTTGAAGTCTTCGATGTCTGTTCTAATTCGCCTCTCAGGATCATCTGCGTCCTGTCTTGCTTTTAATCGTTCTCTTCTCACTTCTTCCGGTATGTCAATGTAAATAACAAAACATTCTTTTCGTTCTTGAGTCGACAATGCACGTATTCCAGATGGTGTCATCACAAAAAGACTTGCTGCATTGAATTCTCTTAGAGTGGTTCCGTAATACCACTTTTGATCTCCGAAGATATTCCATTCACGAAAATCTTTTGAGTCGATCATTTCTTTGAACTCATCCTCGCTGATGAAGTGATAATCAACTCCATCTCTTTCATTTGTCCTCGGCGGACGTGTAGTGTACGAAACAGATTGTTTGAATCCTCTTCCAAGGAATTTCTTTTTTAGATGGTCTTTTCCACCTGCGCCTGGACCTACAAGGATTATTTTCATTGAATTACTTTTACTCAATTCTTATATCCTTAAGAAGAGTAATGTTTCAACGCTTTTAAGCCGTTGGTGCTGTTGGTGCTGAGACTAAATGATAAAATTCATCTATCCTTGATTTGGCTTTAGCAAACCCACCTGTTTCATCTGGGAATATTTTTTTACCCCAACCTGCGTTAGCGTGGTAAATTCCTATCAATGAGTCATTTAGGTTAGTGAATCCGTTGATGTCAGCCGTATGGTCTTCATTAATTGCTTCTGCTGTTATAGAGTGAAAACGATCAATAAAATATTGGCACAATGCTTCAGCGGCAATTTGTGGATTGTCTAACAATTCAGGATGGTTGACGAGGTCAACGTTCAGTTTCAATCCAAGCGCTCTATAGTTTCCAAGAAACGTTATTTGGTTGAACCCACGGCCAACGTACATCCATCCATTGTCTGGACCGTTACCGTATAAATTTCCGTATACTTTGTTAAAAAATAACTTATCGTTTACCTTGATTGCATTTAATTGTTCTTCAGTCACTCCTGTAAAATGGTGGCCAAAGATGGCTCTGATCCTTTCATTGGAAGTATGTGCATAACTTGCTTCTTTGTGCAATTTCAATTCACACTCCTTGCTTGCAACGGCTAATACGGCCGCCTTTGCGAAGGTGTTTGTTATGCCTTTTCTTGGGCACGTGTTAAGAATAATATTCATATTATTTCTTTGTTCTGGTGTCAACGTTGCTATGTAGCTCATGGTTTTATCTGTGATTTTGGTTGTTTGATATATATACCATGAGCGCAATTAACCACTTTTTTGACAAGGTTTTCTGTATAAACCTTGATAGAAGACCAGACAAATGGGCTGAGTCAACCGCAGAATTCGATAGAATAGGATTGACTGTGGAAAGAGTTTCCGGAGTAGATGGACAAACACTAAGACCAACAGGAAGTATCACCGCAGGCGAGATGGGATGCTCGCTGAGTCATTCTGGAATACTTAAGAAAATGGTTGAAAACAATTGGAACAAGATATTGGTTCTTGAGGACGATGCAGTATTCATACCAAATGTTCAAGAATATTTTGAGGCTAATGTTGCAAACATTCCAACTGATTGGGACATGTTATATTTCGGAGGAAATCATTTGAACCCTCCAATACCAATAAACAATGCAATAAGCAGAATAACAAGAACCTATACGACGAGTCATTATGGAATATCGTTGAACATGGCAAAAGCAGTTATACAAAGAATAGAAGCTTTTGCAAACCAAGTTGACGTTGCATATTCCGAATTTCACGCCGGAACGAGAAGTTTTACATTCAACCCAGCAATCGCATGGCAAAGACCTGGAGTCAGCGACATACACAACGTTTTTCAAGACTATACATCATTCATGAAACCTAAAAATATATGATAACATGCACATTGCAAGGTGGACTTGCCAACATAATGTTTCAGATTGCTGCAATGAGATCTTTTGCTAAAGACAAAAATACAGAAGTAAGCTTTCCTAATTTTAGTTCTCAACTTGATGCGATGAACAAAGACACTCACCACAATCCAAAACTTACATACGCACAGGAATATGCAACCATATTCAAGAACCTAAACCTGAAGCAAGATAATGTTGCTTCGTCAAGAACCATTTCAATTCCGTTCATGTTTGCTGAAATTCCATACGAAGACAGAGCAAGTTATAGCGGCTTTTTTCAATGCGAGAAATTCTTTAAACACAATAGGGATTTAATACTTGATATGTATGAGCCTAATGATTCTATAAAAGCATACATTATTGGAAAATATTCTGATTTATTAAATATAGAAACCTGTGCAATTCATGTCAGAAGAGGAGACTATTTGAAACTTCAACACGTCCATTGCGTACAAGATATTGAGTACTTCAGACAGGGAATGGAAGCAATTGGAGACGTTCAAAAATATGTTGTATTCAGCGATGACATTCAATGGTGCAAAGATAATTTTAAAGGTGATAAATTTGTGTTTATTGAAGGAGAAAAAGATTACGTTGACCTATTTCTCATGAGCATGTGTAATCATCAAATAACGTCGAATTCTTCATTCTCTTGGTGGGCGGCATGGTTGAATAAAAATCCTAACAAGAAGGTGGTTGGACCGTTGAGATGGTTCAATGAACAGAGCATTGCATCACAGGACATACTTCCAGAAAGCTGGATAAAAATATACGTTTAAAACATGGAATTAATATATTCAAAAATAGAACCAGAAAAGCTATTACATATTATCAATAGGCTCACAGAGATTGAAGGAAGACAAGAAGTCGTTCCTGCTAATAATTTCATACAATGTGCTACATTAAAAATGCCAAACGGAAAAACTTTTCCACCTCATAAGCATATAACTAAATCAAGAGCATATACAGAACAAATAGCCCAAGAGTCTTGGGTGGTGATAAGAGGAAAAGTCAAATGTATATTTTATGACATTGATGACACAGTAATAGCAACTCCAATTCTTGAAGCAGGCGATGCAAGCTTTACATTATATGGAGGACATACGTATGAGATATTAGAAGAAGATACTGTTGTATATGAATATAAAACAGGACCTTATGAAGGACAAAAATTAGACAAGACTTTTATAAATGGATAACAGCGAAAGAGTATTAGAATTCAAAACTTATGGAATAGATGTTTTCATACATGACACTGCCATAATAAAGCATCCACAACTATGTACTGTTGGAAGTCATGTTGCAATTGACAATGGAGTTACATTCTCAACGATGGTTGAGATAGGAGACTATGTTCACATTGCTCCTTATGTTGTCACCATAGGAGGAAAAACTACCACTGTAATTTTAAAGGATTTTTCTTTCGTTGCAGCTGGTACTAAAATTATAACTGGAAGCGAAGATTATACTGGTGAAGGATTGGTTGGACCAACAATTCCAATAGAATACAGAAAATTGATTTTAAAAAATGTAACTTTCGAAAAGTTTGCTGGATGCGGAGTAAATTGTTCAATCATGCCTGGCGTTACTCTTGGCGAAGGAGCAATACTTGGGGCTAATTCTTTATTGACTAAAAATGCTGAACCTTGGACGATATACGTGGGAAGCCCGGCTAAACCGGTTAAGATAAGAAATAAAGAAAATATATTGGAATACGCAAAAAAACTTGGATACTAAAATGGAAAATAAAATAAAACCTATCGATTTTAGTTCTGTTGGAGACTTTGAAAAGGAAGTTTCAAAATTCTTTGGAGCTAAACATGGCATCTCAATAGATTCATGCACACATGGAATTGAGCTATGCTTGAGATATTTTAATGTCAAATCATTTGATTGTCCTAAACACACATACATTTCAATTCCGTTTTTGGCAACTAAATTAGGAATTAATTTAGTTTGGAATGATGAAAAGTGGATTGACTATTACAGACTGACTCCTACTATAATTGATGCGGCTGTTCTTTGGAAAAAAGATAGTTACATTCCAGGAACATTCATGAGTGTTAGTTTTCAATATCAAAAACACTTGAGCCTTGGAAGAGGCGGTATGATTCTTTGTGACGATGATGATGTTGCACTCGAATTAAAAAAGATGAGCTATGATGGTAGGTTGCCAAACATTCCTTGGAGAAGCCAAAACATAAACACAATGGGGTATCATTATTACATGACTCCAGAAACTGCAAAGCTTGGATTGGAAAAATTACCAGAAGCAATTAATAATACGCCAAGACAGTGGGTTACTGAAGATTGGCCGGATTTAACTAAAATGAAAATATTTGAAAAATATGCAAGCTAAAAAAGCATTCATCACTGGAATTGGCGGACAAGACGGAAGTTACCTCGCCGAATATTTATTGGATCTCGGTTACGAGGTTTATGGAATGGTAAGAAGAAATTCTGTTCCCGAAAATCAACAATCAAGACTTGAATTGATTCAAGACAAGATAAACGTTTTTTACGGAGATTTAATGGATCAAACGTCAATAGAAAAACTATTGACAGAAATAAAACCAGATGAGATTTATAATATAGGAGCGCAAAGCCACGTGAGAATAAGTTTTGACATTCCACAATTTACTGTACAAACAAATGCAGTCGGAGTTATTAATATGTTAGAAGCTTATAAGAGAATTTGCCCAAACGCAAAATTCTACCAAGCAAGTTCATCTGAGATGTTTGGATTAACGGTTGACTCAGATGGATTTCAAAGAGAAACAACTGTCATGAATCCTGTTTCTCCTTATGGCTGCTCAAAAGTTTTTGGATATAACGTTGTAAGACATTACAGAAGAGCTTACAAGCTTCATGCAGTAAATGGAATATTATTCAATCATGAATCGCCAAGAAGAGGTTCAAACTTTGTGACCAACAAAGTTGTCAAGGGAGCTTGCATGATAAAACTTGGAAAGCAAACCAAATTAGAAATGGGTAACATGGATTCATTCAGGGATTGGGGACATTCTAAGGATTACGTAAAAGCAATGCACGCAATGATGAAACATGATGTTGCCGATGATTTCGTTGTGTCGACGATGGAGACACATTCGGTAAGAGAAATGTGTGATGTTGTGTTCAACTACCTTGGATTAGATTACAAAGATTATGTTGTACAAAACGATAAATTTTTAAGACCAGAAGAACTTCCTTATTTGAAAGGAGACTCTACTAAAATAAGAACAGCTCTTGGTTGGAAACCAACCTACACATTCGTTGAGATGATGCATGAGATGTGCGATCACTGGATGGATGTATTACAAGGAAAACAATCACATAGATGAGAACTGTAACTGTTTATCAAATATGGTCGATGATAAGCTTGTCGACTGGAGAAGAACCTTCTCCGTTATTCATGGAATATGAAGACGAGTCTTATTTAAAGGTTCACGAAGTGTTTAAGAAGAAATATGATGACGGAGATCTTTGTGCAATTTTTATTGATACAAGAATGATAGCGGAACCAGAGGACGCAGAAAAAAAGATTTATGAATCTCCGGATGGCGGAAAAACAATATATGTAAGAGAGTTTGGAAGTAATTTAAAAAGATTGCTTGACGATGATGAAGCTGACAGACTTAGAGGATTGATCAAGATAAGATAGACTGAATTGCTTCTCCTAATCTATAATCAAGGTTAGCGTATTTTTTACCTTTCTCATGATTTATTTCAACGAATTCCTTTGCACTATCGTATGATGTGTGATTCAATACATTGCATGTTTCTATTATTTGTTCTACGCTGTTAACAACACAAATGCCTCTGACATCAAAAAAATCTCCTATATTAGGACATCCCCATAAAATGGGAATTGTCTTAGTCATAAAACAATCAATTAATTTTTCAGTAAACATATTAATCATTTGAACATTTTCTATAACTATGTGAAATTGAGAATCAAATAATGGATATTTACTATGACCAAGAACCATATCTTCCTTTAATGTATTTGGAGGTGCTCCAGCAGAGCTCGCATAAAATTTCTTAGGCATTGTTATTCTATTTTTGGAATTCCATAATTGGTGCCTCATTCTATGACCTATCGTTCCAGCTTTAAATCCAACTATAGAAGAAACTTCAAATGCTTTGTTTCCAAGAATATAATCATCTTTTATCCATGTATCATTTGCTATAAAGAATCTTGCGTTAGGACAATTCTTTAAAACTCTATCATTGTAAGTGAAAACATAATCGTACTTGTGATAATTGTTTAGAGCGTAATCTGTCGTCCTTGTTAATATTTCAGGAGGCTCTACAAGAAGCAGAATTTTAATTCCAATACTATCCTGATTTATTACATCGGTATCAACATATACATCTATGGGTCTATCGAATTCTCGAGACACCGTCAAACCCCATCCTGAAAAAACTCGTGCTTTCATTTTTTAGTCCATCCTTCCCAAATAAAATCGAAATTATATTTTTCTACGTGAGTGTGTGATAGCTGTTCTCTTATTTTATTTCTTCTTTCTTCTGCGCCTTCCACAAAATCATGAAATTGAACCTGGATATGTTCTATATTATTTATCCAACCACTCTCAATCAATCTTTCGAGAACATCATATTCAGAACCTTCTATGTTTAATTTCAAAAGGTCTATCTTAGTGAATTTATTTCCATTAAAAAATTCTACAATATCTACCAAGGATATTTCTATATTTTGGTCATGCTGTTGATTTACATAATACAAAGACGTTGCGTCTCCTTTCAGATCAATGAGAACTTTTCTGTTTTCGTTAGAAAGTCCAAAATCAAATACGCTGACTTGCTTATTCTTTAAAAATCTTCTTTTGATTATATTATAAAATTGTGGAACCGGTTCAAAAATAAACATGCGTGGACTATCATGCATACAACAAATTGATGCAGCCCAATCGCCCAAATATCCGCCAAGGTCAATAACTATTGAATTTTTATCAAGAGGATAATCAAGTCTGAAAGTTTTATCTCCTTCAGAAACATTCCATTCATAAAGGGTATCCATGAATTTTAATTCCTTTTCTCCAGATTCTATCATTTTTTCAACTTCATCTGGATTTTTATGTGTGATCATCAATATCATTTTACAAACTTAGCTATGTTACCTCTTTCTAATTCAAAAAATGCTTTCTTTTCACTCAGCGGTTTTCCTGAAAATTCCTGGTATATCGAATGGTGGTGAGTTAAAAATGGATTGCTGCTCCATAATGGTGGATGGTATAAATGGTAAACCTCTATTCCAGGAGTGTTACAAGAACCTATCCCACCGGTCAAGCTTAATTTGTCGTAAAAGAATTGGTCCTCTATTGAGTATCCAAAAAATAATTCTGGGTCATATCCTCCAGCTTGAACGAATTGGTCTCTTGAAACGAATATCGACCCGCCTGGTGCTCTCATTTGTTCAGGCAGATTAGGTTCTGTTATACCTGGGTATCTTGTATGAAGCTGTTCTATTGGAACTTGCCCGCTGATTATTGTTTTTGAAAGGTTCTCATTACAATAAAGAACTCTTCTTAGTCTAAAAGTTTGAAGAGCTACATTTCCGCTTCTCTTTAAATTTTCAAATATGTTAGTAAAGAATTTCTTGTCCATGACAATATCAAGATCATGGAACAAATAGTATTTTGCCTTGTTAGAAAACATTGCTCCAACATTAAACGATAGACATTTATTGAAATATCCTCCGAACGGAATGTTTATGTAATTAACATCTTCAGTACACAATGCTCTGTGTTCCATTTCAACGCTGTATTCTACGAAAGTTATTGCATACGTAACTTCTGGGAAAGCTGCCATTGCCGCTTTAAGATGTCTCACGAGAACCTTATTGAAATTTGTCCTTGATCTAACTGGTATTATAACAGATACATCCACTTCATTTTTATTATTCAATTGAAAGAAACAAGTGTTCCTTAATCTTTCATAATCAATTCTTCTTTCGCCATACAGTTTTAAATATTCAGGAGGATTTACTCCAGTCGGAGTTTGTAATATTGGAATCTCAGATAAAAATTCTATAGTATGAACTGGTTCAACTATATCCTTTTGTTGAAAATATGTTTCTTCTTGATCTGGATCAACAACGTTTGGAGCTTCCTCCATATTTAAGGGCATGTTCATTTGAGTTCCATCTCTTGGATCTTTATAATAATTTTGCTGTTGAACTTTTACAACCCTGCTCTTGTATTCCTTACTTAATCTTGCTCGTGCCATATCAATGATGTTTTTAATTCTGATTTCCCATGTCAAATGCTCACTTACATATTTATTTCCGGCTTGGGCTATTTTATTACGTTCTTCTTCGTGTGTCAAATAATAGTCAATGAGAGTTTTAAGTTCATCGAAGTCTTTCCATACTCTCAGATGTTCTCCGTCAATGAAATCTTTCTCTATACCTGGGTACCATTTAGTTAAACAGAAAGCTCCGCTTCCCATTATTCTAAACATTCTGTCAGATGTATATCTTTCGAGATCAAAATGCGAGATGTTTATTGCTATCTTACAGCTTCTGTAACATTCAGCTTCTTTCAATTCTCTGTACATGAGATTACCGTCGTTATATGGCCATTTATTTCCATAAACTTTAAATTGATCTCCGTATTTGTCCTTGAGAAAGTTGACCATGTCAAGCCTCATGTCTGTCAACTCGAAATTCTGATCGGCTGTATAATTGTTTCCAAGAAAAACTATGTCACCATATTCTCCTCTTGACCCATCTGTTCTGAAAACAAGATTATCGTATCCAACGTGTTGGAACTGGGATTCTATTCCTTTTGCTTTTAAGTCCCATACTTCCTTCTCAGAAGAAAATATAGTTGTGCTTATGTTTGCACCAACGTCATAATACCACTCTGGGACTGGAAGAGAAACGTCATAAGTATAATTTATGACAACTCCTTTTAGTTGAGCAGCGATCTCAGGAGATATTACTCCAGGTCGCTGTATGTGTAGAAAAGTAATTGCAGGTTTTAATTCAGAAGAAAATTTGAGGATGTCTCTGTTTAGAAGTTCTTTAGCACCTTGGCCAAGTTCCATGTATGTTGTCCAATCCAAAAATCGGTACGGACCAAGCTTGGCAAGCTCCCTTGAGATTGCCGGCACTGCACCCATGCCAATGTGGAAAATCAATATGCCCATTATTTCTTAGTGAATTGGTCAAAGCTCTTTACTCTTTTCTTTTTTCCTTTTTTCTTTCCGATTTTAGCAGCAGGACTTGGAACGTCACCGCTTCCATCAAATCCTCTTCCTGCGTAAACAGGAGCACCCATTCCAGGGGTTGCGGCAAGTGTCGCTGCACCAACAGCAGGTCCACCTTCGCCATCTTCGGTTAAATCAATAGAGAAACCATCATAGCCTTTGAGCTTGTACCTTTCTTCTACTTTATCTTTGCCTTGTTGTTCCATGTTTAAATACCTATATTTTTATTATATATTGATCCCAAAAATGTTTGGAACCTGTACGACGTCATAAAATCTTTCTTCCGATCCAGCAAACTGTGCTTTTTGTGTAGGACTCCAATTATCATGATAAGATGCGAGAGACTCTATTCTGTTCTTCCAATTAACATTGGCCGATGAATTGTTTAACTTTGCTCTTATGTCTTTCCTTACGTAACTCATGTGGTGCATTTCGATTTTATTTCTCATGAACACCATCATGTTTTTTGGTTCAAGTCTTCTTGTTGGATCTGCTGTTATTGGCCATCTGACATTCATGTTGAATCTCCTTTCATCTATTTTATAAATGAGAGGGACATAATAAGTCTCTGGTGGATTAATTGCCCATTCTGCAGTCTTGTAATAAGTTTGCATTTGACATGCAGCAGAATCATAATTGTCGCTTACCATTAAAGCTTTCACGTATTTCAATTCTTCTTCTTTGTAGAACTCATCAATGTCCATTGTCATGAAATGCGAGCATCCTGACATCTTACATGTTTCAAGTCCTAAATTCCTTTTTGCTATTTCGTTGCCGTGTCCTTTCAATCCCATTATTGGATGGTATTGAATGATGTCATCGATCAAACCTTTATCCTTTAAATCATTTAATAGTTTTAAAAGATCTATGGTGCTTGGATTTCCGTAATTGGAAACATCTTGATAAACAGCTAATATGTAATCAGCAGAACTTCTTACGCTCTTTGCCGAAAATTCAAGCAGTTCAACACCATCAAAAATGTTATATGCTATTCCTAATTTCATTCTGCAAATTCTTTATTGTACCTCTCTTGAAAAGCTTCGTCGCCTTTCTTGATTAGGTCCATTGGTTTTAATCCGTTATCCTTCATTAATTTTTCTCCCTTTGCTAATAATTCATCCATGTTGTGGATTGGTTTATCAAGAGAATAAACTTTGTTTATTAAATCAAGAACTTCCTTGTCTTTCAAGTGCTCATGTTCAATGTCGACGTCATATTCTTTCGTGAACCATGTGTCCTTTGGTTTCATCACTGTTTTTCTTACGTCTGGTCTGTTCTTATCGAAATATGACCAAATTTTCTGTGCAGCAGGTCTTATCATCCTGTCTGGAATAATTCCTTCTGGAGAAACCATGGACAGTGCAAGATCATACATCAATGGTCCATGTTTGTCGATGGCAAAGGTTCTTTGAATCATGAATTCTTTATCGCTCTTGAATCTTTCCATTGCCAAATAACCTTCAACTGTTTTAGTTTTGAAGTTGAACAATATGAGCTTCATATATTCTTTCGACGGCTTCTTTGTAAGAGATTTTATCACACCGGTATCCGGTTCATTTGATATAACGTCTTCAGCCGAAACAGCTCTCTCGTTTACGCTTTCATTTATGTACTGCTCAAATGTTTTAATTCTCATTTTATTCTTTCAGAGATATTTTTGTAGAATTCAAATGCTTTTTCATCTACGGTTTTTTTCAACCAATCCAATTCGGGATCTTTTTGTTTGTATCCTGCCCATTGTTTATTGTGTCCAATTCCACCTGTCAATCCAATTCCGTGTTTAACTCCAAGAGATAAAAGTCTTTCAAACAAACAAGTGCTTCCTTTTAATTTCTTCCAAAGTTCTACATCTGTGAAAACGTAATTATCGTTTGGCCATTGAATTCCAAGAACATCTCTTGTTAAGAGTGTGCTCATTGCAGAAGCTCTTCCGAAATGTTTTTCTTCGTTGTAAGCTCTTATTCCTAAATGATAGTAAGTGGTTTCTCCTACTCCAAATATTTGTGGCTTTCCAGCCTTGTCCCATTCGGAAACCATTCTCTCAATATAGGTTGGATCATACCAATCATCGTCTTCAATTAAAAGAACAACATCAATGTCATTCTTAAAAATCCTTTCGCATCCAATCCTGTATCTCCAAGTTATGTCCTTGTTTTGATTTACAGGTGGATCATTTACTACTTGTATGATGTCAGGTTTTCTCGTCTGACGACTCATTTGATCGAGGGCAAATTTCAAAAGTTCTGGTCTGTCACCTCTTGTTGGTATTAATGCACCGATTTTCATCTTAAAAAAATTAAAGGTTATACACTTCTCTTCTTTGCTTCTTTTGCGTAACTATAACTTTGATCGCTCACCATAATAAATTGCTCGAAATAATTTTTCAATTTATTTTCAATAGCAGGAGTTAATTCCACTTTCTCTTCATCTTCTCCATTATTATAATAAAAATTCACAGATTCTATTTCTAATGACTCGAGGATGTATTCACCAGCATCATCTGGAACATCTCTGTCTCCGCTTTTTTGTCCTTCTTTATAGGAATAAGACCAAGAAAAATTAATGAATAATGATTCGTTGTTCGGTAAATATATTTCTGCTTCTTCGTTTACGTCTCCGCCTTCTTTTTCGTCAGGCTCTGTTAGCATAAATTTAGTTTTATCCTTAGGATCTTTTGGCGATACTTGAGTAGGTTTCAGCTTGCCGCTTAAAAAGTCGTCTATGACTTTTTCAGCATCTGGTTTTGTTGTTTCGTTTTCGTTCAAAACAAACGCTTTAAAATCCATTAATCTGGATTCGTATTTCTTCTTAATGTTTAGCATGGTGTCTCCAAAGCTTTTTTCTATGTTATACTTCGTTGTTAGAAGTGCTCTTCCTTGTCTCTCTCCTGTCTCGTGATTTACTTTGTCATCGTAATAATAAAATCTATTTCCTTGATGAGGAGCAAATGAAAATTTAGCCGGGTCCTCGTTCGATCTCATAAGCTCATCTTGGTATTGCTTCAGAGATTTCATCGTATATTCGTTTGGTTCTCTCTTGTAAAAATCCTTGAAAAGAGAAATGTATATCAAGACAATTTGATCCTTATTTAATCCAGGACAAGTGTTTGCTTCAATACACCATATTTTTCCTTTTTCATCCAAACCAATATCAACTCCAAGAAATTCAAGGCTCAATGACTCATTTATAGAAGAACATATCTTCTTGAATTCAGCTTCGCTTGGAATTCCATCTTTGCCATATTCAACCTTCACCCATTTGTAAGAGCTTCTTCCTGAAAGAGTTCCCTCTCTGTCAAATATGTCTTTGTATTGATGTTGTTTTGTTTCTTCTTCGGACTCTCTCAATGAATTTGCTTTGTCGTTCTCAGGAATTCTTTCCGCAATGAATACGAGATCACCTTTTATGGAAATGACTCTGAATTCTCTTTTCAAATCAAACTTCTCAGAGAACACATCGAATTTATCTTCGCTGCTATTTAATTCTTCTTTTGTCTTGAATACTTTTATTCCTTCGCCTTTGCTTCCGCCTGCTGGTTTAGCAATTATAGGAAACTTTAATCCTTCTGCTTCTGACTTAGTAAATACAGTTTTAGGAACGAAATCAAGTTTATCGGTCTTCTTATGAAATTCAACCTTTGAATTCGCGTTAACGAGATTCTTTGGAAGATTGTATACGTTCTTTTCTAACACAACACCATCATCCAACAATTGTTGAAGCTCTGGCGTGTTGCCATAATTAAATATTGGAATTTCTGGATCTATTGAGTTTGCAAATATTCCTGGAGGCATCAACAACATAAACAATTCTCCGGCAACAGAACGAACCAATGAATCAATATGAGAAAAAGAAAACCTGTCGCTGTGGCTGAACAGATAGAACTTCCTCAGATCATTGGAATGCGACTCAAATAGTTGCAGGTGTTTCATGTCTTATATATCTGAAAGAGACACCCATAAACAAAAAATCCCAGATACTTTCGCATCCAGGATTTTGCCTTCCAAGGTTTAGTTTCTTAGTTGTTCGGTGTGATAGGAGCAACAGTTTCCGCTGTTGGATCAGTTACTGGTGCGTCAGCAGCTGGTTTATCTTCTTTCTTTACGAACACTTTTACTGCCTTGCTTAAAATTTCAGCATCTTCGAGGCTATAAATTCCTTTGCTTTGAGCAAAGTTAACTGCTTGAATTAGAACAGAAATTGCCTGTTGTGGATTTAGTTCTGCAGGAACTGTTCCAGTTGGAGGCGTTTGTGGTTGTGTATTTTCCATAGCTATTTGGTTGTTAATTTAGATTTATACGATCCTGTCGTTATTTTGTTTCATGCTTATCCGCATTTCGAGCTTCCGCAATTATTACAAACGAGGCATCCTTCTTGATAGATGACTGACTCAGATTTACACTGCTTACACTGTTTATCGGTTGCTTCTGTTCCGTCTGGAATGTATTTCTTGATCATTCTTGAAATACCGTTCTTCCAGGTGGTAATCAAATCATCATCCAGGTTCAAAGAGTTGACGAGATCAACAACGTAAGGAAGTGGCATGCCATGTCTCAAGATTCCAGAAAGCATTTTGGCGTAATTCCAATAGTGCTTATCGAACGTCTTGTTCAACCATTCTTCAACAACCTCAACTTTATCCTTGTCAGAATAAACGAAATCGTATTTGCTACCTTCTTCGACCTTAGTCTTTCTGATCTTTCCTTCTTCGACGTAATATGGAATCTTCATGTCATCAGCTTTACCAGTGAACACCTCGTAAGGTCTTCCTTCATATAGGCCAACGAATCCAATCCATTTTTCTCCCTTGTTGGTGAATCTTATTACATCGCAGTCAAGTGACTTAGGTCTCTTAGGCGCGTTGTTCTCGTATATTGTAGTTGGCTCTTTTTTAACGTCATTCGCAATTAGAACTCCGCTTCGTGAACCGTCTCTGTAAACTGTGATTCCTTTTAATCCCATTTCCCAGCTCTTCATGTAGATCTCACCAACTTTTTCTACTTCAACATCTGCTGGAAGATTTATTGTTGAACTTATCGAGTGTGTGATGTATTTTTGGATCACGGATTGTATCTCAACACGTTTCACCCAATCAATTTCAGGAGCTGTTGAACCTGCGTAAGGACTTTTTGATTCGTCAGTTTCACCTGTTACATCCATCCACATTTTTAATTTAGGATGATACACAACAAATTCTTGCCATTTATCTCCCATTGAATCTGTGAAATCAACTTTTGCATTCTTGTCTGACACATCGTTGATCTTCTTTCTTCTCTTGTAAGAAAGCATGAACACCGGTTCAAGACCTGAAGATGTCTGCGTTAATATGGAAAGAGAACCTGTTGGTGCAACTGTGCTTATTGAGATATTTCTTCTTCCGTAAGCTAACATTCTTCCATATACATCGTTGAATTCGTCTCTCATCATGTGAACAAATTCAGAAGTCAATTCAATTTCCTTATTGAATCCTTCAAAAGTTCCTCTTTCGATAGCCATGTCAATTGAAGAGTCAAACTCGCCTCTTAATTTTGTGCGCATGATCTTGTCGATTGTCTCTATTCCTTCTGGGCTGTCATATTTAAAACCAAGAGCTGCGATAGCATCACCGAGAGCCGTGAAACCAAGTCCTGTTCTTCTTCCTTTTTTACCTGCTTCGTAAAGCATTTTCCAAGTTTCAAGTTCAACACTTTTAATTTTGTCTGGCTCTGGATCAGATTCGATCTTAGCAATTATTTTTGAAACAGCTTCTAATTCGAGTTCAACAAGGTCATCCATTAATCTTTGTGACTCATAAGTGACTTGATAAAATTTATCATAATCAAAATATGCTTCAGGAGAAAATGGATTTACAACACAACCAAACAAGTTCATGGCAATTAATCTGCATGAGTCACCACCTTGCATCGCAATCTCAGAACAAGGATTTGTCGATGTGTTTTTGAAACCGGGATAAACCGATGAAGTCGAATATTTGTGTTGTCTGTCCCAGAATATTAATCCAGGTTCTGCGCTTGTGTGAGCAGCTTTTATCATTGTGTTCCAAAGGTCTTTTGCTTTAACAACCTTTGTCATTATAGGTGTTCCTTCAATTGGCCATCTGTGGGTGTAATCCGTGTCGTCTTTTACAGCTTGCATGAATTCATCGGAGAGTCTCACTGAGATGTTTGCTCCGGTCACCTTGGTCAAGTCTTGTTTTATGTTCACGAAATTCTCTACGTCAGGGTGTGCAATGTCTATCGTTAACATTAACGCACCACGTCTTCCGCTTTGTGCAACTTCTCTTGTTGTGTTAGAGAATCTTTCCATGAATGACACAGGTCCAGTTGAACTGCCTGCTGCATTTGTAACCGAAGAACCAGATGGTCTCAATGTTGAAAGGTCTAAACCAACTCCGCATCTTCTCTTCATTAGTTGAACGAGTTCTTGATCTGCATAAAGAATTCCTCCGTATGAATCGTGCAATTCAGGAAGAACAATACAATTGCTCAAAGAACCAATCACGAATTCATTCCCAAGTATTGCCATAACGCTTCCTTGAGGAACGATGTACTTGAAGTCTTTAAACATTTCGTAAATTCTTGCTGGAGATAAAATCTCTCTTGTTTTGCCATACTCACTTAACTTAGACGCATCGTTGCCGTTAAGTTTGTTCTCCATGTACGATCTTTCGATTCGTCCAAATTCTTTTGCAAGCCTGATGTGCATTTGGTCTGGAGTGTTCTCGTAAATCTTGCCATCAAGATCTTTCATCGCATACTTATCAACGAATACTTTAGCAGGCAATTCTTCGCCATTGAAGTAATCTTTTGAAGCTTCAAAAGCATGTGTGTAGCTGTAGGTTGGTCTTTCTTGGGAATCTGTGGGTGCCGAAATTGGCTGCTCTTTGTTGATCACTTCTTCAATCATAATTTAGTTTTGTTTTTTTGAATTTTTAGACGACAGTTTTATATATCAGAACACTTTTTGTTCCGATAATTTATTTCAACTGTAAGATTTCCAGCACTTTATCTAAAACACTTTTTGAAGAAATGAAAGCGTCCTTATTAAATTTTGCTTGGGTCCACAACCAAAATTGTTCTTTTCTTAGATAATCTCTTGACTTCAAGATGTTTAAATTTTCTTCGTAACCAAATAATTTTGGATCAGATTGGCTGAAAATTACGATTCCGTGTTTTCCATGATAATGAGCAAAGTGTGGGAAGAAAGAATCAATGCTAATAAATGTATCACAGTTGTTCAAAACTTCTAACAATCGCTCATTTGAAGCATTGAACACGATCTCATCGGCACCAATTAATTTTTCTCCAGCCACTCCTATTTGAATGACATAACATCCAGAGTCTTTCATTTGCTGAACAAGTTCTTCCCAATATGGAAAGTTTTTAGGATTTTCTTCACCCGTTGGCAAGTTCCTGCTGAACGGACAAACTACTACTACTTTTTTAATGACTCTATCCGGTGTAATTGCTGGTGTATCTCTATCGGGTGTAACTGGTGTATCTAATGATAGAATTTTCTCTTTAACCAATTTAACGCATTCTTCAAATCGATAAAAATCCATTTTATCGATGTCTTCTAAAGACAAATGAAGGTACTTCATCAATAACATTTTATTTTCTAATTGTTCTTTTAATGTTATGGACTCTTCAGATTTCTTTTCCAATTCTTCAGATTTCTTGAGAACAACTGCAATGGAGTCATACAATTCATCGGGTTTAATGAAGAATTCATCAACGGCTTGTATCACGCCGTTCCAATCTTTTTGATAATCATGAAAGCACATGTGTCCGCCCATTTTTAATTTAGGCCAATAATTTTTAATGTCATTCACAACAGAATCATAATCATGCATTCCATCAATGAAGATCATTTCAAATTGACCATCCTTGAATTGGCTGTGTACGTCTTCTGATTTTCCAATTACAGGAATGATATTTTTAAATCTGCTCGTGTTCTTGAGAAATTCTTGAAGCGTTGTGTAATCTATGAATTGATTTTGACCTGACTCATCGGCTCTGAAAGGATCTATGCAAACAAGACTGTTTGCTTTGGGCGCAATATAATTTGCGCTTTTACCTTTAAAAGAACCGATCTCAAGACAATCTTTTCCTTCACCATACGTTGCCAATGCTTCTCCTTCTACTGTGCTTAACCATCCTTGAATGGTTTGAGGTCCTGTCTTGTCCAATATGTTTTGTTCTATTTGTTTTTCCAAATCTCTTAATCTTGCCACTTCCTCGTATTTTTGTATTTTGACCAATTCCATCTTTGCATTTTTTATTTCTTGCAATTGAATTTGAAGTGTATTAATATCAGAAGATATTATGGAGTTTTTTATATGAACTATTCCTTGTGCTCTCATGCTCTGTTCATTTGTGTAATAGCTTCCTCCTGCTTTATACATGTATGTGGCAGTTATTGTTGGAACATGCTTGATGTTAAAGCTACGGCTTATTCTGAGCCACATGTCATAATCTTCCATTGGAACACAAAGAGGATCGAAATTTCCAGCCTTCAAGCAATCAACGCTCATCACGACAGTTGATATATAAATGAAATTTTGTTTATTTAGATTTGTTCTCTCGAACTTTTCGTAATAAGGAACTCCGTATGTTACTGCTGGAGATCCATTTTCTAAAACGAAATCACAATCGGAATAAACCATGTCATATCCGATAATGTTTTTTAGAGCGACCTCCAAATGGTTTTGCTTCCATCTATCGTCACTGTCACAGAATGCAATGTAATCGTAATCTTTAGAATTTCTTATTGCGTCAAGAGCTCTGTTTCTTGTTGCGGCAGGTCCAGTGTTTTCTTTTTCTGATGCCACGATCAATCCGCTTTCGTTTGTCGACAACACGACTTTGTCTGCTGTAGAGAATACTTTTATTCTTGGATCTGTAAATTTGTTTAATATTGATAAAGAAGAATCTTTGCTTCCATCTTCTATGGCAAACAATTCCCAATTGGAATATGATTGATCAAGAATACATTGAATGGTCTTCTTCAAGAATTTCTCTGCATTATGAACCGGCATCACAATTGCTACGGTTCGTTTATCTTTGGCGTTTATTTTTGACATATTAATTTGTTTGATATAATATTTCAAATGCTTTTGATACGTGCTTGTCCCATTTCAATTGGTCGCAGTATCTGTACACATTTAGACTATCCATTTTATCTTTTCCAAACATGGTATTTCCGTCCGCAATGCTTATCAACTGGAGATTGTTATATTTGGAAACAAGATCTTCAAACACCGCAGGGTAACATGCAGCGACATAAACCATGCTGTGCACGTTCTTCTTTAATATTTTTTCTATGGCAGGTTTGAACATCCAATGATCTCCCAATCCATTATCCATGTTTATCGGAACCATTCCAGCAAGTTTCACTCCCCATTCACCAAGCTTCTTATTGAATATTTTTTCGTCATCATCCCAAAGACTTCCATCATTAAAGCTTCTAATTCCTCCAGAAGCTTCTCTCAGATGCCAGGTGACGAGTGTTCCATCTATTATTAAATCCCAACCGCTTAATTTCATCTCATAGGTGAACAAGGTTTCTTCTCTGTGTCCAACTACAGAAAGCTGTTTATTGTATCCATGCTTTCCAGCTTCTTTTCTAAATAAGAAGCTGCTGTATAAATGATCGGCTGACACCACCATATTCGTCTTCGTCCATTGAAGGTTTGGAGATATGTTGATGTGTTCAATTTTTGGCGATGTGAATAAATTGCTTGGCTTGTACAATGGATCAACAACTGAAGAAGCAATTGCTCCAACGTTTCTGTCAATGTGTTTACAAAGCCCTTCAAGAACATTAGGCTCAGGAACGTTATCGTCATCGACCCTCCATAACCATTCGGTCTTTGCAATCTCTAAAGCCTTTTGATGATTTGCAACTTGTCCTATTCCTTCTCCGAAAACAACTGCCCATTCTATTCCTTTGCTTGGAAATAATCCGTATAAAATATTTTTGTACACGGATGACTCTTGCATATTGAAAGATTGATGATCGTCTTGAAATATGATTATGTGTTTTGGAGGAAGAGTTTGATTTGCGATGGCAGTCAAGCACATTGGAAGAGTTGTTAAGTATCTTCCTTTAGTTGAAACGTAAGCAGTGACATTGGCGTGAGTTTCGTAATAGAAAGAATTTACTCTTTGTTCTATGACAGACATTCTCTTCCAAAAACCTTCTTCCCATCCTTCCACGTCGTGAACGCTTTTTTCTCCTGCGTGATAAATTGGATATTCGGTTCCATAATCATAGTTCTCATCGTCTTTTGGTGCTTTGGCCGCTCTGAGTCCATGCTTCTTCAACTTCAAACAAAAGTCGATGTCTTCTCCACCACCTGGAGAAAAGGATTCATCGAGCAGACCGACCCTGTCAAAAGTGCTTCTCTTGATCATCACAAGAAAGAATACGAGAAAGCTTGCTTTTGCTTGTTGGCTAAAAATCTTTTTTGCACCAGTCACACCAACTGTTGGATCGACGAATGGTCTTTCGAGTATGTCCATCCATTCATCCTTAGGAGCATAATCAAGAATGACACAATCATCGTTCATCAATATTATGAATTCACCTATTGCTTCTTTGATTCCAGCATTGGTCGCACGCGTGTATCCAATTGCTTCTGGATATTTTATTATTTTAATATTCAGCTTCATGCCATCCATCCAACTTACGTGAGGATTAGAATAATTCTTATTCTCTAAATTGTGGATGTTCACTGCTTCGCTTGCACCGTTACATACGATAATTATTTCAGTCTCAGCAAGTCTTGCTGTAGAAGTGTTCATCAAAATAGATTCTAAACAAGGCTTGAGCAGTTCTTCCCAGTTATGCCAGTGGGGAATAATGATGCTGTATTTAATCATGGAAAATGTATTTACATAGTTTTACATTTTCTACAATGATAAGTTTCTAATTACACGTATTATGTGCTCTGTTTAGTCATCTGAAAAATATTTTTGAACAACTGAAACAAAGGATAAGAGAGGGGCATAAAACTATTAATCAATATCCCACCAGTAAAGTCTTTCTAATAGAAAGTTTCATTCTTTAACAGCGGTTAAACATTTCAAGAAAATTTTAGAAGTTTTATAAGACTTTACGCCGAAGTTTCTTATATTAGCGAGTAAGCGGACCAAAGATAACACGAATCCCAACAACCTTCCCCGCCGATCGTGTACTAAATTGTTTAACCATCAAAACAAACCAAACATGTTTAAAGTGAATCTTGAGAAGGAGTTAGTAAACTCCAAGAGAGCTTCTCTTACAAAGGAGGAACAAGTTGTTCTCGCTGAAGCCGAGAAGATCTTATCTAACTCCACCGAAGAGGACATCGCCATCCTGAAACAGATGGGACTCAACTACTCAGTTGAGAAAAGCAAAACCCTTGAGAACAAGATTAAGTTCATCAAGGCGTTTGACAAGACGAGAGTCTTTTCTAAAGATGAGATCAAAGATCTTTGCATTACTTATGGATTGAGATTTCTTCCTATTGATAAATTCAAAGGAGAGATTGATCCGCTTGTCCCAAGCAAAGTGAAAGAGTTTGAAGCAGTTTACAACCAGGTAATGGAAAAATCTTGGAGAAACGAATTCAGATACGATCACTTCATGATCTGCGCGCCAAAGGATAGCTTTCAGCTTTCTGAAAGACCTAAGGATCCTTTATTGTTTTATCCTATCAAAAACTCTAATGGTGATACATTGGATTATTTCCTCGTTCACAAATGGGGAAGCGACATTTCTGCATTCAACGCAGTTAAGAGTTGGAGAAACAGAAACTTCTTTACGTGGGTGACTGGTTTATTCACGTTATATGTTGCTCCATTATTAATGATTGCCGGTTGGTTGTTCAACATCAACTTCAAGCTTGCTTCATTTTTAGGAATTGGAGTGACTGCATCGTTAGCACTGAGTTTGATACTGCACATTGTGACTGAGGGTGATTACTTCAGTGGAAGATGGACTGAGGATAACTGGAACAGCGAGTTTAAGGATTAATGAAAGCGAAACACAAAATAAATTTCATAATAGTCGCTGCAATGCTATGTGTTGCAGCGATCATTTATGCTTTTAATACAACGATTGAATGGAATAAGTATTCCAGACCGATCACAGAAAAGAATGTTATCCTTGGAACTTACTTTGCTGAGGATTACGCAATAGATGGTAAATTAGCCCACTACTATCAAATTAGAGCCGAGGTGAAATATTCACAGGCATCATGGCCGAAGGTTGACATGCAAGTTATGAAGAGTGATACCATTCTTCTTTTGCATAATTGTTCTGGAGACTAAACGACTTTAACTAAACTAAACAAATGAAAGACTTCTTGCATAATGCAGCACACTATTGGTGGCTTATTTTTCCAATACTCGCAATAATTTTTTACAAATTAGTGTTGAGACTATTCGGCGTGGTAATAATTCCCGAAGATAAAATAGGATTAGTGACAAAAAAATTCGTGTTATTCGGTTCAAATAGAAACTTGCCTGATGGAAAGATCATAGCAACGAAAGGTGAATCCGGATTTCAAGCGACAACTCTTGCTCCAGGACTTTACTTCTGGATTTGGCCTTGGCAATATGAGATAGTTCAAGAGAATTTCCTTATCATTCCGGAAGGAAAAATAGGATTGGTTCTTGCGAAGGACGGAGCTTCAATTCCAGTTGGTTCAATTCTCGGACGCCACGTTGATTGTGATTCATTTCAAAACGCAGATCAATTCTTAAAGAATGGTGGACACAAAGGAAGACAAACATCTTACATAACAGCAGGTTCTTATCGTATCAACAGCCATTTGTTTACAGTAACGCTTGTTAACATAACAAACATCGCTGAGAATAAAGTTGGTATTGTAACGACATTGGATGGTCTTCCATTGGAAGAAGGACAAATCGCTGGTAGAACTATTGAGGGACATAATAACTTTCAAAAGTTTGATGAGTTTTTAAAATCAGGTGGAAACAAAGGATTGCAGCCACAAGTTATTCTTGCTGGTTCATATAATATAAACCCATGGGCAGTTGTTATTGAGGAAACTCAGATGACTGAAATTCCAATTGGTCACGTTGGTGTTGTTATCTCATTCATTGGTGAAGAAGGTAAAGACGTAACAGGTGATGCATTCAAGCATGGAAATTTAGTTGCCAAAGGGCAAAAAGGTGTTTGGGTGGAAACATTCGGACCAGGTAAGTATCCGATAAACAGATACACGATGAAGGTTGAAACTGTTCCAACTACTAACTTGGTTTTAAATTGGGCAGATGCACGTAATGAGTCTCACAACTTAGACAAGCATTTATCCACAATCACTGTTCGTTCTAAAGACGGTTTCCAATTTAATTTGGATGTGTCTCAGATCATACACATTCCAATGACAGAAGCTCCTAAGGTTATTGCAAGATTTGGAAACATGAATAACCTCGTGTCACAGGTATTGGAACCTACAATTGGAAACTACTTCAGAAATTCTGCACAGAGCTCGGATGTACTTGCATTCTTAGAGAAGAGGTCAGAAAGACAGAAAGAAGCGAAAGAGCATATCGACAAAGTGTTGCACCAATATAATGTTGAAGGTGTTGACACATTGATTGGAGATATAGTTCCACCAGCTTCAATCATGAAGACATTGAGCGATAGAAAACTTGCTGATGAACAACAAATAACTTTTGGTGCTCAGAAGAAATCAGAAGAGACTCGCCAAGAATTTGAGAAGGCGAGAGCAATTGCAGACATGCAATCTAAAATAGTTGAAGCTAATCAGGGTGTGGAAATTGCTGAGAAGATTGCGGATGCCGCAGTTAAGAAAGCAACTGGTGAAGCTAAATCGGTGGAACTTTCTGCGGATGCTGAAGCGAAAGCAGTTAAGTTGAAAGCGAATGCTGAGGCTGAAAAGATTACTGTGACTGGTACTGCTGAGGCTGCTAAGATATTAGCAATTGGAAAATCAACAGCAGAAGCTTATAAATTATCCGTTGATGCAATGGGCAAAGACAACTTCACCCAATTAAAGGTGACTGAGTCTATTGGCAAGGATAAAATTAAAGTTATGCCGGAGATATTAATCATGGGACAAAACAACAATGGCGCGATGGATGGATTGCTTGGATTGAAGTTGTTGGAGAGCATGGGAAATAAAATCGGTACTGAATCTGAAAAGAAGGAAGATAAGAACGAAAAGAAAAAATAACATGGAAAATATTAAAAACTTAAACCTTACTGAAAAGGATTTTAAAATGTTGGTTGATGGTCTTGATGCATTGCCTAATGCTGGAAAGACGAGTGAAGTTTTATTTGACATCATGGCTGGAACTGTTCTAAAGGGACATATACCAGAAGAGGCTCAAAGAAAGATGGATCAACAGAGAAAAAAATCTGAGCATGAAAAAGAAATGCTTACAGAGGATGCCAAGATTCTACAAGGAAAACTTCTTATGCTTAAGAGGTATTTGATGGAGAATAAATTGATGGATGAAGTTAATGGAGCATTAGGAAAATAAACAATTAATTAAATAAACACTATGGCAAAAGGATCTAAAAAAACAGAAGAATTGGCGGTAGCAGAAACTGCTGTGACGGAAGAAGCAGTTGAAACTGAAACTGTCAAAGAAAAGAAGGAAATTTCCATTGAGGACGCAGCAGAAAGAATGGCAGGTTACTGTCAATGGGCTGTTGGTCAGGATGGATGTTATTTTCCGACATTCACTACCACTGGTAAAACTCCTCCGGGTGTTTACGAGATATTAAGCGATCCAAATAAAGGATATTACTTGCAACGACAAAAAGTTGTATTGAGTGATAGCATCATGGAGCTTCCTATCGATGAGATGAAGGAGATTCTTTTGGACATCGATAGTTTCTGGGAAATGGAAAGTCGTTTCAAGAAATACAAGATGGTTCACAAACGTGGAATTCTTTTACATGGGCCTCCGGGTTGTGGAAAGAGTTATTTGATGCAGAACTTGATCAACAAAATAATAAAGAAAGATGGAATAGTATTCTCTTTAAACGGAGAAAGAGCGGTTTCATTGTTTACTGATTTCACGCAGATATTCAGACAGATCGAACCTAAGCGTCCATTGGTAGTTATTATTGAGGACATCGATAACATCGTTACAGCTGGTCAAGGATTATTGTCTGCATTGTTGAATGTGTTGGATGGAGTGAATCAAATTGAGAACGTTGTGTATCTTGCGACCACAAACTATCCAGAGAGATTACAGGATAGGATTTCCAACAGACCTTCAAGGTTTGATAGAGTTTACGAAATTCCACATCCAAATGCGGAAGTTAGAGAATACTTCATCAGACACAAACTCCATGAATCAGATCTTAAGAAGATTGATATGAAGAAATGGGTGAATGACACAGAAGGACTTTCGTTGTCGCACATCAAAGAACTTGTCGTATCAACGATGATTCTTGGAAAAGATTTCGATGATGTAATGAAGCACTTCGGTGAAATGAAAAAACCAAAATCATCAAGACAATCAGCCGGCAGCGGCGGACTTGGTTTTGGTGGAAAGAAATAATAACTAAAAAATAAAAACATGTTTAAACTTAATCTCGAAAAAAGGCTGATTGCACGGAAGAGCAACAGCATCTTCACAAAAGAAGAACAGCTCATCATTGATGAAGCTAACAATATCTTGGAAAAGAATTTAGATGAGGACATCGAAGTTCTAAAGAAGATGGGACTTGATTATGCAGTTAAAAAGAAAGATGTTATTGAAGGAAGAAAAAATTACATGAAGGGTCTTGACCTTTCGAGAGTATTTTCCAGCAATGAGATAAAAAACCTTTGCTTCGCATACAAGTTGAGATGTTTAAATATCCGTCACTACAAAGGACACGTTGATCCAATGTTACCAAACAAGATCAATGAGTTTCAAAAAATGTATGAATCGACTGGAAACCGTAAAATGGATCATTGTGATTTTAAAATAGTTGCTCCAAAGGAAAGTTTTGAATTGAAGGAGCATCCAGTTGATCCTTTGTTGTTTTATCCAATAGGCGATGGATTTTATTATCTCGTTCATAAATGGGGAAATGATATTTCCATTGCAAGATGGTTCAAAGGAATTAAGTTCAGAAGCTTTTGGTCATGGTATATTGTGAACACGCTTCAGATTTATGTTCCTCTTGCTTTCATTGCTGTAAAGTTTTTAAATTGGCATTGGGCTTTATCATTTGTGTTTGCTGCGGCTTCCATTGTGCATTTCTTATTTTCAAGGTTCTTTGAACCAAGAAGATTATCGACCTCATTCTTGGAAAGAAATGTTTCTAAAGAAGTTTGGAATTCAGAATACAAATAAAATGGAAACAAAGAAATTAAAATCTCTTCAGAAGTTTTCTGAAATTAAAAAAGAGCGTACAGAAACGTTTGGTGCACTTATGCAAATAAGTGCTACCATTCGCTTCTTGGAAAAGTCGAGGACTGAGATGTACAAGAAGCTCCATAAGCTTGATGACAAACTGGTCAAAGCAAAAAAGAAGACGATATAGGGAAAAAGGGGTCGAAGTACCGGGCACAAACCAGGAACCCTGAGCGTTTCACGCGCATAGACACAGGGGATTACGTGAAGGAATCCTGCTCGCTGTTAGGTGTCCACGAAAAACATTATGAACATGAAAATGGGAAACTACATATTGGTCGATAAAAAACCGGTTGAAGCTGAGTTGTTGGAATGGGCTAAGTGGTTTGAACAAAAAGATGTAAGGCGAGTTGCGTTTGATAGATTGAATAATGATTCCATCACGGTGTCAACTGTTTTTCTTGGGATAGATCATAATTGGGGAGATGATGGACCTCCGGTATTATTTGAGACGATGATATTTGGTGGAAGAATGGGAGTTCATTATGATGAATATCAAGAAAGATATTGCACATGGGAAGAGGCAGAGCAAGGACACATAAATGCGATAAAGATTATTTTTGAAGATGCTTTTGCGAATGATGAATGGGAATTATGCGAAGAGATTAAAAACAAATATCCACAAATAGTAGTATGAAATATTACGTTGTCATAGCAGATATACATGGAACGAGAGACAAGCTCGATAAGGCTTTGGCCGATGTCGATGCGTGGATTGAAATTCAACAGAAGAATGGAACCATCAAAATTGATGCTACAATTCAATTCATTTTCCTTGGAGATTATATCGACAGAGGTCCTGATTCAAAATACGTATTGGCAAAAGTAAAAGAATACGTTCAAGAGAGAGGTGCCATTTGTTTAATAGGAAATCATGATCAATTCTTGATAGGAACCGTTGAAGACAGTAAGATTTATTTCGAGGATCAAAAGGCATACGGCTCAAATCATGTGATGTGGTTGAATAACGGAGGAATGAAAACATGTGTTCAGATGTTTGGAATTCCATTTGATACAACTGGATTAAACTCGCTTGAGATACAATACAAATTGGATTTATACGATTATATTCCTATCATAAAAGAAAGTGAGGAATATAAATTCTTAAAAATGCATGGAAAAAGAAAACATGAGACTGATTTGATTTTCTTCTGTCATGCACAGCAGTCTGATCCAAAGAATGTTACTGATGATACTTTGTTATGGGGAAGAAGCCGTGATTATGATAAGTTGGATTCTGCATTTAAAGTTCCAGGTAATAAAGCGATGTCAGTGCATGGACATTTCCACAGGTTAAGTGAAGGAATTAATTTTCCGAGAATTGAGCATTATGTACATGGTGGAAAATCAAAGACTGTCATAATGGCAGATTGCGGATGTGGATGTGGAACATTGGGTCAATTGCATCCTGTGATTATTTGTGAGGACTCAAAAGAAATGAACGGAATAAAAGATTACGTTGAAATAGTTACAATATTATGAAGATAGTAAAAAAAGGAAGATACATCCTAAATGCACAATGGCACAGCCATCATGGAAAAGAGGTTGAAGTCATAATGAAGAGAAAAGGAATTTCTCCGTCGTATGTTGGCAGAATGATTTTTCATTTGGCATTTGATCCAGATGATGAATTCAGAAGTGAAGATTATGACGATGAATTCGTTGAGGATAATTTCAGACCTCTCGAAGAGATGACTTGCGTGCTTGATACAACGATGGCAAGTGAGGAGATAATGGAAAAATTCAAGCCGTATTATGGAATCTTGAAAAGAAAGATGACTGACAGAATAAATGTCAGGTTCATAGAGCACGGATTAGGCGACCGTGAAATAATAGCTGGAGATTATCTGTGCGTGTTTTATTTGATCGATGACGGAAAAGGAAATCCAGGATTAACTCTTGAAAGCGATGGTAAAGGAGAAATAATGGTTGTGGAGGAAGAAGCAGAAGTAGTTGATGGAGATGTTAATGCAATAAAAGAATTGAAGAAAAAAAATAAAAAGAAATAATATGGACACAAAAGTAAATATATCACAAGCTCCTTGGCAGCCGTGTGAATGTGGTGGAATTCTATTCAGATCAGCAACAGCTGTTAAAAGACTATCACCGTTGATGAGTCCTGATGGAATTGAACACATGATTCCAATAGAATTGCATTTATGTGAGAAGTGTGGAAAAGTTCCAAGCTTTATTCACAAGGAAGTTCCAGGACTTCCAGATGAGTTAAAAGCGGTCAAACCAATTTTGGGTGAATGATAGTGACGATAGTCATAGCGACGTTATTCACTATGATAATAACTCTTGGAGGTATTTTATATTTAGTCAATGCAACCAAATATGAATACAAATATCCATTGTTTAGTTTGCTTGCTTATTTGATTTGGCCAATATCGATAATTATAGTATTTGTTTATTTAGCATTTAAAAACTTACGGAACTCAAAAAAGAAATCATGAAAACTAAATTTGCAAACATAAAAGATGATGCTACAATTGGGGATCTATACAATCCAGCAATTGACATAGCAAAAAGTGGAGACACTGAAGAAGCAAAAAAATACTTTGACGCTTTGGTTGAACATTGCGTAAAGCTGTCAAAGATAGAAAGACCTGAGGATAATGTTGATAGAGAAGAGGCAGAAAGAATAGTCCACTCAAACCTTGGATATTGGGCGGGTTACAGCGAAAAAGGAACTATAGAAAAAGTACATGCAGTGTTTGGAAGTTTCCATCCAGTGTTTGGAAATTCAACTCCTACTTCCTCAGAAGCATTTAATATGGGACTTGAGCTCGGAAAGAAATGGAAAGAAGAGGGAAAAATTAAAAAATAATGGCACCATTAGTTTTATCTTTGAATGATTATAATTTTCGTTGGCCAGGACTGGTTCAATCTTTGATTTATAGAATATACAACTATAGAAGCGAAGGTCTTAACATGTCCCCTCTTCATAGGGTCCATCCAAGATTACAAGAGATGATTAGCGTTTGGGCTGATTCTTTATTCAGAGATGGAACATTGCATGATTATAGAATAAATTTTGACACAGGATATGATCCACACATTTTAAGTTCTCCAATTCCATTAAGAGTGTTAATGGATATTGAAATTAGAAGAGGAATACGATATGTTGTTAGGATTGATATGAATAGGGATATATTTTCTTGTTGTGACATTCATTCAGTTACTGAAAATTGGAGGATGGGAGGAGTGAACATATTTAGTGTAAGTTATACACATGATGTGAGACATCCACATGCGTTTGGCGGAGCTGAAGATAGAATAGTTGCAGCAATGAATGGAAATATGTTCCATACTCCTGGAGATGGTTTATACATGGAACCTGCAATAAGTCAAAAATTTACCACAAAAGCTGAAGTTTCGCAAAAGCCAATTGTTATTGAAAAGCCAATTGAAAAGAAGGAAAGCAAGGAATTTACAGATCTAAAGAGTAAAATTTCTGATATGGCTTCAGTTATTAGAGAGCACGACAAAAAATAATTTGAAACTTTTTTATTTCTGATTAATAGAATTTTTCTATATTAGCCTTAACACATTAAAAAGATAAAGACATGACAAGATTAGTAGACGCGATGAGAACAGAGACAGGTCGTACCGAAAATGGTATGACTACTAATACCACAACCCTTAATGCGTGTGTTGACCTTTATGGTGACATTGGTGCAATGAGAGGACAGGATAAACAAAGGCTTATTAAGCTTTTCTCTGCTGCATACGGCGAAGACCCTATGACAGCAATGAGAATTTTATTCTGGGCACGTGATGTGCGTGGAGGTTCTGGCGAGCGTCAAGTTTTCCGTGATGTGTTCCAATTATTCCTTGCAACAAACCATCCGGATGTTGCTGAGAAGAATATTTCCATTATTCCTGAGTTTGGAAGATGGGATGACCTTCTAATTACTGAAAATACTGAGTTGGAAAAACCAGCTATCGAATTTATAATTGCCGCGCTTAAATCCGAACATGGTCTTTGTGCTAAGTGGATGCCACGTAAAGGAACTTTTGCTAACAAGATAAGAAAACACATGGAGGTATCTCCAAAAGAATTCAGACAGCTTCTTGTGAAGCTTTCCAATACTGTTGAGCAAAAGATGTGTGCTAAAGAATTTGGCGCAATTAATTACAGTCATGTTCCATCATTGGCCATGTCGAGATACATGACCGCTTTCCACAAGCAAGATACGGACCGCTTTGTGAAATATAGAGAAGCCCTTAAGAAAGGCGAAGTTGGAGTTAAAGTAAACGCTGGAGCAGTTTATCCATACGATATTATCAAGTCATTGAAACATGGTGGAGATAAAATTGTTAATCAAAAACAGTGGGAAACTCTTCCTAACTTCCTTGAAGGTGCAACCGAAAGAATCATGCCTATGGCTGACGTTTCAGGTTCAATGCAACGTGCAGTTGGTGGAAACAACAACTTGAGCGCATTGGATGTTGCATTGTCATTGGCATTGTATATTTGCGAAAGAAACGAAGGACCATTTAAAGATGCGTTCATGACATTTACTGATGTTCCAACGCTTCAGTATTTAAAAGGAAAAGATCTTCCAAGCAGAATGAACCAAATCGGTGGACATGTTGGTTACAACACTAACATTGAAGCTGCTTACCGTTCATTGCTTGATCATGCAGTTAAGCATAAAGTTGTTCAGGATGAAATGCCAACAATGATGCTTGTTATTTCCGATATGGAATTTGATGCATTCAAAGGTTGGGATAATCCAACAGCACAACAATTAGTCGTGAGATTATATGCTGAGGCAAATGCAAAATTAAAAGCTTCTGGTTCTGACATCGTGTATGTTGTTCCAAAAACTGTTTGGTGGAAAGTACATGCAAGACAGGATAACAATCCTGTTCAATTCTCTCAAACAGGTTCAGCACTTGTTTCTGGATTTAGTCCAGCATTGTTGCAATCAATTGTTAAAGGCGGTCTTGAAGAGTTTACACCATACAGCGTGATGATGAAAACCATTTCAGATAAAAGATACGACGTAGTACAAATCTAATTTCCATTATAAGGGGAAGGTGCTCGACGATTCGTTGTCGTGCTTGAGGCGAGAGTCTTCCTTCCCCACCAATTGGGGAATCTTTAATGATGCATTGGTGAGAATCCTTATTCCCCACCAATTGATGCCCGGGTCATAGATCCGGGCATTTTTATTTTAGACATTTAATTAGTATATTTGTACTGTTATAAAACCAACCGTATGAAACGTATATTATTTTCGACAACAAATTACAAGTATCTGGAACAAGCGTTCTTAGCGTACCAAACAAAACATCAACCGCCAACATCTTATGGTGGAACAGATGCAAGAATAGTAAGAGATGGATCCATGGAAACAAAAGCATTTCCTGATGGTGAAGTTTATCACAGGTTCATGGATCCTGTGGCAGGAAAACAAGTTATAATTATAGGAGGAACTACAACTGATTCTGAGACACTTGAGTTATTCGATTTGGCATGTCATGCTGCAAAATCTCAGGCTTTATCCATAACATTGATTATTCCATATTTTGGTTATTCGACAATGGAAAGAGCAGTTCAACCTGGAGAAATAGTTAAAGCAAAAACGAGAGCAAGATTGCTTTCAGCAATTCCAGCAACACGCATGCGTGTTATATTTATGGATTTGCACAGTGAAGGAACTCCTCATTACCTTGAAGGTTCAATTCAACCAGTGCATTTATATGGCAAGAAGATCATAATGAAAATGTGCAAAAAGATTTCCAACGAAGAAGGGCAGGATTATAAAACAAATACTGATTTTGTATTGGCAAGTACAGACGCTGGAAGAGCTAAGTGGGTTGAGTCCCTTGCAAATGAAATGGGAGTTGACTGTGCGATAATCACAAAGAGAAGAAAAAGCGGAACAGACACTGAAATTGTTGGTATAAATGCCGACGTTAAAGGAAAGAAAGTTGTCATTTATGATGACATGATAAGAACCGGTGGTTCTTTGATAAGTGCGGGTCAAGCATATAAAGATGCCGGAGCTTCTAAGGTATATGCAGTTGCAACTCACGGTGTTCTTCCTGGTGAGTCTCTTTTGAAATTAATGAATTCCGGTGTGTTTGAAAAAGTGTTTGTTACTAACACTCATCCAAAAGCTAATGAATTAAAGGAATGGGCAACGAAAAATGGCGTGAATGGTTTATTCTTTGAAGCTTTTGATGTATCACCTATCTTTTATAAATATCTACGAACACATTAACAAAATATTTTAAACAAAAAAATATTTTAGATAAATTTTAGATAAAGGTGACTATTTCGGTCACCTTTTTTCTTGTTAATAACTCTGTTAATATTTATGTTAATAAATAAAAACCTCCCGAGGCCTTGTCTTTGTTGAGCTTACGGGATATTAACATGTCATTGCTTAAAACTAATTCGAGTTGGTTATTACTGATATTCAATAGAGTTTAATTTAGCGCTATCAAACTCAAAAAACCAACCATGAACTATGGCAAACAATGAAAAAGACATCAAATCGCTTGAATTAAGGATTGATAAAGCGATAAAAGAAATTCAAAAAGGTGAGAAGACACCTAAAGAAGCAGAAATAGGAAAGCTGCTTAATCTCCTTAAAGCAATGGATGAAGCTTCTTATGTAAAGTATGCAGAGAAGTACAGACCAGTTTCAAATGAGTACTTTGAAAAGTACCGTCAATCAGATGAGTATAAAAGCTCGCCTGAGTACAAAAAACTTGTTGAGCAAGAGAAAAAGAAGAAAGAAGAAAGAAGAAAAGCGTTGGAATTTGCAGAGACATTAAAAGGTGGAGGCGGAGGATCATTTGTAGGCGACGACGATGATGGTCCACCACGTCCTAAAAAAGGTGCTAAACCTGCAAAGAAGGAACCAAAGGTAAAATTACCTAAGACTCCTAAAGCACAAAAAGAAAAAGGAGTTCGTGATCTAACACTATTGAAATTCGGTGGTGAAGAATACAAAAAAGGTCCATTGGTTCTTGCTGTGATAAGAAAATACGTCAAGGATAATCCTAAGACGAATTATGATCTTTTGAAGAAAGCTTTTCCAGATGAATTGCTTAAAGGCTATGGAATTTTTCAATCGTACGAAAAGGCAATGGAGATTTCCAAAAAAGTAAAAAGGTTTTTCTTGCACGATGACCAATTGGTTCGTCTTGCTGGACCGGTGAAGAATGTTGCAATATGCAATCAATTCAGCAGTGATAACATCCTACCATTTCTCGCGCATGCCAGAAAGATGGGATTTAAGATAGATTAACATTAGATAATTTTTAGAATGGGCTCTTCGGAGCCCATTTTTATTTTACAAACATTTTAACTATATTTGTGTTATGGAACATTTTGAATTAGTAGGACAATGTATATGCGCTGTGTGCGCTGCAGTTGTGTTCATTGATTTTGTTATTGGACAATTCAGCAAAGATTAAAAATGAAATACGAAAAAACGCAAGAGGGTTTTACCTTAAAGGATGGGGAACTTTCCATTGACGATAAGATTAAAAAAATCGGAATGGTCGTGGATTGTTATGGCTATCCTTCGAGGGATCCTATTGTCATAAAACACGGAGAATACGAACGTGTGAAAAAGTATTACAATGAAATGAAGGAGAAATTAATGTCTTCTTCAGTTGAGTCAGAATTTTCAAAGAAACTTTCTGATGCGATATTATTTGTGGATGCAAGCAATTGGACAACTGACGAGATAAATCAATGTCTCGATACCATGCACTACATTAAGATTGTTCTTGCCGAGAACAATGTAAAAATTCCAATAAATGAATAAATCACCGCTTAATCCAATGCCTGAGATTCCTGTTGGACAGCATGATGGAGCTTTTGGATTTACACGAAAACACGATGTTCATACTGGAGTGGATTTATACTGCAATCCATTCGATAAAGTTTATTCGATCGAGAAAGGAGTTGTTGTTGCTATAATTGATTTCACTGGATCAAAGGCGGATAGTCCTTGGTGGAATGACACAAGAGCAATTCTTATCGAAGGAAATTCTGGTGTGGTTGTTTATGGTGAAGTGAAAGAAAGAGAAGGATTAAAGGTTGGAGATAATGTTGAATGCGGAGAAATGATTGGAGAAGTTATAACAGTATTGCAAAAGGATAAAGGAAAACCAATGACCATGTTACACATGGAATTATATAAACACGGAACAAAGGATGTAGTTTGGTGGAAGCTTGGAAAAGAAAAACCAGCATCTCTTCTTGATCCAACAAAAATTTTAAAATGAGCGTTAATTTAGAATCAACAAAAGATCTTCGATTGTATTTTGCTTATGGTTCAAACATGGCGCCATCAAGCATCAAAGAACGCGGTCTAAAGATACGTCCAGTTGGAGTTGCTTATTTGGACCATTACAAATTGATGTTCAATAAGATTTCAACTAAAGATAATTCAATTGGATTTGCAAACATAATTCCATTTTGGGGAAGCAGAGTTTATGGAGTTTTATATGACATGGCAAATGAACCGGTAGGAACAACATTATTGATGAAGGATGCAACCGACTCTCAAAGATTAATTGCATTGGAACACATCACAATTAATTTGTCTATCCTCGATAAAAAAGAAGGTTATCCAAATAATTATCAAAGGACTTGTGTATGTGCAAGAATTCAAGATAGGTTATTGAATGCATTTACATACATCGCAGTTCCAGAAAAAACGGCTCCATCGAATCTTTTGATCAGTGAGAAATACATTGATAAAATAAATGAGGGTTTTGATGCTTATGCGAATGGCATGTTTAATGAAGAGGGAATTAAATATTTACAGGAGTCAAAAGAATTAATGAATATATGGAAGACGTCATAACAACATTTGGCATAATGAAATTCTTCGGTATAAGAGCTGCCGTTGCAATTGTAACAGGTTTCATAATTGGTATTGAAAGAACATTGACAAATCATGCTGCAGGAATAAAGACCATTGTGTTGGTTAGTCTTGGATCATGTTTGTTTTCATCGCTTTCTTTCTATCTTCACATCTTATACCCACAATCAGATCCAACAAGAATTATAGGTCAAATAATAACTGGAATAGGATTTCTTGGCGCTGGAGTTATATTCATGAGTCAAACGCAAAGCAAACTTTTAGGATTAACTTCCTCTGCAATGATATGGACTTCATGTGCGCTTGGCGTAATGGCCGGAGCTGGTTTATATGTTGTTCCATTTTTTGCTTCCATCACAATTGTGACTGTGATAGTCATATTGAAAAAAATTGAAGAATTCATTGACAGAAACGATCCTCCCAGGAATGGAACTTCCTAACCTATTGATTTCCAAGTAGTTAGAATTCATATATTTCCATCTCCGTGTCGGAAATAATGCGTATATTTGTAGTGTAAATTTTAAACCAACCAACCATGGCCAAAAAAGTAACGCTACAAATGCGAGTGCATGAATTTGCACAAAAGAACGCCGACAAACTTCAGCTCGGTAATTATGAAGCCGATTTAGAATTATTTGAAAAAATAAATCCAGGCATTGAAGTAAAATTCCCTACATTCAAATATTACATGAGGGAAATGACCGACCCATCTTTTTCAAAATATAAAGGTGGAACTCTTGGTCAAAGCATCATCACAAAATCCACAACAAAAGAAGCGGAGAAAATTGTTTTGTTTTCCCTTAAGAAGTACAAACCAGATCCAAAGCTTTTCATTCCGATGAAAACTGGAAAACCAATCGACTTAATGATTTCGAAAATTGATGGTGGAGGTTTTATGCCAGGAACTACAGTTATGTTTGACGGTGGTCCTGGAACTGGAAAAACAACTTCTGGAACTGACACGCTTGTTTCTATTAAAAAATTGCAACCTAAAAAGAAAGGTTTGTATTTGAACAGTGAAATGAAACCGCTTGACTTGGCAGCAGAAAGACTTGAACGTCCATCGTTAAATGAGATTGAAGATATTTTCCTTCTTGCAGAATATACCAATTCTAAAAAAGCAATTGAAAATGTTTTATTGATGGGATGGGATTTTGTTCTTGTTGATTCTCTTGATCACTTGTGCCGGAGATTAAAAGCGCAAGGTGTTAGAAATCCTGAAGAATGGATGCTTGAAATGATGGCAAAACATAACGACGATGCTTTTAAAACTGGACATCATACAACATTCTTGGTTATTCAACAAGTAACTAAAGGTGGAGTGTTTAAAGGTTCAAACGATCAAAAACATGATACAACTGCTTTCATCCATGCTGAATTTGACGAAGAAGGAAAACGTTTTTTAACTGCAGAAAAAAATCGCAGAAACGGAAACGATTTGTTCAGAAAGTTATATTATACATTGGACAAGAATGGAGATGTTATTTATGACCTTGACCGTTGGAAAAAAGACCAATTGCTTGATTTAAGAGCAGCACAGGAAAAAGGCGAATTAGCAAAAGAAGATACAACATTCACCACCTTGTTTGCTAAAGACGACAAAGGCGTAAATCCTAACCCTGGGAAAAAGAAGAAAAGGAAGAAAGTAGCTCAGGAATAAAGGAAGGAAGAAAAATAAATTTTATAGAATAATTATTAATTCATATATTTGTAAAACCAACCAAAAAGTAAAAACATGAAACAACCAAAACAAAAAGCAATCAGCTCTACAGAGTTTGAAGCGAAGAAAAAAATCGCACTTGAAAGTGCGCCGGTAAGAAAAATTGTAAACACCGGAGACATCAAAATTAAAAGCGATGAATTATTCATCAATGATGTAAAAGCAAACTTCTCAAATAATGGAATTACGCAGCTTGCAGAAACCATGGGAATTCCTTCTACATTCATTACTAAGTATGCGAAAATATTTGGTGAAGAAGGAAGAAACAAATTAATTAACCACATCGCCACCGGCCTTGGTTCTAAAAACAAAAACATCATGTTGATTGGTTCTCCAACAACAGGTTCTATAATTGATGTTAAGTCTTCAAACCATAAATATATTTCCGGTGCTTCATTCATGAAACTTGTTGAAGATACATTGAATGACAATCCTAATTTGATCCTTAGCGATTTTTACGTTAATGACAGAGGACAATTGCGCGTTGATACTTTAAATCCTAACAAACCATTTAACTTTGGTAAGGATGAAGATTTCCTTGCAGGAATGAACTTCACTCAAAGTCCTGAAAAAGGAACACAACTTTCGCAATACATGTGGAGAGAGGTTTGTACAAATGGAATGTTTGGCATTGACGATGTGAAAATTCAAATTGGTTACGATGATGACATCATGCGTTCTCTTTATGAAAACATTGGTAAGATTGCAAAAACAGATTTCTTGCCGGTTGGATTTGGCGAGAGAATCAAAAGAGCAAGCGGTGCTAAAGCGTCCTTGTTTGAATTGAATACTGCATTACAACACATGCCAAAAGAAGCGAAGGACATTGACAGGTTCATTCACTACAACCACATCATGCATAACTTAAGAACTCGTAACATCGCTCACAAGGATTTAAACCCACAACAACAAAAGAATTGTCGTTTGGATTGTTCTGTATGGGATGTTGTTAACGCAATGACAGATTATGCAAGCCATGATTATGGATTTAAAGTGAGTTCAATGGAATCACACTCGATCCAAAAGGATGCAACTAAAATGTTCTTCAAAAAGAACTACGATACCGAAAACTTGGTATAACCAAAACTCAATCTCTATAAAAAGGCCTGAAGAAATTCAGGCCTTTTTTTATTCAAAAATTATTGGTATATTTACGATATGAAAGAATTAATCGAAAAATTTGGTAAGAACCATACTGATCCAGCTGTAGTTATTTTTGGCGATAAGTATGTAGATGCTTATGGCATTTATACATTTAAAGGAGAAGTGTTTTGTATCAATGAAGGAATGGATTTTCCATTTGAAGATCTTGAAAAAGAAAAACAGACCAAGATTATTTCTGCAATAAAAGAAAATAAATTTGAAATAAATCCTGCATTCCAATGATGGTATTAAATAATAAAATCGATCTCTCTCCAATTGAATCCTTGATGATTAAAGACGGGAAAATAATTCCTGTACCTTTTGATTCATTGAAAGGATTTTCCCAAGAATCTTTATCGCTGTTCTGTCACAAGCACGCGTTGTATCAACTACCTACCACTGAGCTTATAGATTTCCTTAAGAATGAGATTGGTGAGTCCTCTGTGATTGAGATTGGTTCAGGCAATGGTTGCATAGGACGTTCTCTTGGGATAAGGATGACTGACAACTTAATGCAGACTTGGGATGACATAAAATTGATGTATGCACTTTCAAGACAGCCTGTGATAACTTATGGAAGTGACATCGAGGAATTGGACGCAATAAGTGCAGTAGAAAAATATAAACCAAAAACTGTTGTTGCTTGTTGGGTTACTCATAAGTTTGAAGAAGGAATGACTGCAGGAAATATGTATGGCGTTCAAGAGGAATTATTATTTGAGAATGGTGTTGAGAAATACATTCATGTTGGAAATCACACAAACTCAACAGGCCATCCATTAAAACCTATACTGTCTAAATATCCAGTGAAGATGTATCAATTCCCTTGGCTCGTTTCAAGATCCATGAATAGAGACAAAAATACAATCTACATTTTTTCAAACAAGTAATATACTAACTGTTTGGATTCATTTTCCATTTTCTATTACAAATAATTAATTATTTTCGTGTTTTTAAGCCTGCTGAACAAGCAGGCTTTTTTCGTTTAATCTGTTGCTATTGAATAATTTCCGCAAGGAAAGTTATATATAGGAAAGATGGACTCCTAATATTTTTAATTTTTTAGGAAAAATTTTCGCAATCGTGAATATATACAAAAAGCGAGAACTGAAAACTGCATTAAAAACTAAATTCGCGTCAATGAAAAACAACGAAAATAACGATCTTGGAACATTTGGTAAGGATTGGGTCTTTGTCCTTGAAAGGATGTCAGATGCCAATGTAGAAGTTAAATCCAAGAATGAAGGTGGCAAAGGCTATATCCTTGAAGGAATAGCAGCAGTTTTTGGAAAAGAGAATAATAACCACAGAATTTACGAGGAGGCAGAATATCTTCCACATCTTGAATATCTTCAAAAGAAAATTGCAAAGAAGAGTCTCCTTGGAGAACTTGATCACCCTGCAAACTTCGAAACATCTCTAAAAAATGCTTCCCACGTTGTAGAAGCATTAGAATATGATAAAGAAGCAAGACATGTAAAAATCAGAATAAGACTTATTGAAGGACACCCTGCAGGTGAAATGGCAATAGCCTTGGTTAAGGCTGGAGTTCCATTACATATCTCATCGAGAGCAGCTGGTGTTGTTAAGGAGAATAAAAAAGTTCAGATTAAAAAGATCTTTACGTATGACTTAGTTGAAAGCCCTGGTTTCGAACAGGCAGAGCTCGAGAGAATCTACGAGAGCGTAAACATGAAATTTAACGAAAAGAAGAACGGAACGGTTACAGAATCATTGGAAGATGTAACAAATAACGTTATTGGTGAAAATTCTGAATCTGTAAGGATATATAGAATAGATGAAAATCACCAAGGTGCTTTTTTAAAGGCTTTGGAAGTACAAGAAAAAAATAACATCTCAGAAATGGCTAATAGAGATTTTGTAACTGTGGATGATCTTAATGGATACTCACAGGTCATCAAAAAAGAGTTAGAAGCTCTAAAAGAAAAAATTAAAAATCCTGCAACTGCAAATGAGGCTAACTCAACAGTTACGGTTCTTGAAGAAAGAATTGAAAGGATTGAAAAGTATATGAAGTATCTTGCCGAAAATGTAGACAAGAACATTCAATACTCGGAATACTTGGCAGAGAACGTAGACAAGACTATCGAATATTCGAGATACCTTGCTGAAAATCTTGACAAGACTATTTCTTACAGCGAATACTTAGCTGAGAACGTTGACAAGTCTATCTCTTATGGAGAATACCTTGCAGAGAACTTAGACAAGAGTATCACTTACGCAAACTACTTAGCAGAAAACCTTGAGAAAGGAATTTCTTACGCAGAGTATCTTGCAGAGAACGTAGACAAAGCCATTTCCTACGGAGAATACTTAGCTGAGAACTTAGACAGAACAATCGCTTATGGCGAATACCTTGCTGAGAACTTAGATAAGAGCCTTGATTACAGCGAATATATCGCAGAAAAAGTTGATCAAAGCATTGAATATGGAGAATACCTTTCTGAAACTTTAGATAAAGGAATTACATATTCTGAATATTTAGCTGAAAAAATTGAGAAAAACATAGCGTACTCGGAGTATATAGCTGAGAACGTTAATATCGATGCTCCAAAAACTACCACTCCGGAAGTTGCAAAAGCAGAGGTAAACGAAAACAAAGAAACTGTTAAAGTTGATTATTCAACATTAACCACGAAAATAAATTCATTGCTTGAAACTGTTAAAAATCAGAAAACAGCTTCAAATTTGAATGAGAGCAAATACGCTTTCTACAAGCTTCTTAACGAAGACAAAAGAAAAGAATTTGTAACTCTCGACGAGACCAAGAAAGAAAAGGTCGTTAAGGCGTTGGAAAACGGCGCTTACTTCTCGGAAGTTGATGTCATCAAAAAATGGGATGCAGCTTTAGAAGAGAAAGTCGTAACAGAACCGAAGTTCATCACTGAGATGCCAGAAAAGTACAAACCAATCTGGGAATCTATGAGTGTTGCAGAACAAGAAGGAATTATATCTGCGAGCAAGTTAAGGAAACTTGATACAGCTTACCAGATCAACAACTTCTGGGCTACAAGACCAGGGATAAACAAGGAAAAAACTGTGGGACTTATCAGACTGAACGAGAACGAAACAGCAGCTAATGCCGCAAAACCGAACATGTCAGGGTATTCTAATGACTACATGGCGGGAGTAGCTGATGAGTTAGCAAAGCGTTTCAAGAAGTAAAAACAACAACCAAAAAAATCTCTTTTCTAAAATGAAAATGATTAACGAACAAGAGATCTTCGATAACTGGTCTCCGATCATCGAGAGCAAAACCTCTATCAAAGATCCTAACAAAGTGGAATGGCTTTCTAAGTACTGCCACTACCACTCATTGAACGAAAGTTCATCTACTGCTTACCAAACCTTAACAGGTTTAGCAGGATTCCAAGGCCAACCAGTTGCTCCTACAAGAACAGCTTCAGGTTCTGGTGACAAATTTCCATCTTTACTTCCTTTAGCTATTCAGGTAGCTGCGAAGACTGTTGGTTTTGACATCGTTCCGGTTATCCCTATGCCAGGTCCAACGGGAGTTTTAACTTACCTTGACTATGTATATGGTGGTGGTCAGTTGAACTCGGCAACTCAACCGCTTGTGATTAAAGCTGGTATCACTGGAACTTATACTGTAGGTACTACGTACACTGCAGCAAACGGTGGTAACAACATGTCACTTGTGTTTGTAGGTAAGTCAAGAATTGACGGTTTCCCAATTTTCAGAATCACGGCTTCAACTCCGACGACTTTGACAGTTGCAACTGTATTCGCTGTAGGTTCTGCCTACACTTTAACGGATGATGCTTTAGCAACTATTCCGTTAACAGTAGCTGCGTCTTTAGTTCCTGCATTGGAAGACCATATCCAAGGGTTTACAGGTGCTGGTGACTCTGACACAGACAACTGGGAAGGTCCTTTCGCTACCTCAACAGGTAACGACGGTCCAATGACCAGAGAAACAGGTGAGAGCACTTACTACAGATCTATGGGTCTGAAGACTTTCACTAAGTTCGTAGAAGCTAAGACCTACCAGGTTGCTGCTTCTGTAACTACTGAGCAAATTCAGGATCTTAACAAACAATTCGGTATCGACGTGGTTTCCATGGTTGAGAACGCATTGGTTAATGAGATCTCTCAGTCGATCAACAAGCACATCTTGTCGACTGCGTTTACTCAAGGAGCTACGAACTCGACAAACTTCGCTGCGAACGAAGGTCAGTCGTTGAACTTAAACCTCGCTGCTTTACCAACCGTAGGAACATACGAAAACCAAGCTACATTCCAAAGAAGAATCTTCTCGAGAATTTTAGCTGCAGCTAACGTTGTTGCTAACAGAGGTAGAAGAGGTCCTGCAAACTACGTAGTTTGTAACTCGCAAATCGCTACTGCTATCCAAGACATCAGCCAATTCGTAACAGCTCCATTCGCTAACACTGCATCGCAGAATAACGGATCGCTTTACCCAGTTGGTTCACTTGCTGGAATGACAGTTTATGTTGATCAAAACATGAAATGGAATGACACAAGAGTTCTTGTAGGTAGAAAAGGTGCTGATGACGAACCTGGAATTAAATTCATGCCATACATGATGGCTGAGTCTATCCAGACTATCTCTGAAGGTACTATGTCTCCAAAGATCGCGGTAAAATCAAGATACGCTTTAGTACTTGCAGGTTTCCACCCAGAAACTATGTACTTCACGTTCTCGATCACGCTTCCTTCTTCTGGATTAATCGTTTAATCGATCTCCTAATAAGACAAGTAATAAGAAGCCTCGACTCAGTCGGGGCTTTCTTTTTTACGTTAATTTGAAACAAATGGAAAGAGTCATGATATAAAATATAAATAAATATAAATATTATGGCAAACAATAAACGTTCTGGAATTGGAAGAGTAGTCGCTGGACCTTCCTCCTTTGAGAAAACCGAAGAGAAAACAGATAAAGCGCATTACGATGATCCAAGACAAGAAGCATTTGAATGGATTTTTTCTGAGGTTGGTTTCGATCCAGAACATATCCAATTAAATAAATCAACGTTCGAGACTTTCTTTAAACGCTTATTACCTGGAAAGGTTATAACGATCGTTGATGCTCCAACATTCTGGGTATCTACTGACACTGGAACAATAGTTGCTCCTGATTTAGATGTCACCAAAAAATTTATTGAGTTGAAGACACGTCGAATACATTCTTTGAATGATTTTGATGCACCATTACAAATAGGTGGAGGTTTTAAATCGAAATATATTTACGTATATGAGATAAGACCTGTGGAGAGGTTTAATAAATCGCTTGGATGGGATTTGAGATATGCTGAATTTAATCCTGGAAAGAAGACTGTGACTTTTACCATTGACGAAGATGTGTACGAACAGTTTTTGGAAATATCTGATAGGATGGCAATAAACAAATCCAAGTTCGTTGAGAACAGGATCAGAGAGTTTATAAGTAAGATCTAAATGACTCAAACATCTTTCTCGTCTTAAGGTATTCTAAGTTCTTGTCGTTAGCATAAGCTTCTTTCTCGAATGAGACGTTCATGTAGCCCTTTGTGAAGAACTCCCAAAGGTAGACGATGTAAAATGGAATGACAAGCATTTCTATCTGTTGTCTGAGATGAATCCTCTCATGATTTAAAAGTCGTTTGGTCACAAATGCATTATTGGGAACGAAGATGAAAGGGAATATTGCAATTCCACCTATCTTCATTCTCAAAATGAATTCAAAGAATTTAATGGTTCTGCTACTTTTTATCAGCATCTTTGTTTTTCTTTTTATATCGAGGGATCATGCAAACTAATACACTTCCGACGAATATTGCTATGAGCACGTATATCTCTTTAGTTTCCATAATTAGTTAGGCTAATGACTTCTCTTAAAAATTCAATAACGAATTGTTCTAATCCTTCGCATGTTGACTCTCTGTTTCCTGCAACATTCAATACGCTTATTTTGTTATTGATTATCCAGTCAGCAACCATCTTAGGTGTTGTTTGGTGATTGGCAGAAACATTCACATCAATGTGAGGTTTGTTATATTGGTTGATTGCTTTAAGCGTCAATAGTTCTCCTCTTGAATTAAAATCGTGTGCAAATCTTATTGTCCCATCGCTGTTTTTAGCATTCTCAAATGTCCTTGCAGGATATTTGTCTGAGGTGGTTTCAATGAGCCCGAACACCTTCATCAAGTTTGGATTGTTGCCATCTTCTGTAAGACCTCCCTTTGGGCAATGTCCTCCAGTTTCAATTCCATATCTCTTGGCAGCTTTCAATCCACCTTGATCCGCACCGGTTTGACCGCCTGATATAATTTTTGTTATCATGATATTGCTTTACATATTGCATCAAAAACTCCATCAACATCCATTGCACCATTAATGACTGAGAGTTTTCCTTCAAGACTATACATCTGTTTCATTGGATAAGTCTTCTCAGTGTATTCAATAAGTCTCTTTTTGATGGCTTCAGGATTGTCATCTGGCCGTCCAGATTTCTTTCCACGTTCTATAATTCTCCTTGTCACCTCGTCGTCTTTGACCATTAGTAGAATTACTTTGTCAATGTCGATCATTTGGTTTAGCGATATTGCTTGTTCTATTGTTCTTGGAAATCCATCAAATACGAATCCAACATCCTTTGGATGTGTTCTATAGACTTCTTTTATTTTATTTTCTACTAACGCGAGAACAGTCTCGTCATCAACGAGCTTGCCAGAACCAAGGTCCAACTTTTTTCCAAGTTCAGTTCCTTTTTCTTTTTCTTCTCTCATTATGTCTCCGGTAGACATGTGAACGAGATTATGTTTCTTTGCAAGTTTTTCCGCTTGAGTTCCTTTTCCAGACCCAGGAGGGCCAAATAGTATTATGTTCATTTGATTGATTTTAAATAAGAACCAGTTTTAGTTATTCCATCCCATCCAAGATCTGCATCAACTTCAGCACCGTTGTCTCTTCTGAATTTCCAGCCTTCAGACAATTTTACTTTGCCGTCAGGAGATTTTGTGTAGATGAATGTATCATCCACTCTTCCTACTATGAGCTCCATCGGAATTTTTCCTCCGAGCATGCGAATCACTGTGTCGCCTTCTTTCACGTCTGTGAAAGATGTTTTTAATTGTTTTTCCATAATTATTGTGTTTTATGCTTCTCCTTGTATTTCTGCTTTTGGGTAAGCTCTTAGTTCGTCCATGGTTAAACCACCTTTTTCGAAAATGTCTCTTGTCGGAATTTTTCTTAATACTCCTTCAGGATCATAATCATAAATGAATTCACCCATTGACTTTTCCATTTTAAGATAAGTCTTCTCATGACATTCTTTTGAACATGTCGCTCTCACGTTTACCATTTCTACATCTGCCTTGCAGCATTTGCTTTTAACATCGAGTCCAGTCATTTCGCCTTCAGGCAAATTATCAAGGTCTTCTTGATTTAAGGCAAACGGTTCACATGGTTGTTCGCATTCAAGACATTTTACGTGTCCTTGATTTGTTATAGGAGTCTTGCACTCCATGCATTCGCTTGGTAATTTGAATTCCATTATTTCTTCTTTTTTAATTCTTGAATTTCGGTGACTTGTTTTTGAGATCTTAAATATATTTTCTTTTTCTCTCCTTTGAGCTTCTCTATTTCTTTTTTGAGGGAATTATTCTCTTCACTTGTTTGAAACGAAATCTCCATTGCTTTGTTGTAATCCTTTCTTGACTCTTTGAGAGATTTCTTCAGTTCTTTTATTTTTGTGTTTGTACTGAGTTCAGCAATTTTTTTACCTAATTCATGCATCTTATCATCAAGCGTCGGATCCCAATCTTTTATTTCTTGCTTCGTCTTTTTAATAAGATCTTTCATGTCCTTAGCCATTGTGATGTCAAAATATTGACAGTAAACATCTACGTTTGTTTTTCTATGAAATCCAGAAGGACATAAAACAATCATTCTTTTTCTCATTGCATAAACATCTTTACAGAAGCAACCAAGCTCCCAAAGAGAGATTGGAGAGATTGTTCCAGGTTGTAAATACATTACGATCAAATCCGATTGTTCGAGACGTTCAACTTCCCATTCTATTTGGTTAATCAATTCCTTGCTTCCTTCTTTCCATGTAGGATCCCAATCTTCTCTTCGAGGATTGAATATTCCTATTGGTCTCTTAACTGTTTTTTCTAACTCTTGCACCAATGCTTCTTGCCATGGTTCTGCTTTTCCGTTCTCTATTGAGCCTGCAAGAAAAATGTCAAATCTCTCTTTTGATTTTCCTAACATTGCCGGAGGCTTAATTTCTATTACGTTTTTATCTTTCATTTTCCGTTTGTTATTTGGCATGGTATTAAAACATCTTCGTCATAATGATACACTGCGCACATCCTGTGGTAACCGTCAGCCACGATCAATATTCTGTTTTTGCGATCTCTCACAAGCAGTATTGGTGAAATCTTTTCTCCATCACGAATCTTCTTATAATTCTTTTCGACGTGTGAGTTGCTTATTCCAAGCAGAGATAATTTGGAAGCTCTGAATATGTCCTTTGCTTTAAAGTAGGTTACTTTCTTTGATTTCAAATCCTTGGACAATTTCTTTGCTTCCACAGCAGTATAAATTAATCCAAGATAAGATTCTGCTGCAGGATAGTTGTGTGCTTCAGGCTTGTCCATCCACTTTATCTTGTAGCTTGTTATTGGCGGTTTCTTTGTCATCTTTTCTTTCTGTTATGTTGTTCGTTCTTATCCATGAATTCAGGATCCTTCTTTTGAACCCACGCAATGAATTTCTCCATTTCAGGGTGAGCTATTACTTTGTTTGGATCGTTGAATTCTTTTTCTAATTCCTTCTCAGTCCATATTGAATGGATTTTTCTGTGACATATCTTGTGTAGATATTCTGATTCTTTTCCACCTCTACACTTTGGAGTAAAGTGATGCTTGTCGATGGTTGGTCCCTTCCACATTTCTCTTTCACATATCGGACATATTCCTACTACTTCAGGCATTCTGGTTTAATTTCAATTGTATCAATTTTGTATTTGTCGCATTCTGTTTCAAACGTTGGTTCACCCATGAATTTTAATTCAAGATGGCTTTCGACGCAAACGCTTCTTGTGTAATACGGTTTTCCATTAATGTAAAATTCTGGCTTTGGTTTACATGATGTCCATGCTAAGATGATCATGGTTATAAAACATCCAAGAATAAAAGAAAAAAGAATATCGCTTTTATCATTTTTCATGATATAAATATACAAAAAAACCGGCAAACAATGCCGGTCTTTTATCTAAGTTTTATGCTGTTCTTTAGGTTTCTCTCCATCTCTTGGAGTTTTGCTTCAGGCACGCCGTGTTGGTTAGTTCCTCCGTGTCTGTTTTCAACTACAATGACATAGGTTTTATACCCATATTCTTCAGCAAGCTTTCTGTAAGGTGTGATTTCTTGTTCCTTGATGCAAGTGTTATTGACGAATACGTTGATTCCTTCTAACATTGCTTCCTCACATCTCCTTTTACAGTCACCGTGAGCTAAACCAAGTTTGGTTGCATCGAAGCTGTATTTGCCGTTTGAGTCATAGAAATAATCATCAGCAGCGATCACAGCGGCTCCCGGTCCCGCCAGGTCCTGGCAGAACGAGGTCTTTCCCGCACCGGGAACCCCTCTCGTTATGACGAGTATTTTCGCTGTTGTTGTCACTGTTTGTTCTTATTCTATTTCTCTTATATTCAATTAAAGGATTTTGTTCTGATGAAAGTTCCACCGGCGGCTTCGTAACGATGTCGAACCGTGTTATGCTCTGGATTTTGGTCAATGGAGATATGCCTCCTAAGTCCTGAATCTTAGAGCTTTTATTGTCTGGATTTACTATCTTTTTGGTCATCGTTTGCTAATATACGAAAAATATATAAGATAGTCACCATAGTAGTGTGATTTTCGAATATATACAACAAAGTAACATCATCCAGAATGAAGAGAATCAAGCCATTAGAAGAATTCGGAAAGGACTTTCAAGCCCCTCTCAGCGAAGCAGTTACGCCTGAGAAAGCAAAGTTCAGATTTGAGATTTCTGACAACCTAAAGAAGGTTTCCAAGATAAAGAAAACTTTAATTGACATCCATCAGTTATTGACAGAAATGAGCGATGAGATTATTGCATTGAAGTTGTCATACGACAACCTCGATTCTGAATCCATGAGAACAATTAATAATATGAAGAGCAACATCGACAATATGCTTGGTGCTCTTAAAAAGCAAGAACAGTCTGGTTCGTTTACTGGAATGATCGATAATTCAGGGAGGTTAGAGAGGAATCTCGAAAAGTTAAAGGCCGGGTTTCTAAAAAAGAGGGGAGCATAACAAAAGACCTATATGCTAAACTTAAAACAAGAAAACAACCACAAATGAAATACATAAAAAGCTTAAACGAGGATTTAGAAAAGAAGACCATCAAATCATCAGCTGCCAATCTCAATTTGCAATTGGAAGTTACTGAGAAATTTCTTTATGTTCAACAAGACCTTGGAAATGTTGTTCAACAGGTAGTCATAGACAAAGAACAAGCAAAAGAGTTAATAGAAATATTACAAAAATTCTCAGCATGAAATTCATAAAGCAGTTAAACGAGTATGGTGCAAACGCAGAGTCTGAACATTACCAAGAAGTTGGTCTTGAAGGAGTTTCTGCAAAAGACATTTTGTTGAACATATACCCTGAGACGTTTGATAAAATAATTCAGGACTTTGATAAGCAATGCGAGGAAAGCGCAGATTTTAAGAATAGGAATCTTGAGATGATAAGAAGCATTATAACTTTCCATTTGAAGTATCACGGAAAGGACAGCAAGACTATTAAGTCGTTGGCCATAAAATATAATATTGAATAAGATGAAACTAACATTCGCACAGTTTGAAAAAGCTGCAATCATATTGGAAAATTCTATTGACACGATCAGTGATGACGTGTTATTGGAGAATGGATTTACTCGTGAGGAGCTTGAGAAGATCAACGAAGGAATTCTCGGTGACATCATTGGTGGATTGTTCGGCAAGATAAAAGAAAAGGTCCTTAGAGCAATTCCTGGAAACCTTCTTAAGAAGATCGACGCAGTCCTAACAGAATACAAGGATGTTCAATTATCAATTTACGATAAGACAAAAAGAGAAAGAGATAAAATATACAAAGCTAATTTGGATGACAAAGAAAGTCCAAGAAACAAGGAGCTTGTGAACAGAGCTGAAAAAGCAATTCAAGCAATTGAAGAAGCAAGCAAAAGCAAGAAGGATGCAATCTATGGAAAACTACAAATGTTAACCAAAGATAAGAGCGACATCGTTAAGAATTACGCTCAAATGCAATTGCTTCAGATCCAAGAAGACGTGGCAACAAAGAAATTAGATGATGCTGAAAAATATGCAAGTGAAGAAGAACTTGATAAGTTGGAAAAAGAAGTTAACGACCTTAAGAAAAAGAAAGAACAAGAAAAGAAAGCCATCGAGGATGCTAAGGTGAAGGAAAAAGAAGAGGAAGATAAAAAAGCAAATGATCCTGCTAACGCAAAGGTCGGTCAAGTGTGGTTGAGACATGATGCTAAAAAGCATGAGCAAGAGGCTGAGATAGTCGATCTTGAAAAAAATCACCAAGGAGAAAAATTGGAAGATGGAATGGTTTTGGTCAAAACAAAAAACACTCCAAATGGTTTTGTCGTTAACAAAAAGTCTCTCGAGAAACTAATTAAAAATGTATAATGAAACACATCAAACTTTTTGAGAGCTTTATTAATGAAGCAATAGATACAACAACAGCGATGCAAGGATATAATGCTTTGTTAAAGCTTATTGACTTGTATGATGGTTACGCTGAGTCCGGAGAAGTTACAAAGGACGACAGATATTGGGGAGACATGGAAGCTCTTAATAAGGAGATCAACGATTTGATGGGAAGCCAAACAGAAAACATTCCAAGCAAATTGAAATATGCTGCTGACGTTGTAAACAATTGGGAAGCATTAACTTCCATAGCAAAGAAAATAGTAGATGGCGCAGAAGGTATAATGAGCGAGAGAGGACCGGAGTCTATCGGAAGATATATTAAAGCTGGACCTGCTAAATTAAAAACGGTTAAAAAACTATTCAACATACAATGATAATAGATAAATTCAAATTATTTGAGAGTCTTTCCATTGGAGCCATTGAAAGAGGAGAATATAAAATCTCTTTGAATGAATCCGAGCAATTGGACGAAGGTGTTTTATCTTCGATCAAAAACTTCTTTTCAAGAATGTTGGGTGGAGCTGTTTCAAAACTCGATAAGATATTAAGAAAATATAAGGATAACGAATTAGACTATTGGACTGATTGGGCGGATGCACGTGGAAGATTCGCTGAGGCTGATGCTCTTTCAAGAGAAGCAAAATCAGATCCAGTGGATAGAATGAAATATGAAGAGCAAAAGGAAAGAGTTAAAAAACTTCAGGCTCAAGTCGAGACGAAGAGAAAAGACGTTAATGATGCTCTCTCGAGACAAGCAACAAACATAATCAAGGACAGCACAAGACTAAAAGATTATTGGGAAATGAAGAAGGCAAAGGTCGATGAAGAAGCTGCAAGAGAATCTTTTGATGAGATCAAGAAATCTTCTGACGATACAACTCTACATGATCTGTTTGATACTGAAATACAAAAGGCTGCAAAAGCTGCAAGAAAAAAAGATGCTGAGTTCAAAGAGAAATACGGCTCTGTATCTTCTGGAAAATTTGATCAGACACCAGATGAGGATGAGGATTTATCTGTTGCTGGAATCAAGATCAAGGATTTGTTATCGAAACCAATTTCTGAAATTCAACAAAAGTTGAAATCAACTTCAGCTGACAAGCTCAGCGACATATTGAGTTACCTTGAAAAGGAATTGAAGAAGATGAAAGATCAAAAAGATGATGACATCAAGAACATCAAGAATAGAACTTCCGACAAGGACCAACAGGCAAAAGAGATTGATGAAATTTCCAAGAAGGTTAAAAGCGCTTCTGATTTAATTCAATCGAAGATAAATTACATTGATCAATTGCTTCTTGCCGCAAAAGGAAATAAGGAAGAAAAAGCGGCTGACACAACAGCAAAAACAGACGCTACTCCAACCGATGACGTTAAGAAGGATGATGCAAAAAAGGAAGAGACTAAAAAGCCTGAAGTTACAGTCGACATGACGCAAGTGAAAAAGAATTTCGCTGAGGCTAAAGGAACTATAGAAGAAGCAATCGGAGACAAAATAGACGATGCAGTGTTTGATCACTTGAAAAATGATTTAATCGCATTGTTTGGAATGATAATAAAGGCTAAGCCGGAAATGTCTCAAAAGACTTTACAGTTTGGTCTAATTGATTTTGCTGTGCAGATTTACAAGTATAAGGAAAAAGGAAACTTGCTTAAAAAGGATTTAAGCAAAGCTGACCTTGATAAACAATTTGACAAATACACAAAATGATAAAAAAATTCAGACTGTGGGAATCGTTATATGAAGCGAATCAAGCGCAGGGCGACATAATTAAAAGTGTCAAGGACACTGTTGGAGATAATCTTTATTATATTCCTGATTTCCAGGAAGTGCATAGAGAAGGAGAAAATGGACCTGAGCCTAAACAGATAGCTTATTTATTTTCAGATAAGGAAGGACATTCGTTTTCTTTGAACTTTACTGCAGACACTAATACTTTATACAGTGTGGATTTTTGGCTTCCTAAATCAACGTCTCCTGAATCAACATTGTATGTTGTTGATGGAAATGTGGATAAAGTTATTTCATTGATACCAAAATTGATGAAGGATCCGCACGTTGGAGAGATTAAGGAAAGCCTTAATGAGCTTGTTAAAGATAAAACACATACAGCAGATAATATTCCAGGATATAAGATACATCCTAAAAAGAAATTAGCTTTGGTTGACACTCCTAAAACTGAATTGAAATCAGGTGATGCGAAAGCAGATGAGATCGACAAGACCATCGCAGAATACAAATACGGAGATCCAAAAACTATTTTCAATGATTTGAGAAGATACGTGAAGATGGTTATTAATGGAACCCAACCGGCTTTGCTCGTTACAGGAAGTCCAGGTGTTGGTAAGACGTTTATAACTGCTGATGAGATCAAGAAGGCAGGACTTGAAAAAGGAAAAGATTGGGTCAAGGTTAAAGGTAAAACTACTGCGGCCGCAATGTACATTTCATTATACAGAAATAATGGAAAGCTTATAATATACGATGATTGTGATAGCGTTTTCAAGGATGACAACGCGATAAACATATTGAAAGGTGCTCTTGACTCTGAGGAATCTGAGAGAGACATCACATGGGAAGTTGCAAGAGAGATTAAAGATCCTACGACAGGAGAAACAGTTCCAAGAAGTTTTAACTTTAATGGAAGAGTAATATTCTTAAGTAACTTGCCTCAGAAGAAAATTGACCCTGCAATCAAGTCGAGAGCTTTTGTTCTTGAAGTTGCATTGTCTCCAGATGACATGGTTAAATACATTGAGGAATTAATGCCAAAGGTTATGCCTGAGGAACCGATGTCTTTGAAGAATGGAGCGTTGAACACTATTAAAAGTGTTGCGGCGGTTAATAAAAAGGTTCAATTAAATATGAGAACCTTATTGAAGGCTATAAAAATATTAAAGAACGTGGATGATTTGGGTGATGCAAAACGCATGATCATTCAGCAATGTTCTTACGAATAACATGAAACACGTAAAATTATTTGAGGATTTCGAGAGTCAAACCAATTTCTCAGACATGATTCTTAATCAGATTTGTGGACAATTGAGAAGAGATGGTTACCACAAAGCATATTTCGATGAAAAGAAAGAACCATTCATTTCAGTAGATCCAAAGAATATTCTTGAATTGGAAGATTCTAAGAAGGTCGGTCATAAGCAGGAATACACGTTTAAGCATAAGACTTCTGGAAAAGAAGCTACTTATTTGGAAGACTCTAAAGATGTTAAGGGAATTATTTCAATATTAGAAAAATAAGTTGAAACAATTCCATTTGGAATTTATATAACAAGTGATTTAACCGTCGGGTTAGTGTTGGGTTTAAATACCTTTGAGTTGTCCCGGGCAACGAAGACATTAGCACGAATATCAAAAATAGCAAGTTAAAATCATGAACTACACAAGCAACAGCTTGCCGGAGGCCTATGTGTCTGTCGGCAGGAACAAAAGCCGTTTGAAAATCTACAACGGCAAAAACGTCTTCATAAAAGACGGAGAAGAGTTTCAAATCGAACTCTTTAATCCCACGACAAGAACTATAGGAGCAAAGATCTTGATTAATGGAAATTCCATTTCAAGCAGCCTATTGGTTATTAAACCAGGAGAGAGATCTTATCTCGAAAGGTACCTCGATGACAACAGAAAGTTTCAGTTTGAGACTTACAATGTTGAGAATTCCAAGGAAGTGAAGGAAGCAATCAAGAAGAATGGTGAAGTGAGAATTGAGTTTTACAACGAGAAAACTCCTGCCATAAATTTGACGACTGTTTATCCAACTTACACTTATTTAAACTATCCGTACTACATTAATCCAACGATTACCATTGCACCAAGTAATATTTACTTTGGAACAACTGGAGGATGCGTTCCAAACACATCAACCATAATTAGCACTGCAAGCGGTTTAAGTGGAACAAGCAGTGTATCAAGTGGATTTTTTACATCAGGAACAACAGGAAATGCGAGTTCAAACAGCTTTTATTGTTCGTCAACGCCAACTTCAGGATTATCTGCACCAATCGTAACAACCAATAATTGTGACATGTCGCAAACAGCGGATTCAAACACATTGGAAACAGGCAGAATTGAAAAGGGAGCAACCTCTGATCAATCCTTTTCGAGTTACTATGGTGATTTCGAGACTTATTATTTCACATCAAAAGAATATAAGCTCCTACCTGAATCTCAAAAACCAGTTGAGGTAAAAGACATAAGGCAATATTGTCCAGGATGTCGCACTCGAGTGAAGAAATCTTCATGGAAATTCTGCCCATCTTGCGGAGAGTCATTAGACTGATAATTCATTCCATTTTTATCTAAATTTAAGCCCGGTCATTCGATCGGGCTTTCTTGTTAATAAGTATTTACGTAACTCATTGATTATCAATAGGTTAGATTTCCATTTATTAATGCAATCATTTTTATATATGATAAAAATTTAGTAATTTTATAGAGTAAATCAAAACCGACCATAATATGACCTTTCAAGATTCAGATTTCCAAATTGCGATTTTCAATGAGATTGAAGACCAAAGAAGAAGAAATATCCTGATCAATGCAAAAGCTGGAAGTGGAAAAACCACAACCATTGTTCGTGCGTTGAAAAAAATACCTGAGACTGAGTTAACTATTTTCCTTGCGTTCAACAAGGACATCGTTCGCGAATTGGAAGCTCGCGTTCCACGTCACGTTAAAGTTTCGACGCTTCACGCTTGGGGCATGAAGGAACTTGTGTACAAGTTCAAGAATGTTTCAGTTGATGAGTCCAAAGTTTACAAGATTATTCAAACCATGATTCCATCTTGGGGAATTGCTGAGGAAGAAGTTGATGCGTATTCAAACCGTGTTGAAAAATTAGTTGACATGTTTAGGTTTGCGTTACCACAATCGCTTGCTGAAGTTATGGAGCTTTGCGAGAAGCATGAGATTGAATTGTTGAACGGTGAGATTGAACGTGCCAAGGAAGTTCTTTATGCTTGCAGAAAAGATACCAAGACTTTCGATTTCATAGATATGATTTATTTTCCAGCTTTTTCAAATCAAATGAAATTGCGTAAATTTAAAAATGTTTTTATCGATGAGTGTCAAGATTTAAACCGTGCTCAACATGAGATGTTGAAAAAGTTGGTTGACCCAAATGGTGGTCGTTTGATTGCTGTTGGAGATCCTAATCAATCCATCTATGGTTTTGCTGGAGCTGATGTTGAGTCATTCAATAATTTAAGAACTCTTTTACCGAATACTGTTGAACTTCCTTTATCATTTTCTTATCGTTGTGGTTCAAAAATAATCACGCATGCTCAACAAATTGTTGCTGACATTCTTCCTTCACCAACTGCGAAAGAAGGTAATGTTCGTGCTGGTTCATTTAAAGAGATACAAGACGGTGATTTCGTTTTATGTCGTAACACACGTCCATTAGTTGCAATGTGCATGAAATTTATTTCAGAAGGTCGTAAGGCAACAATCAAAGGTGGTGATATTGGAAAGAATTTAACCAACATGATTAAAAAGACAAAAGCAAAAACGCAAGATGCTTTATTCAATGCTCTTGAAAAAGATTACAAAAAGTTAGTTGAAAAAACTAAAGCTTTATATCCATCACGTGATGCTGAAAAAGTTTCCACAGTGGTTAACATGTCAGATAAGATTGGTGCTCTTAGAGCCATCGCAAATGAGACTAAGACAAAATCTACTGACGAGATGAAAGATATTATCGCAAGAATTTTCTCAGAAGATGCAAAAGGAATTATATTAAGCACCATGCACAAATCAAAAGGTTTGGAAGCTGATAACGTGTTTATTATTGAAGCACAATTATGTCCAGCATTTTATGCAATGCAACCTTGGCAAATTGCTCAGGAATATAACTTGATGTATGTTGCAAGAACTCGTGCTAAGAATAATTTGATTTATGTTAGCGATTGGATTTCAGATATAACTAAAATGCCATTCCTTGAAAGAGCTATTAACGATTTAAACTTAAACTAATGAGCACAACAGAAACAACCGAAAAAATCAAAGGTAGATTAGTCTACATAGGAGTAAAAATTGCAGGTGGTGGAAAACCAGTGCATTGTTATCATGAAATTGATGAACAGGAAAAAATAAGTGACAAATTGAATTTGTATGATACAAAGCTTTCTCGTGGAGCAATTGGTTCTATATTGGATGTTGAATTTTCCAACAACAAAGAAACTGTTCACTTTTCGAAGAAGATGATTCCATCAGGATTCTTAAAAGATTATAAAATAGTTTCTGAATGGAGAACAGCTTCAGAAGCAATTGAAACAACAATCAAACGTAAAAAGGAACAAGTAGGAGTGTCAAATCAAAATCCTCTTAAAGAAAGATTAGAACCAATTAAGGAAGCATACAGAAATGCAAGTCCTGCTGACAGAGCTTCAATGCTTGCTAATATAATCGAATACATCACAAGATAAGATAATATATGAAAAGACAAACCATACCAAGCAATTTAATTTGCGGAGAAATAACAATCAAACACAGTAAGGCTAAGATATATTTTAGTCATTACGTGCAAATGACTGATGCTTCTTTTCAAAGAGAAAAGGCGGCCGAATTCCATTATCTATGCACAGATAATGCCGGCAAATGCGACATGAGAGTGTATATGCAGAATGAACGAATTATTACCGGTGGTGATATGAGTTTTGAATTTATAACAACAAGAATGCGTTCAGATTTATTGGAACATTCCTTTAAAGAAGTTACTTTCAAAGATTTGCCTAAAGATATACAAACTGAATTTAATTTATTTCAATGGAGAGGAATGCAAGACGCGTTCAATATAGATACAGTTAATTTTCACACTAAAATATTGAAATTTTAAAATGAGCAAATACGTACAAATAACTTATACCGATTTTAAAAAGCTAATGGACATCATGAAGTTCACAGAGGTTAAAATCGATGGAACTTTTGAGAGAGTTTTTAAATTCCCTATTAAGAATACAGAATTGGAAATTCGTGTTTATTCAACCATAGGTGTTGGAGAAAGCGTTAGCAGGCAAAAAGGTTCTGATGCAATACGTTGTTTCATTTATGACAACAAGGAACAAAGAATATTGAAGCTTGAAAAGAGAGTTCATAGAACTGCATCAGCTCTTAAGAATACAAAAGAACGTTGTAGAGAATTATACAGACATGTGAGAGACCATAAGTGTCCTGAAAAAAATTGTAGTGGTGTTCTCGTTATAAGAGAGAATAACAAAACCACACACTTGTTCATGGGATGCACAAATTATCCATCTTGTAAACACACTAAAAATCAAATAACCCCCCAATTAAAACTTAAATTAAAATCATAAAAAATGGAAGAAAACAAAAACATAAAAGTATATCACGCAAAGAAACCTAATTTCGGTTTCGGAGATGATCAAGAATTCAACGATAAAAATTTTGAACTCGTTGCAGAAGGACCAGAAACAATGGATCTCGACGAAGCATTTGAGTCAACGCAAAATATAGATTATTCGTGGACGCTCAATAAAAACATCACAGCAAAGAAACAACCGTGCCGTTCAACATCTGTTGGCGATGTGATAGTTAGAAACGGCAAACCATTTAAATGTGACCACGTTGGTTGGGTTGAAATAAAAACAGAAGAAAATAAAATTAAATAATTAAATTAGCAATAATCATCAGTAAAACAAAACCTATGACAAAAATCAAATCAATATTCAACGAAATATCTTCCGAGCCAGGAAGCAACAAGAAGATGGAAATTCTTTCTTCTTACAAGTCAAACTCTCTTTTGAAAGAAGTTCTGTACTTGGCAAACTCAAAAAGAATTAAATTCTTTATCAAACAAATTCCTGATTATGATACTCCAACTTCTCCTGTATTAGATTTGGAAGCAGCCGTTAAATCATTGTCACTGTTATCTGACAGGAAAAAAACTGGTCATGATGCCGTAAACCATTTAGCAAAAGTGCTTTCATCTGTTACAAAAGAGGATGCTTATATTATAGAGCGAATAATTGAAAAGGATTGTAAGCTTGGTATGGGAACCACAAACATAAATAAGATCTTTCCTAAATTGATTGAAGATACTCCTTACATGGGTGCAAAAGCTTTTAGCGAGAAATTAGGTAAAGCAATATTCGAGGATAAATCAAACAAGGGATATGCTTATAGCCAAATTAAAATGGATGGTCGTTATGCAAATGCAATCATACGTGGTGGCGAAGTTGAATTGGAAAGTCGTGGCGGAAATGCCACAATTCTCGATGGTGCAAAGTTTGTTGAAGAACTAAAAAAGTTTGATGACTGCGTTCTTAACGGTGAATTAACTATCGACGGAGTTACTCGTTATATTAGCAATGGAATTGTTGCTTCATTGGTAAGCATTGGAGATAAAAGAAATGCCGGCGAAAGCATAGTAGAAGAAACAACTAAGTTTGAAAAGAAACATGGCATGACATATAGAGAAGCGTTGAATGCAATTCGCTTCACTGTTTGGGACACCATAACCGTTGATGAATATTTTGACGCTGAGTGCTCTGTTCCATACCATGACAGATTAGTTAATTTGTCAGCTCTTATGAAGAAGGTTAAACCTTCTATGGTTTCATTCATTGCCACAAAGAAGGTTTATTCTTTCGAGGAAGCAATGATCCACTTCCAGGAAAATCTTAACACTGGACAAGAGGGAACAATACTTAAAGCATCAATGGGAACCTGGAAAGATGGTAAACCAAATTGGCAGGTGAAGATGAAATTGGAAATGGATGTTGATTTGAAAATTGTTGGTTTCAATTACGGAACAGGAAAAAATGCTAACGTTATTTCTTCCGTGAACGCCGAGTCATCTGATGGAAAAGTGTTTACACGTCCTACCGGAATAGATGAAGCGATGATGGAGTATATTACTAAGAACCAAAAGAAGCTTGAAGGAATGATACTTGAAGTTAAGTGTTGTGGATTATCATCCGACTCAGCTGGAAATTATTCTTTATTGCATCCTGTATTTAAAACATTGAGAGATGACAAAACAACTTGTGACTCTCTTCAATCAATACAAGAAATAGAAGCTGCCGCAAAAGGTTTGACTAAAGCAAAAGTAAAATAATGAGCCCAAATAAAACTAAAATTACTCGTAAACAAGATTCATTCATTCGAGATAATTACAAGACAATGAACGGTTTCCAGCTTTCAGCTGGAACCGGCCTGACGCATAGAGTAATTAAAAGAAGAATGTCTGAACTTGGTTTGGTTAGAACTGACGCCGAAAAGAAAGCAGTATGGGCCAAAAGAAGGCTTCCTGATCCAAAAGAAATATCCAAAAGAAATCAAAAGATCGAGGGTGGTGGAAGAGGAAAGAATCAAGCTAAATATCATCTCGATAAATGGAATGCTAAGAATGGTACTTTCTCTAATAAACACATGCTCGTGTATAAGAATGGAAAGTTCGATGATTACAATGATCTGAAATTGATTCGCAAGTGGCGTTATGATATTTTTGTGAAAGAAAGAGACGATCGCTTTGAACAAGCAAAAAAGAAATTAATTAAAAAGGAACAAAAAGAAATCACCGACAAAGAGAATAGAAAAAACCGAGTGATTGAAAAAGAGAAAAAAGCAGTTGAAAAGAAAAAGAAGGATGCTATCAAGGAAGAAAATAGAAAAAAACGAACTATTGAAAGAGAGAAAAAAGAAGCAGAAAAGAAACAAAAACGTGAAATAGTTCTCGCTGTGATGGCAGAAAAGAAAGTAGAAAAGGAAAAAATAGAAAAAGCAAAAAGAGCAGAGAACGCAAAGAAGATGGCAATTTCTTCGAAGAAATTGCTTGCAGCTAAGAAGAATAAAGAAGCCGCAGAGGAAAGACAAAAGAAGCTCGAGGAAATTAAAGCTAACAGTCCTAAGACGATGAAGGAATTCCAACAGAGACTTGTGAAGGAAGAAAAGGTTCCTGTTAAGCTTGATCACAAAACAACAATTTATGTAAAGAAGAGTTTATGCACTCAGCTTGAAAATGGAACTTGGGTGAAAGCAACTCCGTTAAATATTGTACAATCTAACAAACCAAAAAAGCATGAAAAACCAAATGACAAAATTATCGACGTTTCTGAAGAGAGTAGAGAATCGTCTGAACCAAATATTGAAGCCATGGATGGCACCACGGGCAATTGATCGTTATTATGGAACAAGGAACGAGGAATAAAATATTCATGTGGCTTGAGGCTTCAAATTCCATTTTATGGTTTTCGATGGACTCATTGTGGATGTTTGATGAGATTAAGATTGCTACATTTTTAATCATTCCAACTGTTCTAACCGGAGTTGCATCAGCATTTGAAAAACCTGATGCTGGAAATATTTCCATTTCAATGGCAGTTAACTGTTGGTTGGCCATGAATATATTTTGGATGCTTGAGATGATGGTTGCCGCGAAAGAGTTTTTCATCGCAGGAATAGCCTTGGTTTTATTGTCTGTCTTATTATCAGGAAGTCTCAAGGTATTAGATAGGTTCAAGCGATTTAGGAAGTAGTTTTATTTTAGAAAAGAAGTTAGTATATTTACAATTAAATCATAGATAAACCAAAACAAATAACATGAAAAAATACATCACAATAGGAATCATTGGATTTGTGTCAATACTCATCTTTATGAATGGTTGCACAAGTTTCAACAACATGGCAACAAAGGAAGAAACAGTCGATCAAAGTTGGGGAGACGTCCAAACACAATATCAACGCAGAATGGATTTAATTCCAAAGCTCGTTAAGACCGTTGAGGCTTATGCAAATTTCGAAAAGTCAACATTGACAGCCGTTATTGAAGCAAGAGCAAATGCAACAAAGGTGACAATCGATCCATCTAAATTAAATTCAGAAAGCATTGCTCAATTTGAAGCCGCACAAACACAACTTTCCAGTTCATTGGGACGTTTGATGGTTGTTGCAGAACAATATCCAAATTTAAAAGCTGATCAACAATTTTTAAATTTACAAAGCGAAATTGCTGGAACTGAAAACAGGATAACAATATCACGTAAAGATTTCAACAAGACCGTTGTTGAGTATAACAAATACATCAAGGTGTTTCCAAAAAATGTTTGGGCTGGTGCATTTGGATATTCACGCAAAGATTATTTTAAAGCAAATTCTAACGCACAGAATTCCCCTGACGTGGAATTCAATATCAAGTAAAACATGGTTGCCAAGACAAACAGTGGTTTAAAACGCCAAGGAGTATATGACATCAAAACAGTATTAGACTGGGTTGAAGCAGACTCTAACGTTGATACCGATCATAAAATAAAGAACTTTGAAGGCTTTGACGTTTTGTCAGGCCTTCTTGGTTATAAAGTGTTTAAGCACAAGGGAGTTAAATGTCCATGTTGTCCAACACAAGGAGAATACTTTGCACTTGAAAAGACTCCTGGTAATGGAAGAAACAAATACAACAATTGGCATTTCAACTTATATGGAAAAGATGCATTTGGAAGAGAAGTAATGATCACAAAGGATCATGTGACTGCTCGTTCAAAAGGAGGTTCTAATGAATTGGAAAATCTTCAGCCTATGTGCATGGTGTGCAATACTAAGAAGGGTTCATTGCACATGAAAGAGTTTGAAGCGAAAAGGCAAGGAAAAATCCATGATTGGAATCTCGATCACGCTAACCACGTAATACAACGAATGAAGGAAAGATATTCGCTTGATATGACTCTTGCTGAATACGCAGATTTCAGAGATAATGTCATGCTTCATTCTGAAACGGTTCATATTATTTCCAATTCAAAAAGCTACAGGAAGATACGATTTAAAGGAACCGATGTGTTTGCTGTTTATTCTTCCATCTATCACACTGTTTATACCGTGCTTGACCCATCCTTAATAGAAGAAAGAAAAAGAGACGTTCCTAATTGGGGAAAAGGTAAAGAAAAAGAATGTCTTGCTGAATATGACAGAGTATCTGAATTGATCAAATCGCAATATAAGGAATTTCCAACACAACAAGAAACAATAGACCACTTTAAGACCTGTCAATATTCATCATTGATGTTTTCAATATGGAAAAAGAAGATGTCGAGGTTGAATGTTGTTATATGGGATATAGTGAAAGGCTCATTATTTAAAAAAGAAAAAACGACGCTGGGAGATTTACCAGCATTGTCCGAACTAAAAAACAAACTTAAACAAAATGAAAACGAAACAGAAAAAAATGATGGTGTGCGAGCATAATTCGCATGCGGACCTAACAGTTGGAAATAATTATGAAATACTCGGAGAAGAAGAAAACAAGGTTTTCGTCATCAATGACAAAGGAAAAAAGATGTCGTATTATAAATCAAGATTTCATGAGAAGTCTTTAGTTGCACAATAATGAAAAAGATAGAAGTAACGTGGTCTAAATCAAGAGTGTTTATAGTGAACTGGCTAATCATGTTCATTGCATTTTACCTTGTGCTAACAATTATAGTGTCGGTATTTTCTTATTTGGTTTTTGGACCATCGAGTTATAATTCTAATTTTCCATATTATGGGTATGGCTTTCCTCTATTGAGAATATTCATGTCAATATATTTTGTGCATAAGTTTAAGATTACAATATTTAAACAAAGATAAGATGGAACCATTTGAAATTAAAAATCTAATCACAATAAAAGGAAAATCCGGATTGTGGGTGTTTAAGGGAAGTTCTCCGACAATGTGTCGTGCGCAAAGTCTTTTGAATGAAAAACAAATAACTACTGCAAAAGTTTCGGAAGTTGCTGCCATTGATGAATATAAGATTTTCTTGATTGGTGGAGAACGTAGTCTTGAAAGCGTTATCGATAATTTGATAACAATGGAAGATGCTAAACAGATAACAAGAGAAGAACTTGATGGATTCGAAAATCTGTCAAATGACGATAAGGAGAAGATGATGGAGAAGATAGTTCCTAATTTTGACGGAACTAAATTCAAACACTATCATCTCACCAAAATAATTAAGTGGTATAAAGAAATAATGAAGGCGATAGACATCCTCAACGCCGGAGTTGAAGATCCATATACAAATGAGGATGAAATAAAAACAGAAGAAGCATGAAAAAAGCATTAGTACTATTTATTTCCATTTTATGGATGAACACTTATTCTCAGACTTTGCCTGAGCATAAGACTGACACGTATGTCAACGATTTCGCAAATGTCATCGATGATGCAGATGAACCTCTTCTCGATAAGAAGATAAGAGATTTTAAAAATAAATCTTCCATTGAAATGACCATTGTTACTATTATGTCTCTTGATGGCAAGGATGTTGATTCTTATTCTAATGAGTTATTTAGAGCATGGGGGATAGGAACCAAAGAATTAAACAATGGATTGTTGATGCTCATATCTGTTACGGATAGAAAATGGAGAATAGAGGTTGGTGATGGTCTTGAGGAATATATCACGGATGGTTATGCAAGAACCGAGGCACAATCTAAATTGGTTCCATTTCTTAAGCAGAAAAATTATACAGCAGGTTTTAATGCTCTCATAGACGATTTCACTACGAAGCTTGGACCGTTGTCGTGGCAAGAAAGAAAAGACCTTAAAAGAAAACAGGCCGAACAAATGGAAAAAGACAAACAAGCATTCAACGATGGTCTTGTAACTTTCTTCACGTGGTTTGGAATTATAGGAGCTGCAATTGCTGCATTAATCGTGTTATACATAACTGACAAAAGGAAAAAGGAGAAGATTGCTGCTGAGGCCAGAGAAAAGAAGATGAAATTGGAAAAACTAACATCCGATAATAACAGTTCTATAAATGATTACAATAAGATGCTGGCGTGGGCTAAGGAAAATAAAACAGTGTTCACTGCAGACTTAAGCAAATATGACGAGGCTAAAAGAAAATTGGATGATTTGCTTACGCAAAGAAATCTTTCTATCGAGTCGATGGAGTCTGAACAGCTTTTGATACGTAATATTTCATCTGCGTTATTGGAATCTATAAGAGCTGTTTATGTTAGATTTACAGAGTTTAATACTCTGAAAGCTTCCATCAATTCTTATTACAAGACCACACAGGAAATTAATGCAGCGATAACGAACACCAATGCCAATTACACCAGAATGGTTTCAACCTATTCAAGCAGTGTTATTGAGATTGCCTTTCCAGAAAAGATGCTTATTAATAAGCTTAGCGATATGCATAATGCCTTATTGAAGTTACAACATAAGATCAATGAGTCTACAATGGAAAAGTACGATGAATGTAAGATGAATTTTCATTCGATTCAAACCTCAGAAAGAGAAATAAAAGGTCACTTAAAAGTTGTCGACGATAGGTTAAACAAAATATCTGATGCAGTTAAATATGTATCAACCAATAGAAGCAGAATAAATTCATTGCTTAATGATGTTAAACGAAGAATTGGAAATAGTGACGTTTCATCCACGACTAAATCAAAATTTAGAACGGTTGAATCTAAAGCAGCAATGTACAGAGAAGCAAATAATCCATTGATTGCTTACAGCGAGATGTATGCTTTAATAAGTGATCTTGATTCTGTTAAACGTAAAGCTGACGATGACATCGAAGAAGAGGAAAGAAAACGAAGAAGGAAAAGAGAGGAAGAAGCCGAAGAAGAAAGAAGAAGACAAGCAGCATTGTATTCATCAATGTCAAGCTCAAGTTCTTCGAGCAGTTCATCTTCAAGTTCAAGTTCAGATTTTGGCGGTGGAAGTTCATCCGGCGGTGGTGCTTCAGGAGATTGGTAATATAAATATAAAATAAAATGGCAGCAAGTAGAAAAGATGTAGACCGGTGGATAGCCACCGCAAAGGAAAAAGGTGCAACGCATGTTATTTCCGTATGTGATACATTTGATTATGATGATTATCCTGTATACGTTATGCCTGATGATGATCTTGAAGAGATTAAAAAGAAGTATGATAGAGTTAACATGCAAAAGATCAATGAGACCATAACTATCAACAAAGATGGAAGTTCACATGAACCTGGACTTTCTCCAAATAAAGAGATTGAAGAATTGGTTGCTCAATTAGGATTTGCTTCTGAAAAAGAATTCTTTCAAATGGTATCTGATGCTGATATTAGCACTCCAGATAAATTGGCAGAATTCCAAAAATGGAAAGATGAAGATGGAACAAAACAAGGATTAGAAAAATTAATGTCTCATGAAAGAGGATAAAATTATAACAAAAGAAGAAGTATATCAACTTGTCGTTGATGTTCAAAAGAAAATGGGACAAGGCCTTTCTGGGATTGTCAAGGTCCTTGGAGGTGAAAAATTTTCAGATCTCCATACACAATATCTTGATGAATTAATCGAGGAAGGCCTTGTTAAGGCATGTGATACTGGAGGATCATTGGGACATCCTGAATCAAACATATTTTATGTTCCAACGAAGGGATATAATGTATGGGAAGATGATGGTACTGATGGAAAATTTTCTCGACACAAGGGAAGATATTTAACCAATGTTCGTTTTTATCTTGGGATTCTTAAAGAAGAACCAGAAGAAGACAGAACTGAATTGTATAATGCAATACATCCATCGTATAAGGTTCTTGCCAAGAACTTGGAGTTCATGGAAGAATACGCAAAGTGGTTAAAACGAAATGAAAAGGAATTGGAAGAGATGGTTAATCTCGAGGAAGATTACTATAAAGTTTCCAAAGCAAAAAGACCTAAGCCTGGAAAGATGCCATTTACCGCGCATGAGATAAAATGGATCAAAGGAAGAAGTTGGTATACAGAAAATCAGACAGTTAAAAAATGTCTTGTTGAGTCAGAGAATGGATTAAAAGAAGATGAAAAAAGTATTGACATCTGTGATCAAATAATTAAATTGGCAAAAAGAGGAATTGAGATTAATACAGATGAAACTAAAAAGAAAGAATATAGAAACAAGATAGCTGAATCTGAACAAGAGAAAGAAGAAATAATCGAATGCAAACCAATCAGAAGGAAATTGAATGAATGGTTGAAGTATCAAACACCAAGCGTTAAAATTAAAACATTAATAAAGTAATATGGCAAGTCCGAAAATTAAACCTAATTTATTTGATCTTTCCAAGGAAGAAATGGAAACATCGAAGATGCTTTACGAAGGTAAGATCATTAAATGTCTTGTTGCTCCTTATCACACGTATGAGCAATTGGAAAAAATAATTCCTTTCACAAAGACCACATATCTTTTTCCTGAAAGAGAATTACCTATCAACCAACTGAAAACAATTGTGTCGAGAATTGTCCAAAATCCATCGAAAGATGAATTCAGAATAATAACAACAAATCAGAACATCATCATTGATATGGCTGATGCATGTGTTAGGGTTCTCACTGAGAAAGGCGATGTTGTTCCTTCTCCGGTAAAAACATTCATGGCTAATATCCATGATATAAGATACAGTTTATTGGAAAATCCAGATCATCAAAAATCAGAGAAGGAAAAGACCGAAGGAGATAAAAAGGTAAATGCGTTGATAAGTAAAATAAATAAGGCCAAAGCTAAGAAGAGTATCACCAAAAAAGAATATGACCTAATCATAGGTGAGATAAATCTAATTGGCGAAGATGTAATTTCGAGCATTCTAAAAAATATGGCTGCAGATATTGCAGTAAGTAGTTAATATCAATGCCCCAGAAATGATTCAAATAATTTTTCTAAGTTTCAAAAAATTAGTATATTTGCTCAACTGAAGAAAGAAGTAATAAAATGATAAAAGTAACAACAAATTCAACAGGAGTTCTTTATTCAATAAGAACTAATCCGGATTCCGATGAAGGAATGATTACCATAGAATGTGGAGATGATCATACTTTAAAAGTAAAGGGTCCAAAAGAAATAATGTCCAAAGCGATTGGTGGAAGAGGAGATGAGGATGAAAAAGAAGCTTGGTTTCAAGACAAGGATGTAAAATCTCCATCTGAAGCAGTTTCAAATGTTTTGGAGATTTTAAAAGCTGTATTAGGAAGTCCTGAGGATCAATTGGCAGCATTTTACGTAACAAGCAAAAAAGAAAAAACAAAAGTATAATAAATTAAAAACCAACCATTATGTCAGGTAAAACGCCAGCAACATCTGAAGTCCTTGAACAGGCAAAAGAAATTATCGCACAGCAGCAAGATTACTTGCGCGGAATTTTTGATCAATCATTTACCTATGGAATTGTGATAGCTCTCGATAAGAGAATCACCATGCCAAAGGAAGCTAATGATGAAGATTATCTTCCAAGTGCAAAACATAAAGAAGACACTTGCGTGTTGATCTATGACAACAAACGCATAGAAGTTCTTTACACTAAAAAGCAAAAAGACCTTCTTAAACTAAAGGTTGGTGACACCGTTAAATTGGTGACAACTAAAGCCGGTGTTGGAATAGTTGAAAAAACCGACGGAGTTAGTTATGGAATGACCGTGATCATTAAAGATATTCTTGATGACCATCACGCGGAAATAGATGCTAACGGAAGTGTTAGAATTGTTTTAACCGGATTGTTCAGCGATCAAAATCCAAAAGATCCAAAACAAAAATTGGAAAAAGGATGTCGTGTTATTCTCGATGAGTCTGGAACATTGATCATGAAGAACCTTGGAAAAAATCAAGGTCAATATGTGTTCACTTCCAAAACAGGAGTTACCTGGGCAGATATTGGTGGTCTTGAAGATGTGAAGAAGAGCATGCAGGAAGCAATTGAGCATCCTATAAAATATAAAGAATTATTTTCTGAATATGGAAGAAAACCAACAAAGGGTATTTTGTTATGGGGACCTCCAGGTAACGGTAAGACGATGATTGGAAAAGCTGTTGCTTCATCCATTGCAGAGTTATACAAAACAGAAGAGTCAGGATTTATTTACATCAAAGGTCCTGAAATTTTAAACATGTACGTTGGCGCAAGCGAAGAAAGAATTCGTGGAATATTTGCATCAGCTCGCGAATACAAAAAGAATACCGGATGTCCTGCAATAATCTTCATTGATGAAGCAGAAGCAATCCTAAGCAAAAGAGGTTCAGGAAAAAGCAGTGATGTTGACAAGACGATAGTTCCTCAGTTCCTTACTGAAATGGACGGTCTTGATGAAAGCTCTGCAATTGTAATATTGACTACAAACAGACCTGACATGTTGGACAGTGCAGTAATACGCGAAGGACGTATTGACAAGAAGATTAAAGTTCCACGTCCAACACAGGAAAGTGTTGAAATGATATTCAACCTCAACTTGAAAAAAGTTCCATGTGCATCTGCAACCATTGATGCAAAGAAAATCTCTAAGAGTGCCGCACAGCTCGTGTTTGATAAAACATTACGTCTGTACCAGATAGAATTGGAAAGTGGTTCTAACATGGATTTCTGCATGTCTCATATCATAAATGGAGCCATGATTGCTTCCATCGTCAATGAGTCAATCACCTCTGCTATAAACAGAGATTTGGAAGGAAACAAAAAGAAACCATCTGGTGTTACCATTGATGATGTGACTGATTCAATATTGAAATCATTCAAACAGAACTCAAGGATGAACCACCAGCACCATTTCGAGGATTTGGCCTATGAATTGCAGACAGAACAAAACGATAAGATTAAAAACATAACCCCAATAAAAATAAAGGAAAATGTCAGCGCAAGTACAACTAAAGAAAAAGCCACTGTCACCGCATAAGAAGAGTTCTAATGTGGTAGGTGTCCAGCTTGATAAACCTGCTGGAGTTGGAAATATAATGAAGAAGTTGGATGCTGAGATCAAAAAATCTAAAGAAGGAAAGCTTCCTCCTGTATTTAAAAAGAAATGGTTAGAAGCTTTAAGATCTGGAAAATTTGAACAGATCGATGGAAGCCTTGCCAGAAAGCATACCAAGACGGAAATGGAAATGGGTGCAAAACAGGAGTGGGGATTTTGCGTTCTTGGAGTTGCTGCTAAAGTAGCTGGATATTCTAACGATAAGGTTAGAAGAGCTGGCGGAAACATTCCAGAAAGATTTGAAAAAGTTCCATCTCTTTTGAGAGAAGATCATGAAATGAGTCACATAGCAGATGGTTTAATGGACATGAATGATACTCAAAAGAAATCATTCACTGAGATTGCCGATTACATAGAAAGGGAACTGTAACATGTTTGAAAAGAAAACAAAAAGTGCTTTTGATTTCAAAGGCCCTAAAAATAAAACATTTGGAAGTGATTCTGATGAAGATGAGCAAGAGGTGGAAGAGATTCCAGATGTTCAAGACTTCATGAAGAACATGGAAGGTGCAATAACAAGAGCGAAACAGGATGAAAAGAATGCAACCATTGCAGGAATTTATTCGGTTGTTTCCAATGCAGTAGGTTCTGTAAAAAAGAGTTTCAACGCCTGCGGGTGTTTTTCGAAAAAATAAAGTTATGAATTGGATATTAAGCCCTTTATACTACCTTGTGATAATTTCCATGGCAGTGTCAGTAATAGCGTTGACTGTGACAAAGACGAAGTTCTTTAAACCATTAAGAACTAAAATAGAATCAAATAGTGAATTTTTTGGTGAACTATTTTCATGTCCATATTGCTTTAGCTTTTATCCATCTCTTTTAATTTTATCTTTCTACTTCGATAAGCTTAGACTTACATTTGGACTTATTCCATTTGATTTCGCCATCTCTTGGTTTTGCATTGTTTGCATCGCAAGCTTTTTCACCGGATTGATCTATCGTTCCATAAGTCAAATTGAATAAAATTAATAACATGGCAAATACAATTGAAAAAAACTTGGTCAAAGCAAGAAAAGAATCCTTTGACACAGCACAAGAAAAGAAAGAACCAATTAAGCTTTTAATGGAAACCTCTGCAGTTGAAGAGAGAAACATTCTCAGAGAAGCTGGTTTGGACTTCAACATAAGAGAAGTGGAAAAGAAGGTTGGTGTTAACATGGTAAGAACCAAAAAGGAGGAAGAACTTGGTTCAAAGGTTTTTACCTATGAGGAAATAGAAAGCACTTGTATTAAATACGGTTTAAGATTTCTTTCATCAAAACGTTACAAGGGTGCAATTGAGCCAACACTTGGAAAAACTATTTTGGAATTCTTTAAGGAAAAGAATATCAATGCACAGAGTTATGAAGCCAATAACAATCTTTATATTATGGCTCCATCTAAAGCATTTAATTTGGATGAGAGACCAGATCCACCGCCGGTTGATCCTGTGATGTTCTATAAAATGAGCACCAACGAAGGTGACATGTATGCTCTCGTTCACAAATGGGGAAAAGATTTTACTATTTTCCGTAGAATTATCGGAGCTGTAAGAGAAACAAGTTTGCATTGGGGCTGGTTTAAATTCGCTTCATTCTTCATTATGTTCTCCACAATTACAGCGTTGATGAATTGGGCTCCATTGTTTATTCTTGGAATAATAGCCAATCTTGCTTTGGCCGGAGTATTAACTGGAATAACATTTATATGGCACGCCGGAATTGGAAGTCCAAATCATTTGAGAAGATACAGAAACAGATTTACGAAAAGAAATTGGAATTCAACTGATATAGATTAATTTTATTATGAAAAAGAACATATTTTTTATTTCCATATTAATTGTGACAATGTCAGCAGGATTATTTGCGGCACAGTCAATATTCTGGTACAGGGTTGGTCCTAATGGAAAATCTTGGAGAGAAGGAACAAGATCCAAAGAAGTTAATTATACACGTGTTCGTGGTGAATTTCCTAAAACGATTTTGACGTCCGATCAAGACGAGGAAGAATGTGGTTGCATCGGAGGCTAATTGGAAAAATAATGAGTAATGGAAAAGCTATTAACACGAGATGAATTCAGAGAGGGAGTCTTTAAAAGGGATTCCCATCAATGTGTTATATGCAAACAACCAGCAAAAGATGCTCATCACATAATTGAAAGAAGGTTATTCGATGATGGAGGTTACTACCTATCTAACGGTGCGTCTCTTTGTCAAACGCATCATATAGAGGCAGAACAGACCACCCTTTCCTGCGAAGAAATCAGAGAGGCAACGGGCATCAAGGAAGTCGTGTTACCATCACACCTGTACAACGACAATGATTATACCTACGACAAATGGGGAAATTTAATCATGCCGAATGGAACAAGGGTGAGAGGAGAACTGTTCTATGATGAGTCAGTCCAAAAGATTCTCGAGCAAGGAAAGGTGTTGGATCTGTTTTCAAAGTATGTCAAATATCCGAGAACAATGCATCTTCCATGGACTGAGAAGATGACCAAGGATGACAGAAAATTAGAATCAACAAAACATTTTGAAGGAAAAGAAGTTGTTGTGACTGTGAAGCTGGATGGGGAAAATACTTCCATGTACAGAGATCACATTCACGCAAGATCTCTTGAACACAATTCTCACCCATCTAAGAAATGGGTGAAAGGTCTTTGGGGAAAGATTGCTTATGAAATTCCTGAAGGATGGAGATTGTGTGGAGAGGACATGTATGCAATACACACAATTCCATACAAGAATCTCGAAAGTTATTTTTACATGTTTTCTATGTGGAACGAAAAGAATGTTTGTCTATCATGGGATGAGACCTTAGAATATGCTGAGCTTCTTGGGCTTAATACAGTTCCAGTTTTATACAGAGGAATATTCGATGAAGAAAAAATAAAAACATTGTTTAAATCAGAGATTGATGGAAATAAATGTGAGGGATATGTTATAAGGATTGCCGATGAATTTTCCTATGGTGAATTCAGAAAATCAGTTGCTAAGTTCGTTAGCAAAGGATTTGAGATAAAACATGGACATTGGGCTCAACGTCAAATATTTGCAAACGAATTAAAAAAATGAAGTGGCAATATAAAAATATGTTTTTCCTATTTCTGATTGCTACGCTTTTTGTGATAGCAACTCCAATAGATCCAATGTGGCTCGGATGGATTATGTCGGGAATTGGCGGATATTTTACAGGGTGGTTTTTAAAAGGATGGTTAACCGAAAAATATAAACTTGACAAATGGAACAGATAAAAGCGCCGTTCACGGATGAACAAGTAGAAGCATTGAATGAATATCAAGCGAAAGGTAGATTTCATCCTTTCACTTGCATTGGTCAAATGAAAGAACAGGAAGATGAGAACGGAAAATTTAAAGAAAGAACAAGAAGCGTATGTGCAAATGATGGAAAGCTCATAGCAACAAAGGATGGATGGGTTTGCCCATGTGGAGAATATAAACAAAATTGGGCACACGAATTCATGACGGTAAAAGATGAAAGAGATAAAACGTAAACTAAAAGAAGAAGTAATATGGACCTAATTAAGTTATCAACAAAAGCACCAAAGAATCTTTCTAAGAAAGATATTCTTAAAAAAACCGACGAGCTGCTAAATGAATTAAGAGCACTCCATACGGTAATGAGGGCAGAAGAAAAACATTCAATCTTGATAGTGTTTCAAGGAATGGATGCTTCGGGAAAAGATGGAAGTGTCGTCTCGTTATACAGAGGACTTTTTCCTATGGCATGTTATGTTCATGCATTTAAAGCTCCAACAGAGTTTGAATCATCAAAAGGTTTTCTGTGGAGAATAAGTCAGAACACTCCATCAAAAGGACAAGTTGGAATGTTTAATCGTTCTCACTATGAAGACATCTTAGTTCCGACTGTGCACAAGCTGTTCGACAAAAAGGAAATTGAAAAACGATATGATCACATTAATGACTTTGAAAATATGTTGCAAGATAACGGAACGGTAGTTCTTAAATTTTATTTGCACATTTCAAAGGGTGAACAGAAAGAGAGATTTAAAGAGAGATTTACGAATCTCGAAAAGAAGTGGAAGTACAATTCAAATGATTTGGCCGAAGCAAAGAAGTGGGACAATTATATGGAAGTGTACGAAAAAATATTCAAGAAGTGCGACGTTAAATGGAATATAGTTCCGGCCGATGATAAATGGTACAGAAACTATTTGATAACAAAGAAATTGGTTGAGGCAATGAGAGGATTAAAAATGAAATATCCAAACACAATAAAATAAGAAGACATGAAAATAATAATAACAATTTCATCAATTTTGTTTTTATCTTCTTGCGTAAAGGTCGAAACTGACGGAGTAGCACATGAAGCTGGAACTCTCATTCGTGATGGAGTTAAAGGAGGGATAAGCCTTTACAAGGAATCTAAAAAGAATGATACGGTGATAAAACCGGTTAAGCCTGACACCACTTCTATTTGGGATAAGACGAGAAGCACTATTAAAGAAGTTAAGAAAACAATTAAAACAATTAAGGAATAATGGAAAATCTAAAGACTGAAGTTCTTGAGGACTTGAAGACTGCGATGAAAGAAAAGAATACATCCAAGCTCGAAGCAGTCAGAGCCGTTAAGGGAGCCATTGATAAATTTGAAAAGGAAAATCCTGGTCAGGACATCAATTATGCAAAGGCATTGAAGCCTCTTGTTAAGATGAGAATGGACAGCATTGAACAATTCAAAAAGGCAGGAAATGAAGAACTTGCTAAGAAGGAAGAAGTTGAATTGTCGATAATCAATGAATATCTTGGAAAGGTTCAACCAACACAGATGTCTAAAGATGACATGGAATCCACAGTTAAGAAATTTGTTGCCGACAATGCGATAGGAAAAGATGGCATGGGAAAAGTAATGGCATACTTCAAAGCAAATCACGACGGTCAATATGATGGAAAAGAATTGAGTTCAATCGTAAAAACTATATTGTCATGAGAAAAGAAGAAATAAAATATCGGGTGTTGATTTCAACAAACACGTTCGCCACAAATTTTGAAAAAGAATTATGTGCATTTGTCACAGGACAAATTGGCGAATGCGAGGCTGGAATAAACAGGAGATTCTATCAATCAGCAGAAGTGAGAGAAGAGTTTGAAAAGAGAATGGAAAGAAGATTATGTGATGACGGAAATTGGGGACCTGTTCAAACATGTCCAACTGATGCTAATGCTTTTGAATTATTCTTTAAAGAAAAACCAACACAGGAAATGATTAGCCACATTCACGAAGCCTGTAATGAATTCGCCGATGAGAAGAAAGAGAAAAATCCAATGACAGTTAGGATTTCTATCGAAAGTATTAAAGTCATCAAAGAAGTTAATGTGTATGAAGAAACGGAAGAAGTATATGAAGGAGTAACAATTTAAAATCTCTTTAATAAAACAAGCATGACCGTAGTTGATTTAGATAAATTTCTTGTAAATCTGCTCTTTGGGAAGATTATAAGAAAGGTGAGAGAATGGAAGATCAAGAGATACAAAGCCAAAAAAGTAAAAGTAGAGGCAAAGAATTCTCCTGAAAAGATCTATAACATGCACTTTAAGCTCGCCATCAGAGATAAAGATGGAATGGCAACATGCGACAGCGTGTTCCACATTCAAATACCAGCCAATGGTTACTTCTATGCAAAGAAGAAGCTCGAACGATATGTCGTTGGAAATATAGACGTCGAAGTAGTGGATTTTGAAGCTCTCTCGGAAGAGGAAGAGAAGGAGGAAAAATGGGAAGAAAAAATAGAGATACAAAAAGAAGATATAAAATCGGAGTAGACCTTGATTCTACTCTTATCGAAACCCATGCGGCAGCAATCGCCGCTAAAGACTTGGGCTATGCAATCCACAACAAGGATGTTACTCGATGGAACCATTTAAACTTTCCTGAAGATCTCAGAAACAAGATAATGGAATACTTCATGGATCCTTCTCACATGTGTGATCAAGCGCGTCCAATAGAACAGAGTCAAGAAACGATCAAGAAGTGGACTGAACAAGGACATGAAATTATTTTGATAACTGCAAGAGCTGAGTCATTGAGCGAAAGTACGATAAAGATGGTAAACAGGCTTTATCCGGAAATTAAGGACATTCATGTGGTTGGAGTTGATCAATCGAAGAAGTCGGTTATGATTTCCAAGCAGATTGATTTTTGGGTGGACGATGCTCCTCACGGTGTTCTGGATGCAATAAGCATAGGAATTCCAACCTTTATGGTATCAAACAATTACACCAAATACAACTGGACCATTCTCGATAATCCAGCCATCAAGGGAATAGTTAAGACAATCTCGGAAATTGCAGATTTTTCCAAGTGATTGGAATATATAATGCATGAATAACATCAAACCGTTTAATGAGTTTTTTGAACCCGTGCACGAAAGTGTCAATGAAGCAGTTCAATCTAAAGCTATTGACGTTGAAAACGAGCAGAAGAAGCAATCCCAATATTTGGACCAAATCAAGATAGCAAGAAGCAAGATGTCGAAGATTGATGCCACCAATAAAAAGTTATTCCAGAAGACACAGGAGAAGAGCGCTCTGCTCACTACTATCGCAAAGCTAACATCTATGCAAGCAGCTTCTATGCAGAAAGAAGCGCAAGCCATGCAAGCTCTTTCAAAGGAGCAATCTAAGTTATAATTTCGAAACGAATTTAAAAGATTTGGGTACAACTTGAACAAATAAATACGTTCAAGCAAAATGGTTAACCCACACTTAGAGAAGATTTTCTTCCACAACATTATCAACAACGCCCCGTACTTGGATGCAGTGAACCACAGGTTCTTTGACAATAGCATCTTAAAGAAATTAATTCCACCAATAAAAGAATTTTACTCCAAGTACAAACAAGTTCCAACAGCAGCACAAGTCAAAGAACTTGTCAAGATCAAAAACCTCGAAAAAGACATTAGCCTCGATCAGCTCGACACCGTGTGGGATGTGAATCTCAAAGAATACGATGACGAGTGGATGAAGGAAAATACTGAGACCTTCATCGAATATAAGAATCTCGATATTTCCACCATGGACCTTGTGGATTATTTAAAGACCACAACCGTCAACAGCGAGAACATTAAGGAAGTAATCATACAGGCAAAGAGCATCATCACAACAAGAAACAGCCTTGATTTTGAATTTGACGAAGGTTCTGATTTCTTTGATGCAGACAAACACAGACAACCTACATACAACACATTTTCCACTGGTTATAATTTTATGGACAAGGTTGCAGATGGTGGATTTGCAGCAAAGACTTTAACCGTTCTTCTTGGTCAAGCTAAAGTTGGTAAATCTATCTGGCTTGCAAATATCGCAGCTCAAGCAGTTTTAAGTGGACACAATGTGGCTGTGATAAGTTTGGAAATGGCTGAAGCAAAATACATTAAAAGACTTGGTTCTAATCTCATCAACATCAAGATGGATGAATACAAGAAAGCAGCCACAGACACAGACTTCATCAAACATAAAATCAATAATCTTTCTGGAGGCGGTGGATTAATTCTTCCTGGCCAATTAATGGTAAAAGAATTTCCAACATCAACTGCATCTGTTGTGGACATCGAGAATTACTTAAGAAGAACAGAAGAAAGAAAAGGAATTAAATTCAAGATGGTCATTATTGATTACTTGAACATCATGAGAAACTGGAGAAATCCAAACTCAGAAAATACTTACATGAAGATCAAGCAAATCGCTGAGGATGTTAGAGCAATGGCGCAGACGAATAATTGGGCAGTTGTTTCTGTAACTCAAGTTAAACAATCTGCATTCGATTCAAGCGATATGAACATGGCCGCAGCTTCTGAGTCTTCTGCATTAGTTGCAACAGTGGATTTGATGTTTGGTATCATACAAGATCCAACAATGTTGATGAACAGAAAATACAAATTAAAGGTTCTTGCGAATCGTGACGAGGGATACAAGAACTGTTCTAAGATGTTTGACATTGATTACTCACACATGAGGATAACAGAAGATCCTACACCGATAATTGAAGGAGGAATGGAATAATTTAACTATAACACTATGGAACATAAACACATTTTACCTGAGCACGAGGAACAATATCCTCAAACAGAAACTAAATTTGGAACTTCTCCAAACAAAACAGGAGTGACCATAATTTCAAAAAATTCTTTAGGAAGAAGAATTTTGAACATATTTAAGAACCCACTAACCTATTTGCTTCATGGAAGAGTCGAATATTAATGTATGCAAGCATGAATTGACAAATGACAAACAAGGAATGTACATTTGTTATAAATGCGGAATAAGTCTTGAGTCTATAATTCAAGATGGAAAAGAAGCTGAAGAGCTTGATAAAGCCAATGATACACCTCAGGTAATGCCTGGAGATGCTGAGAAGTACAGGGAGTACATTAGAGCAATGAGTTTCTTAGATGCTAAGAAGAACTTCGACTTCGACGACATATTCAAATTCTGTCAAGATCACAGAGTGGAAGTAATGATGCAAGAAGACGCAATGTTTCACTGTTTTATTGATTGGCATTTGCCAGAAGGAAAAGGATCTTGGGCTATTGAATTCGATAGCTTCACTGCATTTATTTTAGGAATCAAACAATACATCGAACATGGTGGAAAAGGAAAACAAGAAGCCGGAATTTAAGGAAAGAGTAGCAAAAGGTAATATTGGCGAAGAAATATTTCGTTTGGCTCTTGAAAAACAAATAATTCCAAACAAAGGAGGAATTTTACGATTTATTGTGATTGAGGGTGATGATGAAAGTCGTCAATATAACTTGGTAAATGGTGATTTTAGATTTCTTGGTCTTAATTTAGCTGAATTCAAAGTTGATGTTAAATGTGGAGATGAAATAACTCAACATTGTCTTGATAACATAGATAATGGAACCTGGATATTTTTAAATGCATTTCCAACATTAAAAACAACAGGACTTCCATTCATGTTTAGATTGGATGACAAAGTTAAAAATTGGATAAGAACTAATGCCCCAAAAAGATTTGAAATCGATGTACAGGCTGGAAGAGAAATTTTGTGGTATAGGATATTAAAACACATGATAGAACCGCACCTTCCAAAAGATTCAGTTTATGAATTTGACGAAAAGGCATTTTGCAAGCACAGAACTGAGTATTTGGTTAAAATAGGAGAGCTTAATCCTTAGAAACAAATGAGCTAACCTTTTGTATAAAAAGAAAATAACCTCATGTACTATGAAAAAGACTCCGAAGAAGAAGGTTGAACCTAAAGCGATACCTAAGAAAACATCAAAGGTGAAGCCTAAAGGCAAAAAGAAGAAAAATGTAGCAGTGTTCGATGACGAGATGGTTGGAATTAAAAAGGAACCTAAGAAAGTAGAAGTAGTAGTAAAGAAGAAAGAAGAAGAGAAGAAGAGAGATAAGATTTTTGGAAATGATTTCAATACAGGAAACATCGATCCAGAAAGATTTCCTGACATCAAGATAGAAACAGGATATGCTGATTCAATTCTCGATGATTGCTATAACATGGAAGATTACATGGAGAAGAAGAAAATTCTCGAGATGACCGTTCAAGTTTTCAAAGAAAGCCAATGGGGAAATCTTCCGCTTGATAAAAAGTTTTCAAAGGAATTACAACCGTTCATATTCAATGACCTTTACAAGGGACTTGATGGAAATAATTTCACAACGATTGACATGTTTATTTGTATTGCTGAATTCATGGACGTCTCTTACGAGAGAGTTTATGAAATTGCTGGTTTAAAAATGAAGGAACAATTAATAAACGAACTCGAGGACAAATATAAAATGCTGTCCAAGAAGAAGATTAATAGACTATTTTAAATGAAAAAAGATTTCTCGCATGCAAAAAGATGTTGGATGCTTACTGACTTGCATTTTGGAGTTCGCTCCAATTCACAAGAATGGCAGGACATCCAAGAAAACTATTTCGATAGGTTTTTCATTCCACTTGTAAAAAAGAATTACCAACAGGGAGATGTTCTTCTTGTTCTTGGTGATATTTTTGATAGCAGGAATGCAATCAATTTAAAAGTGCTTTGTATGGGAGTTAATATTTTTGAAAAGCTTTCAGAGATATTTAAAGATGGAATAATAATAATTCTTGGAAATCACGACATCTGGGCTAAGACAAGCAATGAGATTAATTCTTTAAAATCATTGAAATGGATTCCAAACATATTCATATATGAGGAACCAGAAACTTTGCAAATAGGTCAGAAGAAATTCTTGGCAATGCCATGGAGAAAAGACCATGCTGCCGAAAATGAATGCGTCGAAAATACAGGCAAAGGTCACGATTATTTGCTGTGTCACGCTGACATACAAGGATTGAAATTTAATAAGTTCACTGACATAACTGAAGGTTGTAACATCGATAACTTCGATGTGTTTAAGACTGTATACTCAGGACACATTCACTATGCTCAGAAGATTAAGAATGTTAACATGCTTGGTTCTCCATATCAATTAACAAGAAGTGATCTCGGAAATCAAAAAGGAGTGACGATGCTTGACTTGACAACTGAGAATGAAACGTATTGGGAAAATAATTATTCTCCTAAATTCATTAAGATGAAATTCACGGATGTAATTGAGATGTCTCCAAGCAGATTGAATCAGGTGTTCAAGAATAATTTTGTGGATATTTATATTGATGGAGAACAAGCATTGAAAGCTCCAATAAATATTTTCATGGATCTTCTTGATGGCAGTTATAGAAGAATAGATTTCCATCCATTGCTTGGTGATCAAGATGAGATGCCAACGAGCGAGGAATTTCAAGATACAAATTTCGATTTATTGAAATTCGCAAAAGAATATGTGGAGACTCTTCCATACGAAGACGATACCAAAACTAAGCTGTATGACTTTGTTTCCAAATTATATCACAAGACTGAACAACAAATTTATCAACAAATGTAATATGCCAGCAAGAGACATGAATTTCACATTCAATAAGGATATTGAATTGAATAAAGAAAACGTAAAACAATTAGAAGCTTTAATAACAGAAAATTTGGATGAAGAACAAATGAATCGTTTGAAAGATGCATTCTCTTCAGAAAAATTTGATAAAAACTTTTTTAAATTCTTCATTAAAGAATTAAAAAGCTTTAGCAATGTGAGCATAGATGAACATGGAGCATATTGTTCTGAAAAAACAAAAGCTATACTGCCTCTGATTCAAGATATTATTTGTAATGAGCCAAGTGATCCACAAACCATACTGGGATTAAAGTATCTCTATGATGAATGGGATTATGAAGGATGTGGTTCTGAAGACCATTATTATTTATCATTCGCTGATGAAAGTAAAGAAATAAAAAAATTCACAAAAGAAGCGGAAAAAGCAATTGAAAAATTAGTGTCAATTGGAGTTAAAGCTTCGCTTGTTATACAAAAATAAAACAATATAAAATGGGATTAACAACGGATAGAAATGATCCATGCTTAAAGAATGGACAAAAAGAAACAGGACAAAATACATGCTATTTAATTTTGTCAGAAGAAGAACGTGCAAAAGGTTTTATTAGACCTCACAGAGATGCTTATGTGCACCAAGGTACAAAGATAGAAAGAGATGGAGAAGGTAGACTTATTGGTAGATTAATTAAAATCGACGATGAAGAATATCCAAAGAATGATCATTACACCAAAGAAAATGGATATGGCGGTTATATTAAATATCCTGAAGGTCATCACATGTATGCGAGATATGTCACTCAAAAAGAAGTTCAAGCCATCATTGACAGGAAAACACATTTTGGTGGTTGTGGTGCATTAACTTCAATGGGAAGAGAATTGTCTGAGACCTATGCAAGAGATCCAAAATTCTATGGTGCCACATTTTGTACAGGATGTAATAAACATTTACCTGTGAATGAATTTACATGGGATAAAGATGGAGAAGTGTTAGGCTCTTAATAAAAATAAAATGCAGATACTCAAATTAGAATTCAAGAACTTTAATAGTTACGGCAATAAGGTTCAAGTAATAGAGTTCCCTCGGGATCAATCTGGCTTCTTCCATGTAGTAGGACAGAACGGCTTTGGCAAAACCACCATAAGCGAAGCAATAAAATTCGGTCTGTTTGGTAAGGTGGACGGGAAGAAGCTCAAAGATATTCCAAATAGGATTAATGGAGAAGCTTGGGTCAGAATAACTCTCATAACAAAGAATAAAGAAGTTGTTGTTGAGAGCGGTGTTGATCCAAGCTTCATTAATCTGTGGATTGATGGAGTTCCTTACGACAAGGCAAACATGCGTGGCCCAAGGGAATATTTGACAGAGGAATTATTAGAGATTCCTTTTCATGTTTTTAATAACATAGTGTCAATTTCCATTAATGATTTCAAAAGCTTTCTTAAGATGAGCAACGATGATAAGAGAAAGATCGTCGATAAGATATTTGGCTTTCACATCATTAACCAAATGAGAGAGCTTTTAAAAGGTCAAACAAAATTGATCAAGGATAACTTGGACACAATTGTGAGATCGATGCAATCACAAACAATGACTCTTGAATCTTCCATGAATGAGTTGGATAATCTAACTAAGAAGTTGCAAGAGGTTTCTGGAGATAAAATAAATGAGGTTACTTCAAATCTTGAGAAGTATAAAAATCTTTTGGAATTCCACAAAAACAAGATGCAAGAATTCCTTGACAAGGAAAAAGAATTGAAGACTGAGATGAATAAACTAAACAGCATGGTTTATGCAAGTCGCAATTCAGTTCAGGACATAAGTGGAAAATTAAAATTGTATGACAATTCTAAATGTCCAACATGCGCATCAGACTTAACAACAGATTTTCACCATGCAGTAAAGAATGATTTTCTTACAGCATTGGGAACTGCCAACAAGGATTATGAAGACAGCTCTAAAGCATTCAATGAGATGAAGGAGAAGGAAAAAGAAATCGATGCTGAAAAAAGAAGTCTTATAGAAAAAGAGTCTAAGATAAAATTCAACATAAACACGTTCTCAGCAGAGCTTAAAAATCTTTCGTCAGGTCCAAAGGACGAACAATTGGAATCGATCAAAAAGATTGTGACCAACATGGAAGATCAAATAAAGCAATCTACAATTGACAAGGTAAAGAATGAGGACAAGCTTAATTGGAACAAGATAATTGAAGAGATACTTGGAGAGAAAGGACTTAAACAAATGGCCATCAAGACCATTCTTCCATCTTTGAACGGCGAAATTTATAGGTTGATGACTGAGATGCATCTTGATTACAAGGTCATATTTGATGAGGAATTCAATGCGACCATAACACATCTTGGACAGGACATAAGCATTGCCACGTTGAGCAGAGGAGAGACCAAGAAGGTTGACTTTGTTGTTCTCATTGCAATCATTAGGTTAATGAAGATGAGGTTCCCAGGCATTAACCTGTTGTTCCTCGATGAGATCTTTGATGGTGTTGATAGTGATGGAATATATGGCATACTTAAGATACTCGGAAAGACATCTAAGGATCTCGGTTTGAACACATTTGTCATATCACACATACAGCAGCTTCCAAACGAAACGTTCGATTACAGAATTGAAATCGAAAAGAAAAATAACTTTTCAAATCTAATAGTCCAAAAAGCTTGAGATATATAGATTTGAAGAGCAAAATAACGTCTTATTTCATTGGCATTCAACGAGAAATTTAATTCCGACGATGTTCTTTACAGGAATATAATTGTCGGTCTTCTTAACCTCCTAAACAGGAGAATAGTTTACAATCAAACGATAGGTCCAGACGAAGTCCAGGAGGTATCTGTTCCATTTTTCCCATACATGTATAATGATGAGAGGTTCATGCAGGATTTCTACCAATTGAACGGTCAGGAATGCGACGGTCCTCAATTTGCAGAAGGAAACATTGATCCTGTTCCAAGAGGAGTAATAAACATGACCTCGATGACAATCAACTCAGCAGCCTTGACAAGCAAGTTCGTGAGAGGAACATACAATAAAGAAGTTGATGGAACTTTAAAAGCTTATTCGGCTTACTTAAATCCGATACCTTTGACCTTGTTGTTTGATGTGGAAGTTATTTGTTCGACTTACACTGAGTCATTGAAAATAATTCAACAGACGATAGATACCTTTTATAAGGTTGCAATATTTGCAATAGATTTCAAGGGATTAAGAGTAATGTGTCAGGTTGGTTTTTCTCAGGATTATAACGTTGAGAAACCAGTGACGTTTTCTTATGGTGAGGATAACAAGATAATGATGAAGTTCACCTTGGAAATGGAGACTTATCAGCCGGTGTTTGACAAGCCTTCTGAGAGATTCAGAGGAAATGTCATGGACCATGGAATTGGAAATGAGATATTCTCGGTTAGTGGACTTTCAGGACATACTGGTGTGGATTACATTGCTAAACTTAGCGCGGAAGCTGCTCCAGGATTAACGGCTGAACAGGATGAGAACAAACCGAAACCGGATTTAAAGGGACCGTATGGTTATGACATCAACGGCGATCCAATAAAACCATACAAACCATAAACTTTTAGGTAAAATCTAATGTTTAGGGGATATATACTAAAAATATAAACACGATCAGAAATGGCAAATCTTAAAGAAAAGATCCAGGACCTCCTAAAAAATACTACTTCGCAAGAGGTTAAATCTGTTTGCGAGTCGTTCCTAAAGGAAACCGATGGCAAGGACATCAATCCAACAGACATGATTGCTGAATCACTTTTTACCAATCTTAAGAACTACGTTAACGTTGATTCTAAAGTTGGTTCATTGTTAAATGAAAAAGAAGGACACTCAAAAAGCATCGCTGACATTGAGGCGCAAATCTCAAGGGAAGCTGCTCAAAGGTTTTCTGACAATTGGGATACAACAAGAAGAGACAAGAAAGTTTCTAACGTTGGAAACCACGTTCAGAACTCTCTTATAAATGAGAACAAAGCAAAGGCTGCAGAAAATTCTGCTATCCTTGAAAAGCTTTCTGGTCTTGATGATGTTGCTGCAAAGAAATTTGTAGAGAAATCAAAGATCGACAACTATTGCGTTAGAGAATCAATCGAAGCAATTAAAGGAAGTCAGATCGCAAGCCACCCTAATTTAAAATATGTTCTCGCTAAATTCGAGTCATCTATATTAGAAAACACTTCTGAATTTTTATTAGTAAGTGATTTCCTTTCTCAGATCACTCCATTCAAATGGGACCCAACAGTTAAAGCTGCAACAGTGAAGATTCAAGAATCTATCAATTCAAAAGCAGCTGATCTTGAAGTTCAACAAACTATCCATGCGATAAAGTCTACTGACAACAAGAGATTTTTCACTGACATCACAAACAGAATGTCAGAATGGTTATATTCAGATAACAAGAGCGTTCACGAGCTTGTTAAGGAAATGAAATCTTACATGTTCAACCCACATGTTAAGGAACTTACAAACAGATTACAGTTAATGGAGAACAGCAAGGGAACTCAGTTCAACATTCCTGTTAAAGATTCTAATTGTTCAGTTGAGAGAATAGTTTCTCCAGTTCACGTTGACGCAGCTACAAACGGTCAAGTGTTCAAAGCTGGTGCTAACTTCTATCATGCAGCTGAAGGAAAATTCAAAAAACTTACAGAAGCGCAAATCAATGCACTTCCAAAAGAATTTCTTGAATTATGCGAATCATTCTTCAACCCACACGTTAAAGTATTAAACGAAAACATCACGATTTATCTTGGTAACACTAAGGTTAGATTTGATGGTGAGAAAAGAATCTTCGTTAACGAGAAACAAATCGATCCTTCGACACTTGGTTCTCAGTTGATGTTCCACACTCAGCAAACTATTTTTAGAAACACTTCTAACATGGCTAACGTTGCCATGAACATATACGAAAACCTTGATAACATTTGCGAAATCGATTACGGTAAAGCAGTTTTATCAAACGTGTTTGAAGGAGTTGGTGCTTATCTTTTCAAAACAAACGGAAAGATCTACATTAACAAGGTTAATCCATCTATGAATGAAAATTCATTTGTATCTGCAAATGCTTTACAGACTGTAAACTTGGTTAAAGAATTTTTAAGCTTTAACATGTCTGAGAGCTTAGCAGAATTTCTTGAGGGTGACTTCAAGAAGAAAGCAATGATGGAAAGTGAAATGGACGCAGTCCTTTCTAACATCCAAATCCTTGAAGCAGAACTTGACAAGATTGAAAAAGCAATCTTAGAAGATCCTTCTTACGCTGACATCAAAGAAATTGCTGATGCAAAAACCTTGATCGAAAACGAATTGAATAATCTTAAATCACAATGGCAATCTAAAAGTGATGAGCTTAAAAACTTTGAAACTGTTATAGAAAAGAACGGTGATGATGAGGAAGAAGAGGAAGAAGAACCAAAAGACGAAGAAACTGAAGAACCAAAGGAAGATGCTGAACCAGCAGATGACAAGGCAGCTCCAGCAGATGATGTTGAAGATGCAGAAGCAGCAAACGTTGCGACTGATGCTCCAGCAGACAATACTGATCCAGAGGCAAACGCAGAAGTTACAGATACTCCTCCAACACCAGAAGGAACAGCAACAGCTGCAGATACAACAGGAACTCCAGATGGAGAAAACATGGCAACAGCTCCAGCCGGTTCTGCTACTTCAGTAGTTGATAACGGTTTGCTTGGTGCAGAAGGTACACAAGCCGCTGCAACAGGAATTCCAGGAAATGACCACATGGATGCAAATGCAGGTGGTGCAACTGGTGACGCTCAAATAATGGATGCAGGTTTTGTAGGTGCAGCAGGTACTCAACAAAATGGAACTGCAGCAATGCAAACAGCAGATGTTATTAGTCAAGAAGCTCCAGCTACTCCTGTGTTAACACCAGGTGCAGATACAGCTCAGGTAATTCCTGGCGGAGTTTCTGCAGAAATTCCTACATCTTCAACTGACGCAGCTCCAGCAGATGCTCCAGTCGATAACACACCAACTGCAGATAACACTGACGATGCAACGGCTGCGGCTGGAACATCAGAAGCTCCAGCAGATGCTGACGCGGTTGTGATTGATGTTGTTGCAAAAGACGGTGATAAAGAACCAGAAGTAAAGGAAAACAAAAATACCATCTCTGAGAATATCAGAGTTGACTCTAAAGTAAAAGACAAAGTTAGCGGACAGAATGGAACAGTGACTGCTATAAATGATGAAGAATTTTCAATTCTGCTTGATGGCGGTGAAACAGTTGAAAGAGCTCTTGGAGATCTTGAAGACGTTGCAGACGAAATCGAACAGAACATTACAAACAACGAAAAACCTATTGAGGATCCAGCAAATGCTGCTACGGCAGACAGCGAAGAAGGAATGGGAGCTCCTGGAGCATACGAGAACGAGGAAGCAACAACAGCAACGCCAGGTGAAGAAGGACAAGACACAGAAAAGGAAGAAGCAATGTTTGTTCAAGCAACATTAACCATCGATCTCGGACCTTTCAAGGCCGGAGACACAGTGGAAATAGATGCAGCTAATTACACGTCAAGTGGAGATGATGATGCAATCAAATTAAAGGAACCTAAAGACGGAGTTAATGAAATTCCAAAGAAATATTTAAACGTGGCTGATGCAAAACCAGTGGATGGTGGAGACGATGCAGATTCTAAAGTGGCAGCAGTGTTACAGCAGATTGCAGACCTTGAAACTTTCCTTAACGACGAGAATACAAAAGGAAGCAAAGCAATTGAAGATGCAAAGGAAAAAATTAGAAAGTTTGCAAAAACTTTGGAACCAAAAGAAGACGCAGCACAAGCTCCAGTTGACGACAAATCTACTGAGCCTAAAGCCGACGACGAAGCTAAATAATTTTTACATCTTTTAAAAAGTTCGAGCCCGGGTCATCACGATCCGGGTTTGCTTTTATAGCTCGCTCAAAAATAACCATCCAATTAAGATGGCAATTTACGTAAAGAATTCTGATCTGATTAGAGAAATAGTCGAATCTAAAAAAGCTGGAAAATTAACTCCTGCAGCTGTAGACATGTTCATAAGACTTGCAAATGAAATGTCGAAAAAACTTAAGTATAAAGATCCAATGGATAGAGAAGATTGTGTTGCTTCGGCGATAGAAGATCTTCTTAAGTATTGGAAAAACTTTGATCCAGACAGGATGTATGCAATTGGTAAAATTCCAAATGCGTTCGCTTATTTTTCTCAGATAGCAAAAAATGGAATGGCAAAAGGTTGGAAAAAATTACATCACCCTGATGCTGGCCAAATGCTTTCTATATCCCACGATGGGGTATATAATATATGAATAAGATAAAGAATCTTAAGCCAAATCATAACGGTAATTACAAGCAAGGTTATTTCAAACCCACTAACCCTGGAAAATATAGAGGTGATCCAAACCAAATAATTTTCAGGTCTATGTGGGAACAACGTTTCATGGTTTGGTGTGACATACATCCAAACATCGTTAAATGGAGTTCAGAACCAGTTGCAATTCCATACATCAATCCTTGTGCAAAGCTTGTCAATGGACAGTATCAATCTGCCATGCACAATTACTACGTCGATTTTTACATCACAGTTCAGAAGGAAGACGGTTCACAGTCTTGGCTAATTGAAATAAAGCCTGGAATGCAAGTTCCAACATCTGAACAATTGTCAAGGTTGGGTAACATGATAAGCGAGGGAAACAGAACTGACAAAAAGGTGAAGAGATACAACCAAGAATTAAAAACTCTTCTAATCAACAGAGCTAAGTTCCTTGCAGCAAAGAAGTTTGCTGAAGACAGAGGTTGTAAATTTGCAGTGTGTGATGAACATTTCCTATTCTAAACAATATAAAAGATGAAAAATTTCATTGATACAGTTCAGAACGTTATCCTCGACATTAGATACGAGAATGCTGTGCTTGAGATGATCGACGAGACAGTCAAGGCTGACTTGGAAGATTTGGATTTGGAACCTATGTCGGAAGAGGAATACCAGAATTTCCTAAAGGAAGAAGAGGCCCATAAAGACAAATACGGAAACGTAATTGGTGCATATCCAATACTATATGGACCTATAAAGACATTGTCAAATGTCAGAAATATTTAGTATATTAGCGGTATGAAAATAGTATTAGCAGACATAAGCGGACCGATGGTGGAAGCTTGGAAGGAAGCATTCTCAGATGTAGAAACTTCGATTTATGATGGGACAAAAGTGGAATTCATCTTTCACAAAGGTTCAATATTCGATATTCCATGCGATGCAATAGTTAGTCCAGCGAACAGTTTTGGATTCATGAATGGTGGAATTGATTTCTATCTTTCGCAAGAACTTGGATGGCATGTGATGCAAAGAGTTCAACAAAAAATTGTAGACGAATTTGACGGGGAATTATTGGTTGGACAGTCTTTGACAGTTCCAACAGATCACAAGGATTTTCCTTATCTTATATCAGCTCCAACAATGAGAGTTTCCATGGGATTGGCTACTGCAACAAGAATGTCGGCTAACGTATATCTTGCAGCAAGAGCAGTATTTCTCGCAGTGAGAAAGAATGAATCCATAAACAGCGTTGTTATGTCAGGTCTTGGAACTGGAGTTGGAAATGTATCTCCAATAGAATGTGCAAGAAAGATGAGAATGGCATTCGATGATTTCTATGCTGGAAAATATAAATTCCCAAGAACATTATCTGAAGCAAGCGACAGACACGACGATCAAACAAATGTACAACAACTAAATGGAGAAGAAACCCTCTGAGATTTGGAAGGATTATTTACATGAGAAAAGAGGCCTCGACAAAGCGGCTGACGAATCTTTTAAATTATACATAGACAAATATTCCAAGGACGATAAGATCAACCATCCAAGAAAGGAAAAGGTTGAAGAGAAGTTTTTTGTTCCTGGAAAAATATATTCATTTCTTTACGCCACAACAGACACTCCAAACAAGGCACGACCTGTGATCGACAGGAGACCAATATTGCTGTCGCTCGGACAGATGGTGAGTCAAGCAAACAATAAAATTTACGAGATTGGAATAGATTTCATGCTGATGCCTCCAAAGATTAGGGTGTTCGTCCTTGATCAATTGTATAGAATATACAAGAAGGACATCAATGAAAACCAAACCAATATCAACGAGGGAAGAAAAGGCAAAAAGGCCTTGAAACTCAATTACGATGTCGCTAAGAAGCTTTTTGATAAATTAGGATGGCAATTAGCGTTTTCTGTATACGAAAAAGGAAACGTTGCGCGTCCTGCTGTATATGACTATGAAGACTGGGTTTCTGTGATACCTTTGTACACGAGAGGAATAACTGGAAAACAGCCTAAGGAGATATACAACGAATATATAAAAAGAATGACGAATCCACCTGAGGTTAACCTCAATGAGAAGCTTAAGAATTCTGCTGATAGAAAGAAGGAAGAAATTAAAAAGAAGCAGAAGGATTTTAAAGACTCTCAAACTGGAGCGGCATAAAATAAACGAAACAACGCATGGCCGGTTTTCTTGACCGTATTACAAACAACACCCTATTCAATAACATCCAATCGAGAGTTAGAGAAATCGCAAACCTCGGAGTGAGGTACGACGACATGGTCGTAAAGAACTCCCAAGCGGTTGGAACAACTGAATCTAAATTCCTTAAGCAAGGAGTTATTGGTGATGAAGCGATGATGTATTCATTGGCAATGAGTGATACTACTGTAAAAAAGTATATTGCTTATTTCGACAAAGACTACAAATCGAGAAGAGAATTCTTAAGGAAGTTCTCTATGAATGGAGAGATCCAATGGATTCTTGATACAATAACAGATGAGGCAATCATCCAAGATGAAAGACAATTCTTCTGTTATCAAACCCCAATAAACGAGGACGTCAATGATGACGTTAAAGAAGCATACGAGGATAACTTCAAGAGAATTTATTCTTATTGGCATTTCAACGATGACATCACTGCATGGCAATTGTTCTATCAATTAATGGTGGACGGATTCCTTGCATTTGAGATCATCTACAACGAGGACGGAAGCAAGATAATTGGTTTCAAAGAGATTGATGCAACCACGATCAGGCCTGCAGTAGAAAAGCAACCTGATGGAACATTCAAGAGCGTTTGGTACCAGCACGAGGAAGACGTTCACTTGAAGAGAAAGCTTTATGACTCTCAGATCATTTATATTTCATACGCAAAGGGAAATTCCATTTCAAGAATTTCTTATGTAGAAAGATTAATAAGATCCTTCAATTTATTGAGGATCATGGAACACACGAGAATCATTTGGAACGTAATGAACTCATCGTTCAGGTTGAAGATGGTTGTTCCTATTGGTTCTAAGTCTCCACAAAAGGCGAGAGAGTCTTTAGGAGAATTAATGTCCATCTATAAAGAGGACGTTAGATTGGATTACGATTCAGGTGAGTTATTCATCAACGGAAGACCAAATATTCAGTTCTATAAAAACTACATGTTCCCATCTAAGAATGGTGAGCAAACAGATATTCAAGTTATCGGTGGTGAAGGTCCAGATCTTTCTAACATGGAAGCTCTCGCGTACTTTGAAAACAAATTAAGGATTGACTCTAAAATTCCAGTTGCTCGTTTCGACAGAGCAAACGGTGGTGGTCAATGGCAAATGGGTTCTGAGAATGTTGACAGAGAGGAAATTCGTTTTTCTAAATTCATCAACAGGTTGAGATCTATTTTCCAAGAGGTTATGACCAAGCCTTTATATTTGCAAATGATTCTTGATTTTCCAGACTTAATGGACGATGAGATGTTTAAATCTCAAGTTGGTGTTAGGTTTAACAAGGACAACGTGTTTGAGAGAACTAAAGAAATGGATTTGCTTGGCAAGTCAGCTGAGTTCATCACGGGATTAAAAGATTTAACTACAATAAGAAATGGTGAAGAGAAACCTTATTTCCATCCTAAATTCTTGATTGAGGAATACATGTACTTGTCACAAGGACAGATCGAAAAAAATCAGAAGTATTGGAACGACGATCACGAAGGAACAGGTGATGAAGGTGAAGGTTCCAAGAAGAAAGAAGGTGGAGAAGGAGCAGGCGGTGGAGAAGAAGAAGCATTTAAACTATAAACTATAATGAAAAAGTTTTTATTGTTGATTATGATAATTAGTTTTGCTTGTTGTTCAGTTAATAGGAAACAGGCCAAACCTAAAAAAGTAAGAAAGAGATATTACTTGAGCTATGAAATAGTTTACAGTAACGGAAGATAATTAACCGGACTATCTACGGACTATGATGTTGGGGAATATGTCAATAAGAGAATCACCCATAATAAGTCGGTTAAACAATTTGAAACCCACCTTAATTGGTGGGTTTTTAGTTTGAAACCAATGCCGCAGAAGGCCATATAATTTTCATGGCGATAAAAAAGAAAACATTGGTAGTTAATCTCTTCGCAGGGCCAGGAAGCGGCAAGAGTACGTTATGCGCTCTTCTTTTCGTGAAACTTAAAATGCTTGGAATTGATTGCGAGATGTCTCTTGAATATGCAAAGGACATCGTGTGGGAAGAAAGCTTAAAGAAACTCGAACATCAAATATACATTTTTGGAAAACAATTACATCGATTACAAAGATTAGATGGCAAATTAGAAGTTGTGATAACAGATGCTCCGCTTTTGCATTCATCGATTTATTGCCCAGAAGACAATCACGATTTTAAGAAATTAATTCTGTCAGAACATAAGAAATTCAAGAATGTAAATTATTACATAAACAGAAGAAAAGATTATAATCCAAACGGCAGAACTCAAACCCTCAAACAGGCAAAAATTGTTGATGCTAAAATAATAAATTATCTCGACCAAAACCATATACACTACGAGATTGTAGAAGGAGATGTGTACGATGTAGCAGATTCCATTGTTAAGGAAGTAAAAAATATTGGAATTAATCTTAAGATGTTTAAATCAAAGAAAGTGAAGAAACCAAAGAAAGTGAAGAAACCAAAGAAAGTGAAGAAACCAAAGAAAGTGAAGAAATGAGAAGCTATAAAGGAGAATCGTTTGCAAAAGTATACAAAGATCTTTTAAAGGATTTATCGACAAATCCTGAATATGTTTGTGCACCAAGAGATCAGAAGATAAATGAGATTTTAAATGTCACGCTTGAGATTGAAAATCCAATGTCAGGTCTGTACAGGAATTCAATAAGAGGTTCACAATACAAATACATTGCTGCAGAGCTTGTGTTCTATTTCGCTGGAAGAAATGATTTGGAATACATTCAGAAGTATGCAAAATTCTGGAAGGACATCGCAAATCCAGATGGAACTGTTAACAGCGCATACGGGCATTTATTGTTCAATACTAAGAACGAACATGGAATGACTCAGTGGGAATGGGCTTACGAATCTTTAAAAAGAGACAGAGACACTCGACAAGCATTGATGCACTTCAACCTTCCTACGCATCAGCATTTTGCAAACAAGGATTTCGTTTGCACATTGAATGGAATATTTCACATAAGAGAGAATAAGCTTGATTTCACTTTGATGATGAGATCGAATGATGCAATACTTGGTCTTCCAACAGATGTTGCATTCTTTACTATGCTCCAACAACAGATGTATCATTTATTAAAGAAGGAATATCCTGATCTTGAGCTTGGAAAATACACGCATCAAGTAAATTCAATGCACCTATACGAAAGGAATTTCAGTGTGGTTGAAGACATGTTGTTGGTTGGATTCTATGAGGATTTCATTCCAGAAATAGTAATTGATTTGATCGATGAAAAAGGAAAAATGACACCTAAAATGTTGGAAGTTCACGATGCAATAGAAAGAGGCCAAACTATAATAGATGATATTCCAGAAGCGGCACTTGCTTGGATTCAGTACAACATAAACAGAACAACAATAAAAACAACATGAAACTGATATTAAAGCTTTTAGCATTATTAATTTTTGCATTTTGTTGTAGCATCATTCCAGCAGTGCTCGCAGTGGCATTTTGGAATTCCTGGTGGCTATGGTTCTATGTGCCTGTTGTCGGTTGGGCCTTGTACATGATAATCACAATGAGAGACGTCAAAATAGATGAATAAATGTTCGTAAAACTGTTCGAAAAATATACTTTCTGTTATCATATATTTTTATTAATTTAGCAAAATAAACCTATCAATTACCATGAGCAAAGAAGAAAACACGGAAGCTGTTGTTTCCAAAAAGAAGAGCAAATACAACACAACAGATCTTGATCCTCAAACGTCTTTTGAAAAGCACGTTTATCATAGAGATCAATTCGCACATTACCTTCGTTGGACGCATGTATTAAACCAAGCGACAATAGGAGAAACAATCGCAGATTTCGGTTGCGGTGGTGGAAGCCTTCTTGAGGTATTCTACAGAAATAAATTCAAATGCAAGAAGTATGTTGGAATGGATATTCGCAAGAAGACCATTGAATCAGCAAGAGAGCATTTCGCTGGGGTGCCTTGGGCAGAATTCCATGCGGTTGACTTGATCGTTGACAAGTTCCCATACGACAAGATCCAAGCAGACAAGGTAATTTCGTTTGAAGTTGCTGAGCATGTTGGAAAACAAAACATCGACACTTTCTTGGAGAACTTCAGAGCATGCGGAAACGATGATGCTACTTATTACTTATCTACACCAAATTATGATGAGAAGGTTGGAGCAGCAGGAAATCACACTTATGACTCAGGCGATGGAAGAGGAGAAGCTGTGCATGAGTTCGATCATAAAGAATTGCAAGCACACATTGAGAAATATTTCACCATCGAAAAGAAGTATGGTACTTTCGCTTCTCAAACACACTACAAGCCAAAATTAAATGATTGGCAAAAAAAGATGTTCGACGGTTTGAGAGAATATTATGACTCAAATTTAGTTGCAAACATCATGGCACCATTCTTCCCTGAAGAAGCAAGAAATTGCTTATGGGTGCTAAAAAGAAAATAAGAACTATGATTACCTGAAACCTTGCAATAATAGGTGAAATGGTCTGATATTCATGCGCACAGATTTATCTGAGTGCTCTTTAGATGGTCAGACAACTGTTCTTAGAAGCTGAATGTACATCAGCGTAGAAAGCCGCAGCAATGCGGCTTTTTTATTTTTAGAAACATGATCATTCATTGCTAATATAATAAGTAATGAACAGATTTTCTCGATATGCAGGCTCAAAGATACACTTCATTGAGAAGTTCAATGCGATAACATCTGCGTTGGACAAGAAGACTTACGTCGAACCTTTCTTTGGTTCAGGCGCAATATTCTTTAACCTCACAAAGGAATACGAGAAATATGTGATCAACGATGTAAATCCACACGTGATCAATTCCGTAAAATCTTTTAGAGACGGAACTTACAGCCAATATATTTCCATCAAAGAAGATGTATTCAATAAATTTGGTGACATTAAATCAAACAAGGAATCTTATTACAATTTCAGAAATTGGTTCAACGAGGAATACTTTGGGAAGAACAAAGACTTGGTGACTGAAGGTTTCATGTTCCATTTTCTTATGAACTCATGTATCAACTCTCTCGTTAGGATTGGACCTAATGGATTCAATCAATCTTATGGAAACAGATTCTTTGTCGTGGATGAACCAACGTTCAAAGAGCTTAATAGACGTTTGAATTTAAACGTTGAGATAGTTTCCAAGGATTATGTTGATGTTATAAAAGAGAACGACACAAAAGATTCTTTGTTCTTTCTCGATCCACCATATTTTGTAAGAAGCGAGGTTGGATACCAAAAGACGTATTCAAAGGAAGATGACTTGATCAAGTTTATAGATTTAATTAAGCCATTAAAGGGAAGTGTTATTTACACTGACATAGCTTGTGACACTCACGATGCTTTGGGATGGAATATGTACAACACTAAGATGTTGCAAAACATATCTCCATTAAGAAGAAATGAGACTGAGAACCAGGAAGTGTTCTTTAACAATTTTGACGTAATAAACGAAAAAGAAACTAAACCAACAATACATACATTATTTTAAAATGGCAACATACGAATACAACAAAAACCCGGTGGACTACAGATTTCTTAATTGCATAGGATTCTTTGAAGAGAACGATCCTATATTAGGAAACGTTTGGGGCTGGGGAAAATATACAATCAGTGGTCCAAACGGAAATGATTACACTTCAATTTTATTGTGGGACGAGAAGACACAAATAATGCATGCTCGTCCAATTGCGTATTCAAAGAAAATAAACACAATCGAGGGATTCAGAAAGGTTATTGAGTCTGTGAATTTTTTAATGAGCACTGAGCAATAATGAAAACCGAGTTAGCTGAGGAACTCATGCGTAAATTTTACGAGGACAAAGCGGAAGCTGCAAATAAAACCTATCAGAAAATATTTTATGAGACTCCAGCGCTTAGTGATGCAGAAAAAGATGCTCGTAAAACATTGGAAGAAAAAGAAGAACTGGATAATAATCCTCCATTAGAAGAAAAGAAGTTTAAATCAAAAAGGAAACTTACACCTGAAGAGGAAGAAGAAGACCGAGAATTTTGGAAAGCGTATAGAAAAGAAAAAGAAAAGCAGAAAACATGAACAACACAGATAAAGCATATCTCGATCTTTTAAAAGAAGTTAGAGAAAAAGGAGTTAGAAAATCTGACAGAACCGGAACTGGAACAGTTTCTGTTTTTGGTCGAACTTTAAAGTTCAACATGCAAGATGGATTTCCATTGTTAACGACAAAGAAGATTCACACTAAAAGCGTCATCCATGAATTGCTGTGGTTCCTTCAAGGAGGACACAACATAAAATATCTCGTCGACAATGGAGTTAACATTTGGAATGAATGGCCTTGGCAGAATTACATGAAGCATCATGAAAAATTAAAAGAAGACTTAGAGGCTTCTATTAGAAGAGCCGATACAACCGAAGATGCAATGTCAGTGAAATATATTAGAGAACAATTGGAAAAACATCCTCCGTTAACATTAGAAGAGTTTGTTGAAAAAATAAAAGAATCCGAATTGAGTGGATTGTTTGCAGCTTCACGTGATTCATTTTCTGATGTATGGGGAGAGCTTGGACCAGTTTATGGAAAACAATGGAGACAGTGGCAGGGATGGTTGCATTACGAGGACGAAGATACCGGTAAAGAAGACTTTGGTTCTCTGTGGTATGATCAAATACTTCGTTTGATACAGGACTTAAAGACTAATCCAGACTCAAGACGATTGATGGTGAATGCATGGAACGTTGCCGAGATAGACAAGATGCTTCTTCCTCCATGTCATTATGGATTCCAATGTTGGACGCGTGAGATGAGTACAGAAGAAAGAAATGAGTGGTTCATTAAAAATTGGGCTGGAGATAAAAGTGATTGGAAAGATTTTGAATTGGACCAACAGAATGTTCCTAAACGTGCTATATCACTAATGTGGCAACAACGTTCAGTTGATTTGTTTTTGGGATTGCCATTTAATATTGCTTCTTATGGATTGTTATTGGAAATGATTGCTCAGTCTGTTAATATGGTTCCTGAGGAGCTTGTATTTAACGGAGGAGACTGTCACATATACGTAAATCATTTCGATCAAGTCGATGAACAATTAAATAGAGAGCCAATGGAATTATGTAAGCTTAGACTTAAAAAACCACCTACAGTTTATAGCTCTTTGCATGGTGACAATGGTCATATCATTGAATATAAGTATGAGAACTTTGAATTTGTTGGATACAAAAGTCACCCGGCGATTAAAGCGCCTATTGCAATATAAAAATAACTTTCTTAAAAAATGAAAGTAACATTGATTGAATTTGGAAAAGAGAATCAGAATGGAAGAATTTACTTGCACCACGAAGTGTCTGAATTACCAAAACAAATGTTTTGCTCGTTAGACATTCTAACAGATCAGTATAAAATTCCAGTATTTGATGTTCCATTAAACGGAGACAGTACTTGTGGATTTGCTGACATAAGCATGGACCAAGAAGGTATTTACGCAGAGGTAAGACCTTTCTCTGATGCGAGAGGACAAATGTTCAATGAATTGATGATGAACGGTTACAAGATAGAACCATTGGGGACTGGATCATTGAATGAGAAAAACGAAGTAGAAGATTACAGATTGCATTACGTTTTCTTGATGAAGAATGAAGAATGAAAAGCTTAAAATATTAAACATACAGGAAAATATTTCCGAAAAATCTGAATTAATAGAAGACGCATTTTTGATATTTGGACCAAGAATTAAAAGATTTGCTTCTAAAAAAGTTGGTTCAATAGCAGCGGATGACATTGTATCACAGACTTTTTTAAAATTAATATTATACCGGACTGGATTCGATAAGACGAAATCAAAATTTACAACATGGCTTCATACTATAGCATACATGGAATGTCTTCAATGGATAAAGAATGATATTAAGTATGATAGATGTAATGAAATAAATTTGCATTTATCTGGAAATGAAACCTTGTCTATTTACAGAAGATATGCTGGAATAGATTCAAACGTTCCATTTCAAATCAAAAATTTAATGATGAAAGAGTATGACACGTCATTAGACAAACTCGACATAGCAAAATACAAGATTAAAAACGACTCTAAGTTTATAGCATTAAAAATATTATTAAGAGAAGAAGGAGATGTGACTAAAACAAGCATGGCAAAAGAACTTGGAGTGTCTTATTCTGTTCTGGAACGTATGATAGATGAAGAGAGAAACGTACTGTTAAATATTAAAAAAGTTAGAAAGAAATACGAAAGAAGAAAAATATGACAAAAGAAGAAAAAATAAAAAAGATCTTTCAGGATGCTCAGGAACAAGTAATGGCTGTTTTGCTTGGTGATGACAAGACGATGGCTGAAGCCGCAGCAAATATTGATGCCACAGCAAGCAAGATAATGAAAGATACATTCACAGCAAAAACAATGTTGGTAGACTTGAATAATATTAATAAGGACAGATACGGTGTGCTGGATTACATTCCTAATTCAGATATAATTGAGCTTTATGAATCATGTAAAGCTTGGTGTGAGACCGGAGTTCTTGCAGACAATTACAGAAAATATTGCGAGAACATGGCAATAGTATTTGAAAGCAATTTAGAAGATGAATTAGCGAAAAATATAGATTTAATAATTTTAAAATATAAAGAAATAAATGGCAACAGTACAGGACTTACTAACGGAGAAACTCAGGCCTAAAAGGTTTGAACATTTGATATTGACTGAGAGAGTTAGAACCTCTCTTGGAAATGGAAGATTGATGCAGAACGTTCTTCTGTACGGATCTCCTGGGACAGGTAAAACATCTGCCGCAAAAGTACTGATTGCAGGATCTCCTAACATGTACATAAATGTGTCTGACGAATCAAGCGTTGACGTCATCAGAACGAAGATAACTGATTTCTGTTCGAGCATTGCAATAGATTTTGAAGAGGAGATTAATCCTAATGCACCAATGCAGGACAATGGACTTCCAATCAAAGTAATCATATTGGATGAGATAGATGGAGCTTCTGATCAATTCTTCAAGGCATTAAGAGCAACGATAGAAAAGTACGCTAAGAATTGCAGGTTCATTGCGACTTGTAATTACATCAATAAGATTCCTGAATCCATTCAATCGAGATTTGAGTGCATTAGTTTTGACTTTGCAAACAAGCAAGAAGAGAATGAGGTAAGGGCTGAATGGAAAAAAAGGATTACTCACATCCTTGATAAGATAGGAATTACAGCAGAACCAGAAGCTTTGCAAGAATTGGTTGACAGGAATTTTCCTGACATGAGATCCATCTTAAACAAGATACAATCATTCGACATCCAAGGAATAAAGAAGATAACCAAGGATAAAGTAAAAGAAATGAATTGGGACTTTGAAGAGCTTTACAAGATTCTTGCTGGAAAACCAAACCCAATAGACAATTATGAGTTCATCATGTCAAATTATTCTTCGATGGTAGAAGATGTGATGGGAAAAATTGGAACTGAATTCATACATTGGTTAAAAGAGAAACATCCAGAAAGAACTAAGTTTGTTCCTAATATTCTTATAACCACAGCAGACCATCAATCGAAAAGACATTTGGTGATTGACCCGATAGTTTGTTTATTGAGTCTTTGTTTTAACGTACAGAAAATTTTAAATCCATAATACAATGAACACAATTTTAGACATAAACATTCCGGTAGGAGGAAACCAAATAGTTTCCAAATATCAATTAAACGTCAAGGACACAGATTTAGAATATGTTCAGGGAATAACAGACATAAACGTTCCCATCCTTATGGAAGTTCTGCAAGAAAGAATAAAACAAGAAAGAAAATGGGGACAACAGAATCATGATCCTTTAAAATGGAATGCCATATTAGGGGAAGAGTTTGGAGAGGTTTCTAAAGCCATCCTTGAAGGAGACATCAAAAATTACAGAGATGAGCTTATACAGGTTGCCGCAGTTGCAATAGCAGCCATTGACAGCTTGGACAGAATGAAAACTGGAGAAATTACGTCATAATTAAAGATAAATACTATGAGCAGCAATAAGAAATCTAATGAAATGTCTAAAGAAATTAAAAAGGCAAGATTAGAACAAAACGTTACAGTTAACGAAGATACATTCGAGGATTTTAATCCATTGGATGTCCTGCCAGAAATCATTGATAAGGACTATGGGTTTTTCCTAATGTTTGGAAATCCAGATAATCCAATATCTGGCACAGCGAGTTCCAACCTCGATTCAGAGGTTAGCGGCCCGCAAAAATAACCTAACAAGGTGCATGGATGAGTTTTTGATTTACGGAGAACCCATAAAGGGATGGAGTTTAATAAGAGCGATGAAAGACGTCGCTAACATGAAGGCTGGAGAATGGGGACTTGCTTTTTCTAATTTATTTTTTACGAAAAAAGATTTTCTCCCTTCATTTGTTTTTTCAGATATTCCAGATAATAACATTGATGCTGAAATCGATGCTGAAATCGACGATGGCGAAGATCATTTCGAGGGATACCTGAAAAAAATAGAGAAGTTTGAACAGTGCATGATTGTGGATCCACAAATAGGATTTGCTTTCTATCAAGGATGTTTAATGGATGGGTATGATCCTACCATGGATGACTTTCACATATTTGTTGCAGACCGAATAGTCACAACAGCATTAGAAGGACAGAAGCTTTTATCAGATGTTCAAATGAAAACGCTCATGGAGATCTTTGTTTACAAAGAAGAATATGAGAAGGCTGCGTTGGTAAGAGACAAGTTAGAAAATAAAGTTATTCACAAAATATTTTAATAATCTTTAGAGGCAATCAATTCTCCTTCTTGGCTGAATTGTTTGCCTTCTCCTTTTTTGTGTCCTTCTACATAAGGTATCTCAAACATTATTTTACCGTCTTCATAGAAGGTCTTCCAGATTCCTGTTTTAATTCCGTGTGAGAAGTGTCCTTCTCCTATTAGAATTCCTTTTTCATTGTAAGAGATCCACACGCTGTCTTTCAAACCAGTCTTGTCAAAGAATCCTGTTTCTTCGATCAAACCATTTGTGAATTTCTTTTCAAATTTCTTCTGAGCTAACACGAATGAGCTCATAAGAATGAATGCTATGAGTAGTATATTTTTCATCATTAAGAATAGTTTATTTATATATTATCATAATGTTAACAAGTATGATTTAATACGAAAATACTCAAAAACTTAACATAGATAAAACAAACGTAAATTCCAATGAAAATTCTATTTATTGCTTCATCATTGATTTTTAATATTCTATTTGTAGATAACAAAACAAAAGAGCCATTAACTGGTGTTAAGGTTGAAACAGAAAAAGCAATTTATTATTCAGATCTTGATGGCAACGTTGTCATAAAAGAAAATGAAAAAGTTTTAAAGGTAAGTTACGTTTCTTACAATTCAATCGAAAAACCATTCAATCCAAAGGATACAATCATAAAATTATTCACAAAATTTTAAGCTTATATTCTATTAGTTTTCAATAGATTACGTGAGTTTCAATGGAATAAATAATCACACATCGAAAAATTTATTTTAAAGCTATTAAAAAAAGTTCTACATTTGTAAAAGAAATTGAAACAAAGATAAGTATATAGAGTAGAATAACAAATTAAAACGTCATGAATTCGCAACAAATATTCAAAATAACTACAGGTACAACTACTACCACGAAAACTGGGAAAGGTAAGCCTATGTGTTTTGGGATGTGCGAATGACGTTAACTAATAACGAAATTACGAATCCCAAACCAAACGTTTGGGATTTTTTTTGTCTTGTTCTTTGAAGAAATTATTGAAATTAAAAAATTGGAACCGCCCATGGTGCTCCCTGAAAGAATGGAGCTTGATCAATCATGTAGGAGGCAGCTTGACAAGAGTCACTGTTGACCCGAAACTTCTTGCGAAGTTGGTATGCGTTCCAATAAATATTGCGGGATAGAGCAGGGGTAGCTCGCAGGGCTCATAACCCTGAGGTCGGTGGTTCGAATCCATCTCCCGCTACAAATAAAAGTCCGCTTGCGAAAGTTGAGAGTGTAGAAAAGCGCCGTATATGGTTTAATTCTATGGAAAAAAATTGGCGAATCTCTCTTCTGTAGTCCAAAGAAAATCCTGGTGATAGGGTCCAGGAAGCGGCACACATTGCGGGATCGACTGGAGATGGAAGTTGCAAAACGCCAGCAGGGCCTCATAAGCCTCAACTCGAAAGAGAACGTGAGTTCGAATCTCACTCCCGCTTCAAAGATGAAAAATTCAGAAGTTGCAACTTTTGGATTTAGTAGTAGCGTGTCCGACCGCTTAATAAAGAATGGAAATGATCTTGATAATATTTGAGAGATTATTTTTACGATCGGAGACATTGCCCACATAGTTCAGTTGGTAGAACACATCCTTGGTAAGGATGAGGTGACCGGTTCGATCCCGGTTGTAGGCTCAAATGAAAAAGGATGACATAGTAAACGAATTGATGTCTTTGTTAAACAAGAGACAAAATGGAAATGATGAAGTGAATGAGAGAATTCACGAGTTGTGGGTTTTGTTTTTTGAGTGTAACAAGAACGAATATTTGTAAATTGCCGAGATAGCTCAGTTGGTAGAGCACCCGCCTTGTAAGCGGAAGGTCACCGGTTCGACCCCGGTTCTCGGCTCAAAAAGGATGCATGCAGCATTACAAAAGGATAAGTAGCTCAGTTGGTAGAGCGCTCGCCTGAAATCCCCGTCAATGGAAACATTGTTAAGGAAAGTAAACGAGAGGTCATTGGTTCGAATCCAATCTTTGCCAAAACAAAAGCATCCTGAATGGTGGTAGAAATTAAAAAGAAAAAAGAATACGTACAGCAAAACAAACAAGCTCTAACGAGCATTTCAATTTTAATGAAAAGGTAAAAAACGTATTCTGTTCTTTTAAAAAATATAATGATAATGAAAACTAAAATGAAATATAAACGGTAAAGGCATCTCGCTGAAATACGAGATGCAAGAGGATTTCCATATCCAAATATTTGCGCTCGTAGCTCAGCTGGTAGATGCACCTGACTTTTAATCAGGGGGTCGTTGGTTCGAACCCAACCGGGCGCACAATAAAAACAAATGCGTCCGTTCCCATAGCTGGCCGAATGGTCCTGACTTTTAATCAGACGTGTGAATAACACCAACGGGGGTTCGAATCCCTCCGGGCGCACCAAATGAAGACACAAGAAGAAAGAGGACAATATGATCCGATGCCATACGTGGCAAAATTATTAAGAGAAAGACTCTTAATGGAAGAAAGAAATTTAGAGTTCTTTGAAAAGAATTTATCGTCATCGGATCCGATGACTGTTAGACAGGCAAATGGAAGCATTCCTTCTAACAAGAACAGGGTCGAAGAATTGCAAAATGCTTTGGAATTCTTGAAGACGTATAAGAAAGAAAATAAAGTAAAGTCTGCTGTTTCCGACAGCCCCACCAAATGATTTGTAGATATAGTACGGGGCCTACAAAGAAGCAGACGAGATAGCGCTGTGAACAGATGTGGTAATTGTGCCCGCCTCATAAGCGGGTTCCTTAACGGTAGTGTGAGTTCGAGTCTCACCAGCGCTACATGATTGAAAAAGTTTTTAAACATATAATGAATTCGAGAATAACAGAAAAACGAATTTTATATTTTGGAAAGGAATGGTTGAAAAGGAAAAATTATAATGGTCAGATAATAAAATCTGAAAAGGTTAGACTTTGGTATGATCATTTTAAAAAGACTGGAGAGAAGTTGAACATTAAAACTATTGAAGTAGATATGGAAAGAATTAAACATCTTTTCATGAAATGAACGATCTTTGACGTATTGCATCAACAAAATGACTCTGTAGCTCAATTGGTGGAGCTCCTGACTCTTAATCAGGTGGTTGTGGGTTCGATCCCCACCGGGGTCACATTAAAACATTTTTATACAGTCGGTATATAATGTTGTGTATCATCAACAAATGCCAGGCGATAATGAGCGGTTTGGATGGCCTCATTAGCTTCCATTCGTCGGACGCGAGTTCGATCCTGGCCCCATTAGGTTTTGGACGTTGTACCCGAAACAATGTCCGCACGCGGGAGTAGCTCAGTTGGTAGAGCGATAGCCTTCCAAGCTATAGGTCGCGAGTTCGAACCTCGTCTCCCGCTCAAAAATGCAGTGTCGGCGCAAATAGAAAATTCGACAATAGAATCGTTTTGCGCTTAAAATTAATCGTGACATCGAAAGTTGGTAAGAGCCATTGACGAATGGAAGATAAGTCCAACCCTTTTAATTACACTGCACCATGCGGAAATAGCTCAGTTGGTAGAGCGTAACCTTGCCAAGGTTAAGGTCGCGGGTTCGAGCCCCGTTTTCCGCTCAGAGGGAAAGTGCTGAAGTGTAGAAAAGTATTTTATTTTGAGGTGACTTGATCAATCATCGATGAAAAAATAACTTGCCTGTCGAAAGACTATCGCTTAAAGTTTTCCCATCCTATTTAATAACTAAAAACAAAACGATGATTACAATCAAACCGACGGATGAGGAAAATCAGATTTTAGAAAAATCTAAATTCATTGATGTTAACAAGGAATGGAAATACATGTCACCATTTTATTACAAAGTAAAATGTGGTTACTATGAGATCTATTCAAAAGACGAACATGATAGATATTTAGACGAAGAGAGAAAGAGAAAATAATAAAAGGGGAAGATGCTCGGGTGGCTGAGCACCATTCTGTTTAAAAAGAATGTCTTCTGCAAATCAAACTAATTGGTTCGATTCCAATCTTCCCCGCACATGCCGAGTTGAAAGGGAACTCACCGTTGGAGAACGGCCCCTCGGCTCCAATTACGCAACCAGAGGTTAACTCCCCCCTCGCAGAAATGCGAATCAGTTAACTGAGGTTGCTCCAATTAATGCGATGGAAAGTTCGCACTTGCAGTAGTAGCTCCTAATTGGACGCGAAAGCATAGAGCACCTGACTTCCAATCAGGGGGTTGTGAGTTCGAATCTCACCTACTGCACATGGATATATTTTGTTACATAGTTATTGTCATTGCAGTTATTGTGATGGGTTGGCTTGTATACAAAATGTTTCAGGACGACAAGCCATGAGAAACCGATAGGAGTAAGATTCTCCTGGGCAAATATCAGAGCAGAGCAACCTGCCTTAAGTCCCTAAATAAAAGCTCGGTTTCATTTGCCGATGTAGCTCAGCTGGTAGAGCGCCTCTTTCGTAAAGAGGAGGTCGCAGGTTCGATCCCTGTCATCGGCTCAAAATTTTTTATTACATTTACTTTTATGAAAAACAAAAAGATAATTCTTGAAGGCAAGGAGATAAAAACCATTGCTGATCTTCCTGAAGGATTTGGCGGTTTAAATAAAATTAAAGTTAAAGCACCAGATGGAACTATAGGCTGGTGGGTTTCTCAATGGAACAAAGGTGTTTGGTTGAGAAAAGAAAAAGGAGATAATCAGGTTCATCCTGTTTTTGTGGAGAATCTCGAAGAATGTTTGACATGGAAGATAGTAGAAATCGACCTAACAATAAAAGAAGATGAAAAAGAATGAGATATATGGAATGATGATGCGCCCGGTTTCGATGACTGACAAGGAAAACGAAAAGACAGTGCAATCTTCAAAATTTTCTGTGACATCTAATTTCTACAACGAATATAGACAACACATTGCAGCAATGCAAATAGTTGCTGAATGTGCGAAGGTGTATGTGAATAAGAATTGGAAGAAGGTGAAGGACTGGACAAACTTAAACGTCATTATGGAAGACGCAAACACTTTAAAAGGTGGTTTGAATAATGCAAACGGAGGAAATCCTTTGAAAGAATATGTTGAGTATTTCAATTACACCGGAGAAAGCAAGAAAAATGCAAAGAAATGGAACAGCGACATAATGGCAAAATTCTCGTTAGAACGAGATGCGAAAGATAAAGAGAAGCACAATCCAATCAAGAAGATAACAGAGGTTGTTCTTGATCCAAGTGATGGAGATTTTTCTCTTACTGTGAACGGAAGAAGCCACATGTGGATAAGCGATTCAACTATAGTAATTATCGCTGATTATGTTGAACAACAATTGGCAAGAGAGAAATTAATAGAATTGACAAAGAAAAAGAAACTTAAGTAGGCATGGAAGAAATTCCGTATTCCTTAATCTCGGTTGAAAGGCGAGTGTACTTAATTTTTAAATATAAACCCGAATAAAAAATGAAAACAGAAAAGATCAAGCTCGAAATTCGAGCAGCAGAAGGAGGAGAAGATGCAAAGCTCCTCGTCAATGAAATGGCGGACATTTATCAAAAGGCCGCAAGCATCAATCAATTTGCTTCTGCAGTAGAACACTGAATGCCAGGTTATGTCTCGCTATGACTGACTGGAAACGGAGTCAGGAAGTTCTTTGAGAACGAATCAGGCGGACATAGATGGCAAAGAGTTCCTCCAACTGAAAAGAGAGGAAGAGTACAGACCAGCACCGTGACGGTAGCTGTAATGGAAGAAAACTCCCAACCAAAATTTGTCTTAAATAGAAACGACGTGCATCGAAAGTACACTCGTGGATCTGGTAACGGCGGTCAAAACCGAAACAAGGTAGAAACTGTTTGCGTGTTGACTCATATTCCAACTGGAATGATAGTGAGAGTTGAAGAGCACAGGACCAGAGAAAAAAATGAAGAGACTGCTTGGGCACGACTTGAAGAAAGGCTCAAGGACATTAATGATGGTGCGATAGGTGCCAAGGTGAAAGAGACGAGGTTCAATCAAATCGGTTATGGAAACAGAAACGACAAGAGAAGAACTTACAGAGAACAGGATGGTTTTGTTCTTGATCACGTAACAGGAAGAAAAATAACCATCAAGGAGTTGTACAAGGGAAACATTAGACAGCTGCACGCATAAGAAATTAATTAATGTGTAAAGTTGTCCACTGTAAGAAAGATAAGTACGACGTCTATATTGGACGTCCTTCCATTTGGGGAAATCCTTATTCTCATAAAGAGGGAACTCTTGCTGAGTTTAAGGTTTCCTCGAGAAAGGAAGCAATTGAAAAATACGAGGAATACCTTTTGAACAATAAAGACCTGATGGATCGATTGGGAGAATTAAAAGGAAAAACTTTAGGATGTTGGTGCAAACCGTCAAGTTGTCACGGAGATGTTTTGAAGAAACACGTTGACATACTCGAGAATGGATTATTTTAAAATGATATATAATATTAAATGGACTTTAAAGATTGTAATATGAAGGAGTTTGAAGATTTAAAATGTGCAGAACACATTCTAATAAAAAGATGTGGTCATGTTTCCCCGCGAGGGTCAAATAGGACTACAAAAAGCGTCTATTTTAAATGGTCGCGACTTCGTACTTACGCGAGGCTGAGAATAATGTTTAAACGAAGATGGTTCGAAATGAATTAGATTAGTTTCCAAACGCGTTCTCAGAAACAAACCGATAAAAACCGGTATAATTTTGAGACGTGTGTTTCTCTCTTTTATGCTGTTAAAACAAACACACAGAGAAAGGAGAAACGAAAATGAAAAACTTTAAAAAATTTGGCGGTGCATTCATTGATGACCTCGGTATCTACATGAGGGAATACATCAAGACTCACATGTCCACATCACCAAACGGAATCCGCATCTATGTTGGATGTGACTCCGAGCATCAAAAAAACAAGACACGTTATGCAACGGTTGTTCTTGTATACCACGTTGGTGCAGGTGCCCACTACATTTTCAGTATTGACAACGTTCCAAGAGCTAAGGACATGTATTCAAAGCTTTGGGGCGAAGTTGAACGAGCTTTCGCTGTTGGCGAATACCTTGAAAAGGAGCTTGAAGGGGTTTATGCAAGAATTTCTCCAATGGAGAAGCTTGTTGACATCGACCTTGACTTGAATCCAAATCCAAGATGGAAAAGCAACATTGCTTACGATTCTGGAATGGGATTCATAAGAGCTGCCGGATACAGGGTAAGATCAAAGCCAGATGCCTACGCGGCTTCTTGCGCTGCTGACCTTGTTTGTAGAAAAAAGAAAAGAAAAAGTAAACATTACTAATCATATTTGAAATGGAACTCGCAATAACAAAATACCTAAAAGAGCACGGTCTTGAGAAGACTCTTGCTGACTTCAAATTGAAGCACAAGGACTATCCTCACAAGGTATTGCTTAAGTACGATTCTATCGAATCCAACTTCACTAACGAGGAAGTTAGAGATGCGAGAGGACTTGTAGTTGAGAAAGATACTTGGAGAGTTATGTCCATTGCATTCAGAAAATTCTTCAACCTTGGAGAAGGACACGCAGCACCTATAAACTGGGAGTCTGCAAGGATCTTCAAAAAGATGGATGGAACAATGATTCACGTTTACACTGATTACGTTACAGGAGAAGTTTGCTTCGGAACAACTGGAACTGCTAACGGAGAAGGTGATGTGGATAACTTTCACTATACTAAGCTTGGAGGAACATTCTCGGATTTGTTCGTTCACGCTTTCATGGAGACTGTTAAGAGAGAAGATGACGATGTGAGAATGATGGAACATTGTGATCTTAGAACTGAGTGGGTAAAAGCTTTGTTTAAGAAATATGATGGATATACTTTGGCGTTTGAGCTTTGTACTAAGTACAACATTGTTGTTACACCACACCAAGACAGTGCTGTCTATTTGTTGGGTGCAAGAAAGCTTGATACTTTGGAAGAAGTTTCTTTCGTTGATCTTGAGATTATATCAAAAGATCTTGGTGTGCCAATGGCTCCAACTCTTGCATTGAATTCTTCTCCAGATAAATTGAAAGAGTCTTTCGATGGCATGACTTACCGTGAGGAAGGTTATGTTGTTTGTGATTATGGAAAGCATACTGAGTTTGGATACCCTCGTGTAAAAATGAAGAATCCAGCTTACTGTGCAATCCACTTCTTCAAGGACTCAACTGCGTTCTGGAGATTGATCGACATCGTTAGATCTGGTGAGGACAACGTGAACGAATACAAGGCGACTTTCCCAGGAAGAGGAGAAGAGATTGAACACTTGCAAGAAGGATGGAAGAGAACTTTAAAAGAAATTGACAAGTTGACTTCTGAAATTTCCACTTACGAGGAGTTCATTGAATACAGAAAGCACAAGGATGCAATCACTTTTGAATCGAGAGGTTTGAGAGCAGATGTTCTTGCTAAGCTTGGATTGACTCACGTGAAAGACATCGCTGAGATCGACACAGTTGATTTTGAGAAGCTGGGATTCACTCGTGATGAAATATCTTCTATAAGAGAATGTGCTTCCGACAGAGGCGATGAAACTGCGACCAACTTGAGAAAGAAGTTGGCAGCAAAAGTAATGAGATTTGTTGTAGAAAGAAAGTTGAAGAAGCACCAAGGGTTCTTCTTTGATTTCATCGGAGGTCCAAAAAGCTCTAAGAGATACATGATGGATTTCGATGGTAAAGAATTGTACAACGATTTGATCAAAGGCTATAATGTAATTGTTTAATTTAGTAAATTAGTAAATAGAAATAAATGATAACAAAACTTTACATATTTGACATGGACGGCACTCTTCTCGATGTTCCTCTTCCCGATGAAGGGAAGAAGGAATACGAGAGGATTAAAGGTGTTCCATATCCTCATAATGGTTGGTGGGGTAGATGGGAAAGCCTCATGCCTGAATTCAACATTAAACCGTTGGAGTGTATACTTCCTCATTACATGCGTGCAACTGAGGATTACACTGCAGCAAAGGTTGTGTTGACAAACAGGATGTATAGGCTAAAGCCAAACATCATGCCAATACTCGAGAAGAACAAGCTTTATTTCCATCACCATTCATTGAAGTATGACGGGAAAAAGAAGGTTGACCGAGCGATAAGAATAATCGATGAGCATTATCCTGACGTTAAGGAGATAGAATTCTTTGATGACATGATCGAACACATTGAGAATTTCACTGAGCTGTGGACGAAGAGGCCTGACATAAAGCTTACAATTCATTTTGTGTTTAAGGACAGAGATTGGGTTGTGCTAAACGGACCTGAAGATATTCATAAGCTAAAAAATTATTAATATGGAATCGAGATGGCATAGATGGTGGAGTTATAAGCAAATGCCTAAACCAGACAGACGCGATAACAAGCACACACATGTTGGAAGCAGCGGAGATAATAGGAACAAAATAAGGTATCCTAAAAAATGCCGCAAGACAGCATGGAAACGTTTTTATAAATTGTTCCCGCATTTAAAACCTGAATAAGATGTACAAGCTATATTTGGATGACGAAAGGATTCCATTTTTTGAGGGATGGACCATAGTGAGAAACTTTGAGGAGTTCAAGAATGTTATAATTGACAAAGGACTTCCAAACGAAATGTCATTCGACCATGACCTTGGAGACGGAATACCAACAGGATACGATTGCGTCAAGTGGATGATCCATGAGATGAAATACGATCTCAGGAACGTGGACATAAACGTCCATAGTGCAAACAGTGTCGGCAAGGACAACATAGAGGGACTTATTAGGTCCTGGAACAAATTCTTAGATTTAGAAGAGGGCACTTA